>Ga0209395_1000002_pt1 | contig 528875 bp, 484 predicted proteins | sample GOMGulsemesocosm_3_FD_184635 | JGI IMG/M metagenome (GOLD analysis project Ga0209395, IMG submission 184635) | Methane-oxidizing microbial communities from mesocosms in the Gulf of Mexico - GOM9D Gulf of Mexico (SPAdes) (version 2) | ecosystem: Environmental > Aquatic > Marine > Cold seeps... | reverse complement strand
TCACCTCTTCCCATTCCGAACAGAGAAGTTAAGCCCGACTGCGCAGATGGTACTGCAGTAATGTGGGAGAGTATGTCGTCGCCTTTCTTTTTAAACCCTTATCATTTTTTGATAAGGGTTTTTTGTTTTATAACTTTTTTATTATTAGTATAAAAAAGTACTTTTTTTTTGAACATAGATTTGTTCTCATATATATTTTCATATATTTGGGAAAAATAATTTTAAAATGAAAAAATCAATAATTTTAAAAAGTTTAGTAACTTTAATTTCAATTATTTCTCTTGTTTCTTGCGAAACAGAACCTTTAGATCCTAATATAGATTTAACAGATTTTCAGGATAATAACAATCCTAATAATAATGCAACAGGAAGTTTTACAGCAACAGTTGATGATTTTAGTTTTGTGTCGTCTCAAACTACAGGAAATTACACAAATTCAACATTAGGTAACGAGTTAAACTTATTAGGAATTACTACTGACGGTAAAATGATTTCTTTACAAATGATTAATCCTTCAGTAGGTACATTTCAAGCGACTACAGATTCAAATGGATTATTGTTATTTCAATATTCAGATGCAGCTCTAGGTAGTAATGGTTTTTTTAGCTCACTTAATTCGTCTAATAATACTTCAACAGGTACAATAACAATTACTGAATTTAATACTGCAACAAATAAAATATCTGCTACTTTTAGTTTTACAGCTTATGGTATGTTGGATTCTTCTGTAACAAAAGCAATAACACAAGGAGTAATTAATAATGTTTCGTTTGATAATCAAGTAACTGTTAATCCAGGAAATGATATAACAGGAACATACCTTATGACTGCATTTAATACTACTGTTCCAACAGATTTAAATGGAGATGGAACAAGTTCAACTAATCAAATGGAAGAGACTACTTGTTTTAATAATAATACAATAATAATATATGCCAATAATACATTTACAGCAACAGCAAAAGGGGTTGATATTGTATTTGATGGGACTAGCGAAGTTATGGAATGTTATACAGATCCTGATTTTTCTGGAACGTGGTCTCAAAATGGGAATAATATAACTTTTACGTATGTTGACGGTGGAGAGTCTTATAGCGATACATACGTACTTAATGGGAATACCATTTCTTTAACATATAGTGATGGTGAAGTTGTAGGTACAACAGATACTGGAGATCCAGTTTATTTGACTTCAGATTTAACTTTTATTTATACAAAGCAATAGTATTTATTCTTTAAATAAAAAATCTCATTTGCTTTTTTGTAAATGAGATTTTTTTGTGGCATAAAACTTGACTTTATTAAGAAAAGCATTCTTATTTATTTTACATGAATATTGATATTCAGTTGTTTATGGAATTAAGAGTTAAATAATAATGCTTAGTATATATGATGTTTAATGACAAAATGACTTAAAAAAACTATGTCGAATCAAAAAATATTTTCCATTGACAACTTGTCACTTCAAGAGATTCAATCAGATGCTGAATTAATTCCTTTGATGACTCCAGAGGATGAGGAAGAAATGAATAATGAAACGTTACCTGAAGATTTAGCAATACTTCCATTGAGAAATACTGTTTTATTTCCAGGTGTTGTTATTCCAATTACAGCAGGAAGAGATAAATCTATCAAGCTTTTAAATGATGCTAACGCAAAAGGTAAAATTATTGGTGTAGTTTCTCAAATAGATGAAAGTGTTGAAGAACCAACAGCAAATGATATTCATAAAGTGGGTACGGTTGCTCAAATTATGCGTGTTTTAAAAATGCCTGATGGTAACACAACCGTAATTCTTCAAGGTAAAAAACGCTTTGAAATAGATACAATTACACAAGAAGAGCCTTATCTAAGAGCTACTATAAAAGAGGTAATTGAAAAAAGACCTAAAACTAATGATGCTGAGTTTAAAACTATTGTAGACTCAATAAAGGATTTAGCAATTGAAATCATTAACGAAAGTCCAAATATTCCTACTGAAGCTACTTTTGCTATTAAAAATATAGATAGCAACCCATTTTTAATCAATTTTGTTTCTTCTAATATGAACCTTAACGTTCAAGAGAAACAAGGTTTATTGCAAATTGGTAATCTAAAAGAGCGAGCGCTTGAAACGCTTCGTTATATGAATTTAGAGCTACAAAAATTAGAGCTTAAAAATGATATACAATCTAAAGTTCGTACGGATTTAGATCAACAGCAACGTGAATATTTCTTACAGCAACAAATGAAAACTATCCAAGAAGAATTAGGAGGTGTTTCGTATGAGCAAGAAATTGAAGAAATGCGTATCAAAGCAAAAGGTAAAAAGTGGAATGAAAAAGTAGAAAATCATTTTGAAAAAGAGCTTTCTAAGTTGCAACGAACTAATCCTAATGCGCCTGATTTTGGAATCCAACGTAATTATTTAGAATTGTACTTAGAATTGCCTTGGGATGAAGTTTCTAAAGATAATTTTGATTTAAAAAGAGCTCAAAAAATAATAGATAGAGATCATTTTGGATTAGATGATGTAAAAAAACGTATCATTGAACATTTGGCAGTATTGAAGCTTAGAAATGATATGAAATCTCCAATCTTATGCTTGTATGGACCTCCAGGTGTTGGAAAAACTTCTATTGGAAAGTCAATTGCAGAAGCTCTTGGGCGTGAATATGTTAGAATTTCACTAGGAGGCCTAAGAGATGAAGCTGAAATTCGTGGGCATAGAAAAACCTACATTGGTGCCATGCCTGGTAGAATTATTCAATCTATTAAAAAAGCAAAGACTTCTAATCCTGTTTTTGTTCTTGATGAAATTGATAAGTTAAGTTCAAGCCATAATGGTGATCCATCTTCAGCTTTGTTAGAAGTTTTAGACCCTGAACAAAATAGTGAGTTCTACGATAATTTCCTTGAAATGGGATATGATTTGTCTAAAGTAATGTTTATTGCTACTTCAAATAGTTTATCAACGATTCAACCAGCTTTGAAAGATAGAATGGAAATAATCAATATGTCTGGTTATACTATTGAAGAAAAAATTGAAATCGCCCACAAGCATTTATTGCCTAAACAGTTAAAAGAACATGGTTTAACGAACAAGCATTTATCTATTGGTAAGAAGGAGTTAGAAAAAATAATTATAGGTTATACACGTGAATCGGGTGTTCGTGGTTTAGAGAAAAAGATTGCTGAAGTAGTTCGTCATGCTGCAAAATCTATTGCTATGGATGAAGAGTATAATGTAAAAGTTACAGCTGATGATATAATAAAAATTCTAAAGGCGCCAAGATTAGAAAGAGATAAATATGAAAATAATGACATTGCTGGTGTAGTTACTGGCTTGGCATGGACATCTGTTGGTGGAGATATTTTATTCATTGAATCTTTAGTTTCTAAAGGAAAAGGTATTATGACTATGACAGGTAACCTTGGAATAGTTATGAAAGAGTCTGTAACGATTGCTTTAGAATATATTAAAGCTAATGCTGAATTATTAGGTATTAAAGAAGATATAATTGCAAATAATAACATTCATATACACGTACCAGAAGGGGCTACCCCAAAAGACGGACCTAGTGCCGGTATTGCAATGTTGACCTCAATGGTTTCTTCTTATACTCAAAAAAGAGTAAAGAAAAGCCTTGCTATGACAGGAGAAATCACTCTTAGAGGGAAAGTACTTCCAGTAGGAGGAATTAAAGAGAAAATCTTAGCTGCTAAAAGAGCTAATATTAAAGAGATTATTTTGTGTACAGAAAATAAAAGAGATATCGAAGAAATCAATCCTGATTATTTAAAAGGCTTAACTTTTCACTATGTAGATAAAATGAGTGAAGTTATTGATATAGCAATTTTAGATCAAAAAGTAAAAAATGCTAAGAAATTAGCTTAAAAATATTTTTATTAATTCAATTTTATAAAACCTAGCAATATTATTTTGTTAGGTTTTATTATTTTAGGATATTGTATATTGAAATATATAATTTTATCTTCGCATCCGCGTTATAAACGTTGATACAACATTTGCTATGTTAAAAAAATGCCTTATTATTTTCATATTATTCATTTCGACCATTTCTTTTGGTCAAATTGGTGGTAAATATGTGTATCAATTTTTAAATTTAGCACAATCTCCTAGACAAGCTGCTTTAGGTGGAAAAACAGTTACTGTTGTGGATTATGATGTTAATCAAGCATTTTATAATCCGGCTACAATTAATCCTAAAATGGATAATCAATTATCAACCAATTATGGAAATTATTTTGGGGAAGTAAAATATGGAACAGCTGCTTACGCCTATACTTATGATAGACATGTGCAAACATTTCATGCAGGTGTAAATTATATCAATTACGGAAATTTTGAAGGAAGAGATGAATTAGGAAATATTACAGGAGATTTTACTGGAACCGAAATTGCCTTATCTTTTGGATATGCTAAAAATATTCCATGGACAGATATCTATGTAGGAGCGAATGCTAAATTAATATCTTCAAGCTTGGAAAGTTATAGTTCTTTTGGAGCTGCTGTTGATTTAGGGATTCTTTATATTGATGAACCTAATGATATTAATTATGGATTAGCCATAAGGAATATTGGTGTTCAAATAAAACCTTATGCAGATACTAATGAAAAATTGCCTTTAGCGATTGATTTTGGTATTTCTCAGTTGATGGAGAATGTACCTATTCGTTGGCATTTTACAATGGAAAATTTGCAACAATGGCAAATTGCATTTTCAAACCCCAATAGAGCCGAAGGTTCTCTAGATGGTTCTGTGCAAGAAGAAAAAGTTTCATTTCTTAACAATGCTTTGCGACACATGATTATGGGAGCCGAATTGTTTCCAGAAAAGGGATTTAATATTCGATTAGGATATAATTTTAGAAGAGCAGAGGAATTACGAATTGTAGATCAAAGAAATTTTTCGGGAATTTCAGCTGGTTTTGGTATTCGATTTGGAAAAGTCCGATTTGATTATTCATATTCAAAATATACTGTTGCAGCTAATACAAGCTTATTTGGTTTGATGATTAATTTGCAGTAGGTTAATGTTTGGGGATGGGTAATGGGTTAAAGGGTAATGTGAATTTAAATTTTAAAGTGTTTTGAAAAAAATTACTATAGCAATAGACGGGTTCTCGTCAACAGGAAAAAGTACTTTAGCTAAACAATTGGCTAAACATTTAGGTTATGTATATGTAGACACAGGAGCTATGTATCGTGCGGTAACTTTTTTTGCTATGCAACACAATTTAGTTTCTGAAAATCATTTAGATAAAGAACAATTAATAGCGGAATTGCCTACTATTAATTTACAATTTCATTTTAATGAAGATTTAGGTTTTGCTGAAATGTATGTTAACGGAACAAATGTTGAAAAAGAAATTAGAACTTTAGAAGTGTCAAGATGTGTTAGTAAAGTGGCTGAAATTTCTGAAGTACGAAGTAAATTAGTAGCTTCTCAACAAGCCATGGGAAAAAATAAAGCCATTGTAATGGATGGGAGAGATATTGGAACGGTAGTTTTTCCTGATGCTGAATTGAAAATTTTCATGAACTCAAGTGCACAAACACGTGCCGAAAGACGTTATAACGAATTAATCGAAAAAGGACAACATGTGACTTACGAAGAGGTTTTAGAAAACGTACAAGAACGCGATTATATCGACACACACCGTGAAGATTCTCCTTTGATAAAAGCAGATGATGCTATTGAAATTGATAATTCAGCTTTAACAAAACAAGAACAATTTGATTTGGTTTTGAAATTGGTGAAGGAAAAATGTTAAATCTCTATTAACATTTGTAATTATAAAAATTTCTATAGTCATCTAAATCGGATAATTTTCTTCACAAACCTATTGTTATTTCATAAATAATTATTAATTTTGCAAACCTTTTGGCAGAGAAGAGTTTCCATTGGGTATCAATAATTTACAAAAATCACTTCTGTTGTTTTACGCTGCATTAGAAACTCATTAAAAACACAGAATACAAATTTTATTATCAGCATGTCTGAAACAACAAAAACACAAGAACAGTTTTTAGCAGATTTTAACTGGCATAACTATGCAGAAGGTATAGATGTCGTTGACGAAAAAAACTTACAAGAATTTGAAGATTTAGTTACTAAAACTTTCATTGATACTAAAGATGATGAAGTAGTTGAAGGAATAGTAGTTAGAATCACTGATAGAGACGCTATCGTTGATATCAATGCTAAATCTGAAGGTGTTATTTCATTAAACGAATTTCGTTACAACCCAAACTTAAAAGTTGGGGACAAAGTAGAAGTATTAATTGATATCCGTGAGGACAAAACAGGTCAATTAGTATTATCTCACAGAAAAGCAAGAACTATCAAAGCATGGGATAGAGTTATCTCTGCAAACGAAACTGGAGAAATTGTTAACGGTTTTGTTAAATGTAGAACTAAAGGAGGTATGATTGTAGATGTTTTCGGAATCGAAGCATTCTTACCAGGTTCTCAAATTGATGTTAAGCCTATCCGTGATTACGATCAATACGTAAACAAAACTATGGAATTTAAAGTTGTGAAAATTAATCACGAATTTAAAAACGTAGTTGTATCTCATAAAGCGCTTATTGAAGCAGATATTGAAGTACAGAAAAAAGAAATCATCGGTCAATTAGAAAAAGGACAAGTATTAGAAGGTGTTGTTAAAAACATTACTTCTTATGGTGTGTTCATTGACTTAGGTGGTGTAGATGGTTTAATTCATATTACTGACTTGTCTTGGTCTAGAATCAATCACCCAAGTGAAGTATTAGAATTAGATCAAAAATTAAACGTTGTAATCCTTGATTTCGATGATGAGAAAACAAGAATTCAATTAGGTTTAAAACAATTAAACGCTCACCCATGGGATGCTTTAAGTGCAGACTTAAAAGTTGGTGATAAAGTAAAAGGAAAAGTAGTTGTTATTGCTGATTATGGTGCATTTGTTGAAGTAGCTGAAGGAGTTGAAGGACTTATTCACGTTTCTGAAATGTCTTGGTCAACACACTTACGTTCAGCTCAAGATTTCATGAAAATCGGTGATGAAGTAGAAGCAGTTATTTTAACTTTAGATAGAGATGACCGTAAAATGTCATTAGGTATCAAACAAATGACTCAAGATCCATGGACTGATATTACATCTAAATTCCCAGTTGGTTCAACGCATACAGGTATTGTAAGAAACTTTACAAACTTTGGTGTATTTGTTGAATTAGAAGAAGGTATTGATGGTTTAGTTTATATCTCTGACTTATCTTGGACTAAGAAAATCAAACATCCATCTGAATTCATCAATGTAGGTGACAATTTAGAAGTTGTTGTATTAGAATTAGATGTTGAAGGACGTAAATTATCTTTAGGTCATAAACAAACTACTGCTAATCCTTGGGATAAATATGAAGATGCTTTCGCTGTAGGAACTATCCACAATGGTGAAATCTCTGAGATTGTTGACAAAGGAGCTACTGTAGAATTTGGTGATGATATCGTTGCTTTCATTCCTACACGTCACCTTGAAAAAGAAGACGGTAAGAAATTGAAAAAAGGAGATACTGCTGATTTCAAAGTAATTGAATTCAACAAAGAATTTAAAAGAGTAGTTGCTTCTCATACTGCTATCTTCCGTGAAGAAGAAGAGAAAAATGTAAAAGCAGCTGTTGAGACTAATTCAAACTCAAATAACGCAGAGAAATCAACTTTAGGAGATATTGATGCATTAGCTGATTTGAAAGCTCAAATGGAAAAAAATGAAAAGAAATAATTTTCTTTTTATCTAAATAATGAAAAGCCCTAATTTATTAGGGCTTTTTGCTTTTTATATAGTATTTTTGCATCAAAATATTTAAGTTAAAAAATGAATTTAAGATACAGACTTGCTTTTTATTTATTCGGATTAATGGTTGGCATTATTTTCGTTTATTATTTTATGACCAAAAAAGCTGAAGCTAGTGGCGTTGAATTTTGCTATATGCCTAATTGTAGGGTTTTACAAGATTTAAGAGCTAAACCATTAACAATTGATGAAGTAGCGGCTAAGAAATTAAGCGAAAAATGGGTTACATTAGAAGATGTAAAAATGAGTTTAGAATATGGTGATGTAGATTTTTCTAAAAGCAATAAACCCTTTGAAAAAGGAAAATTATATGTTATAGAAGGAAAAACAGTTAGTAATGAGGATATTATCATTAGTATGATAAATTATGAAGACAAAGCTGTTTTAAAAGATATAGTAAAAGAGTAATTTTTATTAAAAAATGCTTGTAAATACAAATATCTAGCGTATATTTGCACTCGCAATACGGAACAAGTATAGCATAATAAAATAGGGCGATTAGCTCAGCTGGTTCAGAGCACCTCGTTTACACCGAGGGGGTCGGGGGTTCGAACCCCTCATCGCCCACACATTTAAAAACAAATGGTCACAAAAGCCGATAAATCTTAAGATTTATCGGCTTTCTGCTTTGGGGCATATACCAAATTATTCATTCAATCTTAATGCGAAAGGGACAAAATCGAGACCCTAAAAAATTTACAATTTTGGGTCTCGCAAAATTCTCTTAAGCACTGTAAACACTGTACTATCAACCAGTTTAATACTGGTTCAAAAAGTGTACATCTTGTTTACTAAAAGTTTAAAAATTAAATTGAATAGTAATTAAAAGGTCACCACCATGAAAGCAAAAATCACTGTGCATATTTATGCAAAAACTTCTAAAGCAAACAAAAACGGTCAATTGCCAATTTATTTTAGGTTAACTGTAAACGGAGAACGCTTTGAATTCAGCACTAAAAAATTCATTGAAAAATCAAAATGGTCCTCAGAACAATCAAAAATAAAAGGCAACTCAGAAGAAGCCAGGTCATTAAATAACTATCTTGATTTAATCAAATCAAAGGTTTTTGATATTCAAATGGAATTACTTCACAAGAATGAAGAATTATCATTAGAGAATTTTAAATCCAGATTGACCGGAACACATGAACGTGAGCGAATGATCATTCCAATTTATCAAAGCCATAATGATAAAATTGAAGACCTCATTGGAAACGGTTACGCTTACGGCACCTTAGAACGATTTAAAATCTCATTAAAACACCTTCAGGAATTCATTCTTTGGAAATACAACGTGAATGATATAAGTATAAATAAAATCGACTATGGATTTGTAACCGAGTTTGAGTTTTATTTGAGAAGCATAAAAAAATGCAACAACAATACTGCTGTCAAATATGTTAGAAATTTTAGAAAAATCATTAAAATTTGCCTAGATAATGATTGGTTGGATAAAGACCCAACTACTCGATATGAAGGCAAAATGAAAGAAGTAGAAAGAGACTTTTTAACCGAAGAGGAATTATTGAAAATCTATAACAAGAAAATTTCATCTGAAAGACTACAATTAGTTAGAGACATTTTCATTTTTTCATGTTACACAGGCTTAGCCTATATTGATGTAAAAGGATTGAAAAAAGACCATATTGGTATCGGTATTGATGGCGAAAAATGGATTTTCAAAAACCGTCAAAAAACAGAAACAAAATCTAAAATTCCAATTCTCCCAATAGCGGAAGAAATTATTGAAAAATACAGTAATCACCCTAAATGCATAAATGAGAATAGCATTTTGCCAATACTCACTAACCAAAAAATGAATGCCTATTTAAAGGAAATTGGAGACTTATGCGATATTCCAAAAGAAATAACTTTCCACATGGCCAGACATACGTTTGCTACTTCTGTTACATTGACTAATGGGGTGCCTATTGAAACAGTTAGCAAAATGCTAGGACATAAAAATCTTCACACTACACAACATTATGCTAAAGTGTTGGATAGAAAAGTTAGTGAGGATATGTCTTTATTAAAACATAAATTATCTATACAAGCTATTTCTAAAAGCTCATAAATTGATTATAGAATCTTACAATACTAATTCCCGAATTCATCGTATTGAATTCGGGAATTTAATACCTATAAATTTGTGAGATAAAACTATTTTCTTCTCAGTCGAAAAAACTTAAAAATAAAAGTGTTTGATTCTAGAATCAAACACCTCCAATTCCAGAATCAACCACTGTAAAACCCAGTAAATACAATCGCTTACATTGTTTTGAAAAAAGCAAATGGTAGAGTAGTAAATTCCCGAATTGAACAGTCTAAACTCGGGAATTTAGTTCTCAAAAAAAGTAGCACTTTAGATAATTAGTTCAATCAGAAAAAGTTAAAAAGTATAGTACTGGATTTCAGAATCCAACACCTCCAATTCCAGAATCCATCACTATAAAACACAGTAATATCAACTGCTAATATTCTTTTGAATAAAACAAGTAGTACCGTCTACAATCAAATAGAAAACGTCTTGGTGAGTAAATCATCAAACTTCTCCTTATTGTTTATCAAATACCATTCTTCCTTGAGATAATACCTTCGAATGACTTGAAATATACAATCGAAATACTTTTCATAAATATCTGAATGAAGATTATTTTGAACCTGACTTTGTGAATTAAGAATTGTTGCTGCATTGAAATTTATATTTAACAGCATTACTAAATCTATTTCGTTTTTAGCTAATTCTTCAGCAAATGGATTTGCAATTTCAATCCCAAGTAATTTATCTCTCCAAAGGTCATAGCTATTATAAAACCATTCTTCAAACTGTAGAGAAAATTGTATAAATTCTTCTGGTTTTTCACCCACATAAACACGAAATTGATCGTTTTTAAACTGCCCAATCGTAGGGTCAACTATAATTTTCAAATCATCATTTAATTGTAACCAAAAATGGGGAGTGCCATTTTTAGGGTGAGATTCATTTTGATAGCGACCAGTAACTATAGTGTTTTGATATCCCAAGTTTTGAAGATATAATGACAAGGGATAACAAATGGTAAAACACTTATGTGATGGAGCATAGTCACCGAGTGTGTTTTTGGTGAAGTATGTTGCTAGTTTATGTATTTTAGCTAACTGTTCTTTTGTATATTGGTTCAAATTGGACATCGGTGTTTAAAGTAATCAAGAGTCATTTTTAAAGCTATATTTTTTTATGTTCTATAATTAATCCATTTTCCGAAAGAGAAAATGTTCGCTCGTCAAAAATAGATTTCATTAGTAACCACACTTTTTCAACTACGGTAAATTCCAAATTTTTTTTATAATCATTTTGAGTTAACTTCCCTGTAATAGTAACCTCATCAAATGGAATGCTTTCACTTATACCTCTCCTAAAAAGATGACTTTCTGGAAGTTTGTAGCTTTTCGTTATTTCAATATCCATTTCCTTTTGATCAGCTATATATAAACGAAAATCAGTTACATAATCATATAAGGGAACGTGTTTTCCTTCTCTTAGTAAAATAAAATAGTTGAACAAATCAAATTCATCTTGTACGTCTAAGTTGCGATTATTAACAAGATTGATTTGTAAAAGTTTTGGACGAGTAGCCGTGATGTTTAAATTAAATTGCAAAGTGGCAATCTCGATTTCCTTTGGAGTAGATTCATGATCTTTGTCGGTTGATTCTCGTAATTCAACAAGGCCAATATTTTTAAATTTTGCATATTCCAGCCCATCTTTTGTAAAACCACTCTTTGTAACTATAACTCCTTTACTTATACCAGCACCCTCAATAATTGACGAAACTTTCATCACAATGTCCTTGTTTACTTTATCTTTCCAATATTTGCATTCTATGGCTGTTTCATAGGTATGAATTCCGTCGGAATGTGCCGTTAATACATCAATTTGATGGCTGACACCCGATTTACCTTTTACAGTACAAGTACTACCATAACCTTTTACCGAAACCCCGGATTTCTTTCCTAAAGTTTCATAGATATATTTTGTGATTGATTCATAGGTTTTCCAATCTAAGGTATTTGTTATAGACATGTCTGTTTATTTAAAAGGTATATTACGGTCTTCTATTAAGTTACTTCAAATATAAATAACATTTTGATAGGGTATAAAACAAAAAAAGATGCTATATTACATTTCAACATGATGTCAACTAAATAAATTTTATTTAGCTTTATTTCTATTATGTCGATTCTGTTTTCTTATATCTTCAGCTTTCCAGAGCAAATAATTAAAACGATAAAATAATTTGAAGGAAATAGTTAGCTGCTCTAAAATATCCTCAATCTTCTTTTGTGGTGTCCATAAAATTTCCAAATGTCCAAAACTAATATCACCTCTTTTGTCTTTAGATTCTAGCATTGCTGTAATATAAACACTCATAAGATTAAATACGAAACTTTTATAATTAGCGTTAAATTCCGGAGTTTGCTCTTTGTCATAAAAAGGACCACTATAGGAGCCAAACCTGATATCATATTTTTGAGAAACTTCTAAAAATTCAGACCAAAAGGAGTCTGGTAAATTTTTTATATTTTCCCAATTTTGTATGGGTGAGTAAAATATTATTTCATTTTTATAAAGATCATAAAGTAAATGATATTCTGATTGAGTCTTTTCAGATTTAAAAAAACAAATTAAAGTAGCTGTTGGCTCATAATAAAACGTTTCGAAAATATCTTTAACATTACTTTTTTTGATAGCAACTTGCAATAATTCAGTGGCAGAATTAAAAAAGTCATTTATTGTTTTTTGAGTAATATCTCCTTTTGATATTTCATTAATCGATTCAAAAAATATTTCCTTAAAACTCATATTCCCTTTTTTGGATTAATAATTCAATTAGTAGACATAAAACTAGTAAAAAACTGCTAATTTGTCAGTAACAAACTGAAATATAATTTCGGTATGATTTTAGCATTTTTTTAAGAAATTAAATCTTGTATGAAAATAACACCAATTAATATAAACCCCTCCGATCTATCAGATTTTGTTAATAGTAACAAACTTTGTGCTATTAAGCTTGGTCATGGAGAAAATGAAAATTTCAATAGTACATTGATTAGTCAATTAAATCAATATTATAAATTCATACTTAAAATTGGATTCACAAACAGTGAAAACTTAAACTATAATGACCCATTTTTTCAATCCCTCATTAGCGAGCAAATGATAAATATTGGATTGGAAAGTTCAGATGCTGTGATGCCGGGTTATTATTTGTTCAAAGAGTCACGCTTAGTGGCTTACCATGCGGGTACATTTGATATTTCCAAATTAGATCAAAACACTCAAAAAGATTATCTTAGGTTCAGTCTAATTCTTTCAGTAATATTAGGCTTGATTCAAAAAAGTTGGACGGCTGGACTACTTACGTTTGCAGCTACAATGGAAGCTCCAACAGGAATTAGCATTTTTAATTTCTTTAAAGAAATTTTAGAAGCAAAAAGCGAAGTGGAAATACGTAAAAAACAAAAGCAAGTATTCCTTGATGAAATAAGTAAAGCCTATGCATTTTTAAAAGTATCAAAATTTGCTACAGATGATGAAGTAAAAAAAGCTTGGAAGACAATGCTTAAAGAATTTCACCCTGATAAAAGTAAAGAAGAAAAAGAGAGTAGAACTAAAATAACAGTTAGTATTAACGAGGCTTATGATATTATTGTCAATCATAGAAAGTCCCAAAAAAGAAAGTTTAGTTTTTCTTAAATAAAAAAATGTAATCACTTTTTTCTCATTGAATCTAAAAACTAAGTGGTTTCATTTACATCCTTATTTTATTTTCATAATCATTGTTTCGGTATGTTTCTAGAACCTTTTCTAAATAACTAACAATTTTATTATCTTCAAGTTTTGATGAATTTAAAAACTTTGTTATTTTTTTTAAAGCGGTAGAAAAATCTTTTAAATCTATAATACTAAATTCATTTTTATTCTTTAAAATTATATATGTGAAAGACGGTGATTTATGAGGAAAAAGTCTATATACTCCAACATCATTAAATCCCAAAACCTTGTTATCAAGAAGTTCTATAATTGACATTTTGCTTTCTAAATTATCAACACTTTCAATTTCATTTTTTTGCATTAAAAAGCTTCCAGCTTCAATTCTTATTTTCTTAATAATATCTGACGACTCATTTGTTTGCGATGAGCAAAGAGTACTAAAAAAAATAAAAAATAGTGAAATTAAATTTCTCATTGTTTATTTGTATGGTGTAAGATTAAGCCAGATAAATTATAGGATTCATACAACAGTAAAGGAATACCATCCTCTTTTCTCCAAACTATTTTCTCTGTACCTTTTGAAGATTGTATTCCATAAGCATCATTTTGACCTCTGAAATTTCTTTCTATTTTCTTTAATTTTAGTGTATATTTTTTTCCAACTTGGATTTTTGAAATTGATTTTCCTAAGTTGGTTGTATTTTGAGAAATCACTATACCACTTACAGAATTATTTGTAACGTATATTATTGGTTGACCATCATCCAATGAATCAATTTTCGTAATTGTATATTCTAAAGAATCCTGTGTTAAATTCTTAGAGGTTGTACAAGAAGATAGTATAATAGAAAAAAGAAGTATATAAGTTTTCATAATTTTAATTTGATTTATCAATGTATAAAACCATTTTTTGTCCCGCACTATTTTCGATATATCGAACGTAACCCCTTGCCTCTTTAATCTCATAGGTTCTATAATTATCGGTGTGTCTTGAGTCTTGAGAACGTGCTTTATCATGTGCAGCATTATAATTTTTCCTGGATGCTTCTCGACCTTGTGCTGATTTGGAATTTGGGTCTGAACCAATTCCAGTTGCACGTGCACGTGTACCTTCTGCATAGGCTTCTAATGTCTCGTGTACCACACCAACGCCTTCTTGTCTTCCAACGTGATTATCAACTCTTGCACCGAAATCAGGATTTACAGTTTGATTAGCAGTAACAGTTCCATCAGCATTTACTTTACTACCATCGAAAGAACCTAAACTAGTTAGTAATGCACCTGAACCGTCTGTGGCTTTAAAGCCATCCGTTGAATTTAAACTTACTGTAACTTGTGAATCAGTGGTTGCATTCATAAGTTGACTATCAGCCTCTGTAAGTGGTCCGTCAAAATTTTGTTGGGCAGTAACTTTTCCATTTGCATCCATACTTAAAGTTAATTCTGAAGCAGATTGTAATTGTGTTAAAGTTTCTTGTTTTTTATTCCCTGTGATGACAACATCATCAACACTCATCCCATCAGGATCAGTAAATCTTATCGGATTGTTAACTGCAAATGTGTATGGAGACCAACGTCTATACTCTTCACTCAATGGGTCAGGTGACATCCATCTTCCTGGAATATCTCCTACTGGTTGAGCATCCACATTTATTGAGTCCATTTTAATTCTACCTACTATTTCTTTTTTGTCAACGTGCCAACGCATTGTACCGATTGTTACAATACTATCAAGGTCGTGTACCTCTAAATACTTTCCTTTGCTCAATGTAGCAACGGGAGCTTTACTTCCGTATTTAATAAATGGATTTCCAGCTTGTACATTTTTCTCTCTACGCTCTTTTTCTTCTTTAGAAAGTTTCTCTTTTTTCTGTGCTGTTACAGTCCCGATAGTGAGCAAAAGAAAAATTAAAATATAATGATTCTTCATAAGAATTAATTTTTGTTAAATGTATTCATTTTTTTGTTTTCGTATTTACTTCTCTCTTCTTTTAAAGAAACTAACCAATTAAGGTACATATCCTCTGGCATATTTCGATATCCTAATTGATGAATATGTGCATATTCTTTTTCTAATTCTTTTAGTGCAATATGATAATTGTTTTTATCTTCTATTTTTTCAATTTGCTTGTAGTGAGTTTCTGCTCTTAATATTAGAGCAGTTGCAAAATTTGGATAACATCTAATAGCACTTTCAGTACATTTTAAAACAAAAGTCCCATCATTATCTGGAAATTTAATATTATAATTATCTGCCAGATCGACTAATACTAAAGCAATACTTTCTTTATTGTTTAGAGCTCTCATATACACACCGTTTGTAATTGCATCAATATGAACAAAACCAGAAGCCATTATCCATGCATCTATCGGAAATATTTTGTTCGTTAATTCTGTATTATACCAACCATCTTTAATGCTTCGGTGCTTGATATAAACATGGTTAGGTGCTAAAGCCAAATGAGCATCAATTCCAATTTCTTCACATAAAATTTTATACAAATATGGTAATGAATGACAATTACCTGTTTTTGTTTCAAGTAGTTTGGAAACAAAAAGATTTTCTCTCGTTTTGTGTCCGAATACATCATTAAAATCATAACCAAAAGGATGATATTGATATATTGTATCATTTATTTTTATTGGTATTGTATCACACATAATCGAAAATATAGAAGCTCGTTTGTTAACAATGTCTTTGTCTCTTTCTTCATAATTAAGTATTTTACTATTTATGATTGCATTACTTAATTCTTGTAACAAATCGATTTGCGAATTAACAAATGTTGTATCTAAACGACCATCCAAATAAGCATTTTCAACCGAGAAAATAGCCTTTTTAAAATTATAATTGTTGTCATTTTCAATCATACTATGAAGCAAATCATAGCTTTCCTCAAATAGCTTATCTTGTTTTTGTGCGGTAGCAAAAAAGATATTGAAAAATAAAAGTAGATATATAAATGATTTTGGCATTTTTAATTTTTTAGAGGTTTGATTAAAGTTCCTTTAAATTGTTTGGCTAATTTTTCGCTGTCTTGTTTGTTTTTCTCATCATGCATAGATTGAAGCCATTGCATATAAGCATCTTCTGGCATATGTTCGTAGCCTAAATAATCAATGGTGTCATATTGTTGATTAACCTCCTTTAACAATTCAATAGCTTTTGGATAATAGCGAATATTTTGCAGTTGATTTTTATCTCTCGGATTGATTTTTAATTTGAACATCACATACTCAAAACGATGTGTGTCGATGTTTGATTTTACCATATTCGCATTGATACTGTTGGGATAAAGAGCTAAAGCTTTTTCTATAACTTTTGCACAAAATTCATCGTAGCCAAATTTGCGAATATAACCCATTGCTAAATCCACATAGAACTGTGATAATAATTCTTTTTTAGACAAGTTTTGCATGAAGATTTTATTGCTCAATGCTTCTGATTTGATGTAACCGGAATTCAAAATACTTGAAGTGGTTGAAAACATTCCGTTTGTCAGCTCTATATTATGCCATTTGCCATTATCGTCTGGAAAACGGATATAAGAGTGATTGGGTGATAAGGCAAGATAAGCTTCTGCATTGATTTCTTCTGCAAGAATTAAATACAACAAAGGCATTGAATGACATTGTCCTGTTTTTGTAGCTAAAAGTTTGGTAACAAACATTTTTGACCAATCGTTTATGCCTTGAAAATCTTCAAAATCATATTTAAAAGGTAAATGCTTTAAGCCATTAGAGTTGAGTTGCAGTGTTTCAGAAAAGAATTGAAACAACATATAGTTTTTTGCAGAATTGCTGTTTAAATCATAACCCAGTTCCTTCATTTTAGCAATTAGAAATTCTCCTGAATTTTTAATGTTTTTATCAAATGCTTCTTTGTCTTGTTGATTTTCATAAAAAGCATTTTCAACTAAAAAATTGGTGTTTTTTATAGAAAAATTGGCAGTATCAATTTGAATTAATCTTTCAAAAGCTTCATAATAATAGTGTGTTGCAGGTAAAAAAGAAAAGGAAGGAAGAGAATAATTAAAACTCGCATTAATAGTCGCAATGTCTTGATGAATTTCTTGTTTTATTTTTTGATCTTCAATGGCTCTTTTTTCAACTTCTTGAATCAATTGTTGATTTGATTTTTGTTGTTCCGCACCTCCAAACAAGGTATTTGTAGTATTAGGAACTAGCACTTTTGCCTTATTCTCAAAACTTGGCATTCCGTATTGCTGAAACTGATTTGTTCCTGGAACACTCGGAAGATTTACTTGGCTAAAAGCAAGTATGGGAAGTAAAAGAAGTAAAATGATTTTTCTCATTTCTTTTTTCTCATTTCGTTGGTTGGAAGTTTAATACTACTAAAATAAACATTCTCAAATATATAATTTTTTTTCTTTTGATAGAAAATTACAATACATTAAACAAAAAAAGATGTTGGAGCACGGCTAATTAAGTCCGTTTTCTACATAATCTGTCATAAGCTCTAAAATTCATCAAACATAAGTTGAATTGTTGAAACTTTATTACGGCTTCCCGCAATTCACTAAAATATTTAAAAAAATACCAAAATAAGTTATTTTGATTAGCTTGTCAATACGTATAAATACCTAATTTTCTATTTTGTATAAAACAAATAAATAGATGCTGAGGCATCTATTTATTATCATAGTACTGGATTTTGGAATTAAATGGCTCTAATTATAGAATCCAACACTTAAAAACAACAAAACAATTAGAATCACTAATTACCAATTACAAATGGTAAAATGTTTATATGGTAATAATTTTAACTCTAATTTTTTGCCCATTGAATTAAAAGCCTAAATGGCTCTCTTTTATTTCCAATTCCTATAACTTCTTCATCTAAAGTGTTGTTAACATTAATGCCTAAATTATATCTAAATTGTTGGTTGTAAACTTGAAATATTGGATTTGAATTAGGAAAGTATTGACAACCCTCAATTCCTTTCGTAAACAAAGATTTATAACCAGTTTCTTTTGCTAACCAACCAAAATTCAAATAACCATTTTTGAAAAAAGAATAAAAGTCTTTGTTATAAATGCGTTTATGAATAATGTAATATAAGTATAGCTGTGATTTTACTTCTCTTATTTCTTCTAAAACTGGTTGTTTTACTAAAGTCTTTTTGATGAAATCTTTTTGGATTTCTAGTGTATATTCAAATAAACTCAAAGTTTGCATTTTCTTGGAATATTTTTTTGCAAATAAAATAACTGCTGGATGCTTTTGGAATATTGGATTAGAATCAAGTCTAGAATAGCTTGTTTGATTATATAAACCAGAAATTAATAAATCACCCCAAATAAGAGTAAAATCATCATTAGACAATACTAAGTAAGCTTCATAAATTGCCTCTAAATCTTTCATTTTAAATGCTGAAGCATTTGCGGTTTCTATATTTAAAGTATCATAATCTTTCTCTTTTGTTGCATAAACGCTTAACAAAATATTAGATATATTACCTTCAAAATTAATATTTTCTTCTATTTTTAAAATATCGTTTTTAGAATTTGGATATAGCTTAAATAAATTAGCTTTAAATATTTCTTCCTTTCTTTGATTGACTTCAAAACCAATTAAATCTTTACCATCATTGATATTTAATAATATTGAATAAACATTATCTTTTGAAATCAATTTATTTATTGACTGTAATAATCTTGGCCATTCACGACGTGAGTTGTCATTTGTATTATGAATTAGGTTTCTAACGACTCTTAAAAAATCATATAAATTGGTTTGATATTTGACTTGATAGCAATAGTTTATAGCAGAAAACAATACATATAATTCATTCGTATCACGCTTACCGTTAACTATTTCCTTTAGGATGTCATGTAATGTTGTTTTTTCTTTCCAAAGTAATTTTATAATGTTATGTTCTTTAATTTCTTTAATAAAATCTAATGAAAAAATCAAAAATTTTAAGTTCTTTTCATCAGTATATGTTTTATTCAATAATTTAAAATCTAAAAAATCTGTTTCATATTTTGTCGCTCTAAAATCTGCCTGCTTGTAATATAGCATTTCAGTTATAAAACTTAAAAATTGCATAAATGGTTCATCAATAACGAAACTGTCTTTTAATCGATATTCCCATAAGTTCTCAACCCAAACATATTCAATTTTATCTTTTACCTGGTCTAGTAATTCATGATTGTAATTTATTATTTTGAAAAATTCTGATTTGAAGTTCTCAAAATCGGTTAGCATTTTACCTCTAGCATTCATACGTATGTAAAGGTTCTCCGTTAATCCAAATTCATCTAAATCTGTAAAATAAAAAGATATTAATTGATCATTTTTATCTAATAATTTATCCAATAAAGAATCTTTTGAATTTATCAATAAATCATTTTTAGAGAATGTGTCTAACATGTTAATCATACCAGCCACTGTTGGATCATTATCCCAACTATCACTATACCATTCAGAATTTTGAATATCAAATTTTATGCTCTTAACGTTTTCAACTTTAAATTCATTAATAAGTTTTTTACAGAAGTCATGAGCTGATGGTCTCGTTTCGTAATTGAACTTGTTTAAAACCGATAGAATTTCATCGACTCTTTTCTCTTTCAACGCAATGAAAAAATGCAATAGATACAATGTAGTTAATCTTTGTTGACCATCTAATGGAATAAAAATTCTCTTTCTATCATCATCCTTTTTCTCAATTAAAACAGAACCATAAACAAAGTCTAGTTCTACTTTTTGATTATTCAATATTGAATTAAGCAGAAAATCATCAATGAATTTTTTTCTAAGTCTAATTACCTCCGGAGTTTCTCTGCCCTGTGCATAATCCCTTTGTATAATTGGTACTTCTATTTTATCATATTGATTACAAAGTGTCCAAAATGTATGTTTCGTATTCATAATTTTTTCTTAGTTTAGAAAAGGTTTTAAAATTTCCTTGATGTTCTCTACATAGTTTATTTTATCCGATTTACTCCAATAAAAAGGTTGTAAATCTGATCCATTATAATACTTGAAGAAAACATTTCTAGTAGTAACAGGGATATATTTACCTTCTTTTTCCATTTGAATAATTTTATTTCTCTTCACAGGAAAAATCGAATTATTTAAAGATGAATTATCTTTTTTCGATAATAAAGCTAAGTTGTCAAGTACATGTAGGGAATCAGATTCAAAAATTTTAATAAGTTTGTCTTTTAGTAAATTAAATATTTCAGTATTAATTTTATCTTTTTCTAATAGATTCTTCACTTCTTTCTTTAAATCATTGTCAATAGTGATGATTTCAATAACATAATGTTCTTTACCGTTCTTATCAATTTTTTTAATTTCTTTTTCAATAGTATTTATATTTTCAATCGCTTTATAAGTGTCTTCAAGCCATTTTTTAATTGCTTTTTCTTCTTTCATTTCTTGCGATTGCTGTGCATGGATATGTTCTATACTCCAACCACCTTCATTATTTATTTCTTTATATAAATTGAATGGAAATCTATTTTTCTGAGCATTATTTAAATTATCTGTTGTTATTACATTATGTAATAAAAAGACATTTTTTAAATTCTTATAGTTTTTATCGTATGTCAAATTTTCTAGATCTACTTCTAATAAACTATCCTTTATTTCCCCAAAAGCCCATTCTTTGAATTTATCTTTTTTACAGTTTGACTTTTCTAAAATTCTTCGTAATGTTGAAATGCTATTGTCATTTATTGTTAATATAAATCCTAGATAATGATACAAATTATCATTACTAAACCAATATCTCATTTTATTAAAATAGTCTTTTGTTTTGCCCCATAACGCTAAAGCATTCTCCTTTTCATTATCATCATTATCTGAACGTATTTGCTTTTCAAACCATAAATAAGTAGAATACTTTTTTGTATTATCGGTTGCAATCAATTTAAAAATTAATTCTATAGCAGAGGTTGCATCATCTTTTGACTTGTTGTTTAAGAAGTACCAAAACTCATCATTTCTCAATTCCATTTCTATTTGATGCCACTCATTTGAGATTTCTGCTTGTCTCATAATAGATTCTCTTTCTGACAAACCAAATTTGATTTTAGAAAGTAGCAATGCTCGAATTAGTTCAGCATCGGTTAATGGAATTTTTCCAATATTTAATCTGTTGAAAATGTCAATTTTTTTATTCTCCATTTCATTATCCCCTTCTTCTTCCTCATACGATTTTAACTCTTCAATTTGATACCAAATAACTTGAACTCTTTTAGTCATAGTAGAATAAAAATCATCTATATACCCTACATCATTTTTAGTTTTTTTATCAAACCACATTTTTACTGTATCATAAGCTTGACTCATAAAATGAAAATCCGGACTATCATGGTTGTACGTGCTATTTGATAAGTTTTTTAAAAAATCAGTGCTTTTGGTTCTTTGTCCAAAAAATATAGAATAACGAGGTTTATTTAAAAATTGAAAAATTATGAACATTGTTATTAATCGCTGTTGTCCGTCAATTACTTCCCAAATAGTATGATTGTTTTCATCTATGTTAGGAACAACTACAATCGGCTGTAAACAATAATTTTCTTCTTTTGATTGAATGAAATTATGAATATCGTCCAATAAAGCTTCAACGTTTTCAATATCCCATCTATAACCTCTTTGGTAATATGGAATTAAGTAATGTTCTATTCTTGGACTTCTATCAGGAGTTGTTTCGCTGAGAATAACTTTCCCAACTGGTTTGGTTTCTATTATATTCATTCTACTAATGATAATATTTAAAAAGGTTAAAGAGCAAATTTAAACAAAGTAGTTGAGAGTAAAATACTTAAAACCGTAAACGGGTCAAAAAGAAAGAGTACAAGATATCAGACTACGCTTGAAGATAAAAAAAAAAGATGCCTAAGCACTTATTTTTTCTTCCTCCATCTATCATTTCGTTTATACCCATTTTTCTCTTCATAAATCTTTCCCTGCAGATAAAGATCCGCAACCCAAGTAACAACAAAGCCTAAAATTTTATACCATTCCATTCATCAAAAATAGAACAGAAACAAAAAGTGAAGTAGTGCTAAAAGGCATTAATCCCGAATTGACAAGAAGTTATCCTAATTTGACAAGCCTATAAACAAAAAAAGATGCTCATGCACCTTTTTATTTTTGGAAAATATTTATAATCTAACAAATGAATTTATTAATCTTCTACTTTATATTTCTGGATATCAAATTCAAAATTAAACAAATCTTTTGGGTGTACATTAAGTGCTAATGCAAATTTGGCTAATGTTTTTACGGTCAAATTTCTTTTTCCTTGCTCGTATTTACTCACTTCTCCTGAATCAATTCCAGTTAGAAACTCTATATCGTGTTGGGTTTGCTTATTTTTAATTCTTAATTCAGCTAATTTATCTCCTATCTGCTTTTGTAAGTCTTTGCTAATGTCCATGTTTACTTCATTTAGGAGCAAATTGCATTATTTTAACAAAAATATTATTGGGATATATCCCACTATTTAAAAAAGTTTGATATATTTGTTTTTAATTACATTTAAGATGTAATTTTGCGATTCTTCAAATAAAACATTGAAGCATTCGCTTAGAATCTCGTTTCAGAAAACTGGTAATTTTTAACACACGAGGTAATAAGTATGATGCTCACGTCCTATGGCGTGGGCTCTCTTATTCGTGTGTAGGGTATACCAGTACCTCTGAAACGTTTAAGTTGAGTTCCACGCTTTTTTTATTTCCCCACTCGGTACTCACTTCATTCTTAGCACTGCTTTTTTTCTTAAAAGTTTCGCAATAGGTCTCATCAATTAATTTTTAGTTAGTGGGAAAGATGCCGCTCAACCTTGGCTGCAACAAGCACGGGTGGCATACTTTCCTTAACCACAAAACCAATTGCCTATGATATAAAAAGAAAAACCAAACTCAGCACTCAGTATCACAAAAAAAAGGTCCCCTAACCCGTCGGCAAACTAGATAGAGGACCAAAGCAAACAAAACTATTGTTTCATTTAACTAACCAATAATATGAATAAAATTTCATTTAACCAAAGTGGTGCAATAAAGTATTGGCTATTGCTGTCAATATGCTGTTGGGTAACCAACACTTTTGCAAGCACCCACTTACTTTTCCAACAACCACAACAAAACATCACAGGAACAGTAACCGATAGTAATGGCACTTTGCTAGGTGTAACCATCCTAATCAAAGGCAAAGCTTCTGGTACACTCACAGATGAAAACGGAAGGTTTTCTATCAATGTAAATCAATCGGATATCTTGGTGTTTTCCTATTTAGGATATAAAACCACAGAAGTAACAATAACGAACCAGTCAGTAATCAATGTCAAATTAGAAGAAGATACCACTACACTGAAAGAAGTAGTAGTAAATGCAGGATATTACAGCGTAAAGGACAAAGAGCGTACAGGAAGTATTTCGCGAATAACAGCTAAAGATATCGAAACCCAACCAGTCACCAATGTACTCGCTACCATGCAAGGAAGAATGGCAGGAGTAAATATTACACAAGAAACGGGTGTGCCAGGCGGTGGATTTGCAATTCAAATCAGAGGAATAAACAGCCTCAGAACAGATGGAAATGTATCGCTTTATGTAATCGACGGCGTACCCTATGCTTCAGAATCTATTGGTTCCAATTTTACTTCCTCCATTTATCCAACACAAACATCACCACTAAACAGTATAAATCCGGAGGCTATTGAAAGTATAGAAATTCTAAAAGATGCCGATGCTACGGCTATTTATGGTTCAAGGGGAGCAAATGGAGTCGTCTTGATTACAACAAAAAAAGGTAAGATAGGTGCAACAAAAGTGAATATAAGTACTTCTACAGGTGTCGGACAAGTGACGAGTTTTATGAAGCTTTTGAACACGGAGCAATATCTAAACATGCGTGCGAAAGCCTATCAAAATGATGGTTTTACAGATTTTCCAGATTGGGCGTATGACATCAATGGAACTTGGAATCAGGACAGATATACCGACTGGCAAAAAGAATTACTGGGTGGGTCAGCTATCATAAATTCAGTGGTTGGAACAGTATCAGGCGGGTCGCAACAAACACAATTTTTAGTAGGAGCAAATTACAACAATCAAACAACAGTATTCCCTGGTGACTTTATTTACCGAAAAGGTGGAGCGAACTTTAATATAAACCATAGGTCAGAAAACAACCGATTTAAGTTGACTTTTTCAGGAAACTATACGGCACAAAATAACAACCAGCCGGCTATGGATTTAACTATTGAATCCCGTCGCTTATCCCCTAATGCTCCTGCATTGTATGATGCACAAGGAAATCTGAATTGGGAAAATGGTACGTGGGTCAACCCATTGGCAAGTCTAAAAAGTGAATTTATTGCAAAAACAAATGATTTGGTGAGCAATACATTAATCTCTTATGAAATAATGCCTAGCCTAGAAATCAAGTCGAGCTTTGGGTATACAGATACAAGAAATACAGAAACCAGAACCGTTCCATCAACAATCTACAACCCTGCTTTTGGTTTGGGTCCAGAGTATTCGGCACTTTTTGTAAATAATACCAATAGAAATTCATGGATAGTGGAACCTCAAATAAACTGGAAAGAAAAAATAAGCAACGGTGACCTAGACATATTATTGGGTTCCACGTTCCAACAGCAGGTATCCAATCGGTTAACCCAATACGGTATTGGCTTTACATCGAATAGCTTGATCTATAATTTGAGTGCTGCCTCTTTAAAGGAAGTTGTAGCAAGTGACGAAACAGTTTATAAATACCAAGCTTTTTTTGGCAGAATAAACTACAATTGGAATAAAAAATACTTGCTGAATCTTACAGGCAGAAGAGATGGTTCTAGTCGTTTTGGTTCAGGAAATCAATTTGCCACGTTTGGAGCAATCGGAGCGGCTTGGATAGTAAGTAAGGAAAACTGGTTACAAGATAACAATACCATCAGTTTTGCCAAATGGCGAGTAAGTTATGGAACAACAGGGAATGATCAAATTGGGGATTATCAATACTTAGATACTTATAGCTCATCGGGTGGTCTTTATCAAGGTATTGTGGGTTTACAACCCACCCGACTATTTAATCCCTATTTTGAATGGGAAAAAAATAAAAAATTTGAAACAGCACTGGAAATGGGACTGCTACAGGACAAGGTATTCATAACTGTGGCCTATTTTCAAAATAGATCTTCAAATCAATTGGTGGGTATTCCATTACCCGGAACCACTGGCTTCACATCCATGCAAGCAAACTTAAATGCTGTGGTTCAAAACACGGGTTTAGAATTTACGGTGAATACTACGAACATCACTAATGATAGTTTCAATTGGAAAACGTCTTTTAATATCAGTGTACCAAAAAATAAATTAGTGGCATTTCCGGGACTTCAAAATTCAGCTTATAAAGAGCAATTTAGAATTGGAGAACCACTAAACATACAATTGGCATATAACTTCTTGGGTGTGGATCCCGAAACAGGAATATATCAATTTGAAGATGTAAACGGTGATGGTCAAATTACTTTTCCTGATGACAGACAAACGGTAGTGGATTTATCTCCGGAGTTCTTTGGAGGACTGCAAAATCAAGTAGCATATAAACGTTGGACGTTGGATTTTCTATTTCAGTTTGTAAAACAAAAAAGAGCCTCATTTACATTGGGAAATGCTGGTGGAATGAATAATCAACCTGTAGAATTAGTAAACAGTTGGCAAAATCCTGGCGATAGTTCACCCTACCAAGTGTATACAACTGGTTTTAACTCGGATGCAGTAACAGCTCATTCTTTCTATGAAAGCAGTACGGGAGCTTTTGAGGACGGTTCTTTTATAAGGCTTAAAACACTTTCGCTTACATATAATATACCGCTGAACTCAAAAAAAGTAGATTGTAAAATCTCGGCACAGGCTCAAAACCTCCTAACCTTCACAAAATACAGAGGCGGCGACCCAGAATTTGGAAATTTAGGCTATTTGCCGCCACTTAGAATCATTTCTACAGGGATTCAATTAACTTTTTAAAACTAAAAAAAATGAAAGCAATAAATAATTATAATAGAGTACTACATTTTTTATCAAAATGGGTTACTTGCACAGTACTAGTAATAACAATGAGCTGTGATAATTTTGTGGAGGTTGAGGTACCCAATTCACAACTAATTGGTGTTACAGTTTTTGAAGATAATGCAACGGCTAATGCGGCCATGACAAGTGTATATGCAAGTATTAGAGATAACGGTTTACTCACAGGTACATCTTTAGGCATATCAAATAATTTAGGGGCTTATGCTGATGAATTGGATTTTTATGGTGACCTGTCCTTTTCAACATTTTATTTTTTCAACAATGCAATCTTGCCGAATAATACGGCAATAGCTGATTATTGGAACACTACTTACAACCAAATATACAGTGCCAATGCAGTTTATGAAGGGGTTCAAGCAGCAACAATGCTTTCAGTAGCAGATGCAAACAGACTAAAAGGGGAAGCTTTATTTACAAGAGCATTATTACACTTTTACCTGGCAAACCTCTATGGTAATATTCCGTATATCACAACAACTGACTACACGATAAATAGTACGGTGAGTAGAATGCCAATAAATCAGGTGTACGACTTGATTATTGAGGATTTGAATGAGGCAATAATTTTAGTGCCTTCGGAATATTATACAGAGGCACGTGCAAGACCAAACAAAAGCACAGTGCAAGCCTTTTTAGCAAGAGTATATCTCTATAATCAAAATTGGCAAGATGCAATTGATATATCCAATATAGTGATTGAAAATAGCATGTATACTGAAGAATCGAATCCAGATAATGTTTTTTTGAAAAATTGTACAGAAACAATTTGGCAACTTCCAACAGCGTTGGAAGGAAGTGCTACAGATTTTGCTGATACATTCACCTTGTTTTCTGGTCCACCTAATACCGTTGCCTTGAATACCGATTTTGTAAATCAAATGGAACCAAATGATTTAAGAAAACAATATTGGATTGGGGAAGTCACAGACGGAACGACTATTTGGTATTATCCGAAAAAATACAAACAAACAAATATTCAATCAAGTTCTTCCGAGTATGCGGTTGTACTCCGATTAACAGAGCAATTTTTAATTAGAGCAGAAGCTAAAGCACAGATGGGTGATCTCATTGGTGCATTGCAAGATTTAAACGAGGTTAGAAACAGAGCGGGTTTAAATGACTTCATTTCAATATCGCAACAAGATATTTTAGAGGCTATTTTAAACGAACGTAGAAATGAATTCTTTACCGAATACGGTCATCGCTTTTTTGATTTGAAGCGTTTTGAAAAACTAGACCAAGTGCTGAACCTCAGTAAACCGGGCTGGAATACAACAGATAAGCTTTTGCCAATTCCACAAACGGAGTTAAGTGTCAACCCGAATTTACTTCCCCAAAATCCGGGTTATTAATTATTTACCTCATACTATGAAATGAGCATGACCTAAAATTGGTCGCAAAAACCAATGAAAATATGCGAATTACATATGACCAATAAAAAAACAATAAATATCTACATATGAAAAAAATAAAATCCTTATCTATACATTCATTTATTCTTTTGTTTTTAACACCCTTTTTCGTTAGTGTAAATGCTCAAGAAAAGTTACCGATTTTACCCAAGGATTACTTGAACTGGAAAACGATGAATATAGCTTCTGTTTCCCCTTCGGGTAAATGGGTCAGTTATCAATTGCAGAATGAGGTTGGTGTTGATACTTTATTTGTACGCCATCTTGATAAGCCTATTACCTATACTTTTCCGTCTGTGCAAAATGGAATGTTCAGTGCATCTGATTATTTTGCTGTCTTGACCCCAATGGGATTAGAGTTGACCCATTTGGTAAGTGGCAAAGTGAAAACATTTCAGGATGTACAATCATATGCCTTTTCTAAAAAAGGAAATGAATTGGTAGTGCATAGCATAAAGGAAGGACAACTTCCAAGAATCGAAATACACTCGTTGCGAGACGGAACGCATCAAGTGATTGAAGGAGTTACTTCCTTTCAAATGAGTCCAGATTTGGAACATTTTGTGTATGCACAACAACAGGGTAACCGACAACGCATTGGCTTGGTTTCTTTTGGAAAAAAGATAACGATTACAAATTATGTTGCTAGTAAAACGGAAGGTTTTTATAATCATTTTCAATGGTCAGAAAAAAGCACTGGAGTTGTTTTTTACCAAATGCAAAAAATGGGGACGATTGATGAAGCTGTTAGTGTTTGCTTGGTTGATGTTGCCAAAAAGAAATTTGTTATTTTTTCTAAAAAGGCTTTTACAAATTACCCAGCTGGCGGAAAAATTTTGTCTCAACCTTTTGAATGCTTGTATCTTTCGGATGATTTAAGCAAGGTGTATTTTGCTTATGAACATGAAAAAAAGCAAGCGGAACCACCTGCTTCTAACGTAGAAGTTTGGCAATGGAATTCACCTAGAGTTTATACTGAAAGTGTTCAAGTGAACGGAATTTTTGATAAGCGATGGCTCCTATGGGACAGAGCCAAAAATGGTATTGAGTTGTTAAATTCAGATGCTCTACCTAAATTCTTTTTGGCAGGAAAAGGGCGGTTTGTTGTGTCCTATCATCCTTATGCTTATGAGCCACAGTTTGATTTTTTCGGTCCCGTAGATTATTATCTAACGGATCTACATACACAAAAGACTAAGTTGCTTTTGGCTAAACACTCTTCTAATTTTTTAGAAGTATTACCTTCACCAGGAGGAAAGTATATTTTATATTTCAAGGATAAGAATTGGTGGTATTACGACTTGGTGAAAGAACTTCACTTACCTGTAACTAGGGATGCGAAAGTAGCTTTCTATGATGAGTTGAATGACTTGGCAGGTGATGATGATGCGTATGGTGTTGTTGGGTGGACAGCCGAAGACCGAACGGTTTTGTTATATGATCGTTATGATATATGGGAATTTGAACCAAAAACCGGACGTATGAGCCTTCTCACGGATGGGAGAAATAAAAAAATTACTTATCGATTGCCTATTCATCTAAAGAGTAATGTAACCAAAAATTTTGATGGATATAATAGTAATGAGATAGAAATTAATAATGGTCTTTTTTTGATGGCTAATACTGATAATGGAGATAGTGGTTTTTGTTTTTGGGAGATGAACAAGCCCATGACACCCTTTTTAAAAGCTGCCAATACCAGTCAGTTTCATATAAATGAGGAGGATATGATTTACATAGAACAGCGTTTTGATTTACCACCACAATTGATGAAAAATAATCGACAGTTTAAGGAGAGCCTACTGGTTCAGAGTAATCCGAGTTATGGGAAGTATGATTGGGGAAGATCTGTGGCGATTGACTATACCAATTCCAAAGGGCAGGCTTTAAAAGGATATTTGTGTTATCCGAGCCATTATGAAATGGGTAAACAATATCCCATGATTGTACATATTTATCAAAAACAATTCCGCGATATGCACATTTTCGAACCACCTAGTCTTTATCCAACGGAAGGTTTTTTTGCCAGTAATTATACTACACAGGGTTATTTTGTTTTCTTTCCGGACATTGTATTTGACTTAAAAGCAACTGGTTCTTCAGCGTTAGACTGTACCCTTTCTGGTGTGAATGCTGTTTTGAAAAAAAGGGAAGTTAACAGAAAAAAAATTGGGTTAATTGGACATTCCTTTGGCGGTTATGAAGCCAATTATATCGCTACTCAAACCGATTTGTTTGCTACTATCGTCTCAGGTGCTGGTGTGGTTGATTTACCTGCTTTTTATTTGAATATGAATTGGCGAACAGGAAGACCCGATATGTGGCGGATGGAATTTCAACAATGGCGTATGGGCTGTTCTTTGTTTGAAGACCGAAATGCTTATGCATTGAATTCACCATTGTCTCATGTCGAATCAATAAAAAGTCCCCTTTTATTGTGGTCGGGTAAGAATGATATGCAAGTAGATTGGCGGCAAAACGTTACGTTTTATTTGGCATTACGTCGATTAAAGAAGCAAGCTGCATTGTTATTATATCCCGACGAATACCATTCTCTGGAAGAGCTGTCGAACCGATTGGATTTAAGGATTCGCTTGGAGCAGTGGTTCGCTCATTATTTAAAAGATGAATCACCAGCTGATTGGATTAAAGAAGGTATTTAAATATAAAAAGGCAGTCAACTAATTGACTGCCTCTTTTTTGTTAATAGGATGCTTTATGGTCTGAATAAAGCATTAACACAGGTATTGCCAACTTTGTCATAGGCAATGTGACCAGATGGATAGCTCACGCGACACATCGGTCCTCCTGAATCTGAACATTGCACTTGCAATGCACAAGGTTGTCCTAAATTGTTAGTTGCCCAACCTATTTTTGGAGCTAGTTCTTCAGCAGATTGCATTGACATGGTGCCAAAAGCTCCTAAGATTCCTAATGCAAATACAAAAATGGGAATCATTTTTTTTAAAAATAAATTTTTCATGATATTAAAATTTAAAAATTAATGATCTACTCTTTTTCAGGTTTTCAATCGTTCCCCTGCTACTGGCCAGTATATTTTTAATGGGTTGTTTTCCCCATGGTTTTGAATTCATTGCTAAAAGTATATTTTACTAATTTATTGCCGACCAAAGCATATAAATTTGAATGGTTTACGGTAAAACTATGTAGTTTTTGACCGTTGTAAAGTGGAATGTAAAAGCTGAATAGGTATTGATTAGACGCTAAGTCATACACATCAACAGTTGCATTGTTTTGCCATGATTTTAGGTGGTCAAATTGACCTCTTAAGGGACTATTTATAAATAGTAAATTATTATAAGCAGCTGCTTTATTATTTACAATGGTGGGTAAATTTTCTAATTTTTGCCCTTTTTCATTTCTTTTGATTTTGATGTTTGGTTGATAAAAGGTATCTATTGTTTTCCCTCGAACCATTTCTTTCAAATGATAGTCTGTCACTACATAACCATTTTTATAACGATACACATATCCTGTTTTTTTACTGATTGGGTCATGAAATAGGCTTCCTTCCGTTTCAAAAATTCCATCACTGTTTTTTTGCTTTTCTAACAAGTTTGAATTGGAGTGGAATACTAATGGGGTGTTTAGGTTAAAGGTTCCAATTATATTTTCTCCATTTTTTGCGTTGTTGGTTCTAATGAGAAAGTTATGGTTAGTTAATGTCTCAATTTGAGTAAAAAAAGAGATGTTATGGTGTGTAGAAGTCACTTTCCACTCATTGCTATTTCCTTTCATGATTAGAGGAACCGTACCGTCCATCCAATAGAAAAAAGGAGGATTTACTTGTATGGCTACTTTTTTGATGGGGATGTTTGTGTCTTCCAGTTTAATCATACTTTCCTTTTTTGAGGATAAAGTGGTGTCAATTTGTAGAATGTGAGTTGGGGCAGTATAATTGGCTAGATAGATATTGTTTTTGTCAAATCCAGCAAAGTAGTAGGAGTTTACATTTAAATCTATTTCGCTTTCAAAATTCACCCATTTTGCGTGAAATATTCTAATGAACGGGTTTTCTTTTTGCAATTGGTAGGCAGCTATTTTGTAAAGCATAAATACGGAGGCTATACCTATAAAAGTTAATACGCTAACAATGCTAATGCTTTTTAGATTACATTTTTGTAAAAGGATGGCGACTAAACCCAAAACAACAAAAGCGATGTTGAAAATTAAATGTTCATTCCAACTCATTTTTTCCAATACACCTCCACATGAACAAGGGATGTCCGGAATGAAATTTAATATAATGTAAATGTAGGTTGAAAAAATAATCATCAATAAAAAGGCGACATAAAGAGCTAAATTTTTCCATTTTTTGGTTACTAATGCGATGGCTATTATCAACTCTATAAAGGGAATGAACCATACTATCCAATTGGTAAAGGGACTTATCACTATAGATTGGCTAATTTGTGTTTTGAAGTTTTCAAAGTCAATTATTTTACTTACAGCCGTATAAACCAGAAGTAAGATGTACAAGTAACGTACAAGCTCTAAAAATATAGTCCGTATTGTATTAGAAATTCCCATCACTCAATAGTTTTAATTCTATGGAGTAAAATTCATAATTTAAAATTAAAAACACTTGTGATATCGGGAGGCTTACTTATCCAAAAGGGATTAAATACACTAAAAGCTAAATAGTTGTACTGCTCATTGAGTTTCGTCCAACTTCATTGGGAGAAATTCCAAACTGTTTTTTAAACGATTTGGAAAAATTTGGATAGTCAGTAAAACCATTAAGGGCAGATATGTTTTTTAACGGTATCGTAGTTTGTTGAATCATGAGATAGGCTCTTTTCAATCGCTCAGCAGTATAGAATTTATAGATGCTAGTTTTGAAAAAATGCCTGAAACCATCTTTTAGTTTATATTCATTGGTGCCAAAATGTCTTGATAAGTCTTTTAGGGATGGCAAAGGTTCATCCAAATGAGCAAGGATATAATCATAAACTTTTTGTATCAAAAGAGCATCCGCTTTTCTTGAATTGGGTTGTTTTTCTTGTTCTTCTTCGTTTTTAGGGTCAATCATGTTTTGTGGATTCGAAACTACAAAACTCAAAATAATTTCATCCCTATTAAACAATTTGGTGATGGAACAATCAACGGAATAGATCAATTGTTCTTTAGTCAAAAACTGTAATGGAATCATGGTTTGATTCGAAAAATTATCATGAAAAGCTTCTTTTACAAAATTTAATTTGTGAAAGGATTCGTCGGTTAAGAATGTTTCAAGAGAATGATCAATTAGGTCGAGACTTTCATAACCTAGAACGCTCAAAAAAGTAGGATTAAAACTTTTAATATAGAACAAAGAATCCAACACTAAGTTAGTTTGTGTTATAAAACGGTAAGTGCTATGAGGGTTCACATACCCAGCATGAAAAATTGACTCTTTCATTTCTTCAGCAACCATGTTCACTAAAACAACCAAGGTCTCTAACTCATCATCATAAGAACTCAAAGGAATACGATTACTGAAATTCCCTCGTGCCATCTCAAACAGCATTTGATGCATGGCAACTATTCGCTCTTGATTGTGCTTTTGGTTCATAGGCTATAAGTGGTTATTTAAAAACAGAATAGCATCTTCTTTGTTGGTAAACAGTTGGGTAGGTACTGTAGGTTTACTAATGTGTAAGTAAAAAGTACTAATGGTAATAGAAACTTTTTGGTGTACAATCAAACCTACTGCTTTGGTCAATAGTGAACCAGACTGGGCTAAGTAATCTCTACCTGATTTGTCAGTGTCAATGATGCCTCTTATGTCACAAAGAACTGGATAAGATTTTTCATTTTGAAATTGGATACGGTCAGCCACAACCCGCTTGGCAACATTCAAGGTAAGAATGACGTCAGGTTTATATTCAAAAAAGAGAATGCCATTTTCAACCCAAAATAGGGCGTACTCATTCTCATAAAAATCATGAGCTGCAATCATGTTTCATGGAGTGTTGATTAAAATTTAACAAAAATAGAAACAATTTTAATTATTCAAATTGTCAATTTGGGATAATTTGATGAAAATTACAGTATTGCTTGTCTATTTGGGAATATAATTTGTCAAATACGGAGCAATCAATAAAGTAATATAAATCATATCAAATTTTATAATGAAATTTAAAAACTCAATCTAAATAACTGCTAATAAAGCTATCTATTAACTAACCAAAACCAACAAAAAAATGGCGAAAATTAAACACAATAATTTCATCGATACAGTCGATGAAGTTTTATCAGGAGCAAAAAATGTAGGCGTTTTGCATCTCTATGCAGAAGATAAAAAACTAACAGGCAGAACGATCCAAATAAAAGGAAAAGAAATGTATCATTTTGGAACGACGGGCTACTTAGGTTTAGAGCAAGATGATAGAATCAAAGAAGCGGCCATTCAGGCAATAAGGGATTACGGCACACAATTTCCACTCTCTAAATCATACATTTCGCATCCGCTTTACAGCGAATTGGAAGCAAAAATCGAAGATATGTATGGCATTCCACCTATCATTACGAAAAACAGCACATTGGGGCATTTGGCAATTATTCCAACATTATTGAGAGATGAAGATGGTGTGATTATGGATCATCAAGTGCATTGGAGTGTACAGAATGCCTGTCAATTATTAAAACTAAGAGGTATTCCGGTGGAGATGATTAGACACAACAATTTAAACATGTTGGAAGAAAAAATAAAACAACTTTCTTCTAAATGTGATAAGATTTGGTACATGGCTGATGGCGTATATTCAATGTTTGGAGATTATGCTCCTATTGCAGAACTAATTGAATTAAGCAAAAAATATAGTCAGTTACACCTCTATTTTGATGATGTACACGGCATGAGTTGGATAGGCAAAAACGGGACAGGATTCGTTTTCGATAGTATTAAAGAACTACCAGAAAATATTGTGGTAGTTGGAACATTAAGCAAAACCTTTGGAGCAAGTGGAGCAACGTTGCTATGCAAAAACCAAAAACTTCGCGATAAGATTAAAAACTTTGGTGGTCCGTTAACCTTTTCCGCTCAATTAGAACCTGCTTCTGTCGGAGCGGCAATTGCATCGGCAAATATTCACTTATCTCCGGAAATTACAATCCGACAAAAAGAACTGGCTGCTAAGATTGAGTATTTCAATCAACTACTATCACAAGGCAATCTACCCATCATTTCCAAAAACGATTCTCCAGTATTCTTTTTAGGAATGGGAACTCCAATATCATCTTACAATTTTGTCCATCGTTTATTTAATGAGGGATTTTTTCTCAATCTAGGGATTTACCCAGCTGTACCCATCAAGAATACTGGAATTAGAATCACACTGTCAAGTCATAATCAAAAGCAAGATATTCACGAACTGGCAGAGGCAATGAAATACCATTACCCAAAAGCTTTAGAAGAAACAAATAATAGTGATGAAAAAGTTAGAAAGGCTTTTGGACTAAGTCTTGAAGATGCATTATCTATCGAAAATAAAATAGATGATGATATCATAATGGAAGAAAAAAGCACGATTGAGGATATTAACAAATCCGACTGGAATAACCTGATGGGTAAGAACAATATTTTCGATTGGGATGGTTTGGTATATCTGGAAAAGGCTTTTAAGAACAGTACAGACCAGTTTAATAATTGGGAATTCTTCTACTACACAATTAAAGATAAAAAGGGTAAAATACTGCTAATGACATTTGGTACGTATGGCATATGGAAAGATGATATGTTGGCCACAGAATCCGTTTCCAAACAGCTCGAAGAAATCAGAAAGACAAATCCATTTCATCTAACTTCCAAAGTAATAAGCTTGGGATGTCTTTTCACGGAAGGAAAACATTTTTATGTCAATCAAGAAGAAGAATTGGCAGAAAGAGCTGTGAAATTACTATTGGATAAATTGGAGGAAAAATACAATGATTTAAAGGCGGACATGCTGGTTCTAAGAGATTTTGAAGAGAAAAATACTTGGGATAAAGTCATTCAAGAACAAGGATATTTCAAAATTAACATGCCGGAATCCTGTGTATTTAAATCAGAAAAATGGCAGGGCTATGAGGAATTTTCAAAAATATTATCGCCTCGTTCCCGTAAGCATTTCAATAAGGAAATCATACCATTCGAAAAACACTATAAAGTAGAAATTAAAGACAGCTTGAACGATACAGAAATGGAAAACGCATATCAACTGTATATAAACGTGAAAAATAATAATTATGCAATCAATACATTCCAATACGCCAAATCCGTTTTTCAGAATATGAATGTTTTTCCAAATTGGGAATTCATTTTGTTATACTTAAACACAGAAGAGGATACTCCTTTAGTGGGTGTGATGTTTTGCTACAAAAATCAAAACCACACTTACGTACCGGAACTTATTGGTATGGATTATAGATGGGCAAAAGAATTCAATCTGTATCGTCAACTACTATTTCAAACCATAAAAAGAGCAAACGAACTAAACTTCCCTCAAATCGATTTTGGAGTTTCAGCTTCTTTCGAAAAAAGAAAAGTGGGAGCCAAAATAATCCCCAAAGTAGCCTATGTTCAGGCTCGCGACAATTATACCATGGAAGTAATGAATACAATTCAAAACGATTATAAGTCAATATCCTAATACGGTAAACCGATGTGCAACTAATTTTTATATGATGTTCAAAAAGACAATCGAAGCATTTAATTACAGCTGTAACGAAATTTTAGAATCAAACGACACTATGCTCAATAAGGCTAGTAAAGGCATCATATTGTGTAATCAAACCTTATCAAGTTTAAAAGAGATTGTGGACAAACGAGATTTTAATACCGTTCCCGAAGAAATTGATTTCTTTAAAAATAATAAACCGATTCCAATGAGTTTGTTGATTTTCTTTACTGAAGTAAGATCTTGCGAATTGAGAATGCCAAAAGCTGGAACAACCTATAAAGTACAATTTTTACAAAAAGAACTTCGGAAGATAAACAAGTTCTTTTATAAGAATGCAGACTTCGTGCATTACATGGAACAAGGATATAGTTATTTAGACCATCAGTTCTTCACTAGAAATCACCGAAATAATTTTCCATTTACTCCAATGACAGATTATTATCAGTTTCCGGAATTTTCAACATCACAGGATATGCTTTGGGCAAAAGTAAAAGCCATGTATCGTTTTATTCATTACATCCGTCAGGCATTGAAACGCTTGAAAGTGGATGATGCAGATATTTTTGAAGACAAAAAGCACAAGGTAATTGTTTGGACGGGACCAAAAACAGCATTAACCGAATTGATTTATGCCTTATTCTCCAACGGTGCAATCAATCATGGAGCAGCCGATATCAATTTGATTACCTCATCATTTGAAGATTTTTTCAACATCAAACTAGACAATATCTACAAAACATATTCCGAAATCAAGGCTCGTAAAAGCAGTAAAACCAAATTTTTGGAAGAGCTGACACTTAACCTACAACAAAAAATAGCGAAAGAGGATATGGACTAATCTCGTAACTACGAAAGTACAAGGCAGTAAACACCTATATTTAATTGGAGTTTACTGCTTTTTTTTATTGAATACACTCTAATAAAATAATGAATCACATCATTTCTTTACGAGAATAGTAATCAAGTCATGTAAAATCAAAAAAAGGAAGTCAGCAACAGCGGTGCTTGATTAAATTTTAATGTTAAATTTTATCGGTACTACGAAACGTATTGGGATAAAATGAAATAAAATAGAGGGTATTTTGTAATAGTAAAACAATTGATACTAATTAAAATCAAATCGTATGACACTAGAAATCCTTACCAAAGAAGACCTCTATCAATTCAAAAATGAACTTTTGGCTGATATCAAAAAAATTGTAAAAGCTGAAGATAACGCATCGTCAAAAAAATGGCTCAAATCAAAAGAAGTCATCAAGCTATTAAACATATCTCCAGGAACACTCCAAAACCTCCGCATTAACGGAACATTAACCTACACCAAAATCGGCGGCACCCTCTACTATGACAATGCCGACATCGATAAACTACTAAACACCAACAAAACAAACGCAATACCAACGCTTTTCAAATAACCACTATTTTGTCAACCTGAACTTGTTTCAGGTTCTTGCCTTAATACACTAATCTTAATACTTCCAAATGAACTACATTAAACACCTAACCGGCTTCTTCGAAAAAGTAGTAATAGATAAAGCACTAAATCCAACCCATGTCAGCCTCTATATGGCCTTATTTCAATTTTGGAACTGCAACCGCTTCAAAAATCCAATAAGTATCAATCGCGATGAGGTAATGCGAATAAGCAAAATCAGTTCCAAAGCAACCTATCACAAATGCCTGAAGAACTTGCATAGTTTGGGTTACATCAACTACGAGCCGTCCTACAATCCATTTAAGGGAAGTCATGTCATTTTATTCAATTTTTCCGAAGATTTAAAACCAGCTCCAAAAAGTGAGAGAAAACTAAAAAATGAACCACTTATTGAACCTGTTTCAGAACAAGCTCTAAACAAGTCTTGTACCAGTAGTGAAACAGGTACTGAACAAGTAGTAGTACCTTCTATAAACTATATAAACAATACAAATAGTTCAAACGAAAAAAACGTTGCAAACTTGAACGAGCAAGCAAAAAATTTTGAAGAAATAAATAATTCTACTTTAAAAAATAAAACCGAAGAAGAGAAAGAAAAAAAGTTCCGCGAAAAAAAGAAAGAGTTTTTTGTCACTTCGAGCGTAGTCGAGAAGCCAACAATCGAAGAAGTCAAAACCTATTTCCAAGCCAACAACTTCCCAGAACTCGAAGCACAAAAATTCTTCAATTATTTCTCCAGTGTAGGTTGGCTAGTCGGAGGTAAAATCCCAATGATCGATTGGCAAGCGTCAGCCCAAAATTGGATAATAAACAGCGTCAATTTCAATCACAACACCGACACAACACCGGCAAATCGACCAAAACACCTCAACACCATAACCGATAAAAACTATGCAGAACCTTTATAACACTACTGTCATACTGAACTTGTTTCAGTATCTCAAGCTCTGCGAACCTTGCGTAAACCTTTGTGGACTTTGCGGTTAAATAAAAAACCATGGAAAACGAAATAAAATCCCATTATAGCTATTCAGAAGTCATAATATGGCTAGAAAAAAAAGGCATTGAACTATACGGCAATCATTTCAAAATAATAGAAACCGATTACCCAATCGTTTACAAACTCATTGCCTATTTCCTGAAGGATGAACCAACATGTTTTCAATACGGAATAAATCTCGACAAGGGAATATTATTATCTGGACCAATAGGTTGCGGTAAAACATCATTAATGAACCTAATGAAATACCTAACAGCAACCGAACACAAATTCTACGTAAAACCCTGTCGAGACATCAGCTTTGAATTCATCCAAGATGGTTACCAAATCATTCACAAATACAGCATTGGAAAACTCTACCAATCCGAACCAAGAACCTATTGTTTCGACGATTTAGGAACAGAAAATAATTTAAAATACTTCGGCAACGAATGCAATGTAATGGCAGAAATTATATTAAGCCGATATGATCTATTCATCTCAAAAAAACTAAAAACCCATATCACCACAAACCTATCAGCCACAGAAATAGAAACCCACTACGGCAACCGAATTCGTTCTAGATTACGTGAGATGGTCAATTTAATTGCATTCGAAAAAACAGCACAAGACAAAAGATAAAATTCGTGTAAATCCGCGTTTCAACAAAAAGTAACAAAATGAAAACAATAACCAACTTCTGGAACTACTTCCAACAAAACAACTTCGTTTTTCTACTCCTAAACGAAATCCCAAAAGAAGAACTAAAAACACATTTCGACAAACTAATCGAGATACTACATCAATACAACAAAGATCTAGACCTCATCATCAAAAACAAAACAAACGGTGCAGAGATAATCATTACAGCAAACGGAAACCCCTATCTTTTCAAAGAAGTAGAATTACTAGTTCGTCATTCTCAAAATATAAAACGTTGGAAAATAACCGCTTTTCTCCAACCCGAAACCAACCTAACCAAATACGAAAACGGCACCGACAAACCATTAGAATTCTATGGCATCACTCTACGAATAAGTGAAATGTATTTCATACCATCAAAAAATCCAAACAAACCAACCGATTTAGGAATAAAAGTGTTGCTCAAAAATTACATCATCCATAAAGATAACCCAAGACTTCGCGAAGCAGTTTACGTTCATATCGAACATCTAATTGGTGAAAAATCCTTTGCAAATGACATATCGTTTATCGAAATAGACCAACTAGAAAAACATGACTTAGAAGATGATGCCGTACTTGAATTATACAATCTGAGAGTATTTATTGATGGATTTAAACTCAATGAGAGGTAATTATAAACCTTAAAGTATTTATTATTAATTTTATAAACTAAATTACAATTAATGCTAAATTCAAACAATCAGATATTCTCACCAGAACTTCTAAATAAATATCATTCAAAATTCAAACTTTCAAACACTTCTGATTTAAAAACAAAAAAAGAGGTTATAGAGCAATGGACTAAAGAACTTAATTCAGGAAAACTAGATAGTCTAAAAGAAGAGGAAGTTAAGTCTCGGTTTATAATAGATATTTTTGGTAAAGTATTAGGATATAAATTTAATCATTCAAGAAAATGGAATTTAAGAGAAGAATCAAAAACATTAAGTAATGGAAAAAAAGCTGATGGTACATTAGGCTATTTTAGTTTTGATAAAAATTTAGATGATGTTAGATCAGTTATTGAAATTAAAGACGCTAAAACGAATCTTGATGCTAAACAAAATAGAAAAGTAAGTAACACTCCTATTGAACAAGCATTTGACTATTGCATTGATATGGGTGACAAATGCAAATGGGTAATTGTTTCAAATTTTAAAGAAATAAGATTTTACAATAGTCAAGATAATTCTAAATACCAAAGCTACTATTTAGAAAATCTAAATCAAGATACTTATCTGAGAGAGTTTGTCCTGTTATTTCATAAAGACCGTTTAATTTCCTTAACTAATAAATCTCAAACAGATAAACTTTATGAAGTATCATTAAAGCCTCTGATTATTAAGGAAAAAAATAATCATATACTCGATGAAATGTATTTCTGCATTAAAAAGTTTGACGGATTTGGCTTTGTAGATCCAAACTATTTATCTACTATTTATCCATTTAATATTCTTAAAAAACAAGTATGGCATTATGACAATGGTGAATTATTTACAATAAATAAAGAAATATTTGGACTTATTAATGAAATTACGATTGAAGAAAAAAAAATCAATTTTAGTACTAAACTAACAGCCCAACTTTCAAGTTTAAAAATCGAAAATGCACAAGAAAAGGTTACTGAAGTATTGAAATTTTTAAGAAAATGTAATATCCATTATCTGACAGCTGTAGAAGATTATTTAAAAATTGGTGAAAACCGAAAGAACACTATTGGTCATAGTTACTTACATATATTTCCAACATCGGAAGAAGAAAGCAAAACAATAAACATAACCCTTAATACAGAAACTGAATGTGATTGTTTAAACTGTAATTACAATAATTTAGATTTTGGAAAATTATTAAATAAGCTCAAGGCTAATCAAGGTAATATTGACTTTTACGATTCAGAGTATGCTTATGGTAATTATTTAGTAGCTTCTAATGATTATAAAATCTCTTACAATATTTATAAATATCTTGAAAAAAATAAATACAAAGAAGAAAAGGGAATTGAATATTTCATCACAAAATTTAATACTAAATATTTGAATGGTTTAATAAGGGGCTATTATTCTGGAGATGACCGAGAAGAAATAATTGAGAACATTAATCACATCGATTTAGATGAAGTAATTTATAACGAGCTAGAGTATGAAATTGATGATGATGTAAAAAAATACCTTATCCAAATAAAAGAAAATAAGTTACTAAATCGAGTAAAAGAAGAAATAAGAAAATTAAACTCATCTATTGATAATTTAAAAAGTTTGTATGACAATAGAGGAAAACAATATTCGGGTCCAGATTTGGTAAATAACTTATATCAACAATATATTCTTTTGTATCTTCATGTAAATAGAAACTTTATAATTCAAAATGTTTTTACTGATTACAAAGAAATTACTTCAGAAATGTTTTCCGGGCTTATTCAAAGTTATAAAACTAAAGAGGTAGGTTTAAAATCATTCAATGCTTTTATAATTGTTGAAGCAATTTTAAACATAAACACTGATGAATTAAAAAGAATAGTAAAAGGAGTTAATTCTTTAAAAATTGAAGAAAATGAAATTAACGATTTAATTGAAATAGTCCTCAATTTTCTAAATTCTTTCTATGAAGATAGTTCTTTTGCCTTTGACCCTATTAAAAATGATTCATTATCAAAATCTTGTATAAGCTTCCCATTTGAAAACAAATTATGCAGAATTTTTAGTAATATTTTTACGTTTCTTAAAATAATAGACCTTACTAAAGAACATATATCTCAAATTGAAAAACCAATTGTATCTTTTTTGAAGTCACAAACAATTCTTAATCATTATACATTAGATTCATTTTGCGAGTTCCTAATTGAAAAAGGAAACTTATTTAAAGAAAAACATATAATCGAAATTTTAAATATTGCAATTGACAAGGATTGTCCAAGATATAATACTTACGAGAGATTAGTTAAAAGCACTTGTAAAACACTTGAAAAAAATCATCCTGACTATAAAATTTCAGATACTTATCTAATACAAAATGCTTTTTCAAATTGTAACACACTTTCTTCGAGTAGGTCAAAACTAAGATACTACATAGGGTTTTCTAAAATAGCCAATAGTGAATGTCAGCTATTAATTCAAAATATAATAGATAATCATTTAGACAAAGAATTTAATTATGATTTATATGAAGACTTGTTGAGGAGAGAAATTTATAATTACAATCACAAAGATTATTTTGATAAATACTTAGAGACGGTTTCAAAAATGGCAGGTGGTTCAGTCAAGTTTATCGAAGGTGATTATGAAGTTTTCAATTTTTCATTCATGAATTTTACAATGCTAATCCATAGATTAGAAATTAAGCTTAATCCAAATCAATCAAGTAAATTTAAAAACTTAATTGATTTTGAAAAGTGGCTATTAAATCCAGAAGACTTTGATTACAAACTTTTTAAAATATATTGGTTAAAACCAATATCACATAGTAATTTCTTCTTAACTAAAATTAAAAATAATAAGTATATAAAAACTCAATTGGAGAATGAGTTAAGAAAAGAATTTAATCAAGAACTATCAAATACCTATGTAAAATATTTTATATAATGGCGAAGAAAAATAGAACCAAAATTCCTCAAGTAAATAAAGTTAGAGCAATCCTTCAGAAAGAAATAAACTCCAAATGTCCTAATTGTGAAAATACAGATGTTGGACACTTTGAAATACATCATATTGACGAAAATCCAGAAAACAATCAAATTGAAAACCTAATTTTACTTTGCCCTATTTGTCATTCTAAAATCACTAAGAAAGACATTCAAATTGATGAAGTCAAAAAATGGAAGAATAATTTAGTGAATAGAAATTCAGATATTCAATTTATATCTGTAACAGTTGATAGTGAAAATTGCGGTTGGGAAGCAATTAAAGGAGCCATAAATGCTTTTGAAGCAGTTCGTTTTAAATCGCTATTTCCAATACTCAATTTTACATTTATAAATAATTCTGAGAAAACAATTCTCTTAACTAATATTGAAATAAAAAACCAAAGACTTCCCATTGGTTTATCAGGTCCAGTAATTGATATTCCGACAATTCTTAGACCAACAATCAAATACAAAATTAGATTACCTAAAGATGGAGAAACTATAAATACAGTTCTAAATGATGAAATCATAATCCCAAAAAATACAGCGTTCAAATTTCAAGTTGAAATATTTAATGACCACATGGAAAGCTTCATGCCTCCACATAATAAATATGCAATATATTTTAAATTCGGTTTCAATAATGATTTTTACATTGATGCTCCGATGATTTTGTTAAACTCCGATGTCTATTATGAAAGCTTACGCCATGTTGGTTTAAACTAAAATATAATTTTACCTTTGAAATCAAATTTATAAAATGCTCAATCCAAACGAAATAAAATCAATAGTAGCCTCTGGCGAAGGTTACAATGCCGAATTCAAAGTCAGTATTCCAAGTAATGTAAAAGGTATAACAGAAGAAGTGTGTGCCTTTGCAAATGCTTCCGGCGGGGTTGTTTTAATTGGGGTTGATGATGCAAATATTATCAAAGGGATAACGATTGATAATGCTAAACGTTCAGCAATACAGAACTCAATAAACGAAATATCTCCACCACTAAAATGTGATTTCACTATTGTTGAAGTAGATGGAAAAAATATTGCTGTAATAGAAGTTCCTTCGGGTCAAAATAAACCTTATGTTTTGTCAGGTGCAATTTATGTGCGTCAAGGTCCAAATTCTCAAAAACTTACAACCGTTGAAGAAATGAGAGACTTTTTCCAACAAGCAGATAAAATTTATTTTGATGATGCAACTTGTAAAGATGCCAATATAGACGAAGACATTGCAAAAGAAAACATCAAAACTTTTAGGTTTGAAGCAGGGTTGGTTAATGCAACTTCAGACGAACAACTATTTACCAATCTAAAACTAATCACAAATGATGGCCAATTAAAAAACGGAACCGTTTTGTTTTTTGGAAGTAATCCTGAAAAGTTTTTTGAAAAAGCCGTAATCCGTTGTGTAGTATTTGATGGTACAGAGAAACGTTATATCGTTGATGATAAAGTAATGACTGGAACACTATACCAACAATATCAAAAAAGTATGGTTTGGTTAAAGTCAAAATTGGATGTAAGATATGATATTGAAGGAGAAGGAGGAAAACCAAGAAAAGAACTATGGGAAATTCCGGAAACAGCATTTAAAGAAATCATAATAAATTCATTGGCTCATCGCGATTATTATGATAAAGGAGCAAGAATAACTATCGAAGTATTTGATGATCGTGTAGAAATATCAAATCCAGGTGGTTTAGTAAGTGCAGTTCCAAGAAGTGAATTTGGTAAAAGAAGTGCAAGTAGAAACCCTTTAATTTTTGGTTTATTTGAAAGGATGCGATTAGTAGAACAAATCGGATCAGGTATTACTCGTATTAGAGATGTAATGAATGATGAGGGACTAACGCCTCCTGAATTCAATATTGATGGAATGTTTACAGTTATACTACGAAGACCTATCGAATTTGAAAAGTGGGTAGAAAGGTGGGTAGATAATCTCTCTGAAAACAGAATTAAAATTTTAAAAAATATTTATAAAAATCCAAAAATTTCAAAAAGAGAACTTGAAGCTATAATTGGCTTAAGTGGCTCTGCCATTGATAAAAATATAGATTTTTTGAAAGATATTAAACTTTTAGAACGTAAAGGAAATACCAAAAGCGGACATTGGATTATCAAATATAAATTACCTTAGGTGGGTAGATAAGGTGGGTAGATAAATCATTTACAAAAACTCATTATCTCATTCAGCTGCACAAAAATCGCTCCTAGTCCAAGTATTCCTAGCATCAATTCTTTGTTTGCTTCATTTCGCTAATTTCGTAAAACAATAAAGTAATTTTAAAATAAATAAAAATGAGTAGAATTTTAGGTCTTGATTTAGGTACAAATTCAATTGGTTGGGCAATTATTGATAATGAAACAAATAGCTTATTAAACTCTGGAATAAAGATTTTCAAAACTTCTCCAAAACAAAAAGTGATAAAAAAGAAGAACAATCAAAAGGCAATTATTTCATTAAATGCAATATCTATTACATCATTAATTTTAGTTATTTTAAATTTTGAAAATTGGCAGTTTTGGTTAAATGTTACACTAACTTCGGTTATCACTAAAATCACGTTATCAAATCAATAAATTTAACAATGGAATTTAGAAATCCTCACTACATAATTCCTCCTGGTTCTGCTAAGCAAATTTTATCTCATCCATTTTTAAAAAGAGGTGTTACAGAATTAGCCATTTTTCAAGAACATAGATATGCTTTTTTTTATTGGCTAAAATGGACTAGAGAAAACAATGATTGCAAACCACCTTGTTTAGTAAGTTTAGATTGGCATCAAGATTTGTGTTATCCGTGTGAAACAGAAAAGAAGTGGTTATCGGAACTTGATCAATCTAATGATGGTGAAGTGGCTTTATTTAGTTGGGCTAAATTAGCAGGGAATAATGATGGTCACATTTTATCTGCTGCATATCTGAATATTATTGGAAATATTTATGTTCACTGCCGACAGGGTACTTTTGAAAGTAATTGGGAAGATGAAGAACTTATTGATATAAATGGTAACAAACATCAGATTAAGAAGTTTAAAACACATAAAGAGTTAGAAGATTGTTTGTTAGCTTCTGATGAAACCAAAGTATATTTTGATATAGATTTAGACTTTTTTACCTTGAATAATCCTTACAATGGAAAAGGTAAAAAATTTACTTATATGAAAAAAGAAGAAATGAAAAATATACTTTCAATAAATAACCCTTTAACAGGATGGATATTTGAAAGATTATCGGGATTTACAATAGCAACTGAGCCAAAACATTGTGGAGGTCTTTTAAAGTCTAATAAACTTTTAGATATTGTAAACAGAATATATTTCAAGCCAAGTATCTTTTCAGAAAATTGCGATTGGAAACACAAAAGTGAAAAATAAAAGAGAAAGTTTTGTTTTCAGTTGCCACTCTTTCCCAACGCTCCAAAAGTTTTTGTATGCCAGTGGTTTATCATTCCAGTAGATAAATAGTGCAAGGCAACAAAAACTTTTCCCAAAGCTTAGTTACATAATGTGGCATTATAGGGCAATAATGAAAATAGTGCTCCAAAACAAGATGGTGCATTGCCCTATAATAACATTATGTAAAAAAGCCGCTCACCCAACGCTCAAGTGCCCCGCTCCAGCCACACATTTTTGGCAGCTTTCCTCGCACCACCCAGCTACCAAAAACACGTGGCTTCGCGGGTCACCCTTCGGGTTTTCATAAGAACGTTTCTGCTTAAAAAGGGAATCATCACTTCGTAGGAAATTCATCAATTGTTTTTATCAGCTGTGTATTTAAAGCGGTAGTGTTTGCATTATCTTTTGAAGGTGCTTCCCATCTCCGAAACAACTGAACACTAAAATCTGAATACTGAACACTTTCAAGCACCCTCAAAAGATAAAATTGCCCAGCAAGAGTGTGTTTTTTTGATTTGTCAGAATATGGAGTAGTAATTGCTTTCCGGTTGCTGATGCTTTTAGAATTTCTAAGAAAATTATTCAAACTTCAAGCCTTTCTATTTAAAGAAAAGTGAAGCACCAGCACCCAAAAAAGCAATCAGAAAGTAAGTGCAAACAAATCAAAAAACCACACACTTGCTTTCGCTACTGCCAACTCACTCGGTAGTATTTGCATTGTTTTTTTGAGGTGCTTCCCATCTCCAAAACAACTGAACACTAATTTCTGCATACTGAGCACTTCCAGGCACCACAAAAAATCAAACAGTGCAGCAAGAGTTTCAAATTTCGGTTCTGGACAAAAGCGTTTATAATTAATTTTTAGTTTTTTGTCCAGCCCCAAAATTTGAAACCCTTGCAAGACGACCCGTCTCCGAAACAAAAAGAACCGACTTCCAAAGGAAAATCCTGCTCCGAAAGCAAAAAAATAAAATAAAAAAAAGAGAGCAAAGGTAAGTTCCGGGTTTACAAAAAAGCAAGTTCAAGCCCTGCGGGTTTTTTAAAAAATCTCCACCACCCATATGTCTTCAAAACAACTTTTCTACAAAGCAACAAATTCCGACTTCCAAAGGACGATTCAGGGTGGTAGTATTTTTTAAAAAAAACTTGCTTTTTTGAAACCCTCCACTTGACGAGAGTGCTTTCTTTTTTTTCTTTTTTTCTTTTGAAAAATTTTAATGAAAAAGTGTGTCCAGTCGATAAATCCTTAAAAGCCACGATATGATAAATTTTAAAATGAAGCACCACCAAAACGGAGTAAAATACGCAAATCCTCATTTCTTCATCCTAAACAAAGGGTTAAACACAGGCAAACCTTTAGATGAACCCTGCCCGAATTGCTTTGTAATCATTTTCCAATGTTCAGAAGATTGCGAAAACATAGAATCTATCTGCAAAAGCTTATGGAGAGTAAAATTTTGGCATCAATTTCTAATCGGTTCCGTAATTCCATACATCCGAATCAATGACTTTGCTAAAAACCTAAACCTTAAAGCAAATGAAATGATGACTGATTTTGAACAACACAAAAAAAATATAGCAGTTCTTAAAACTTTAGAACAAAAGGAACAGCAGTTTCACGAAAATATCAGTTTAATCAATGATTTAAGAAGAGTCATTTTATATCGCTATTGCAAAAAATAATCGTATTTAATCTTTAAAATCAATCCTATGAGCATTTTTTTATTATTTCAAACCGACAGTTGGAAATCAAAAGCATCAAGAGTATTATTTGGTGCATTTGATAGTAGAACAAAAGCCTTAGATTATGCAAAATACAACGATTTGTATTGGTATAATTCCGAAGTAGTAATTGTTGAGGTTGTAATCAATCAATTTGGTGAAGTCTAAAAATTAAAAAAGCCCATTCCTTTCGGTTTGGGCTTTCATTTTGTTTAACTCTAAGGTCACCACAACGAGAGTTAAACTTATTTTTTGTGCTTCTTGCAAAGGTATTTAAGTAACACCGAAATTGAAAAACTCACTACAGCTCCAACAGTCGCTAAAATAACTGTTTTAATTAAATCCTCGGAGTTCAAATTCGGTACTATACTCAAAAAAGTACCTCCGGCTGTTCCAACCAAAGTTGAATTACTGTGGCTGTTCATTCTTCTCAACAGTCAACTGACTTACAGCTGAGATAACTCCACCAGCAACTGCAACATAACCACCAACGGTAGTCACAATTACTGGCAAAGAAATTGGTGCAGTTAAAACAGCAGTACCAACAGTAGCCAATACCAATCCAATAGTTCGAAGCACTTTAAAAAACTTTGGTGTGGGAGCACTAGCTCTCTCTACAATTTTATTCATAATCGTAATTTCTAGGATTGAACAATTAATTCGACACTTTCTTTGTTATCCAAAGCTTGATAAACAATCCTTTTGAGCTTTTCAAAAGCTATACGAGACATTAAACCAAGTCCTGGACCAGAAAGTTTTGTAACAGGAGCAATACAGCCTTGCAATTCCTTTTGAGCATTGTTAGCAGGATGAAAAAGAATAAATTTTCTATTTGGAACATCCTTCACTTCCAAATGCCATTTGTATTTGGCACTGTATCGCTTTCTAATAAAATATTTCCCCTCAGGAATGCAGGAAACCTTCGTTTCGTTCATCTTCCACGGTAATTCAATTGTATTGCAAATCAATTTACCTTCGCATTCGAGTTTACCATTTGTTCCATCAGGGAAATAAGTTCTTGACAGTAGTAAAACCATCTTCTACAAGCCACTAACTTGAACCAAGGAAAGTGGATTAAACGCACCATTTTTCAACGGATACATTTGTCCATTAATTTCCTGATAGAACTCTAAACCAAGAGCCAAAAACAAGGGCTTAGTACTGTTAGGCGTTACAGTATTCACTTGGTTAATAGCTACCGTTGGAACTGCATTCCAAGGCAAAATAGCAGTTTCAGAATTCTCTACCACAAACGTTTCAGCTTCAAAATCAACTTCTGCTCCCGCAGAAATGACTTTAAAATGTGTGGTTCCGGATGGTGCAGCAATCATGTTTGCTGGAACAAAAGGTGCCAATGTAACAGATATTTCTCCCGTCACACGATCAATTGCACCAACAAATGGAGCATACAAACTGGTACCAAGTTTTCCACGAATGTTAAACTCAAAACCGTCAAGTAATTCTGCCTCACCGTCAATCACATTTCTCAGACCTCTTTCGCTTACCAAATCAGCCTGAATAACTTTTACCATTCGTTGAGTTAATCGGCTCACCATTCTACTATCAGCAGAATTCAAAAGCAAAGCTCTCAAAGAAGTTCTCAAAATCTTTCCGGCTTTCCCAGCACGCCCAAACTCAGCCCCATTTTCACGCGTTCTCTGAAACGCTGGATCACTCGCAATTCTACTAGCGTCAATTCCACCTTTTTCTCTCGCTAAATGACCATCTTGAGTTTTGTAAAAGGTAATATCTCCGATAGTACCTTTCAATTTAATTATGCCTTTCTGTCTAGCCATAACTTCAAAATTTAATTCAACATTTGGTTTGCTTTCACAAACCTCTCACGACTCCATCATTCTCAATTTTGTTGCAACAGTTTCAAATGATCATAACAAAGATTACATCACATTTCACCAAAGAAAAAATCGCTAGTGTACCAAATGTCCAAAATCGACACAAGTGTCCTAAATGAGCATAAAAAACCAATCTATCAGTTTAAAAAATTATAATTAAATTGCAAAAGATTTTCTGCAAGTCAGAAGGTAGTCAAAGCCTAATCAAAGGCATAGATAAAGTATGAAAGCGATAACGAAAAGAATATGTATCTATCCAAAAGACATTGAACGAATCACAGGCAAGAGTTACAGACAAAGCACCAGAATATTAAAAGCAATCAAGAAAAGTAACAACAAACTTGATAATGAATTAGTAACAATTGAAGAGTTCTGTCAATACACAGGTTTGAAAATTGAACAAGTAGAACCGCTCATTTTTGGGTAGTATTTTAAAATGATAAACTAGAATAATTATTCTTAAAAAACTCTCGAATTTAATTACAACTAGTTCATTTTTTGGTTTAGATTAATTTGCTAAATACCTCATTATTTATTAACTTTACACTATTAAGATTTAGGAATAATTGCATCCCAAAAAAGGAGCATTATCGACACCAAGTAGTTTTTAAAGTTTATATTTTATTATATATCAAGGGATTGGAGATAAGGTTTTGAACCCTCATCGCCCACAAAAAAATCCACTTTTTCAAGTGGATTTTTTTATTTTTAATTGATCTCTATTTTTACTCTACACAATGCAAATAGTTTATAAAGTAGTTAGAAGGGGAAGACTTAGCTTTTAGTAATTCAGAATTTAGTTCTTTTTTTAATGAAATATCCTTATTGTCTCCCACATATTTAATTCGCATCAATGAAATAGGGGACTTCTTTAATTCTTCATAATTTTCATTAGCAAACAAGAAATAATTAGTTATAATTTTAATGTTACTTTTTGAACTTTCATCATAATTAAAGGAACTACAACTTTCTTCACTTGTATTAATTAAAGTTACTATTTTTCCATTTTCTAGTTGAAAGAAAATTTTTGAATTCTTATCAAAACAAACAGCAGGGATAAATTCTGTGCTTTTTTGAACTTGCTGAAAACCTAACATAGGAATACCGTCAGAATTTAAAAGTGAAAAGAAAATCATTTCCTTATTATTTCCAAAAACTCTTTCATGTACTAATACATCATTTGTTTTTTTAATATAGGTAGAATCTGTTTTTTCTTCAAAATCAATAGAGCAATCTTTTTTTTGAGACCAAGAATTAAATCCAATAAACAATGTAACCAAAACCAATATATTTTTCTTCATTTTGTCTTTTATATTTTTGTGCAAAGTAAAACTATTTTCTCATTATTACTATTTGTGGTAAAGAACGCAAATATAGTACCCCCATCTTTAATTTTATATTTTTTTTTGATTTCTTCTACACTTAAAGGGAAATTTCGTGTAGAGCAATTCATTTTTTGCTTTTCGAGTTTTTTGATGTATTCTTTTTGAAAGGGAAGTATTTCATTAATTTGAAATCTTCTTCCTTGAAATTCGATTAATTGAGTGGAAGTAAATAAATGGGAATGTTGATGTAATTTATTTAATTTAAAGGCTGTGGAAATAGCATCCATATTGCCTGATTTCATTATGGAGCTATTGGGCTCGTATAAATACTTTTCAGGTAAAGAAAGTGTTGTGTTGTATGCTTTTCTATAAAGAGTTTCAAATTCTTGTATGTTTTCTTTTTCTATGTTTATAGAAGAAATTGTAACAGTCCCATTGTATCCTTTTTCAATTTCCCAAAGCAGTTCTTTGATTTCATTTTTTAAAGCAATAATATGAATTTTTTTTACTTGCTGTAGTTCATTTATACCAGAAGTTAAATCTAAAATTGGAGCTGTCTTGATTAAAATTTTTGATGTATATTTAAAATATTCTTCTAATAATTCAGGTACATTTGGTAAACAATCTTTTAATAAAAATACTTTTCCTTTAATATCATTTCTTCTTGAAGGATCAATATAAATCCAATCAAAAGATAAATTTAGTTGTTTTAAAGTTTCGAAACTATCACCTTTAATACAAGCTATATTTTCTTGATTTAATGCTTTAAAATTATGAGCAACGAGTTGTGATAACGCTTCATTTAATTCGCAATGATAAACGTGTTTGAATTTTTGAGCAAAGTAATAATCATCAATACCAAAGCCTCCTGTTAAATCTATTAATTTTTCACCTTCAATTAATGAAGCTTTGTATTTAGCTGTGCTTTCAGAGGAAGTTTGTTCAATTGAAATTTTTGCGGGATAAATGATGTTTTTTGTATGAAACCATGTAGGTAACTTTTCTTTTGATTTCTTTTTTGCTGCAATTTGATTTATGATTTCGGGATAATCAATCGTAGGAAAAGGATTTTTTTTCAAGGCAAGCTCAGAAAGGTTATTTTCTAAATTTGAATTGATGAAATCTTGAACATCTTGTTGTAAAAAATCTTTAAAATCCAAAGTTAAATACTTTTAGTTAATAGTTTTACAAATGTATTATTTGGAAAAAACTCTTTAGCTATAACTTTTAATACGGTATAAGAAGGAACAGCTACTATCATTCCTGTAATTCCAAAAATATATCCAGAAATAAGGATTACTAAAAATATTTGCAAAGGATGTGAGTCCGTACTTTTTGAAAAAATAATAGGCTGACTGATATTATTATCAATGAATTGAACTATAAAAAAACCAATTACGACATAAATTGTTGTAGGAATTATTTCTGTTGAAAAATCACCTTGAATATTGCTAATCATGGTTAATATGGCAGCTAAAATAGTTCCAATGATTGGCCCTACATAAGGGATTATATTTAAAACAGCACACAAAAGCGCAATGATAAAAGCATTGTCAACTCCAAATAGTAATAACACAACCAAGTAAAGAATAAAAACGATTAAGAGTTGTAGCATTAGCCCTATAAAATAACGGGATAATAAATCATTACTTTTTCTGACAGAGTCAATAATTTTAGCTTTATTAGAATCTGGAAGCAAGCTTTTAAAACTTTTAAAATAGTAGCCTCTATCTTTTAAAAGAAAAAAGGATATAAATAATACTGAAACTAAACCTACACTAAAGTTTCCCAAAACATTAATTATTCCATTTACTAAATTGGGAACAAAATTAAAGTCCATATTTTTTATAATAGAGGAACTATCTAGCATTTGAGAAAAATTAATATTGTAACTGCTTAAATAAGAAGATAGTTGGTTTATTACAGTAGTATAATTTTGTTTTAATGAATTAATATCTAATAAGGATAGTTTGTCTACTTGACTTATAATTAATGGAACAAAAAGCAATATAAATCCTATAAGAAGTAAAACAAAAAAGAATAGCGTAGTGGCAACAGCTAAGGTATTTTTAAACTTGAATTTTCTCTTTAAGAATTTTACTATTGGACTTGCGATTAATGTAAATACTATAGAAATAATTAGGTAAATAATAACGGTTGAAATTTTATAAAAAATAAAGAGGCTAAGTGCAATTAGAAGGAGTGTTCCAATAGCTCTTAAAATTCCGTTTGCGATTATTTTTGAAGTCATAAGGCTAAAATATAAAAAAACTCGCTATAAAATAACGAGTTTTTAAAATATTAATTGAAATTAATTAATTAAGGCTGAGCAAATGAATTTCTTGCGCCACCTGTTGCAAAAATAGCAAGCATTCTGCTTTTTTGTCCAGATGAAAACATATACATACAAGCATCATCTGTATAATCCATATAATTCATAGTCATTTCCACAGGAGTTCCTGAACATGTTGAGTAATGAGGATATGAAGGACATCCATAATTAGCCGTGTTATGAGTAGGGGTATCCGATACTAAATCACTTCCACAAGAAGCATCTCCCCAAATGTGACGAAGATTCATCCAATGACCTACTTCATGCGTAGCTGTTCTACCTAAGTCAAATGGAGCAGAAGCACTTCCTGTATTTCCCATAGCATTGTTATCAATTACAACTCCATCTGTAGCTGATGAACCTCCAGGAAATTGTGCATATCCTAAAATTCCTCCACTTAGATTACAAACCCATAAGTTTAATTTAGTAGTTGGACTTGTTGGATTGATTCCACCTTTGTTTGATTTTTTCATTGAATCATCTGTTCTCCAAGAAGTTTTCTTAGTACTTTTTCTAACAACTGCATCTAAGACAAATGAGATTCCAACATTTGCTTTAACTCCAGAAAATAAAGAAGGAACATTGTTATAGTCTGAATTCGTAGCATTAAAATCGTCATTTAAAACATCTATTTGTGATTGAATTTGTGCTAAAGAAATATTTTCTGCAGCAGTTTTATATAATACATTAACTACAACAGGTATTACAATTTTACCATCTACTAATTTTCCTTCTCTAATAGCTTTTTCTGTGAATGATTCTATTTCATTCATCCTTTGAGCTAAATTTGGGTCTTCATTTAATTTAGCTAATAAAACATCATGAGAAGCACAACCTCTGTGAGCAATTTCTGAAGTAGCCGAAATGGTTTCAGAAGATTCGTTTTCACCACAAGAAAACAAAAGCACCAAAAGTGATGCTGATAAGATTAATTTTTTCATAAATCGAATAATTTGGTTTGTTAATATGATACAATTATAATTAAAAAAACAACAAAATATCAATTAAATGTTAAATTTTTTATTTTAAATCTAAAATATGTGGTAAAACCGTAATTTATTCTTAGTGCGATAAATTAATTCTTAAAGACATAATTAATAATGTTTGCTCCCATTTTTAGTGCTTTATCTCTTATTGCATCTGGATCGTTGTGTACTTCTTTATCTTCCCAACCATCACCTAAATCACATTCATAAGTATAGAGTAATACTAATTTATTTTCAATGAAAATTCCAAAAGCTTGTGGTCGTTTATTTTCGTGCTCATGTATTTTTGGTAACCCGTTAGGAAATGAATAAGGTGCTTGAAAAATTTCATGGGTAGCAGGTATTTCTCTTAATTCATTAGTGGGAAATATTTTTTTTATTTCTTTTCTAATGTATTCATCCATTCCATAATTATCATCTATATGTAAAAAACCACCAGAAGTAAGGTAATTTTTAAGATTTTCAACATCATTGTTACTAAAAACAACATTTCCATGTCCTGTCATGTGAACAAATGGGTAAGAGAAAATTTCAGCACTGCCTACTTCAACTGTTGGAATTTTAGTATTTAACTTTGTGTTTATAGTTTGATTGCAAAATTTAACCAAATTAGGTAATGAAGTAGGATTCGCATACCAGTCTCCACCACCAGAATACTTAGCTAGAGCAATCTCTTGAGCTGAAAATGAAAATGTTACTAATAAAAGAAGGGATAGTGCTATTTTTTTCATTTTAATTATTCGTTTGTTAAGGCAACTGTATGACAAGCTACAACGCCAGCTGTTTCAGTTCGTAGTCGAGTATTACCCAAAGATACAGGAATAAAATTATTTTTTAAGGCCAAACTAATTTCTTTGGTAGAAAAATCTCCTTCTGGGCCAATTAAAATCAAAATTTTTTGATTAGGCTGTATGCTGTTTTTAAATAATTCCTTTTTATCTTCTTCACAATGCGCTATGAATTTCAATGCATCAGTTTCTTTTTTTATAAAAGAATTAAATGAAATGGGTTCATTCATTTGTGGTAAATAAAATTGGTTTGATTGCTTCATGGCTGCTTGAATTATTTTTTCAGCTCGGTCAATTTTATAAACTTTTCTCTCCGAATGATCGCAAATTATAGGAGATATTTCATTAATACCAATTTCAGTTGCTTTTTCTAAAAACCACTCTAATCTATCATTCATTTTTGTTGGTGCTATCGCAATATGTAGATGATAATTTTGAGCTTCAAAATCTTCTTTTTTTACTATTTTTACTTCACATTTTTTTTCAGATTCTAATGTGATTTCGGAATGAAATAAATTTCCTTTTCCATTGGTTATATGAATGATATCTCCAGCTTTTTTTCTTAATACTTTTATTATATGCTTACTTTCTTCTTTATCAAATTGAAAAAAAGTATCTGTAGGCTTTATGTCAGCATTATAAAATAGTTGCATAATGTAAATTTAAAATTCAATTCGGGCTTTTGAAACAATTGAAGCATCGCTAAAATTATTTTCTAAAAAATTATAATAGCCAACAATTCCAATCATTGCAGCATTATCTGTTGTGTATTCAAACTTAGGAATAAATGTTTTCCAACCATATTTAACTTCTGCTTCTTTTAATGTTTTTCTAATGCCAGAATTTGCAGAAACTCCACCACCAATAGTAATTTGCTTTATTCCAGTTTCAGCTACAGCCATTTTTAATTTATCCATTAAGATATTTATAATGGTATATTGAATAGAAGCACAAATATCAGCTTTATTTTCTTCAATAAAATTGGGGTTTTCGGCTATGTTTTTTTGAATAAAATATAAAATTTGTGTTTTTAAACCACTAAAGCTAAAATTTAAACCGTCAACCTTTGGTTTTGTAAATCGATAGGCCTTTGGGTTTCCTTCTTTTGCAAATTTATCAATTAATGGTCCACCAGGATAAGGAAAGCCTAGAACTTTTGCACTTTTATCAAAAGCTTCTCCAACAGCATCATCTGAAGTTTCTCCAATAATTTCTAAATCAAAAAAACTAGTAACTTTTACAATTTGAGTATGCCCACCACTTATAGTAAGTGCAAGAAATGGAAATGTTGGCTTTTCAAATCCTTCTTCATCAATAAAATGAGCTAAAATATGAGCTTTCATGTGGTTAACTGCTATCAATGGAATAGATAAAGCACTACTCATGGATTTAGCAAACGAACCTCCAACTAATAGTGATCCCATAAGGCCAGGACCTTGTGTAAAAGCTATACAATTTAAATCCTTTTTACTTATTCCTGCTTTTTTTAAGGCGATATCCACAACGGGAACAATATTTTGTTGATGTGCCCTAGAAGCTAGTTCTGGAACTACCCCTCCAAATTCTTCATGAATTGGCTGTCCAGCCACAACATTTGATATTACTTTGTCGTTAAGTAATACAGCTGCTGATGTGTCATCACATGAACTTTCTATTGCTAAAGTATATATAAATTTATTTGTCATAAAAAGAGGCACGAAATTTGTAAATTAGTAAGAATATCTTTCAAAAATAGTTATTTTTGTTTCAGAAAGAGTAGTGTTAATTTCTTAGCGCAAATTTAAAACATTTTTTTCGTATCAAAACATTAAAAAAAATAGTACTTCGTTCCCTATTAGGGTTACTTATTTTGTTGCTGGTTTCTGGCATTCTTTTGTCATTGCCATTTGTGCAAACAAAATTAGGTCAATATGTTACAAATACTTTGAACGAAGATTTTGGAACAAATCTTTCTATTGAAAAAGTTTCCATTAGTGCTTTTGGTAATGTTAAACTTAAAAACATAGTTGCAAAAGATAAAAAAGAAAATGATCTTTTTCAGATTGATAAACTACAAACCTCAATTTTGCAAGTGGGAAAATTAATTAATAATGGTCATCCCTATTTAAAAAATTTAGTTGCAGATGGTTTACATTTTAATATTATTCAATATAAAGGAGATACAGAAACTAATTTAGATGAGTTTGTAGCTTCTTTTGATGATGGAAAACCGAGTTCAGGTAAGTTTAAAATGTTTGTAAATAATATGAAAATCACAAATAGTTTGTTTTCATATACAGATTACAATTTACAAACACCTAAGGTGCTTTATTTTACTAAATTAAATGGGGAATTAAAAGACTTTTCAATTAAAGGAAGTGATGTTACAACTTATATTGAAAAGTTGTCTTTAAAAGACCACAGAGGGCTAGAAATTAATAATTTAAAGTCGAAATTTACCTATACTAAAAAAAATATTTTACTAGAAAAACTAACTTTAAATACTCCAAATTCAAATTTTGAAGGAGTTGTTAAGCTTTTGTATACAAGAGAAGATTTTAAAGATTTTAATAATAAAGTTGTTTTTGATGTTCAAATTGATAAAGCAAATATTTCTACAAATGATTTAAATTATTTTTATAATGAATTTGGAATAAACAATACTTTTTATGTTGATACTTATTTAAAAGGAACTTTAAATAATTTTAAGACAAATAATTTAAGTTTAATTGATAAAAATGGTTCTGAAATAAAAGGAAATGTAGCTTTTAAAAACTTGTTTTCAAAAAATGAAAATGAGTTTATTATTTCTGGAGATTTTAATAAAATTTCTTCTAATTATGAAGAGATTAAAAAGATTATGCCCCGAGTTTTAGGAGAAAGGTTACCCACTTCTTTAGCCTTGTTAGGAAGTTTTGATATTAATGGTTCAATGAATTTAACTTATAACGATATTAATGCAGATGTTATTATGTTGTCTGAGTTAGGGTATTTAAAATCCAAATTATATATAAATAATCTTACTGATATTGATAAAGCAGAATACAATGGAAATATAATATTAGATAAATTTGATATAGGGACTTTAATCAATGACAAAACCATAGGTAAAACAACATTAAACCTTGATGTAGATGGAAAAGGTTTTACTAAAAAATATCTAGATACAAATGTGGTAGGCTTTGTGAATGCATTATATTATAATGGATACAATTATCAAAATATTGATGTAGATGGGAAATTAAAAATGCCTTATTTTAAAGGTTATTTCAATAGTAATGACAAAAATCTAAAAATGGATTTTAATGGTATTGTTGATTTAAGTTCTAAAATTAAAAACTATAATTTTAAAGCGAACATAGATTATGCTAATCTAAAAGAAATAAAATTATATACAAAAGATAGTATTTCTATAATTAAAGGGCTTGTTGACATTAATGCTACAGGAAATTCAATTGATGAAATATATGGAACAATTAACATCAAAGGCTTATATTATCAAAATAATAAAGATTTTTATTTCTTTGATGATTTTAATTTGCAATCTTCTTTTGATGAAAATAGAGAACATACTATAATTGTTGAATCACCAGACATCATTAGTGGTAAACTTATTGGGAAATTCAAGTTTAATGAATTAGAAAAATTAGTAGAAAATGCTGTGGGTAGTCTTTATGCTAATTATTCACCAAATAAGCTATTGCCTAATCAATATATGTCTTTTGATTTTACTATATACAACAAAGTAATAAGTGCTCTTTTTCCAAGTATAGAAGTATCAGAAAACACAAGAGTTAAAGGTAAAATAATTTCAGATGATGAGATTTTTACTTTAGATTTTAAGTCCCCTTCTGTAACCGTTAATAAAAACAAATTTAGTGGAATAACAGTAGATATAGATAATAAAAATCCATTGTATAATGCTTATATAGCCTTAGATAGTTTGCATACAAAGTTTTATGATATTTCAGATTTTAACTTAATAAACATTACACAAAATGACACTTTGTTTTTTAGAACAGAGTTTAAAGGAGGTAAAAATCAAGAAGATAAATATGATTTAAACTTATATCATACCATTAACTCAGATAAGAATTCCGTTATTGGTTTCAAAAAATCAGAAGTTAATTTTAAGAACAGTTTGTGGTATATTAATGAAGCTGAAAATTTAAAAAACAAAATAGTTTTTGATAAAAAATTTGAAAATATTGATTTTGAAAAAATTCTATTCTCTAACGAAGATGAATCATTTTCTTTTGAAGGAATGATTAAAGGAAGTGACTACAAAGATTTACAACTCAATTTTAAGAATGTTGATTTGAATAAAGTTACACCTGCTTTGACTAACCTTACTTTTGCTGGTCGAATGAATGGTTTAATTGATTTTAAACAAGACAAAGAAATATACAAGCCCATTTCTGATATTGTAATTGATAGTTTAGAAATTAATAAAATTGAAATAGGAGATTTAAAAGTACAAGTAACAAGTGATGAATATTTTAGAAAATTCAATGTAAATGCTTCAATTGTAAAAGATAGCTTTGAAAACTTTTATACAAGAGGAAATATCGAAATAATAAACAAAGAAGCTATTTTATCTTTAGACACAAAATTTGAAGATTTTGATATAAAACCATTAGGTCCCTTATTGAGTTCCATTTTTTCTAACATGAGAGGAAAAGCAACAGGTAGGGCTAGTATTGTTGGAAAAGCAAATGATCCAGAAATTGATGGAATTATCTATTTAGATAAAGCAGGGATGAAAGTACCTTACTTAAATGTAGATTTTAATCTTGAAGACAGATCTAGAATAGATGTTACTGAAAATCAATTTTTACTTAGAAGTTTTGAAATTATGGATACAAAACATAATACTAAGGGAATTGTTTCAGGAAGTATAAAACATAAAAATTTAGACAATTGGGTTTTAGATTTAAGTTTATCATCAAGAAATATTTTAGCATTAGATACAGAAGAAAAAGAAGATGAGTATTATTATGGTACAGCATTTTTAAATGGTACCGCTTCTATAAAAGGACCTGTAGAAGCATTAAAAATTATTGTTACAGGAAAATCTGAAAAAGGAACTTCAATAAAAATTCCAGTAAAAGATACTGATAATTATGGAGAAGTTTCCTATATCAATTTTATTAAAGTAGGAGAAGAAAAGATTGGAGAAGAAAAAATTAAAAACCTAGGAGGTATTGATTTAGTTCTTGATTTTGATATAACACCTGATGCTGAAATTGAAGTTATCTTAAACCAAGATACTGGACACGCTATGAAAGGAAGAGGTGGAGGAGTTATGAATATGCATATCAATACTAATGGTGTTTTTGATATGCGAGGTGACTTTACTGTATATGAAGGAGAATATAATTTCAAATACGGAGGAATTATTTCTAAAAAATTGGCTTTGAAAAAATTTGGAACCATTGTTTGGGAAGGTGATCCAATGAATGCCATATTAAATTTAGAAGCCGTTTATAAAACTCAAACTAATCCTTCAGTATTATTAGAATCATCATCTATATCTAATAGAAAAGTAGATACTGATGTAGTGATTAAAATTACAGGAAATTTAGAAAACCCAGAAACAGATTTTTCACTAGAATACCCTAATGTGAGCTCTGTATATAAATCTGAAATACAATATAAATTAGCCGATAAAGATACCCGACAAAAACAAGCCTTATCTGTTTTAGCAGGAGGAACTTATATTGCACAAGGGGCTGTTGCTAGTGATTACTATTCAAATGCATTAAGTGAAACAGCAAGTAGTTTACTACAAGGGATTATTTCTAATGACGATGATAAAATAAAAGTTGATTTAGGATATACAACAGGTTCTAGAGTATATAATATTTCAGACCAATTAGGAGTTAACCTAAGTACACAAATTAATGATAAGCTTTCTATAAACGGTAAAGTAGGGGTTCCTGTGGGAGGAATTAGTCAATCTGGAATTGTAGGTAATGTAGAATTACAATATCAGTTAAATGAAGACAATACCTTGCGAGCAAGAGCTTTTAATAAAGAAAACGACATCAGCTACATTGGACAAGGTATTGGGTACACACAAGGACTAGGTTTGTCATATAATGTAGACTTTGATAGTTTGTCTGAATTATGGAAAAAAATATTTTCACCAAAATCACTTAAACAAGCGGATGAAAATAACCCTTATAATGAAATTCCTGATTCTGATCTAAATCCTGATTATATAAATATTACTACTAATCAGAACGACAAAAAAAAGAAGGCAAATCAAAGCAAAGAAAAAGAAGAGGAAGATAAAAAGGATGAGAATATTCCTGAAATTGAATAATTCCTATTTTTCTCAATTTATTTTTCTAAATTCATATTAATTTCAATCGATTTTAATCATAACCTCAAAAAACTTATCAACGAAAACGTTTGAAAGTTTGAACTATTGTTATTATTTTTCAAAAAAGATTGAATAAAAATTATAAATCCGCTAATTTTACAATTAAATAATAAAAAAATGTCAAAAAGCATTACAAAAATAGGAGTACTTACTTCTGGTGGAGATTCACCAGGAATGAATGCAGCAATACGCTCTGTAGTTCGTACTTGTGCTTATCACAATATTGAATGTATAGGTATTTATAGAGGATATCAAGGAATGATTGAAGGAGATTTCAAAGAAATGGGTCCTCGTTCGGTAAATAACATCGTAAATAAAGGTGGAACTATTTTAAAATCAGCACGTTCTGCTGAGTTTAGAACTGCAGAAGGAAGAAAAAAAGCCTATGACAACTTAATTAAATCGGGTGTTAATGCACTTGTAGTTATTGGAGGTGATGGCTCTTTTACAGGAGCTGAAATTTTTAATGCTGAATATAAATTTCCTGTGATGGGAATCCCTGGTACGATAGACAATGATATTTTTGGAACAAGTCATACTTTAGGGTATGATACCGCTTTAAATACTGTTGTAGAAGTTATCGATAAAATTAGAGATACTGCCAGTTCACATAACCGTTTATTTTTCGTTGAAGTTATGGGAAGAGATGCAGGTCATATTGCATTAAATGCAGGAATTGGAGCAGGAGCAGAGGAAATACTTATACCAGAAGAAGATTTAGGTTTAGAACGTCTTTTAGAATCATTACAAAAAAGTAAAGCATCAGGAAAATCCTCAAGTATAGTAGTAGTTTCTGAAGGAGATAAAATAGGAAAAAGTGTTTTTGAACTAAAAGACTACGTTGAAGAACACATGCCTGAGTATGATGTGCGTGTTTCCGTATTAGGACACATGCAACGTGGTGGTTCACCTTCTTGTTTTGATAGAGTATTAGCTTCAAGATTAGGAGTTAAAGCTGTAGAATCTCTTTTAGAAGGTAAATCAAATTTTATGGTGGGAATTTTAAAAGACAAAATTGCATTAACACCTTTAGAACAAGCCATTAAAGGAAGTTCAGAAATAGATTTAGAATTAGTTAGAGTATCTGATATAATGTCAACATAATAAAAAAAAAAATTTGGTTTGTTACTTATAGTTCAAACCATAAGTAATGAATAATAAACTATAATTAACAAACAATAACATAGTAAAAAAATGTCAAAAGTAAAATTAGGAATAAACGGATTCGGTAGAATTGGTAGAATTGTTTTTAGAGAAACATTCAATAGAGATAATGTAGAGGTTGTGGCTATTAATGATTTATTAGATGTAGATCATTTAGCTTATTTATTAAAGTATGATTCGGTTCACGGACGTTTTGCAGGTAAAGTAGAAGTTAAAGATGGAGAATTATATGTTAATGATAAATTCATTAGAGTAACTGCAGAAAGAGACCCAAAATTAATTAAATGGGATGATGAAAAAGTAGATGTGGATGTGGTAGCAGAATGTACAGGAATTTTCACCACCTTAGAAACGGCTCAAGCTCATATTGATGGAGGAGCTAAAAAGGTAGTTATTTCAGCGCCTTCAGCCGATGCACCAATGTTTGTAATGGGGGTAAATCACTTAACAGCTAAAGCTTCTGATACTATAGTTTCAAACGCTTCTTGTACTACAAACTGTTTGGCTCCATTAGCAAAAGTGATTAATGATAATTTTGGAATTGTTGAAGGTTTAATGACAACAATTCATGCTACAACAGCAACACAATTAACTGTTGACGGACCATCTCGTAAAGATTTCCGTGGAGGGCGTTCAGCTTTATTGAACATGATTCCTTCTTCAACTGGAGCTGCAAAAGCTGTTGGAAAAGTAATTCCAGAATTAAATGGAAAATTAACAGGTATGTCAATGCGTGTTCCTACTGCAGACGTATCAGCTGTAGATTTAACCGTTCGTTTAGCAAAAGAAACTTCTTATGAAGAAATAATGGCAGTTTTGAAAAAAGCTTCTGAAAATGAAATGAAAGGAATTTTAGGATATACTGAAGATGATGTAGTTTCTCAAGATTTTATTTCTGATTCAAGAACATCAATAGTAGACGCAAAAGCTGGAATTGGATTAAATTCAACGTTCTTCAAAATCATGTCATGGTATGATAATGAGTATGGATATTCAAGTAAATTAATTGATTTATCAGTTCACGTTGCTAATTTATAATTAAAAAACAAATCTCGATGAAGTAAATTTTGTCGGGATTTTTTTTTACATTTATGAGTAATTCCATTTTTTTTGGAATTCCCTTTTTTAACTAACCTCATTCCTTATATTAATTTTCTCGAAAAGATTTTTTTATAAGGTTTTTAAAAGTGATATGTTCTAATAAATTTAGAAGACTTCACACTAACTAACTGTATGAAATTATTAGTGGATAGTGGCTCAACAAAAGCAGATTGGATTGCCATAGACGACAACGGTAAAATACTTTTTACCACACAAACTTTAGGTTTAAACCCAGAAGTTTTATCTAAAGAAGAAATATTACAAAGACTTGAAGACAAATTTGATATTTCTCATAATAAAAATAAGGCATCACATTTGCATTTTTATGGAGCAGGTTGCGGAACTGAGAGAATGCAAAAATTTTTAACAAATGTTTTTCAAGAGTACTTTAAAAATGCTATAGTGTCTGTTCAAGAGGATACTTATGCTGCCGTTTATGCGACAACACCAAAAAATGAGAAAGCTATAGTTTGTATTTTAGGAACAGGATCAAATTGTAGTTATTTTGATGGAAAAGTATTGCATCAAAAAGTTCAATCCCTAGGTTATATAGCTATGGATGATGGTTCAGGAAATCGTTTTGGACGTCATTTAATTAGAGGTTATTATTTCAATATAATGCCAAAAAATTTAGCAGAGGATTTTGAAAAAGAGTTTAATGTAGATGCAGATTTTATAAAAAACAAATTGTACAAAGAGCCAAATCCAAATGCTTACCTAGCTACATTTGCTAAATTTTTAATTAAACACAAGGATACCGATTTTTGTAAAAAAATAATTAAGAAAGAATTAAAAGCATTTGTAAAAAACTACATTATGCAATTTGATAATCATAAAGAAGTTCCAGTTCATTTTGTAGGATCAATAGCTTTTTATTTAAAAGAGGAATTAGAAACAATTTTAACAAAATATGAAATTAAAATGGGTAATGCTCTTAGAAGACCCATTGATGGCTTGATTGCTTATCATTCAATAAATAAATAAAAATGAAAACCTGATTAATTATTAAATCAGGTTTTTTTATATTTTTACATTATGGAAAACAAATATGAAATAGCCGTTATTGCCCATGATGGTAAAAAGGCAGATATGGTTCAGTTTTTAAACAAAAACAAAAGCATTTTAATTAAAGAGCATATAAAACTAATTGCTACTGGAACAACTGGTGGCAAAGTAGAATCTGTAGGTATAAAGGTGAAAAAATTACTTTCTGGACCTTTAGGAGGTGATGCACAAATTGCTGCTAGAGTAGCAGAAGGAAAAACGAAAATGGTATTGTTTTTTAAAGACCCTAATTCAAGTCATCCACACGAACCCGATATTTCTATGCTAATTCGTATTTGTGACGTTCATAACGTACCTTTAGCTACAAATGAAGCAACAGCTCAGTTATTATTGAATGCTTTAAGTGCTGATTAATATGCCTTTATTTTTTTGAAAAGATTAAAATAAAGAAATTTATTCTTCAATTTTACTCAATTTACCTTGCCAACTTTGTTCTTTAACAGTTGAAGTATAGTAGATATCTTTTCCGTCAACTCTATTTATTTTTACATTCATAACATCTCCAATTTTATAAGGAAAATCAGGTATAGTAATCCTAGTAATAGTCATATTATATTCACAATCATTTACCCATTCTAATTTTGATTGGATAATGTATTTCCCATTATTATGATATTCTGTATGTGAATTTTCTTTAATGATTACTTTAACGATTTCTTTAATATCACTATAAATAAAAGTTCCTTTGTGAACAATTAAACAGTCATTGTCTTCCGTTTTTAAATTGGTAAATCCCATTAATGAAAACAAAAGTAGTCCATAAGTGATTTTGATAATTTGTTTCATGTTTCTCGTTTTAATGTGTGTCTTGTAAAAGTATAAAAAAATCCTATCAGTAGTTTCTCTGATAGGATTATTATTTTATTAGAAAAACTATTATTTATTTCACGGCTAACATAGAAATTTCAATATTAACATTTTTAGGTAAACAAGCTACTTGAACAGTTTCACGAGCAGGTGCTGTTTTTTCATCAAAATAAGTACCATATACAGCATTTATTTTAGCAAAATCTCCCATATTCATAATAAAAATAGTTGTTTTAATTACATTTTCAAAAGTCATGTCAGCTGCTTCTAAAACGGCTTTCATGTTTTCCATTACTTGTTTTGTTTCTATTTCTATTGTATCTAAAACTAGCTCTCCTGTTGCTGGATTAATAGCAATTTGACCTGAAGTGTACAAGGTGTTTCCAACTAAAACAGCTTGATTATATGGGCCAATAGGAGCAGGTGCTTTGTCTGTAAAAATTATTTTCTTCATGATTTTATGATTTAATTCCAATTTCTTAATTCTATCTTAAAACGCGATCTGGAATTTTATTTTTATCCCACTTAATATCACTTAAAACGGATGATTTGATTCCAATGAAGAATCCCCAATAGGCACTAGGACCATAAGGAACCCAATTGAAACTCATTCGCCAACTTTCTAAGTCTCTTTCAAATCTGAATTGTGTAAAAGTAACTCCACTTTGAGCAAAATCATATCCTGTAGAAACTCCAACTTTCCATCTTGGTGCTAGTTCAACATTCCCAGAAACCATTAATGAGTTATTTGTGATTTCGTTTTGTCTACTACTGTTATTATATGTTACTGAATAAGCAAATTGTAAATCCCAAGGCAATTTAGTGTTATAAAAACCAGTGTTAGTTTCTTTTTTTTCTTTATCGTCATCATTAAATAAGCTTTGCTTGTTATTGCTTAAATCAGCTCCCTGACCAAACAAATCATCAGCTCTACCACCGTTTAGCTCATTTTGTGATTTTTGCTTGTTGTTTCCGTCAGCACCACTACTAGTCAAAGAATAATTAATTTGCATATTAGCACTTGTCATTCTAAAAAGACTTCCCCCGTTATCAATATTATATTTGTCAATTCTTCTTCCACCATTATCAATTGCGTATGGATCTAATCTAGTAGAAAAGTTGACATTCATTTTATCTTTTAATAATCGTGTTCCACCTGTTACTGATAGGGGTTGCCATGCTAATGAATCAGCTGTAATATTATATGAGGTTGAAATACTTAAATTGCTTAAAAGCATTACTTTCTTTATTTCTTCTTTCCCTGTTTTTTTATCCGTCTTTCTAACTTTTGCTTCAATATTATTGGTTAATCCAAAACCAATGCTACTTGCCTTTTTATTATTTGGCTCACCAAATAGACCACTTTTAAATTTTGTATATTCTTCCATAGTAGTTCCTGTTGCATCAATGGCATAAGTGTCATAATATTGATTAAAACTAGGGGTGTAATTATAAGATACAGAAGGGCTCATTACGTGTCTTATGGCTTGAATTTTTTTATCTTCACCAAAATCAAAAGTACCGTAAATAGTTGTCCCTAAACTAGAAGAAAAGTTGTAAGTTCTAAAAGCGGCAAATTCATTAACTCTTGTGGATAAAACTTTATTTTCAGTAGAATTATAATTTTGTCTTATTGTATTAAATACCCAAGTTTCGTTATAATTTGTACTTGCACTCATACTAAAATATTTGAATACTTTAAAATTGGTACTCAATGGAATGGAGTGTTGAAATCCAGCTTTAGCGGTTTTAAACATTTCCGATTTAAAAAATAAAGAATCAGAAGTGACAATTTGATTTTCTCCACGTAAATTATATTGCAGATTGATGTTTTGAAACATCCCTTTTTTGGAACCATTTTTGGGAGCAAATGGATATATTCTATCTACACTTCCTTGAAAAGTAGGTAGTGTCATATTAATTTGTTCAGTATTTGTATTTTGCGAATGAGTTGCTGTTAATGAAAGGTTAACTTGTGGTATTGTTGGTATTGTCTTTGAATATGAAATAGATGATGATAAATTATTGTTTAAAGTAGAACCAATATTTACTAAATTAAGTGAGTTTCTAAAGTATTGACTACTTGAAACGTTTACCGAAGCAGAAAATCTTGAATTAGCAGATGTTTTAGGATCTTGACTATGACTCCATTGGATATTGTATTGTTTAGATTTTACATAATCAGGAAAACCTCTTTCACTTTGAATTTGATTTTCGTATCTTAAGTTGATTCGACCATTAAATTTATAGCGTAAAGCATAACTACTTTCAGCTCTTAAACCATAACTTCCATTGGTATAATAATCTCCCAAAACAGCTAAATCATAATACTTACTCAAGGCAAAATAATAGCCTCCATTTTGTAAAAAATAACCTTGTGTATTACTTTGACCAGGCGTTGGCATAATAAAGCCAGAAATACTTTCTTCTGACATTGGAAAGTAAGCAAATGGCACACCAATAGGGGTTGGAACATCAGCAATTACAAGATTAGTTAAACCTGTAACAATTTTTTTTCCAGGAACAAATTTAATATTTCGGGCTAAAAAATAATATTCTGGGTCATCAATATTTTTAGCTGTTGTAAAACGAACATTTTTCATAAATATAACCGAATCATTTTCTCTTTTAGATACTTCTGATTTTAGATTTATATCTCCTTGTTTTGTTCTGGAATTCCAAATAATAGCTTTTTTTGATTTGGTATTGAATTTTATTGAATCAGGCTCAATTAAATTAGCACCTTGTTTAAAAGAAGGATATTGAATATAATTTCCTAAACTATCTTTTAAACGACCAGCATACACTTCATTTTTATCATAATTTAATATAATAATTCCTGATTTTAACTCAATATCTTGATAGTAAAGTTCGGCTTCATCATATAATATAAGTTCTTTTGTACGCTGATTTATCTTTTCATAACCTTTGGCTTTTCGATTTACGATATCTTCAAGAATAGATTTCTTTTTTTTGGTAGTATCAACTTTAGTAGGTTCTTCAATTGTTAATAACTCATTTGCATTAACTTGCAAAGTCTCTTTTGCCTTAATTTCTTGCGAAAAAGAAGCAGTTGTTCCAATTGTTAGAAAAATGGAAAAAAAAATGATATGGATAGTCTTTAAATACAATGCTTTTGTGCTATTTTTGTATAATTGTGGCTTAGTTTTTGAAGGGTCAAACTTACATATATTTTTTTTAAAAATTATAGTGTTAGTAAAATTATAACATTCAATATTTTCAATTTATGAGAATTTTATATTCCAAATTTATTTTTTCAGTTTTATTACTGTTTTCAGTTTTAATAATAAATGCACAAAACAATAAATTTAAAGTTGTTTTAGATGCAGGTCATGGAGGAAAAGATTATGGAGCAACTTATCATGGTAATGTTGAAAAAAACATTGCTTTAAAAACAGTTTTAAAAGTAGGAGCTATTTTGGAAAAAGATCCAAATATTACGGTTGTTTATACCCGAAATAAAGATGTGTTTGTTGAATTAGATGATAGAGCCACAATTGCAAATAAATCTAAAGCGAATATTTTTGTTTCTATGCATTGTAATGCAAATGCAAACATAGGGGCATCTGGTAATGAAACTTATGTAATGGGGATTACTCGTAATGCTTCTAATTTAGAAGTTGCTAAGTTAGAAAATTCAGTTGTTACATTAGAAGATAATTATGAAGTGAAATATGAAGGATTTGATCCTAAATCACCTGAATCTGTTATAGGGATTTCAATTCTTCAAGAGGAGTACAGAGAGCTAAGTGTTGAATTGGCAGCTAAAGTCCAACAAGCTTTTACAAAAAAGACATCATCAAAAAATAGAGGTGTGAAAGAAGCTGGTTTTCTTGTATTGAGAAAAATAACCATGCCTAGAGTTTTAATTGAAATGGGATTTGTTTCTAATAAAGAAGAAGGGGCTTTTTTAAATTCAGATAATGGGCAAAATAAATTAGCAGAAGCTATAGCTAACTCAATTATGGAATATAAAAAAGAATATTTTATAGCTTCAAACACAATAGTTGAGGATAAAATTGCAGAGAAAGATAAAGAGGAGGTAAAAACAGTAGAAACCTCAAAAAAAGAGGAAACTAAAACTGAAAAAACAAAATCTACCAACGATAGCATTGCATTTAAAGTTCAAATTTCGGCTAGTAGTAATAACTTAGAAACAGTACCTTCAAATTTTAAAGGCTTAAAAAATGTCTCCAAAATCAAAGGATCGGTTATCTATAAATACTATTATGAAGAGACTAATTCTTATACTGAAGCTAAAAAATTTTTAGAGGAAGCCAAAGAGAAAGGCTTTGATTCTGCGTTTATTGTTGCCTTTAAAAATGGCCAACATATAAATATTTCAGAAGCATTAAAATAAAACTTGGCAGTATAGTTTTTATATAATAAATTTGCTAAAAAAGATACCTTGAAATTAACAAAAGAAATTAAAACAGCCATATTAGTTATATCATCCATTTTACTTTTTATTTGGGGATATAGTTTTTTAAAAGGAAGAGACCTTTTTGTATCGGATAAAAACGTATTTGTAGTATATGATAATATATTGGGATTAGCACCATCAGCACCCGTAACATTGAACGGATACAAGATAGGAAAAGTAAGTAGTATTAAAATTAATCCTGATGGAAAATTATTAGTAGGACTTCAAATTCAAAATGATTTTCCAATATCAAAATCAAGTAAGGCAGAAATTTTTGATTCAGGACCTCTTGGCGGAAAAGAAATAGCTATTATACCAAATTTTGAAGATAAGTCAGTTATAGCTGAAGGAGATTATTTAAAAAGTGCTAGGAAATTAGGAATAACTGAAAGTATTGCAGCTAAACTTGAGCCTCTTGAACAAAAAATAGAGACTCTTTTAGATAATGCTAATGTAATGATGATTAACATTAACAATGTATTAGATGCATCAACACAAGCTAATTTAAAAAGTAGTATCGCTGAATTGAATAAAACACTAACTGAGTTTAGTCAGATTTCTAAATCAGCTAATCAAATGCTCAATGAAAATAAATCAAAATTGAGTTCAACTATTTCAAATTTTGACAAAACATCGGCTAATTTCGCATCAATGTCAGATTCTTTAGCAAAAGCAAATATTGGGCAAACCGTTAAAAATCTTGAAAAAACATTGGCTTCTGTTGATAAAATTATGGCAGACATGGAAGCAGGAAAAGGAACAATGGGAAAACTAATGAAAGATGATAAGATGTACACTAATTTTACTAATGCTTCAAAAGAATTAGAATTATTATTAGAAGACCTAAGATTAAACCCAACAAGGTATATTAATGTTTCTGTATTTGGAAAGAAAAATAAACCATACGTTGCACCAGTAGAAGAATCAGCTAAAGAAAAATAAACACCTTTAAAATGAATTATATAGACAATATTTTATTTGCAATTATTTTATCTGTTGGAATTGGCTATTTTGCAATGAATGTAAAAAAACTAATTCGTAATATCAAATTAGGTAAAGATGTAAATCGATCAGACAATTCTTCTGCACGCTGGAAAAATATGGCTATGATTGCTCTAGGTCAATCTAAAATGGTTAAAAGACCCGTAGCTGGTTTTTTGCATATTATTGTTTATGCAGGTTTTATTATCATTAATCTTGAAGTATTAGAAATAATTATTGATGGGTTATTGGGTACTCACAGAATATTTTCATTTTTAGGTGGTTTTTATGATTTTCTAATTGGATCATTTGAAGTATTAGCTTTATTAGTCCTAGTGGCTGTTATCGTTTTCTGGACACGTAGAAATATAATCAAATTAAAACGTTTTTGGAAATTAGAAATGAAAGGTTGGCCAAAGAATGACGGTAATATTATTTTATATTTTGAAGTGGTTTTAATGACTTTATTCTTAGTAATGAATGCAACCGATAGTCATTTTCAAACAGAGCATTCAGGAAATGTAATATCCCAATTTATAGCACCATTATTTTCAAATTTTTCTGAGGCTTCCCTTCATTTAATTGAAAGAGCAGCATGGTGGTTACATATTTCAGGGATTTTAGTTTTTTTAAATTACTTATATTTTTCTAAACATTTACATATATTATTAGCTTTTCCAAATACCTATTTCGCAGACTTAAATCCAAAAGGACAGTTTGATAATTTAGAAAGTGTTACAAATGAAGTTAAGTTGATGATGGATCCAACAGCAGATCCATTTGCTACACCTGTAAATGCAGACGCAATTCCAGCAAAATTTGGAGCAAGTGACGTACAAGATTTAAATTGGGTTCAATTACTTAACGCTTATACTTGTACAGAATGTGGTCGTTGCACTTCTTCTTGCCCAGCGAATGAAACAGGAAAAAAATTATCTCCACGTAAGATAATGATGGATACAAGAGATAGATTAGAAGAAGTAGGTAAAAATATTGATGCCAATAAAGGTGTTTTTGTAGATGATGGAAAATCGCTTTTAAACGATTATATTACAGCAGAAGAGCTTTGGGCTTGTACATCATGTAATGCATGTGTAGAGGAATGTCCTGTAAACATCAGCCCTTTATCGATTATTATTGACATGAGAAGATATTTAGTAATGGAGCAAAGTGCAGCCCCTATGTCATTAAATGCAATGATGTCAAATATTGAAAATAATGGAGCACCATGGCAATACAATCAACAAGACAGATTAAACTGGAAAGACGAAAATTAAATAAAAAATATTTTCCATATAGGTGAGACTTGGAAATGTTTAAATGAATTTGAAATAATTAAATATTAAAATGAAAGCAGAAGAAATTGACAAAAAATTGCAGAGTGTCACGCAAAATGGAGAACATTTAAGTCCAATTTTACCAGAAGGGATTAAGAATTATTTGATAGATATCGACGGAACAATTTGCGATGATATCCCAAATGAAGAGCCAGAAAGAATGGCTACAGCAGCTGTTTATCCTGATGCATTAAAAACATTAAACGCTTGGTATGATGAAGGACATATTATTTTCTTTTTTACTTCACGAACTGAAGCACATAGAGAAGTTACTGAAGCTTGGTTGAAAAAGTTTGGTTTTAAATATCATGGAATGCTAATGGGAAAACCTCGTGGAGGAAATTATCATTGGATTGATAATCATTTAGTTAAAGCCACAAGATATAGAGGAAAATTTACAGATTTAATTGAAAAAGAAGTAACGATTCAAGTATTTGATGACGAACATCACGAATAATTTTTATTAGTAGACTTTTAAATTGTTGGATGCGGATTGTTTAAATAATTCCAACAATTTGATAAATAAACAATTTAATATATGTCAGAAAATTTAGTAGTACCAACAATGGCCGAAATGATAGCTCAAGGCAAGCAACCAGATGTTCTATTTTGGGTAGGATGTTCTGGTAGTTTTGATGATAGAGCTAAAAAAATTACCAAAGCTTTTGTTCGAATTTTAAATCGTGCAAAAGTTGATTTTGCTGTTTTAGGAACTGAAGAAAGTTGTACAGGAGATCCAGCAAAAAGAGCAGGAAATGAGTTCTTGTTTCAAATGCAAGCCATGATGAATATTGAAGTAATGAATGCTTATGAAGTAAAAAAAATCGTTACAGCTTGTCCGCATTGTTTTAATACTATTAAAAATGAATACCCAGAATTAGGTGGAAAATATGAAGTAATGCACCATACGCAATTTCTAAAGTCATTATTAGATGACGGAAGACTTACTATTGAAGGAGGTCAGTTCAAAGGAAAGCGTATAACTTTTCATGATCCTTGTTATTTAGGAAGAGCTAATAATGTTTATGAAGCACCAAGAGACTTAATTCAAAAATTAGATGTAGAATTAGTTGAAATGAAACGCTCTCGTGCAAATGGTCTATGTTGTGGAGCAGGAGGAGCACAAATGTTTAAAGATGCAGAACCTGGAGATAAAGAAATAAACATTGAACGAACTGAAGATGCAATGGAAACTAAACCTGATATTATTGCTGCAGGTTGCCCGTTTTGCAATACAATGATGACTGATGGAGTTAAAAATAAAGAAAAAGAAGATTCAGTAAAAGTATTAGATATTGCTGAGTTAATTGCTAATGCACAAGATTTATAAAATGAAAAAAAGTATTATTTTATTATTGTTAGTTCAGTTTACTTTCGCTCAAAAGTTAACTAAAGATGAAGTACTTGAAAAAGTAGCCACACAAACTTGTACCTGTTTAAGTCAAAAAGATCTTACACAAGATAACGTTGATATTACACTTGGAATTTGTATGATTGAAGCCATTCAAAAAAACAACGTAGAAGTAGAAAAATATTTCGGAAAGAACATCATCTCAGACGATGAGAAAATGTCAGAATTAGCAGAAAGTATCGGAGTTAAATTGGCATTTAATTGTCCTAGCTTTTTAGAAATTATAAAAGGTATGGATAGCGACGAATTTCAATCTGATGAGGCAAGCGAAGACTTATATTTATCAGGTAAAATTATTGCTACAAAGGCGGAACAGTTTTTATCTTTTACATTGAAGGAAGACACAGGAAAAACACATACCTTTTTAGTTTTAGAAGATTTTGATAATTCTTATCTTTTAACAGATGGAGTAGTAAAACCTTCTGATAAAGTTGAAATCACTTATTATGAAGCCATTTTATATGATGCTAAAATTAAAAAGTTCGTTCCATTTAATGTTGTACTAGACATCACAAAAAAATAAAATGTATATACCATTTGAAGATTTACCCGGACACTCTAGAATTTGGATCTACCAAGCCAACAGAAAATTATCTGATGACGAGGTAAGTGAAATTAGTGATGCTACTAAAGAGTTTGTTGAAAATTGGGTAGCCCATGGAAAATCTCTTGAGGCTTCATTTATTATTAAACATAATCGTTTTATCATACTAGCTGCAAATCAAGAAGTTCAAGCTGCTACAGGTTGCTCTATTGATGCATCAGTTGCCTTCATTCAATCATTAGAGGCTAAATATAATATTGATTTATTAGACAAAATGAATGTAACCTACAGAGTAGGTGAATTTATTGCTTTTAAAACACTTATTGAATTTAAACAATTAGCCAAAAATAAATCGGTTTCAGAAAATACAATAGTTTTTAATAACTTAGTCAATACTATTGAAGAGTGGCAGGATTTTTGGGAAGTACCTGCTAATGAGAGTTGGCATAGTAGATTTTTCTAAGAAAAAGTACCAATACAATCATCATTATCCTACTTTTAATGATGATTTTTAATTTTAAGACATATGTTAAAATATAATTTAGTCCTTTTATTTATACTCGTTTCCTTTTTTAAATATAAACAAACTTTAAACTTTTCTGATAAAGAAATAATGGAAGCAAAAGATATTTATGAACAACAACGTTGGGTAGATAGTGTCTATAAAAAAATGACATTTGATGAAAAAGTAGGACAATTATTTATGGTAGCAGCTTATTCTAACAAAGATGAAGCTCATTTTGAAGCCATAGATAAATTAGTGGCAAATTATAAAGTAGGTGGACTTATTTTTTTTCAAGGTGGTCCAGTTAGACAAGCCAATTTGACTAATAGATTTCAAAGCAAAGCTAAAATTCCTATGCTAATTGGTATTGATGCAGAATGGGGTTTGAGTATGCGCCTTGATTCAACATACAAATACCCTTGGAATATGACTCTTGGGGCTATTCAAGATAATTCTCTTATAGAAAAAATGGGTGAACAGATGGCTGAACAATCTAAACGATTGGGAATACATTTTACATTTTCTCCTGTAGTGGATATCAATACAAACCCCAATAATCCTATTATTGGAAATCGCTCTTTTGGTGAAACAAGAGAAATAGTTACCGATAAAGCTTTAGCTTACATGAATGGACTTCAAAGTAATGGTGTCTTCGCAACAGCAAAACATTTTCCAGGACATGGTGATACAGCTTCAGATTCACATCAAACATTGCCAACAGTTACATTTTCTAAAGAAAGAATTGATAGCATAGAAATTTATCCCTATAAAAAATTAATAGAAAAAGGATTAGCCAGTGTTATGGTAGCTCATTTGAATGTGCCAAGTTTAGAACAACAACCCGGTTTACCTTCTTCATTATCAAGTAAAGTAGTTACTGATATCTTAAAAAAACAATTAAAATTTGAAGGATTAATTTTTACAGATGCTCTTAATATGAAAGGAGCAAGTAATTTTAAACAACCAGGAGATATTGATTTAGCTGCTTTTTTAGCAGGAAATGATGTGTTACTTTTTGCTGAAGATGTCCCTAAAGCATTACTTAAATTTAAAGAAGCATACAAAAAAAAGAAATTAACAGAAGAACGTTTAGCCTATTCAGTAAAAAAGATTTTAAAATATAAATTCAAAGCAGGCTTAAAACATTATAAACCTATTGAGGTTGAAAACTTATACGAAGATTTAAATAAACCTGATTATAATGGTCTGAATGAACAATTATTTGAAAATGCTATTACCACGCTTCAAAATACAGATGAAATCATTCCGATTAAAGCTTTAAATGCTGAAAAAATTGCTTATGTAAAAATAGGAGATGATTCAAGCACTGTTTTTGTCAATTATTTGAATGAATATACTAAAGTGGATGAAATTGATGGTTCATCAATTGAAATTATACTGTCAAAATTAAAAGACTATACAAAAGTTATAATTGGTTTTCATAAAATAGATAATATATGGAAAAAAAATTATCCAACAGCAGAAGAAATACGATGGATTAATTCTATATCAAAACAAAAGAAAACAATTTTAACCTTTTTTACTCGTCCGTATTCATTGCCTTCAACATTAGATTACACAACACTTGAAGGTTTAATAATGGCATATCAAAACAATAATTTTACTCAAAAAATTGTTCCCGAAATTATATTTGGTTCTACTTCTTCAAAAGGAAAATTACCAGTTTCAATTAATGATACATTTTTAGTAAATACAGGAATTTACACTAAAGAAATAAAGCGTCTTGGTTTTGATACGCCAGAAAACCAAGGTATGAATGGGAAAAATTTAGATAAAATAGATTCTATTATTGAAATGGCAATTAAAGAAAAAATGACACCCGGAGCACAAATAGTTGTGGCTCGTAGAGGGAAAGTTATTTATCAAAAATCTTTTGGAAATCATACATATACGGATAATATTCCAGTAACTGATGATGATTTATATGATGTGGCATCATTGACAAAAGTATTGGCAACTTTACCCAGTTTAATGCAAATTTATGACAAAGGAGAAATTACATTAAATGCTAAATTAGGAGATATGCTACCTGTTTTTAAAGGATCCAACAAGGAAGGAGCTACATTATTAGATATGTTAACGCACCAAGCTCGTTTTCAACCGTGGATTCCTTTTTATAAAAACACATTAGATGCAACAAAACATCCAGATTCAAAATATTATAGAACTACAGCTTCAAAAGAATTTCCTTATAAAGTTGCAGAAAATTTATATATCAGAAAAGATTATAACGATACACTTATTGATATCATAGCAAAAAGTAGCCTTTTACCTTCTAGACAATATAAATACAGTGATTTTGCCTTTATATTACTAAAAGAGTATTTAGAATTGAAAACAAAAAAGAAATTAGATGTTTTAGCTAATGAAAACTTTTATAGTTTGATGGGAATGAATCATACTACATATAAACCTTTAGAAAAATTTCCTATAGAGCAAATTGTCCCTACGGAAGAAGATAATTACTATAGATATCAAACGGTTCAAGGAAATGTACATGATATGGCTGCTGCTATGCAAGGAGGAGTTTCGGGTCATGCAGGTTTATTTTCAAATGCCATTGATGTAGCTAAAATGATGCAAATGTTTTTACAAAATGGTATATATGGGAATAACCGCTTTTTTTCTGAAAAAACAATGAATGCTTTCAATACTTGTTATTTTTGTGATCAAGAAAATAGAAGAGGAGTTGGATTTGATAAACCGCAATTAGGAATTTCGGGACCAACTTGTGGTTGTGTTTCTATGACAAGTTTTGGACATACAGGTTTTACAGGTACTATGGCTTGGGCAGACCCAGAAAAAGAAATAGTGTATGTGTTTTTGTCTAACAGAACTTATCCTGATTCAAATGCAACTAACCGTTTATCAAGAGCAAATATCCGTGAAAATATTCAAAAGATTATTTATGAGAGTATAACGGATTAAATAGCATGATTTAAAATATTTTCATGGAACTAATTACAATAAAGACATTTGATAATTCATTTGATGCTCATCTTTTAAGAGCTAAATTAGAAAGTGAAGGTATTGCTTGTTACATCTTTGATGAAAATTTGATTTCTTTAAATCCATTATATAATTTTACTCTAAATGGTATTAAATTAAAAATTAATGCATTTGACAAAGAAAGAGTTATTAAAATTATAAATGAAATTGAAAGATCTGAATTTAAAGATGAGAAAGAACAAGTAATTTTTTGTCCAAAATGTAATTCAAAAGATTTATATTCAAATTTTAAATCTATAAAAGGGTTTAAAGGAGTATTATCTATTTTATTATCATTTTTATTTTTTATTTATCCTTTATATTTTAAAAGAATTTATAAATGTAAAAATTGCGAATATGAGTTCTAAAAAACATCTTTTATATTAAAAAAATAAATAATGACATCAAAAGCTACAACACCAGAACAATACATTCAGGAATTACCTGAAGATAGAGTAGAAGCCATCATTAAATTGCGAAAAGTAATCAATGATAATTTACCTAAAGGTTTTAAAGAAACTATGAGTTATGGTATGATTGGTTATGTTGTACCCCATGAAATTTATCCAGCAGGATATCATTGTACACCTAATTTGCCTCTACCTTTTATGAGTTTTGCTTCTCAAAAAAATAGTGTTAATTTTTACCACATGGGAATTTATACCAATTCAGAATTATTGAAATGGTTTACATCTGAATATCCTAAATATTGCAAGCAAAAATTAGACATGGGAAAGAGTTGTATTCGTTTTAAAAAATTAGATCAAATTCCTTTTGAACTAATAGGAGAATTGGTAAAAAAAGTAACCGTTGAAGAATGGATTACTACTTATGAAAGCGCAATTAAAAAATAATTTTAACAAATTTTAAGAAATGCTCACAGTCTAAAAGCGTATTTTTATAGAAAATTAGTAATACTATATTACTACAGCCAATATAATTTATGAAAATTGCTATAGTTTGTTACCCAACCTTTGGTGGTAGTGGTGTTGTTGCAACCGAATTAGGTTTAGAATTAGCCAAAAAAGGGCACGAAATTCATTTTATTACATACAGTCAACCAGTACGTTTAGCTCTTTTAAATAGTAATTTACATTACCACGAAGTACACGTTCCTGAATATCCTTTATTTCATTATCAACCCTATGAATTAGCCTTATCAAGTAAGTTAGTAGATATGGTTAAATTATACGGAATAGAAGTTTTACATGTACATTATGCCATCCCACATGCTTATGCTGGTTATATGGCTAAAAAAATGTTAGAAGATGAAGGAATTAAAATTCCAATGATTACAACCCTTCATGGAACCGATATTACATTGGTAGGGAATCATCCGTTTTATAAACCTGCGGTGAGTTTTAGTATCAATAAATCGGATATAGTTACTAGTGTATCTAAAAGTTTAAGAGATGATACTTACCGTCTTTTTGATATCAAGAAAGAAATTGTTGTAATTCCAAATTTTATAGAGCCTAACAAATCCTCTTCAGAAGAAATATTAAGTTGTAAACGAAGTATGATGGCTAACGAGAAAGAAAAAATAGTGACTCATATTTCAAATTTTAGAAAAGTAAAGCGTATTGATGATATTGTAAAAATATTCTATAATATTCAAAAAGAAATTCCTGCTAAATTAATGATGGTAGGTGAAGGACCAGAAAAACAAATGGCTGAAGATTTATGCTATTCATTAGGCATTTATGATAAAGTAGTATTCTTTGGAAATAGTTCAGAAATCGATAAAATTTTATGTTATTCTGATTTATTTCTTTTGCCCTCAGAAACGGAAAGTTTTGGGTTAGCAGCATTAGAAGCTATGGCCTGTGGAGTTCCAGTAATATCTAGTAATTCTGGAGGTTTACCTGAAGTTAATATTGAAGGTTATTCAGGGTATTTAAGCAATGTAGGAGATGTTGAATCTATGAGTAAAAATGCTATTAGTATTTTGAGTGATGAAAATAAATTACAACAATTTAAAATTAATGCTAAAGAAGTCGCTTCTCGATTTGATATTCTAAATATAGTTCCTATGTATGAAAAAGTATATAAGGAAGCTATAAGTAAATACAAACAAGCTGTTTAATATAAAAAAATATCCCACTAGAAATAGTGGGATATTTTTTTATATTTGATTTAGTTAAATCTATATCTAATTCCTAAAGCAATATCTGGTCCAAAATTGTCATTTCTAAAATCATCAGAATTGAAATATATTTCAGGTCTAAAGTCTAATGATAATTGAATAGGAGCTTCTTCAAAGTTATATTCAATACCTATGTCTCCTGCTGCAAATAAAAATGTTCCGTTATCTTTATATCTATCATTACCGATTCTTTTGTCATAGCTCCAACTTCCAATTCCACCACCAACACCAGCATACCAATTGAAACCTCCTTCGATATTCCATACCCATTGATATAAACCAGTTAGTTTAAAAGCATCAACTTCATTGCTGTTTCTCCATCCTAAATCAAGCTCTAAACGATTGTTACTTGATAAACCTCTTTGGTAAGATATTTCTCCACCAAAACCGTCATTGTCACCTAATCTAAGACCTAATGCATTTTTAGAAATGTCCTGTGCTTGGGCGCTAATAGCTATACCAAATAGCATTAAAGCAGATAAAAGTACTTTTTTCATGTTTCTTAAATTTAAATTTTATATTACAAATGTAAATTAAAAATTGAATTTAAGTTTATATTATTTTGTTATAATGTTTTAAAATTAACATTTTCGATAAACTACTTAATTCGTCTGATAAATGTCTAAAAACTCTTCTTGAGTTTGATTTCCTGACTGAGGAATAGGAAATTGAAAACCTGTAGGTAGCTGATTTAAGGCATACGTAATAGAAGTATTATTGTAAACTAAACCTATATTTTTACTGTAAAATTGAGTAGAAATCAATACATCTTGAGCTGGCATTACTATAATAGGAATATTAGCATAAGTTGTAGTTATTTTTAAGTTTAAAATAATTTTGGTTTTAGTAACATTGGTATAAGTAGTTCCATCTGAAGTATAAGAGCTTAAAAAACCGTCAGTTATAGATTTTAAATTATATTCAAAAGTTAAAGGATAAGAATCAAAAGTTTGCTCAAAAGAACCACTTGTAGTACTTAACGTTTCACCCGCGGTTGCGCCTTCTTTTAAAATAATAAAATCAGCAACAGAAAGTGAAATAGAAGTTGGTAACCCAGCATTAAATGCTAAAGAACCTGAAACTTTAACTTTATTTCCATCAATACGTACTCCATTGTTTGCTAATGTTCCTGAATAAAACCCAGTAGCTAAATTTAAAGTTTTCATTTTCTTGTATGTGATACCACTAATTATTGTATCATTCGGTATATACAATGAGTCGCGTCCAAAAGATTCTGGAGTATTTGCACTAGCTTGATTATAGACATCATACGTCCAGTAATTTCCTATGCTTAAAGGAAATGAAGTTGTTGTTTCTCCTCCGTTACTATCATCAGACGACGAATCATCTGAACTACAAGATAAAAATAAAATAGAAAAACTTAATAAAATTAGAATTTTTGATTTCATAATAATACGTTTATATAATTTTTGCTAAATAACAAAAAATATTTTCTATTACTACGAAGTATTACAATGAAATTGGTATTTTCGGCAAATAACATAATTTACCAGTTAAACATTCTTTTTATACCTAACAATTTGATTATAATATTAATTTAAATGAATAACATCTTATTTTCTATTATTATTGTGAAAAATTAAAGTTGAAATTAATTGTTGACTCAATTTGGTTTCAAATTCAAAATAATCTTCTTCACTGTTTTTTACAAATTTAGAGTGTTCATATATTTTCCAACGCTTTTTATTGTATTCCAACGCCGTTAAATTTTCAATCCAATCTCCAGAATTTAAATACAAAGTAGTTCCTACCTTATTTGTTTTTCTTATACATTTTGGTTCGTGAATATGACCACAACATACAAAATCATACCCATTGTCAATAGCAATATCAGAAGCTGTAGTTTCAAAATCAGAGATAAACTTAACCGCTTTTTTTACACTCCCTTTTATTTTCTTTGAAAGTGAATAAGGTTCTTTCCCCATTTTTTTTAAGCAAAAATTGATAAATCTATTTAATAAAATAAGGTAATCATATCCTTTTCCTCCTAATTTAGCAATCCATTTAGCCGAATGAACAGAACTATCAAAAACATCTCCATGAAAGAACCAAGACTTTTTACCATGTAAGTCCATAACAATCTTATCTTTTAACTCAATGTTACCCATTTTAGTATCACTAAATTTACGTAACATTTCATCATGGTTACCCGTAAGATAAATAACACGTGTTCCTTTAGAAGCTAAAGAAAGTATTTTTTTAATAACTTTTAAATGAGATTTTGGAAAATAAGACTTTCTAAATTGCCAAATATCAATAATATCACCGTTCAATATAAGTGTTTTAGGCTTTATAGAATTTAAGTAATCTAAGAGCTCTTCAGCATGGCAACCATAAGTACCCAAATGAACATCAGAGATAACAACCAGTTCAATGATTCTTTTTTTCAAAGTTTTTTTTTATGATACAAAAAAACAACTCCAGTATAAATTTATCATAATGCTATTGTTATTAAATTATTAGATAAAAAAGGGTAATGTTAAATCAATGTTTACACATTATACTCAGTTTAATTTTTTACTTTTGTTACAATAATAAAGAATTATACAAAAGAAGATATGTCAGGAAACACATTTGGTAAAATATTTAAATTAACCACTTTTGGTGAATCACATGGTGAAGCTATAGGGGGAATTATTGATGGTTGTCCAGCTGGAATCACAATTGATTTTGATGCTGTTACAAAAGATATGCAAAGGAGAAAACCAGGACAATCAGCGATTGTTACTCAGCGAAAAGAAGAAGATGAAGTACAATTCCTGTCAGGTATTTTTGAAGGAAAAACAACAGGAACACCTATTGGATTTATTATTCCTAATACCAATCAAAAGTCCAATGATTATTCGCATATAAAAGATACTTATAGACCAAGTCATGCCGATTATGTTTATGAAAAAAAATATGGTATTCGCGATTATAGAGGAGGAGGAAGAAGTTCGGCTAGAGAAACGGCAAGCAGAGTAGTTGGTGGAGCAATTGCAAAACAGCTTATACCCGAAATGAGAATAAATGCATTTGTTTCATCGGTTGGAGATATATTTATAGATAAACCTTATCAAGATTTAGATTTTTCAAAAATAGAGAGTAATGATGTTCGTTGTCCAGATGAAACAACAGCAAAAAAAATGGAAGATTTAATCAAAACCATAAAAAAACAAGGAGATACTATAGGAGGAACAATTACTTGTGTTATTCAAAATATACCTATTGGGCTTGGAGAACCTGTTTTTGATAAATTACATGCTGATATTGGGAAAGCAATGCTTTCAATCAATGCTGTAAAAGGATTTGAATATGGAAGTGGTTTTTGTGGAGCTAAAATGAAAGGTAGTGAACACAATGATTTATTCAATGAAGACGGAACAACTAAAACCAATTTATCAGGTGGCATTCAAGGAGGAATTAGTAACGGAATGGATATTTATTTTAGAGTAGCTTTTAAACCTGTTGCCACTTTATTACAAAAACAAGAAGTGTTAACTTCAAATGGAACAATTGAAGAGCAACAAGGAAAAGGAAGACATGATCCTTGCGTGCTTCCTAGAGCAGTACCAATAGTAGAGGCTATGACTGCTTTAGTTTTAGCTGATAATTTTTTATTAAATAAAATTAATAGCTAAATAAGAATAGAAATTTCTCAAATTGCACAAACAAAAAGGGGAAAGTAATTATTTTAATTTTATACATTATATACTTTGCTAAATAAATATATAAAATGTTTTATCCTTGTAAGTGTCTGTATTGCAGTTAAATATAAATTATAAGAATTGCATTTATAATATTTTCTATACGATATGTTAAATTCTTGTAAGAAAATTTATTATATTATTTATTTCATTACATTTACATAATTAATCAAAAAAAAACAGAATGATGAAAAAATTACTTTATGTCCTATTAATGGTGCCATTTATGTCAAGTGCACAGTTTTGGACAGAAAAAGCAACAACATTTGCTACTGCTAGTAGAGGAGTAAATTGTATTTCAATTGTTGATGCAAATAATGTATGGGTTAAAGTGGTTGATGGATCAACTGCTGCTTCACAAACAGTAAAAGAATTTGCTAAAAGTACAGACGGTGGTAACACTTGGACTTCTGGGTCTATAGGACTAGGAATTGGAACTGGAGGTTTAGGAATTGGTAATATTAGTGCAATATCAGCAACTACTGCTTGGGTATCTGCTTTTCCTGCAACTGGAAATTTAGGTGGAATATGGAAAACTACTAATGGTGGAACTTCATGGACTAAGCAAACAACAGCTTCTTTTAATACAGGTACAGATTCTTTTACAAACCTAGTTCACTTTTTTGACGCTAATAATGGTGTTTGTCAAGGTGACCCTGCAAGTGGATATTTTGAAATTTATACTACTACTGATGGTGGAACTACTTGGACTAGAGTACCAAGTGCTAATATTCCGCTTCCTTTAGCTGGTGGTGAATATGGATATACTAACAATTTTGAAGTTGTTGGATCTACAATTTGGTTTGGAACATCTTCTGGTAGACTTTATAAGTCAAGTGACATGGGATTAAACTGGACAGTTTCTCAAACTCCTTCTACTGATTTTGGAGGTGATACTGGTGGTGGTAATTACACTTTTAAAGATGTGAATAATGGGTTATTATTATTGGATGATGGTAACTTATATAAAACAGTTGATGGTGGATCAACTTGGACACCTCAAGCTTTTACAGGACCTGTTTTTACAAATGATATAACTTATGTACCTGGTACATCTCAAGTTGTTTGTACTGGTGGTACTGGTTCAGCATATAGTTTGGATAATGGTTTAACATGGACATCAATTGACAGCCTTCAACATTTACAAGTAGAATTTTTGAATAACACTGTTGGTTTTACAGGTGGTTTTAATGCCTCAGCAACTGTTGGTGGAATTTCAAAATACACAGGAACAGTTTTACCTAGACAAACTTTTGAAACAGAAGGATTTGCTGTTTATCCAAATCCAATAAATGATACTTTTAGCATCCAAAATGGAAATAATATCACTGTTACTGGTTTAACCATTTCTGATATCAATGGAAGAACTGTTAAAAATATCAACGTTAATGCAATAGAAAATCAAATCAATATTTCTGATTTAAATTCTGGAGTATATTTCTTAAATATTACTTCTGAAAAAGGTTCAGCAACAAAGAAAATTATTAAAAATTAGTTTTAATAATTATTAATCGGTTTTTAGTGAAAAAGCTCCTTATTTGATTAAGGAGCTTTTTTTATAAAAATTTATTTAATGTCTCTTTTGAAGGAATCATGCATTCTTCTTTTTTGCCATACCACTTGTATCTGTTCTTAGCGATATAATCATAAACAAAATCGGTTAAAAATGTGGGTAAAAATCGAAGTAAACTTATAATACTAAAGAAACCTCCAAGATAAATAGCAATTCTAAAAGCAGCCTTAGATTTATAATAATAAGCATATCCAGGCTCATATAGCACAATGGAATCTGTTTTACTTCTATCAATACCAATATGATTAATAATAGATTCCCCTAAATCAGATTGTAAGGCTACAAATCTAAAATCATCTTTCTTGTCATTTTTAATAATCACTTGAACCGATTTATCGCACAAATTACAAACGCCATCAAAAAGAATAATTTTTTTGTTTTTGGGTAAATCTTCTATATTTGTAATTTCGTTCATATCTTATATTTTTCGACTAATAAGTCATTCAAAAGATGAGCCAATCAATATATTATGCAGGTTGCACATATTCTAATTCACTCAAGCTAACCTTAGAAGTAAAAATACCATAATTAACTGTAGCTTTAGTCTTTTCAATATTATCAATAGTTCCAATGGCTCTTCCTTCTTTCATTCGAACCCTATCTCCAATTTTTAAAATAACTTGTGGTTTATTTTCTTCTTCAATTTTGGCTTTAATTTTCTTTTCTTTTTTTTCGACTCTAATTTTTTCAACTTTGACTTCTACTTCTTTAATAATCTCCTTTTTAATTATTTCAGCAGCTTTTTTCTCTTTTACAGTAGTTTTCTTGCGTTTTGAATTTTCTATTTCAACCATTTTCAAAACTTCACCAATTAAGGTTTTCTTATCTTTATTATTGAAATATTTCTCTGAAAGATCATCTATTTTTTGCCCCAAATAAATTAAACGTTGGTTCGCATCATATAATTCTTGGTAGCGCTCTAATTTATCTTGAATTTTAGCATTTATGCCTTCCATTTTTTTGCTTTCTTCACGAGCTTTAGTTTCTTCTTCTTTTAAAATATTAGAAGTTTTTTCTAACTTAGAGCGTTCTTTTTGTAAAGTTGCAATAGTTTTATCAAATCTAACTTTTCCTTTTTCAATTTTCTTTTTGGCACGATTAATTAATCCAAATGGAATGCCATTCTTTTGCGCTACTTCAAATGTAAATGAACTACCGGCCTGGCCTAAATGTAATTTATATAAGGGTTCAAGTGATTTTTCATCAAAAAGCATGTTAGCATTTGTAGCAAAAGGCAATTCGTTAGCTAAAATTTTTAAATTTGTGTAATGAGTAGTAATGATTCCAAAAGCTTCTCTATGGTAAAATTCTTCTAAAAATGTTTCAGCTAATGCACCACCAAGTTCAGGATCTGAACCTGTTCCAAATTCATCTATTAGGAATAAGGTTTTTGCATTGCATTTTTTTAGAAATTGATTCATGTTCTTTAAACGATAACTATAGGTACTTAAGTGATTTTCAATTGATTGATTATCGCCAATATCGGTTAAAATTCTATCAAAAAGAAACGTTTTACTTCTTTCATGTACAGGAATCAGCATACCACTTTGCAACATTAATTGTAACAGACCAATAGTTTTTAATGAAATGGTTTTTCCACCAGCATTAGGTCCAGAAATTACAATGATTCTGTTGGAATTCTCTAATTCTATTGTTTGTGGAAACGTTACTTGGTTTTTTGCCTTGTTATTTAGATATAAAATAGGATGGTAGGCTTCACGAAAGAATAAATGCTTTTCTTCAGTAATTTCAGGTAAAATGGCATTTAATTGAAACGCATATTTTGCCTTAGCAGCAATAACATCAATATCACTAAGGAAATCTTGGTATTGCAATAACAAATCGGTAAAGGGACGAATATCGGCGCTTAATTTTTTTAAAATTCGTTGTATTTCTTCTCTTTCCTCATAAGCTAAATTGCTTAATTCTCTTGAGTATCTTAAGGTTGCTTCAGGTTCTATATAGGCAATACTTCCTGTTTTAGAACTTCCTAAAATGGAACCTTTTACTTTTTTGCGATACATAGCTAAAACAGCTAAAACTCTACGGTTTTCAACAACTGTTTCTCTAATATCATCTAAATAACCTAGCGAATTATATTGGCTTAATGCCAAACCAAAACTTTGATTTACTTTACCGCGAACTAAATTAATATTTTTCCTGATTGTGATTAAATCGGGGGAAGCATTGTCTTTTATTTCTCCATATTTATCTACAACTTCATCAATTTTTTGAATAATAAATTTAGTATATTCTACAGTGGAAGCTTTTTGATTTAATTTAGGATAATAGTCTTCAAATTTAGTAAAAAACTTTAATAGAAAATTAGTCGTTTCAGATAAATGGGCTATTTTTCTAAAAGTTCCTACTTCTAAAAAGCTATCTTCAATTTGAAGAAATTTAATATCTTTGGTCAGGTTCTCAAAACCGTGATTTGGAATTGTATTATTATTTGTGAATGAAGCTACATATTCCGATGTTTGCCATAGCGAATCCATCAATTGTTCTTTCTCTTTAAAAGGAACAATCTGCAAGGCTTTTTGCATTCCAATTTCCGTGTTACATTTGTCGGAAACGGTTTCCAAAATAGTAGTAAATTCTAAGTCTTGAAGGGTTTTATTTGTAATTGAAATCATTTGTATAGTTGCAAAGCATCAAAGTTACAAAGTTTCAAAATGTAATGTATTCTAAAATTCATATTTTTGGTAAAATTTAAAGTATGTCAATCAATATTTCCACTTCTTGGCAAGAAAAACTAGCAGAAGAGTTTCAAAAAGATTATTTTAAAGAATTAATGACTCAGGTTGAAAAGGAATATGCAACATCCATTTGTTATCCTCCAAAAGAATTGATTTTTAATGCCTTTAATTCTTGTTCGTTTGAAGAAGTAAAAGTTGTAATCATAGGACAAGATCCTTATCATGGTGAAGGGGAAGCTAATGGTTTATGTTTCTCAGTAAATAACGGAGTCAAAATTCCACCATCATTACGCAATATATATAGGGAAATAGCTTCTGATTTAGATTCTATTTTTATACCTACGAATGGAAACTTACAACATTGGGCAAATCAAGGGGTTTTGTTGTTAAATGCTTCTTTAACGGTTAAAAAAGATTTACCAAATAGTCATAAACATTTAAAATGGAATGTTTTTACGGATGAAGTCATTCGAATAATTTCTGAAGAAAAAGAAAATATTGTTTTTTTACTTTGGGGTAGTTTTGCTCAAAAGAAAGGAGCAAAAATTAATAAAGCGAAACATTTGGTTTTAGAAAGTGGTCATCCTTCTTTTGCTCATTCTCACAAAAAATGGTTTGGAAATAACCATTTTAGTAAAACAAATGCCTATCTTGAAAAAATAGGGAAGAAGCCAATTGAATGGTTTTAAAATGTAATTTCAATAAAGAATACGTTAATAATAAAAACTAATCTAAAGTCAGCTGTCCTAAGATTTCTTCACTCATAAAAGGACCTCCTGGATATTTGGCCGTATAATCTAAGTTTAGCCATATTTGTCCGCGCTCGTCAATATGATAATGAATTTGTTTTCCTTCACTTTCTTTAACAAACAATTTATCTTTTATTAATAAAATAGCCATTTCAAGTTCGGCTTGATTGCCAATTAACATTTCAGGATATATATGCCCACCGGTATGAATTAACCTAGGAGTTCCACCAATAGCTCTAATACAGGCAGCCATTAAAATGGCATGGTCATCACAATCTCCAGAGAAATGTTGTAAAGATTCACTAGCTCTCGCAATATATTCTCGTCCAATCGGATCATTGACATAATTCCAACGGTTTTTTATTTCTTTAAAAACGGCAAAACACTGCACTAATTTTCGATTTTTTTCATTGGTTTTAAAATCAGAAAAGTGTTGGGTGGTAGCATACAAAGCAAAGTTCCTTACCTTCGGGTTAGTAAATTCTATAGCTTCAATAACTTTTGATTTATTAGGAAACGGTAATAATTTTGAGATAATTATATCTTGAGGATTTGGGTTTTGTTGCATGGCAAAAAGCATGGCTCTATAATCTTCAAAAACACGGTTAAATCCGTAATTACCAAACAATGTTCCATAGGCTAAGGATAATAAATAAATAAAAATACTTATTAAAGTAACGCGTCTTAAAAGCCTTAAAACCAATTGTATAATTGAAAGTAAAATTATAAAAAGTAAAATCCTATCTAATTGAAAAGGCCAATTTAAATCAATTAAATTTTGATGTAACACAATGAATAAGGGAACAGCAATTAGTATGTTTAAAACAAATATAATAACAGAATCCCACGGTTTTTTGACGTGGAGGTAAGGTTTAATTTGATTATAGATGTTTTTAATTTTTTCTAACATACTTTTAAAAATGTAAAGCTACAACGCTTTTACAATTTCAACAAAAGTACCTTTTTTATCTATAATTTTTAAGTCAAAGAGTTGATTTTGAATTTTGTTTAACACTTTTTCATCTAAATTTTTTTGAGACCATTGTGTTAGGGCTAACCATTCTTGAATATCTTCTATTTTTTGGTTGTATTTAGAAGCTAATGTTCTATCTATACTTGGAATAAATTTAAACTCTTCAGTTGTAATATTGATAATTTCAAGAATTTGAACAATTGTATTGGCATGTTTTTCTAAAACTTCATTTCTCACAGCAATAACAAAACAGGGCCAAGGCGTTGGACAATCTGCAATTCTTTTAAAGATACCCTTATCAACTAAAGGTTTTGTCATAAAGCGTTCCCACAAGAAGTAATCTGCTTTTTGATTGCTTAATGCCGCTACAGCTCCATCAATAGTATTAACGATTTCATATTCTAGGGAAGAAGTGTCCCAGTTTTGGTTTTGAGCGTTTACTATGCTCATTAAATGGGAACCTGAACCCAGACGTGATATAGCAGGCTTTTTGTCCTTTAAATCGGCTAATTCGTAATAATTTGATTGAGCATCTACATGAATTCCCCAAATCAATGGACTTTGTACATAGACTTGTACTATTTTACTATCATTTCCTGCATTGATGTCTTTTACGATTCCTTCTGTAAGAATTACAGCAATGTCAGTTTCACCATCGCGAAGCATTTGGCACATTTTTCCAGTTCCTTCTGGAACATCTGTCCATTCTAAATTAATGCCTACTGCTGAAAATTCACCATTTTCAATACACATGTGCCATGGCAAATTGAAATGTTCAGGAACACCTGCTATTTTTATAGTTTTCATATTTAGTTTAAAATTGTTTTTTGCTTGATTCTTTTTAAGATGGTTTGAAACAGTTATTAATCATTTTACAGGATTCTTTAACTGCCACCATTTCCATAAAACTCCTTCTGGATCTGGGTAGTCTTCCATAAGCATCATTCCGCATCTACCTAATACTTTATTAGAGGCACCATTTTCTGCATGAGTATAGGCATTTATTTCATCTATATTCATTTGGGTAAATCCATAGCTTAACCAGAATTTTGTAACTTCTGTTGCGTATCCTTTGTTCCAGAATTTTTCATTTAAGCGATATCCATAATCATAGAAATTGGTGTTTCCGTTTTCTACATGGTCATTAACAAATTTGATTCCAGTCCAACCTATAAATTCCCCTGTATCTTTTAGAATAGTAGCGTAACGTCCAATTTTGTTTTCTTGGTATTGTCTTTGAACGTATTCAATAACTTTAATTGATTCTTCTATATGTAATGCTGGTTTTTGCCATAGATATTTATGAACATTTGGATTGGCATCCATAGCAAACATAGCTTTAGCATCTGAAAGCTCTAAAGGTCTTAGGTTTAATCTTTCTGTTTCTAATATTAAATCCATAATTCTAAATATTTTCTATTTTATACCAATTATGTGGTAAATTATTAGCAATGTATTGGTTTGTAAATTGAAAACCAATTTTTTTCAACAACTCATTTGAAGCAATATTGTCATTAACAGCACAGGCATGTATTACTGATAATTTCAAAGTATTGAAACCATAATAAACCCAAAACAATGCTGCTTCTTTTGCAAATCCTTGATTCCAATATTCTTCAGAAAATCTATATCCTAAATCAAAAAAGTGGGTATAATTATTTTCTTCTTGATTTCTAAACTTTAACCCTGAAAAACCAATTAATTTGTTGTTTTCTTTTAAGATAACTGCAAATCTTCCAATTGTATTTTTATTATACTCCGATATTATTTTTTCAATATATCTTTCAGCATCAAGCATAGTAACAATAGGATTTCTTAAAAATTTATTGACTTTTGGGTTGTTATTCATTAAATAAAAAGAAGCTGTATCAGATAATTCTAGTGGACGTAATAAAAGACGAGAAGTTTCAAATTGTAAACTCATTGTTTAATTTTTAGTGGTGAAATTATAATTCGATATCCATCTGGATCAAGTATCATTTTACCATTAGAATTCCAGTAAGGGTTTTTAGTTTTTACAAATTGTATCTTATGTTTTTGAATGGTTTCTAAAATTAATTTATGCTCATTAAATGTTTCAGGATAAAAAACTAATATATCATCTTCATTAAAGTTAAAAGCAATGATTTCATCTGATTTTGTAAATTCTAAATGCCAATCTAAATTCGGTTTTCCAATAAATACACCATCATAAGAATCGTGATTTTCAAAACTTCCTAGTATTTCAAATCCAAGTATATTAGTATAAAAAGATTTGATTTTTTCTAAATCATTCGTATGTCGAGCAAATCTAAAATTCATTCTTTAGTATCTAATTTTTTTTGCATCTTTTTTAGCATTTCTAATTGTTCTGCTTGGCTTTTAACTAATATTTGTATTTGCTCTTCTAGTAGTAAATCTACTTTTTGATGTAAACTTCTTAATTCTAATTCTGCTTTTAGATTAATTAAATAGTCATTTTCATTGCGTTTTCTATCTTTTTCTTCTTGTCTATTTTGACTCATCATTATTATAGGAGCTTGTAATGCCGCAATGCATGAAAGTACTAAATTCATTAAAATGAACGGATAGGGGTCAAACTCTAAAGACTTTATAGATAGGGTATTGAATAGAATCCAAAGGAATAGAATTATTGAAAAAATAATTATAAATTTCCAGCTTCCTCCAAAACTAGCTACTTTGTCCGAAATTTTTTGCCCTTTAGTCATGGTTTCTTTCGGCTCATTTAATAGACTATTTACAATTAGTTTTTCTTCATCAACTGCTTTTTGTGCAATTTCTTGTAGTTTGACCAATTGTGTTTTCTCTGAATTTAAAAGATTTTTAGATGATTTATCCATGTGAAATTAGAATTTAGATGTTAGAATTCAGAAAAAGGAAAGGATTAATATTCAGCTAATTTATTCAAAGCATAAGCAATCAAGGCATCAACGGCTTTATAGGGATCTTCACTAAAGTTTCCAGTGGCTCTATTGGCAATAATAGCATTTAAGGATAAGCATTCGTGACCTAATAGTTTTCCTAAACCATAAATAGCGGCTGTTTCCATTTCAAGGTTGGTCATTCTTATTCCCTCAAAATTAAAACTATCCATTTTACGATTCAAGTCAGCATCTTGAATAGCTAAACGCAAGACTCTACCTTGTGGACCATAAAAACCACCAGCTGTTCCCGTAAATCCTTTAAAAATCACATCACTTTCTATACGCTTTTCTAGTTTTTCACTTCCTTTAATTACATACGGACGCCCTTTTCGTAAATCCCAATTAGTTTGCTCAATGAAGGCTTCTTCAATAGCTATTTCGGAAACCGTATCAATCAAGTAGGAGCGAAGCATATTGTCTAATCCTATGGCGTGTTGACTCATAACAAAGCTATCACAAGGAATATCCGCTTGTAATGACCCTGAAGTTCCTATTCGAATTATATTCAAAGAAGTTAAGTTTTGTTTAGGCTTACGTGTTTCTAAATCAATGTTAACTAACGCATCTAATTCGTTCATAACAATATCGATGTTATCTGGACCAATTCCTGTTGAAATAACCGACATCCTTTTGCCTTTATATATTCCCGTTTGGGTTTTAAATTCTCTTTTTTGTGTTGAAAATTCTATACTATCAAAACGGTTGGTTATTTTCTCAACTCTGTTTTGATCCCCAACAAATATAATGTCGTGAGCAATATTTTCGGGTTTTAAATTCAAATGGTAAACACTTCCATCTGGATTTAGTATTAATTCTGAACTTTGTATCATTTTTTTTTAATTTATGATTGGTGATTTTAGTTTTATAATTTTTAATAATTAACTATAAATAATAAAATTGATTAACCACCAACTCTTTTGGTTTTGAATCCTTTATCTTTTAAGAATTGCATTATTTTATCGCGATAATCTCCTTGTATAATGATGGTTCCTTCTTTGAAACTTCCTCCCACAGAGAATTTAGTTTTAATTTCTTTGGCTAAAATTTTAAAGTCTTCCTCTTCACCTTCATAGCCTTCAATAATGGTTGTGGCTTTGCCCTTTCTTTTTTCGTATTTGCAAATCATAGGTTCTTTTTGAACGTATAATTCGTGTTCGTTATCCTCAACAGCTTCTGGTTCGTTAGAAACTTCGTGGTCTGGAAATAGTTTTTTTAATTGGTCTTCTAAGCTCATTTTTAAAATTTCTTAAATATAGGGTTCTAAATAAAAACCAAAAAAGACATCAAGAAAACTCAATGCCTTTTAAGTATTTGAATTTATAGTATTATTTTTTAATTAATCCTAATTCAACTAATCGCTCATATAAAAAGGCTCCAGCAGTTATATCCTCATATAATTTTGGATTATTTTCATCAATACATTCTGGCAAGCAATTTAAACTCATATCGCTTACAGGGTGCATAAAGAAAGGGATAGAAAACCTCGAATTTCCCCATAATTCTCTTGGTGGATTAACCACTTGATGAATTGTAGATTTTAATTTATTGTTGGTATGTCTTGATAACATATCACCTACGTTTATCATTAATTCATCTGGTTCAGCCATAGCATCAATCCAGTCGCCATTATGATTTTGAACTTGTAATCCTTTTCCTTGTGCTCCCATTAGAAGCGTAATTAAATTGATATCACCATGAGCAGCAGCTCTTACAGCTCCATCCTTTGGTTCATCTGTAATGGGCGGGTAGTGAATAGGTCTTAAGATAGAATTTCCATCTTTAATATATTTATCAAAATAAAACTCATCTAATCCTATATAAATAGCTAAAGCTCTTAATACATAAATACCTGTTTTTTCAAGCATTTGATAAGCTTCTTTACCCACATTATTAAACTTAGGTAATTCCGTTACTTCTACGTTATCTGGATATTCTCCAGCATATTTTGATCCTTCAGACACATATTGGCCAAAATGCCAAAACTCTTTTAAATCTCCAGCCGAACGTCCTTTTGCGTGTTCTTTTCCAAAGGAAACATAACCACGTTGTCCGCCAATACCTGGAATTTCATATTTGGATTTGGTTTCTAGAGGTAGCGCAAAGAAATTTCTAACTTCACTGTATAAATCCTCTACTAATTTGTCATCTAAGAAATGACCTTTTAATGCTACGAAGCCGATTTCTTCGTAGGCTTTTCCGATTTCATTTACAAATTTTTGTTTACGTGCCGGATTATCCGACAGGAAATCACGTAAGTCAACACTAGGAATTTTTTGCATTCTATTACTTTTTGTTACTAACTTACAATAGGCTTAGTACCTATTTATAACAAAAGTAAATAATTAATTAATACTATTGAATATTGTAGAATAAATTTAAAATAAAAAATATAACAATTTAATACGAATCTGTTATTTTTATTACATTTGACACTTCAAAAATTAATACGTTTCAAAATGGATTTCGAAAGAAAAGAATTAACTAATAAAACACTTATAACTTTATACAAAAAGCTTTTAAAACCAAGACTTATAGAAGAAAAAATGCTTATTCTTTTACGTCAAGGAAAAGTATCTAAATGGTTTTCTGGAATAGGGCAAGAGGCTATTTCTGTGGGAATTACAGCTGCTTTGGATCAAGATGAATACATATTGCCAATGCATAGAAATTTAGGTGTTTTTACAGGAAGAGATATTCCATTGCACCGTCTTTTTTCGCAATGGCAAGGTAAGAAATCTGGTTTTACAAAAGGTAGAGACAGAAGTTTTCATTTTGGCACACAAGAATTTCATATTATTGGTATGATTTCGCATTTAGGCCCACAAATGGGTGTAGCGGATGGAATTGCTTTAGCCAATAAATTAAAGAAAAACGGAAAAGTAACGGCTGTTTTTACTGGAGAAGGAGCAACTTCTGAAGGAGATTTTCATGAAGCCTTAAATATTGCTGCTGTTTGGGATTTACCTGTTTTATTTGTGATTGAAAATAACGGCTATGGTCTTTCAACACCAATTAACGAACAATACCGTTGTGAAAATTTAGCAGACAAAGGTATAGGATATGGAATGGAAAGTCATGTTATTGATGGGAATAATATTTTAGATGTTTATACTAAAATCACTGAATTAAAGGCTTCAATGGTTGATAATCCACGACCTGTTTTATTAGAATTTAAAACTTTTAGAATGCGTGGTCATGAAGAGGCTAGTGGTACGAAATATGTTCCCCAAGAGTTGATGGATGAATGGGCAGCGAAAGATCCTATTGCTAATTTTAAAGATTATTTAATACATATTTCGGCTATTAATGAAGAAGATGATGCTTATTTTAAAGCAGAAATTAAAGCAGAGATAGATGAAAATTGGGCTAAAACACAAGCGGAACCTGATTTTACAGCTGATTTAAGTGAAGAATTAAATGATGTGTATGAACCATTTGATTATAAAGAAGTTAAGCCAAGTGATGAAGTAGAAAATATTCGTTTTATTGATGCTATTGCTAGTAGTTTAAGCCAATCTATGGAGCTTCATCCTAACTCCGTAATTATGGGGCAAGATATAGCCGAATATGGAGGGGCTTTTAAAATTACAGATGGTTTTGTAGAAAAGTTTGGAAAAGAAAGAGTTCGTAATACTCCTATCTGTGAAAGTGCAGTGGTTTCTACAGCTAACGGTTTATCTATAAATGGATATAAAGCCATAATGGAAATGCAATTTGCCGATTTTGTTTCTTCTGGTTTTAACCCAATAGTAAATCTTTTGGCTAAACAACATTACCGTTGGAATGAAAAAGCTGATGTAGTAGTTCGAATGCCTTGTGGTGGTGGCACACAAGCTGGTCCGTTTCACTCACAAACCAACGAGGCTTGGTTTACTAAAACACCTGGACTAAAAGTTGTTTATCCTGCTTTTCCTTATGATGCTAAAGGGTTATTGAATACGGCGATAAATGATCCAAATCCGGTCTTGTATTTTGAGCACAAACAATTGTATAGAAGTATTTATCAAGACGTACCTAAGGATTATTATACAATTCCTTTTGGGAAAGCTGCTTTTATCAAAGAAGGTTCAGATGTAACGGTAATCTCTTTTGGAGCAGGAGTGCATTGGGCAATAGAAACTTTAAATCGCAACAATTCTATTCAAGCTGATTTAATTGATTTAAGAACTTTACAACCTTTGGATACAGCAGCCATTTTTTCTTCTGTAAAGAAAACGGGGAAATGTATTATTTTGCAAGAGGACACTTTGTTTGGAGGTATTGCTAGTGATATTTCAGCTTTAATAATGGAGAATTGTTTTGAATATTTAGATGCTCCTGTGAGACGTGTAGGTAGTTTAGAGAGTCCTATTCCGTTTGTTAAGACACTGGAAGATCAGTATTTGCCAAAGGTTAGGTTTGAGAAGGAGTTGTTGGCTTTGATGGCTTATTAGTTGATGGGTTTATATATATAAAGGCACTTTTTTAGGTGTCTTTTTTTGTAATTTGAATTGGGAAAAATATATTACAGATAAATTTATTTAAAAATTATATGTTCGTTAGTTATGTTGTGAAAATTTAGTAGATTTGGTTAAAGTTATGAAAATGATATTTTTTTTACGCAATGCGTATTTTTAAATATCATTTTTCAAAAAGCTTATTATCAATAAATTAAACAAAAACAACTCTTCATTAACATTCGTATATATGGGAGTTAGCAGAAAGTTTATCAGACCGCAAACATAACGACAATGAAATCAATAGTACAACAATTAAGAGAAGAAAAAAACTTAACACAAAGCGAACTTGCCGAAAAAAGTGGACTTTCTTTAAGGACAATTCAAAGAATTGAGGCGGGTAACATTCCAAAAGGATTTACTTTGAAAACTTTAGCGAATATCTTTGAAACGGAACCCGAAAAGCTAGTTCCTTCTAAAGAAATTGTAAAACTTGATAGAGCAAAATTAATTAATCTATCTAGTTTAATTGGGCTTTTAATACCTTTTGGTGGAGTTCTTTTTCCATTGATATTAACCTATAAAACAAAAGACTCTAAAAACAAAGAATTAGGAAAAAGCATTGTAAGTGTTCAAATTATTTTAGCTGTTGCACTGGCTGTTTCTCAAATCGCAAGTCCATTCATTCAAAAATTATTATCACTACATTTTCCTCTTTTTTTAGTACCATTATTACTCATTTTTTGCCTAAAATTATTGATAGTGATTTTCAATGGCATTAGTTTAAACAATAAAAATGATTTGCATAAAAATTTAAAAATCAACTATTTATGATATTTGTCAGCAAATTGACGTAAAATTGGCGTATTACTTTTGTAAAGAAAAAGTTTTCTAAAATAGACATTTGCAAAAAAAATAATCAAATGAAAATTTTAAAGAAAATTGTATTGGCCTTTTTGGTCGTTTTGGTTTTGTCTGCAATTGGTGGCTACATTTATTTTGACCGAAAATTTACGCCCGATGAAAATTATTTGGCTATAGAAAATGAAAGCGGATTTATTCCATTAACGTGGTTGGGTAAAGAGAAAAATGTTCTGTTACTTCCCATATATTTTGAGGGAGACTCAACAAGCTATTATTTGCAATTTGACACAGGTTCGCCTTACACAGTTTTTTATTCAGAATCAATTAAAAATATCTCTCAAATATCCGTAAATGAAAAAATTGCAAAAACTTCTTTTTATATCGGAAAAACAAAAGTCACTTCCGATAAATTCAAAATTTACAATCAAGGAAATAACAAGGATGACCTTTCGTTAAAAATAATTGGAACAATTGGTGCAGACATTTTGGAAGACAGAAAAACCCTTATCAATTTTAAAGAAAATTATATTGCTTTAAATTTAGCAAAAACACCTTCTCAATTTCAAACAAAACTATTTGATTTCAAATTCAAAAAAAGAAAAATCATCTTTAAAGGTTTATTAAAAGACGAAGAAGAAAGTTTTTTATTTGATTCAGGTACAAGTGCTTATGAATTGTTGACCAACAAAGAAGTTTGGACAGACTTAAAACTACCAAATTCAAAAATAGATATTGAAAAATCGCAATCTTGGGATAAAGTTTTAACTACATATACAACGAATTGTAACCAAAAAATTCAATTTCAAAATCAAGAAATAACTTTAAACAAGGTAACTTATGTTGAAGGATTTTCACAAGTACAATATGCAATGATGAAATTTTCAGGGATGACAGGAATGTTGGGCAACAAAATATTTTTGAATAATACATTGTACTTCGATTGTACACAAAACAAGATGGGAATTGAATAAAAAACCTTCTGCTAACAGGGGTTTTGCGTCAGGCGGGCTGAAGTACAAAATTCAAATTTTGTACTTCTATTGAAATTTGTATTTTAGCTGAACGTTTCGGCTTCTAAATCCCGCCCAAACGCAAAGCCCCAAACCGTTAGGCGACATCATAAAAAAACGTTATAAAAGAATATTTTCTCAATAATATTTGTATATTTGACTCATGGCAATTAGAAGAATTACATCAAATAGAAATAGTATCGTCGTAAAAAAATTACGAGATCAAAAACTTCGTGCTGGTCTTCCATTCATGATTAATGTTAAAGAACTTTCATCAAATCAATGCTATTTAGAATATCCTAATGGATCAATTAAATTAGTATCTATTATTTCTTCTACAAGAGATATTAATGTAATTAAAGAATTAAATAGTTCAGACGCGAACAAGTTAAGAAAACGTCTTAATTTCTCTTTATAAAATATGCCTATTTTAATAATTATTACTGGTTCAAATGGGGCTGGAAAATCTTCTATTGGCCCAGACTATGTGCCAAATAAATTGAGGAATTCGATTTTTGATGGTGATAAGTTGTTCATGGAAAAGAAAAGTGAGATTTGGGCAAGCGGTGTAAGATCTCACAAAGAATGTAGAAATCGTGCATTTGAAATTGTAGTTGAAACATTTGAGAAATTAGTAGAAGATTCAATAGCTAATAATGTTGATTTTGTTTACGAAGGGCATTTTACAAATGAAGCTACTTGGGATGTTCCAAAAAAATTCAAAGAAGCTGGTTATAAAATTCATCTAATCTTTTTTGGATTAACAGATACAGCATTATCCGAAACTCGTGTAATTGGAAGAGCTAATGAAGGAGGCCACTATGTAGATCCTTTTACAGTACAATCAAATTTTTACGGAAATCTTGAAAAAGTTGATAAATATTATTCGCTTTTTGATAGTGTAAGGATATTTGATACTTCTGGAATAGAACATATTGAACTTGCAAAATTGAAAAATGGTGTTCCCTACTCTGCTGTTTCAACAAAAGAATTACCAAATTGGTTTACTGAAAATTTAAAGGAAATCACAAAAAATGTGAAAGATGCTGAAGGCAATGACGTCGCCTAACAGCGGTTTTGTGAAATTGGGGTTTTAGGCAAAATTTAAAGGTAATTTTATATATTTGACTTCAGTCCTAATAGAATGGTTTGGGAACGAAAATCCCCAACTCCACAAAGCCGGCGGGACGTTATGCGATATTTTTAAAAAACTATGAGACAAGAATTCGAATACGAAAATTTCAAATACATTTTAGATGAAAACAATAATCATATTGTTGAAACTAACCCTAAAATGGAAAATCCTGAATCAATTTTTAAATACTATGCTTTTTCAGAAAATAATGTTGATGCATTAAAAAAAGGATATTTGTATGCTACTCATCCATTTCTTTTTAATGATAGTATTGATAGTTCTGAATTAATTTTAGATTTCAAAAATTTAACCCTAGAAAGATTTATAGGATTTTATAAACGTTTTTTAATTCCTGAGGAATTTGCTAAATATGATTTTCCTAAAAAGTATGAGGAAGATAAAGTCAAGAATTTCTACAATATGAGAAATTTCTTTTACACTACATTCTCACGAAATCTTGGTCTTATATCACTTACTACAAAACCTTTTAATATACTAATGTGGTCACATTATACAAATGAAAAAGGGTTTGCAATTGAGCTACAAACGAAAGGATTTCTTGAAGATTTAAAAAAGAATAACCTAGATTTAAACAATTATTGCTTTAGACCAGTTCAATATGTAAAAGACGTTGAATTTATAGACATGTTTAACAATAAGTTTTCAACGCCCGATGTACCTTTTTTATATATGACAACTGTAAAAAGAGAAGAATGGAAATATGAAGATGAATGGAGATTATCTGTTTATAAAAATGATATGGGCATTCCTTTTAGCACATTATTTCCTGGTAGTCAAAATTATGAAGGAAAAAATGAACGAAAATTATTCTACGATAAAAGCATTATAAAATCAATTAGCTTAGGTAAACATTTCTTTAACGGTAAAAACTGTTCTAAAGTTAATAGTGATGTTAGTTTTGAAATTAGTGATGGGGATTTCTTAGATTTTGTCAATTTTCTATACGAAAACCATAACGATAAATTGTTGATGTCAGGCGAATACGAGTCAGATACAAAATTAAAAAGAAGTTTAGGCAAATTTCAATTGGAAAAAATCAATGAAAACACATTCAAGATTATTGATAGTGAGGGTGTTTATTTAGCAAATTAAAACATCACATAACAGTGGTTTTATGAAATTGGGGCTTTGGGGCTTAATGGAATGAACTTTTTGTATATTTGGCTTCAGTCCGAATGGAAAGGTTTGGGAACATATAAACCCCAACTTCATAAAGCCACGGGACGTTGTAAGCAATATGAAAGAAACATTTACTAAATCAATTTTACTTCTACTAATAATAGTTTCTTTTTCTTGTAAAAATAAATCTGATAACGAAATTACTGCCAAAACAGAAATTGCAGAACTTAATAGTTGGAGAGACCATTGGGAGAATCCAGCTCATAAAGCGGAGTTACTATCCAATTCGAAAATTCACAAGCGAATTAAAGAATGTTTAAATGATACTTCTATTGTTGTTTTGACATCGACATTGATAGATGATTTAGAGAGATATTCTAAAATAAAATCTTTAGGCGACATAAATAACGACGGAATAAATGACTCAATTTTAATAATTCCTGAGTTATTCATTACAGCAGATGGCGCTATTGAAGATGGTGCTTCTGTAATATTTACTGACAAAAATATTCCTCGAATAAAAGTTGATTCACCTTGTTTAGAAACTAACTATATTTTTCCTGTAGCAGATATGGATAGCGACGGGTTTGTTGAATTAGGGAAATACTATTCTTCTTGTGCAAGCCGGTTTAAAGGTTTAGAATTAATTAGCCTAAATCATAAAGAATGGCAAATAAAAGGTCAAGTAACTTATGATATTTTCTACGAAGAGCCTAAAAAAGAAGAACGAATTGAAAAAACAGAAGTGAATAAATTCCGAATGAGAGAAATAACATTAGAGGACGTTAATAAGAAAACCGACACTTGGAAAATGTTTGAAATGAAATAGATACTGCTTACAACAGCCGTAACTGTTGCACAACTAATAAAAGTATGTAATTCATAGTTTTCAATAATTTTAAAAATTAAAAGTAATTAATATTCAGATACTTATATTTTTATTAAAATCACAAAATTGGCTTTAAATAGAAATTATTAGTTGTGCAACAAGCACAGTCGTTTGTAGCAATTGCCAGGCTTGGTATGTGTTCGGAATTTTCTACGAAAATTCCAAGAGTAGTTTTGTACTTGTAAACTTTTGTTATAAATTTACGCAACTGCCACAGGCGACAGAACGTTGTGTGTCAGCTAAAATAGAACTTAACGAAAATGAATATCTCCAAAAATATAAGAATACAAAGTAATAGCCTTTTGCTAAGACCATTTATTGAAAGTGATATTGAATCTGTATTCAAAGGACTTTCTCATCCAGACATAATTAAACATTACGGAGTTAGTTTTGACAGTTTGGAAGCAACAAAAGAACAAATGACTTGGTTCGCTGACCTTGAGAAAGAAGGAACAGGAATGTGGTTTGCCGTATGTTCATTAGATAATATAACTTTTTACGGGGCAGGCGGACTTAATGATTTGAGCAAAGAACATAAAAAGGCGGAAATAGGCTTTTGGCTGCTGACTGACTTTTGGGGAAAAGGAATTATGACAGAAGCTATGCCTTTAATATGTAATTACGGCTTTGATAAACTCGGACTTCATAGAATAGAAGGATTTGTAGAATCTGACAACACAAACTGTAAAAATGCAATGGCGAAACTTGATTTTCAATATGAAGGAACAATGAAAGACTGTGAAATTAAAAAGGGAAAGTTTATCAGCTTGGACATTTATTCAAAAATTAAAATAGAATAGAAAAACGGAACACGCAATACCGTGTATAATTAATGGCTAGTTTTAGTTTGCTTACGAAAATCCTCGCGGATTTTCTATTTGGTTTCTATTTGCAAATTTAAATGCTAAACCACACAACTACCATAGCCGAGACCGTTGTGCATAATGTTCGAAAAAACGTATAAAATTGATATTTAAACCTTTGAATTACGAAAAATTTGCTCAAAAAATGGTTGACAAACTTAAAAAAAGTCAATCTAAATTTGTTGCTAAATATCAAACAGACAACTTTGCAAATTGGTTCTATAACCAATCAAGCGAAACTTTAAGATTGTATAGCGATGACAAAGAAGTATATTTTAAATATATACCAATTGGTACTTTTTCTCTAAAAACTAAAACTTGGCTTTGGGCTTGGGGAAATGAAAATTCAATAGAAGTTAGCAAATTTGAAACTTTAAAGGTTAAAAAAATTGGAGAAAATAATAATTATGAAAATCTGATAAATGCTCATTTTGAAGGAGATGAATTTACTGGTTGGGAATTAACAGCAATCGCATTTAATAAAATCAAAGCTATTGGAACTTATCGAGTTATTTCTGATCATTTAGAGAAATATTTTTTACTAACCGAAATTATAACTAAACAAGAAGTAGAAAAAATTGAAAATAACTTAATTGAATGTAATCTTCACGGAAAAATTAGAAAAGCATTTGTTTGTCAACATTTAAATATTAAATCTAAAAACGGTTTTGAAGAAGCTTTTGAAACATATGAAGGTATGAAATTGGAAGAAGATGACGATTTACAAGCTTGGTGTTCAGAATGTGAAAAAGAAAGGCTTAAAACGGATGGTTGGAATAATATTTCAATAGAATTTGCGAAAATTAAGTTGGTTTGCGAGAAATGCTATTTTGAGATAAAAAAGTTCAATCTTAATTTATAAGAAACACTATTCACAGCAACCGTTTGTGGCAATTGCTAGGTTAGTGCTTGTTTGGAATTTTATCTGGAAATTCTAGGAGTAGTTTTGTACTTGTAATCTTTTGTCTTAAATTTACGCAACTGCCACAAGCGGCAGGACGTTAGCGGTAATTTTTGAGAGACCACAAAAACATTGTAATAATATGATAGAAACCTACAAATGGTCAAAGTTTAGAAAGTCAGAATTATATTCTTCCATTATTAATGAATGGGAAAGAATGTTAAATGATGAAACTTTGAAAGAACAAGATTATCATAATTTTTTATTTAAAAACCCTTCTTTGTTTTTCACTTTTTATGATGCGTTTTTAGTAATGTCTAAAATAAAATTAGGGATGGACTATGAAACTGATTTTGTAGTAGTTGAAGAAGGATATAGTGATGGAACAATTTATGAATTAATAGAAATTGAAACACCACATACAAAATTGTTTGATAGTAAAGGTAAACCAACTGCAAGATTTAATTCTTCGTTACAACAAATTAGAGACTGGAAAAGATTTTTAATAAACAACAAACCATTTATGAAAAAGACTTTTCCAACTTCAAATACAAAAATTATTAGAGATAGCAAGTTGAAATTTAAAATAGTTATTGGAAGAACTACTGACAATTTAGAAGAACTTGAAAAAAGACGACAAATTGCAGAACAAGAAAATATAGAAATTATTTCATTCGACAGACTTACTGAATTTGCAAAACATAGAAAGCTATTTTTTGATGAAGCGACAATTTCAGCAGCTCAAATGAATGATGTGCCATATTATAAGAAAAACCAGTTAGCAAATCCATTTTACGAATGCATTTCAGATGCGACTTGGAGACAAATTTGTAGGAATGGACATTCTCATTTTTACTCAAATAATTTAGATATAATTTTGGAAAACAGAACATACAATGAACATTTTGAAATTTTTAAACAAATAAAATAAAACTGCCACTAACAAGGGTTTGGCAAAATGGGGGCAGAAGTGCTAAATTTGAGCATTCATACTTCTATCAACATTTGTGATTTATCGAACATTTGAGCTTCGATTTCCCCACTTAGCCAAGCCCTCAGACCGTTAACAGCAATTTGAAAAATGGACATAAAAGAGATTTCGGACAAATTAAAAAATCAATTATTAGAAGTTAAACCTTCTAAGGACTGGACAATGAAATATCGCCCCTGTCAAGTAAAGTTGAATAGCGGAGAAATACTTGACCGAGTTTACTTGTCGGAATCTGAAACTTATATGAAAACTTGGGGCGTAATGCCTAACCAAGACAGTGGAAAAAGATATGTTCTAATCGAAGATGTTGAAGAAATAAGGGAAAGTCTATTTCGAATGCCGGTTGACTTGGCGAATAAACTTTATGAAGCAGGTGAATCTGGAATGGGATATTGTCTTTATAAAATGAAATTTGATAACGGAAAGACTATTGATGTATTGACAGGAAATGCTGTTGATTTCCCACCTATCCCGAATGGACTGAAATCTGAAAACATTAAAGACGTATTTCCACACCAAGGTTCTAGAAGGAATCCGACAAATAGTCCTGACTATACTTGGTGTTTATTTAAAGGGGAAATGCCCGAAATGAAAAAAGAAAAAACAGCTGCTAACAATGGCTATACGACAATGGTGACTAATGTGCAGAACGATAAAACAGTACCTAAATCAAACTTTTGGTTAAAGCTGAAAAGTCTGTTGTCTTAATACGCCACTGCACATAGTCGAGACCGTTAGCTGTCAGTTAACCTTTACTATAAAGTAAAAAATCTATGAAAAAAATACTGTTTATATTTATTTTGATGATTATGTTTTCTTGTAAAGAAAGTAAAACTGAAAATTCTAAAAAAATTGACTATGTAGATGTTGATGAAAAAGGAAATGCTGAAAAAGCGCAAAAAATCCCCAAAGAAATAGAAGAAATAGGTAATTTATATCAACCAGAAAAAATGGAACAAGAAGAAATTAAAAAAAAATCTGGAAAGAATGATTATCAATATACACTAACAAATAGTGATTTATTAGATTCGGATTTAAAAAACCTGAAAGATCATTCTGAAAAGATTGTCAATAATTATTATAAATTCTTAATTAAAATAAATATACCTTTTAATTACGAAAAAATTATTGTGAAAATTATTCATAGAAATGGAAGAATAAACATTTTTAAATATTCTGAAAAAGAAATTCAAGAAATTATAAATTAAAAATAACCGAACGGCTAACAGCAGTTTCCAAGCTTGGAAACGTTGTACACAATTAAACCAAACCTGAACTAATGGGAATATTTGATAAATTCTTTAAAAAAGAAAAGGAAGTAATTGACTTTCCACCAAAACCAAAATGGAAACCGAATCTGCCAATTGATTTAAATAGAGTTTTGGAAAAAGCTAAATACTACACAGGAGAAAAACTACAAATAGCAATATTTGAATTTGGAACAGTAGTTATTTTCCCTAAAAGAGTATTGGATATAAATTCATCTGCTTTAAAAACACTTAACTTAATTTATAATGCTCATCCCGATTTTAATCCAAGAATAATGGATGATGGAAATTATTTGATTGAATATACTCAACCAGCATTTACAATAGTATTCAAAGACGATATTGAAAAGCACTGGAATTATATTGATGAAAATCATCTTGACGGAATTTGTACAGACGAAGTTTTGATTAACTCCAATGGTAAACACAACGTATTTAACGAAGTTGGAAAAATTTGTTTATTTGGAAGAAGTAAAATGTTTATGGATGCTCAAAACCCGAAAGTAGTTTTGACATTTGATAATATGGAAAAATAAGTAGGCACAACAATGTATAATCGCAATTACGGCGGGATTCGACTATGTCCGAATCCACTCGGAATTGCTAACGTCTGTGCCAAACCGAAAATTAGCGCATATTAACCCGTAACTGACGGTTATACGAGATTGTTAGCAAGCAAGCAGAAAAAAATGAAAAAAAGCATATTTATATTTATAATTTTTATACTTTTTTTAAACTGCAATAGTTTGAAAAACGAACATAAAAAATTCACCTTAGAAAAATTTTGTAATGAATGGCTGTACATAAATAGCTATGATGGGATTGTTACAAAAATTGATACATTAAATAAAGAAGTGAAAAAGTATAAGTATTATACACCAAGTTTGACTTTCAGAAAAGACGGCACTTACACAAATTATCAAGGAGATTATCAAGATAATGGTAAATATACTTTTGAAGAAAAAAGTGGTGTTATTAAAGAGTTCTATAATATGGGAACTACTAAAGTAGAAAATGTTTCCCGTTTAACTTATTTAGACAATGAATATATGTTAATGGTAGTTTCTGAAAATGACAAAGAATCTACTAGAACATTTTTTTACAAAAAGAAATAGAACATCTGGTTGCTTGCCTTGAGCTTTGTTTGAATTTTCTCCGAAAATTCTAAAGTAGTTTTGTACTTGTAATCTTTTATCCTAAATTTACGCAACTGTCACAAGCGACAAGACGTTACTCACAATATGAAAAAAATAATGATATCATACCTTTTAATTGGAATAATTTCAATCGTAGGAATTGGAATTCTAATCAGTTGCAATAACAAATCGAAAAAAGAAATTATCGATAACCCACAAAAAGAGGAAAAGATTAAGGAACAAAATCCTTATATGGATATGCGAAAAATGGCTTTGGAAGTAACAGCGGAACAACTTGGTTTACAAATACCAAATGATTATATAAAAGTTTACGGAATTATAACTGACTTAGATATGAATGGAGGAACTGTGACTATAGTAACTTATGTCACTGGAGATACAAGTATTTATTTAAGTTCAGGCGGTGGATATATTGGAGCAGGACAACACGAAAGCGTGAGAAAAGTAACGAAAGAATTTGTTGATAATGGACATTTGATTTCATTCAAAGGCAAGCAATATGAAAATACTGATTTGCCAACTAACGGAAATGCGAATTTCTACTTTTTGTCAAATGCGAGAAATACAAAGATTACAGAAAGTATTGTGAAAATGGAAAGTGGAGAATCTGAATTTTCCAAACTGTTTGCTGAATTGAATAATGTAATGACCGAAATAAGATTAAAAAGTGGACAATAAATTATGAGAAATATCGTATATAAAAAAACGACATTTTTAGCTTAACCAATGTTAGTTGCTCTGTTTTCTAGCTTCTGATTTTCCTTCGGAAAACCTCATACACAAAACCGCACTATTCTATACAATCACGCTGTTTGCAATTTGTACGCACGTTATCAAAACATTATTGAAACAAGATTCATAAAATGAAAAACATTATTTTACTTTTTTTACTTATTGCTCACCTGAGTTATTCTCAATCAGATTATTTTAATGGTAATTATACTATTTGCCCAATTCCGAATGACAAAGAATCTAAAGAAAATTTTAAATTAGGTTTAGATTGTATAAAAGCTAATAAATTTATAGGTGGGGCAAATAGATTATTTTTAGATTTAATAAAAAAGGACAGTACATTTTGTGATGCATATTTTTTTGCAGGTTATACTTATCGACTTTCAAATATGGACAAAGCGGCTCTTACATATTATTATCTAGCCGATAGTTTAAGTAATAATAAAACTATAATTTTTAAACAAAACGTAGCTTTTATGGCTTCTAAAATGGGAGCTTTTAAACTTGCAAGAGAAAAATATAATGAAATGAAGCAATTTTTTCCAGAAAGTCCTGAAGGTTTTTATGGAATTGCATCAACTTCAATTTTCATTGGAGATATTGAAAATGGCTTAGAAAATTTAAATATTGCAATTAAAAAATATAAAGAAAATGAAATAGCTATTGGTGATGAAGTTTACTTTACTCAAGGAATACTTTTAACAAAAAGCGAAAAATATATAGAAAGTATAGAAGTATTTGAAAAATTAAATGGCAAAATCACAAAAAATGATGAATATAGAATTAACTATGCTTACAGTTTAATTAAAAATGGAAAAGCGAATAGCAACGAAATACAAATTAAAAAAGCAAAAAAAATATTTGACAAAATTGAAGACAAAGCAAACCTTTCAGAAATAATGGTTTCAGAATTTAAATAAAAAACAGCTCACAATTAGCGGTCATTGTAAGGCCGATAAAGACAAAGAATAATTTATGAAAAACAAAGAAATTTATAAGGACGCACCAGAGTATTGTTACTATTTTTTTGATTTGGTTCAAACAAATGATTTATTATCTGAACTTGAAAAAAGTAAAGAATTGACTTTAAATATTTTTAATCTAATTACATCTGAATTAGAAAACTATTCTTACGAGCCAAACAAATGGACAATTAAGGAAGTCTTGAGACACATAATTGATATGGAAAGAATATTCCAATATAGAGCCTTTCGATTTTCCCGTTTTGACGATACAGAATTATCAAGTGTTGAAGAAAATGACTATATAGAAAAAGTGAAGCAAACAGAAATAAAATTATCTGATTTAAAAGATGATTATTTAGCAGTAAGAAATTCAACCATTAATTTATACAGAAATATGACAGAAAAAATGTTGGACTTTAAAGGCACAGCTAATGGACAGACATTTACATCCAGAACACTCGGCTTTGCAATAATTGGACATAATTTGCATCATATCAACTTTGTTAAGACAAAATATTTTAAATAATAACAAGTTTAAAGAGGTTAAACAAAATAACGAGTAATATAAATTTATAAATTATGATAAAATTAAAACATATAGTTTTACTAGTAATAAGTATTACTTTTTTTAGTTGTGCTTCAACTCAAAATCAAACTGCAAATGACGGAAGTTCAATTGAAAAAGCAATTAAAGTGGGAAGTGTTGAACAGGAATATAAAATTGTAAGAGAAAAATGCGGAGATTGTAAAATAAAAAGTCAAGGACTTACATATAATGACAAAGACAAACCATTTGATGTTTTAACTGTTATCAAACCAAATGGAGAAGAAGTAAAATATTATTTTGATATTTCTAAATTTTACGGAAAATTTTAAATTCAGTACGCTAATAACCATTTATAATAATTGCTCTAAGGTAGTGCTTGTTCTGAAATTTCTCCTAAAATTACATGAAGAGTTTTGCACTTGTAATCTTTTGTTATAAATTTACGTAACAGTCACATGAAGAAATGTTAGGTATAATTATGAAAAAAATATTGAGCATATTAATATTATTTTTAATTTTTGGTGCTCAAGGTCAAATTTCAGAATCTTGGAATCTAAATATTGACAGTTATACTCATAATTCATCTAATTACGCTTCTAAGAATCCACCTATTGAAATTGCGGAATTTTCAAATAAAGACAGAGTTATTTTAACTCAAAAGGGAACTTTAACTAAGTTAAACACAAAGGGAGAAAGAATATGGAAGAAAGAAGTATTAACTTGTGCTAGACAAAGAATAATAGTTGATATAAACGACAACATCTTTTTGAGTTGCGGTAGCGAAATAACAAAATTTGATTTGAACGGGGAAGTAGTATGGAAAAAAGAATATTCATCTAATTTTAACAAAAAATACTTAACATTTGATGCTCTAATATCTGATAAAGATAAGATATACTTAGTCGGCCATTTTTTCCATTCAAAATATATTTTCCAACTTTTAATTACTACAAGTGGGAATGTTTTATGGAAAACTAAATTTAAGCAAGGTGTAGATTATGATTTTTCTTTTTTACCACCTAAACAAATTATATTAAATGATGGTAGAATTTATATTCTGGCATATGATTATTCAAAATCTAATTCTTTCCTTTATTTATCTAATCTAAATGGAAAGAAAAGAAAAGAAATACAAATCGATTATAAAATCAAAAAACTTAAATTGAAAAAGGGTGTTTTATTTGCTATTGGTCATTTAAATAATTTAAAAGACAAATTAATTTTTTCTAAACTAGATAAAGAATTAAGTATGCTTGAAAAATCTGAATTTGAATTACCTCAAAATTTTGATTACGAAAAAGCCATTAGAGGTTGGGCTAGTTCACCACCAACAAAAGAAATATTTGAGAAGAAATATATTACTGCTTATACTATTAACGACTTTGAATTTTTAGACAATCAAAACATATTAGTAGTTGGAGACTCTTATGAGAAACCTTGGATAGCTAAAGTTGATTTAAAAAAAGAGATTGTTTGGAATTGGGATAATGAAGATTCTAGATATTTTAATTTTAACAACGAATATTTTCAACACTATTTCAGTCTATATTCAATTAACCAAATTGAGAATCGTTTCATTATTAGTGGGATTTGTGAAGAAGAAGATTATAAAGAAAGTGGATTCAAGAAATATATAAACATATTTATTAGAGAAATGGAATTGGGAAAAATAGCTGTACCTAAATAACCATTTATAGTAATTGCCCTAAGGTAGTACTAGTTTTAAATTTTATTTAAAAATTCTATTGCAGTTTTGTACTTGTAATCTTTATATGCTAAATTTACGCAACTGACTCAAGTGGTCAAACGGTGGCAGTAATATTTAATCCTCGTTAAATGAGAAACATTCAAAAATTATTACCTTTAAGTTTTCTTATGCTGTTTCTTGTTGGTTGTGATCCGCCTCATGATATAGATTTTGTTAACCTAACAGACGCTGAAGCTAAAATTAAAATTAAAATAAATCCTAAAATAGAGCCTAATCCTTTTAGAGAAAACCTTGAAAGTGATTCAATTGTTTTTAATTTAAAGCCAAAAGACACGGCAAGTATATATTTCGGAATTGGAACTTGGTCTGAAAGGGAAGTTAATGAAGTGGTTAAGTCAATTGAAACTATTGAAGTAGAAACTAAAAATATTAAGACGATTTATAAAACAAAAGAATCAATTTCTGAGATTTTAAATGAAAATCAAAAAGGGTTATGGTGGAAGACGAAGATTGAAATAGGAATTAAATAAAAACCTTAGCCAAAGTAAATATGACAGAATGGTAAACATAAATTTCACTCCTTTTCCAATTTTGACAACTGAAAGGTTAACTCTGAGGCAGTTATCAATTGATGACAAGCATAATATTTTTGCTTTGCGTTCCGATACAGAAATAAACAAATATCTTGGCAGAAAACCTTGCCAGACACTTGAGGAGGCGATGAATTTTATCAAAAAGATTAATGATAATATTAGAGACAACAACGCCATTTATTGGGTAATTAGCTTGACAAGTACAAAAGAATTTGTTGGGACAATTTGTCTTTTTGACTTTTCAAACGAAAAAAAAAGTTGTGAAATTGGATATGAACTTATGACAAAATTTCAAGGCCAAGGAATAATGAAAGAAGCTGTTCAAGTAGTAATTGATTATGTATTTCAGACTTTAAAGTTAAAAAAAATACTTGCTTTTACTCATTATGAAAATCAGAATTCAACTAATCTTCTGTTAAAATTCAATTTTGTAAAATCAGTAGAAACAGATAAAGAAAATCCTAACTTAAATGTTTTCACTTTGACACAATAAAATTGGCTACAAGAAAGCAAAACACCAAACGTTAGTGGTAACACTTCTAGACTACATAAAAAAGGACTAATAAAAAAAAACCGAATTTGTCATTGTATTTTGTCATTTCGGTTTTTTTATAATTATTCTTAAGATTAGGCTTTATTTGGGTTTTCATCGAAATTTATCATCCAATTGATTCCAAATTTATCAATAAACATTCCAAAATAAGCACCCCAAAAAGTGTCAGATAGAGGCATGGTTACTTGCCCGCCAACAGAAAGACTATTGAATAATTTATCTGCTTCTTCTTTTGTTTCTGCATTGATTGAAATTGAAAAATTTGTACCCATAACGACTTCACCTCCAAATGAAGAATTACTATCACTAGCCATTAATACCGTTTCTTTACTAATTGGTAAACTAATGTGCATGATTTTATTTCCTTCTTCTTCTGATGGAGTAGGACAGTCTTCTGTTGGAGGCATATCTTTATATCTTCCTAAATAAGAAAAATCTCCCCCGAATACTGACTTGTAAAAATTAAAAGCCTCTTCTGTATTGCCATTAAAAGTTAGATAGACGTTTACTGTTGCCATGATAGTATAAATTTATTTTGTTAAGTTTTGTTCAAAAATAATAATTTATTAGGTGTGATTTATTTTATATATAATATTTTTTAGAAGTGAAAATCAAAATATGAAAAGAGAAGCTAAACTATTTTATTTCCTCTTACTCTCTATAAAAAAGGGTACCATCCTTTTTAGCATAACAAAAGAAGTTTCCTTCCTTGTCGTATACTTTTAGTAATGGATTATCTTCTCCAAAATAATCTTTGGCTTCAATTAAAAAAACAGTATCAAAAACAGGTTCAATCGCTATATTTTTTTTCATACCAAAAACTTTAGCACCGTATTTACCGTTCTTTTTTAATAAAAAACAAGAGTTAGTACCACCTATTTCAGCTCTAAGAATTTCGTCATACTCAGCAGGAATTTTTAAAGTATTATCACTAGCAGACTTTAAACCTAATTTATCATTCCTTTTGATGATATAAGCCCAAGTACCATCATTCTTTTCATATTGAAATTTTACTTTCTCAATTTTTTTGGGATAGTAAAAGTATTCTCTAAACATTTCTACTTTATTATAAGAGAGTATAATACTATCATTCTTTGTAATGGTTTTGTTTCTTTGATAATAATCTCCTTCAGCAACAGCAGTATAATCTTGATCATACTCATTTTCTTTTTTAGGGGTTATAGCAATATCCTCTTTTAAAAGGGTTTTTATTCCTGTAGATTCGGGTAAAAGAATTAATTTTTTTCCTTTTCCATTAGTATCTCTAAAAATATAAGTAATGGATTTATCTCTAAAATCATAATTCTCATTAAATTTGATATCTAAATAATCTGATTTATCAATGTAGTAGGTGGTTATTTTTTTTAATTTTTTATTATAGAGTACAGCAGAATATTTATCATTATGGTCTTTAAAATGGATTAATACCTCATTACTGGTTTTTATAGCATCCGTGTTACTTTGGATGTCTATGTATTTACAATCTTCTTCAATAATGGGATTCCCTTTTTTATCATATAAATGAACAATACTAGTATAATTTTTTCCCGAATTCGTATATGAATAAGCATTAGAGCGAATTATATATTTAGTAGCAATAATTAATTCATTTTCAATATTGTAATCCCTATAAGGTTTGTCTTTTAATATGACTTTATCTTCAAACAATACACTTGAAATAGGATTGCCGTTATTTAAGTTATATCCAACATAAAATAAAGTACCAAAATTCACTACTTCAATAATATCAAATTGAGGTTTGATAACCATTTTTTGCTTACTGTCTTGTAGCCCAAATAGATTACCAACACGATAAGGTACACTAGTATTTTGACCAAAGAAACTAAAATGGGTCACGCACAACAATAAAGCAAAAATTGATTTCATACTTTTGAAGATTACCCTATGGTTTATTTTTTAAATGGAGAAGGAGGTAGTGGAACAAATTCCGTTTCATTTGGTACTTTAGGAAATTTTTGGTCAACCCAATTTTGTTTAGCTTGTTCAATAACCGATTTGTCTGAGTGAACAAAATTCCAAAAAATGAAATGCTCCTCAGGAAAAGGCTCACCACCAAAAAGATAGAGTGTGCAATCAGCACTCATTTCAAAAGCACAAAGGGAACTCTCTTTAGCAACCAGCAATTGTTTATTTCCATAGGTATTACCTTCATTTGTAATAGTTCCTTCTAAGATATAAAGGGCACTTTCTCCAAAAAGTTGGTCACCAATATGAAGGGTAGCAGGATTTTTACTTTTAATTTCAATAAAATATAACGGACTATAAACAGAAACTGGCGATTTTCTACCAAAAGCTTCTCCTGCAATAAGCTTGAAATTCACTCCTTCTTGTTGCCATTCAGGGAGATCTTGGGCTTCAATATGTTGAAAAGTAGGATCCATGTTTTCTAAAGCTTTAGGAAGTGCTACCCATATTTGCAGACCATGTAGTCTTTTATCAGTATTTCTTAAATAAGCAGGAGTACGCTCTGAATGTACAATACCTTTTCCAGCAGTCATCCAATTAACAGCACCTGGTTGTATCTCTAATTCACTTCCTAAACTGTCTCTATGCATGATGGCTCCTTCAAATAAATAAGTTAATGTAGAGAGTCCAATATGGGGATGAGGTGGAACATCAACATTTTGATAATCCTTCATATCAGCAGGTCCCATGTGGTCAATAAATACAAAAGGACCTACAGCTCTTTTTTCCCGAAAAGGAAGTAGTCGTCCTACCAAAAAATTACCAATATCCGCAGCACGTTCTTCTATAATAATTCCAATGTTTGACATTTTTTATCTGATTTTTAGCACCCTACTAAGATAGACGTTTCTTTTAAGTTTTCAAAAAAAAATACTGATGAGAAATTCTTTTTTATGGCTTTAGTGTTTTTAAAATAGACGACTTATACTTCTCGTTTTTTTTGCAAGGATTCATTGTAATTTTTAATGTTTTTTTCAAGAATGTCTTTTATTCTATTTCGCAATCCTTCTGGTTTGATGACTTCTAAACCATTCCCAAAACCCAATAACAAGCGTTCTAACTCATAATTGATAATTAAAAATAGATTAATAATAATGCTACCATCCTCGTTTTGTTTTATCAATCGTTGTGAATTGTGTAAAGGTTTGGTAATTACATAAGGAGCGTTAGTTTTGTCAATCCAAAGGTGAATGGCTCTAGGTTGTACCCCTTGATTTACCGTTACACCAACCACATTTTTATAAAATTTTTCAACGTCGAAATCTTCTTCAATATAGGGTTGATTAAAATCATAATCTATGGAAATGATTCTGTCTAAAGCAAGATTTGTAATAGGTAGTTTTGCTCTTTTCTTCCCTACAACAAACCAACGGTTATTAAATTCCTTTAAAGCAAAAGGATGAAAATAAAAGCTATGGGATTCTTTCGCTTTAAAAGATTGGTATTCTAATTTTAAAACTACTTTTTTTACAATAGCTTGATACAATTCATCCAGAAAATGTAACCCTTTTAAACTTTCGTTTTTATCTAAATGAATAACAGGTTTATTATGCGATTTTTCAGCATAAATCTTATCTTCTAAACGTTGTAATATGTCGGAAACATCATTAAATAATGAAAAATCTTTAAATTGTTTTAACATAGCAACCGTTTCAGTCAATACATTGATATCCGTTTCGGTTAAAGGAATATCAGTTATTGAAAAATTTTCATCAGCATAATGATAGTATTTCTTATCATAGACTTCTATGGGAGCATTGTAACCCAACTTTTCGCTACGCATCATCTGTATGTCTAACTGAGTAGTTCGCTTGCTTACAGGGCTTTCTTTGCCTTCGTATTCGTATAACGCATCACTACAAGCATTCATTAAATCATCTAAAGTCCATTGACGGTAATTGTTTTGTAAACATTTATCTATGGTCTTGTATCGGATTAAAGCATTTTTGTTTTGAGCCATTTTAGGGAGTAGTGAGTAGTGATTAGTAAATAGTAAATAGTAATTAGTGAATAGTGAAGAGGATGGGATAAGTTTGTTAGAGGGTTTTAATTTCTCTTTGAATGTTTTCTCTTGCTTTTGTTTCGTATTTATTTCTAAATATTTCCGTTTGATAGATAAAATCATTTTTTAAAAAATGTTCTAAAACTTTTTTTCTGCCAGGGTTGTATAGGATATTCGGATATATTCTATATTCTATTCTAATTTGTTGGTAATAGGTTTTATAATTTTTCCAATCTGTAGCTAGTATTTTTAAATCAAAATCTATTAACCAGTTGATATCTTCAATTGTGTTTTGCTGATGTAATTGCGTAGCACAAATCATATCATAAACTAATTCTTTGTTAAGATTGGGTTCTATTGGTAAAATTTGAATAGCAAATTCAGCACTTTTTATTTCATTATCTTTTCGAGTAACTTTATTAATAATATCATGATAGAAAATAGCATATAATAGTTCATCCAAATTTTTTAATTGAGATTTGTAATCTGAATAACTTTCAATCATATCCTGTATATGCAATAGGTTGTGATAATGTCTTGCTCTTGTACTATATAATTGTTCTAATTTTTTCCAATGAAAGGGAATCTCTTCAGATGTAAAGCCTATTCTTTGAAGTAATTCTATAAATTGTTGGCGTAATTCCATATTTCTTTTTTTAATAGTGAAAAATAAGTAAAAATATAAATTTATATGTAGTTTAATTTGTTTTTCCTTTAAATCACGCCTTCTCGATACAATTCCGATTGACATCGGAATCACTTGAAGTGACGGTAACGACATAATCTTGCCACAAAATAACTTACTACCTCTTCTTGTCAGTTCGAGTATTTTTTGAAGTTGAATTTATTTAATGTTTAATGAAAACATTGTACTTCAAACAATGTATTAATCTTCGTCAGTTCGAGTGTTTTTGAAGTTGAATTAATTTAATGTTTATTGAAAACATTTTACTTCAAAAAATGTATCGAGAACACTTCTTACAAAGAACTTACATCAAAAGTACAATTCTTTCTTTACTACGCAAAATAATTACGCACTTATGCAAAACCTTTGCTTCATCAAACAAAGGGTATGCCTGATGTGTCGGGGAAATGCATCAGGCTTGCGAAATGAAAAATGAATTAAATTTACAATTATGAATACACCTATCAACGGAAACGATTTAAAAAATTTAGGATATGCAGAAGGAAGCCTAATAGGAACTGCTTTAAAATGCAACAAAAAGCGTACAGGTTTTACTAAAGAGCAAATGCTAGAAAACTATGCGAAAGTTTTAGCAACTCCAGAAGCTTATGTAGAGGATGCTTTATTTGGCACTTTAGCACAAGCTATTATAGATAAAGCCAATGAAAAACCAGAAGACTTTATTGCCTTAAACCAAAACCCAGCAGTTTATGCTCTATATGGTGAAAGTCATATTGAAGAAGGTGCTAGAAAACAAATGGATGTTGCCATGCAATTACCTGTAACCGTTGCAGGAGCTTTGATGCCAGATGCGCATCAAGGGTATGGGTTGCCTATTGGAGGTGTCTTGGCTACAAAAAACGCAATTATTCCTTATGGAGTTGGAGTAGATATTGGTTGTCGAATGGCTTTATCCGTTTATGATATACCTGAATTGTTTTACTACGAAAATGAAGATAAATTTAAAAAAGTATTGTTAGACCATTCAAAATTTGGAGCAGGTCATGGCTTTCACGGACAATATAAAGCAACACATCAAATATTAGATAGTGAATTGTTTAATTCTAATGCATTAATAAAAAAATTAAAAGACAAAGCTTGGTCGCAATTGGGGTCTTCTGGTGGAGGAAATCACTTTGTGGAATTTGGTATTTTAGAATTTGTTCAAGAAGATAAGGTTTTAAATATTCCAAAAGGAAAGTATGTGGCTTTGTTAACGCATTCAGGCTCTAGAGGATTTGGTGCTACGGTGGCTGGACATTATACAAAATTGGCAAAAGAGACTTGTAAATTACCAGAAATTGCTAGAAACTTAGCGTATTTGGATTTAGAAAGCGAATTGGGACAAGACTATTGGATGGCTATGAATTTAGCAGGTGATTATGCTTCAGCTTGTCATGAAGTGATTCACGATAAAATGAGAAAAGCTTTAGGAGCAACGGTTTTAGCTAAAGTTGAGAATCATCATAATTTTGCTTGGAAGGAAATGTACAATGGTGAAGAAGTAATTGTACATAGAAAAGGAGCTACACCAGCTGGAAAAGGGATTATGGGAATCATACCGGGAAGTATGACAGCACCTGGATTTTTAGTACGTGGAAAAGGAGAAGAGCAAGCCATAAACTCTGCTTCACATGGAGCAGGTAGACAAATGAGTCGAACCCAAGCTGAAAGAACCATTACCAAAACCGACATGCAAAGCATCTTAAAAGACCATAACGTTACCTTAATTGGTGCAGGTTTAGACGAAGCACCAATGGCTTACAAAGACATTAACCAAGTCATGGCTGCCCAAACGGATTTAGTAGATGTGGTAGCTCAATTTACACCAAAAATGGTAAGAATGGCTGATGATGGAAGTAGAGAAGATTGACCTGACAGGTTTCTAAAACCTGTCAGGTGTAACAATCTAAAGAAATAGCAAATGATCACCATGTAGCGTAGGTTTTTTGTAAAAAATAAATCTTTATCTTTGTATTACTAATTTGATTAAATTGCTATTATTAAAAAGTTTACGTAAGTAACTACCAATAAAAATTAGCAATAACAAAGGCCTTATTAGAAACAATAAAATTACATTTGAAACATGAACTGCAAAATATCATTTCAGGAAAGAGCCAAGTTAGGCATGGAGATACTATCCAAGCAGTCTCCCGTTACCTTAGAAAAAGCAAGAGCACAAGCAGCACGTTTGAGTCAAGCAAGCAAATCAAAGGTGAAGAAGCAACGCTCATAAAACAATTTTGTGATAAAAATAGTTTTTGGATAACAGCCATAAACATTAATGTATTTGTTTCCTCTGGCGCAGAACAAAAAGTTTATTTATACAATAAGCACAAAGTCACCAAACTAAACGATAGTATTTATTATGAAACATGGATAGATTACTTCAATAATTTATTACTAAACAATTATTTTTTTCCAGATACAGCTTATCAATTAGTAGGTTTTTATGAACAAGATGAGGTTTTATATGCAGTAATTGAGCAAAAATTTGTTGAATCAGATGTTACAACCAATTTAGAAAATGTGAAACGATTTTTATCTGAAAATGGATTTGAAAACACAAGAAATAATGATTATTTTAATTCCCAATTAGGCATTATTCTTGAAGATTTGCATGATGAGAATGTTATTACATTCCAAGAAAACTTATTCTTTATTGATACCGTTTTTTATCTTACAACACAATTTTATAATTGATTTCTAATACCAAGAGTAAATTACTTTTTTTGAATATAATAAAGTGGTATGGCTTAGAATCTTTTAAATATTCAAAATTTAGTGAATAATTTATATATTTGTCCTCGAAATGAAAACACAAAAACAATATAACAGCTTACTTATAGTAGCTAGCGAATACCGCTCAGGAAAAGATTTTCCTATGGAGTATAGTGGACGTTGTATGTGTTTTTGTAAAGAAATGAATTGATTTTCTAAATAAATACAAGTATAAATACAAAACGTCCTTTACAAAAGGGCGTTTTTTTTGTTTAAAAGAGTTTTGAAAAGGCACTTCGACAAGCTTAGTGTGGCAAAAATGAATAAAAAGATGCTGAATCAAGTTCAGCATGACAGTAAAAAATAAAAAAAATGTACATGAGTTTTATAAATAAAGGAAAATAAGACTTGAAAACTAACCAAATGAGAGACAGTCATTTGCCAATTTAAAGCTATCTGTTATAAAAACGGACAGTACTTTCTATGTTTTAAAATAAATATAACTAATTGATTGTCAATGAAATAATTTTAAAAAAGATTTGGAAGTTATGTTTTTTTGACTTTATCTTTGCCAAAAAAATTTAGAAGTTAGAAATCAGAAAATATAGAAACTGACTTTTTAATAACAAATTATAAAATTTAATTTACAATAAAAATGAGAACACTAGATATACAATATAAAAACAACCCTAAGATGAAGTTAGTTTCATTACATACAAATGATAACGTACGACCTAATTTTTATTTTGGGTTTGGAATGATACAGGTGCATAAGTATAGGCAGTAGGATAGGAGTATCCATTGTAAATTATATAAAGCACCTTTAACGAGGTGCTTTTTTTATGTGTTTATGTACCGTCAGTTCGAGTGTTTTTTGAAGTAGTGATTATTTGAGGGCTAACTATAGGTTTTGTACTTCAAAAAAAGTATCGAGAACCGTTGTTAGAAAGATTGAAGTGAAGCTTCTCGATATATTTTACACTTTAAAAACTAGCGTTTTCCAAACATAAAACACTCGGAATTGACTAAAAAATAAAATAAGATTCTATAGCTCAATTGGATAGAGCGTCAGTTTTCTAAACTGAAGGTTGAAGGTTCGATTCCTTCTGGAATTACTGGTTTTAGAAAGGAACCAACTCAAAGAAGATTATTTGTTTAAGACTGTCTCACTTAACCGTAAAAATCAACTTTGAGTTACCACTGGGAAGATAACGATTGGTTGTTTACTCGCTTTGGATGCGAGAGGTTGCAGGTTCGAGTCCTGCTTCCCAGACAAAATGGAAGCACGTCAAAGTAGGAGAGTTGAGGCAGACTGTAAATCTGTTGCCAAGGCTGAGTAGGTTCGAATCCTACTGCTTCCACTAAAGGAACAGTGGTGTACAAGGTGTTGCACGCTAGTCTGAAGAACTAGAGGTATTCGTTCGATTCGAATCTGTTCCACAAATAAAAAAAATGTAAATTAGCCATACTTAAACTAATTATTTCCGTTACAAGAATTAGAGATAGGGTGAGTTTACATGAATTAAGTTTAATTAAAATTTGTGAATTATGAAACCAGACATTTTAAAAAGATTCCTTACAAACACTGATGAAACAGGTAGATTTGTTATGAAGTCAAGAATTACTGGAATCACCTATTTTGTAGAGCCTATTTATAACGGGAAAACTCCAAAATGGGGCGATCTTGACCCAGCAACCAATAAATTAACCGGAAATTATGGCTCAAAATATACTGGAGCTATTACCAAAAAAGAATCCTTAATTACAGAAGAAAACGGATTTGAGAATATTGGTTATTTTAAAGGAAGTCCTTTCGGTGCTATCGATCAAAGAGATAAAGAGCATCAAATACGAATGGGAATATTATAATCATTTTTTATACGCAAAATAGTTGCGTACAAAACTTGAATCTTTGCTCAAAGTCATACAAAATGCTCTTTGAATACCTATTAATAATATCAAACAAGTCTTGTTGGGTGTTTCTGTATAGCACTATTGTAGTATTCATTTCACTGATGTGAATGATGTTGTACTGTTCAACTTGATTTGGAGGTTTCGGGTTGTTTTCCAAAAAATAATTCACCATTTACTCTATGGGTCACGGGTTCGATTCCCGTACATACTTCGGGTATGTTAGTTCAGTCTGGTTAGAACAATAGAATGGAAGCATGGGTTCGAATCCCATACGCAATTATGATGCGTTTGACAGTGGTTGTCTCCAACAGACTCAAAATCTGTTTGAAAGAGTAGCGTTCGCTCTATAAATTGAATGTACCATAGGAAAAGACTATTTGTCTTTGTCAGCAACAACTTAACTAGTGTTCAAATGTTGCACTCACGACAAGACCTGAAAGTTGCTTCGTTTTTTGAACGGTTGATTGCCTTTAAGGTTTGCTTGTTTTGAAACTTTGTTTTAATTCAAAAAATAACAATAAACGCTTTCTCCTCTTCAACCAACTAACAGTTTTCCGTCCTTTAAGGAGGATAAAGACAAATAAGCTTTTTTATTAAAAAAAATAATTAAATAACTAAATCTGGTTCAGATATAATAACTAGAAATGATGATTAAAAGAATTACAATTCAAGCATACCAAGTAGGTTTGGTATTTGAAAATAGAAAATTAGTAGCGGTATTACAAGAAGGGTATCACTGGATTTTAGGTGATAAAGAAGTAATTAAATATGAAATGAAAAACTCTTTTGTTGCTCCAATTGAATTAAATATTTTATTGCAAAATAAAACATTAGCTGCTATGTTGGAAATTGTAGAAATTGCAGATAACGAAATTGCTTTGCATTTTGTAAATGGAATCTTCAAAGAAGTATTGCAAACTGGTAGATATGCTTTCTGGAAAGGATATTTAGAAAACGTATTCATTAAAGCGGATTTATCTAAAGTAAATATCACAGAACAAATTTCTGTAAACTTACTAGAAAATGGGAAAGTAAAATTTTTCGTTAGAAAGTTTCAAGTGGCTAACTATGAAAAAGGGTTGTTATTTGTAAACGGTGTATTTGTTAAGGAATTAGCTTCTGGTACGTACTATTTTTGGAATAACAGTATTTCTGTTGAAATCAAAAATGTAGATATCAGACAACAACAAATGGAAATTTCAGGTCAAGAATTGTTGACAAAAGATAAAGCCGCTTTAAGAATCAATTTCTTTGTAAATTATAAAGTAATGGATGCAATTAAAGCATTGGTTAACAACAAAGACTATGAGAAACAACTGTATGTAGCAATGCAATTAGCCTTGAGAGCTTTTGTAGGTGGCTTTACTTTGGATGAATTATTAAGTAAAAAAGATACAATTGCTGAAGTGATTTTAGAAGAAACTAAAAACAAAATTGCAGATTTGGGTCTAATCGTATCAAATGCTGGTATTAGAGATGTTATTTTACCAGGTGATATGAAAGAAATCATGAATCAAGTTCTTGTTGCTGAGAAGAAAGCTCAAGCCAACAGTATTATGAGACGTGAAGAAACGGCTGCTACCAGAAGTTTGTTAAACACAGCCAAATTAATGGAAGAAAACGAAATGTTGTGGAAATTGAAAGAAATGGAATATGTTGAAAAAATCGCAGATAGAATTGGTGAAATTACCATTTCAGGAAGTGGTAACATTATTGGACAATTAAAAGAAATTTTCGTTAAATAAGTAAAACCTCGGAATTTATATTTCGGGGTTTTCTTTATATATTTGAAATGAATTGAATTATTATGCAGTAGAAAGTATTGCAACTATTGATAATGCAAATTTAGAATTATGTGTTTCGTGTAAATCAAAGATTTAAGTACCCTTATTTTTTCTTTGTAACCAATGCAGTATAAGAAATTTTTAAAGCATCTAAGCACATCTCTTCTGGTGTGGTATTTAAATTGATGTGAGTCCAACCTTGTTTTCCCCATTTGTTAGGAACTGGAAACATATATTTTGGATTAGCACAAAAAACACTTTGCTCAATTTCATTTAGTTTTATGGTGGCACGATTTTCTTTTATGTTTAAAGTTGCAAATATCTTTTTGTTTATTCTAAAACTGGTTTTTTCAAAATGGGGTTCTTCATTAGCATTAGGAAATGACAAGGCTAATTGTTTAAATTTTTCTATCGAAATCATTTAGTATAGTTTATAATTATTTTCCTTAGTATGAGAAACAATATAAATATAGTAATCCTTTTTATAGTGAGCAATAGGAGCTAAAAGAAAGTACTTTTTTATTAATAAAGACTTAATGTTAGCTAGCTTACAATCATTTTATTTTGCAGTAACTACTTTTGATTTTGAATTTTAATACTAAAGCTATGTTAAAGAAATTATCATTTTTAGTTGTTTTGCTTTTGCTCTTTTCTTGTGAAAAGGAAGGGGAATTTACAACACCTCCACCTCAAAATGAATCCGTTACTATTGATCCAGCTGTAGAGTTAATAGCTTTGTCAAATGGTACTTTTACACCTACTTCAGGAATATCCGTTACTGGCGAAGCTGTTATTTATCAGAATGGTACACAAAGGTATGTTTCTCTGGAAAATTTTAGCATTTCAAATGGTCCAGATTTAAAAGTTTATCTTTCTGCAACAGCATCACCTAATATGTTTGTTAACTTAGGTAACTTAACTGCCGCAACAAAATATACAATTCCCCAACAGGTTGATTTAACTGCTTATAAATATGTATTGATTCATTGTCAAGAATTTAATCATTTATATGCTATTGCTCAATTAAATTAATTATTTAGAATTTTATGAAAAAGATTTTTATTGTTATTATTAGCGTTTTTGGTAGCTTTCAAATGCATGCTCAAGGTTGTAGTGATGCAGGGTTTTGTTCTGTAGGAAATAGTTTTTCTGATGCAACGACTACTAAAAATCAAATTGATGTAGGAGGTATAATTGGAGCAGGTGATGCTGATACCAATATTTTTTATTTTTCTCCTTATGTAGCATACACAAGAAATTTTTCTGATGCCTTTTCTTTGAGTGCTAAAATTACTTACTCACAAGCCGATGGTGATTTTGGAACAAAAGGGCAGTTTGGAGATGCCTTTTTAACTGGGAATTATTCTTTCAAAGAAAAAAATGCCAAAAAGTGGAGTGCTCTTTTAGGAGTTAAACTTCCTTTTACTTCTTCAAATGCAAAAATTAATGATATCTCCTTACCATTAGATTATCAAGCCAGTTTGGGAACTTTTGATTTGATTGCTGGTGTAGGTTTGAATTATAAGAAATGGTTTTTTAATACAGCTTTACAATTGCCTGTTTTTAATAATAATAAAAATTCATATTTTGATGAATATTCGGCTTCAAATGATTTTCCTTCAACGAATTTATTTAAAAGAAAACCAGATGTCTTGTTTAGGACTACTTATACCATAAATACAAATAAGAAATTTACTTTTAAGCCTAACTTACTGTTTGTTTATCACTTAGGGGAAGATACTTATGAAACTATTTTTGGAAATAGAGAAACAATTGTGGGTTCAGATGGTCTTACTCTTAACGGCAATTTAATTACTAGTTACGCTATTTCACCTAATAGAAGTATTGAATTGTCATTAGCTACTCCTTTTGTAGTGAGAGATATTAGACCTGATGGTTTAACTCGTTCTTTTACAGCTGGTGTTATATATAAGTATGCATTTTAGGTTTTATAAGAAATTTAAAATTATTCTATCCTTATGTTTTAAACCTGTAAAAAAAATAGGGTAAATTTTCAAAAAAAGAAAATTACCCTATTTTTATATGATGTCAAAAAATTAATATTTTCCGCTTAATAATTCTCCACCAATAGCTGATTTAGCTTCAAGATTTAATTTTTTCATCATTTCATAAGTAGTACAAACAGCTGCCGAAGTCACAGGAATACCGCATTCCGCCTGAATTAAATCAATAGCTTCAAGTGAAGGCATTTGCACACATGCTGAAGCTACTAAAACATCAACGTCAGTTAAATCTAATTGTTTGTAGATGTCTAGTAAATTCATGGGATTTTGAGCAGCTACCTCTAAATTATCCGGAATTTCAAGGGCAATACTTTCTTTGACTTTTATGCCTTGATTTTCTATATAATCTACAACCATATCCGTTAAAGGTCGCATATAAGGTGTAATAATAGATATTTGTTTTGCACCCAAAACTTTCAAACCATTAATTAAGGCACCAGCTGAAGTTACAATAGGAGTAGGGAAGTCGTTCGCAACCGTTTCTTGGTGTAAATTGACTTCTGAAACACAATGATATCCTCGTCCCATACTCATAATCGCAACTAGACAGGCATATCCCATAACATCCACATGGGCATCAGATAATTCTTGTGCACATTTTAAACTCATGGCATCCATCGCCTCTAATTCTTCTTTGGTTACCTTTTTCATACGCATTCTACTGCTGTGAAATGTAAAGCGTTCTGGTAAAATCGTTTCACGTGAACGAAAGATTGCTGGTATTTCGGTTTCCATCGTTACGTTGGATGATGGAACTATTTGGCCTATTCTGTATTTTTTCATGTAGTTTATATTTAAAGTTTACAGTTCAAAGTTTATAGCTTTAACTTCAAAACTGTAGGAAGTAAATTATTAACTTATATCTCTTTAACGGTATTTTCAATTGATCCAATTCTTTCAACGGTACATTTTACAACATCACCCTCTTTTAACCATTCCTGTGGATTTCTTCCTGCACCAACACCAGCTGGTGTTCCAGTCGCAATAATGTCTCCAGCTTCTAAAGTAAAAACGGTACTTAAATCTTCAATTAAATCATTGATATTAAATAACATAAATCGGGTATTTGAATTTTGTTTTTCAATTCCATTTACCGTTAAAGATAAGTTCAAATTATGTGGGTTTTCTATTTCGTCTTTGGTTACTAAAATTGGCCCCATTGGTGCAAATGTATCTTGTCCTTTTGAAACAATCCATTGTCCAGAACGACGACAATCTCTGGCTGATATATCATTGATTACCGTGTAACCAAATACATAATCCATTGCTTCAGATTTAGGTACGTATTTTCCTTTCTTTGAAATAATTACAGCTAATTCAACTTCCCAGTCTAATTGATTGGTTAGTTTTCTATTTAATAGGATTTCAGTATTAGTTGCTGTTACTGTTGTAGGAGGTTTTGAGAAAATAACAGGTTGTTGTGGTAACTCGTTTGAAGTGTCTAATGTTCTAGCACTTTCAGCTACGTGTTCTGTATAATTTAATCCTATTCCAATAATGTTTTTTCTAGGTTTTGGAATAGGAGCTAAGAAAGTAACTTCATCTATTTTATAGGAGATTTCTTCAAAGTCAACTTCACGAGTATCTTCAATTAAACCGTTGATTTCTTCAATGATTTCATATCCTAAATCAATTAAACTTAACATATTGTCAGGTAATGGAAAGTTATTGATGTTTCCAAAGTCTTCCATGTCAATAACTAAATTGTTGTGTAAGAATCCTAATCTTGGTTCTGAATCTGATGTTTTGTAAGTAAGTAGTTTCATGTTTTTTATTGATTGGCAAATGTGGTGACGTTACAGTGTAACGTTAGTACTTATTAATTTTTTAAATGCTATTTTGATTTCCATTATTCTCTTCATAAACCTTTTCTTGAAACAACCCTAATTTTTCAATTACGGGTAAATCATTAAATGAAAATAAACAGGCATCTTCGGTTTCAGATGAATTGTGATGTTCGTGCCAAGCCCAAGAAGGAACACAAAAGATATCTCTTTCTTTCCAATCAAATCGTTGTCCGTTAATGATTGTATATCCTTTCCCTTTGGCACATTGGTACACAAATGAACCGGTATGTTTGTGGGCTTTTCCTTTAAATCCTGCAGGTAATAATTGCATAGATGCTCCCATGGTTTGCATAACATGACCGCCTGTTAAGGGATTAGAATAATGCATCAAAACACCATCAATAGGGTTAATTTCATTTATTGTAGCTGCTTCAACTAATGCTGGATACACCTTTTTCCAAGAAAATTTGAATAGAGGAGAATATGGTTTGTCCCAAATCTTATCAGCAGGAATAATACCCGCTGTTCCATAATTTATAGGAGAATAATTTATAGGAACATCTAAAGGTTGTTTTCCGTCATAGACAGCATAATCATTAGCTTCTAATGCATTGACTAAAGGAATATCTAGACCATCTTGCCAAATACATGTTTTTCCGTTGGCATCAACTCCATGTTCGTGCCAAGTGGAATTAGGTGTAATAACAAAATCATTAACTTCAAAAGTAATTTTATTACCATCTACAACTGTGTAACCTCCTTCGCCTTCCATAATAAAACGTAAGGCAGAAGCTTTATGCCTATGGGCTGATGTGCTCTCACCAGGACGTGTGACTTGTATTCCTGTATATAACCAACCTACAGCTGCTGAAACGTCTTTTCGTTTATCATTTACTAAATAAACAACTCGACGGCCAGCTTGTTCGGGTGTAACTAGTTCCGATGATTTTAAAACTAAGCTACGCAAATCAGCATATTTCCATAACATAGGAATTGAATTAGATTTAGGTTCCCAAGGTTCAATATCATTAGCAACAGTCCATAAAGCACCTGCTCCTAAATTTTCTAATTCCTTATAATATGCCTCTAATTCAGGGGAATTCTGTACTCTTGCACGACCATATTGATCGTCTGAATGGTTTTCGTTCATGTTATATATTTTTATTTCAACCTGATAGATTTCAAAAAACTGTCAGGTTTATGTTTATTCGTTTATTTATCTGTCATTTCTTGTTAAACTCTTCATGATTATCAATAAATGTAATCTTTCGAGTAGGCGCAATATTTACTCTTAAATCAAAAATATCAAAACGGTTGTAATGCCCTAAAATATCATGCATTTGTTTCGGTTGTATGCATTTTTCTAAATCAATTTCAGCGTAAACAATTCCTTCATCATCAATTAAAGGTTCACCTATTGTAGCTCCATTTGGCCCAATGAAACCAGAAAAAGCAGAATTTTTTCGGGTGAGTACTTCATCAACATTGGGAACATCTTCTCGTAAAGCATCTTTTATTTCTTGAGAAATTGTGGAACACGAAACAATTGTAAATAATTTTCCTTCAAAGGAATGAGCGGCTGCACGAATTTTAATTGCTTCAGCCATGTTGTAATCAGGTGGAGCAACGGGTAACGAAATATAATTGGCAATATGAACCAATTCTCCTTGTGATAATAGTGTAAAACGGGCTAAAGTATTTGTGTTTTCTCCACATGCTAATGTTCCAATTGGTCCAACTTTTGTATCATATACTTTTAAAGAGGAACCATCACCAGAGGTCCAAGTTAGTTTTTCTGCCCAAGTGGGAACTAATTTTCGGTGTTTTCCAATTAGTTGTCCGTTGTTATCGATGATTAGATTGGTGTTGTATATTTCTCCATACGAATCACCTCGTTCGTTAATTCCTATTACGATATGAATATTGAAGTCTTTTGCTGCTTGAAATAAAGGTTGCATAGAAGCATTATCCGTTTTTACAGAACACTTGTATAGTTTTTCATACCATTTACTACCTTGAACGGGTGTCATGATCCAATTCCAATAAGGGTAACCCGCCACAAATACTTCAGGGAAGGCTATAAGTTGAGCTCCATTTTGACTAGCTTCTTTGATAAAGCCAATAGTTTTTTCAATTGTTTTTTCTACATCAAGAAAAACAGGTGAAGTTTGAACGGTTGCGGCTTTGAATTTTTTAAAGTTCATATTTATTTAATTACGAATTATCAATCATGAATTACGAATTGGAAACGAATGCTAGTTCGTAATTCATAATTCGTATTTTTTGATTTTTTCTTTCATTTCTTCTGAAAAAGCTTCGGCTTTTATATCATTTCTATTTTCATTGAAAGCTACATTTACTAAAGTAACTTCTCCTTCTAAACAAGTTTTTCCTGCTTCATCTTCAAATGTAAAACCACATAATATGGAAGCTCCACCAAGGTTTTTTACCCAAAGTTTCTTGGTTAGAACTTCTCCTAAACGAGCTGCTTTTTTGAATTGTATTTTTAAATCAACCGTTGGAATCCCATTAGTTTCATGCATTTTTGAGAAAGGCCTGTCTAGAGCTTCTTCAAACCAATCTTCTACTAAATCATTTAGCATTTCTAAAAATCTAGGGTAGAAGACAATCCCAGCATAATCTACATGCTTGAATTTTATTTTTTCTTGTTTTATGAAGGGCTGGTTCATTGTTTAACTTTAATTAGTTATAATTTTTAATTTGTACTAAAATTTTTCTATACTAGCTTTTTTCCAAAAAAATAAAAATTCCTTTGGAACAGTATGTTCATTTAATAAACAACCTTTATTTAGTTCTGGATAAATCTCATAAAATGTCTTTACATGAGAAGCATCAATACGAGTACTCACAACAGTTCTATCTACTTTATCTGGATGATCTATTCCAGCGGAAGCCATTAAATCTACTGCATTTTTTACCGTTTCATTTTGAAAACGGGCAACACGTATGCTTTTTTCTTCAGGTACTAATCCCTTGGTTAGTTTTGGATCTTGAGTTGCAACACCTGTCGGACAAGTATTGGCATGACATTCTAGAGCTTGAATACATCCTAAAGCAAACATCATTCCTCTTGCTGAATTGCATAAATCAGCTCCAATAGATAAATTTCTAATAATATCAAAACCAGAAATTACTTTTCCACTTGCTATAATTTTAATTTGATCTTTAATTCCAAAACCATTTAAACAATCATATACAAAGGCTAAAGCATCTCGTAAAGGCATCCCTACATGGTCTGAATATTCAGGAGGAGCGGCACCTGTTCCGCCTTCACCACCATCTACTGTAATAAAATCAAGATATGTATTTGTCTCAACCATAGCTTTGCATATACCTATGAATTCCGATTTATTTCCAATACATATTTTCATTCCAATAGGTTTCCCGTCAGATTTTTCTCTTAATAATTTAACAAAATCAATTAATTCTAATGGAGTCGAAAAAGCGGAATGAGTAGGAGGTGATACAATATCATGTCCTTTATCAACCAAGCGAATTGCAGCAATTTCATCCGTTACTTTTTCTTTGGGCAAAATTCCTCCATGACCAGGTTTTGCTCCTTGAGAGAATTTAATTTCAATCATTTTTACATTATCTAAAACAGCTCGTTTTTCAAACTCTACTGCATTAAATGTACCATCAAGGTTACGACAACTAAAATAACCGGTTCCTATATTCCAAACGACGTCACCACCTTGTAAATGATAAGGCGATAATCCTCCTTCGCCTGTGTTGTGATAGAAGCCTCCTTTTTTTGCCCCTTCGTTTAGAGCAATAATGGCATTTTTGCTTAGTGAACCATAACTCATAGCACTAATGTTAAACATACTTGCTGAATAAGGTTTTGTACACTGCGATGAACCAATTTTAACTAAAGGTTTTGTATTTATGTCTTGAAAAGATATGGCGCGAATACTGTGGTTGATCCATTCGTACCCAGAAGAATATGTATTTAGTTGTGTACCAAAAGGCTCCATGTCACTTTCTTTTTTACTTCGAGCATAGACCATACTGCGTTGCAAACGATTAAATGGCTTCCCTTCTGTATCTGTTTCAATAAAATATTGACGCATTTCTGGTCCCATACTTTCTAATAAATAACGCATTCTTCCTAATAGTGGAAAGTTTCTTTTAATAGTATGCTTTGATTGATACATATCATATAATCCCATTAAGATTAAAGGAATAAATATCAATAGAAGAAAGCTAAATTTCCAATTGACGTAGATTAATATACCAGTTAGAGATAGAATTGTTATACTAAATACTAAAAATGCTTTTCTCATTTATCAAAGTTTTATTTTAGATGTAAAGTTTTTCTAATGAAATGCCATCTGCTATTTGCAATTTATGATTTAAGTTTAAAACGCTGTATTTTACCTGTTTCTGTTTTAGGTAAATTATCTATAAAATTAATTACCCTAGGGTATTTATATGGTGCAGCTACTTCCTTAAACCACTGTTGAATAGATTTAGCTAATTCATCTGATGCTTTATTTTTATTTTTCAATACAATATGAGCACAAACGAGCATGCCTCTCTCTATATCGGGTAGTCCTACAACGGCACATTCCATAATATCTTCATGGGTTAAAAGTACGGATTCTACTTCAATTGCGCCAATATTATAGCCTGAAGAAATAATCATATCATCACCACGAGCTACAAACCAAAAATAGCCTTCTTCATCTTGTTTAAAAATATCTCCTGTTATATTCCAACCTTTTTCAACGTATTCCAATTGTTTTTCTACACGATTTAGGTATTTGCATCCTGTTATTCCTCTAACAGCTAATCGACCGGGTTCATTTTTAGGTACTTCATTTCCATTTTGATCAATAATTTTTGCTTCATAACCTAATACAGCTAATCCAGTAGCGCCAGGTTTCATATTAGTATCATTAGAAGAAATAAAAATATGCAACATTTCTGTGGCACCTATGCCGTCAATAATTTTTAATCCTGTGGCATTATACCAATCTTGCCAAACTTGTAAAGGCAAAGTCTCACCAGCTGAAACGCATCTTCTTAAACTAGAAACATTAAATTCATTGAGCTTTGTTGTTAAAACTCGCCAAGCTGTTGGTGCAGTGAAACAAATGGTTATTTTATATTCTTCAATAGCTTTTAAAAGTAAATCTGGACTTGGTTTTTCGATAAGAAAAGTGGAAGCACCAAAATATAAGGGAAATAATACTAAACCGCCTAAACCAAAAGTAAAACCAAGAGGTGGACTTCCGATAAAAACATCGTTTTTAGTTGGTTGTAAGGAATATACGGGAAAAGCTTCACAAATATTCAATATGTCTTTGTGGTAATGGGCTGTCATTTTCGGTAAACCAGTAGTGCCTGAAGTAAAACCAATTAACGCAATACTATCTGATTTAGAATGAAAATTAGTAAATGTTTTAGGTTTAGATTGCATGAGCTGTTCTAAATAGCTATTTCTAAAGAAGGTTTTTTGCTTTAGAAAAGGGGATTGCACTAAATTTACTTCTTCTGCTAAATCATTATCACTTATAGCAATAGATATTTCTGAGCAATTAATTATGGTTGTTAATTCCTTAGCACGAAGTAAAGGCATAGTAGCCACCACTATACCACCTGCTTTTAAAACAGCAAACCAACAAGCGACCATCATAGGATTATTTGCAGAACGTAGCAGAACACGATTACCAGAAATAAGTCCTAAGTCATCTATCAATACATGTGCAATCTGATTGGCTTTTTCGTATAAATCATTGTAAGTCCATGTTTCTTCAAAAGTACGAATACAAACAGCATCACCATTTCCATTCTTTATATGTGAATCTAATAAGCGTTCCACACAATTTAACATTTCAGGACGCTTAAATTGTGGCAAATCTAAAAAAGTATAATCAGGTTGTAAGTCTTGATTTGGCAAGCTATCATGGGCAAAATTATCTTCGTAGTGTTTCATTTTAATCTAAATTAGAACTCTTTCAGAGTTTAAATCTTACTTTTTATTACTTTTTGGTTTCAGTGCCTTCTTCATGCTTTCCATCTGTTTTCTTTCAGAAGTTTTCAAAGGATATAGATGAGAAATTCCCATTTTGTATGGATTGGGAATATCTTCTGCTTGAAACTTTTCGTATGCTTGCGCATTTCGAACAAAATTTGAATCTAATAACAAAGGTCTTCCCAAAGCTACTAAATCAGCTCTTCCGTTGAGAATAATGGTATTTATTTGATCTATATCTTGAATATAACCTGTTGTGATGGTTGGAACATGAATTGTATTTCTTATTGTATCTGAAAAAGGTGTTTGCCACATTCTTCCCGTTTGTGGTTTTTGATGAGCTACCGTATTTCCTGTGGAAACGTTAATAATATCAGCTCCAATATTTTTAAAAGCTGTTGCAATAATCAAAACATCTTCTTCTGAAATTCCGTTTACAGCCCAATCAGTTGCTGAAATTCGAACGGACATGGGTTTTTCTTTTGGAAATACATTTCGCATTTCATTAAATACACGCAATGGAAATTTTAAACGGTTTTCAATACTTCCTCCAAACTCATCTGTGCGAATATTAGTTAAAGGGGATAAAAAAGAAGCCAATAAAAAGCCGTGATGGGCTTGTAATTCAATCATATCGAATCCAGCTTCATGGGCATTTTTTGTAGCTTGTACGAATTGTGATGTAATCAAATCCATATCTGCTAAAGTCATTTCTTTAGGGACTGAGAAATTATCGTTAAATGGAATAGGAGAAGCTGAAATTAATTCCCATTTATCTTGTAAATCTTCTGTCTCCCAAGGTTTTTTTGTAGCCCCTTTTCGACCTGAATGCCCTAATTGAATTCCTATTTTAGTTTGTGTATATTGATGGATAAAATTTGTTATTCTCTTCCATGCATCTATTAGATTTTTAGTATAAATACCTGTACAACCTAAAGTAATACGTCCAGTTTTAGATATAGCTGTCATTTCGGTTAGAATTAATCCTAATCCACCAACAGCACGTGAAGTATAATGCTGAAAATGCCAATCATTGACTAATCCATCATTTGCCGAATATTGTCCCATAGGAGCCATTACAATCCGATTTTGTAATTCTAAATCTCTTAGTTTGAATTTAGAAAAGGCAGCAGGAGTTTCAACTGAATCAATCTGATTTTTATTTTTTGAGTTAAACTCTTGTAAAACTTTATCTGTAAAGGATTTATCTCTAATTTTTAAATTTTCATAAGTCACCTTTTTTGAACGTGTCATACAGCCAAAAGCAAATTGATAAAAAGGATGCTGGATATGTCTATCCATATTTTCAAACCAATCTAAAGAAACATTTGCAGCATATTGAATCATTTCAACTATATTTCTTCTACTTTTTTCATATACTTCAAAAGCGGTTTCAATTTCATTTGGATGAGCCACAATAGCATCAGACAAAGCAATAGCTGATTCCATAGCTAACTTAGTTCCTGAGCCAATAGAGTAGTGTGCTGTAGCTTTTGAATCGCCCAATAAAACAATATTATTTTTATGCCATTTACTATTTGTAACATGCGGAAACTGTCTCCAATGTGATTTATTAGTAATTAAACTGTGTCCGTCTAATTCTTCTTTGAATAATTCTTCTAATTTTTGAGTGGTATCAACTTCGTTGTAGGTGTCAAATTGAAATTTTTCCCAAGTTTCAGGGCTGCATTCAAAAATCCAAGTACTCATTCCTTCTTCATATTGATAGGTGTGAGCAGCAAAAGTGCCGTTAGGTGTATTTTTGAAGAAATAAGTAAATGCATCCAAGGGTTTTGTTGAACCCATCCAAACAAACTTGTTTTTCTTCATTTCAACTTTTGTACCAAAATCCATTTCAAATTGGCTTCGTATGTTACTTGCAATACCATCACAAGCTACAATGACATCAGCATCTTTAAATGAACTTAAATCGTCTATATTTGCTTCAAAATGTAAAGTAACACCTTCTTCTTCACAACGCTGGTGTAGTAATTGTAATAAAGTCTTTCGGGAACATCCACAAAATCCATTTCCAGCAATACTCACTTCTTGACCATCACGAGCCACAATAATATCATCCCAATAAGCAAATTTACTACGAATCAATTCATAAGATTTCATGTCTCTTTTTAGAAACTCTCCTAAAGTTTCATCTGAAAATACTACACCAAACCCAAAGCTATCATTAGGTTTATTGCGTTCATAAACGTCAATTTGGCAATTGGGCATTGCCATTTTTGTTAATATTGAAAAATATAGTCCTCCTGGACCACCACCAATTACTGTTATTTTTAAATCGTTAGTCATTAGTTATTAGTTGTTAGTCATTGGTCATTAGTTATATAGGAAAAAGAGACTAGGCAGTTCATGGTTTAACAGCATATATTGTTATTGTCTTTTAATTGAAAAAATTTCTCCAAGCATTCCGTAATTTGAACCAGCTAAACGCGCTACTGGTTTATATGTTTCTAAATTAATTTTGTTGTTTTCTAATAGTATAGAATCATCAATATGCATGGTTTTGATCTTTCCTATAACCACACAAGCACCACCGTTACTATCGTTATATATGAAATAATGATGAATCATTTCACATTCAAAATTTACCAGACTTTCCTTTACTCGTTTAGGTTGTATAGAAACGGAATCAATAGGGGTAACTCCAGCCAATTCAAATTCATCAACAGTTGGGGCAACAGATTGCGAAGTTGTATTCATTTGTTCTACCACATTTTGGGTAACCAAATTCACTACAAATTCACCGTTTTGTAGCACATTGTTTAGAGTGTCTTTGTTAGTGTTGTTATCTCTTCTTGTTGAAAACATCACACAAGGAGGATCACTGCTAACCATATTAAAATAGGAGAAAGGGGCTAGGTTATTATTACCTTGGTTGTCAACGGTTGAAATCCACCCAATTGGACGTGGAATTATAGTACCCGTTAAGAGTTTATAAAGAGCCGAAGGATCGGTTTCTTTTGTATTATATTGCATTAGTTGTGTTGTTTTTACAAATTAAATAAATTTTATAGATTTTTTTTGATATATCTACAAATAATTACTAAAAAGTTATCAATAATTAGTGAATATCATATAATGTTTATTCATATACATTTAATCTGTCTTTTAAATATTTTATTTCTTTATCTAATTCATTGATTTTATCGAGCAAATTTAAAATCACATCAACACCTTCTTTATTGATATTCAAATCGCTGTGTAAACGAATTATTTTTTCAATAATAACTAACTGATTTATATGTAAATACTTTTCTTCGTTGTGGTCAATGGTTTCTATTAATCCAACAGCTTCTAAATCTTGAATAAAATCTAAATCCACTTGATATTGTTGGCAAAAAGTTGTGACTATGATTAATTCTTGTGTGTCCATAATGCTTATTTTTTTGCTATTTGTACTAGTTCTTTAAATAGGGATATTTCTTTTTCTGATAAATTAGCAGGTATTTTGATATTATAAGTAACATATAAATCTCCAAAATCCCCTTCTTTTTTATAAACAGGAAACCCTTTTCCTTTGAGACGTACTTTTGTTCCGTTTTGGGTACTGGCTGCAACTTTTAGCTTTAATGTAGCTCCATCAAAAGCAGTTAGTGTTATTTCTCCGCCTAAAACAGCTGTATAAAGATCTAAATCGTATGTTATATATAAATCGTTGCCTACGCGCTTGAAGGGAGTGGAATTTCGAATTAAAAACGTTATATATAAATCTCCATTAGGGCCATTATTTAATCCTGCTCCACCAAAACCATTAATTTTTATTGTTTGATTATCTTCAATACCAGCAGGAATTGTTATTCGAATATTCTTACCATTAACTGAAAGCTCTCTTTTATGTGTTTTTGAAGCTTCTTTAATGTCAATTTCAAGTTGAGTATTGAAATCTTGTCCTCTGTATTTTATATTACTCCTTCTATTTCCGCTGTTAGATCCTCTTCCAAACATGGAGGAGAAAAAATCTGAAAAATCTTCTCCATTAAAGTCATTTGTTGTTTGTTGTCTTCCAGAATTTGCATATTGTTTTTGCTGTTGTTGGTATTTTTCATATTCCTCACCTTGTTCCCAATCTTTACCATACTTATCGTATTTTTTTCTTTTTTCGGGATTGCTTAAAACCGCATTTGCTTCGTTGAGTTGTTGAAATTTAATTTTTGCATCGGGATCATTTGGATTTAAATCAGGGTGTAATTTTCTAGCCAGCTTGCGATAAGCCTTTTTAATATCTTCATCAGAAGCACTTTTGGTAATTCCAAGTATTTTATAGTAATCAATAAATTCCATAAGGATAATGTATTTAATAGTGAATTAAATTCTTATTGTAAACTTACAAAGAAATGAGGAGTAATTTGCTTCTTAAAGTAAATAAATAGGCTTGTTTTAACAAACTGAGAGGAAAAGAATCGAAAATAATTTTAGTTTCCTTTTTTATTTCTATGTTAGCTACTTGAAAAATATTGTATAGAAAAAAAACAAGGAAGTTGGTATTGTAAATTTGTAGCTGCAACTATTTTTAAGGTTTGAATAATTTCTTTGCGAGGTATTCCCAAAAAAACCAATTCTTAATATTAGATTAATAATTCCTAATAAAATAGCTTTAAAATTACATAACCAATAAATTTATTGTAAAAAAATTAGCAAAAACACTTTTACATAATTGCTAATTTAATATATTTATGCAAAAATTTTATATATGAAAATTGTATCTTGTCCCAAATGCCAAAATAACAATATTGTTAAAAGTGGCATAATCAAAGATAGACAACGCTATCTATGTAAAACATGCAATTATTATTTCACCGTAAATAAATTAGGTAAAAAGATAGACGATTACTACGTCACCAAGGCATTACAACTCTATTTAGAAGGATTAAGTTACCGAGAAATTGAACGAATTATAGGGGTTTCTCATGTATCTATAAGTAATTGGGTAAAAGAGTTTAAAATAAAGAAACCACCACACCCTAATTACCATCCGACTTATAAGATTTTTAATCATTTAGAGTTAGTTGAATTCTTAAAAGACAAGCAAAAACTATCAGGAGCAGGTATGATTATAACCGAGCTAGGTGATAAATTTATGCTTATCAAGTGGGAAAGATTCAAAGATTAACTATACTACTTTACAAAAATATATACCACAATTTTTTTCATTAATAAAAATTTGGAATTTGGTCAAACAAACCAATCATTAACCAATTACCAAATTATGAAAAAAATTTCCATATTAGCAACAGTATTGTTCACGGCTATGGCTTTTTCTCAAGGCTCCCCAGATTATGGAGGAGGAATAAAAGTCAATATCAATGAAGATGGTTCAAAGTATTTTAGAATTATTTCATGGGCGCAAGTTCAGGCACAATACAATGATGATGTTCCTGAAACGAGTAGTAAACTAAATTTCAATTTAAGAAGAGCACGTGTTTTAATGTATGCTCAAATTAACAAAGATTTTTTAATATTAACCCATTTTGGATTAAATAGCTTAAACGCAGATAATCTATCTCCAACAGGAAAAGGAGAGTCATCACAATTGTTCTTTCACGATGTATGGGCACAATATAGTTTAGGAAAAAATCATGCAGTAGGAGGTGGACTACACTACTGGAACGGAATATCAAGATTAAACAATCAAAGTACATTAAACATCATGACATTGGATAACCAACGTCAGGCATGGGCAACATTAGGTTTGTCAGACCAGTTTGCACGTCACATAGGTTTTTATGCAAAAGGCTCCTTAGATAAATTTCAATATAGAGTTTCTATAAATGATGCTATGACAAATAATTTACAAGCAGCTGTAGTACCTGTAAATGGTGGAGCAGCAACATACACTGGAAGAAGATTATTAGGATCAAGAGACGCTGGTAAAAACTATGCAGGATATTTTGAATATGCATTAGGAGATACTGAAAGCAACTTTTTGCCTTATAAAGTAGGAAGTTATTTAGGTTCAAAAAAAGTATTCAACATTGGAGCAGGTTTCTTTGTGCATCCAAGTGGTTCAGTTGTAGCAGATATTAATGGGAACCTGAGCGGAGAAGATGTGAAAATATTTGCCGCAGATGCATTCTACGATGCGCCATTAGGTGCTAATGGTGGTGCTATTACTGCTTACGCTTTATTTCAAAATAACGATTATGGAAAAGACTTTACTTTAGGAACAACTTACGAAACAGGAACACTCTTACATGGTCATGTAGGTTATGTAGTTCCTTCAACCAACAAAACAAAAATCCAACCTTATTTATCATATGATGCTCGTAAAATAGATGCATTAGATGATAATGCTAATCAATTTGGCGTAGGATCCAACTTTTACTTTAGCGGTCACAATTCAAAACTGACATTAGAATATCAGTCCCTAAAGTATGCGACCAATAAAGCAGTGAATACCATTACACTACAAGCAATGATATACCTATAAAATTAACTAATAAACAATAATAATCATGAGTGATAAACAAAAACACGCCACAGCTTATTGGAAGGAGAACCTAAGATACCTTCTAATTTTATTAAGCATTTGGTTTGCCGTTTCCTATGGAGCAGGAATTTTATTTAAAGATGCTTTAAACGAAATTAAAATAGGAGGGTTTCCTTTAGGATTTTGGTTTGCCCAACAGGGTTCAATCTATGTCTTTGTAATTTTAATTTTTGTTTATGTTCGCCTAATGAACAAATTAGACAAAAAATACGGATTTGACGAATAATTATTAACCAAACAAAATTAAAAATATCATGGATGTACTTACTTGGACCTACATTATCGTAGGGATTACATTTTCTTTATATATTGGAATTGCAATCTGGTCACGTGCCGGATCAACAAAAGAGTTTTATGTAGCAGGTGGAGGTGTTTCACCGTTAGCTAACGGAATGGCAACAGCTGCCGATTGGATGTCTGCCGCATCTTTTATCTCTATGGCAGGAATCATTTCCTTTGCTGGATATGATGGAGCCGTATATTTAATGGGTTGGACAGGTGGATATGTGCTATTAGCACTATTATTAGCACCTTACCTTAGAAAATTTGGAAAGTTTACTGTGCCAGATTTTATTGGAGAACGTTATTATTCAAACACAGCAAGAACGGTTGCAGTAATTTGTGCTTTAATAGTATCATTTACATACGTAGCAGGACAAATGCGTGGTGTAGGGGTTGTTTTCTCAAGATTTTTAGAAGTAGAAATTGAAACAGGAGTAATAATTGGAATGGTAATCGTTTTATTCTATGCTGTTTTAGGTGGAATGAAAGGAATTACTTATACACAAGTAGCTCAATATTGTGTTCTAATTTTTGCTTTTATGGTACCCGCTATCTTTATTTCAATCCAAATGACAGGTAATCCAATTCCTCAATTAGGAATGGGAGGAACTGTAACAGGAGAAGGAAATGTGTATTTGCTAGACAAACTAAACGGACTATCAACTGAACTGGGATTTGCAGAATATACAAACGGATCTAAATCAATGATAGATGTATTTGCAATTACTTTAGCTTTAATGGTAGGTACAGCAGGATTACCACACGTTATCGTGCGATTTTTTACCGTTAAGAAAGTAAGAGATGCCCGTAAATCAGCAGGATGGGCTTTATTATTAATAGCTATATTATATACTACTGCACCAGCAGTTGCTGTATTTGCTAAAACAAATTTAATAGAAACTGTTAGTGGCAAAGAATATGCTTCAATGCCAAAATGGTTTACTAATTGGGAGAAAACAGGTTTATTGAAATATGAAGATAAGAATGGTGACGGAAAAATTCAATATTACAACGATAAATCAAAAGATGAAGCTTTTCTTGTTGAGCAAGAAGCTAAAGGTTTAAAAGGAAGCGAATTAACAATCGATAATGATATTATGGTATTAGCTAACCCAGAAATTGCACAATTACCAAACTGGGTTATTGCATTAGTTGCCGCAGGAGCATTAGCAGCTGCATTATCTACAGCAGCAGGATTGTTATTAGTGATTTCATCATCGGTTTCACATGATTTAATCAAAAAAATGATTAACCCAAATATTTCAGAAAAAGGAGAACTTTGGTCAGCACGTGGAGCTGCCGCAGTAGCAGTGGTAATTGCAGGGTACTTTGGAATTAATCCACCAGGATTCGTAGCAGCCGTTGTTGCTCTTGCGTTTGGACTAGCTGCAGCCTCATTCTTTCCAGCAATTATATTGGGAATTTTCCATAAGAAAATGAATAAAGAAGGAGCTGTTTCAGGAATGATAGTTGGACTTCTGTTAATGTTATTCTACATGCTAAAATTCAAATTTGGTTTATTTGACGGTGGAAAAGAAGCAGTTGCTGGATTAAAAGACAGTTGGTGGTTTGGAATCTCGCCAGAAGGATTTGGAACAATTGCAATGATAGTAAACTTTATAGTTGCATTTGTAGTAAATAAATTTACACCAGCTCCACCTCAAGATGTACAAGATATAGTAGAACATATTAGAATTCCTTCAGGAGCAGGAGAAGCTACTGGACATTAATATACAGTTTATTGGTTTTTTTAGTTATTAATCTCTGCTCTGGTTATTTAAGAGCAGAGATTTTTTTGATATATTCATTAACAATTTTTAAGTAAGAAGCTATTTTATTCAATTATTAGATTATCTCATAGCAGAGAAGACAAGTCTGAAGTTAAAAACTATTCGTATCAAATAATAAAACAATAAAATCATTGCCTAAAATAAAGAAAAATTGAATATATTTACTCAGCAGTCATAACAGTAATGCATCATTTTTAGTCCAAGATTTATAATGAAAAAAAGACATCAACAAAAACTTATTGTATTAACAGCAGGTTTATTAATCGCCTTTAATTTGCCGATATTGTTATTGTTTGATAGTGCTGAAGCATTTATAGGCTTTCCTGTGGTTTATATTTATGTATTTTCAATTTGGATCTTTTCAATATTAGTATCAATGCTAGTTGTAAATCGTTATTATGAGTAGTATAGTATTAATCATTATTCTTTTGTTGTACTTGGGTTTTCTATTTTTCATTGCGCATTGGGCAGAGAAAAAAGGAAATATCAAATGGACTAATAATTCCTATATCTATACTTTATCACTAGCTGTATATTGTACGGCTTGGACTTATTATGGAAGTATAGGTGTTGCCGCAAATTCTGGATTAAGTTATTTAGCCATTTATATTGGTCCTGTAATAATAATTCCGGCTTGGATTATTATATTAAAAAAAATCATCCGTATATCAAGAGTTAATAAAATTTCTAGTATTGCAGATTTTATTTCCTTACGTTATGGAAATAGTCGCTTTTTAGGTGCTTTGGTTACTTTGGTTTGCATATTTGGAATTTTACCATATATAGCACTCCAATTAAAAGCCATTTCAGAAACCTTTCATATTGTTACAAAAACAAGCTCAAACTCCTTAATTTTTAATGATACAACTACTTATGTTGCAATAGCATTAGCCTTATTTGCCTCTTATTATGGAACCCGATATGTAGATGCTTCTGAAAAAAGAAAAGGAATTGTGATGGCAGTTGCTATAGAAAGTATCTTGAAACTCGTATTTTTTGTGGTAATAGGTATCTATGTCACCTTTTTTGTTTTTGACGGTTTTGATGATATTTACAAACAAGCATCTCAACTTATTAAATTTAAAGAAAAAAATACCATTGGAGGAATTACACAAGGGATTAACTGGTTCTTTCTATGCATGGCTTCCTTGTTTGCTATATTTTTATTGCCAAGACAATTTCACATGTCAGTTGTTGAAAACAATAGAGAAAGGCATATTAAAACAGCCTTATGGTTATTTCCCTTGTACTTATTAATATTCAACTTGTTTGTTTATCCAATTGCTTGGGGAGGCAATGTTCTTTTTAAAAATACTACAGTTAACGCAGACACTTATTCACTATTGATACCCCAAATGTTTGGTAACGAAGTTTTAACTGCTATTGTATTTTTAGGAGGTTTTTCTGCAGCCATATCTATGATAGTAGTATCCAGTATAAGTCTAGCTACTATGTTGAGTAATAATTTATTAATTCCTTACACTTTTTTAGGTAAATTGAATAATGAAGAACAAGTAACCAATAATAAGAAGATTGTTAATATTAGAAAAATTGGGATATTCTCATTAATCATAACCGCTTATTTTATATACCGCTTCTTCGCTTTAGATTATAATTTAGTTTCTATAGGATTGATTTCATTTGTAATAATGGCTCAATTAGCACCTGTTTTTTTTGGAGCTATTTTTTGGAGAAGAGGTTCTCGATTAGGGGCTATTTTTGCTATTATTATTGGCTTTCTAATTTGTTTATACACTTTGTTAATTCCTTATGCAATTGGGATAACCAGTACAAGTAGTTCCTTTGTTAATGAAGGTTTATTTAATATAGCTTTGTTAAAACCTTTTCAATTATTTGGACTTAATTATCTACAACCAGTACCGCACGCTCTGTTCTGGAGTTTATTGTTTAATACTTTAATTTATTTTTCAGTTTCGGTTAGTTTTAAAGGAAATTATAGAGAGCGTAATTATGCTGAAATGTATGTAGATATTGATAAGTATATCACCAATCATGAAAATGCTTTTGTTTGGAAAGGAACAGCTTATACCAGTGATATTAAGAAAGTTTTAGTTCGTTTTTTAGGAGAAGACAGAACAAAAAGAGCGATGCTAATTTTTAATCAAAAGTACAATGTTGATTCGAACCAAGAACTAGCGGATGCCCGTATGGTTAAGTTTGCTGAAAATCTATTAACAGGTCATATAGGAACTGCTTCTGCTCGTATTTTAATTTCTAGTGTTGTAAAAGAAGAAAAAGTTACTTTACCAGAAGTTTTAAAAATTTTAGAAGAATCAAAAGAAAATATTATTATCAATAAAAAATTAACTGAAACTTCAAATGAATTAAAAAAGATTTCTTCTCAATTAAAAAAAGCTAACGAAAATTTACTTGTTAAGGATAAACAAAAAGATGATTTCTTAGATACGGTTACGCACGAATTGAGAACACCAATTACAGCTATTCGTGCTGCTAGTGAAATATTACACGATGATGATGAAATACCAGAAGATTTAAAAAAACAATTTCTACAAAATATAATATCTGAGTCAGATAGATTAAATCGACTTATCGATAAAATATTAGATTTAGAAAAATTTGAAACAGGAAAACAAACCATAAACCCTAGTGAAAACAACTTGATAGATACAATTAAAAAATCTATTGAACCCCTTCAGCAACTTATTAAAAATAAAGCCATAACTATAGAAATAATAAGTGATGATACAGTAAACTGCTTTTATGATGAAGATAGAATTGTTCAAGTAGTAACCAATTTATTATCAAATGCAATTAAGTTTTGTCCAGAAACAAATGGAAAAATCACAATAAAATGTAAAGATCAAAACAATTTTGTAAAAACTACCGTTATAGATAATGGAAAAGGAATTAATGCTAATGATTTTGATGCTATATTTGACAAGTTTTATCAATCAACAAATCAAAACATCAAAAAACCTGTAGGAAGCGGATTGGGATTAGCCATTTGTAAACAAATCATTGAGCATCACAAAGGAAAAATTTGGACAAAAGCCAGTAAAAAAGGAGCTCATATTGTATTTACATTGCCCCAAAATAGAATATAAAAATTGAATAAATAGCTACAAATGAAAAAGATTTTACTAGTAGACGATGAACCAAACATCATAATGTCATTAGAATATACATTCAAAAAGAACAATTATGAAGTATTTATAGCAAGAGACGGACAAGAAGCACTAGAGATTTTAAAAACAAATTACCCAGACGTAATTATTTTAGATATCATGATGCCAATGGTAGATGGATATGCTACCTTAGAACATATTAAAAAAGATACAAATTTAAAACATACTAAAGTTATATTTCTATCTGCAAAAAATAAAACTAGTGATATTGAAAAAGGGTTAAATCTAGGTGCAGATGCATATATGACAAAACCTTTCTCAATAAAAAATGTAGTAGACAAAGTTTTTGAATTAGTATCTTAAATTAAAAGTTTTATACTAAAATTATTTATTTCATAGCAAGCCATTTAGTAACCTAATACCTATACTTATTTAGCAATATTATTTCAAAACGCGTTATAAAATTCTTTATATTTACTATATCAATTTGATAAAAGAACAACCAAATTAGAGAAATGAATTACGAAGAAATTTATTCGAAAAGTATTAATGAACCTGAACAATTTTGGGATATAGAAGCTCAAAAATTAGATTGGTTTAAAAAACCTGAAATAATCTTATCCAAAGATGAAAATGATTATCCACTTTGGTTTAAAGACGGAGAATTAAATATATGCCATTTAGCCATAGATAAGCATATTAATGATGGTTATGGAGAACAAACAGCCCTTATTTTTGATTCACCCGTTACCCAAACTGTAAAAAAGTATACATATAACGAAGTAAAAATTGAAGTAGCTAAACTAGCAGGAGGATTACTATCATTAGGATTAGCGAAAGGACATACAGCCATTATTTATATGCCAATGATCCCTCAAGCAGCGTTTGCAATGTTAGCTTGTGCTAGAATAGGGGTTACACATTCTGTAGTATTTGGAGGATTTGCCCCTCACGAATTGGCTATTCGAATTGATGACTGCAAACCAAGACTTATAATAACGGCTTCTTCTGGAATTGAAATAGATAGAGTTATTGCCTATAAGCCTATGGTTGACGAGGCGATTGAATTAGCAAAACACAAGCCTAAAAAAGTTGTAGTATTCAATAGAAAACTAGGCGCAAGAGTTCCATTTAAGAAATATGACGTTGATTATGATGCATTAGTTTATGGGTCAGAAGAGACCGATTGTGTATCAGTAAAAGCCACACACCCTTTGTATGTTTTATATACTTCTGGAACAACAGGAAAACCAAAAGGAATTGTAAGAGATACAGGTGGTTACGCAGTTGCACTTAAATATTCACTTAACTATATTTATGGGGTGAATGAAGGTGATGTATTTTGGGCCGCATCAGATGTAGGATGGGTAGTAGGACATAGTTATATTGTCTATGGACCTCTTATTAACAGAAATACAACTATTCTCTTTGAAGGAAAACCAATTAAAACTCCAGATGCTTCTACTTTTTGGCGAGTTGTTGCTGAACATAAAGTAAATGTAATGTTTACAGCTCCAACTGCTATTAGAGCTATAAAAAAAGAAGATCCTAATGGAACATTTATAAAACAATATGATTTAAGTAGTCTTAGATCTCAATTCTTAGCAGGAGAACGTTGTGATGTAGCAACTTTAGAATGGTATCAAGAGCATATACCAATTCCTGCTATTGATCACTGGTGGCAAACAGAATCTGGTTGGCCAATGATTGCTAATATGATGGGAGTAGAATACTTACCTATTAAACCAGGTTCAGCAGGAAAAGCCGTTTCAGGTTATGACATCCGCATTTTTAATGAAGAAGGAAAAGAACTTGGTCCAAATGAAGAAGGGTATGTAGTTATAAAATTACCATTACCTCCAGGAACCTTATTGGATTTATGGAATGATAATCAACGATTTAAATTAGGGTATTTAAATAAATTTACTGGATATTATTTTTCAGGAGATGGAGGTTTTAAAGATGAGGATAATTATATTTATATCACAGGAAGAGTAGATGATGTTATTAATGTAGCAGGTCATAGACTTTCTACAGCCGAAATGGAAGAGATAGTTGCTTCACATCATTCCGTTGCAGAATGTACAGTCATTGGAATTAATGATGATTTAAAAGGACAAATACCTTTAGCGCTTGTAGTTACTAAATTGGGAGAAGATATAGAACATTTCAAACTAGAGCAAGAAATAGTTCAATTGGTTAGAGCACAAATAGGAGCAGTAGCTAGTTTACGTAATGTAATTGTGGTACAAAGGCTTCCAAAAACAAGATCAGGCAAAATTCTACGTAAATTATTAAGAAGCATAGTAGATGGAGAGAATTATCAAATTCCTTCAACTATTGATGATGAAGCAATTATAGATGAAGTAAAATTAGAATTTCAAAAATACAATATAGGTTCTTTCAAATAAGAATCTATATTAAATTTGCAATAAAAAATTCACAACACAAAAGAGATTTCTTATATTTACACTTATAAATTAAAAAAAGAATAACATACAAACCAGTTACGATTGACTAATTACTAACGATAATAAAATGAGCTACTATAAAATTAAAGATTTAGAAAACTATTTTAAGATGTATAAAAAATCAGTAAGAGAGCCTAGGAAATTCTGGGATAAAATTGCTGACGATGAGTTTACTTGGTATCAAAAATGGGATAAAACCTTTGAATTTGATATGCAAGAAGCTAGTTTTAAATGGTTTTTAAATGCTAAATTAAATATAACAAAAAACTGTATAGACAGACACTTAAATAGAAGAGGAGACAAAACAGCTATTATTTTTGAGCCAAATGATCCTAAAGAAAAAGCACTACATATTACTTATAATGACCTTTATGCACGTGTAGCCAAAATGGCTAATGTATTAGAAGAACAAGGTATTAAAAAAGGAGATAGAGTATGTATCTATTTACCTATGATTCCAGAACTAGCAGTTGCTGTATTAGCATGTGCTCGTATTGGAGCAATTCATTCAGTAGTATTTGCTGGTTTTTCTGCTTCAGCTGTAGCAGCTCGTATTAATGATAGTGACTGTAAAATGGTCATTACTTCAGATGGTGGATTTAGAGGCAATAAAACAATAGACTTAAAAGGAATAGTTGATGAAGCTTTAAAAAATTGCCCGTCAGTAGAAACAGTTTTAATTGCCAAAAGAACAAATACAGCAATATCTTTAAAAGAAGGACGTGATAAATGGTTACAACCTTTATTAGATAATGCTATACCTAACCACGTAGCTGCTATTATGGATGCAGAAGACCCTTTGTTTATTTTATATACATCTGGTTCAACTGGAAAACCAAAAGGAATGGTACATACTACAGCAGGATATATGGTTTATACAGCATATACATTTAAAAATGTATTCAATTATGAAGAAGAAGATGTGTACTGGTGTACAGCTGATATAGGCTGGATTACAGGACACTCCTATATTCTTTATGGACCACTATTAAATGGAGCAACAACCGTAATTTTTGAAGGAGTTCCTTCCTATCCAGATTTTAGCCGTTTTTGGGAAGTTATTGAAAAACATAAAGTTAATCAATTTTACACTGCTCCAACAGCTATTAGAGCCTTAGCAAAAGAAAGTTTAGATTTTGTTCAACGTTTTCCTTTAAAATCATTAAAAGTTATTGGATCCGTTGGTGAACCTATCAATGAAGAAGCATGGCACTGGTATAATGATCACGTAGGTGGTAAACGTTGTCCATTAGTAGATACTTGGTGGCAAACAGAAACAGGAGGAATTATGATTTCACCAATTCCATTTGTAACTCCTACAAAACCCACATACGCTTCATTACCATTACCAGGAATTCAACCTGTATTAATGGATGAATTACGTAACGAAATAGAAGGTAATCAAGTTACAGGAAGTTTATGTATTAAATTTCCGTGGCCAAGTATGGCTAGAACCATTTGGGGAGATCATCAACGCTACAAAGATACCTATTTCACAGCCTATCCTGGTAAATATTTCACAGGAGATGGTGCTTTGCGAGATGAAGTAGGATATTACAGAATTACGGGTAGAGTAGATGATGTTATAATCGTTTCTGGTCATAATTTAGGTACAGCTCCTATAGAAGATGCAATCAATGAACACCCAGCAATTGCAGAAAGTGCTATTGTAGGTTTCCCACATGATGTTAAAGGAAACGCATTATATGGATATGTGATTTTGAAAGAATCAGGAGAAAGTCGTAACCAAGACAATTTACGTAAAGAGATTAACGAATTAATATCCAACCAAATTGGACCAATTGCCAAATTAGATAAAATTCAATTTGTCAATGGATTACCTAAAACACGTTCAGGCAAAATCATGCGTAGAATTTTACGTAAAATAGCTGAAGGAGATTTTAGTAATTTTGGAGACACTTCTACACTTCTTAATCCAGAATGTGTTGAAGAAATAAAAGAAGGTAAGTTGTAAAAACTCATTTCATTAAATAAAAAGTCTTTCAAGTTATATTTTGAAAGACTTTTTTGTTTAACAAACACTTGTTAATTCTGTTTTTGAAAAGAAAGCACATTATTTTATTCACTATATTAGTTCTATGGAAAAGCATTTTCAAGTTTCTATTATTGGTGGTGGTTTAGCTGGTCTAACAGTAGCTATTGATTTATTAAAACGAAAATTTAATGTAACTCTTTTCGAAAAAAATGAATTTCCTAAGCATAAAGTTTGTGGTGAATTTATTTCCAATGAAGTTTTACCCTATTTAAATGATTTAGGTTTAGATATTAAATCTCTTAAACCTACTAAAATAAATAGAACCCAATTGTCTACTCATTCAGGAAAGGCTATTGAGTCTAAATTGCCATTAGGGGGTTTTGGAATAAGTCGCTACACATTAGATAATTATATCTATTCAAAATTCATTGAACAAGGAGGGAAAGTTGTAAAAGATTCAGTAAGTAAAGTTGAATTTTCAAATGAAATTTTTACTATTTTCACTCAATCCAATGAAAGTTATACTTCTAAAATTGTTTTAGGTGCTTTTGGAAAACGTTCTAATATTGACATTCAATTGCATCGTAAATTTATTCTACAAAAATCTCCATGGTTAGCAGTAAAAGCACATTATTTAGGAAATTTTCCAAATGATTTAGTAGGCTTACATAACTTTGATGGTGGATACTGTGGTATCTCTAAAATTGAAAATGAGAGTATTAATATATGTTATCTTGTTCGATATGAATCGTTTAAAAAGTATAAAAAGATAGAAGATTTTCAAGAAAAAGTAATGTATAAAAACAAGAAACTTGAAACTATATTTAAAGAAAGTAAAATTATTTTTGAAGCTCCATTAACTATCAGTCAAATTTCATTTGAAAATAAATCTAAAATAGAAAACCACATGCTAATGATAGGTGATGCAGCTGGTTTAATTCATCCTTTATGTGGAAATGGAATGGCAATGGCAATTCACAGTGCAAAAATTAGCAGCGAATTAATTACTGATTTTCTTCAAAATAAAATTTCAAGAACAACATTAGAGTCAAAATATGAAGATATTTGGAACAAAACGTTCAAAAAAAGAATCAAATTTGGAAAATTTTTATCCAAACTCTTATTGAATTCGTACTTTTCTAAAATAACAATGAATGTATTGATTATATTTCCTTTTTTGCTACCAATCATTATTAAAAAAACACACGGAAAACCTTTATAATGGCAATCAATACTAGATATAGAACAGAAGAGGAAGAAATCATGGATGATTTTTCATTAAAAGGAGAAGAACTTCGTGATGCTTTGGATAAAATAGCTTCCATAAACCAGTTATTAGGGGGAAACCATCTAACTTTACAAGGAGTTAAAAAACTAATTCATACAAAAGAAGAAATTACAATTGTTGATGTGGGTTGTGGTAATGGTGATATGTTGAGAACTTTAGCAGATTTTGCAAATAAAAACAATTTCAAATTTAATTTAATTGGAATTGATGCAAACGCTTTTACAATTGATTATGCAAAGAAACTCTCAACAAAGCATACAAATATTCATTATAAATGCGAAGATATTTTTAGTGAATATTTTAGTCAATTAAATTATGATATTGTATTGTGTACCTTAACGTTACACCATTTTAAAAACAAACAAATTAATTACTTAATTCAACTTTTTTGTAAGCAAGCTCGAATAGGAATAATAATAAATGATTTACATCGAAATATAATTGCTTACAGAGCTTTTCAACTCATTTGCTTTATTTTTAGATTGAACAAAATGTCTAAAGAAGATGGTTTAGTTTCCATTTTAAGAGGGTTCAAAAAACAAGAATTAATCAATTTTTCCGAAAGGAATAAATTAGAAAATTACACTATACATTGGAAATGGGCTTTTCGTTACCAATGGATTATTAAAAAATAGATTAAGATGTCAGTTAAAATAATAAATGTTGCCACTCAAGTACCTGATTTCTCTAGAGAAACCAATGATATTTTGCCTTTTCTAGATGTTTGGTTAACCAATCAAGATGATAGATTTAAACGAAAAGTAAAAAAAATATTTGAAGGAGCTAATGTAGATAAGCGCTATTCAATTATGGATCCAGAAGAAGTGTTTTCATTGCACTCATTTGAAGAAAGAAATGCTATTTATGCAAGAGAAATGATTATTTTAGGAGAAAAAGTGCTCAAAAAAGCTTTGAATAAGGCCAATTGGCAACCTCAATCCCTAGATTTTATTATTACAGTAAGTTGCACAGGAATTATGATTCCATCCTTAGATGCTTATTTAATTAATAAATTGAATTTGCGTCAAGATATTGTTCGTTTACCTGTTACAGAAATGGGTTGTGTCGGTGGAGTTTCTGGAATTATTTATGCCAAAAACTTCCTAAAAGCTAACCCAAATAAAAGAGCTGTTGTAATTACAGTGGAAAGTCCAACAGCAACCTTTCAATTAGATGATTATTCTATGGCAAACATTGTGAGTGCTGCTATTTTTGGTGATGGAGCAGCTTGTGTTTTACTGTCATCGTATGAAGATGAAGTTGGTCCAACAATAGTAGATGAATCCATGTATCACTTCTATAACAAAGAACACATGATGGGTTTTGATTTAACTAACAAAGGATTAAAAATGATTCTAGACATAGAAGTTCCAGATACAATTGAACAACATTTTCCAGCCATAATTCATCCTTTTTTAGAAAAAAATAATTTAACAATAAAAGATATCGAACATTTAATTTTTCATCCAGGTGGAAAAAAAATTGTTAATTTAGTAGAAGGGTTATTTTTTGAATTGGGTAAGAATATTAATGATACTAAAGAAGTACTTCGATTATACGGAAATATGTCAAGTGCAACTGTACTATATGTTCTAGAACGAATTATGAATAATCAACCCAAAGCTGGAGAAAAAGGGGTAATGTTAAGTTTTGGACCAGGTTTTACAGCTCAACGCGTTTTATTAGAATGGTAGAATGACAAAACAAGAAATCATATCAAAATTACCTTATTCCAAACCTTTTTTGTTTGTGGATGAAATTCTATTAATCAATGAAAATAGTGTAGAAGGGACATTTATCTTCGATGAAAAATTGGATTTTTATAAAGGCCATTTTAAAGACAATTCTATTACGCCAGGAGTTATTTTGATTGAAACCATGGCTCAAATAGGATTAGTTTGTTTAGGAATTTATTTAAATCAAGGAAAAGAAATTAAAACCATTGGATTTACATCATCCGAAGTTGAGTTTTTAAAACCAGTTTACCCCAATGAGAAAGTAAAAGTAATTTCAGAAAAAATATACTATCGCTTTGGAAAATTAAAATGTAAAGTCAAAATGGTAAATGAAAATAGAGAAGAAGTTTGTTTTGGAATTTTAGCTGGAATGATTGTTTAGTAGGATTGAAGGATTAAAAGATTGAAGATTAAAAGATTTAAAGATTGAAGGATTGTATTTGAACTTGAATTTTGTAATTGTAATTGAATTTTGAAAAAAAGAGTTGTCATAACAGGATTAGGAATTGTTGCTCCAAATGGAGTAGGACTTCAAGCGTTTACTAATGCCATAAAAAATGGTGTTTCAGGAATTGAGTTTGATGCTGAATTAGAGCGTTTGAAATTTTCTTGTCAGATTTCAGGTACTCCAAAAATTTCAGAAGAACTTAAACGAGAATATTTTACCGAATTAGAATTGCGAAATTTCAATTCAACGGGTATATTATATGGTGTAATTGCTGGAATAGATGCATGGAAAGATGCGGGTTTATTCATAGAAAATAATGAAAATCCTGATTGGGAAAGTGGAACAATTTTCGGAACAGGAACATCTGGAATTGAAAAGTTTAGAGAATCTATTTATAAAATTGATGATTTTCAAACCAGAAGGCTAGGAAGTACAGCCGTAGCACAAACTATGAATAGTGGCATTTCAGCCTTTTTAGGAGGGAAATTAGGTTTAGGCAATCAAGTCACAACTAATTCATCTGCATGCACTACAGGAACAGAAAGTATCTTAATGGGATTTGAACGCATCCAACAAGGTAAGGCTAAACGAATGTTGGTTGGAAGCACAAGCGATTCAGGGCCTTATATTTGGGGAGGATTTGATGCTATGAAAGTTTGTACCTTTAAACACAACGATGCTCCAAAAAAAGGGTCAAGACCTATGAGTATGTCAGCTTCAGGATTTGTACCAAGTAGTGGAGCAGGAGCTATGGTTATTGAAGATTTAGAATCAGCTTTAGACCGTGGAGCTCGAATTTATGCAGAAATTCTAGGAGGAAATATAAATTCTGGAGGACAAAGAGGAGAAGGAACTATGACTGCACCTAACTCAGTAGCTGTACAAAAATGTATTGTTGATGCCTTGAAAGATGCCAATGTAAATTCAAATGAAGTTGATGCCATAAACGGACATTTAACAGCCACATCAAAAGATGCATTAGAAATTAAAAATTGGACGGAAGCCTTAGGTCGAAAAGGAACTGATTTCCCTTATATAAATTCACTAAAAGGAATGGTTGGTCATTGTTTATCTGGAGCAGGTAGTGTTGAGGCTGTAGCAACTATTCTTCAAATTTACAAAGGTTTTATTTTTCCAAATAGTAATTGCGAAGATTTGAATGAAGAAATAAAAATACTAATTTCAGAAGATAAAATTCCACAACAATTGCTTTATAAAGAATTAAATATAGTTGTAAAAGCCAGTTTTGGATTTGGTGATGTGAATGGTTGTATAATTTTAAAAAAATATAAGTCCAACTAAAAACAAGTATAAATAACCTTGATTTACAAAACATTAACCTCAAATTAAATTTTTCACATGGCATTACATATGACCTTTAAAATTAATAAATAGCTATATATGAATAAAGAAGAAATAATAGAAAAATTAAAGCCAATAGTCAAACCATTTGTTAAGGATGAAGAAGCTTTTAATAACATAAATGAAAAGACACATTTTATTACAGATTTGAATATCAATTCTGCTAATTTAGTAGATATTGTTTTAGATGTGGAAGAAGCTTTTGACATTGAAATTGATAATGAATCTATGGAAAAGATGTTGGATTTAGAAAATACCATTACAATCATTCAAACTAAATTAACAGAAAAATGATAGGAAATGATGTTGTAGATTTGGTTTTAGCTCGAAAAGAAAGCAATTGGAAACGAAAAGGTTTTCTCAACAAGTTATTTACAACATTTGAACAAAATCTAATTCAAGAAGCAAGGAATCAAGAAGAAATGGTTTGGATGCTTTGGAGTATAAAAGAAAGTGCTTACAAGGCTTATCAAAGAATTAATTATAATGAAGGTTTTTACCCTACAAAAATTAAAATTATAGCAATTAATTCAAAAAACGAATCTGTTATACAACTTTTTGATACTATTCTTTACGGTCAAACACAAATTAATAAAGACATTATTAAAACTATTGTAGTACTTAATAAATTGAATTTTAACAAGCTAGTTTATTTAAATTCAATTGAATATATTAAAGACTCAAATGGTTTACCCATTTCTTTAAATTATAAAAAATTAATTTCTGTAAGCCATCATGGACGATTTCAGGAAATTATAGGATTATTATAAATTCAAGTTTCTTCAAAATAATTACTTTTTTTCTTAATAATAGGGTTGTTTATTTAAGTTTTTATCTTTTTTAAACTATAATATTTTTTAAAATCATATTTTTTGTTGGTTAATTTTATTAAATTAATATTGTTTTTTAAAAAAATATATTACTTTTGTGTAATCGATTACAATTAAAATTATTCGCATGACAAATTTCAACTTTAGATACGCATCACATCCTATTGATGCAAGAAAGTATGACACAACTCAAATCAGAGAACATTTCTTAATAGATAACCTTTTTTCAAAAGATGAAATAAATTTAACTTATTCTATGTATGATAGATACATAGTTGGAGGAATCATGCCAGTTACTAAAACCTTAAAATTAGAAACAATTCCGTATTTAAAATCTGAAAACTTTTTAGATAGAAGAGAAATAGGAATAGTAAATGTAGGGGGCAAGGGAAAAGTTATAGTTGATGGTGAAGTTTTTGAATTAGATAAGAAAGAAGCTTTATATATTGGTTCTGGATGTGTTGAAGTTTTGTTTTCAAGTTTAGAAAATAATCCTGCTTTGTTTTACATTAATTCTGCTCTAGCTCATAAAAAATTTCCAACTAAAAAAGTAAACAAGGAGAATGCAGAAATCGTTCACATGGGCGATGAAAAATATGCTAATAAAAGAATTATCAATAAACTAATTGTAAACAGTGTAGTAGAAACTTGCCAAGTTCAAATGGGACTTACTGAGTTGTTACCAGGAAATGTTTGGAATACAATGCCAGCTCATACACACAACAGAAGAATGGAGGCCTATTTCTATTTTGATTTAGAAGAAGGGCAAACAATAGCTCATTTTATGGGCGAACCAGAACATACACGTCACATATTTTTAGAAAATAATCAAGCCGTTTTATCTCCAGAATGGTCTATTCATTCAGGTTCAGGAACAGCAAATTACTCTTTTATTTGGGGAATGGCTGGTGAAAATTTAGATTACGGAGATATGGATATAGTAGCACCTAACAAATTAAAATAATAATGAATCTATTTAATTTAACTGGAAAAAGAGCCTTAATTACTGGTGGAACTCATGGTTTAGGACAAGCAATGGCAGAAGGATTAGCCAGTGCAGGTGCTAAACTTGTGATTACAGGTACAACGCAAAGTAAAATGGATGAGGCTATTGCCTATTATACTAGCAAAGGATACGAAGCAAAAGGTTACATTTTTGATGTAACAAACGAAATGGATGCTGCAAAATATATTGACATCATTACAAAAGAATTAGGAAACATCGATATTTTAGTCAATAATGCTGGAATTATCAAAAGAGAATTAGCGATAACAATGCCTGTTTCTGATTTTAGAAAAGTTATTGATGTAGACTTAGTTGGACCTTTCATCATGTCACAATTAGTTGCTAAGCAAATGATTGAAAGAAGAGAAGGTAAAATAATCAATATTTGCTCTATGATGAGTGAATTAGGTAGAAATAGTGTTTCGGCTTACGCTGCTGCTAAAGGTGGTTTGAAAATGCTAACACAAAACTTAGCTACGGAATGGGCTAAATACAATATTCAAGTAAACGGAATTGGACCAGGTTATTTTGCAACTTCACAAACAGAACCTATTCGTGTAGATGGACATCCTTTCAACGAATTTATCATTAATAGAACACCAGCTGCTCGATGGGGAAATCCTGAAGATTTAGCAGGTACAGCTGTTTTTTTAGCTTCAAAAGCAAGTGATTTTGTTAATGGACAAGTAGTTTATGTGGATGGTGGAATTTTAGCCACTATTGGTAAGCCTTCAAACGAAGAATAATATATTTAAATAATGAGTAAAAATTTTATAAACGATAACTTTCTATTAGAAAATAAATACGCCGAAGAGCTATATCATAATTATTGTAAAAATCAGCCTATTATAGATTATCATAATCATTTATCTCCCCAATTAATTGCAGAAGACGCTATTTTTGAAAACATTACTAAAGTTTGGATTAATGGGGACCATTACAAATGGAGAGCTATGAGAACTTTAGGTGTAAATGAAAAATTTATTACAGGAGATGCCTCTGATAAAGATAAATTCTTGCAATGGGGAAAAACGGTTCCTTATACTATGAGAAATCCTTTATATCATTGGACTCATTTAGAATTAGCGAGGTACTTTGACATCCATGAATTATTGAACGAAAAATCAGCTGAAAAAATTTATGAAGAAGCTTCTGAAAAAATAAATTCTCAAGCTAATAGTACTAGAAATTTATTGCGAAAAGTTAAAGCCGAATTCGTTTGTACAACGGAGGATCCAATTGATAATTTAACCTATCACCAACAATTAGCAAAAAGCGATTTTGAAGTAAAAGTAAGTACTGCTTTTCGTCCTGATAAAGCCATTTTAATTTCAAATGACGGTTATAATGAATATATTAATAAATTAGGTGAAGTAGTTGGAATTGAAATTAATACGTATGCTAATTTATGCGATGCTTTAAAAAATAGAATTGCTTATTTTGATGAAAATGGAAGTAAGCTTTCAGATCATGGTTTAGAGCATATTTATTTCGAAGATTTTACAGAAACTGAAATTAATGCTATCTTCAAAAAGAAACGTGAAAATGTAACTTTAACCAATGAAGAAACTTTAAAATTTCAAAGTGCTATTTTATTGTTTTTATCTGAAACGTATCATGAATTTGGCTGGGTACAACAATTTCATTTAGGTGCTTTACGTAACAACAATGCTCGTATGCACAGAATTCTTGGACCCGATACAGGCTGGGATTCTATTGGAGATTATGCTCAAGCTCAAAAATTATCAGCATTTTTAAATGCATTAGATAGTAAAGATAAACTAACGAAAACCATTATTTATAACTTAAATCCAGCTGATAACGAAGTTATGGCAACGATGATTGGTAACTTTAATGATGGTAGTGTTAAAGGTAAAGTGCAATTCGGTTCAGGTTGGTGGTTTTTAGACCAAAAAGACGGAATGACAAAACAATTAAATGCTCTTTCAAACATGGGATTAATTAGTTGTTTTATTGGAATGTTAACTGATTCTAGAAGTTTCTTATCATTCCCAAGACATGAATATTTCAGACGTATTTTGTGCAACCTTTTAGGTGATGAAATTAAAAGAGGTGAATTGCCAAATGACATGGAATGGATTGGTAAAATGGTTGCTGATATCAGTTATAACAACGCAAAAGAATATTTTAAATTCTAAATGATGACAAACGCAACTGTTTTTTTTGAAAAGGATAAATTGAAATGGGAAGCTGTAGATGCCAAAATCCAACGTCAAGTTGTGGGCTATGATGACAAAATTATGATGGTGAATGTTAAATTTGATAAGGATGGAATAGGAGCCATGCATTATCATCCTCATACTCAAGTTACCTATGTTGCAGAAGGAAAATTTGAAGTAACTGTTGGTGATGAAACTAAAATAGTAAAAAAAGGAGATTCATTTTTTATTCCTTCCAACGTAATGCATGGAGTCATTTGTGTAGAAGAAGGAATACTAATCGATGTGTTTAGTCCAATGAGAGAAGATTTTTTAAAATAATTAAATTAAAAAATGAATAAAGTAGTCACTTTTGGTGAAATAATGTTACGCCTTTCTACAGAAAGACATTTGCGTTTTGGGCAATCCAAAGCTTTTGCTGCTACTTATGGAGGTGGTGAATTTAATGTGGCTGTATCCTTAGCTAATTACGGAGTTAATGCTGAATTTGTAACCCGTATTCCAGACAACGAAATTGGACATTGTGCTTTGCAAGAAATGCGAAAAATGAATGTCGATTCTAAAAATGTACTTTTTGGAGGAGATCGTTTGGGAATTTATTTTTTAGAAACTGGAGCGGGAAATAGAGGAAGTAATGTCGTTTATGATAGAGCTAATAGTGCTATTGCAACTGTTGAACCAGGTGCTTTTGATTGGGAAAAAATATTTGAAGGAAAGACTTGGTTTCATTGGAGTGGTATAACACCTGCAATATCTCAATCTGCTGCTACTGAATGTTTAATAGCAATTAAAACCGCACACAAATTAGGTTTAACTATTTCATGTGACCTAAATTATAGATCCAAATTATGGAAATATGGTAAACAACCTAGTGTTGTAATGCCAGAAATGTTGAAATATTGTCACGTTATTTTGGGAGATATCGATACAGCTTATTTCATGTTAGGAAAAGATAAAGTGAATCCAGATTATACAGATGAGGCTTCACTTCCTTCTTTATATGGAAAATTAGTTGAATCATGTCCAAATTTGAAGATTGCAGCAACCACATTGCGTTACTCTATTAGTGCATCACATCAAAGAATTGGAGGCATTTTATTTGATGGAAATCAAATATATAAAGCAGCTATTAAGGAAGTAACACCTGTTGTGGATAGAGTAGGAACAGGTGATGCGTTTATGGGGGGACTATTATTTAGTTTAATAGATCAACCAACAAATCTACAAAGAGCTTTAGATTTTGCTGTAGCAGCTTGTTGTTTAAAACATACAATTGTAGGGGATTATAATTTAGCAACTCTTCAAGAAATAGAAAACATAATTGGAGGAAATTCTTCGGGATTAGTTTCAAGATAAAAGAATAAAATAATGAGTAAAATTCAAAAAGCTTCAGATGCAATCGTTCAGCAAGGAATACTTCCATTATATTTTAATGCAGATGAAAAAGTTACAATTGAAATTTTGAGAGCAATTTATAGAGGAGGAATTAAGGCTGTTGAATATACAAGTCGCGGAGACACAGCATTCACTAATTTTATTAAAATGGTTGAAGTTAGAAATGCTGAAATGCCAGATATGTTATTAGGAATTGGAACAATAAAAAACTTAAACCAAGCGGAAGAGTATTACAAAGCTGGTGCTGATTTTTTTATTAGTCCAGGTTTTGTTCCAGAAATAGCTGCATTTTTAAAAAGTAAAGAGGTTTTATATAGCCCTGGTTGTATGACACCTACTGAAATTATTGCGGCAGAAAACGCAGGAGTAAAATTTATAAAACTCTTTCCAGGAAATGTTTTGGGACCTGACTTTTTAAAAGCAATAAAAGATATTTTTCCTAAATTGGATTTTATGCCCACAGGAGGTGTAGATACCACTAAGGAGAGTATTCAAGAATGGTTTAATGCTGGTGTTTCTGCTGTAGGAATGGGAAGTAAATTGATTAGCAAAAAATTAATGGAAAGTAAAGATTATGCAACAATTGAATCAGAAACTAAAAGAGTTTTAGAAATAATTCATTCAATTAAAGTTAATTAAGAAAATAAATCATCTATTCTACTGAAAATAGATTTAAATAAAAACATAAGTATGAGTGATTTAACTCCAAAAAAAACAACAAAATTTAGATGGACCATTTGTGGACTATTATTCATGGCAACAACCATAAATTATTTAGACAGACAGGTTCTTTCATTAACTTGGAAAGACTTTATTGCACCCGAATTTCATTGGACTAATAATGATTACGGAAATATAACAGCTCTATTTTCAATTTTTTATGCTGTATCCTTATTATTTGCGGGTCGTTTTGTTGATATCATGGATACTAAAAAAGGATTTCTTTGGGCAATCGGTGTATGGTCTGTTGGTGCGTGTTTACATGCTTTCGCAGGTATTGCAACTTCAGGTTATATCACAGGGGAATGGTTTGTTGGTTTTGAAGGAGCAAAGGATATTATTAGTACTGTTAATGATACAGGTTTGGTAATTTCAGTAAGTGTAACTCTATTTATTTTTGCTCGTTTTGTTTTAGCTTTGGGTGAAGCTGGAAACTTTCCAGCAGCAATCAAAACTACGGCAGAATATTTTCCTAAAAAAGATAGAGCCTTTTCAACAAGTATTTTCAATGCAGGAGCAACTGTTGGAGCATTAGCTGCACCCGTTACTATACCTTTTATTGCAGAAGCTTATGGTTGGGAGATGTCCTTTATTATTATTGGAGCACTAGGTTTTATATGGATGGGGTTTTGGATATTTATGTATGAAAAACCAGAAAAACACCCAAAAGTAAGTGCAGCAGAATTAGAATATATTCAGCAAGATGTAATTGCTGATAGTAAAATTGAAGGATATGTTCCAGAAACGACAATCAAAGTTTCTTTATTGGATTGCTTTAAATATAAACAAACTTGGGCTTTTGCTTTTGGTAAATTTATGACTGATGGTGTTTGGTGGTTTTTCTTATTCTGGACACCTGCTTATTTGAGTTCTGTTTATGGAATGGATTCTACTCAAGCAGCATTTCCTTTATTTGTTCTATATATGATAACATTGGTTTCAATTATTGGAGGCTGGTTGCCCACTTATTTTGTAGATAAAAAAGGAATGAATCCTTATGAAGGTAGGATGAAAGCCATGCTAATTTTTGCCTTTTTTCCCTTGTTAGCTTTAATAGCACAGCCTTTAGGACATTATACGTATTGGATTCCTGTAATCATAATTGGAATCGCTGGAGCTGCTCATCAAGCTTGGTCAGCAAATATTTTTACAACTGTTGGTGATATGTTTCCTAAAAAAGCAATTGCTACCGTTACAGGTATTGGTGGTTTAGCAGGTGGTTTAGGCTCAACGCTTATCAATAAAGGTTCAGGAGTTTTATTTGATTACAGTGAAAGTACAAACATGGCTTTCGTGGGATTTAATGGAATAGAAGCCGGATATTTTATCATTTTTTCAATTTGTGCTGTTTGTTATTTAATTGGCTGGATGGTTATGAAAACTTTAGTGCCAAAATACAGTCCAATAACAAATTTGTAAAATAAGAATTAAATTATCTGAAAGATAAAACGAAAATATAGAAGAAATGGAAAATCTAGTAAAACAAAAAATAAATAGAAAAAATATAGAACCACAAGCTTTATATCCAATTAAAGTAGTGCAATTTGGTGAAGGTAATTTTTTACGAGCTTTTGTAGATTATGCTTTTCAAAGATTAAATAATGAAGTTGATTTTAAAGCTGGAGTAGCTGTTGTGCAACCTCTAGCAGGGGGATTAGTTCAAATGCTAAATGATCAAGAGGGGCTTTACACATTATTTATGAACGGTGTAAAAAAGAATGAAAAAATTCAGAAAATTGAATTAATTAAAAACGTAGTAAAAGGGGTTAATCCTTACAGTGATTTTCAGGCCTACATGGATTTAGCCAAAGAAGAAGAACTTCAATTTATCATCTCAAATACAACTGAAGCAGGAATTGAATTTATTGATTCAGATACACCAGAAATGCAACCACCAGCATCTTTTCCTGCAAAATTAACTGTTTTATTACACGAAAGATTCAAGCATTTTAACGGAGATAAATCAAAAGGTTTAACGATTATTCCATGTGAATTAATCAATTACAATGCAGCTACTTTAAAAGAAATTATTTTAAAATATTGTGAATTATGGAAATTAGATAATCAATTCAAAACATGGTTATTAGAAAGTTGTACTTACCACAATACTTTAGTAGATAGAATTGTTCCGGGTTACCCAAAAAACGAAATTGAAGAATACAATAACAAATTAGATTATCACGATGATTTAATCGTTACGGCTGAACCATTTTTTCTTTGGGTTATTGAAGGAGACGAAGCTTTAAAACAAAAATTACCTTTTCATAAAACCGATTTAAATGTCAAGATTGTTGATGACATGCAAGACTTCAGAACGCTAAAAGTTCGTATTTTAAATGGTGCACATACAGCTATGGTTCCTTTTTCATTATTATATGGAAATGAAACCGTAAGACAAACTGTTGAGGGTGATTTTACAGGAGATTTTGTAAATCATGTTATTATAGAAATCAATGAGACTTTACCTTTTGATAAAAGTGAGGTTTTAGCTTATTCAGATGAAGTAATGGATCGTTTTAGAAATCCATTTATCATTCACAAATTAGCAGATATTGCTTTAAATACGGTTTCAAAATTTAAAGTTCGAGTATTGCCAAGTTTACTTCAATATGTAGAAAAAAATAATGACTTACCTATTCATTTGACCTATTCATTAGCATGCTTAATTCAGTTCTACAAAGGAACATGGAATAATGAAGCCTTGCCAATAAACGATAGCCCTGATATTGTTGCTTTTTTCAAAGAGGCTTGGAGTTCAAACGACTTAAATAAAGTAACAAAAGCCACATTAGAAAACACAGAATTTTGGGAGAAAGATTTGACTAAAATTGCTGGTTTATCAGAAGCAGTAGTTTTAGCACTTACTGAAATTGATGCTAACGGAATCGAAAAAGGTTTTGTGAATTTTAAAAATAAATTCAACTTATAATTATTGGTTATGCAAAAGAAATTAATAAAAGTTCATCCATCTGATAATGTACTGGTTGCATTAATAAATTTAGAAAATGGAGAACAAATAAGTTTTGAAGATTCTCTAATTACTTTAGCTTCAGATGTAAAGGCAAAACATAAAATTGCTGCACAAAAATTTAAAGCTGGAGATAGAATCATTATGTATGGTGTACTTGTAGGAACTGCTAATTTAACTATTGAAAAAGGAGAAGTTTTAACAACAGCAAACGTTAAGCATCAAAGTGAAAAAGTATTTGGAAAAACAGATTCAATAGGTTGGACGGCTCCAAATATTGAAAGATGGAAAGATAAGACTTTTGATGGTTATCATAGAGAAGACGGCCAAGTGGGAACAGAAAATGTCTGGTTGTTTTTCCCTTTAGTTTTTTGTGAAAATAGAAATATAGAAATTTTAAAAGATATTTTCGAAAAAGAACTTTTAAAACATAAAGTTAACAAACATCAAATGTTATTGCGTTCCCTAGTTAGTGGAAATGTAGAAGCAGAAGATATTAAAGATAATAAAGATGTTTTTGATAATATTGATGTAAAATTCATCACCCATCAAGGTGGTTGTGGAGGAATTCGTCAAGATTCTGAATTATTAGCTAAATTATTAGCAGGCTATGTTAATAATCCCAATGTAGCTGGTGCAACAGTTTTAAGTCTTGGATGTCAAAATTTACAAATTGAAATTTTTAAGAACGCTTTAAAAACTATCAATCCTAATTCTCAAAAACCTATTGTTATTTATGAACAACAGCAAATGGGAACAGTTGATGAAATGCTTACTGCTGTTGTAAAAGATTCTTTTGAAGCAATTAAAAAAGCAAATAATATTCAAAGAAAACCAGCCCCATTATCAAAATTAAGAGTTGGTTTAGAATGTGGTGGATCTGATGGTTTTTCAGGAATTTCTGCTAATCCAACATTAGGTCATGTTTCAGATATGTTAGTTTCATTAGGCGGAACAGCAATTTTATCCGAATTTCCTGAATTATGTGGTGTAGAGCAGGAGTTAGTTAACCGATGCGTGGAAGAAGAAAAAGGAGAAAAGTTTCTAAAATTAATGAAAGCTTTTGAAAAATCTGTAGTAGATGCAGGTTCAGGCTTTGATATGAATCCTTCTCCAGGAAATATTAAAGACGGATTAATTACAGATGCAATGAAATCGGCTGGAGCTGCTAAAAAAGGGGGAACTTCACCAGTTTGTGATGTTTTGGATTATGGTGAATATGTAACAACACCAGGTTTGAATTTACTAAATACCCCTGGTAATGATGTTGAAAGTACAACAGCCATGGTGGGGGCAGGTGCAACAGTTGTTTTATTTACAACAGGTTTAGGAACTCCAACAGGAAATCCAATTGCGCCTATTATTAAAGTTTCTTCAAATACAGAATTAGCTACAAAAATGCCCGATATTATTGATATCGATACAGGTGCTGTAATTAGAGGAGATAAAACCATAGAAGAAATGGGGGAAGCCATGTTAGACTTTATTATAGATGTTGCTAGTGGTAAAATTATAACAAAAGCAAAACTTTTAAATCAGAATGATTTTATTCCTTGGAAACGAGGAGTTTCGTTATAAATAGTTAGTTTTAAAAAAACCGTTTAGAAATTCTAAACGGTTTTTTTATAATTTATTTTTGAGTAGATTTTCTTATAATCAATTCAGGTTCCAGCACTACCTTTTTTTCTATTTTAACTTTTTCAGTATTATTTACTTGTTCTAAAAATACTTTTGCCGTCATTCTTCCCATTTCTAAAGGAAACTGGTCTATTGTACTAATTGATAATTCCATAAACTTAGTAAAAGGTTCGTTAGCAAAACCTATAACAGAAAAATCAGTAGGAATTTTTATACCTCTAGCTTTTAATTCTTGAATTGCTCCTAATGCAGCAAAATCACTGGCAGAAAAAACAGCTTCTGGTGGATTCTTTAATTTTAACAACTTTTTAATTGCCTTTTTACCTTCCTCTAGTGAACTTTTGGCTCTTACTACATATTCATCAACATAATCAATATTATTATCTATTAATGCTTGTTGATATCCCATAAAACGTTCTTTAAAGATTTCAATATTTGTATCTCCTGAAAAATGAGCTATTTTCTTGCAACCAGAATCTATAAGGTGTTGAGTAGCTTTATAACCTCCTTCAAAATCGTTAATGGTTACAGAACTTACATTCTTCATGGTTTTCTTTCTATCGAAAAATATTAAGGGAACCTCTTTTCTCAATATACGTTCAAATGATGACGTATCACTACTCGACGTTGAAATTAATATACCATCAACTTGAGAATTCAAAAGGGCATCAATATTAGCTATTTCTTTTGCTTCAATACCATTTGTTTGACAAATAATTACATGATAGCCATGTGGATTTAGCTCTTCTTCAATTCCTCTAATTACAGATCCAAAGAAATTACTATCTATTCTAGGTACTATTACTCCTACATTATTACTTTTTCCACTTTTAAGCGCTAAAGCAAGTTTATTTTGTTCATAGTTCATTTTTGAAGCCATATTTAGAACTAATTCTTTTGTGGCTTGACTAATGTTTGGGTTATTATTTAAAGCCCTTGATACGGTAGCAGCAGTGATATTTAGCTTCTTTGCAATATCATAAATGGTAATCTTTTTTTTCATCAATTGAAAGGTTATAAGAATCTAAAATTATATAATTCGTAAAAATGAGAGTATAATTCAGACACAAATGTAACAATAACTATTTATTATTTAAATATAATATTAATTTAAGCCTGTTTGTTGGTTTAAAATAGGGATATTATATTTTTTTTAACTTTTTTTTATTTTTTTAAAAAAAATACTTGGTTTATATTATAGGATTAATTATTTTTGGTAATCGATTACATAATATAATATAGCTCTGTAAAAGTAATAATTAAACTAAATAAATGACATCATTAAGAATAATATTGATTCTGCTAACTGTTTTTTCTTCAATTTGTTGCAAAAATTCTGAAAAAGAACAAATAATAAAGGAAGATAATCCATGGAAGAATTTTAGTACTATTTTAAAAAATACAGTAGAACCTGTTTTTAAAACGGATACATTAAACATAATAGATTTTGGAGCCGTAGCCGATCAAAAAAAGTTGAATACAGCTTCTTTTGCCAAAGCTATAAATCAATGTTCTTTAAATGGTGGTGGTGTTGTTTTAGTTCCAAAAGGAAAATATTTGACAGGACCAATACATTTAGAAGACAATGTAAACCTTCATTTAGAAGAAGGTTCAGAAATTCTTTTTAGCGTAAATCCTGATGATTACTATCCATTAGTCCATACTTCTTTTGAAGGAATTGAATTGATGAATTACTCTCCTTTAATATATGCATATAAAAAGAATAATATAGCAATCACAGGAAAAGGAATTTTAAATGGTCAAGCCGATGAAACAAATTGGTGGCCATGGAAAGGAAGTACATCTGAAGGAGGAACTTACGGATTTACTAAAGGTAAACCTTCTCAAAAAGACAGCTTAAATCTTCCTGTCTTAATGGATATGGGGCAAAATGCTACTCCTATTGAAAAAAGAGTTTTTGGAAAAAATCATTATCTAAGACCCAATTTTATAGAACCTTTTGAATGTACAAATGTTCTTATAAAAGATGTAAAAATAATTAGCGCTCCATTTTGGATTATTCATCCTATGAAATCTACAAATGTAATTGTAGATGGGGTAACTGTTCAAAGTCACGGTCCAAATAATGATGGATGTGATCCAGAGTATTCTAAAAATGTTATTATTAGAAATTGCACCTTTAATACAGGTGATGATTGTATTGCTATAAAAGCAGGAAGAGATGCTGAAGGAAGAAGAATAGGTATTAAAAGTGAAAATATAGTGGTTCAAAATTGTAAAATGATTGATGGACACGGAGGAGTTGTTATAGGAAGTGAAATGTCGGCTGGTGTAAGCAATGTTTTTGTTGAAAATTGTGAAATGGATAGCCCTAACCTTGAGCGTGCCATAAGAATTAAATCTAATTCAAGAAGAGGTGGAGTAGTTGATGGTGTTTATGTTAGAAATGTAAACATTGGTCAAGTAAAAGAAGCTGTTTTGAAAATCAATATGCATTACGCTATTTATGGAAACCAAACAGGAGAATTTATCCCAGAAGTTAGAAACGTAATCTTAGAAAATGTTACTGTTAAAGATGGAGGAAAATACGCAATTTTAGCAGATGGGCATGAAAAAGCACCAATAGACAATATTGTATTTAAAAATGTAAAAATAGAGAAAGTGAATAAAAATTTTTCTTTAAAAAATGTCTCAAACATAAAAATTATAAACACCTACATTAATAATAAAAAAATTAAAAACCTTAATTAACCAAGCAAAAATAAATTAACAAATTATGAAAATTAAATTTTTAACAAAAAATAGGTTGAAGCATTATTCTATTCTATTTTTATTTTTGTCATTTTTTTTAGTACAAACTGCTCAAGCACAAAACAGTAATTTAGTTATTAGTGGAGTTATTACTGATTCAAGTGACCAACAACCAATTCCGGGTGTAAATGTAATTGAAAAAGGAACTTCTAATGGAACGGCAACGGATTTTGATGGTGTTTATAATTTAAAAGTTAGTAGCAAGAAAGCAATATTAGTAATAAGTTCTGTTGGCTATGTTTCTCAAACGATTGAGTTAAATGGTCAAGAAAAATTAGCTATTGTTTTGGTTCAAGATACCAAAAGCCTTGATGAAGTAGTTGTAATAGGGTATGGTACATCTAAAAAATCAGATTTAACAGGTGCAGTTGCAACGATTTCTGGAGATGATTTGAAGCAAAGACCTATGTCTAATGTAGCTGAAACATTAACAGGACGTCTAGCTGGTGTTTCTGTAACTTCTACAGAAGGATCTCCAGATGCAGATATTAATATTCGTATTAGAGGAGGAAGTTCTTTAACACAAGACGCTTCACCATTAGTGATTGTAGATGGTTTTCCTGTCAATACAATTGGGGATATTTCACCATCAAACATTGAAAGTATAACTGTATTAAAAGACGCATCTTCAACTGCCATTTATGGTTCAAGAGGAGCAAATGGTGTTATATTAATAACAACAAAAAGTGGAACAAAAGGAAACAAAATTGAAGTTTCATACAATACTTTTTCAGGGGTTAATAAAATTGCAAAATATGTTGATGTTCTTAAAACGTCAGATTATGTGAAATGGCAATATGAGTACGCACAATTGTCAGATGATTTACCTTCTTTTGAAGACACTTTTGGAACATATGCTGATATTAGCCAATACGATAATGCCCCAACAGCAAATTGGCAAAAAAACATATTTGGTAGAACAGGAAGAGTTCAAAGTCATGATTTAGGAATTAGAGGTGGTTCTGATAAAATTAATTATAATTTTAATTATACGCGTTATGATTTAGATGCTATCATGATTGGTTCTGGTTTTAAAAGAGACAATTTAGCTCTTAGTTTAAAAAGCAAACCTAATAATAAGATTAGTTTATCTTATACTATGAGATATTCAAATACCGAAATTGATGGTGGTGGAGCTAATGAACAAAATGAAGTTTCTTCAGCTGATTCTAGATTAAAACATGTAATTGGATATGCTCCTATAGATATTCCAGGTGTCACAACAGATAATACAGATGAGGCATTATCAAGTTATCTTACAAACCCTTATGTAGCGGTTGCTGATAATAATAGAAAGCAATATAGAAGAAATTTTAACATGTTAGGTGGTGTAGATTGGAATATTACAGATAACCTTCAATTAAGCTCTAATTTTGGTTTAGATTATTATAAACTCTCTGACTTCCGTTTCTATGGACGAAGTACTTATTACGTAAGAAATATTCCTGCAGCTGAAAATCAAGGTTTACCAGCTTTAATATATGGAGATAGAGATAATAAAAGATTTAGAAACGCCAATACATTAAACTACGATTTTAAAAAGATGCTTGGCGATGATCATAGATTAAAAATCCTTTTAGGAGAAGAGACAATAAATTATGAGTCTAATACTTTGACTACCACTGTTCATGGTTATCCTAAATTATTCAACTTTGATAATGCAATAAACTTAACAACACAAGGAGTTCCATATTCAATTGATAACTACAATGCTGCGGATGATAAACTATTGTCTTTTTTTAGTCGTTTGAATTATGATTATAAAAACCGTTATTTATTAACTGCTACATTTAGAGCAGATGGTTCTAGTAAATTTTTAGGCAATAACAAATGGGGATATTTTCCTTCAGCAGCAGCGGCATGGAAATTATCAGAAGAAACTTTCTTGAAAAAATATGATTGGTTAAATTTATTAAAACTAAGACTTAGTTATGGGCAAGCAGGTAATAATAATATTCCTGTTAATCAAACAGTTCAAACATTTCAATCTTCAACTTCTTCATGGATTAATAATGTGTCAAATTATTTGTCTAATTCTAAAATATTAGTTAATCCAGATTTAAAGTGGGAAACTACTGTTACACAAAATATCGGATTAGATTATGAACTTTTTAAGGGACGCGTTAGCGGAACACTTGAAACTTATAAAAATGTTACCAAAGATTTATTGATACTTTTTCCTATAAATAGTGGAGGTTATGAAAATCAATATAGAAATTTAGGTGAAATTCAAAATAAAGGTATTGAAGCTAGTTTAAACCTAGATGTTATTAAAAAAGAGAATTTTAATTTAGATTTTGCTTTCAATATTTCGTTTAATAAAAACAGAATAAATTCACTAGGAAGTTTAGAAGATTTTGGAGCAAAAACAAACTGGGCTTCTACAGCAATTGGTAATGACTTCATAATTAAAACAGGAGGACAAATAGGTCAAATGTATGGATATCAAAATGATGGAAGATATGAAGTTTCCGATTTTGACTATGCAAATGGTGTTTATACCCTAAAAGATGGTGTTGCAGATGCTTCCTCAGTCATAGGAAATGTAAGTCCTGGTTCTATGAAATTAAAGGATATTAATGGAGATGGTAAAGTAGACTTAGAAGACCAAACCGTTATTGGGAATGCAAATCCAAAGTTTACAGGAGGTTTTGTTATAAATGGAGGCATTCATAACTTTGATTTTTCTGCTGGTTTCAATTTTAGTGTTGGAGGTGATATATATAATGCTAGTAAAATTGAACATTCAACTGCAACTGCTAATAATGGTCAATATAGAAATTTAACTACTATAATGGCTGATGGTCAAAGATGGACAAACATTGATCCTTCAACAGGTGCTCTTGTAACTGACCCAGATCAATTAACAGCTCTTAATGCAAATACTACAATGTGGTCTCCATTCATGAATAATTATGTTTTTTCTGATTGGGCAGTAGAAGATGGTTCTTTCTTGAGATTAAATACATTAACGTTAGGCTATAGCTTACCTAAAGAGGTTATATCAAAAATAGGTATAACAAAATTAAGACTATATACTACTGCTAGTAATGTATTTGTTTGGACAAAATATTCTGGGTCTGATCCAGAAGCATCTACAAGAAGAAATACACCATTAACACCAGCTGTAGACTATTCTCCATATCCACGTAGCAGACAATTTATCTTAGGCTTGAATTTAAATTTTTAATAAAAAATAATTAATAAAAAATTTCAAAATATGAAAAATAAAATAGTATTAACGGTTATAATCATGACTACACTAATTTTTTCGTGTAACGATGATTATTTAGATGGACCCGCAAAATCAGCATTAGATGAATCGGTCGTTTTTTCTTCTATTGATTTAGCTAAAAGTGCTGTTGATGGTATTAAAATTCCTTTTGGTGAAACTAACTCATACAGAGGTAGATATTTGCCTTGGTATGGTTTTAATACAGATACAGATTGGTATAACTCATCTGAGTCAACTTCAAATGACAAGGCATCCTTGTGTACTTACAATGCTTTGCCAAATAATAGTCAAATGAATTCTTCAAATAATGTTTTTGGAATGATGTATTCAGGTATTGAAAGAGCTAATTTGTGTATTAGAGGTTTACGTACCTATGGTAATCCAACACCAGGTTCTGATATGGGATATCTTTTAGGAGAAGCTTTAACATTACGTGCTGTTTATTATGCAGATTTGCTAAAAACTTGGGGTGATGTTCCCGCTAGATTTGAACCAACTAATAATGAAAATATATACTTGCCAAAAACAAGTAGAGATATTATATACAAACAATTAATTCAAGATTTAGGTGAAGCATCAGATTTAGTGCCTTGGCCAAACGAAACTGCTGCAACATCAAGTGTTGAGCGTATTAATAAAGCTTTTGTAAAAGGTCTTCGTTCAAGATTAGCATTAGCCGCTTCTGGTTATCAACAATATCCTGATGGTGTTAGAAGAAGTACAGATCCAGATCTTTCTGTTCAAAACATGTACACTTTAGCTTTAAATGAATGTAAATCAATCATACAAAGTGGTTCAGCACATTTGGAAACCACTTTTGAAGGACTATGGAAAAAATATAATCAAGATAATACATCGGCTGGAGGTGAATCCCTGTGGGAAATACCTTTTGGAGATGGTAGAGGACGTATGTTATTTACTTTTGCTGTAAAACACACTTCGAATGATCAATACCATGCTAATGGAAATAACAGAGGTGGAGTGGCAGGACCACTACCATTTGTGTTTTATGATTATGATGAAGCAGATCAAAGAAGAAATGTAACATGTGTTCCTTATTACTATGCAGCAGCAGTAAATAATTTCGCAAAACAAAAATTAGAGTCATTAAACAAATGGTATTTTGGTAAATATCGTTATGAATGGATGACGCGTTTTGTAACTTCTACTAATGATGATGGAGTTAACAAATTATACATGAGATATGCTGAAGTTTTATTAATGGCTGCTGAAACAGCTAATGAATTAGAAGGCCCAGGCTCAGCAGCACCTTACCTAAAAGAAATTAGAAAAAGAGCTTTTGACCCGTCATTACATAGTGTAAAAGTTGATGATTATGTTGCTGCCTTAAATAGTAAACAAGCTATGTTTGATGCCATAGTAGAAGAACATAAATATGAGTTTACTGGAGAAATGGAACGAAAACAAGCTTTAATTCGCTGGAATTTGCTTGGAACAAAATTAAACGAAGCAAAAGCTAAAATGTTTGATTTACAACAACGTGTAGGAGAATATGCAGATGTTCCAAGTACTTTATATTACAAATATGCAGCTGATAATGAAACATTAATCGTATATGGATTAAACAGAAATGAAACAACTGATCCTGGGACTGAATACACTGCTGTACCTTGGACTAATCTAACAGATTCAAAAATTAATGCCCTTTATGCATCAGATCCTGATAATAGACAATTTTGGCCTATATGGCAGGTATTTTTAGATACAAGTAATGGTACTCTTGTTAATGATTATGGATATTAGTATTTATATTATATATTGAGTTAGAGAGAAACTTGCCATACTGAACATTTTTACTAAGTAAAATATTATTTAGGTTTAGTATGGCAAGTTTTGTTTTAAATATTTCAATTTTAAATTGTTTCCCTATGTGTAAATTTCAAAGCATAATTTTTTATTTAAAATGAAAAAGAGAGTTTTATATTTCTCCTTTTTGTTATTAAACTTTGTTATAGCACAAGAGAAAGAAGATTTATCTTCTAATTGGGTATGGAATCCAGACAATGGTAATGGTACTTATACAAATCCAATTATTAATAGTGATTATTCTGATCCAGATGTAATTAGTGTAGGTAATACATTTTATATGACAGCCTCTTCCTTCAATTGCATCCCAGGATTACCAATTCTTGAATCTTATGATTTAGTTAATTGGAAATTAATCGGTTATGCCTTACATAAACAAATTCCATTAGACTTTTTTGATAATGTACAACATGGAAAAGGGGTTTGGGCTCCTTGCATAAGATACCATAACAATCAATTTTATATATTTTATCCAGATCCAGATTTTGGTATTTATATGATACATTCATCAAAACCTGACAGTGAATGGTCAGAACCCATTTTAATAAAATCAGGAAAAGGATTAATCGATCCAACACCACTATGGGATGATGATGGTAAAGCTTATTTAGTTCATGCTTTTGCAGGAAGTAGAGCAGGAATAAAGAACATGTTGGTGATTTCAACAATGAATTCTAATGCAACTCAGGTAAATAATGACGAGGTACTAATAATAGATGGTTATGCTGATGAACCAACTATAGAAGGTCCAAAAATTTATAAAAAGAATGGTTTTTATTACATATTTGCTCCTGCTGGTGGTGTTGCAACGGGTTGGCAAACGGTATTAAGATCAAAAAATATCTACGGCCCTTATGAAAAGAAAAAAATTTTAGATCAAGGGAATACAAATATTAATGGACCACACCAAGGCGCTTGGATCCAAACAAAAACAGGTGAAGATTGGTTCATTCACTTTCAAGATAAAGGAACTATTGGAAGAGTTGTTCATTTACAACCCATGAGCTGGAATAATAATTGGCCAATTATTGGCTTAGATAAAGATGGAGATGGAGTAGGTGAACCTGTTGAAACTTACAAAAAACCAAATGTAGGGAAATCATATCCAATTGTTTCTCCTAACGATTCAGATGAGTTTAATAATCCCAAATTAGAATTGCAATGGCAATGGCATGCTAACTCTAAAACAAACTGGGGTTTTCCAAGTAGCTTAGGGTATTATACATTGAATTGTATTCCAAAACCAAATGAAGCAGTCAATCTATATGATGTTCCCAATTTACTACTTCAAAAATTCCCTAGTGATAATTTTACTGCAACTACAAAATTAAATTGCAATTTTCATTTTAATGGAGAAGAAGCAGGTTTTGTAATAATGGGATTGGATTATTGCTATATCAAAATAAAAAAGGATAATGATAACTATTTTTTATCTCAAATAATCTGTAATAATGCAGATAAAAAGACAATAGAAAAAAATATTGAAGAAGTCCAGTTGAAAAGCAATTTGGTCTATATACAAGTTAATATTTCAAATAATAGTGAATGTAGTTTTTCTTATAGTGAAGAAGGTACAATTTTTAAAAAAATTGGCACTTCTTTTAAAGCGAAAGAAGGAAAATGGATAGGGGCAAAATTAGGTTTTGTTGCATTACGCGATGGATTTATCAATGATTCAGGAAACATTAAAATTGATTGGATAAGGTTTAAAAAAAAGTAATATAATATTTTGCTCCTTTTTTAAATAAATTCAGTTTATAAATACAGATTAGATTCTAATTATTAATTTTTAAAAATTAAAACAATGAAAAAAATTACTTCTTATTTATGCATACCATTGTTTTTGATCTCCTTTTGGGTTAGTAGTCAAACTACAACAACCTATAATTTAGGCGATCAATCTACTTTTACTAATACAGGAACTCAATGGGACCCTGTAACTTCAACAACAAGTCCTGATGGAAAAGTAAGGACTCAAGCTGCTACAACTAAATGGCATAGCTCTGGTTATGGAGTTGTATTTCAAAATGGCAACTCGTTAGAAATTGATGTAGTAAGTGGAAATAATACAATCCGATTTTATGGCTCTACTTATAGTGTGGGAATAATGAATGGAGGAACTACATTAGGGGCTAGTGATTTAGGTTCAATAGATGTTGATATAGACAACCATCCAGGAATGGCTGATCAAACAGGTTATTATGAATTTAATTATGTTGGAGGAGCAACAACTTTATATTTTACTTTCAATGGAAGTAATGCATATACTCCAGCTATATCCGTAACAAATATTCCAGTAACGGTTGTGATGACTGATGTTTGGGATTTTGGAGCAGCACAATTAGATGTCAATAATTATAATAATTTATTAAATGAAACCGTAATTAATTCTTGGTATGATAGTGCAATTGTAGTGGGTAGCAACGGAAATAATTTCCCAGTCAGTTTTACTGTTGGAGCATTATCATGGGTTGGAAATTCTGGAGATAGATTAAGAACAACAAATACAAATCTTACTAGAAAAGATGAAAATATAGCAAGTGTCGTTGATTATACAGGAAGAGTTTACTGCAATGGAACTCCAAATTTATCTGGTGGTGTTCCTACTAATCGTTACATGAGCATGACATTAAATGAAGATGATGAAGTCTCTATATTTGGTAGAACTGATACAGGTGGAGATTTTACTTTTGTTGACGAAACAAATCCAAGCCTACAAACGGATCTATTGACTCCAACTTTTGCAAGCGGAGCGACAACTGAATTAAAATTTGTTGCAAAAAACACAGGAACTTATAAAATTTATTCAACTAATGGTAAAGCAAGTTTTTATAGAATTTTAAGAAAAGCCGCTATTTACACAACAGTTTCTGGAAATATAGATTTAACACAAGCTGTAGGAATTCCTAGTAATTATACTGTTGTTTATTCAAATGCAGCAGGAAAATCTTGGACTTCTACTATGAATACTGATGGAACATATAATGTTAATTTGCCAATAGGTTATACTTATGATATTAGTTTAGCAGATGCAAATGGTTATATTATTACTAATGGAAATACCTTAGATTTAACAACAGTAACAGTTCCAACATTTAATCATGATATTACAATTCTTCAAGTAACATTATTTGAAGTAACGGGATCAATAGTAGGATTAGGAACTAATATTTCAAATTTAACCTTATCTTATGAAGCTAATCCTGCTACTGTCTATGTACCTTCACCAGTAATTAATACTACAAATGCAACTTATTCAGTACTTTTAGAAGCAAATATTGCATACACAATTACAGCAAATGGAGTTAATGATTATGACTTAACATCAAGCACAATTACAATTCCAGCTACAAATACTACTTCGGATATAAACTTTACTTTAAAACCAGTTTATAATGTTGCAATTACCACAACAGGTCTAACTACAGCTCAAGAAAGTAATTTACAACTTTCATTTACAAATATTAATGAAAGTGGTTATATTTATAATTTTACTTCAATAACCGGAATTACATTACGCGACGGAGTTTATTCAGTTACAGTAAGTGGTTTAAATGATTATCCTGTTGAATTAGCATTAACATCTAATTTAGTAGTTAATGGAACAGATACTTCGAAAACTTTAGAATTCAATCCAGTTACTATTTGGCCATTTAACGATCAAGTTATAACAAGTTCAACACCTTCTTATAAAGGATTACTTTTTACAGGTAATATTTCTAATTCAATGAGTCAAGGCCATTTGATTGGACAACCTGGAGGAACAATTCAAGTTCCAGTCAATCCTGGGGAAAAAGTATCTGTTAGTTATTATTATGCAGCTAACTTCACAATTGAAGGAGGAGCACCAATTAGTACAGTAAATTCAACAAATACAACATCAATAACTGATAATGTAGAATATACATATACTGGTACAACTTCTGGATATGTCAATATTGCTTTTGCTGGGACAACCTATTTTACTGAAATTAAAATTGGAGGAAGTATTCCATATAGTCCAGTAATAACTGTTGGAGTTGATAAAGATTACCAAACAATCAATGCTGCTTTAGATGCAGTTGCAAATATGGTAAGAACAAGTACAGATAGAGTTACTATTATGATTGATCCAGGAAATTATGAAGAAATGCTTGTGATTAATGAGCCTTTGGTAACTTTAAAAAATGCTTCAACTACTCCAGACACAAATCTTTCTAATGCAGGTGTTGACATTTCTTCAAATGCAGTAAGAATTACTTCTTATTATGGACATGGTTACACTTATTATAGCATGTCTTCTGATCAAAAATGGCATCAAGATGTTTTAACTGTTAATACACAAAACGGATATCCTTCTTATGTAAATACTGGAGCTGGAACAACAAATGGTTCTTATTGGAACGCTACTGTTGTAGTTGGTGCTGATGGATTTGAAGCTGAACAAATTATTTTTGAAAATTCATTTAATCAATATATTTCTAATAAAGAAGCACAAGATGTTGTTGTGGCTTGGTCAACAGGAAGTCCAGGAGTAAGACCAACAAATGTTGGAAATACAAGTGTTCAAAATAAAACTTTTGTGGAAAGAGCTGCGGCAATTGCAATTAAAAACAATATTCAAAAAACTATTTTAAACAAATGCAGAGTAGTAGGTCGTCAAGATTCATTCTATGGTGGAGTTGGATCTAGAGTAGCAGTTTATAAAGGAGATATGATGGGAGCCGTTGATTATATTTTTGGCGGAATGGATGTGGTTTTTTATCAATCAAAATTAAGTATGAATATAAGTGATGCTTCAAATGATGTCTCTTATATTACTGCTGCACAACAGAGTTCAGGAAGAGGATTTCTTATGTTTGAATGTACTATTACTTCTGCAGAACCTGGAACTGAAACAGCTTCAACTTATAGAGCCAAACCAGGTTATTTTGGTCGTCCTTGGGCTGCAACTACTAGTGAAGTGGTTTTCTATAATACAACTATTGAAACATCTAATGCTCCAAGCTATGTTGATAATTCATTAATTATGCCATTAGGCTGGTTAAATACACTAAATGGAACATCTCCAGGAATGTATGAATATGGAACTATAGAACAATCGGGTGTAAATAATACACCGGTTAGAGCAACATGGGCAACATCTTTGACTTCACCAGTCTTAAATGACAATACACCAATAACAACTTTAAATTTTACACAAGGAAACGATGGCTGGGATCCTTTTCCATTATTGATAGCTAATGATCCTCTTGGTACCAACTTATTTCAACCAATTTCTTCAGTAAATGTTTTTGCCTATCAAAATAATATTGCTATTTCTAATGTAAAATCAAATACCAATGTTGATGTATATGGGATTAATGGAGCTAAAATAAAATCATTTGAAACTAGTTCAGATTATAATTTCAGTATGGAACCTGGTTTCTGGATTGTTGTTATCAAATCAATAGATGGATATAAATCATTTAAATTAATGACTCATTAAATAAAACAGAAAAATTAGTAATGAAAAAGAAAATAATCTTTAGTTTATTCCTTTTAAGCATGTTTAACGTGTTTGGACAAAATTATTATATGGCTACACCACAAGGATTTGGTGCTAGTGCAACTGGTGGAGGTAATGCTACACCAGTTGTTGTTTCAACCTACACTGCTTTTAAAAATGCTCTATTGTCAACTTCTACTGCAAATGCAGTAATTTTAGTTTCAGGAACAATTGATTGTGTCTATACAAGTGTACAATTAAATAATAAAACTATTATTGGATTACCTGGTGCAAGATTAAGAAATCTGCAAATCACTGTTGGTAATTCAACTGCTTCAGCTGCCAATTCAGGAATACTAAATATCAAACCAAATTCAAACAATGTAATTATTAGAAATCTAATTTTTGAAGGACCTGGTGCTTATGATGTAGATGGAAGAGATAATTTAACTAATGAAGGAACAAATGTTTGGGTAGATCACTGTGAGTTTCAAGATGGTATGGATGGTAATTTTGATAATAAAGGATTTGCTGATAATATTACAATATCTTGGTGTAAATTCACTTATTTGAAAGCTGCAATTCCTGGAGGTTCTGGAGGTTCAAATGATCATAGATTTACAAACCTTGTGGGTTCTTCTTCAACTGACGCCCCTACAGATGGACACTATAGTATTACATTTCAAAATTGCTACTGGGCTTCTGGTTGTAAAGAAAGAATGCCAAGAGCTAGAAATGCTGAATTACATATATTAAATTGTTATTATAACACAAATGTTACAAGTTCAAAAGCTATTGGTTTAGGAGGAGGAATTAATAATACAACATGTTATGTAGAAAATACAAACTTTGCCAGTGTTACTAATGTATATTCAAGCTATATTGGTACAGATGGAGGTACTGTTGGTATTTCATTTACGAACTGTCTAAATGGAGCTTCTAATGTTGGAACTGTTACAGCACCTACTTATACGGCTACAACAATTCCTGTTGGAGATGTGGCTACTTATTTATCAGATCCTACTTGTGGAGCAGGAGCAACCCTTCAAGTTACTAATGCGGGTGTTATTTCTCCTAATGATTGTACAAACTTAGGGGTTAATCAAAATTCGGATCCATCAATTAAGTTTTTTACTTCTTTTGCAGATGATACATTGAATATTAATTTTTCAGATTTAGTATTAAATGATTTGAATGTTGAAATTTATGCAATAACAGGTCAAAAAATAATCTCTCAAAATTTCAATAAGCTAAATTCAAATCAAAATTTACAGATAAACATTGGAAAAATACCAAGTGGAATTTATTTCTGTAACCTTAAATTTAATGATTTAAATTCTTCTTTGAAATTTATTAAGAATTAACTAAACTTTTATTAAAGCCTTATTTTTAAAGTATTTTATTTTAGATATATATAAATATCATTCAAATAATTTGCAGATATTAAAAAAAATATTAATTTTACGCAATCGATTGCATTTAAAACAAAAAACTATTTATTATGAAAAAAAAATTACTTTCTAGTCTTTTAATTATTGTTGCTTTTACAACAATGTCAATAGCTCAAACAAAAGTTTGGGACTTTGGTAATGATACTGCAACATGGCCTGCTAGTGCAGGAATAGGAAATGACCCAATAATAGTTGACAATTTAGGATTATACCCAATAGCAACTAACACGAATTTTGGAGCAATTACTTCTAACAATGCTACTTTTTCTGATGGCTTCACAGCAACTCAACGCTTTCAAATGAATGGTGGTGGTTACCCTTCTGGTGCTTTTCAAGCCATGCCTACACAACGATATCTTTTTGTTGATGTAAGTGGACCATGCACAGTAAAAGTATGGTTTAAAACAGGAAGTAATGGAGCAGTGCGTACAATGTATGTATCAGATGGAACTGCTGCAGTTGGTTCAGAATCAACTAACACAGGTGCTAATGGTGATTTTGGAATATTAACAGCTAACTATACAGGGGCAGCTGGAAGATTATATATTTATGGTGATACTGCTTGCAATTTATACAAAGCTTCAGTTGCTGGTGCTACAGTAAATACAACTTTATTAAGTTCAGATAAATTTCAAAATGCAATAACAGCAAGTGCTTTTGCAGTTAATAATCAAGTTCATTTATCAAATATTACTTCTGAAACTAATGTAAATGTATATAGTCTTACAGGACAATTAGTAAAATCATTAAATACTTCTACCGATACTAATTTTGAATTAAATAAAGGGTTTTATATTGTGAATATGGAATCTACTGAAGGAAAAAAATCAGTAAAAATTATTTTATAATATTTTTATTTACGAATTGAGTTAAATAGTTAAGTGAATTTTATTTTAAGCAGTAACATTTTATAATGTTACTGCTTTTTTTTTTGCCCAATAATAAGTTCAAAATTCTTGATATTAATGTTTAAAATAAACCTCTCTTAAGTTATAAATTTTATGCTTTTGAATAATTTAAGTAACTAAATCAACAAAACTTTCAATACGGATTATTTATGGCAAAATACAAACTGATAAAAATAATAATCTTTAATTGATTATAAACAAAAGAAAAAAACCTTCAATTATAAATTTAAAAACATTATAATAGTAGTAAAATCATCTAATTAAAAGGGTGTTATATGTGCTAAAATATAAGAGAAACAAAGACAATAAAAAAGGAGCTTCAAAGCTCCTTTTTTATTTATTAATTTGCGGAATAACATGAACTTAATTCTTAATAATCTTTTTTATGATTACACCTTCTGAGCAATTAACTTTAACAATATAATTTCCTTTGACTAAGTCACTCATATCAATAACTGTTTCGCTTGTTTTAGATTTTTTTATAAGTCTTCCTGTTAAGTCATAAACTTCTAAGTTTTTAATATTAACAGCATTTGAAACTGAAAGAGTTAGTTCATTTGCTACTGGATTTGGGTAAAATACTATTTCTGATTTATTAAAATCACCTATTCTTAAAGGACTATAAGCTGTTTTGATATAATATAAATTAGTCGTATTTCCTTTTGTAATAGTATGAGTTCCTGCAGAAATTGAAGGAATTATAACTAATCCAGAACTAGCGGTATAGGATACATTATCTAATTTAATAGCACCATTAAATGTTGGGTCAAATACTAAAGTTAAAGTTGATTCAGCTGGAGTAGTATAACTGATATTCGTTGCTGATTCAATTTTTAATCTTGCAGTTAAAGTTAATCCATCATATGTTGTTGATCCTGCTGTAGAGTTCATATTAGCTGAAGTAAAAGTATAAAAAGCACTATTAAGAGCAGAAACTGTAAAGTTGTGAATTTCATCCCCAAAATTTCCATCTCCAATAGTTACAGAACCTGTACCTGAAACAGAATTACCCGAAGAACCAATCGTTGTTATTGTAAAACTAACATCAGCAGTTGGAGTTCCTGAAATGGTTACTGTTTTGTTAGTAGTATCTTTAACAAAATCAATTCCAGATGCAGGTAAACTAGTTACTGTAACATCAGTAGCAGTTCCTCCCCAAGTAAAGACCATTGGAATTATAGTATTTCCAGCTACTACAATTTGATCATTATTATTAGGGATAGTTAGTGTTTGCGTACTGCCGCCAACTGGTGTAATACCTTGAACATAAACTAATGATGATGTATATGAAGTTAATAGAGTCATTAAAGCTGTATTTACGGCATATGAAGTATCATCCACTGAGTTGTTAAAAGCGTAGTTAATATCGCCTCCAGAAACTCTACCAGAATGTTGCATTGCTTTATCTTTAGCTGTTACAGGATCATCAATAACTAGGCTGTTTATATATAATGTAGCATTAGTGTCAAAATTATTATACGAATTACCTCCTTGAAAAGAAGTGATACTACTGCTTATATTTTCATTTCTAGTTGTTGCCACATAAGCGTCAAATTGAGCTGGATTTGTAGTTACATCATAGGGTAAAAAGCTAGTTTGTCCAACCATAAAATTATCATACGCTTTTATAAAACCACCATTTTCGTTAGAGAAAGTACCAGAAGAGCCATTTAAAACATCGCTACCTTGTTTTGATATTAGCATAGGATATTTACAATTTCTAAAATAATTTCCTTCTACAAATAGGGACGAACCTAAAGTTGAGCCTGAACCATATTTTGAGTTGCCATCAAAGTAATTATTATAAATATGAGCTGAAAAATATCTAACTCTTGGGTGTCTTGAATCAGAATGATCAAACCAATTATGATGGTAAGTAATATACAAACCTGTTGTTGTATTTTCACTTAATCCTAAAAGACAACTTTTTCCTGAATCCCAAAAATGATTATAAGAAAAAGTAATGTAAGTTGATTTTTTACAATCCAAAGCTCCATCTCCTTTTGCTTGATCAGCATCACCACCCGAACTACCATAGAATAAATCACAATTGTGAACCCAAATGTAGTTATTATCCTGTTGGAGACCAATATTATCTCCTTCCGCTGCATCTGTAAGCATATAACCTAAATTACGTACTTCAATATTAGAACCTTTCTTAATTCGTAGTCCCCAGCCATTAGCTAATGCATCCGAACCAATTCCTTCAAATGTTATGGAACCTAAAGCATTGTTATTATTTTCAATAACTAAGTCCCCATTTAACATATAATTTAAATCTGTTATATTTCCAATCAATCTAACGGATAACGGCCTGTTATCATATCCTTTTTTAAAACCATCTAATATGGTTTGTAGCCCTACACATGGATTTGAATTGGCACCAGTAACTGTTAATGAAATAGTATTTTTTGTATCTTCAGTAATATATAATACAACTGCATTAGGTTTTAAAGTACCATTAAGGTTATAGGCACCTGGAACTTTTCCGTTACTATGCGCAAATCCATTTCTATCATGAGCCAGTACAGTTACACTACTTGAAGTAGTTGCAGTTCCTTCAACACCAGCTGTTACAGGAGCAACTTTAAAAGTATAATTTCCTGCTTCAAGACCTATGATATCAGCTCTAAAGTAGGTGCCATAACTACGTATAAGTTGGGTATCAATTATTTGATCCGTAAATCCTCCTCCGGTATAATAAACATTATAACTGTCAACACCACTAATTGGATCCCAAGTTATATAGGCAGATTCAAGCCAAGGGGTTGCTTGTGTAATGCTTACCGTTTGCGCATTAAATTGAAACGAAATAAGCATTAAAATAAGATAAAATAGTTTTTTTTTCATAGTTAAATCCTGATAAAATTGTTATTTAGATTGATTTCCAAAATTTATGTAATGGATTACACAAAACTATTAAAAAAACAATTCATTTGAATATTTAATGTCAATTTTTGATTTTTTTTACATAAAAATTATAGTTTATGTTTTTATTTTGCCTTATTTTGATATTTATTTAAATAAATCTTAATTTATTTGAAGTTAATTTATATATAACTATCTCTTTAATTGATCTAAAATTTCATATAATATATTTTTTTGTAAGTTTTTTTATTATTTTAATCATTTGAATTCTTAAATTAGCCTAAAAATGTAAAAAATATAGTATTTAACTTAGTAATTTAAAACATTTCTGTATTTTTGTGTAATCGATTACTTTTATATTTTAAATTATATAAAACAATAAACTTAAAATTCATTTTATGAAAAGTTATACTTTGTTACTACTTCTTTTTTGTTTTGCTACAAGCAATTCACAAACGGATAAAGACTTTTCTTATAATGTAACATCAGAATACAATAAGCAAATTAAAAAGTTTCCCTTTATTAAAATTGTTAATTCAATCAACGATTCTTTAGTTAGTGAAACTAATGATATAGCTTATCATAAAACAGAAAATAGCGTTTTGCATTTGGACTCATATCAATTCAAATCAAATAGCAAACAACCTGCAATCCTTTTAATTCATGGTGGTGGATGGAAATCGGGTGATAAATCAATGTTAAAACCTTTAGCACAAAATATTTCTAAGAATGGATACAACTGCTTTTCTATTGAATATAGACTGTCCGATGAAGCTCAATATCCGGCTTCTATTAATGACATAGTTGAAGCTATAAATTTTATAAAAGAAAATGCTTCAAGATTTAATATAGACAGTCTTAAAATAGGAATCATAGGTTGTTCTTCTGGAGGACAAATGGCTGCTTTAGTAGGTACTAAATACGCTAAGTCTGTTCAAGCAATTGTGGATATAGATGGTGTATTAGCATTTCACCATCCAGAATCTAGTGAAGGAACTTTAGCAGCAAAATGGTTGGGTGGAACTTATGAAGAAAAGCCTGAAGTTTGGGAAGATGCTTCAGCTTATAATCATGTTTCAGAATTTACTCCACCAATTTTATTTATAAACAGTCAATATAATCGATTTCATGCAGGAAGAGATGATATGATTAAAAAACTAAACCTATTTACTATTTATAATAGAGTAGAAGAAATAAAAAACAGTCCCCATACTTTTTGGTTATTTGAACCATGGTTTGATGATACTGTACACTATATAACAAGTTTTTTAGACCTACAATTTAAATCCAATTAATTATAAAATGAAAAAAATTAAATTAATCACAACTATATTAGTTATAACAAGTTTAGTAGCTTGCAAAAAAGATACAGAAAAAAATACAGTTGAAGCACCCGTTGCTATTGAAAATGTATCTAAAACCTATGCTGAGATTTCTATAAAAGAAGGCGGTCATTGGGAAGGAAGAGAATATTTAGAAGGCTCATTTAAAAACGTAGATAGTTTAAAAGTTCCCACAGAACATACCGATCATTCTTGGTACATTAGATATGAAGGTCCTGGTTGGGAAAGCAATAAAATAGGATATAGATTATATTTAGACTGGAGAAATGCAATTGATATTTTTGGTAAATTAACTGATACAATGGTATTGTCTAAAGTAGGACAAGATGGATTTGATTCTTACCATAAGCCACAAGCTTGGGGTTCTGATATCTTAAAAGTAGGAAAGGGTCTAGGCATTGGATCAATTGGAAGATACGTAAACAAAGAAGTAGTTCATTTTAAAGAAGTAGATTCAACTTTTGCTAAGGTTGAAAACTCTGAAAATCAATCTGTCGTAAAAGTGAATTATTTTGGTTGGAAAACAAATAATCAAAAGACAAACTTAAAATCAACATTGGTCATTTCTGCTGATGAAAGATATACAAAACATACTATACAAAATTCTGAAGGTATAGATGGAATTTGTACAGGAATTGTTAAATTAAATAATCTCCCTTTACTTCAAAAAGAAAGTAAAAATAAAAAATGGGCTTATATAGCTACATATGGAGAACAATCGCTTATTCCAGATGATTTAGGAATGGCTATTTTTTATGAAGTAGAAACTGTTGAAAATACTTTTGAAGGGGAACACGATCATTTAATCCAATTTAAACCAACAAAAAATGTAGTATCTTTCTACTTTTTAGGCGCTTGGGAACAAGAAGTAAATGGAATTAAAACACAAGAAGAGTTCATTACTTATTTAAATGGTTTACTAGATAAACTAAACATTAACAATCAATTATAAATTTTAAAATGAAAAAATACAAATATCAAATTGTATCCTTACTATTTATTGTTATTTTATTTTTAAGTTGTAAAAGTGCTTCTGAACAAAATAATGATAATCAATCAAAAATTTCAGATAAGCTAAAATGGTCAGAAAGATTAGCATTAACTTTAATGAAAGAATATCCAGAAGCTTACCAAATCGATGACAGAAAAGAACCTAAATGGGATTATGTACATGGTTTAGTTTTAACTTCATTTGAACAATTATATAAAAAAACGAAGCATCAAAAATACTTTGATTATGTAAAAAAATATGCTGATGCAACTATTAGTGCTGATGGAACTATTCCAAGTTACAAGTTCTCAAACTACAATATTGATATGATTGAAGCAGGTAACATTTTATTCAATCTTTATGACACAACTAAAGATGAAAAATATTTGAAAGCCATGCAGCTATTAAGAAAGCAATTGACAGAACATCCTAGAACTTCTGAAGGGGGATTTTGGCATAAAAAAGTGTATCCAAATCAAATGTGGTTAGATGGTCTCTATATGGGAGAACCTTTTTATGCACATTATACTTCTAAATTTGAAGAGGGCAAAAATTTAAATGATGTTGCTAAACAATTTGAATTAATACAAAAACACGCTTTAGATCCAAAAACAGGCTTATTATATCACGGTTGGGATGAAAGTAAAGCTATGGCTTGGGCCAATAAAAAAACCGGAACTTCTCCTAATTTTTGGTCACGCTCATTAGGATGGTATGCTATGGCACTCGTTGATGCCTTAGATTATTTTCCTGAAAATCATCCAAAACAAAAAGAATTAGTTTTATATTTAAATCAACTAGCTGAAGCTTTAACTAAACAACAACATTCTTCAGGATTATGGTATCAAGTTACTGACATGGGTGGTAAAGAAGGTAATTATTTAGAAGCTTCTGGTTCTGCTATGTTTTCTTATGCATTAGCCAAAGGAGCAAACAAAGGATATCTTCCAAAAAAATATAAAGAAGTTGCTAATAAAGCTTTCGACGGCATTACAAGAGATTTAGTAAAAGTTAAGGCTGATGGTGAAGTTATAATAACACAAGCTTGTGCTGTTGCTGGTTTAGGAGGCAATCCATACAGGGATGGCTCTTATGCATATTACGTAAATGAAAAGAAAAAAGATAACGATCCTAAAGCAACTGGTCCTTTTATTTTAGCCGCTTTAGAGTTAAACAAATAAGCAAAATGAATTCTTCTCCAATTAATGCAGCCCTATGTTCATTTGGAATGAGTGGATATGTTTTTCATGCTCCATTTTTAGCCACAAACCCTAAATTTAATTTATATGCCACTTTAGAAAGAACTAAGAACGAAGCAGAAAAAAAATACCCATCTATAAAAACTTTTCGAACAATGGAAAGTATGTTAGCGGATGATAATATTGAATTAGTTATTGTAAATACACCAAATATAACACACTATGATATTGCTAAACAAGTTATAAATGCAAGGAAAAACTTAGTTGTAGAAAAGCCTTTTACAGTAACAGTTGCTCAAGCGGAAGAACTGATTCAATTAGCAGAAGAAAAAAATGTAGTTCTTTCTGTTTATCACAACAGGCGTTATGATAGTGATTTTAAAACAGTTCAAAAAATAATAGAAGAAGGATTGCTAGGAGAAATTGTAGAAGCTGAAATTCATTATGATCGTTTTGTTCCTGAATTAAGTTATAAAGCTCATAAAGAAATACCAACGGGTGGAGTAGGGAGCTTATATGATTTGGGCTCACATCTTATAGACCAAGCTTTGTGTCTATTTGGTATGCCTAATGCTCTTTTTGCAGATTTAGATATCAAAAGACCTAATTCAAAAGTAGATGATTATTTTGATTTAAAACTATTTTATCCCTCACATAGAGTTATTCTAAAATCTAGTTATTTTGTTCGTGAACCTTTGCCAGGATATATTTTTCACGGTACTAAAGGGTCATTTATAAAAACAAAATCAGATGTTCAAGAAGCTGAACTTATGGCTGGGAAAATGCCAAATATAGAAAACTGGGGAATAGAACCTGATACAGAAAAAGGGTTGTTGCATACTGAAAGCGAAAGGAAAATTAGGAAAGAACTTATTACTTCATTAAAAGGAAATTATAAGGATTATTACGATGGAATTTATGAAGCAATAAGAAATGAAAAAACTGTTCCAGTAACAGCTACAGATGCAATGAATGTCATTAAAATTATAGAACTAGCCATAAAAAGCAATAAAGAAAAACAAGTTATTGAATTATGAAAAAACAAGCAATATTATTTTTTTTAATAGTTTCTAATAGTCTTTTGGCTCAAGTGCATGATAAATCATGGAAAGATATTATTAACAAGAGTGATGCTTCCTGGTATGCAAGTACTGAAGCTAAAGAAATAGCAGAAAATGTGTTACTATACCAAAGAGATATTGGAGGATGGCCTAAAAATATTCAAATGCAAAAAGAGCTTTCTAATGCAGAAAAACAAGAATTAAAGTCCTTAAAATCTACTCCAAAAGAATGTACCACAGATAATGGGGCTACTATTCAAGAAATGGTTTTTCTTTCTAAAATTTATAAGCAAACTCCTGATGAAAAATACAAAGAGGCATTCCTTAAAGGCTTAAACTATATTTTAGATGCACAATATGAAAATGGGGGTTGGCCTCAATTTTATCCGTTAAAAAAAGGATATTATACGCACATCACTTATAATGATGATTCTATGGTTAATATTCTTAACCTCTTAAAAGAAATAAAAGATAAAACGGATTATTATTCCATTAAACCTAATGAAGAGCTAATTTTAAAAGCTCAAAAAGCCTTTGATAAAGGAATTGATTGTATTCTTAAAACACAGTATAAACAAAACGGTGTTTTAACAAGTTGGTGCGCCCAGCATGATGAAACTACGTTTTTACCAGCAAAAGCTAGAGCTTACGAATTACCTTCTTTAAGTGGTTATGAGTCTGCAAATATTGTTTTGTTATTAATGTCAATTGAAAAGCCTTCTAATGAAGTCATTAATGCTGTTGACGCTGCCGTTACTTGGTTTGAAAAAGTAAAGATTACAGGTTTAAGAGAAGACCGCGTTTATAATGATAAAGGCAAAATAAGTGATAAAAAAATGGTTCCAGATGAAAATGCTCCAGCACTTTGGGCTCGTTTCATGGAATTAGAGGACAATAAACCTTTCTTTTCTGACAGGGATGGAATCAAAAAATATTCCATAGCAGAAATAGGGGAAGAGCGTAGGAATGGATATGCGTGGTATGTTACAACACCTGAAAAAGTTTTAAAAAAATACCCAAAATGGAAACAAAAATATGGCGTAATTACACCTAAAACTATTCCTACTGATAAATATTATGTTATAGTAGCCCAAGATGGTAGTGGAGATTACAAAACTATTCAAGGGGCCATTGATGATTCAAAAGCTTTTCCTTATGAAAGAATAACAATTTTTATAAAAAATGGTGTTTACAAAGAAAAAGTAAAGATTCATGAATGGAATACTACTATTTCATTAGTTGGAGAAAGCAAAGAAAATACTATTGTTACTTACGATGATTATTTTAATAAAATTGGATTAGGAAGAAACAGTACTTTTTATACTTATACTTTGTTAGTTGAAGCTAATGATATTATTCTAAAAAATTTAACCATAGAAAATTCTTCTGGAGATATAGGTCAAGCAGTGGCTTTGTCTATTTTTTCAGATAGAGTAGTGGTTGATAATTGCAGCATTTTAGGCAATCAAGATACGCTTTATGCCTCAGGAAAGGGTAAACAATATTATAAAAATTGCTACATTGAAGGTACTACAGATTTCATTTTTGGAAGTGCCACTGCCTATTTTGAAAATTGTGAAATTCATTCCAAAAAAGATTCATACATAACAGCAGCTTCTACGCCAAAAGAGAGTTTATTTGGTTACGTTTTTAAAAATTGTAACTTAACTTCAAATGCTATTACTAGTAAAGTCTATTTAGGAAGACCTTGGAGAATTTATGCTAAAACGGTTTTTATCAATTGTACATTAGGAAAACACATTTTACCTGAAGGTTGGCACAATTGGTCAAAAACTGAAGCTGAAAAAACTAGCTTTTATGCTGAATACGAAAACAAGGGAGAAGGTTCAAATACAAAATCAAGAGTTTCTTGGTCGCACCAACTTTGTAAAAAAGAAGCTAAAAAATATACACCACAAAATATTTTAGGAAATTCAAATTGGTATGCCATAGCCATGAATTGAGGATTGCCAAAAAACAGCAACTATTTTTTATATAAACCTCTAAAAAAAAACAATAATAACCTACCTATGAAAATATATAAATTATTTGTTTTTAGTATTTTTCTTTTTTTAGGATGTAAAAGTTCCAACTTGTCTAATTCTGAAAATCAAAATATTACAATTTATACCATTGGGGATTCAACAATGGCCAACAAGAAAAATCCAGATCAAAATCCCGAACACGGTTGGGGACAGGTTTTACCTGATTTTTTTACTAGTAATGTTACCCTAAATAATCACGCTGTAAATGGTAGAAGTACACGAAGTTTTATTGAAGAAAAACGTTGGGATTCTATTTATAATAAGTTAAGTAAAAATGACTATGTATTTGTTCAATTTGGTCACAACGACCAAAAAGAAAATGATCCTAAACGTTATACAAATCCAAACACAGCTTATAGAGCTAATCTAATAAAATTTATAACTGAAACTAGGAGCAAAGGAGCAATTCCTGTTTTGTTTACTTCAATTGTGAGAAGAAATTTTAATGAAAATGGAACATTAATTGATTCCCATGGGAATTATCCTTTACAAGTTCGATTAATTGCCCAAGAATACAATGTTCCTCTAATTGATCTTCAATATTTAACCGAAAAATTAGAAGAATCATACGGAGTTGAAGAATCTAAAAAATTGCATCTTCATTTTGCAAAAGGTGAGAATACTTATTTTCCTGAAGGAAAGGATGACGACACTCATTTATCTAAACTTGGAGCTAATGAAGTCGCTAATTTAGCTGTTAAAGAATTAGCTATAAAAGTTGAATCTTTAAAAAAATTCATAAAAAAATAAAAAATGAAATTCTTCAAAAGCATAATACTATTAATGATAATGCAAATGACAATTAATTTGTATGCACAATCTTATGAAGTGGAACTTTGGGAAAGAGAAATTCCAAACGCTATAGTTAATACAACTTATGAAGAAATTAAAGTTTTTGAAGATTCTGTTTTGCAAAGTGTTAGTCAAGTAAAGATTCCTACATTAACTGTTTTCAAACCTCAAGTAGCTAATGGAACAGCTGTTGTTATTTGTCCTGGTGGAGGCTATTCTCACTTAGCTATCAATAAAGAAGGATACAAAGTAGCTCAATGGTTAAATACATTAGGAATTACAGCTATTGTATTAAAATATAGATTGCCCTCTGATCAAATCATGAAAGATAAAACTATTGGTCCTTTGCAAGATGCTCAAGAAGCTATTCGATATGCTAGACGTAATGCTGAAAAATGGAATATTAATGAGAATAAAATAGGTATTATGGGATTCTCCGCAGGAGGGCACTTAGCTTCAACATTAGCTACACATTATGACGATGTAGTATATAAAGTATCCGATAAGATTAGTGCAAAACCTAATTTTTCCATCTTAATTTATCCTGTTATTTCTATGCAAAAAGGGATTACTCATGAAGGATCTAAAAAGAATTTGCTAGGAACTTCTCCTTCAAAAGAATTAGTAGCAAAGTATTCAAATGAAAAACAAATTGATTCAATTACTTCTCCAACATTCTTAGTACATGCAACAGATGATACTGTTGTTCCTGTTGAAAATAGTATTAATTACTATTTAGCATTGAAAAATAATAAAGTGCTAACAGAAATGCATATATACGAAAAAGGAGGTCATGGTTTTGGTTTAGGAAAAGTAGACACAAGTCTATTTTGGACAAAAGATTGCGAGCTTTGGCTTCAATTAAATCAATAATTAAATCCGTCAAGAATTAGAATATAATTTATTAAAAATAGACACATTTTATAATTATTTGAATTTATAGAAATTAACAATTTTATGATTTAAAGATAGATTAATTGTATAATCTATTTTTTTATACTTTTTATGTAATCGATTACTTTTATGTTATTGGATTATTGAAAAGCTATTTTGTTTAATTTAAAATGAATAATTATGAAATTTAATTTTTTAATTAAATCCTTTCCAAGGAGTACCATTCCTTGATATAGCAACTCTGTATTAAAATTTAGCCATAAAGCTAAATCAAAGCCCCATTTAAACTATTAAAAATAAAACTATTAAATTATGAAAAAAAGATTCTTTTTTTTACTTACTCTCTGTTTAGTAAGTTTAACAACATTTGCAACAAACTATTATGTTGCAACCTCAGGTAATGATTCAAATTCGGGAACACTTAGCAGTCCGTTTAAAACATTAACAAAAGCAATTGATGTTGCTTCTGCGGGAGATTATATTTATCTTCGAGGAGGCGTATATAACATAACATCAACTATAATTATAACCAAAAACGGTACTTCCTCAGCTAAAATTAATGTTAATGCTTATGGTAATGAAGTTCCTGTACTTAGTTTCAATGATACGGAAGGGGATTCAAATAGAGGAATTGTAATGGATGGTGATTATTGGTACTGGAAAGGTATAACAATTGAAAAAGCAGGTGATAACGGAATGTTATTATCGGGTAACAATAACACTATTGAAAATTGTATTTTTAGAAAAAATCACGATACAGGCTTACAATTAAGTAGATATAGTAGTTCAGCAACGAGTATAAGTCAATGGCCATCTAACAACCTAATATTAGGATGTGAATCTTATGATAATAGAGATAGCGCAAATGAAGATGCCGACGGATTTGCAGCTAAGTTAACTGTTGGAACAGGAAATATTTTTAGAAATTGTGTGTCGCATCATAATATTGATGACGGATGGGATTTATATACTAAGTCAGATACTGGTCCAATCGGAATTATTACTTTAGAAGGTTGTATCGCTCATAATAATGGAATACTAACTACTGGAGGTACTTCTGGTGGAGGAGATAAAAATGGATTTAAATTAGGCTCTTCAGCACATCAAATTAACCATATTGTACGTCGTTGTATTGCTTATAAAAATGGCAAACACGGATTTACTGATAATGGTAATATAGGAGCCATTGAATTTACAAATAATACTTCATATGATAATGATGGATACAATTGGCACACAAGAGATGGTGCAAGTCATATATTTAAAAATAACGTATCTTTTGAAAACTCTACAAATGATCGTATAATTGGAAATACTTCTGCACCAAACTCATTTGTAGGTGCTACTGGCGGATTTACAGTTAATAGTTCCGATTTTGAATCTACATCCATAGGATCTAATTCTAATCCAACATCAAATGGCTTTCTTAAACCCGTTTCAGGAAGTGACTTAGTCGATGCTGGTGTAACATCTACTGGTATTACTTATAATGGTACTAACCCAGACTTAGGAGCTATTGAATCAGGCGGAACTGTAACACCTCCTTCAGGCGATCCAGAAATCGTACTAACAGCTAGTGCTGGTACTGGAGTGGTTAATCTTAACTGGACAATAAATAATCTTTCTGTAACAGCATTAGAAGTGTATCGAGATACGGATTCAAACCCTAGCGGTAGAGTAAGAATTGCAATTGTTAGTACTACAACTCTTTCTTATAATGATACTACAGGAACTCCGGGTACAACCTATTATTATTGGATAAAAGCTAATGGAAGTGTTAATTCAAATGTCGCATCAGCTACACCAAGTGGTGGATCTTCGGGCGGTAGTAGTCAAATTCATAATTTCACTACATCTGAGAAGACGAGTTCATTTTATAATATAACAGGAAATATGAATTCAACTGATGGTTCCGTATCTTATAATGGTCTAACATTAACTAGAAGATTGAAAATTGAAACAAGTACCTCAATAACTTTTACAACTACAGCTTCAGCTACTTTGACTTTAGTATTTGATAGCACATTTAATGGAGATATAAAAGTAAATAATATTTCATATACAGCCACAAATGGTATAGTTACAGTCTCTATATCATCTGGTTCAAATTCAATAACGAAAGACAATACTGCTAATTTATATTACATAAGTACCGTTTATTCTAATAAACAAACGAACACTAAAGCAGCAGTAAAAACCAACAATATTGATGTTACTTTATACCCAAATCCATCTCAAAATGTTTTGAATGTTAACTTAGAAAAGAGTAATAAAGAGGAAAGTTTAACAATTTTTAATATGCTAGGAGTAGAGGTTTTAAAAGTAAATAATATTACTAATAACAATACAATTGACATTAGTAATCTTGCTAGTGGAACTTATATTGTAAAATTAATTTCTGAAATCAATACTATGTCGAGAGTATTTATTAAAGAATAATTTTTTTAAAACATATTTTAATTTATAAAACCCAATGTGTAAAATGCATTGGGTTTTATTTTTTTGTTCAATTAAGCAATTTATATTTCTAATCTTTTTTTCATTTTCAAAAAGAGTAGTGCTGTTATAAAAGCATCACCAGAAGCAGTGTGTCTATCACTTTTTCTTATTTTATAAACTTCGCATAACTCATCTAAACTTCTGTGCTCTTCAAAAGGTAGGTATTTAATTTTTTGATGCATAGCATCAGTATCCATGTATTCATTCTTTAGATTGCCTACATTTAGCCTGTTTAAAGCTTCATTAATCAGTTCTAAATCAAAATTAATATGATGACCTATCAATATGGCATCTTTTATATAGTCTAAAAAACGGATGATAGCTTCAGCCTCTACAATTTTTTCCTCACTTCCATTCCGCATAATACCGTGAATAGGAACAGATTCTGGTTTAAATAATTCTTGAATTACAAATACTTCAAAATAATCATTAACTTGAATAACATTATCTACAATTGCAATGGCTCCAATTGACAAAATTCTATCTTTTTTATAATCTAAACCTGTTGATTCACAATCAAAAATCACATAACGATTACTCTTATTTGAAGTGTCAAAACTAGCCAAATAAGTTTCCCAAAATTTAGGATTATCTCTTCCTCTTTTTTTTAACCAATTCAAATTCATGCTATGTAAAATAAGTTAATTGAAAGCGTGTTTTTATTAAATCTTGAACACCTTGAATTGGACTAAAACTATTTTTAAGCTTTACTTTATCTAATTTAGATAACTCTTTTAAATTCAAATACCTACCTGAATTTTCATTTAACAAACCTACTTCAGTTCTAAAAGTTAATAACGTTAGAAAAGCATCGGCACAAGCCTCATATAACTCTTCGTTTTGAGGTTCTAATTCGGCTAGTTTTTTATAACGTAAATAGGTATTGTTAATGTTTCTTATTTCCTTATTTAAAGTAAGTAATCTGCCTGCATCAATTAAAGGAAGTAAAGCTCTCGTTTTAATATCAAAAGAGTCTTTGTTTTCTCCATCACTCTCAACAATAAACTGCTTAAAAAAGCCTAATGGTGGTGGACTTTTAATTGCATCTGCGCCTAAATAAGCGAAGAATAATTCGTTTTTGTGCGTGTTATCAAATATATTCTGAGTAATCTTATCAATAAAAGATTCTTCCCCATAAACTAAATCATAATCAAAAAAGATAGAACACATTAAAATACCATTATCACCAGGAGCATTTATCCATAATTTGAATTGCTTCTTCCAATCTGTTAAAGACTTACACCACAATGGATTGCTAGCCATCATATTAGCCGGGCAATATTCATATCCTACTTTATTTAGTGTTTTTGTTACCCGTTCAGCTAATTGAATAAAATAAGATTTAACCCCATCATATTCTTTTTCTGAAACATCTTCAAAAACTATAAAATTATCTTGATCAGTTAATAATAATTGTTCTTTTCTTCCTTGACTTCCCATGCTTAACCAAGAAAAACGGGCTGGAGGAGGAGTTCCTATTTTTTCAATAGCCAATTCAATAGCTCTTTTTGAAATAGCAGTATTAATTTCTCCTGCAATTGAACATAAATGATTAATAGGTATGTTTTTATCTAAAGATTGCTGTATTAAATCAGTTAATTTTTCTCTAATTATTTTTAAATCGCTTGATTTTGTAGCTCTTTTACATTGTTTCAATAAAACACCTGGATTATTAGCTTGGGCTACAACAATATCATGCTCAGATATTATCCCTTTAATTTCGGAATGAATAGTGCCGTCAATTGTAACACATAAATGACCTACATTATATTTAAGCATTATAATTTGAGCTTCAGCAACTGATAGATTTTCTGCTACAGTTATAACAGGACTTGACATTACTTGTTTTGCTTCAACATCTATAGGGAATAAGCCTGTGGCAATTTTAGAGCTTAAATCTTTATCTGTTATTATTCCTATGGGTAATTTACTTTTCTCTATGATTATACTTCCAATTTTATTTTCAACCATTTTTTGAGCAATATCTCTAATAACATGGGTTGCTTTAGCTATTATAGGATTTTTAGTATACTTTATAGGTTGGTAATACTGAATTTCTGTTGTTTGTTCATTATAAATTACATTTTCAGATATTAATTTACCTTTATTTTCTTTACTGTGAGGATTTCTTGTATTAGAAGCAAAGCTCTCCAATAAGAAATTCAAAACATCTTGATTTTGAGAAACATAAGGCTTAAAAACTTCGATAGGAATAGCATAAAGAATAGATTCTTCACGGGCTTTTGCGGTCATTAAATAATTATCTTTTGCAAAAAAAGGTCTTAGTCCGATAATATCTCCAGCATCACATTTATCAACAAGTACATCATCAGTATCTGAAGTTATGTTTAATCCAATTTCTCCTGTATTAACCACATAAAAATCTTCATGCGTTTTATCATTAATTTGAAAAAGCAATTCATTTTTTTCTAAGTACTGGACTTTTATTTCGGTAGCTATTGTATAAATATCTTCAATACTTAAATAAGTAAAAGGCTCATAATGCTTTAAAAAATCAGCAATTCGTTGGGCGATAGAGTTGTTCATTGAATAGTGTATATTATAACGAATTTACAATTCTTTTTGATTAGAAACAAAGAAGTCTTAAAATAATCTATTTTACATAATGTATATTATAAGTCAAATATAATTAAAAATAGATTAAAAAAATCTTGTGTATAATTCCCTTATATAGTAGTTTTACAGACTCAAAATAATATCATGCAAAACAAACAAGCTATACAACTAATTGAAAAGATTCAGAAAGAGATATTTCAAAACAAATTGAATATTGATTCAGCTATTAATGATCTTAAAAAAGTTAGAGAAATTACAATGGAAGAAAATAATCCGGTTTTAACTAAAGCCTTACGATTAGCTTTCGAACATTTAGAAGAAAACAATGCTTTTTTAATTGAAATTCCAAATGATGAATCTTTAGATGATGAAAACAAAATTGAAGCTCCTAAATATTCTAAAGAAAATAATATTGAGAGTTTTGACTATTTCCTTTCATTAGTAACAGATTGCTCTAAAAAAAATAACTTATTAGATTTAAGAGAATACAACAAAGCATTTATTGAAATGTAATTTAGGCTTCTATTTTACATAATATAAAATCGGTAATTTTACCGATTTTTTTATATATACCTTAACGTATTAATCATTCTATTCTCTCTACTTTTGTATAAATTTCAGTTTTATAATGCAAAAAACAAAAAAATCAAGATACAAATTACTTCATCAGTATTATAAATATACTGGGTTCTATTCCTTTATTTGGCAAGGAATAAAAAAAGCAATAATTCCAACTTTTATCATTGTTGGTGTTTTGTTTTATATCAATGAAAAAGTCATGAACTTGAATGATGCAATGGTTTATGCTACTAAAAATTTTAGTGATTTTTTCTTATTCTCAATATTTTTACTTTCAGAAAGTATTTTAGGCTTAATTCCTCCTGATATTTTTATTGCTTGGACAAAAAACACAGCATCACCTCTACTCTATCTTTCAATATTAGCCGTTTTATCTTATACTGGCGGTGTTATTGCTTATTTTATGGGTAGAGCCTTAGCTTCCATCCCATCTGTAAATAGATATATGTATGGTAAAATGACAAAGCATATTATTAATATGCAAAAATGGGGTGGTTTTTTAATCATTGTGGGAGCTCTTTTACCATTACCCTTTGCTATGGCTTGTTTAGCCGCAGGAATGATTAATTTTTCCAGAAAACATTTTTTCTTGTTTGCCTTATTTCGTCTATTCCGATTTATTATTTATGGATTTGTTATTTATTCTGCTTTATCATGATAAAATCATTTAAAACTATTGCAACTCTTGAAGGGTTGTCTTTACTTGCTTTACTATTATTTGCTATGCCTATGAAATATATTTGGAATGAGCCTATTTATGTGAAAAATATAGGAATGGCTCATGGTGTTTTATTTATTGCATATATTTTTTTAGCTATCTTAGTAAAATCTCTTTTAAAATGGGATATAAGAACATTTTTAATTGTTTGCTTAGCTTCCGTTATACCTTTTGGAACTTTCTACATTGAAAAAAAATATTTAACAAATGAAAATTTATAATTGGACATATGATTTGCTAAAACATTTTGATACAAGTGAAACCATTTCTTTGTATTTAAATTTGTTAGTCAACATTGCTATTCTTATTATAATTGCCTTAGTTTTAGACTATATATTTAAAAAAATATTAATTGTTGCTTTAGCCATTATTGCTACCCGAACAAAATCTACTTTTGATGATTTTCTTGTAGCCAATAAAACAGCAAAATACATTGCCCATTTAATTCCTTTGTATTATGTATATAAAACAGTTCCTATTATATTAAAATCTTTTGTTTATTGGGAAGAGTTCTTTTCTAAAGGAGTAAAAATTTATATCATAATTTTAGCACTTTGGATAATCCGAAGTATTTTTAATTCTTTAAAGGATTATTTAAAACATAAGCCAAGATATAGCGATAAACCTATTGATAGTTACATACAAGTAATAATGATAGTGCTTTGGATCTTTGGTATTACTGCCTTTGTTCTCATAATGTTTGACACTAATTTTCAAACATTATTAACCACTTTTGGTGCTATTTCTGCTTTAATTTTCTTGATTTTTAAAGATACCATCTTGGGTTTTGTTGCCAGTATTCAAGTTTCTGTTAATGATATGGTTCGAATTGGAGACTGGATTACAATGGATAAATTTGGAGCAGATGGTGATGTTATTGAAATTAATTTGGCTACAGTAAAAGTTCGTAACTTTGATAACACTACTACTACAATTCCAACTTATAGTTTAATTTCTGATAGTTTTAGAAACTGGCGAGGGATGCAAAATTCTAACGGAAGACGTTTTAAAAGAAGCTTGTTAATTAAACCTAGTAGTGTTCACTTTATTCAACCAGAAGAATTAGAAAAATATAGAAAAATTGATTTTTTAACATCATATATCTCGCATAGACAATCAGATATAGATAAATATAATGAAAATAATGGAATAGATAAATCTGTAATTCTAAATGGTAGAAATTTAACCAATCTTGGGTTGTTTAGAAAATTTATTCAACAATATATAGAATCACATCCAGGTATTAATAAAGAAATGTTATTAATGGTTCGTTATTTACAGCCTACTGAACTTGGAATTCCTTTAGAGATATATTGTTTTTCAAAGGATAAAGTTTGGGTAAATTATGAACATATCATAGCAGATATTATTGATTATACTGTTGCATCTGTAGATTATTTTGATTTAGAGATACTAGAACTTAGCAATTTTGTAACTAAACAGTGATTTTTTAATTATTATTTTTTTATTTTTTTAGTAGTAAAAACCTATGATAATTACGATATTTTTAAAATAACATGATTTTAAGCAGTAAATATTCATAAAACAAAGTGTTTTAAGACTGTTTATTGATTTTAATAAAAAAGAATTAACCTTTTTTTGAATCTAAATGTAGTGTTCTTAATAAATATTTTAATAGATTTGCACTTTAGTATGAACAATAAAAAAATTATGAGAAAATTATTATTATTAGTTTCGTTATTTGTATTCTCTTATACAATAGCTCAAGAAAACGAAATACAAGGATCCTCTTTTAATAAGTGGTCTATTGATGTAAATGGTGGATTATCTAGACCAACAACTCCTTTTGAGGTAGGATATTTTGTAGATGACTTATCATTCTTTCATGTAGATTTAGGTGCTAGGTATATGTTTAATCCTAAGTTTGGTTTAAAAGTTGATTTTGGTTACGATAATTTTGAAAACTCATCTAAATCATTACCTTTTAAATCTGCCTATTACAGAACTAATTTACAAGGTGTAATTAATTTAGGAAGAGTATTAAACTTTGAAGAATTTGCTAAAAACTTTAATCTTCAAGCTCATGGTGGTTTAGGTTATTCTTTTATGACTTCTGATAGTTTTGATGGTCAAGACAATATGACTAACCTTTTATTAGGTTTAACTGCTCAATATAAATTGACAGAAAAAATTGCTCTTAATGCTGATTTTACAATGATAAACAACATTAGACAACAATACTCTTTTGATGGAACTGCTTATTATGGAGCTAATGCTGAAGACAGAGGATTTAATGGTACTTTATATAATGCCTCTTTAGGTCTTTCTTTCTATTTAGGTAAAAACGCTACTCATGCTGACTGGACTTACGAAATGAAAGATGAAAAGCAAGCTGAATTAGAAGATAGAATTGCTGAAATGGAAACTATGTTGAATGATACTGACAGAGATGGTGTGCCAGATTATTTAGATGTTGAAAACAATACTACAAATGGTGTTGCAGTTGATTCTAAAGGTAGAGCTATTGATTTAAATAACAATGGTGTTCCAGATGAATTAGAAAAATATGTTGATGCAAGAACTAAAGAAGTTGTAGCAACTACTTCAACTTCAACTCAAAAAGGAAACAAATCTCCATTAGAATTAATTAACTCAGGATATGTTAATGTTTTCTTTGATACAGATTCATTTTATCCAAAATCATCATCTACAAATGATATCTATTTTGTAATTAATTACTTGAAAGAAAACCCATCAGCAAAAGCTGACATTATTGGTAGTGCTGATACAAGAGGAACATCAGAATACAACAAGCAATTATCTCAAAAGAGAGCTGAAAGAGTTAAATTTATTGTTGAACAAGCAGGTATAGATCCTTCAAGATTAAATATCATTCCTCAAGGAGAAGATAGTTTAGGTGATGGTGCTGCTAACCTTTCATTAGTAAGAAAAGTAACTTTCAAAATTAAGTAATATATATTAACAATAGTATATTAATAACTTAAGTAGCCTCTAAGAAATTAGAGGCTACTTTTTTTTTACCTTTAAAAGAAAAAAATGGAAACTCGTGATGAATTACTTTTAAAGCTTAGAGGAAATACTATTGGTATTGTTTCTGAAAACTCTTCTCCTGAAGAAAAATTTCAAAATGAAACGATAAGACCTATACTAAAATTAAACAATGATTTGTTTATTGAAAGTTTTAAAAACTATATTAGTAAACATAAAAATGATTTCTATTCTTTTTCTGTAGAAAAAAAACTAGATTTTATTGAAAATGCAATTCAACGTGATATTAAGTACAGAAATGCTCTTAAAGGAATCGTTATTGCTTGGTTTACTTTAAATGAATTTGAACATTATATAACAAATTCATCAAACTTAAATAAAAGAATGATGAACTTATTAATTGAACGTTTAAAAAGTCAGGTACAATTATTTGAACTAATACAAAGAGATGCCATTTAAGTCAGTAGATAAGACATCACTCATATAATCAAAAAAAGGACGCATTGCCTGAAAAGTTGATAGAACCTCTTTTTCAAAATTTGGTGAAAGTACTTCTGCATTTGAAAATTTTCGCGTAACTAAATATTGCTTTTTTCTAATCAAATCAATATCAGGATGATTTTTATCAAAATCTCTTGGAGCAGATTTTAATTCTTCTCCTTCTAATGTTCCAAATGCTTTTTTAAAGGTTGGCTGATTTATTATTTCTCTTAATTCCGTAGCATCAATTTCTAATTCTTTTCTAATACGGTTTAAATCGTCTTTATTTGGTTCCCAAAAACCACCTCCAACAAATGATGCGTTATTCTCAATATGTAAATAATAACCTCCTCTTAATAAAGGTTTTGTTCTAGAAAATCCAACACTGAAATGTGTTTTATAAGGTGTTTTATCTTTAGAAAAGCGCACATCTCTATAAATTCTAAAGACTTGCATTTTATCTATGCTGTCAATTTGATCTAAATCTTCTTTAATTGTATTAAAAAATGATTTAATGTTTTTTTGTTGCTTATCAAAACTGGATTTGTTTTTAACAAACCAATCTCTATTATTATTTGCATTTAATTCTAATAAATAATCAAAAACCTCTTTTTTTAATACTATATCCATTTACTTTGTTGTTAAATTATCAATTAATTTATAAAATTATGTTATATATTCTCTTTTTTTAATTATCTTTATGTAGCATGTAATTTTTTAGTTACCTTTAGAATTATATTTGTTTGTATTTAATCCCAAATTAAAGCAACCTACTTATGAAAAACAAATTTTTACTATTAGTATTGATAGTTGGTTTTTCTTTTGCCTATAGCCAAGTAACCGACGTCATGACTAATTTAAGTTCAGCTGGAATTGCTAATCTTACGTATAAAGATAATTATATTTATTTTACTTCTTATACTCAAAAGAAAGTTTATAAGTTTGATTATACTTCAACCAGTCCAACCGCTGAATTAGTTTATCAATTTAATGAAAATCCTAACTATTTATTTATAAATGATAATATATTATATGTTGGTGTTGAAAGCCCATTTAAAACCTATACAATAGATTTAAACTGCCAAAATGTACAACCTGTGCTTTTTGCAAATATTTGTGGTCCTATGGTGCAAATGGATAATGATTTATATATTGGACAATATGTAGCAGAAAAAATAGTTAAAATTGATTTATCAACAAATACTCAAACGGATGTATTAATAGGTTATAAACCAAACTTCTTTACACTTCATGATGATGAATTATATTTCACATCTAATACTACAAATACCATTTATAAATATAATGCTCAAGACAATACTACAACCAATATTATGAATAACTTGAATTATGCTTCAGGAATTGCAATGAATGATGATTTTTTATTAATTTGTGAGAGTTCAGGAAATTCCATCTCCTATTATTCTTTGCCTAATTATCAATATACTAACATAATTCAATTGTCTCCTAGTTCTTGGCCAAATGGAAGTGTGATAATTGATGATGAGCTTTATTTTACACAAACAGTAGCTGGTAAAATTTCAAAATTACAATTAGATAGTCTAAATACTCCTTTAAGTAACAATACTCCTTCAAAACAAAGTAATTCTATATCAATATATCCAAACCCTACAAATGGTCTTTTTACAATTAAAAGTGATATTCAAATTGAAAAATATGAAATTTATAATGTAGAAGGGAAATTAGTTCAGAATTCTAATGTACAAAACAATAAAGTAGATGTGTCAATGCTATCAAATGGAACTTATATGCTACTTTTAGATAGTAAACCTATTACGTTGGTTAAAAAGTAATTACCTGTCTTTTAAACGGTCTACAACATATTCTACTTCTGTTTTTCCATGAGGTTTTGGCTTCCCATCTTCTCCTAAATTTACCATTATTATATTATCTATTGTAATAATAGTTTCATGAGTCATTTTGTTTCGAACTTCGCATTTTAAATTGATTGATGTTCTACCAAATTTTATAACTTCTATACCAATTTCAATAATATCTCCTTGTTTAGCTGAGCTCATGAAATTTATTTCACTCATGTATTTTGTTACTACTTTTTGATTTTCAAATTGAATAATAGTATACAAGGCAGCCTCTTCATCGATCCATGATAATAATTTTCCACCAAAAAGGGAACTGTTGGCATTTAAATCTTCTGGCTTAACCCATTTTCTCGTATGAAATTTCATAGTTTACTGTGTTTTTTGTAAAATTACGAAATATTATTTTTCTCGCTGTTTTAAAATCGAAATAACATCGTTTAATTTAAATCCTTTAGCTTGTAATAAAATTAGATAGTGAAATAACAAGTCTGCACTTTCTGATAGAAATAAATCATCATCATTATCTTTTGCTTCAATTATAACTTCTACAGCCTCTTCTCCTACTTTTTGAGCAATTTTATTAATTCCTTTCATGAATAATGATGTTATATAGCTAGTCTCATTTGTTGTAGCTTCTTTTCTATTTGTTATGATACTTTCCAGCTTTGTAATGAATCCATACTCTTGATTATTAAGTTCTTGCCAACAAGTATCGGAACCCGTGTGACAAGTTGGACCTAAAGGATTAACTTGAATTAAAAGGGTATCATTATCACAATCATTTTTAATAGAAACTAATTCTAAATAGTTGCCACTCTCCTCTCCTTTTGTCCATAGCCTTTTTTTGGTACGACTATAGAATGTTACCTTTTTAAGATTTATAGTTTTATCTAATGCTTCTTGGTTCATGTAACCTAACATTAAAACGTTTTTGGTTTCGTAATCTTGAATTATGGCCGGAACCAACCCGTCCTTGTTTTTTGTAAAATCTATCTTCATGTTATCTAAATTCTTACTTCAATTTGTTTATTCTTTAAATACAGTTTTAATTCTGGAATTTCTATTTCACCAAAGTGAAACACACTTGCCGCTAAAGCAGCATCAGCTTTCCCTTTAACAAATGCTTTTTCAAAATGCTCTTTAGTTCCTGCTCCACCTGATGCAATGATAGGAATATTTACCATGGAAGAAAGTTGAGCCAAAGCTTTATTAGCAAATCCATTTTTAGTACCATCATTATTTATAGAAGTAAATAGTATTTCTCCAGCTCCTCTTAGCTCCACTTCTTTTGCCCAATCAAATAGATTTAGTCTTGTTGGTTGCTTCCCTCCTACTAAATGTACTATCCATTGGCTATCAATTTGCTTTGCATCAATAGCTACAACAATGCATTGACTTCCAAATTCTTGAACTAATTCATTAATTAAATTTGGGTTTTTAATAGCTGATGAATTTATAGCGATTTTATCAGCACCATTTTTAAGCAGTTGAGAAACGTCTTTAACAGAACTAATTCCTCCACCAACAGTAAAGGGTATATTAATTGTTTTGGCTACACTTCTAACTAAATTAAATAGCGTTTTTCTCTGTTCTTCTGTAGCTGATATATCTAAAAAAACTAACTCATCTGCTCCTTGTTCTGAATATTTTTTAGCTAATTCAACTGGATTTCCTGCATCCTTTAAGCTAACAAAATTAATACCTTTCACTGTACGTCCATTTTTAATATCTAAACATGGAATTATTCTTTTTGTTAACATATTTATGGATTTAAAATATAGTTTTCTAATTGTTTTAAAGTGATTCTCCCCTCGTAAATGGCTTTTCCAATGATTGTTCCTTCACAACCTAATGCTTTTAATTTAGGTAGCTCGTCAAATGTTGAAATACCACCTGAAGCTATTAACTTGATTTTTGGACAATCCTTTATAATATCTTCATATAACTCTAAACTTGGTCCCATTAGCATTCCGTCTTTAGCAATATCTGTGCAAATAACATACGTGATGCCACTATTTTGATAATCTTGTATAAAAGGCACTACTTCTTCATCGCTTTTTTCTAACCAACCTGAAATAGCAATTTTTCGATTGTTTACATCAGCTCCTAATATTATTTTATCAGTACCATATTGGTTAATCCATTCTTTGAAGAGTATTTGATTTTTAACAGCTATACTTCCTCCAGTGATTTGATTAGCTCCAGATTCAAATGCTATTTTTATGTCTTCCTTTGATTTTATGCCTCCACCAAAGTCAATTTTTAAATTTGTTTTCACTGCCATTTCTTCTAGTATCTTATGATTTACGATATGACTTGATTTTGCTCCGTCTAAGTCCACTAAATGCAAATACTGAATACCAGATCCCTCAAAAGATTTGGCTACTTCTAAAGGGTTTTCATTGTAAATTTTCTGGGTATTGTAATCGCCTTTTGTTAAGCGAACACATTTTCCTTCTATTATGTCTATGGCTGGTATTATTTTCATTTTAAGTTCAAGTTTAAGTTCAAGTTTAATTTCAAGTTTAATTTCAAGCTCAAGTTTAAGTTTAGGGGCAAGAAATTGGATATGTTTATTTTTAAAGTTCTAGAAAATTATTTAGTATTTTTTCTCCCATTAGACCGCTTTTTTCTGGGTGGAATTGTACTCCATAAAAATTATCTTTTTGTAAAGCTGCTGCATATTCATTTTCATAATTTGTAGTTGCAATAGTCTCGTCGCCTTTTTTTGCATAATAGCTATGAACGGAATACATGTATTCATTTTCTTTTATTCCTTTAAACAAAGGTGATTTAAGATCATAAATAGTATTCCACCCTATTTGTGGGACTTTTACTTTACTGGAAAATTTGATAATTTCTACATCAAATACTCCTAGTCCTTTTGTGTTATTTTCTTCTGTGGAATTGCATAATAGTTGCATTCCTAAACAAATGCCTAGAACGGGTTGTTTTAAAGTTGGTATAAATTCATCTAATCCATTTTCTTTAAGTTTTTTCATGGCTCTACTTGCTTCTCCAACTCCAGGAAAAATGACTTTATCTGCTTCTACAATTTCATTGGAATCATGACTCAAAACTCCTTTGTACCCTAACCTTTCTAGTGCAAATTTGATACTTTGGATATTACCTGCTCCATAATCTATAATTACTATATCCATTATAACATCCCTTTTGTTGATGGTAAAATCATTTTTTCTTTATCTCTTTTTATTGCTGCTTTTATAGCTTTTGCAAAGGCTTTAAATATGGCTTCAATTTTGTGATGTTCGTTTATCCCTTCTGCTTTTATATTTAAATTTGCTTTGGCACCATCAGTAAAAGATTTAAAAAAATGAAAAAACATCTCGGTAGGCATTTTTCCAATCATTTCTCTTTTAAAATCGGCTTCCCAAACTAACCAATTTCTTCCTCCAAAGTCTATGGCTACTTGTGCTAAACAATCGTCCATAGGTAAACAAAATCCGTAGCGTTCAATACCCAATTTATTTCCTAAAGCTTGAGTGAAAGCTTCTCCCAAAGCTATAGCTGTGTCTTCTATCGTATGATGTTCATCTACTTCTAAGTCTCCTTTAACTTGTATAGTCATATCAATTTGACCATGTTTGGCTATTTGTTCTAACATGTGATCAAAAAAGGCAATTCCTGTATCAATACTACTTTTTCCTTTTCCATCAAGGTTTAAGGTTATAGCAATATCTGTTTCATTAGTTTTTCTAAAAATTGTTGCCGTTCTGTTTTTTAGTTTTAAAAATTCGTAAATTCTTTCCCAATCATTAGTTTCTAAGATTATTATGGGCTGTAATTCTTCTTGCTTTACTGAAATTTCAGTTGTTCCTAAATTTGTATAATCATTAATATAAATGGCTTTTGCTCCTAGGTTTTTGGCTAATTCAACATCAGTTAATCGATCTCCAATTACATAAGAATTTTCTAAATCATAGGCCTCTGAAAAGTAACTCGTTAGTAGACCTGTTCCTGGTTTTCTTGTATTTGCATTATCTTTAGGAAATGTTCTGTCTAGATAGATTTTATCAAAAATTACACCTTCATTTTCAAACGTTTTAACTATAAAATTATGTACTGGCCAAAATGTATCTTCTGGAAATTTATCGGTACCTAAGCCATCTTGATTCGTAATCATGACTAATTCATAATCTAATTCTTGTGCTATTTTACTTAAAAAAGGAATGCATTTAGGATAAAATAGCATTTTTTCAAAAGCGTCAATTTGTTCGTCTATAGTTTCTTTTATTATGGTTCCATCTCTATCGATGAATAATACTTTTTTAGGCATATTGTAATATTTTTAAGAGTTGAATTACTTTTTCATTTTCTTCTTTTGTTCCAATTGTGATGCGCAAGCAATTATCGCAAAGAGGTAAATTACTTCTGTTTCTTATGACTATTCCTTTATCAATAAATTGTTGATACCTTAAATTAGCATTGTCTACTTTTATGAGTATAAAATTAGCATCAGATGGAATCACTTTTTCAATAAAACTGATAGTTTTAAGAGCATTATATAATTTATCTCTTTCTATTATAACTCTTTTAATTTGAAAATCAAGTGTGGTTTGCTGTACTTTTTTTATGGCTTTCTCCTGAGAAATTACATTGACATTGTAAGGCAGTTTTATTTTATTTAGAACAGTTATTATAGCAGCGGAAGCATATAAAAGTCCTATACGTAAACCTGCCATAGCATAAGCCTTTGATAGTGTTTGACAAACAACTAAATTAGGATATTCGTTTAATAATTTTAGCCAACTTTCTTTTTCTGAAAAATCAACGTAAGCTTCGTCAATTAAAACTAGTCCTCTGAATTTTTCTAATATTTTAAATATAATTTCGTCTGAAAAGGAATTTCCTGTTGGGTTATTCGGTGAACATAAAAATAAGATTTTTGTGTTATCATCTGTATTCTTTAGAATCTCTTCAACATTTGGTTGAAATTCACTTGTTAAATGAACAGTTCTATTTTCTACGGCATTTATGGTAGCAAGTACTTCATACATTCCATACGTTGGTGGCAATGTAATAACATTATCTTTATAAGGCTCACAAAAAGCTCTAAATAATAAATCTAGAATTTCATCGCTACCGTTTCCTACCAATATATTTTCAATTTTGACTTTCTTTATATCTGCTATAGCCTCTTTTAATTCCAGCTGTTGTGGATCTGGATATCTATTAAAACCATTATCATAAGGGTTTTCGTTAGCATCTAAATATATCATTTCACATCTAAAATCTTTAAATTCATCTCTAGCAGAAGCATAAGATTTCATATTTAGAATATTGGTTCTAATAAGATTGTTTATATTAAAGTTCTTCATCTTTTATGGTATTTAATCTTAATGTGACTGCATTTTTGTGTGCTTGTAACCCTTCGGCTTCTGCCATTAATTCAATTGCTTTTCCTATAGTTTTGATGCCTTTTTTAGATATTTTTTGAAAAGTCATGGCTTTTAAAAAGCTATCTAAATTTACACCACTATAGCTTTTAGCATATCCATTGGTTGGTAAAGTATGATTAGTTCCTGAAGCGTAATCTCCTGCACTTTCAGGTGAATAATTTCCAATAAAAATTGAACCTGCGTTTTCAATATTCTCAATAAAAAAATCTTCATTATCTGAACATATAATAAAATGTTCTGGTGCATATTCATTTATTAGGGCTATAGCTTTTTCATTTGAATCTATAAAAATCAATTTAGAATTATTGATAGCAAATTGAGCTATTTCTTTTCGAGGTAATACTTCTAGTTGATTGTAAACTTCCTTTTCTACCTTATCTAAAATGCTTTTTGAAGTTGTAACCAAAATGACTTGACTGTCTTTTCCGTGTTCTGCTTGGCTTAATAAATCAGATGCTACAAAACTGGGTATTGCTGAATCATCTGCAAAAACCAATAATTCACTTGGTCCTGCGGGCATATCAATAGCTACACCTAGTTGAGAAGCATATTGTTTAGCTACAGTGACAAATTGATTCCCTGGTCCAAAAATTTTATATACTTTGCTAATTGTTTTTGTACCAAATGTCATGGCAGCAATGGCTTGAATACCTCCAACTTTATAAATTTTAGTGACACCACATAACTCCGTAGCATATAAAATAGCTGGGTCAATATTTCCGTCTTTATCAGGTGGTGTACATAAAATAATCTCCTTGCAACCTGCTAATTTTGCTGGTATTGCCAACATTAAAACTGTTGAAAATAATGGAGCTAATCCACCCGGAATATATAGTCCCACTTTTTGAATAGGTTTTTTTTCTTGCCAACATATTACACCATCAGTTGTTTCAACTGCATTTTTTTCTGTTTTTTGTGCTATATGAAACTTTTCAATGTTTGATTTAGCTAATTGTATAGCTTCTTTTAGTTCTTCTGAAATTAATGAGTAAGCTTTTTTAATTTCTTCGTTGGAAACAGTAATTGTCTTTAACTGAACACCATCAAAAAGGGAAGTATATTTTACTACTGCTTCATCTCCTTTTTGTTGCACTTCTTTAAATATTCCTTTGACTGTAATTTCAATGTCTTCAAAAGTACTTGTTGGCCTTTTTAAAATTTTTGACCATGTTTCTGGTTGCGGATTATATATTTTATTCATGATTTTAGTAATTTATAGATAGTGATTAATTATAATACCATTTTTTCAATTGGACAGATTAGTATTCCTTCTGCACCAGCATCTTTTAATTGATCAATTACATCCCAAAAAGTGTCTTCTTCAATTACAGAGTGCAAACTACTCCAGCCTTCTTCAGCTAAAGGCATTACTGTTGGACTTCTTAATACTGGAAGAATATTACTAACGGTTTGAATCTTATCATTTGGAACATTCATTAAAATATATTTTGACTTTCTAGAACGCAAAACGGCTTGAATTCGGAATTGTAGTTTACTTAATATTTTTTTAGCTGTAGCTGAAATTTGAGGTGAGATTGCTAGAACTGCTTCACTTTTTAAAATAACTTCTACTTCTTTTAAACCGTTTTTAAACAAGGTACTTCCACTCGAAACAATATCTACAATAGCATCAGATAGTCCTATATTAGGTGCAATTTCAACGGAACCTGATATTTGGTGAATATCTACGGTAATTCCTTTAGAAGAGAAAAAATCAATTACTGTTTTTGGATATGAAGTAGCTACTCGTAATCCATTTATATCATTTAAAGAATTGTATTTAAATATTTTAGGTACTGCAACAGAAACTTTACATTTAGAGAAACCTAATCTTTCAGCTATTTGAATGTCTTTTCCTTTTTCTACTAAAAGATTATCTCCTACGATAGCAATATCAACAACTCCATCAATTAAATATTGAGGAATGTCTGAATTTCTTAGGAAGTAAATTTCTAAAGGAAAATTTGAAGCTGTTACTTTCAATTGATCATTTCCATTATAAATAGAAATGCCTGAATCTTTTAACAATTGAATGCTTTCGTCGTACAAACGACCTGATTTTTGAATAGCAATTTTTAAGATACTCATTTTAATTTTTTAAAGATAATTGAGTATACCAATAGCTTATTCCTAATAAAGAAAAAACCCGTTTGATATACTCAAACGGGTTTATAATTATTTTTGTTTATTACATAAAAACATCATTACCTAGCTTGAGCATGGATTATATGATGATGATGATGTAATTGTATTGTAAACATTTTTTTTTTTTTATAACATTGCAAATATAAAGACATAATTTCTTAATAAACAAATTATTATGAAAATTTATATTTTTTTAAGCTAACTGAACCCCAAAAGTGTGTCCTACTAAAGCGGTTAAAACCATGGCAATTGTTCCCCAAAAAGTGACTCTCAAAATCGCTTTTGTAATGTTTGAACCTCCAGTTTTAGCAGCTAATGCTCCTAAAAAAGCTAAAAATAATATAGCTAATCCATAAAGGTAATATTCCATATTTTGAACAGGTAAAAATAATGTAACTATTAAAGGTAATATACCTCCAACAGTAAAAGAAGCTCCTGATGCTAAAGCAGCTTGAAATGGTTTAGCTTGACTTATTTCATTGATTCCTAATTCATCCCTTACATGTGCTCCTAATGCATCGTGAGCCGTTAATTCTTTTGCAACAAGTAAAGCTGTTTCTTTTTTTAAGCCTCTTCCTTCATAAATTTCAGCTAATCGTTGTAATTCAATTTCTGGCATTTCTAGTAGTTCTTGCCTTTCTCTTTCAATATCTGCTTTTTCAACATCCGTTTGTGAACTTACTGAAACATATTCTCCAGCAGCCATTGATAAGGCACCCGCAACTAAACCCGCTAATGTGGCTAATATAATAGGGGCTCTAAACTCACTAGCAGCCGCTACACCAATAGCAATACTTGATGTAGATAAAATCCCATCATTAGCACCTAAAACAGCTGCTCTTAACCAATTACTTTTATGAATGTAATGATTATCTAAATAATTATCTGCTTGATTTTCCATCTTTTGCACAATTAATCTTCCTCTTTTGTTTCAGTATTAAGATTTGTTTGAGTAATATTCTCTCTAATTTCTGTATGACGAATTTCTCCTCCTGAAGTTCCAACAGATTTTGCAAATACACAAGTCAAAATTGAAGCGCCTAATGTAGCTAAAATTAAGAATTTAACTTTTGTGTTATTTTTAATATTCAAATATAAACTTATAAGCGCTAACAAACCTGTTGCATACAAAAATAGAACAAATTTTTCAGCCAATTCTTCGTGTTCGTGAATGATTTTTTTACCTACATTGGGTAAATCCTCAACTATTTCCTCTGCTCCTTCTCCAGTTGCCATACTTGCAAATCCAAAAACAGCAGCAATGACTAAAACTATAAATGCAGTGTTTTGAACTGATTTGTTTTTTAATACTATTCCAACTGCTAAAATACCTGTTCCAAAAATAACTCCTATAATTGGAAAATGGTTTACTACCATGTGTAAATGTGCCTCGTTCATGATTTTTATTATTTAATTAATATCAAATACTCCTTTTGTAAGTATTTTTGAGTTTTTATTTACTTTATTATTTTCAAGTATCTCTATAAAATTTGCCGATCTCTCTCCTATTTTTACTTCTGTCTTTTCAAAAATATAATTAGTAGCTGAATTATTTTTAACTAAAAGTACAAATTTTTTATCATTTTCTGTGATTAAAGCATCCTTTGGAATAGCTAACCCCTTTTTTGTGTCTGTCAATATGTCTGCTTCAACAAACATTCCTGTTAAGAGACGCTGCTTTATAGCCTCTTCTAAATGACCATGAACCATAATTGTTCTATCATTTCCTTCAATTGATTTTCCTACTAAAACTACTTCTGCATTAAATTCTTCTTTTGAAGCTTGCGGTACTTTGAAAATAATGCGTTGCCCTTCTTTTATCTTCAAAATATCTTTTTCAAAAACAGCTAATTCAACGTGTAGATGATTTGTGTCAACAATTTCTAAAATGATGTCCGCAGCTGACATAAACATGCCAACATTAGCATTCATGACGGTTACATCACCAGCAATTGGAGCATAAATGGTTATTGTAGATGTTAAATTTCCTTTTTTAACTTCAGCTGGAGAGATGTTTAATAATTCTAATTTCTTTTTTAGACTTTGATACATTCCATTAGCTCTTTTATAATCACTTTCAGCTTTTAGATAGTTTTTTTGGGAAGTTATTTTTTCATCATATAGTGTTTTTTGTCTTTCGTATTCTGATTTTAAATAACTGATTTGCTCTGCAACTTCTATAAAGTCTTTTTGAATATCAACAAATTCTGTGTTTTCAAGTGTAACAAGAGCTTGGCCTTTTTTTACTTTGTCTCCAATTAACAAATGAGTTGATTTGATATAGCCTCCTAAAAATGTAGTAATTTTCACTCTGTTTTCTGGAGGTACATCTATTTTTCCTGTTGCTTTTATTGCAATATTAAAATCTTGTTCTACGGGTGAGTTAATTTCCATTTTCATGGTTTGAAATTGATCTTTAGACACCGTAATTTCGTCTTCATTTGCAACAGTTTTTTCTTCTGTAGCTTTTTGTTTACAAGACATTAAGAGTATTCCTGTTATTACTATATAGATTGCTTTTTTCATCTTTATTCTAAAGTTATGTATTGTAAATTTAATTGTGTTAAGTTATATTGCAGGAGTGTTTCTAAATAATCCATTTGAATTGAGGTGGCATTTTCTAAGCTCATTATGTATTGAAAAAAGTCAATTTCACCATGTTTGTAACTCATATCTGCCACTTTAATAATTTCTTCGGATAATTTCTTTCCATATTGGTTATAATAGTTGATTCCTTCTTGGTATTTATCTAATATTTGTTTTTGCTGTTTTAAATGGGCTTCCATTTTTAGCATTTGGTTTTCTTTTTGTGATTCCCAACTTTGTAATTCTATTTTAGCAACTTTGTTTTTGGCTACATTTCCATTAAAAAATAAAGGAATGGAAACTCCAATTTGAAAACCATATAAGGATTGTGATAAACCTCTGTTTTTACCTTGAAAATATTCTAAATGTAAATCAGGTAAAGCTTGTTGTTTTTGAAATGCTATTTGCTTTTTATAAATTTCTGTAATACTCTCATAATATGAATCATAAAGTGACTTATTATTAGCATTACTTAAATATTTATTTTCTTTTAACTCACTTGTTTTTATATCTATTTTTTCATCACTTTGCACTACCGATTGAAGCTTGTTATAAAGTCCTATTTTGTCTTTTTCTATTTGAATCAATTTGGTGTTAATTTGACGAAACTTAGCTTGAGCTGTAATTTTTTCTAAATAATTACTCTCTCCTAATTCAAATCGTCTATCACTTGCCTTTGAAAAATTTTGATATAAGCTATCTAAATAACGATACAATTTTTCTTGATGTTGTAAATACACAATTTGGTTATAAACTTTAGAAATTTCATGTGTTAACTGGCTTTTTTGCAATTCTAAATTGGAAACTTCTTTATCGTATTCAGATTGTAATACTCTTTTATGAGCTCCATAAACTGTTGGAAAAGCAAAACTTTGTTGTACTCCAAATATTTTTAATGGTTCATTATTTAAGGCTAAATTATTTTGATCATAACTGTAATAAACATTCGTTTTATCAATAGAATATGCTGTTTTTATTGAAGCTTTTGCTTTGTTAACTTGTAATTGTATAGCTTTAATATTCTTATTGTTAGCGATTCCTTTTACAACTAAACTGTCTAATTCTGGATTGTTTTCTTGAGCAAATCCTAAACTTGTAAACAAGAAAAATAGAATTATATAAGTACCTGATTGGTGTTTTTTAAACTTAGGCTTTTTGAATTCTTTGGTGTCTAAAATTTTATATAAAACTGGTAAAACTAGCATTGTTAAAAGTGTTGCTGTAAATAAACCTCCAATTACAACTGTTGCTAATGGTCTTTGAACTTCTGCACCAGCTGATGATGAAATTGCCATTGGAAGAAACCCTAAAGCAGCAGCCGCCGCCGTTAATAGAACAGGTCGTAATCTATCTGTTGTGCCTTTTAAAATTAATTCGTCTATATCTTTCATTCCTTGGTGTTTTAATTCTTTAAAGTGTTCGATTAGTACAATTCCGTTTAAAACCGCGATCCCAAAAAGAGCTATAAACCCAACACCTGCTGAAATACTAAAAGGTAAATCTCTAATCCATAAGAAAAGTACTCCACCAACAGCAGATAAAGGTATAGCTGAATACACCATTAAAGCTTCTTTTACAGAACCAAAGGCAAAATACAATAAGATAAATATCAAGAATAATGCAATAGGAACGGCAATCATTAAACGCGCTTTAGCACTTTGAAGGTTTTCAAACTGTCCTCCATAAGTAACTCTATAACCTGTTGGTAATTTTATTTTTGTATCAACAATTTTCTGAATATCATCTACAACACTTTGTAAATCTCTATTTCTAACGTTGATTCCTACAACAATTCTTCTGTTTGTATTATCTCTTGAAATTTTTGCTGGACCAACTGTGTATTCAATTTGCGCTAGTTCTTGTAGTGGAATTTGATTGCCATTTGGCGTTGAAACATATAAGTTTTGAATATCTTCAATATCGGTTCGGTTATTTTTATCGGAACGAATTACCATATCAAAACGTTTTTCACCTTCAAAAACAGTACCTATTGTTTTTCCTGCAAAAGCCAATGATAATACATCATTCAAATCAGCAATATTCATCCCAAATTGAGCAATTTTCATTCTGTCGTAAGTTACAGCCATTTGTGGCAATCCTTCTGTTTTTTCAATAATGATATCAGAAGCTCCTTTTACATTTTTAATCGCTTTGGCAATTTCATCTGCTTTTCTAGCCAATACATCTAAATCATCACCAAAAACCTTCACCGCTACATCTGAACGTGTTCCTGAAATTAGCTCATTAAAACGCATTTCAATAGGTTGCGTAAATTCGATTTCCATGTTTGGAATTTTCTTTTCAATGGCTTCTTTTATTTTGTCTGCCAATTCATCTTTTGAATCGGCTGAAACCCATTCTGATTTTGGCTTTAACTTAACTATTACATCACTTTCTTCCATACTCATTGGGTCTGTTGGAACTTCAGCAGCACCTATTCTACTTACTACTTGCTCAACCTCTGGAAAATTCTTTAATATGATTTGTTCAATTTTAGTCGTGGTTTCTATGGTCTTTGTTAGGGACGTTCCTGTTTTTAAAACGGGTTGAATTACGAAATCACCTTCGTCTAATGTTGGAATAAACTCACCTCCCATTGTCATAAATAAAGTTAGAGCTATTACTAATAGTCCAACAGCACCAAACAATACTTTTTTAGTATTAGCAATTGCCCATGTTATGAATGGCAAATACCACGAATTCAATTTGTTAATTAATTTATTTGAAATTGAATTAGGATTTTCAGCTTTTGGCTTTAAAAATAAAGAAGAAATTACAGGAACATAGGTAAAACAAAATAACATAGCACCCACTAAAGCAAAACTAAATGTCATTGCCATAGGTTTGAACATTTTTCCTTCTACACCAGAAAGCGATAATATTGGGATGAATACAATTAAGATAATTAATTGTCCAAAAACGGCTGAGTTCATCATTTTTGAAGCACTTTTATATGTGATTTCATCAATTTGAACTTGCTGCTCTTCTTTAGACAATTCAACTAAGTGCTTTGACTTATGAGCTATTTGAAACGCTATAAATTCAACTATAATAACTGCTCCATCGATTATAATTCCAAAGTCTATTGCTCCTAAACTCATTAAATTAGCATCAATTCCAAAAATATTCATAAAAGAAATAGCAAATAATAGACATAATGGAATTACAGAAGCTACAACTAATCCGGAGCGCCAATTTCCTAAGAGCAAGACAACAACGAAAATGACAATTAAACAACCTAAAATTAAGTTTTCAGCGACCGTAAAGGTTGTTTTTCCTACCAATTCACTTCTTTCTAAAAATCCGTTAATGTAAACTCCTTTCGGTAATGTTTTTTCAATTTCTGCAACTCTTGCTTTTACATCATCAATAACTTGTTTAGAATTTCCTCCTTTTAACATCATTACTTGACCCAAGACTTTTTCTCCTTCGCCATTTCCTGTAATTGCTCCAAAACGATTAGCTGCCCCATAATGCACATTTGCAACATTTTTTACATAAATAGGATTACCATTTATATTTTTAATTACAATGTTATTTATATCTTCAATTGATTTTACTTTTCCTTCTCCTCGAATAAAATAACTTTGATTTGTTTTTTCAATATAAGCACCTCCTGCAATACTATTATTTTTTTCTAAAGCTGAAAAGACATCATTAACGGAAATATTCATTGCTTTTAAAGCTGAAGGTGTTAATGCAATTTCATATTGTTTTAAAAATCCACCCCATGTATTGATTTCTACAACACCTTTTATTCCTGACAATTGACGTTTTACTACCCAATCTTGTAAGGTTCTTAAATCGGTAACTGTATATTTATCTTTGTATTCTGGTTCTATTTCTAATGTATATTGATAAATTTCACCTAAACCAGTTGTAATTGGACCCATTTCTGGAGTTCCAAAACCAGAAGGAATCTTTTCTGAAGCTGATTTTATTTTTTCAGCAATTAATTGTCTTGGTAAATATGTCCCGATTTCATCATTAAAAACAATAGTTACAACTGATAATCCAAATTTTGAAACCGAGCGAATCTCATCTACACCAGGTAAATTTGCCATTTCTAGCTCTACTGGATAAGTAATATATTGTTCAATATCTTGGGTAGATAAATTTTGAGAAGTTGTAATTACTTGAACCTGATTATTAGTAACATCGGGAACAGCTCCAATAGATATTTGAGTAATTGAGTATACTCCGAAACCTACTATTCCTAATACTAATAAGAGTACTATGAATTTATTTTTTAAACTAAAAGCAATGATTTTTTCTAACATAATATAATTAAATAATTATAATGTAAAGATAAACCACAGTTTACAAGGCTAGATTAAGAACGCCTTAATATTAGCTTATGAGAAACTTAAAATAATAGTTGTTCCTTTTTCAATTTGAGAATCTAAAACTATTTCTATATTTAATAGTTCACAAAGTCTTTTTACAATTGACAAACCTAAACCTGTTCCTTTTGCTTCGGGATGTTCTAAACTTTTAGATCTAAAAAAAGCATTGAATATTTTTTCTTTATCTTCATGACATATACCAATTCCTTCATCAGAAATACTACATCTCACCCTATTATTTTCTTTGTATAAATCTATGGATATAAATGTATTTTCATTCGAATATTTTAATGCATTTGAAAATAAATTACTAATTATTATAGAAACTAAATTATAATCTGATTGTACATAAAAATCTTCTTTAAAATTATAAACTACTTTACAATTTTTGTCTTTTATTTTTTGTGAAAAACGAGCAGATGTGTCTAATAAAAGAGCATTTAACAGTATGCTTTCCGTTTTTATATTTTGTTTTTCATTTTCAAAACGAGCCAAAAGTAATAACTCATCTACTAATTTATTAACTCTATCTACTTCATTAATACAAAAATTAATTTTATCTTCATATTCTTGTTTATCACGAGGTTTACGTATTAATACTTCAAGTGTACCTTTAATTATAGCAAGCGGTGTTCTTAATTCATGAGATGCATCTGAAGTGAATTGTTTTTCTCTTTCAATAGCATTTTCAATTCTATTTAATAAATTATTTATGGTTTCTGATAATTCATATAATTCGTCTTTATTTTCTGGTAAGGAAATTCGTGTATTTAAATTATCTTTAGTTATTCGGTCTGATGTTTCAATAATCGTTTTAACAGGCTTAATACTTCTACCTACTATAAATCGGGCTACAATAAATAAAATACCTAATACTAATGGGAAGGCTATTAATAAAGTGTATCTAAGGTTTCTTAAAACCAAATTAGCATCTTCAAGAGACATGGCTATCAAAAAATAACCTACTGTTCTCCCTTTGTATTGAACTTTTGTTTGTGTTTGTCTTATTGAAATTTGATCTAATTTTGCATCAAAATAAACAGGTAAATTCTCATTTGGCTCTTTAAATAGGAGTTGAGAATTTTTTAAATTAGGTGACTTGTCAAACATTTTTCCTTTAGCATCAACAAATTGAATAAAAATAGGATTAACATCTAAAGTGTTATGTTCTTTTTCCTTCCATTCATGTTGGTCTATTAAAACAAATCCATCGCTTTTTATACTTATTTCATCAAATAACTTAGTAGCTTCTGCTTTAATATCATTTTCTAAATGTCTGTAAACTGATTCTTTTACGCTTATATAAATTACTGTAAATACAAGAGTAATAAGCAATGCAGTTGTCATAATGTAGTAAAAAGCAATTCTATTTCTGTAGGAAAATGATAGCATTTGTCAAATTAATTTAAGTCATTAGCAATATAACCTACTCCTCGAATCGTCTTTATCAAGTCATTTTCTTTACTAAGGTTTAATTTTTTTCGAATAGCATTCATAAAAACATCTATAACACTAGTATCATATTCAAAATGAATGTTCCAAACGTCTTCAATAATTTGATTTCTAGTACAAACTATGCCTTTATTTTTAATCAAATAACTTAATAATTCAAATTCTCTTTGTGTGAAAGAAACTTCTTTGTTATCAACCAAAATTTGATGCTTAGATAAGTCTATTTTAATATTTCCTAATGTTAATAAATTAATAGGATTGTTTTTTCTAAAATAAACTTTGATTCTTTCTAATAATTCCTCAAAACTAAACGGTTTCTTAATATAGTCATTTGCGCCAGCTTTTAATCCTTCAATAGTTTCTTGAACAGTGTCTTTAGCTGTTAAGAATAATATAGGAACATCTAAATTAGTTTTTCTGATGGTTTTACAAACATCTATTCCTGAAATCTTTGGCAACATCCAATCCAATAAAATTAAATCTATCTCTAAAGATAAAGCTAGATCTAATCCTGATTGCCCATTAGAAGCTACTAAAACTTCATAACCTTCTTCTTCTAAACCTTGTCTAAGAAAGTTTGCTATACCTATTTCGTCTTCAATAATTAATATCTTCATTCTTAACATTTATTGTATAAAATTACGACAAACTAACGCTTTTAATATACTGCTGTTGTTAATTTAATGAAAAATTAAGTTTGATTACATAACAAATTTAAAAGCAACACTACCAATATTTGAATCTAATCCATCACTCCTTGTATAATGATTGAATCTAAAATCAATATTTTTTAGTCCAAATTTCCAAATACGTAAATTTGTAAAAATATCAACATAATTAATACCAAATCCATATTGATTTGCATTAAACGTAGACAAATCATAATCTGAAGTATAATATTTTTCTGTTGATAAATGCTTTTCAAAGGCAGCAAAATACTTAGATTGCTGTTGTGTATAATAACGATACATTGGAAAAACCGTAAACTTATCCGAAATTTTAATAGGTAACTCAATACTGGCTGTATGTGAAGTTATGTCCCAATTATCCCAATAATACCTATAATATGTCCTTATTGTAACCCTTTCATTCAAATAATAATTTAAACGAGCTCCTATTGGAATTTTTGTTCTAGAATCAGGTAAACGTTCTATATCATCCGCTAGTTTATATACACCTTGATTTTGTTTTGTTTCATAAACAGGAATATACTGAGCTTGTCCTACATAATAATCTGCTTTGTCGGCAAAATGCACTCGCTGGTATGGTGTTGAAAGGAGTCCTTGTTGTTGTATAAGATCAAAGAAAAGCGAAAATTGCATATTTTTTGTAGCTACTTGTGAAAATCCAAAAGATGCAGAATATGAATTTCTATTAGAACTATTTATTGTCGAAAATTGTACTGGAGCATAATTAAATGTTATAAATCCATTTTCATCTAAAACATTATAATGAAATCTATTTTCTTTATAATCAATTAATTCTTTAGGATAAATAGGTCTCCATTGATCTAAATATACGTTCGCTTTTAAAGAAACTTCTGTGTTTTTATTGTTAAAAAGTTTAGCTAATCCTCCTCCAAATCCTATTGAGGTATAGTCATATTCATTTGAAAAAGAAACATGTGTATCCCAATTAAAATTTCTATCATCACTTGAATGACTATAATTTGCTACCAATGAGGTTAATTGATCACTTTGAGAAGCTCCAGAAGAAGCTTGCCAAGGATTTGTATTAACCTTATCATAAGGATTAATATTACTGGACGAAGCTGAAGTATAAGCAGAAACTCCTACATCAAAAGTTAGAATATCATCATCATTCATAGGAAGAGAAACAACTATATTGGAAGCAATGTCTGTTAAATCCTGAGCCCATTCCTCCAGAAACAGCAGAATGTACCCCATCTTGCTTATAGTAGCTCAAAAGAAAATCAACTTCTGTACTTTCTAAAACTCTTTTCTTGTAAACAATAGTATCATTTTGCTGGGCAAATGAATAACTAAAACTAAATGCTAAAATTAAAAATAATATCTTTTTCATACCTTAAACTTAGTTACAACCACATCCTCCACCTGTTTTTCCTCCATTTGCTCCTGCTGCAGCTTCTCGATACACTTGAAATGCAGTTTCATAGCGTTCCGATGTTTGAGCAGACAACTTCATGGTTGTATCGTTTATATTTTGCATTTCATATTCTTTTACAGCTTTACATGATTGTAAGCTAATCAGTACAACGGCAACTAGGCCTAGTTTTTTTATCTTATTCATATTTTTTTAAATCTATATTTTTAGACGTATGGATTACTCCTTTATCATCAACAATAATACATTCTAAGCCTTTTATTTGATTTACGAAATCAAGACCAACTTCTACTCCCATTACAAAAATTCCTGTTGCTAGTGCATCTGCAAGTTCCGTTTGTTTTGCAAATACAGAAATACTTACTATACCACTTGCTGGATAACCTGTTCTTGGATCAATAATGTGGGAATATCTTTTCCCATTTAAAACCACATATTTTTCATAGCTTCCAGAAGTTTCAACAGCTGTATCTTCTAATGGAAATGTAGCAAATACTTTGTTTTTATTCATGGGATTAATAATTCCAATGGTCCATGGTTTTCCATCGATTTGTTTTCCCCAAGTACTAATATCACCAGAAACATTAACTATGCCAGAAACACAGCCTTTTTCCTGTAATAAGGCTTTTATTTTATCAGCAATATAACCTTGTCCAATACCTCCTAAACCTAACTTCATTCCTTCGTTTTTAAGAAAAATTGTAGTGTCTTTTGGATTAAGAATTACATGTTGATAGCCAACTTTTTCAACCGATTTTTTAATAGCTTCCTCTGTTGGCATTTCCTTCATGCTACCATCAAATTTCCAAATTTTATCCATTGATGCATAAGAAATATCAAAAGCTCCATCTGTTAATTTAGAAATTTTTAAAGCCCTCTCTACCAAATCATAAACCTCTAAATCTACTTTTACTGGTTTAATCCCTGCATTTTGATTTACTTTTGATATTTGAGTTGTTGGAATCCAATCTGAAATTAGATTTTCAACTCGTTTTACTTCATCAATTGCTAATTGTGCATATCCGTTTCCTTGAACTGAATCTTGAGCTACAACCGTAATATCAAATGGACTGCCTAGTAAACCTGCTGTCTTTTTATAAACTATTTGTCCATTACACAAACAAGTAAATAAAAAGAATAGTATGACAACTTTATTTTTCACTAGTTTTCAAACGATTTAATCATTTCTATATACTCGGTTGGAGATACATTTTTATAGCCTAAAATACCTAATATTTTCCCCTCAGGATTCAATATTACTACTTTTGGATAACTTCCTTCTGTGTTATACTTTTCAGCTAATTCATTGTTTGCTTTTCTTTGCTCTTCGGGTAACAAATTGGCTTTCTTTTTTGGAAAATCTGCTTTTAGCAAAACCCAATTCTCTGCCGAAGCTTTTTTAAATTCTTCTGATTGCCAAATGTTTCTATCTAATTTGATACAAGGAGCACACCAATCTGAACCTGAAAATACTAATATAATATTTTTCGATTCTTTACTAGCAACTGTTTTGGCCTCATCAAAATTCGTTTTCCAATCTTGTGAGTAAACGATTCCTGAAATTAAAATTATGAAAGTAAATATAAGTTTTTTCATTATTCTGATTATTTTTTTTACAAAGTTAACTATTTTCTATCCTTTTTTATTGTTTATGATAATGGAAATTAAGTCAATCTTAAGTTAACAATATCGAAAAATTAAGCTAATCTTAAGCTAATGTAAATTTCATGAATTTATCTTTGTTACCATCATTTTGGCTATCTAAATTCAACTCTAATTTATGAAATTCACGAAGCATTTAGTTCCTTTTAAAAATCTTGCTTTATTTTATTGTATTGTTAGTCTCATCTTACGATTGGTTCTTCTCTTTCACCCTATCACTCAATCTAGTTTCGGATTTTTGGCTTTACTTAAAATTTTCTTTTTAGGTTTTATCTCTGATATTTTAATTTTTATTATTGCCAGCGCCTTTCTTTGGCTTTATTTACTATTCTTATCTAACTCAAAGTATGATAAACCTTGGGGGTATATCATTTTTGGAGGTTTCTTAGCTTTATTGGTATATATTCTGTCTGGCAAAACCATATTACATGAATACGGTGGTGTTTTACCAAAGATAGGACTAATTTTTGTAGGTTTAAAAACTTTTCTTTTTGGTCTTTTATTGTTGCTTCCTAAAAAAAGAAACAGTATTCGATTGATTATTTTTTCAGTAACTATTTTCTTATTTGTATTAATCATAATTCAAAATGCGGTTAGCGAATTTTTCTTTTGGAATGAATTTGGTGTTCGCTATAACTTCATTGCTGTAGACTATTTGGTTTATACCAATACTGTTATTGGTAATATCATGGAATCCTATCCCGTTGTTCCTTTGTTTACGGGTGTTGGATTAGTAGCTTTAATCTCAACTTACATTATTGTAAAAAAGTCAAAAATATACTTAGACAATTTACCTTCATTCATTGATAAATTGAAGCTTGTTGTAATTTATGGTTTGTTATTTATAGTTTCCTTAAAACTAATACCTACTGTTGCTTCCCTAGAAAATTCTCCTAATATTTTTACAAACGAATTACAAGCAAATGGTTTGTATAAGTTTTATGGAGCATTTATGCATAGTGAATTAGATTTCTTTAAATTTTATGAAACTATGCCTACTAATGAAGCTTTTGCTTTATTAAAAAAACAGATTCCATCAATACAATCTAACTCAACACTTAGAACTATTACTTCCGATTCTCCTGAAACTAAAATGAATGTTGTTTTAATTACGATTGAAAGTTTGAGTGCTGATTTTATGAAAATGTATGGCAATGAGCAAAATATCACTCCTTTTTTAGACTCATTAGCATTGCAAAGTCTTAACTTTTCTAATTTATATGCCACAGGAAATAGAACTGTTCGTGGTTTAGAAGCCGTAACTCTTTGCATACCTCCTACTCCTGGTGAAAGTATTGTAAAACGAGAAGATAATAAAAACAAATTTAGCACAGCTAGTATATTTAAACAAAAAGGATATCAAGTTAAATACCTATATGGAGGTGATGCCTTTTTTGACAATATGCGTGATTTTTTTAGTGGCAATAATTATGATATCATAGACAAAACATCTTTTAAACCCGAAGAAATCACTTTCGCTAATATTTGGGGAGTTTGTGATGAAGATATGGCAAATAAGGCCATTCAAACAATGAATGAAGAAGCTAAAACAGGTAAACCCTTCTTTAATCACTGGATGACTGTTAGTAACCACAGACCTTTTACATATCCTGAAGGAAAAATAGATATCTCAGCAACTATAAAATCGCGTGAGGGGGGCGTTAAATATACAGATTATGCTTTAAGAAAATTCTTTACCATGGCTTCAAAACAATCTTGGTATAAGAATACTGTATTTGTAATTGTATCAGATCATTGCGCTTCTAGTTCTGGAAAAACAGAATTACCTATGGACAAATATCATATTCCTGCTATGATTTATGCTCCTAGTTTTATTCAACCAACAAACAATAACAAATTGATGTCGCAAATAGATTTAATGCCTACCCTTTTTGGAATGCTTAATTTTAATTATAAAGATAAATTTTATGGACAAAATGTTTTAGAAGATACGTATAAACCTAGAGCTTTTATTGCTACCTATCAAGATTTAGGTTTTATTAAAGATAATATATTAACCATTATATCTCCTGTAAAACGATCTAAACAATTTAAATTAGAGCAAATTAAAAATCCTAAACTTTCGTCGGACTTTTCTATTTACTATGAAGAAACTTTAATGCAATCAAAACGTGATGATTTAATAAAAGAGTCTATCGCTTTTTATCAGACAGCTTCTGACATGTTGAAAAACAAGAAATACCAATCATTTAATTAAACTTAACTTTTTAATAATCTATTTTAAAAAAAAGTTAATTGTTAATTAATTTAAAAAACGGCGGTAAATTAAATAAAATCCTACATTTTTTTTTGTAATTCAAATATTTAGTTAAATTTGCTACACTTTTAAGGCTAACTATAGTTTTGACTAGCAATATATTAAGAATTGTTAAATTTTAATATACAAAATGAGTTACAAATAGAAAGGTATCTAATGAAAAAAACATTTTTTATTTTATTTACAGTAGCAATATTGATTGCTTGTCCTTATGAAAATAAGGCTAAAATAAACACTTCTTTTTCAAAAAAAACAGATTATTTGGAACGATTTAATTTTTTTAAAAAAGCATTATACAAAAACACCCTTAGCGAACTTAAAAAAGGAGTATTCTCATCTGAATTAAAAAAATATTCTGAAAATACTCTCAAACAAATCACAAATCATCTTTTAACAAAAGGAACAAAATCTATTACAAATAAAAACCTTAATGACACCATATACACTGTTTCTAAAACATATAAAGAGCAAATTGAATATGTAGATTTGTTATATGCAAATAAACAAGTGAATTATGAAGTTGAATTAATTAACTTGTTTTTCCCTAGTTGGTCCTATATTAAGGAAATTTCGAATGTTGATAATGACTTTATAACGTTATATTGGTCTCCTGGACAAAATTTAGCTTCTGATTGCTATCAAATACTATGGGTAAATAATGGAAATGTTATTGATTTAGGAAATGGATATGATTATTTAAATAAAAATGAAATGGTCAATCTACAAAAAAATATAAAAGAAAAAACAGCTACTTATACATATATATCTTCACGATGTGAAACACATATTAATATAAATAAAGAAGGTACTTACACCTTAACTTTTTATGCTTTAGATATAGATGACATGGAAACAGTTCCTACTTTACGTATTAGCTATGATACAAAAGATTTTAAGACTATAATTCCAAACTCGATTATAGTTGATAGAGATGATTTGTATAACTCAAAAGTTTAATAATTAGTTTTTTACACTATTTATATCAAAAACCGTAATAAATAAACAAAAAAACCGTAAAATAATTACTTTTCTTCCTTTATATTTGTGTTAGACAAATATAAATTTATAAAGCATGAGTAAATTAGAATTATTTAAGGCTACTTTTTTTACGGTTGGAACTGGATTGTTTGTAGGAATTTTAGTTTACAACTTGTTTGAAATTAATTTTTATGATTCAAAGGCTTTACTCAATTTATTTATTAAATCGATTACCACAAGTGTTTCCGTAGGTCTAGTTTTAGGTATTATAAATGCTATTTTTGAAATAATTTTAATAAATAAAAAATAGTTTATTCAAAACCGCTAATTTTTTTACAATAAACCATTATATTTTCTCACAAACCATTCACTAGTTAAAGCTATTGCAAGTAGGACTAGTAGCCAATGCCAATCAATTAAAGGTGATTTCTTAACAATTTCTTTTTGAATGGATTTATAACTATCGTTAGCCAATAAATTTGCAATTAAGTCATTAATTGTAGAAGAATAATATGGTTTTGCATTGGTGTTTTGTGCCAATTGCTCTAAACGGTTTTTATCAGCGTTTACAAATTGTTTTTCAATTTCAAAATCTAAAATTTCAAACGAACTTGAATATTTGGTATTACTGTTCTTTTCAATAACTGTAAAAACATAATTTCCTGAAGTTAAATTATCTAAACTAACTTTGTATTCATTGTTTCCTTTTAAGAAATCATACGCTTTTGAAGTGTTTTTAGTCTTATTTTGTAACGTTATAGCAAGTTTTGCCCTTTCGTCAAATTCATAATTTTTGTTGAAATATTGTGCTGTAATTTCAATAGGCTCTCCTGAATTATAAAATGATTCATGATTAACAACCAAAGTCTTTTTAGTGGTATTTGTAGTTAAAAATTGAATTATTTTATCCATAAACAAATCAAATTGAGTAAACTCTTTTGTTTTTAAGTGGCTTTCTATTCGCCATTTCCAAATATTCTCTCCTAATAAGTAAGCATTTCTTTTAGTGCCATTTTCTGCAAAACACAACATAGGATTCTCTACTTCTATTCTATTAATTTTTGAACCTAATAAAATAGATACATTACTATTAACTTTTATAGAACCAAAACTATTTTCTAAAGGTGGAAAAAAATCAAAACCAATATTCTCTTGTGCAAAAAGATTAAATTGCTCATTAAATAAAGCCACATAATTCTCTTTTTGATTTGTCATTTTAAATGTTAAATCAGTTTGTGATTGATTCATTACATTAAAATCTGTAGCCTTTCCTGTAATAAAAAAGGTATTTAAACCTATTTTTTTTGCTTGACTAATTACGGATGAAAACTCATTATTAGGTTGATAAAATATACAGGTGTTATATTTTGTTAAGTCATTAATTTCTTTTGGTTTAACTATTGTTACTTTATGTTGTTGATTAGATTCAATACTTCTTTTGATTACCCCTAAATCTGGATGATTAATACTAGAAATTAACGCAATTTCTTTTCTTTGGTCTAATATTTCAACAGCAAAATATTTAGTGTTATTGATTTTGTTTTTTTCTGCTAAAGAACTAGAAACCGTTACACTATATTTTTTTATCCCAATAGTATTTGCATTCAATAATGCGGTAATTGTTTTTACCTTTTGATTAGCCGAAAACGAAACGGTTTCTTTAAAAATAGCTTTTCCATTTTCTGAAATTATAACATTTGCACTAACAGTTTTTTGTCCACTATATTGCACAAAAACTTCAGCTGGAAACTTATTCTTCAAAAAAGCATATTTATTTACATTGACTTGATTAATTTTCAAATCTTCTACTTCAGTTGTATCACCTAAGATAACAGGAAATACATTTGCATTTGACTGAAACGAATAAATATAATCACTTCCTTGTGTCTGATTTCCATCAGTAACCAAAATTACAGGAAACAAAGGGGCCTTGTATAATTGCTTTATATCTTTAGCCACTTGATCAATTCTAGATTGCTTTCCTTTAAAATCTAAAACCTTGTCCTGATAGGTTTCATTGTCAAACAAATACGTTTGAACTTCAAATTTTTCTTTAAGTGGGTTGTTTTCACTTAATACTTTGTAGATTGATTTTGCTTTTTCAGTCGCTTCTAATTCATTGATAGATTCTGAATTATCAAATAAAATAGGTAAAGGTGTTTTTGACGTCTCTAATATTTTCCTAGAAATAATTGGGTTAACCCATAACAAAAGCACCGTGAAATAAGAAATAAAACGTAAAAAAGTCAAAAACAAATGCAACGTTGATTTGTTTTTGACTTTATATAAATATTGATAAAACGACAATAATCCAGCTATTATCAGAGATAAGGTTATTAGAAGGATTGTTGTTTTAGTCATATTATTTTTTAGTATTCAGTATTCAGCTAATAATGTTCAGTTTCAAACAGTTAATAACTGCTAACTATTTATGTAAGCATTCCTCCATCAACATTAATGACTTGTCCTGTTACATAAGCACTCATATCACTTGATAAGAATACACAAACATTAGCAATATCCTCTGGTGTTCCACCACGCTTCAATGGAATAGCTTCTCTCCAGCCTTTTACTACATCTTCGTTCAATTTTGCCGTCATTTCTGTTTCAATAAAACCTGGGGCAATGGCATTGCAACGAATATTTCTTGATCCTAATTCTAAAGCAATTGATTTTGTAAAACCTATCATACCTGCTTTAGATGCTGCATAGTTTGCTTGTCCAGCATTTCCTTTTACACCTACTACACTACTCATATTAACGATAGAACCTTTACGGTTTTTCAACATAATTTTTTGAACCGCTTTTGTCATATTAAATACAGACTTCAAGTTGATTTCAATAACCTTGTCAAAATCTTCTTCAGACATTCTCATTAACAAGTTATCTTTTGTAATTCCTGCATTGTTAATTAAAATATCAACATTTCCAAATTCAACCATCACATCATCTACTAACTTTTGAGCTTCATTGAAATCTGCAGCGTTTGATTTGTATCCTTTTGCTTTAACTCCTAAAGCATTTAATTCATTTTCTAATGCCATTGCAGATTCTGCAGATGAACTATAAGTAAAAGCGACATTGGCTCCTTGCTCAGCAAAAACTTTTGCTATACCACTACCAATTCCACGACTTGCCCCAGTTATGATGGCAACTTTTCCGTCTAATAATTTCATATTATTGTTGTTTAAAATATAAAGTTCAAATATACTATTATTTTAATGTTTTAAAAAAATAGATTTTAAAGTTATTCGTGCAAGTTTTTTTTTAATTTAACGTCTAATAAATAAATGTGATACCCTTTTAATGCAAAAAAAACAATTTGATTTAGCTGCTTTATATCAAACCCACAAAGTTTTGGTTTATAATGTTGCGCTCAATTATTTACAAAACATTGAAGATGCGGAGGAAGTCACACAAGATGTTTTTGTCAAAATTCATTTATCTCTTTCTGACTTTAAAGAAGAATCAAGCCTCAAAACATGGATTTATAGAATTGCAATTAATCAATGTTTAGATTTTATTAAAAAAAAGAACAGTAAAAAACGTTTTTATGTTTTTGGAAAAAAATCTGAAAATGAATTAGAATATAACAATTCTTCAAACTTTGAACATCCTGGAATTCTATTAGAAAATCAAGAAAATGCTAAAATATTATTTAAGGTTATTAATACACTACCAGAAAATCAAAAAACTGCCTTTATTTTAGCAAAAGTAGACGGGTTAAGCAATACTGAAGTTGCTGAAATTATGGAATTAAGTATTTCTGCCATTGAATCTTTAGTTTTTAGAGCTAAAAAGAATTTAAAAGAAAAATTAACTACAAAGTTTGAAGAATACCACAAGAAAAAATAAATTAAGTCGTCTAATATAGATATAGTAATAAAACATTGAAATTTATTATATCTAAAGTTGAAAGAAAATGAAAAAAGAAAACTTTATAGAAAACATATTAAATAGCACTAATGGAATTACTAAAATTAGTCCAAGTGATACCCTTTTAAATAAAATTTACTCTAAAATAGAAGAAAACAAGCCTATTAATAACTCCTTAAAATGGTTTATTGCAGCCTCAATTATAGTTTTAATTTCATTAAATATTGGTGTTTTAACTTATTCAAATACTAAAACAAATCAACAAAGTGAATTATCACCTTTAATGACCACTACTAATAATCAATTATATTAAAAGACATGAATAAATTTAAAATATTAACAATTGCTATAATTGCACTAATCCTTATCAATCTGATTACATTGTTTTTCTGTTTTTCCAAAGAACAAAAAGAAAGGCAAAGAAAACCTCCAAGAGAAATTGTTATTCGAAAATTACATTTTGATGCCCAACAAATTACCGCTTATGATGCATTAATTAACGAACACAAAGCAGCTATTTCATTATATGATGATGAAATCAAAAAAGAGAAAAATGAATTATATAGCCAACTCTCAAAGCCTGAGAATACAAAAGTTACAGATAGTATTATGAAAATGTTAGTGTTAAATATTAATGAAATTGAAAAAACACATTACAATCATTTTTTAGCTATAAAAAAACTTTGCAAACCTGAACAGTTAGAGGATTATAACATTTTAACCAAAGATTTAGCCAAGTTATTTTCAAACAAACCCCCAAGGAAATAGATTCAAACATACTTTTAAAATCAAGAAATCATGAATAAACTAAATAAGGAAAAAACAGTAACTCTTTTAAGTAGCTTATCTCTTATAGCAATAGCTGTTATAGCTTGCAGTAATGATGATTCAACAATTACTAATGATAATGTCGCTACAATAATATCTGATAATGTTCCTTCTGTATATACTAAAATATATGGAGCAACAAGTATAACTAATGACGGCACCTATATTACAATTAAATCAAACGGTTTACCAGATCATAAAAGCACCTATTATCCCATGAACAGTGCTTTATACGAAGCTTATAATGGAACCACATTTGGTGGGGGAACATTTACAAAAAATCCAAATACAATTACTTCACAATCTTTTACTTTCAGAATTCCATTGAATCCAACCGTTACTTCAAACCATGCTGCAACACCACTAGGCCCTATTGGAGTGGCCTTAAATGGCGTACCTCTGTATAATCAATATGCTGGACCTAATAATCAAGTATTAGCAGGGGAAATAAATAGTTTTGACAAGTATTACGGGCATCCTCAACTGCAAGGTCAATATCATTATCATGTAGAGCCCTTATATCTTACAACAGTAAAGTCAACCAAATCTGGATTAATGGGCTTTCTTTTAGATGGATTTCCTGTTTATGGTCCACAAGAAGAAGACGGTACAATCGTTACATCTAGCAATTTAGACGACTATCACGGACATACTCATGCTACAATAGATTATCCTAATGGTATTTATCATTATCATTTTACTGATGATGCTCCTTATCTAAATGGCAATGGATTTTATGGAACAGCAGGAACTGTATCTCAATAAATGAATAATAGTCTATTCATAATAATACTTTTTTTAGCCCTTTCATGTAAAAATGAGAAGTCTAGTGAATTTTATAGTATATCTATACCTAAAAATTATACCTTAAAATCCAGTAAACAAGAAATCATTAAAAATGATGTCCTTTATATAGATGAGAAAAAATACAGTGGTTATATATATGAAATGTTTCCTAATTCAAAGGATACCTTATTTATAGAAAGCTACTTTAATGGCAAATTAAGTGGCGTTTTGAAAAAATGGTACACTGTTAATCAATTAAAAGAGGAACGCTTTTATTTTGAAGGAAAGAAAAATGGAAAACAAATTGCATATTGGGAAAATGGTAACAAAAAATTTGAATTTACAGCTAAAGATGATGCCTATGAAGGGGAATTAAAAGAGTGGTCTTTTGATGGAAAACTATCTCATTTAGGGAATTTTGTAAAAGGTCAAGAAGAAGGAATTCAAAAACTTTGGTATGATACAGGAAAAATAAGAGCTAACTATGTTATTAAAAATGGAAAAAGATATGGGTTATTGGGAACTAAAAACTGTAAGAATGTATCAACAGATAATCTTTTTACTATTAAGTAGTTTATTTGTTGTAAGCTGTGCAGAAAAAAAAACAGAAAACATAAGTCTTCCTTACTATAATGAGCCTGACTTTACTCCCATTTTTATAAGTGATAAAACCGAGATTGAAGAAAGAATAAAACACAAGATTGCTGATTTTTCATTTTTCAATCAAGATAGTATTTTGGTTACTCAAGATATACTCAAAGATAAAATACATGTTGCAAATTTCATATTCACTAGTTGTGGAAGTATTTGTCCTTCTATGACTAACAACATGAAGATTGTTAGTGATAGTCTTAAAAATATAGATGTAATACTTTTGTCTTATTCTGTTACTCCTTGGATTGATACTCCTACTGTTTTAAAAAAGTACAAAGAAAATAGAGGTATATATAATAAAAATTGGCAATTTCTTACAGGTTTAAAAAGTGAAATTTATAATTTAGCAAGAACATCTTATTTTGCTGAAGAAGATATTGGTTTTAGTAAAGATAGTACAGAATTTTTGCATACTGAACACTTCATTTTAGTAGATAAAACCAGAAGAATTAGAGGCATATATAACGGTACACTTTCATTAGAAATGAAACAATTAATAGAAGATATTAAAATATTAGAATTAGAATAAAAAAAGTCCTGATAATTAATTATCAGGACTTTTAGTTTTTATATTTTGTAAATGAAATAAAAATTATCCCATTACTTCTTTCACTTTTTTACCTATTTCAGCAGGAGAATCAACAACATGGATTCCACATTCTCTCATAATTCTCTTTTTAGCTTCAGCTGTATCATCAGAACCACCAACGATTGCACCTGCATGCCCCATTGTACGCCCTTTTGGAGCCGTTTCTCCAGCAATGAATCCAACAACTGGTTTGCGATTTCCATCAGCTTTAATCCATTTAGCAGCATCAGCTTCTAATTGACCTCCAATTTCACCAATCATAACGATACATTCTGTTTCAGGATCATTCATTAATAATTCAACGGCTTCTTTAGTAGTTGTTCCAATAATTGGATCACCACCAATTCCAATAGCTGTTGTGATTCCCATTCCTTGTTTTACTACTTGGTCAGCTGCCTCATATGTTAACGTTCCTGATTTAGAAACAATACCTACAGTACCTTTTTTGAATACAAAACCTGGCATAATACCAACTTTGGCTTCACCTGGAGTAATAACACCTGGACAGTTAGGTCCAACTAAACGACAATCTCTTTCTTTAACATAAGCATAAGCTTTTATCATATCAGCAACAGGGATTCCCTCAGTAATACAAATAATCACCTTAATTCCAGCATCAGCAGCTTCCATAATTGCATCTGCTGCAAAAGCTGGTGGTACAAATAAAATAGAAGTATCAGCTCCCGCTTTTTCAACTGCATCTTGTACAGTATTAAAAACAGGTTTATCTAAATGAGTAGAACCACCTTTTCCTGGTGTAACTCCACCCACAACGTTTGTACCATACTCTATCATTTGTGTAGCGTGGAAAGTTCCTTCACTACCTGTAAATCCTTGAACTATTATCTTTGAATCTTTGTTTACTAAAACACTCATGTTGCTATTTTTAATTTATTTTATAAAAAGTGAAGCAAAAGTATGATTTTTTGATTGATTTTTAAAGCTTTTAAAAAAATAATTTATTAAAATATACATATCAAATAGTTTGTTTTTGACTCTAATTATTTGAAAAAGTATATTTCTTCATTTTAAGGTATAATCAAAATAAAAAAGCAGTAATTAAATATTTAATTACTGCTTTTTTATTATTACTATCTTTTTATTTATTTTATACAAATGACGTTTGGAACCCTTTAATTAACTTTCCATTTTTAAATTCCCAAAGAGTCATAATATTTGCAATTAGCATTGATTCGTTTGGGTTTTCAATAGTTGCTGCAAAAAGTTGATATTTGATTGCTACTTGATTACCTTCTCCAAAAATTGTCTCTATTACAATATTTGTTGTAGCATAGTTATCAAACATTTCTCTTGTCAGCTTTAAAATATCATCTTTAGCATATTTAAAATGTCCAATGGAACTATACCAATCAAGTTCAATATTATCATCAACTAACTTATCTACAAGTTCTAAGTTTCTAAAATTATCAGAAGAATAAAAATTTTTAATAATATCTACATTACTCATTTTGTAATTTCTTTAAGATTTCAGGTATTTGTTTTATGTAAGCCAATTGTTTTAATTTTTCACGAGATTCTTCTATAGGAGTTCCAAAATAGGTTTTATTTCCTTCAATTGATTTTGTAATACCTGTTTGACCTAAAACTATAGCTCTTTCTCCGATAGTAATTCCACTAGTAGTTCCAACTTGCCCCCATAAAGTTACTTCATTTTCTATAATTACACAACCTGCTATACCTGTTTGTGCAGCAATTAGACATTTTTCACCTATGACTGTATCATGACCTACATGCACTTGGTTATCTATTTTTGTTCCTTGTCCTATAGTTGTATCTCCTGTAACTCCTTTATCAATGGTACACAATGCTCCTATTCCAACATTGTCTTTTATTACTACTCTACCACCAGAAAGCAATTGATCAAATCCTTCTGGTCGTTTTTTATAATAGAATGCATCAGCTCCAATGATAGATCCTGCATGAATAATTACATTGTTACCAATAATCGTATTATCATATATAGAAACATTAGAATGAATAATACAATTTTTTCCAATCGTTACATTATTTCCGATAAAACAATTAGGTTGAATAGTTGTGTTTTCTCCAATTATAGCATTAGATGCTAAAGATAAAGTTGCAACTTGAAATGGTTTAAAATATTTAGTTAAAGTATTAAAATCTCTAAAAGGATCATCTGATATTAATAAAGCTTTTCCTTCTGGACAATCTACCTTTTTGTTTATTAAAATAATAGTTGCAGCTGATTGTAATGCTTTATCATAATATTTAGGATGATCTACAAAAACGATATCTCCAGATTCTACTACGTGGATTTCATTCATTCCTTTAATTGGAAAATTCTCATCACCTATAAATTCAGTACCAATAATTGTAGCTATTTCTTTTAAAGAATATACTTTGGGAAATTTCATATATTTATTTTGAAAATGAGTTTATTACTCTTTAATTCGTTCCATGTAATTTCCTGAAGCTGTATCAATTTTAATTTTATCTCCTTCATTAATAAAAAGAGGTACATTTACTGATGCTCCGGTTTCCACAGTTGCCGGTTTAGTTGCATTTGTAGCTGTATTTCCTTTCACTCCTGGTTCAGCATAAGTAACTTCTAAAATAACTGAAGCTGGCATATCTACAGATAAAGGTAAATCCGTTTCTGTATTTACTTGAATCATCACGTTTGTCCCTTCTTTTAGTAAATCTGGTGCATCTAATACGTTTCTATCTAAAGAAATTTGTTCATACGATTCTGTATTCATAAAATGAAAATCATTTCCTTCGGCATATAAATATTGATAAGTGTGTGTTTCTACTCGAACTACATCAATTTTATGACCTGCAGAAAATGTATTGTCTAATACTTTTCCGTTTGTTAATGATTTTAATTTAGTTCTTACGAATGCAGGACCTTTACCAGGTTTTACATGTAAAAATTCAATAATTTTATAAATATCATGGTTATATTTAATGCATAATCCGTTTCTAATATCTGATGTACTTGCCATTTTTGGGTATAATTTTGTTTGTTTTAATTTTTTTTAATAAACACCTGAATAACCTTTCATTACTCCTCGTGATGAACTTCTAATAAATTGAATAATCTCGTCTCGTTCTGGTGTAGCTTCCATTTCAGCTTCAATAATTCCTAAAGCTTGAGAAGTATTGTAATTTTTTTGATATAATATTCTATAAATATCTTGAATTTCTCTAATCTTTTCAGTTGAAAAACCTCTTCTTCTTAATCCTACTGAATTAATTCCAACATAAGATAATGGTTCCTTAGCTGCTTTAGTATATGGAGGAACGTCTTTTCTTACTAATGACCCTCCAGAAACCATAGCGTGTTCTCCTATAGATATGAATTGATGTACCGCTGCTAAACCTCCAATAATTGCAAAATTACCAATCGTTACATGTCCTGCTAATGCTACTCCATTTACAATTATAGCATTATCGCCAATGTGACAATCATGAGCAATATGTGCTGTTGCCATTATTAAACAGTTGTTTCCTATTTTTGTTTGTCCAGATGCAATTGTTCCTCTATTAATTGTTACACACTCTCTAACGGTTGTATTGTCACCAATGATTGCTAAAGAATCTTCTCCTCCAAATTTTAAATCTTGTGGAACCGCAGAAATTACTGCTCCAGGAAAAATGTTACAATTTTTTCCAATACGAGCTCCTTCCATAATGGTTACATTAGATCCAATCCAAGTCCCTTCTCCAATTACAACATTATTATGTATAGTTGTAAATGGATCAATTACAACGTTTCGGGCTATTTTTGCACCAGGATGCACATATGCTAGTGGTTGATTCATAGTTATTGTTTTTTTGCTATTTGTGCCATTAACTCTGCTTGTGCAACTAATTTACCATTTGCATAAGCATTTGCTTGCATATGACAAATCCCTCTTCTTATAGGTGTTATTAAATCGCATTTAAAAATTAATGTATCACCTGGTAATACTTTTTGTTTGAATTTTACATTGTCAATTTTCATGAAAAATGTAAGATAATTTTCAGGATCTGGAACTGTACTTAATACTAATATTCCTCCTGATTGAGCCATAGCCTCAACTATTAAAACGCCAGGCATAACTGGTGCATCTGGAAAATGTCCTATGAAGAATGGTTCATTCATGGTTACATTTTTCAATCCAACTACATGTGAATCTGACATTTCTAAGATTCTGTCAACCAATAAAAAGGGAGGTCTATGAGGTAACATTGCCATAATTTGATGTATATCCATCAATGGCTCTTTATTTAAATCATAAACAGGTACTTGGTTTCTTTCTTCAATTTTAATTATTTTAGAAAGTTTTTTTGCAAATTGTGTATTAACAAAGTGTCCTGGTTTATTAGCTATAACTTTACCTTGAATTCGCATTCCTACTAAAGCTAAATCGCCAACCACATCAAGTAATTTATGACGTGCAGCTTCATTTGGGTAATGCAAAGTAAGATTGTCTAAAATTCCATTTGGTTTTACAGAAATATTATCTTTTCCAAAAGCTTTCTTTAAATTTTCCATGGTTTCTGAAGATATTTCTTTATCTACATAAACAATAGCATTATTTAAATCACCTCCTTTAATTAATCCATTGGCTAATAAAGTTTCTAATTCATGAAGAAAACTAAAAGTTCTGCTTTCTGAAATTTCGGACTTAAACTCATCAATACTTTTCATCGTAGCATTTTGGGTACCTAATACTTTAGTGCCAAAATCTACCATTGCTGTTACACAATAAGTATCATGTGGAATTACTGTTATTTCACTTCCAGTTATTTCGTCTGTATAAGAAATAACTTCTTTCACTACATATACTCTTCTCTCAACATTTTGCTGTACTACACCTACTTTTTCAATAGCTTCAACAAAATATTTTGATGAGCCATCCATGATTGGTGGTTCTGAAGCATCTAACTCTATAATAACATTATCTACATCACACCCTACAAAAGCAGCCAAAACATGTTCTGATGTTTGAATAAAAACGCCTCTCTTTTCTAAATTAGTTCCTCTTTGCGTGTTTACAACATAATTTGCATCCGCTTCAATCATAGGATGACCTTCTAAATCTACACGTATAAAAGTATATCCGTTGTTTGCTGGTGCAGGTTTAAATGTCATTGTTACTTCTTGACCTGTATGGAGACCAACTCCTTTTAAGGTAATTTCGTTTGCAATGGTTGTTTGCTTAACCATAATTAGTATAGTTTATTAATTATTTATTTTTTTTAATTCTTCTAGGTCACTTATAATTTTAGGTAAGTTCTTAAAATGCACGTATGATTTTGCAAAATCTCCATAACTAAATGCGGGAGATCCTTGAACTACTTCATTATCAGCTAAGTTTTTAGCAATTCCTGCTTGAGCTTGAATTTTTACGCCATTACCTATGGTTAAATGCCCTGAAATACCTACTTGCCCACCTATCATGCAGTTTTTTCCAATTTTTGTTGACCCTGCAATTCCTGTTTGCGCAGCTATTACTGTATTTTCTCCTATTTCCACATTATGTGCTACTTGAATATGGTTATCTAACTTTACTCCTTTTTTTATGAATGTAGAGCCTAATGTAGCTCTATCAATAGTTGAATTAGCTCCAATTTCTACATTGTCTTCAATAATAACATTACCTATTTGAGGAATCTTAGAAAATGTACCATCTTCTAACGGGGCAAAACCAAAACCATCTGAACCAATAATGGATCCTGAATGTATGGTACAATTATTTCCTATTTCAGTTTCTGAATAAATTCTAACACCTGCAAAGAAAATACAATCATCTCCAATTTTTACGTTATCTCCTATAAATGAATTGGGATAAATTTTTACATTTTTACCAATAGTCACATTTTTACCAATATAGCAAAAACTTCCTAAATATAATCCTTCACCATAAGTAACGCTCTCTGAAATCACCGAAGGTTGTTCAATACCAGATTTCATCAATTTTACTTGATTATAATATTCTAATAACTTCGAAAATGATTTATAGGCATCTTCTACTTTTATTAAAGTAGTCTCTATGGCCTGTTCTGGCTGAAAATCACTATTAACTATTGTAATAGTTGCCTTTGTAGTATATATATAATTGACATATTTTGGATTAGCTAAAAATGTTAAAGAACCTTCAATGCCTTCTTCAATTTTTGCTAATGTATAGACTTCTGCATTAGGATTTCCTACTACTTCACCTTCTAAAATGCCTGCAATTTGTTCTGCTGTAAATTTCATTTAATCGGGTTGTTTTCCATTAATCATAATATGGATTAACTTTCAGTGTTTTTATTTTGAATGTCAAATTTTTAATTTAACTATATTCAATCTGACAAAAATATAAAATTAAATCAAATACCTATGCTTCTATTAACTCTTTTGGATAACAAATGAAATATTTTGTCACAGGTTTAGACAATGCCTTGAGATTTAATTGGTCTGATGCTTCTACTACATCTTCTACTGTTCCGTCTTTTTTTAGAATCCGAATGGGTTCACTTTCTTTATTATAAGCTTGATTTTTAATTTTTCCTTTAAAAACAAAATAATCCGTTTCTAAGTGGGTTGTTTTATATATTGCACTAAATTTTTCTTTATAAGGTAATAAACTCTCATTCTTAGGTTTATCATCCATCATTTGAATTTTAAGCAAATCTCTATTGATAATCATTTTTGAAAAAGAACTCAATACAAAATCATCATGAAATTGCCAATTTTTTATAGCACTCATTACATCAAAATCATCTAAATATGAAAAAGTTTGTAATTTCTCTTTATCAAAATCTGCAAATGAAATTTTGTTTTGTAAAAAGAATTGTAATGATTCACTGCAATTTAAAAGAATTCCGTTTTGTGTTAATTCTTTAGCTCTTTTTAAAATTTTAGTCAAAATAATTTCTGCAACAACACTCGTTTTATGCAAATAAGCTTGCCAGTACATCAAACGTCTTGCCATCAAAAATTTTTCTACCGAATAGATTCCCTTTTCTTCAATTACCAACACATCATCTTGAACATTCATCATCTGAATTAAACGTTCACTGTTTATATTTCCTTCTGCCACTCCACTATAAAAACTATCTCTTCGCAAATAATCCATTCTATCCATATCTAATTGGCTAGAAATCAATTGTAACATAAATTTACGATGGTATTCCCCTTTAAAAACTTGTATAGCTAACGTTAATTTCCCTTTAAATTCTTTATTTAATTGCTCCATAAATAATAATGACAATTGTTCATGATGCACTTCTTCTACAATACTATGCTCCATTGCATGACTAAATGGGCCATGACCAATATCATGTAATAGAATAGCTATCAACAATGCATTTTCTTCCTCATCAGAAATCTCTACAGCTTTAAAACGCAGTGTTTGTATAGCTTTTTGCATAATATGCATACAACCTAATGCATGATGAAAACGGGTATGATGTGCTCCTGGATAAACCAAATACGTTAATCCCATTTGAGAAATACGTCGTAATCGCTGAAAATAAGGATGCTGAATTAAATCGTAAATTAAAGTATTAGGAATGGTTATAAAACCATAAATAGGATCATTTAAAATTTTGAGTTTATTAATTTGGCTCACAGAAAATAATTTTGACAAAAGTAAGGAAATTATTAAAATGTTTTATTGTCTCTTTTTATTAATAAATTAAATCATATTACTAAAAATTATCTGTCATAAATACTATATCATAAATACAAAAAACAAATAATAATTAATCATATACAATTAAAACAAATCTATTAAACTTTATACTATTTTTAATATATTCATCGTTCAATAAATACTAACTTGCAATCATAAATTAGAATTTATAAAATACATTAGAAAAACATGAATAAAATAAAAATACTTTGGGTTGATGATGAAATTGATTTATTAAAACCTCATATATTATTTCTAGAAAAGAAAAATTATGATGTTACCACTTGTAATAATGGACAAGATGCTATTGATTTATTTGACGAAACTAATTTTGATGTCGTTTTCTTAGATGAAAATATGCCTGGTTTGAGTGGTTTAGAAACGTTATCAGAAATGAAAGAGAAAAAATCTTCTGTTCCTGTAATTATGATTACAAAAAGTGAGGAAGAATATATCATGGAAGAAGCTATTGGTTCAAAAATTGCCGACTATTTGATTAAACCCGTAAATCCAAACCAAATTCTATTAAGTTTGAAAAAGAATTTAGATCATTCGCGTCTAATTTCTGAAAAAACAACTATGGATTACCAAAAAGAATTTCGAAAAATAGCAATGGATATGGCTATGGTAAATTCTTTTGAAGACTGGGTTGAAATGTACAAGCGTTTAATCTTTTGGGAATTAGAACTAGAAAATATTGAATCCCAAAGTATGGTAGAGATATTAGAAAGTCAGAAATTAGAAGCTAATACACAATTTGGAAAGTTCATTGAACGTAATTATGAAGATTGGTTTACAAATACTAAAAATAAACCCTTTTTATCACACGAAATTTTTGGAGAATTAGTAGCTCCTGAAATCCGAAAAAAAGAAAAACCAATCCTTTTTGTAGTCATTGATAATCTTCGCTATGATCAATGGAAAGCTTTTGAAAGTATTGTTAACAATCATTACAAATTAGAAAAAGAAGTTAGCTATTATTCCATCTTACCAACAGCAACTCAATATGCTCGAAATGCTATTTTTAGCGGTTTAACTCCTTTAGATATGGAGAAAAAATTTCCACAATATTGGAAAAACGATGTAGATGATGGTGGAAAAAATTTACATGAAGAAGATTTTTTAACCGAACAATTAAAACGATTAGGATTAAATATAAAACAAGAATATTACAAGATTACTAACTTTAAAGATGGCAAAAAACTAGCTGAAAATTTTAAGGGATTAAAAAACAATGATTTAACAACTATTGTTTATAATTTTGTGGATATGCTTTCGCATTCAAAAACAGAAATGGATGTTGTTAAAGAATTAGCTTCTAATGATAAAGCATATCGTTCACTTACGTTAAGTTGGTTTAAAAATTCTCCCTTATTAGAAATGATTCAACAAGCACAGCAATTAGGTTTTAAACTAATTTTAACTACTGATCATGGCACAATTAATTGCAAAAATCCTTCCAAAGTTATTGGAGATAAAAACACAAGTTTAAATCTTCGTTACAAAACTGGAAGAAGCTTAACTTATGAAGACAAAGACGTTTATGCTATAAAAGATCCGAAAAAGGTTGGACTACCTGCTATAAATATGAGTAGTTCTTTTATTTTTGCAAAAAATGATTTGTTTTTAGCTTATGTAAATAATTTTAATCATTATGTAAGTTATTATAGAAATACCTATCAACATGGCGGAATTTCATTAGAAGAAATGATTATTCCCTTTTTGGTATTTGAACCTAAAAACTAATGTTCAATAAACGGTTTGAAATATATACAAGAACTATTTAAACTTAAATATATAAATGGAAGTTACTTTTTCTTTAAATGAACTACAAGAAGTCGCAAAAAAAATTCTTTCAACTCCTAACCTAAAAAAAATCATAACCTTTGATGCTTCAATGGGCGTTGGTAAAACCACATTAATCAAAGCAATTGTTAAAGAATTAGGAGTTTTAGATAACAGTAGTAGCCCTACTTTTTCATTGGTAAATGAATATGAAACTACTTTAGGTGAAAAAGTATATCATTTTGATTTATATAGACTTAATAGTGAAGAAGAAGGTTATGATATGGGGTTAGATGAATATTTCTATTCTGATAATTGGTGTTTTATTGAATGGCCAGAAAAAACTCCAAATCTTATTCCAATTGATCATGCAAGAATCATTATGAAAGAAATTGAAAATGGCAAACGACAATTAATTTTAATTAACTAAAAAGCATTAAATTGCAATGTGTAAATGAATAAATACTATTTTAATTGCACTTTATTTAAAAACCTTAATTGTAATTTTAAATATTAAAAAAAATAAGTAACTTGGCTCAACTTAACAAAAAAATATATGTTGTCTTTTTCTCCTTTTTCTAAAATGCAATTAATGCCTCAAGAGGAAAAACTTGAAGTAACACGTCATAAAAGCGATTTATTCATAGGAATTCCGAAAGAGATATCATATCAGGAGCGTAGAATATGTCTCACTCCAGATGCTGTAAATTCATTAGTCCATCATGGACACCGAGTTATGATAGAATCAGGTGCAGGAGAAAGTTCAAGTTATAGTGATAAAGAATATAGCGATGCTGGCGCAGAAGTGACTAAAGACACTAAAAAAGTATTCAGTTGCCCCATGATACTAAAAGTTGAACCGCCCACAATTGATGAAATTGATTTAATCAACCCACAGACAATTGTACTTTCAGCCATACAATTAAAAACACAAAAAAAAGCTTATTTTGAAGCTTTAGCGAGTAAAAGAATAACAGCATTAGCCTATGAGTTCATCAAAGATGAGGATGGCTCCTATCCTGCTGTAAAATCATTATCAGAGATTGCAGGTACAGCTTCAATATTAATTGCTGCCGAATTAATGATTAATGAAAATATTGGAAAAGGGTTATTATTAGGCAACATTACTGGTGTACCCCCTACAGAAATTGTAATTCTTGGTGCAGGAACAGTTGCAGAATTCGCTGCCAGAACTGCATTAGGACTTGGTGCGAATGTAAAAGTGTTTGATAATTCAATAACCAAACTAAGACGTTTACAAAACTTATTAAATCAACGCATATTTACTTCTACCATACAAGAAAAAGCTCTTGTAAAAGCCCTAAGAAGATGTGATGTTGCAATTGGTGCCATGCGTGGAAAAAACAGAACACCTGTAGTGGTTACAGAAACTATGGTTGAACACATGAAAAAAGGAGCCGTAATTGTAGACGTAAGTATAGATACAGGAGGAAGCTTTGAAACCTCTGAAATAACTTCACATGAGCAACCCACTTTTATTAAAAATAACGTAATTCATTATTGCGTACCAAATATACCTTCTAGATATTCAAAGACTGCTTCAATGTCAATCAGCAATATCATTACACCCTTTTTATTACAAATAGCGGAAGATGGTGGTTTAGAAAGCGCCATAAGATGTAATAGAGGACTAAAAAATGGTGTGTACTTCTATCATGGACTACTAACCAATAAATCTATTGCAGATTGGTTTAGTATTGAATACAGAGACATTAACCTTATTGTTTTTTAAACAAAATCACTTTAAAAAAGAGACTATTTTTTTTAAAATAAATTTAAAAAAAGAAACTATATATTTAAAATTCAAACTGATAATTTCTGTTACAACTACAGAAATTAATGTAAGGCACAATTCAAATTCATCAAAATATCTTTTATGAAAAAGATAAAGCGATATTGAAAGAACAAAAAAATAAATATATATGGGTAAATAAATGTACTTTTTCATTTTTCTTTCAATTTATCAAAGACATAAATTACCTTATCGCATATTTCAATATCAATAATTCTAAAATGCCAAAAATCCCATAATTTTTTATCGGTAATTTCGGGATGATAGTTTAAAATTATTGACTTAAACGATTCAAAACTTTTAAAACCATTATTGAAAAAATGGGTTAAAATTGTAGACGTTTTACTAGCGGTTTCAAAACGATTTAATGTTTTTAACTCCCTCTGTTTAATTTTATCAGTTTCATACAACATAACTTTTGTATATTTGTTTATGTATATTTGTTTCTAAATTATGTGAATAATTTTATAGTTATGTTAATATCTGCATGACTAATTTAGCAAAATACTATATAATTACAAAATTATTACAGTAAAAATTTAGTATTATTTTATAAAAAACTTATAACAATCTGATTATGTATGATTTAAGCAAACAAGAGAAGTTAAAAATAATAAAAGATAAAATCAAAGAACTAAATATTTCTGCATACGAGATTGCAAAAAATACAAGTTTAACAGAAGCTGGTATAGGAAAATTGATTAATGGAACAGTAAAAAATCCACACGAAAACACATTAAACTCAATTATAGAATACTTAAACAATCGTTATTTTGATAAAAGTTTGAATGAAATTATCCACATAATTGAAGAACCCAAACAAAAAAGCTTACTCACTAAACATGAAGCTATTGAAGAATTAAAAAACTGTTTAGATGAAAGGAACTACTTAACAAAAGAAATAATTAGGCTTCAAATTATTTTGAGCAAAAACAAAATCCCTTTCAAAAATATTTTTGAAGAAGAATAAAAGAATAAATAAATATTAAACAAAAAAGCCTTGCAAATGCAAGGCTTTTTGTGATCCCGTCAGGATTCGAACCTGAGACCTACTGCTTAGAAGGCAGTTGCTCTATCCAGCTGAGCTACGAGACCATTATGTCGGGGTGGCAGGATTCGAACCTGCGGCCTCCTGCTCCCAAAGCAGGCGCGATAACCGGGCTACGCTACACCCCGAAAAAAAAAATAAGCGGAGAGTAAGGGATTCGAACCCTTGCGACAGTTACCCGTCGACAGTTTAGCAAACTGCTCCATTAACCACTCTGGCAACTCTCCAATCTCTTGTAAAGAACTTATCTTTTTAGCGGTTGCAAATGTAGCTTTTCAATCTTATTCTTGCAAGTATTTACACTATTATTTTTTGATAAATCACATTAAAATTTAAAAAACATTAATTATCAAGTATATAGAAAAAATCATTTTTAATTATTTCTTCAAACTATTAGTACTATTTAAATCTACAACTCTATTTCTCAAAACTCATTCTTTAAAAAACTACTTTACTAATTGTTGCATTATCAATAAAATTCTTATCCTCAATCACGTTTTTAAATCTATTTTAAGAAAAAATAAGTATAAATTTATTAAATTCGCAAAAAAAATATATCATGAGTAAAAAAGTCGTTATAGTTTCAGCCGTTAGAACTCCTATTGGAAGTTTTATGGGTGCTTTATCTACTGTTCCTGCAACTCAATTGGGAGCAACTGCAATTAAAGGAGCATTAGATAAAATTAATTTAGATGTAAACCTAGTAGATGAAGTGATAATGGGTAATGTTGTACAAGCAGGTAATGGCCAAGCTCCAGCTAGACAAGCAGCATTAGGCGCTGGATTACCTAACAGCGTACCATGTACTACAATAAATAAAGTTTGTGCCAGCGGAATGAAAGCTGTAATGCAAGGTGCTCAAGCTATAATGGCAGGAGATGCTGAAGTAATTGTTGCTGGTGGTATGGAAAACATGAGTTTAATTCCTCATTATGTTCACATGAGAAGTGGTGTTAAATTTGGACCAACCTCTTTAGTAGATGGAATGCAAAGAGATGGTTTAGTTGATGCTTATGACAATCAAGCAATGGGAACATGTGCTGATTTATGTGCAACCGAATATAAGATTACAAGAGAAGAACAAGATAATTTTGCTATTCAATCTTATGAACGTTCGGCTAAAGCATGGGATGCTGGTAAATTTGATTCAGAGATTGTACCTGTAGAAGTACCTCAAAGACGTGGAGAAGCATTAATTGTTTCTAGAGATGAAGAGTACACTAATGTAAAATTAGATAAAATACCAATGCTTAATGCCGTTTTCACTAAAGACGGAACTGTTACAGCCGCTAATGCATCAACTATTAATGACGGTGCCGCAGCTTTAGTATTAATGAGTGAAGAAAAAGCAAATGCTTTAGGATTAAAACCTTTAGCTTATATTAAATCATACGCAGATGCTGCTCAAGAACCAAAATGGTTTACAACATCTCCTGCAAAGGCATTACCAAAAGCTTTAGACAAAGCAGGTATTACCATTGATGATGTTGATTATTTTGAATTCAATGAAGCTTTTGCTGTTGTAGGATTAGCTAATGCAAAAATATTAGGACTTACCGAAGATAAAATCAATGTTAACGGAGGTGCAGTTTCATTAGGACACCCTCTAGGTTGCTCAGGAGCAAGAATTATTGTAACTTTGATTAATGTTTTATCTCAAAACAATGCAAAAGTGGGTGCAGCTGCTATTTGTAATGGTGGTGGTGGTGCTTCAGCTATTGTAATTGAAAGAGCTTAAAAAAGTTAAATTTTAAATTATGATTTAAAGTATATTTGTACTTTAAATCATAATTTTTATATCCTATAATTAATGTTTGGAATTTGTAACCTTGCCATAGTTCCTTTACGATTTGAACCCTCAGATAAAAGTGAACAAGTTTCACAATTATTGTTTGGTGAACATTTTAAAATCTTGGAACAAAATCCAAAATGGATTCATGTTGAATTAGCTTATGACGGTTATAGAGGTTGGATTGATAGTAAACAATTTCAAACAATCACTGAAGAGCAATATTATTTATTAAATGATACTTCAAATGTATTAAGTGCTGATTTAATTGAATATATCACTACTCCAACAAATGATTTAATTCCAATCCCTATTGGAAGTAACCTTTCATTTTTAGATAATGAAGACATCAATACTTCAAAATTTGCCTTTGATGGTTTAAAAATTTGTGGAATCAAACCGAAATTTGATTTAATAAAAACAGCCTTTATGTATTTAAATGCTCCTTATATATGGGGAGGAAAATCACCATTTGGAATTGACTGTTCTGGATTTACACAAATGGTTTATAAATTAAATGGTTATAAATTATTTAGAGATGCTTCCGAACAAGCCAATCAAGGTGAACCACTAAGTTTTATTGAAGAAAGTGAACCTGGAGATTTAGCTTTTTTTGACAATGAAGAAGGAAATATAATTCATGTAGGAATTATGATGGAGAACAATTATATCATTCATGCCTCAGGAAAAGTTAGGATAGATCGCTTAGATCACTTAGGGATATATAATGTAGACAATGGAAGACACACTCACAAACTTAGAGTTATTAAGAAAGTAATATAAAAAAAATCCCGTTTAAAACGGGATTTTTTATTCTTATAATTTATCAGCTTTATCTTTCATGCCTAAAACTTCATAAGTCATTTTTAAGATTTGCTTTGTATCAACACTTGAAGGGTCAAGTTTATATGATTCTTCAAAAAACGGCAATGCTTTGTTAAACATAGCCTTTCTTTTTGCAATTAATTCATCATATTTAGCTCTATTATCAAGACTTTTATTAATCTCTTCAACTATTTTTCCGTCATCTGCTAAAGCTAAATAACCTATATTAAAGTGCAAAGTTGCATTAGTTGGATCCTTTTTTACAATCTCATTTATAAGTTTTGAATAGGTTTCTAAATCATTAGACTTATAATATAAATTAGCTTCATTAGTTAAAAGTTCAACATCATCAGGGTTTAACTCTTTTGCTTCTTTATAAGCTGCTTTAGCCTTATCAATATCTCCATTTTGAGCTACTAATACAGCATATACTTTATAAACATTAGGTTTTTTAAGCGCCACTTTTTCATCTCTTGGCTTTTCATAAGTTCCTAATTTAATTCGGTCTGCTCTATCTTTTTGAGAAGGTAATTCTTCTTCTTTTTCAGTTAATTTATTTGTTGCAAAGTAAACTATTCCATTATTTAGATAATCACTTTTTTTATACTCTTCATATAATTTTTCAGCTTTGCTATAATCTTCTGCTTGAACTGCCAAAACAGCAGCATTTTCTAAATTTGTTCCTTGTTTTTTATCAAATAAATAAGCTAAATAAAAGAAATCTGATGCTTCCTTAAATTTTGAAGCTCCATTTAAAGCATAAGCTTTTTGACTCATCATAGGCAATATAAAAGGAATAATGTCTTCATTTATCTCATCTGAATGTACTTTTTTTGGCAATCCTTTTTCAAAATCTAGGACTTTATTAAAATATTCAGAAGTAACTAACATTTTATTATAGGATAATGCATTTTCAATTCCCGCTTTATCGTTAGGGTTTTTCATTACAATTGCAAAAAAATCCATTAATGGCTCCACTCCTTTATAAAAATTATAATCGTTTTTCTCTTCTGGTGTCAAATTATTAACCATTCCATCAAGAGAAGAAAGAGCTGTTTTTACTTTGTCAATATCCTTTTGAGAAGGAGCTGAATCTAAATTAAAAGTTCTATCCAAGGTCTTTAACTCATCTTTTTGACCAAAAAGTGTAACACTTGCCAAAAGTGTTACAACAAAAAATATTTTTTTCATGCTTATTAATTTTATTTTAAAAAAAAAGCCCAAATTTAATTGGGCTTATCACTATTATTCTTGATTTTCAGATTCACTTGTAGGCTCGATATCTGTGTTATCTTCATTAGAATCATTATTAGTTCCTTCTTCAGATATTTCAGTATCAATAGCTTCTTCTTCACGAAGAACTTTTGTTACAGCAGCAATTGAGTCATTACCTTTAATATTAATTAAACGAACACCTTGCGTTGCTCTACCCATAGTTCTTAAATCAGAAACCATCATTCTAATTGTTAGTCCTGATTTATTAATTATCATTAAATCATCAGCATCAGACACGTTATTGATAGCCACTAATGCACCTGTTTTATCTGTAATATTTAATGTTTTAACTCCTTTACCACCACGATTTGTAATTCTATAAATAGCTTCACCGTCTTCTTCTAATTTGGTACGCTTACCATAACCATTTTCAGTTACAACTAATAATTGTGTTTCGTTGATATCTTTTTCTTCAACAGAAACCATTCCAATTACTTCATCTTTGTCATCAGCTAATGTAATACCTCTTACTCCAGAAGCTGTTCTACCCATTGGACGTGTTTTACCTTCTTCAAAACGAACTAATTTACCAGAACGAACAGCAAGTAATACTTGACTGTTTCCTGTAGTTAATTTTGCTTCTAATAATTCATCATCATCTTTAATGGTAATAGCGTTAATACCATTTACTCTTGGACGTGAATATTGTTCTAAAGGCGTTTTCTTAACCTGCCCTTTTTTAGTAGCCATGATTACAAAATGACTATTGATGTATTCTTCGTCTTTAAGATCTTGCGTACAAATAAATGCTTTTACTTTATCGTCATTTTCAATGTTGATTAAGTTTTGTATAGCTCTACCTTTACTTGCTTTTGTTCCTTCTGGAATTTCAAAAACTCGCATCCAGAAACATTTACCTTTTTGTGTAAAGAACATTAAATATTGATGATTAGTCGCTACAAATAAGTGTTCTAAGAAATCTTCATCTCTTGTAGCTGCACTTTTTTGTCCTACTCCTCCTCTATTTTGTGTCTTGTATTCAGTTAATGAAGTACGTTTAATATAACCTGCATGTGAAATTGTGACTACAACTTGCTCATCTGCAATTAAATCTTCAATACTAACATCTCCTCCTGCATATTCAATAGTTGAACGACGCTCATCACCATACTTGTCTCTTACTTCAGCTAATTCGTCTTTAATTACTTGCATTCTCATTTCTTTACTAGCTAATAACTCTTTTAAATAAGTAATTAACTTCATAATTTCTTCGTATTCTGCACGCAATTTATCCTGTTCTAGACCTGTTAATTGTCTTAAACGCATTTCTACAATAGCACGAGCTTGAATTTCTGATAAATTGAAACGTTCAATCAATTTTGTTCTTGCTTCATCACCATCTTTAGATGCTCTAATCAATTGGATAACTTCATCAATATTATCAGAAGCAATAATTAATCCTTCTAAGATATGAGCACGTTCTTCTGCTTTTCTTAATTCGTATTGTGTTCTTCTAATTACAACATCATGTCTATGCTCTACAAAATGGTGAATCAAGTCTTTAAGATTCAACATTTGCGGCCTACCTTTTACAAGGGCAATATTGTTAACACTAAATGATGATTGTAATTGAGTATATTTATAAAGTGTATTTAATACTACGTTTGGAACGGCATCTCGTTTTAACTCATAAACAATTCGCATTCCATTTCTATCTGATTCATCACGAATATTTGAAATTCCTTCAATCTTTTTATCATTAACTAAATCAGCCGTTTTTTTAATCATTTCGGCTTTATTAACTTGATAAGGAATTTCTGTAACTACAATAGCTTCTCTGTTATTAGATTCTTCAAAACTTGCTTTGGCACGAATAACAATTCTTCCTCTACCCGTTTTAAATGCTTCTCTAACACCTTCATAACCATAGATTGTTCCTCCTGTAGGGAAATCGGGTGCTTTTATATAAGTAATTAATTCATCAATTTCAATATCTGGATTATCAATATAAGCTAATGTTCCATCAACAACTTCTGTTAAATTATGAGGAGCCATATTAGTAGCCATACCAACAGCGATACCTGATGCACCATTAATTAATAAGGTAGGAATCCTAGTTGGCATTACCGTAGGTTCTTGAAGTGTATCGTCAAAGTTTAATTGAAAGTCAACTGTCTCTTTATCTAAATCAGCTAACATATCTTCCGATATTTTTTTCATTCTTGCCTCTGTATAACGCATTGCGGCTGGACTATCACCGTCCACAGAACCAAAGTTACCTTGACCATCAACCATCATATATCGTAAACTCCATTCTTGAGCCATACGAACCATAGCATCATAAACTGAAGTATCCCCATGTGGGTGATACTTACCTAAAACCTCTCCAACAATTCTAGCTGATTTCTTGTGAGCTCTATTAGAAAGAACTCCTAATTCGTACATTCCATATAAAACTCTTCGATGCACAGGCTTTAAACCATCTCTAACATCTGGAAGCGCTCTTGATACAATAACTGACATTGAGTAATCAATGTAAGCTGATTTCATTTCATCTTCAATGTTAATAGGAATTAACTTTTCTCCTTCAGACATAGGTATTTTAATATTAAATTATAGTTATTACTTAAACGTGCCAATTTACTCCTTTTTCTAATTTTTATAGCCCTTTTTTTAAATAAATTTAAAAGATTTATTAACAAATTAGGCATGCGTTTTGATGATAACTCAAAAGATATTAATTTTTATTATTCCCTTTTTTTTTGTCAATTAGCAACATCATAATATAGATTTCATTTTTTTATAACCTATATATTTATTATATTTACTTGAATTATTTTTTAAAATGGACGATAATTTTTCACCACGAGTTAAAGACGTTATTACCTATAGTAAAGAAGAAGCTTTACGTTTAGGGCATGACTTTATTGGTACTGAACATCTTATGTTAGGAATTCTAAGAGATGGAAGTGGCAAAGCAATGACTATTCTAAATAATTTGTCCGTAGACTTTCAACATTTGAGAAAAAAAGTAGAAGTACTTAGTCCTGCCAATTCTACAGGAATTCAAAATAATGAGAAGAAAAATTTACACCTTACAAGGCAGGCAGAACGTGCCATTAAGACAACTTTTCTTGAAGCAAAACTTTATAATAGTTCTTCTGTGAGTACGGCACATTTATTGTTGTGTATTCTTAGAAATGAAAATGACCCAACAACCAAGTTGTTGAAAAAATTAAAAATTGATTACGAAACTGTTAAAGAACATTATATAGCTATGATAAATAACGAAGACGATTATATAGAAAATTTACCAAAAGCCGAATCTTATAATGATGATTCTGGTCAAGATGATGGTATAAAAGATAGTGGATTTAATAATCCTACGTCTGGATCTGGAAACAAGACTACTAAAAAGTCTAAAACCCCTGTTTTAGATAATTTTGGTAGAGATTTAACTGAAATGGCAGAAGAAGGTAAACTAGACCCTGTAGTTGGCCGTGAAAAAGAGATTGAAAGAGTTTCTCAAATTTTAAGCAGAAGAAAGAAAAACAATCCTTTATTAATTGGTGAACCTGGTGTTGGTAAGTCAGCTATTGCTGAAGGTTTAGCCTTAATGATTATCAAGAAAAAAGTCTCTCGTGTATTATTTAATAAACGTGTAGTTACTCTTGATTTGGCTAGTTTAGTTGCTGGCACAAAATACCGTGGTCAGTTTGAAGAGCGTATGAAAGCTGTTATGAATGAATTAGAAAAAAATGACGATATCATTCTTTTTATTGATGAAATTCACACGATTGTAGGTGCTGGTGGAGCGACTGGTTCACTAGATGCATCAAACATGTTTAAACCTGCTCTTGCAAGAGGTGAAATTCAATGTGTTGGAGCAACAACGCTTGATGAATACCGTCAATATATTGAAAAAGATGGCGCTCTTGAAAGACGTTTCCAAAAAGTAATTATTGAACCTACATCTGTTGATGAAACAATTACTATATTACATAATATTAAAGGTAAATATGAAGACCATCACAATGTAACTTATACTGACGAAGCCATAGAAGCTTGTGTGAAGCTAACAAATCGTTATATGACAGATCGATTTCTTCCAGACAAAGCAATTGATGCACTAGATGAAGCTGGCTCGCGTGTTCATATCACCAATATTGATGTTCCTAAGCAAATATTAGATCTTGAGCGTCAATTAGAAGAAGTTAGAGATTTGAAAAATTCTGTAGTTAAAAAACAGAAATATGAAGAAGCAGCTAAACTTCGTGATGATGAAAAAAGAATTGAAAAAGATTTAGCCATAGCCCAAGAAAAATGGGAAGAAGATGCCAAAAATAATCGCATCGAAGTATCAGAAGACAATGTGGCAGATGTTGTGTCAATGATGACAGGAATTCCTGTAAACAGAATTGCACAAACAGAAAGTAATAAATTAGCACATTTACCAGAACTTATTCAAGGAAAAGTCATTGGTCAAAATGAAGCTGTTTCTAAAGTTGCTAAATCAATACAAAGAAATCGTGCGGGTTTAAAAGACCCTAACAAGCCTATTGGTTCATTTATATTTTTAGGTCAAACAGGCGTTGGTAAAACACAGTTAGCCAAAGTCTTAGCTAAAGAATTATTTGATTCAGAAGATGCGTTAGTACGTATTGATATGAGTGAATATATGGAAAAATTTGCTATCTCAAGATTAGTTGGTGCACCTCCTGGTTATGTAGGTTATGAAGAAGGCGGACAACTTACAGAGAAAGTAAGAAGAAAACCCTACTGTGTTGTATTATTAGACGAAATCGAAAAAGCGCATCCTGATGTATTTAACATGATGCTTCAAGTATTAGATGACGGACATTTAACAGATAGCTTAGGTCGTAAAATTGATTTTAGAAATACTATCATTATCATGACTTCTAATGTAGGAGCTCGTCAATTAAAAGATTTTGGACAAGGGGTTGGATTTGGAACTGCTTCAAAAATAGCTCAAGCTGATGATAACTCTAAAGGAATTATTGAAAATGCACTTAAAAAAGCATTTGCTCCAGAATTCTTAAATCGTATTGATGATGTAGTTGTATTCAATGCTCTAGAAAAAGAAGATATTGATAAAATTATTGATATTGAAATGGATAAATTATATTTAAGAGTTAAAGATTTAGGATACACTCTAAATTTATCTGAGAAAGCAAAAGATTATATTGCAGATAAAGGTTTTGATAAACAATTTGGAGCCAGACCTTTAAAAAGAGCTATTCAAAAATATGTTGAAGATGCATTAGCAGAAGAAATTATAACGTCTAAGATTCATGAAGGAGATGAAATTTTCATGGATTTAGATGATGATAAACAAGAACTCACTGTAACCATAAAGAAATCTGAAAAACCTGCTGAAAAGTAGGTTTTTTTTTCTAACAATATTAAAAAAAAGAGTACTTTAGATTAAAATTAACAAAGATAAAATGCAACAAAAAGTTATTGTAGGAAGCGAAGAATGGTGTTCATTACCAACAATTGGAATTCCAACTATTAAAGCAAGAGTAGATTCTGGAGCAAAAACTTCAGCTCTTCATGCCATTAATATCAAAACCTTTACAAAAGACCATCAAGAATGGGTGAAATTTGATATTAATCCTATCCAAAACAATGCAAAAGCACTTATTCATTGTGAAGCCCAATTAGTAGATCAAAGAATCGTTAAAAGCTCAAGTGGCTTTCGTGAAAAAAGATATGTAATTCAAACAAATGTTTCCCTAGGTGGAAAAACTTGGGAAATTGAAGTTACTTTAACTAATCGTGATTCGATGGGTTATAGAATGTTATTAGGAAGAGAAGCTATGTCTGGAAGAGTTATGGTGGATCCCGAACAACGTTTTTTATTAGGGCAACCTACAAATGATAAACTAAAAGAATATTATTATACAGAATCTTCAGAAAAAAAAGGGTTACGTATTGGCCTTTTAGCCAGTAATCCAGAGTTATATAGCAATAAACGAATTATGGAAGCTGGAGAAATGCGTGGTCATGAAATGCATTTCTTAAATTTAAAATATTGCTACATGAAGTTAGATGCTGATACCCCTGAGATTCATTATCGTGGTGGAAAAGTTTTAAACGATTTTGATGCAGTAATTCCTCGTATTCGTCCAAGTATGACTTATTATGGTTGTGCTTTAACAAGGCAATTTGAAGCTTTAAAGGTTTTTGCATTAAACAATGCTGCTGCCATTACACAATCTCGTGATAAACTATTCTCTCTTCAATTACTTTTAAATAACGGTGTTGATATTCCTACAACAGGATTTGCTAATTCTCCTTTAGATACAGATGATTTAATAAAAATGGTTGGAGGCTCACCCCTAATTGTAAAACTTTTAGAAGGTACACAAGGAAAAGGTGTTGTTTTAGCGGAAACGAAAAAAGCTGCTGAATCGGTTATTAATGCCTTTAAAAGTTTAAATGCAAACATCTTAGTACAAGAGTTTATTAAGGAAGCCAATGGAAAAGATTTACGCCTCTTTGTTGTAGACGGTAAAGTTGTTGCAGCAATGCAAAGAGAAGCAGCTCCTGGAGAATTTAGAGCAAATATCCACATGGGAGGAACGGCTTCAATTGTAAAAGTTACGGCTGATGAAAAGAAAATTGCCATTAAGGCTGCAAAAGCCATGAATTTAAAAGTAGCTGGTGTTGATATTATTAGATCAAGCAAAGGACCATTGTTATTAGAAGTTAACTCTTCTCCTGGTTTAGAAGGTATTGAAGGTGCTACAAATAAGGATATAGCAGGTGAAATGATTAAGGCTATTGAGAAAAATTTTAAATGGAAATAATAACTTGCTATGAAAAAAATAATATTTCTTTTGTTCTTAATCATCGGATTTTCAAATCATTTGCATTCACAAAATTGCAAAAATTATAGAAATGGAAAATTTAAACTCCATGATAGTGAATTAGATGTAACGTATATAATTGAACGCAAAGGAAACCTACAAACCGAAAGAAAAGTAGGTGAAGATAAAGTCATTGATTTTGAAATAAAATGGATAGATGATTGTACCTATATTGTTTCCCCTTCTAAGAAAACAGCTGAATTTTTAAAATCTGATTTCAAATTAATTGTTGAAATAAAAAATATTAATGGGGATTTCTTAGAATTAGAAATGTACATGGAAAATACTCCAAAAGCAAAATTGACAACAATTATGGAAGTAATCAATTAAGAAATGAATAAAAATAGACTTGAAGCCTTTAGTGATGGAGTTTTAGCAATTGTAATAACAATCATGGTTCTTGAATTTAAAGTACCTGAAGGACATTCTTTTGAGGATTTGAAACCTTTATTTCCTAAGTTAATTGGCTATATTTTAAGTTTTATTTATATAGGCATTTATTGGAACAACCATCATCATATGATGCATACGGTTCAAAAGGTAAATGGAAAGATTCTTTGGGCTAACTTACATTTACTTTTTTGGCTCTCTTTACTTCCTTTTGCAACAGCTTGGATTGGAGAAAGCCACTTTGCTCCTTTTCCAATGTTAGTTTATGGTATTATATTATTTGCCTGTGCTATAGCCTATTTTATACTCCAACATCATATTATTATAACGCAAGGAAAAAATTCGTTGCTTTCCAATTCATTAGGAAAAGATTACAAAGGAAAAATATCTAATATTTTCTATATAGTTGGTATTTGTTTTGCGCTTTATATTCCTATTATTTCAGGGATAATGTATATATCAGTTGCCTTATTATGGCTTGTTCCAGATAAACGTATCGAAAGAAATTTTGATATTAAAAACGATTAAAATGTTTACAATTTACCATGATTTAACAATAAATGTTCCAAATAATAAAGTATTTGAGGCTTTTTCAACAAGTCATGGACTAAACAATTGGTGGACATTAAAATGTGATGGAAAATTTGAGATTGGAGAAATCATTAATTTAAATTTCACAGATGATTATAATTGGTATGCTAAAATAGAAAAACTCATCCCTAATAAAGAAATTGAATTTTCTATGGTAAACGCTACTGAAGAATGGATGCCAACACATTTTGGTTTTATTTTACATGAAGAGAATTTAACTAAAACTTCTTTAGAATTTTATCATAGTCATTGGAAAGCAATCACGAAAGAATATAGAGTTACTTCTTATTGTTGGGCAAGTTTATTATCACAAATGAAACAATATTTAGAAGAAGGAATTATAACCCCATTTAAAAAACGAAATTAATATGTCACTACTCTCACAAATTATTATTGGTATTGTTGCTTTATTGCATTTGTATTTTTTATGGTTAGAAATGTTTGTTTGGACTACTATTGGAAGAAAAGTATTCAAAACTATTCCTTCTGATATGTTTGAAAAAACAAAAACAATGGCTGCTAATCAAGGTTTATATAATGGCTTTTTAGCAGCCGGTTTAATTTGGTCATTATTTATTTCCGATGAAGTTTGGTCGAAAAATATTGCCCTTTTTTTCTTAAATTGTGTACTTATTGCTGGAATATATGGAGCATATTCGGTTACTAAAAAAATATTTTTTGTTCAAGGTCTTCCTGCAATTATGGCAATTTTGAGTCTTCTATTATTGAATTAGAAATTAAAAAAACTAATCCTCTAACTCTATCTGAAAACTCTCTAAAAAAGCAATTGTTTTTTCAATGTCGTAATGTAAAATTCGGTCTTCTTTTACAAAAGAAACTTCATCTCTATAGGATTTAATAAACATTTCAATAAATTCACTAGATTTTAATGGTCTTCTAAATTCAATAGCTTGAGAAGCATTCATTAATTCAATAGCTAATATTCGTTCTAAATTATCTACAATTCGCAATGTTTTGGTAGCTGCATTTGCTCCCATAGAAACGTGATCTTCTTGTCCGTTACTCGAAACAATACTGTCAATACTTGCTGGTGTTGCTAATTGTTTATTTTGACTTACAATACTTGCTGCCGTATATTGGGGAATCATAAACCCAGAATTCAATCCAGGATTATCAACTAAAAAGGCTGGTAATTCTCTTAATCCAGAAATTAATTGATAAGTTCTTCTTTCAGAAATACTGCCTAATTCAGCTAAGGCTATTCCCAAGAAATCAAAAGCTAATGCTAAAGGCTGACCATGAAAATTTCCTCCCGAAATAATTTGATCACTTTCAATAAATATATTTGGATTATCTGTTACTGAATTAATTTCTGTTCTAAATACTTTCTTCACATATTCTATAGTATCCTTACTTGCTCCATGTACTTGAGGCATACATCTAAAGGAATATGGATCTTGAACATGCTGTTTGGGTTGTGCTATTATTTCGCTACCTTCTAACAACTCCGTTAAACGTCGTGCCGTTTGAATTTGTCCTTTATGAGGTCTTATTAAGTGAATTAAATCATTAAATGGGTCAATTCTACCATCAAATCCTTCTAAAGAAATAGCTCCAATTAAGTCGGCTAAATAAGACAGTTTACACGATTTTAGCAATATATAAACACCATAAGCGCTCATAAATTGAGTTCCATTCAATAAAGCTAATCCTTCTTTAGATTGCATTTGAATAGGTTGCCAATCCATTTTCTCTAAAACTTTAGCCGCTGGCTGTCTAAATCCATCAAAATACACTTCTCCTTCTCCAATTAAAGGTAAAGATAAGTGTGCTAAAGGAGCTAAATCACCACTAGCTCCTAATGAACCTTGTGTATATATTACTGGTAAAATAGCATTGTTATAAAAATCAACTAATCGTTCAACTGTTACTAATTGTACCCCTGAATGTCCATAACTTAATGACTGAATTTTCAATAGCAACATTATTTTTACAATCTCACCAGGAACTTCCTCCCCTGTTCCACAAGCATGCGATTTTATTAAATTCTCTTGCAGTTTTGTTAAGTTTTCATTTGAAATTTTCACATTACATAAAGAACCAAATCCAGTATTAATTCCATAAATAGGATCACTATGTGATTTCATTTTATCGTCTAAGTATTTCCTACATTTTTCAATGTTTACAATAGCTTCTTCTGATAAGGCTAATTTTTTATTTTCTAATAAAATACTTTGAATTGTATCAATTGATAACAAATCTGAACTTATATAATGTATGGTTTCCATTTCTTCTTTTTAATATTCCCCAAAATTCTACAAACGATTGTTAAAAAGCAACAATTTTAACTACTATTTATTATGGTATTATCATTTTGACTGGTCTATTATTAGTAATATTTTGATTTACAAGGAAACTACTTACTAAAAATGATATATTCATAAAAATATTCTCTCCTTTTTTTAACTCAAAATATTTACTCTATATTTGGAAAATGTTGAGCAATAAAAACACATACAAGACTCCTATAACAACCCTTTCTGTGGTTGTCGTTTTTATGGGCTCAACTTCTACAACAATGATTACCCCTTTTGGGGTATAAAAGAAACATATAATACACGCTATATACGCTCTTTTGTAAAAAAGAAAGATTCTCCTATTTATAAAAAATTAAAAAATGATAGTATTAAAATTTGGCGGAACTTCAGTTGCTAATGCACAAAATATAAAATTAGCACTGCAAATCATTGAAAACAAAGCAAAAAACAATAAACTTACTGTAGTTGTTTCTGCTCTTAGTGGTGTAACAGATTTGCTTTTAAATGCTTCAAAAAAAGCAGCATTAAAAGATCAATCATATAAAAAATATATCGAAGACATTCAAAAAAAACATTTTGAAACAATCTCTAATTTAGTTTTAGAGACTAATCAAAAGCATGTATTTGTAACAATCGAAAAAGAAATCAATCAAATTAAAACGCTCTTAGATGGTTGCTTTCTTTTAGGTGAATTGTCTCCAAGGACAGCAGACGCTATTGCAAGTTTTGGTGAATTACTGTCTTCTCAAATAATTGCTACTGCTTTACAAGAAAAAATTTCAAGCGCAGTTTTTAAAGATAGCCGTGAACTTATAAAAACCAATTCAAATTTTGGAAAAGCTTCTGTTAATTTCAGCATAACAAACACATTAATAGCCGATTATTTTGATTCAAATGAAGCTCAAGTAGTTTTATTACCAGGTTTTATTGCCTCTGATGAAAAAGGAAATACAACAACACTAGGCCGTGGCGGCTCAGATTTTACTGCTGCCATTTTAGCAAATGGTTGTAAAGCCTCTTCTTTAGAAATTTGGACAGATGTAAATGGGATGTTTACTGCAAATCCAAGAATTGTAAAACAAGCAAGACCAATTGCAACTATTTCATATCAAGAAGCTATGGAATTATCCCATTTTGGAGCAAAAGTATTATATCCACCAACCATCCAACCTGTTTTAAATGCTAATATTCCTATTTGGATAAAAAACACATTTGAACCAGATGTTGATGGTACTTTAATAACAAATGCATCGGAAGGAAATGGAAATCCTGTAAAAGGAATTTCACATATAGAAGACATTGCTTTAGTTACGCTTGAAGGTTCAGGAATGATTGGTGTTGCTGGTTCTTCAAAACGCTTGTTTGAAGTACTTTCTAAGGAAAATATCAATGTTATTTTTATTACACAAGCTTCTTCTGAGCATTCAATTTGCATTGGTATTCAAAATAATGAGGCCAATACTGCTAAAAATGCTATTGATGCTACTTTTGAATTAGAAATTACTCAAAATAAAATCAACCCGTGTTTAGTTGAAAAAGATCTATGCATTGTTGCCTTAGTAGGCGAAAACATGAAAAACCATCAAGGATTAAGTGGAAAGATGTTTAGTACACTTGGCAAAAACAATGTCAATATTAGAGCTATAGCTCAAGGAGCATCTGAACGAAATATTTCTGTTGTAATCAATAAAAATGATGTTAAAAAAGCATTAAACACATTACATGAACGTTTCTTTGAAGACAACACAAAACAACTCAATTTGTTTGTAATGGGTGTTGGAAATGTAGGTGAAAAATTCATAGATCAAATATACCAACAAAAGAAATTCTTAAAAGAAAATCTAAAAATAAATGTTAGAGTCATAGCCATTTCTAATTCAAGAAAAATGCATTTCAATGAAGAAGGAATAGCATTAAAAGATTGGAAAGAGCTTATTATTAATGGCGATTCGGCAAACATAAATGATTTTATTTTAAAAGTTAAAAACTTAAATTTACGCAATAGCATTTTTGTAGATATTACAGCAAATGATAAGGTTGCTTCAATTTATGATCAATTTTTGAGAGAAAACATTGCTGTTGTAACTTGTAATAAAATAGCGTGTTCCTCTCAATATGAAAACTATAAAAACCTAAAAAACTTATCTCGAAAATACAATGCCCCTTTTTTGTTTGAAACAAATGTTGGTGCTGGCTTACCTATTATTGACACATTAAAACATTTAATCGCATCTGGTGATAAAGTCAATAAAATACAGGCTGTTTTATCGGGTAGCTTAAATTTTATTTTTAATAATTTTAGTGAATCATACAGTTTCCATGATGTGGTAAAAGAAGCTGGTATTCAGGGATTCACAGAGCCTGATCCAAAAATTGATTTAAGTGGAATTGATGTTGCTAGAAAAATATTAATTCTAATTAGAGAAAGTGGTTATCAAATGGAAATTGAAGATATTGAAAATAAATCTTTCCTTCCAGAAGAGTGTATGAATACTAAAGACAATGAATCCTTTTTTGCTTCTTTAATTAAAAATGCTTCTCATTTTGAAAATTTGTTAGCTAAAGCAAAAGAAAAGAACAGTCGCCTAAAGTTTGTTGCTTCCTTTGAAAATGGAAAAGCAAGTGTAGGATTAGAATTTATTCCACAAGACAGTCCCTTTTATAATTTAGAAGGAAAAGATAATATAGTACAGTTTTACACCGATAGATATATTGACCAACCTTTATTGATAAAAGGGGCTGGTGCAGGTACAGCTGTGACCGCTTCTGGGATTTTTGCTGATGTAGTTAGAATTGGAAATGTATAAGTAAAGATGTTGCATTGAAACGTCTCCACAAAAAGATATGCAATGTAACATCTCCACAAAAACAGAAAAAATGAATGAAATAAAAATATTTTGTCCCGCATCAATAGCTAATCTCAATTGTGGTTTTGATATATTAGGGTTGTGTTTAGAAGCTATTGGTGATGAAATGATTATTAGAAAATCTCCAGAAAGAGGAATAAAAATTACCAAAATTGTAGGTGCAGATTTGCCATTTGAAACCAATAAAAATGTTGCTGGTGTTGCTGGCTTAGCTATGATTGAACATTTAAATTTAGATTATGGATTTGAAATAGAAATTTATAAAAATATCAAGGCTGGAAGTGGTATTGGAAGCTCTTCTGCAAGTGCTGCGGGTGCTGTTCATGGTATCAATGAATTATTAGGAAAACCTTTCTCAAAAATGGAATTAGTCAACTTTGCTATGAAAGGAGAAGCCATTGCAAGTGGTTCTGAACATGCCGATAACGTTGCTCCTTGCTTATTGGGTGGGTTTACATTAATAAGAGGTTATAATCCATTAGATATCATTCAAATTAAAAGCCCTAAAAAACTTTATGCTGTGGTTTTGCATCCACATATTGAAGTTAAAACAGTAGACGCTAGAGCCATTATTCAACCTATGGTTCCTTTAAAATTAGCTATTACTCAAACTGGAAATTTGGGTGGTTTAATTGCTGGATTATATACAAATGATTATCAATTAATTAGTAGGTCTTTAAATGATGTATTGGTTGAGCCTTTCAGAAAGCATCTAATTCCAAATTTTGATGCTGTGAAAAATGCAGCTATACAAAATGGAGCCTTAGGAGCTGGAATTTCTGGTGCTGGTCCATCAATATTTGCTTTATGTAAAGGAGAAGAAAAGGCTGAAAAAGTAGCAAATGCAATGAAAAAAAGCTATTCGTCAACTGGAGTTGGCTTTGATATTCATATTTCTAAAGTAAATCTTAATGGAACAACCGTAATTTAACAACACCTATTACAACAATTTTTATAGTCTGTTTATAAAAAATCAAAAATGAAATACTATAGTTTAAACAATAAAAATAGCAAAGTTTCTTTTGAAGAAGCCGTTATAAAAGGATTAGCTCCTGATAAAGGATTATATTTTCCAGAAGAATTAATTCAATTGCCAAAATCATTTTTTGAAAATATAGAAAATCTTTCAAACCATGAAATTGCTTATGAAGTCATTAAACAATTTGTTGGAAATGAAATACCAGAAATCGAATTAAAACAAATTATTTTAGAAACACTTTCTTTTGATTTTCCATTAGTAAAAGTGGAAGATTCTATCTACTCTTTAGAACTGTTTCATGGACCTACAATGGCATTTAAAGATGTTGGTGCTCGTTTTATGTCTAGATGTTTGGCTTATTTTAATAGAGATAAAAATCAAAGCAATACAGTTTTAGTGGCTACATCTGGTGATACTGGTGGAGCTGTAGCAAGTGGATTTTTAGGCGTAAAAGGGGTGAAGGTTGTAATTTTATATCCTTCAGGTAAGGTAAGTGATATTCAAGAAAAGCAACTGACTACTTTAGGAAATAATATTACAGCTCTTGAAGTAGATGGTGTTTTTGATGATTGTCAAGATATGGTTAAAAGGGCTTTTTTAGATGAGAAATTAAAAACTAAAAACCTAACTTCTGCTAATTCTATAAACATTGCTCGTTGGCTACCCCAAATGTTTTATTTTTTCTTTGCTTATAAAGAATTAAAACAGTTTAAAAAACCGCTAATAGTATCGTGTCCAAGTGGAAATTTTGGTAATATTTGTGCTGGAATTTTAGCTAAAAAATTGGGACTACCACTCACCCACTTTGTTGCTTCAACTAATACTAATGATACTGTTCCAAGATTTCTATCTAATGGAAATTATAATCCTAAACCATCAATTGCAACAATTTCTAATGCCATGGATGTTGGAAATCCAAGTAATTTTGTTCGAATTCAAGAAATGTATAATAATGATTTGAATGAATTTAATAAAGACTTCTCCTCATATGCTTTTACTGATGATGAAACTAGACAAGCTATAAAACATATATATGAATCATCTGGCTATATAGCTGAACCACATGGAGCTGTGGGTTATTTAGGTTTAAAAAATGAAATAAAAAACAATCCCGATAGCATTGGCTTTTTTTTAGAAACAGCTCATCCTATCAAATTTTTAGATAATGTTGAGCCTCTATTAAATATTAAACTTCCTATTCCACAGCAAATAGAAAGTGTTTTGCATAAAAATAAAGCAAGTCATAAAATAAAAAGTTACAATCAATTAAAATCATATTTGTTGTCTTAAACAATAAAAAAATAATAAATTAGCGACTTCAAATAATATTTTAAAAACAACATGAAAAATACAGCTTTATCGCACATTCACGAAAGTCTAGGAGCAAAAATGGTTCCATTTGCAGGTTACAATATGCCTGTTCAATATGAAGGAGTTAATGCAGAACACGAAACCGTAAGAACAGGTGTTGGTGTTTTTGACGTTTCACACATGGGCGAATTTTTGTTAACTGGTGAAAATGCATTGGCTTTAATCCAAAAAGTATCTTCAAATGATGCTTCTACTCTTGAAATTGGAAAAGCGCAATATTCTTGTTTACCAAACAATGACGGTGGAATTGTTGACGATTTAATTATTTATAAAATAAAAGAAGAACAATATTTATTAGTTGTAAATGCCTCAAACATTGAAAAAGATTGGAACTGGATTTCATCTCATAATGATTTAGGTGTTGAAATGAAAGATTTATCAGAAGATTATTCATTGCTAGCTATTCAAGGCCCAAAAGCTGTTGAGGCGATGCAATCATTGACTTCAGTTGATTTATCTCAAATTAAATACTATCATTTTGAAGTGGCTGATTTTGCAGGAATTGAGCATGTAATTATTTCAGCAACAGGTTACACAGGTTCTGGTGGATTTGAGATTTACTGCAAAAACAGTGAAGTAGAGCAAATTTGGAACAAAGTTTTTGAGGCTGGTGCATCATTTGGAATCAAGCCAATTGGTTTAGCTGCTCGTGATACATTACGCCTAGAAATGGGGTTCTGTTTATACGGAAATGACATTAATGACACTACTTCACCTTTAGAAGCAGGCTTAGGTTGGATTACCAAATTTACTAAAGATTTTGTAAATGCTGAAAACTTAAAAGCACAAAAAGAAGCTGGTGTTTCTCGTAAATTAGTTGGTTTTGAAATGATTGAAAGAGGAATTCCTCGTCATGATTACGAAATTGCTGATGCAAACGGTAATTTAATTGGAATAGTAACTTCTGGAACACAAGCACCATCTTTAGGTATTGCTATTGGTATGGGATATGTTACTACTGATTTTGCAGCTCCAGATTCTGAAATTTATATTAGAATTAGAAATAAAGACATTAAAGCCAAAGTGGTTAAAATGCCATTTTATAAAAAGTAATTATTTGAAAAAATTATTGGTAATATTATTTCCTATTCTACTATTTGGACAAACTGAAAAAAATCCTTGTGAGACTTTGTATCAAATTAACAAAGTCATTCAAGAAAAGCATTATAAACCAAAAGCTTTAAATGATAGTTTGTCCAAATATGTTTTTGATTCTTTTTTAGCTGAATTAGACAAGAACAATAGACTTTTTACCGAATTAGAAATTACTACTTTAAAGAAGTACCAATACAAAATTGATGATTATATTCAAGAAAAAAATTGTGCTTTTTTAGACGATATTTTTCAAGTTTATACTTTTGCTATTGCCCGACAGAAAAGGATTCTGGAAAGTTTAAACAAAGAACTTACTCAATTTGAATCACCAGAAACAATTCAATTCTCAAAAAAGGCCTTTCCTTATGTAAAAAATGAAGGTGAATTAAAAAATAGAATTAAGAAATCTATTCTTTTTCAAATTCTTAGAAACGTTGCTGAAACCAGTAAAAATAAGGATTCTCTAGTTCAAAATTTTACTAAACTTTCTAAAGAAGCAAAGAAAAAAATATTTGAATTAAATATATGTAAATCAAGTGATTTAGATTTATCATCAAATGAATATAATTCCTTATTTTTCAATGTCTTTTGCTCTTATTTTGATCCTCATACAACTTTTCTTTCCAAAGAAGATAAATCTAGTTTTTTATCAAGTGTGAGTTCTAATAGTCTTTCATTTGGTCTACTAATCTCTTTAAATGAAAAAGATGAAATTATTGTAGAAAATATAATTCCAGGTAGTGCTGCTTATTTTGCTGAAAAAATTGAAAATGGTGATCAAGTTCTAAGGATAAAATCAGAAAATGATGAATTTGAAATTTCATGTACCGCTAAAGATAAGGTTGAAAATCTCTTTAAATCAAGTGAAATTAAAAAGGCAACATTTACACTTAGAAAAAAAAGTGGTGAAATTTATAAAGTTAATTTAGTAAAAAAGGAATTAACCAATTATGAAACTACACTTTATAGCTACATTTTAAAAAAAGGAGCTAAAAAAATTGGATATATCAAGATTCCAAGCTTTTATGGTGCTTTAGGAGACGGAAACTCAAATGTTAGCGATGATTTAGCCAAAGAATTATACAAGCTTAAAAAAGACAACATAAATGGTTTAATTGTTGATGTCCAAAATAATGGTGGTGGTTCAATGCTAGAAGCTATAAAATTAACAGGAATGTTTATTGATATTGGTCCTGTTGCCATTATGAATGACCAACAAAACAAAACGGAAACTTTGAGAGATCCTAATAGAGGTTCCATTTATAATGGCCCTTTAGTTGTTTTAGTAAATGCTTATTCAGCTTCTGCTAGTGAATTTTTTGCAAATGCTATGCAAGATTATAATAGAGCAATCATTGTAGGAACAAAAACTAGAGGAAAAGCATCCATGCAAACCATAATGCCTTTAAGTGAAAATAATCAAGATGAGTTTATAAAGCTTACAGTCGAAGCTTTTTATAGAATTACAGGAAAAAGCAACCAATCCATTGGTATATTACCTGATGTAGAAATTCCGTTTTTATTTGACAATCAAATTGAACGTGAAGAACAAACAGTTAATGCTTTAAAAAATGATGAAGTCTCCTCAAAAATGCGTTTCACTGAATTTTATAATCCCAAAAAAAATGAGGCTATTTTTAAAAGTAAATTAAGAATAAAAACTAATAATGAAGCTAATAAGATTATAGCCATGAATGTTAAAATTGATACTATTTTTGACTATAATTTTGACCCAATACCTCTTAATTTTAATGCTGTTTATGATGAAGTTGAAGATCTTAATTCTACTTGGAAAGAAATTAAAACCCTTACCTCTATCGAGTATCCCATTGAAATTGAACAAAGTACAGAAGAAATTGAATACCAACAATTTGATGAATTTGTAAAAAGTAGTACTATTGAAAAAGTAAAAGCAATAAAAAGCAATTTACATATTTTTGAAGCGGTAAACATAATAAACGATTTAACTCAATAAATTAAAGCATGAAACTAAAGTTAGTATTTTTTTTAGCATTAATGATTCAATTAAATGCCACCGCACAAGAGTTTAAAACTCCTGTTGATTATTTATCATATATAGGAAAAGAACAAGATTTAATTGCAAAAAGTACTTGGAAATATACTAAGGCTGTTGCACATTCAAAAAGTGCCAGACGAATTGACAATACCCGAAAACAATTAATTACAAGTATTCAAAATGCCTCTAAGAAAATTAATGCTATTAAAGATGGTTATAAGGGAGATCAAGAATTTAAAAATCAAATTTTAGACTACTTAAGCTTTGTTGAAAAAAACATCAAAGAAGAATATGATAAAATTATTGATATGCAAGAGGTTGCCGAACAATCTTATGATTTAATGGAAGCTTATATCTTAACTAGAGATTTAGTCAATGAAAAATTAGATGCTGAACAAGAAAAAGTAGTTAGTGCACAAAAATCTTTTGCTTTAAAATATAATATTAACATTACAGAAGATACTTCAGAATTATCAAAAAAAATGCAAAAATCCAATGAAGTTTTCAAGTATCGTACAGAACTTTATTTAATTTTCTTTAAAACTTATGTCACAGATTCTTACTTATCAATAGCAATTGAAAATAAAGATTTAGCAGCTATTGAACAAAATAAAAATGCTCTTATTCAATATGCAAATGAAGGTTTAGAAAAAATAAAAGCTATTAAAGCCTATAATAACGATAGTTCTATTTTAAATACTACAAAAAAAGCATTAGAATATTATAAAAAAGAAGGAGAAGAATTTGCTCCTATAGTTACTAATTTTTTAATGTTTAACGACAAGTTTGACAATGCGAGAAAAACATTAGAAGCTAAAAAACAAAAAGACAGAACAAAAGAAGAAGTTGATAATTACAATGGAATGGTTAAGCAAATAAATAATGAAATTAATAAATACAACAAAGAAAATAATTCTAATTTTCAAGAGAAAAATAAAATTATAGAGCTTTGGAATACTACATCAGATAATTTTATTTCAAAACATGTTCCTGTAGATTAAATAATAGCTTATCATTAAAACAAAAAGACGCTTCAAATGAAGCGTCTTTTTGTTTTAAAGTTGAAAAATTATAGTTTTATAACAGCTCCTACATTAAATGAATCATATACATTTTTTAATGTGTAATCAGAATCTTTTGCGATTTCAGTTAAACCAGCCATTCCTTGGTAATCAATTAGTATACTAAATTTTTCAGATATTTCAATTTTATATCCTATTCCAAAATTCAACCCTAATTGAAATGTATTAGCTCTATCTTTTATATCATTTCCAGAATTATCTTCAGCTGATAATAAAAAACCAGCACTTGGTCCAAAGTTTAAATTCCATTTTCTTGTACTTCCAAAATGCCAATTTGCATTTACAGGAATAGTTAAATATTTTAATTTTTCCTCATATCCAGAAAATTTAGTTCCCATAGCTTGATACAATAACCCTGAACGTAAACTCCAACGGTCATTAAAGAAATAATCTCCATTAACACCAAAATTGACATTAGATACTGAAGAATTATTTAAATTAGATTCTCCATAATAATTTGCAGTAGCATAACCGACTAATGGAGTCAACTCAATAGTTCCTTTATCTCTTGATTGAGAAAAACCATAAAGACTGAAAAATAACGCGCCTAGAATTAAAACTTTTTTCATTTTTTTTTATGTTAAATTTATTTTTCAAAGATATACTAAAATTCTTACATGTAAAAAAATAATATAAAACCATGAAAATGACTAAAAAAACATAAAGCTAAATCGCTTTAATTCAATCTTATAAAGCAATTTTATCCAAGTCTTCTAAAGTTATAGGTTTTGTCAAATAGCCAGAAATATTAGGATGTGCATCCGCTTTTAGCTTATCTTCAAAAGTAATTGAAGAACTTGAAATAAATATTTTGATAGTTTTATCTACCATTTCAGATAGTAAAACATTGATTTCATTCATGAATTCCCAGCCATTCATTATTGGCATTTCTATATCCAAAAGTATAATATCAGGTAATTCTTCTTTATTTTTAATACCCTTTTTTAAAGCTAAGGAAGCTTCCTCACCATTTGAAAACAGATTAACATTATCAAATTTATCAGATCTTGCAATTAATTTTTGTATAATAATTTTAAAAATTGAATCATCATCGATTACCCATATTGACTTTTTCCTCATTTAATATAAATTTTAAATGTTGTTCTTACATTTAGCTCACTTTCTACTACAATATTTCCACCCATTGCATCTACCTGATTTTTTGTAATAAACAACCCAATACCTTTTGAATCAGCATAATTGCTAAAAGTTTTATACATTCCAAAAATTTTATCTTTATTTTTTTTTAAATCAATTCCTATTCCGTTATCAGAAATCTCAATTATTTTTGAATCTTCTTCTGTATAATAACGAATTGAAATGATTGATTTTCTGTCTTTGGCACTATATCGAATAGCATTTGAAATAATGTTATATAAAATACTCTCCATATATGCAGGATTATAATTCACTTCAACATCATCACAAACTAAATTATCTATAGTAATATCGTTTAACTTAATCTGCTTCTTTAAGACTTTTAATGCACCTTCAATGTAATTTTTTAAATTTATTTTTTCAATTGTTAAAGTTAAATTTGTTTGTATATTAACCACTTCATTTAAATTTAATAAAGTTTCATTTAAAGAATTTGAAACCGTTTTAAGTAGTTCAATCATTTCTTCTCTTTCCTTATCATTTTCGGTTGTTTCAATCAACCCAATCAACGAACTTATATTGCTTGTATGTGATCTTAAATTATGTGATATTATGTATGAAAAATTTAATAGACGCTGATTTTGTTCGGTAACTAAATTAAAAGAATTGTTTAAATCATTCTCAATTTCTTTAGTTTTAGTAATATTAATCATAATACCTCTTAAACTATCGGCCTTATTATTTTTTGTAATTACATTTACAATATCTCTTAGCCAAACAAGAGTTCCATCTTTAGCAACCATTCTGTATTCAAAGTCATGATTTAAACTTTCAGCAGTTTTTTCAGCACAAAACTTTACAATTTTTTCTCTATCTTCATGATAAATATGATCTTCCCAAAATGTTATACTCGAAAGCCACTCATTTGCCGTATAACCTAAAATATCTTCTACTTTTTTACTAATAAAATTAAATTCTAAAGTTTGTGCATTGCATTCCCAAACGATACCATCGATTGTATTTATAAGTGATTCTATTTTATGTTGCGAATTTATAACTAACTCCTCATTTTTTTTGCGCTCTGTTATATCTTCAATTATTGAGATAAGTGTTGTTTTTTTTGAATCATTATTATTTTCAACAAAAAGGGCAACAGTTAAATAGGCCCAAATAGTTCTACCTTCTTTTGTAAAATACCTTTTTTCAACAGAATATTGGTCTATTATACCATTTTTGAGTTTGTCTATGTTTTCTATATCTTTTTTAAAATCTTCTGGATGCGTTATGGAGTGAAAATCCTTTTCTTTTATTTCATTTTCTGTATAACCTAATAACTCACAAAATTTCTCATTAACCTCAATAAATCTACCTGTTTCAACATCTAAATTTGCAATACCAATAGCCGCTTGCTCAAAAATAGCTTTAAATTTTAATTCGTTATTAATCAATCGATTAGCTTGTTCTTCTATTAATAGTTGCATTTCTTCAGGTTTTTTAAATAACAAAAACATAAAATAACCAATAGTAAATGCAACCAATAATGCTATAAAAGTTTTAAATCTAAATTCATCTAGTAAAATATTAGAATTTTTATCAATTATATATAATTTCCAATCTCCATCAGGAATATAGCTACTTACAAAATTATTTTGTGTAAGTTTTATAGCCTTTGGTATGAAAAAATCTTCCTTTTTTGTTATTGGATTTATTTTTGATAATTGAAAACAATAATTCTTATTATTGATTGAATTAATTCCAGAAGATACCAAAAGTCTATCCATTTTTATGACAACTGCTGAAAAACCCCAAAATTTATTTTTTATATAAACGGGTAACCTTCCTACTATTCCTTTTCCACCTTGTGTTAACTCAAAAGGACCTGCAAAGTACATTTTCTGAGTTTGAACAGACTTTATGGCTTCATCTCTATGCAATTTAGAATTTAATATATCTAATCCCATAGCTGCTTCATTGCCTTTCATAGGGTAAATATATTTAATAACACCATTAGGTACCATTTGTACAGCATTAATGCTACTATTTGACTCTAATAAACGTTTTCCTATGGAATTAAAGTCTTGAGGAATGCCTTCGTCATTTATAGTAAGTGCGAGTGAAAGTGTTGTTGTATAGCAATTTTTAAGGGATTGTTCTATATTTTGAGTAATTACTTTTAATGTATTACTCATTTCAACTCTTTTATTTTCTTTATCTATTTGATATTTTTGAAAAGCTATATAAATAAAAATACTGCTAAGACAAGTAAAAACTATAAAACCTGACAGCTTTGGTTTATTAAAAAACCAATTCACTAACTTATATTCATTTTTATTTAATCTCATTTATTCCTTTTGCCAAATTTAAATAATCTCTATTACTACTTGCTAAAATAGCAAATTAAATTTTACAATTTCATTAAATGACATGTTACATATAAGGAGATTTCAAAGACATTGTAAAATTCATGGTTTATTGTTTAACTTATTTTGATATTGAATCTAAAAAAATTATTTTTGCAACTGAATAAAACATTTAGAAATGGGAAGAGCATTTGAATTTAGAAAAGCGCGAAAAATGAAACGCTGGTCAGCAATGGCTAAAACGTTTACACGTATTGGAAAAGATATTGTAATGGCAGTTAAAGAAGGTGGGCCAAATCCTGAAACTAATTCAAGGTTAAGAGCCGTTATTCAAAATGCCAAGTCGGCAAACATGCCAAAAGATAATGTTGAACGCGCTATTAAAAAAGCTTCTGATAAGGATACAGCTAATTTTAAAGAAGTTTTATTTGAAGGATACGCTCCTCATGGAATTGCTATATTAATTGAAACCGCAACAGATAACAATAACAGAACAGTAGCTAATATTAGAAGTTATTTTAATAAATGTAATGGTACCTTTGGTACACAAGGTTCTGTTGAATTCATGTTTGATCATACTTGTAATTTTAGAATTCCTGCTGAAGGGCAAGATGTAGAAGAATTAGAGCTAGAAATGATTGACTTTGGCGTGGAAGAAATCTTTGAAGATGAAGATGGAATTGTAATGTATGCTCCTTTTGAAAGCTTTGGTGCTATTCAAAAAGAATTAGAAAGTAGAGGATTAGAAATTTTATCCTCTGGTTTTGAACGTATTCCTCAAGTTACAAAAGAACTTACTCCTGAAGAAGTTGCGGATGTAGAAAAATTATTAGAAAAAATTGAAGAAGATGATGATGTTATGAACGTTTATCATAGTATGCAAGAATAATTAATTGCAACATATTATATTTTAAACACAAAAAGCAATTTTCAATTGAAAATTGCTTTTTGTGTTTTTATGAAACTAAGAACTTACAATTAACCTATTCTTAATCCATTTTCAACAGGTTTATCTGAAGCTAATAAAACAACTTCTTTGTTTTCTCCTATTGAACCTAAGAGTAAGCATTCACTCATGAAATTACCAATTTGTTTTTTAGGAAAATTAACAACAGCCACAATTTGTTTACCTACTAATTCTTCTTTACTGTACTTTTGTGTGATTTGGGCAGAAGTCTTCCTCACTCCTATTTCTTTTCCAAAATCAATATGAAGTTGATACGCAGGATTTCTAGCTTCAGGAAAATCTTTAACTTCTAGTATCGTTCCTATTCGCATTTCTACTTTCTCAAAATCATTCCATGTTAATTCATTATTCATTAGAGCCGATTTAAATATTTATTTTTCTTTAGCGGTTTGTTTTGATAAAAACCAATCAAAATTAAAAAATATTTGTAACCTTTTCTTTTTCCATCCGTATAATAATAAACTTTTAGCCACAAACAATTAGACTATAAATTATAAACCACAAATAAAAATGTCATTAACACCATCAAATATGCTTCCTTTAGGAACAAAAGCACCTGATTTTTTATTACCTGCTACTAATTTCAATACTAATTTTAATTTTGAAGATTGTAAAGGAAAAAAAGGAACTCTAGTCATTTTTATTTGTAACCATTGTCCTTATGTAATTCATGTAATTGATGAAATTGTAATGATAGCAAATGATTATAGAGTTCAAGGCATTGGAGTTGTAGCCATTTCTAGTAATGACATTCTCAATTATCCTCAAGATTCCCCAGAAAAAATGGCTGATTTTGCTTTAAAGAACAAAATTGATTTCCCTTATTTATATGATGCATCTCAAGAAGTCGCTAAAATCTATGATGCCGCTTGTACTCCCGATTTTTACTTATTTGATAATCGTGATAAATTAATTTACAGAGGACAATTAGATGATTCTAGACCAGGAAATGGAATTCCTGTTAGTGGTAGCGATTTGCGAAATGCTATTGATAGCTTGTTATATAACAGGACTTTAAATGATGTTCAAAAACCTAGTATGGGGTGTAATATTAAGTGGAAGTAGTTGCAAGGGCAATATCAAGTTAAAATTTAAGAACAAATACTCAATATTCAAGTATTTTGATAGTTTAATAATCTTGAAACATGTGGATTACTCCATTATAACTTCAATGGGACTATTTGTTCTAGGTCCAAATTTTCTAACTTGTTTTTCGTTTTCACTAGAACATAGCATGTACAAATTAAAACTGTTTAGTTCAACAAATTGTGTTTTAAATTTTCCTGATAAATCTTCTACTTTTATTTTGTATTCTTCTGCAGGAAATGTATTGGTTACTGAAAGTAAATAATTGTCTTTGGCATAAGGAAAAAACCAACGTTCTTTTTCTCCTTCTTGGTTAATCTTATAATTCTTAGAAAAAACTAAAGGCTTATTTCCGTCTTTCCAACTCAGGGTGTTATTTACATTAATCACTTCTTTATCTTCACTGTCAACAATAGTAATTTTAATATTGTCTAAGTTTTGAGCCTTTCCGCTTTCGTGCACATCTACTACTAAATAGGAAGTAAAATCATAACCACAATGTTGCGTTTGACTGTAGGAGAAAAATGAATATAGAATTAAAAAGACAGAAAACAGCTTTTTCATGAATTAATTTTTATAAAGCCAAATCATTACATTCCGTTAGTAACATACTCATAGATTTTATCTCTTTGTTCGTCTGTGATTCTTGCTTTAGGCTGCATCCATTTTAGTATAGAGGTCCATTTTTCTGGATTATAAGTAGATGGGTCATATAATTTATGGCATTTAGCACAATTGGTTTCAAATAATAATTTCCCTTCTATTTGATTTTGAGTTAATGCCACTTCTGCTTTAACTTCTTTTTCAACTACTGTTGTTGTTGGAGCTAATTTTGGAGAACAAGAAAATGCAATCATTCCTAAGAATACTACAGCTAAAAATTTTACTTTCATATTTTTTTATTTATAAGGTAAAAATAAAAAAAAATCCCAATAAAATTAATTACTGAGATTTTTAATTTGGTCAGATTCCGAAACATGTTCGGAATAAGCTATTTAAATCCTTTTTATACTAAAAATGAACTATATTTATTTACTTAACGTCCATCAATTCTACATCAAAAATCAACGTTGCATCTGGTGGAATAACTCCTCCTGCTCCACGAGAACCATACCCTAAGTAGGAAGGAATTACAAAACGAGCTTTGTCTCCTACTTGCAATAAAGCAATGCCTTCATCCCATCCTTCAATTACTTGTCCTGCTCCTAATTTAAAATCAATAGGTTCTTTTCTTTTATATGATGAATCAAAAACTTGTCCGTTTTCTAATGCTCCTTGGTAATGTACTGAAACTGTTTTTCCTTTTGCAGCTTGTTCTCCATTTCCTTTTTGAATCATTTTGTAGCGTAATCCACTTGCTGTTTTATCAAAACCTGCTGCAACTTTTTCTAATGCTTCTTCAGCCATTCTTTTTTGTTCTGCTATTCTTTTTTCACGAGAACCTTCAAATGTTCTAAAAGCTTCAATTGCATTCCATTTTTCAGCTTCTTCTCCTACTCTAATGATTTCTAAAGAGTCTATAACATCTCCTTGTGCAACAGCATCAACAATATCCTGACCTTCAATTACGTGTCCAAAAACGGTGTGCTTGTTATCTAACCATTCTGTTGGAATATGGGTAATGAAAAACTGAGAACCATTTGTACCTGGACCTGCATTTGCCATAGATAACACACCTGGTCTATCGTGACGTAATTCTGGATGAAACTCATCATCAAACTTGTATCCTGCATCTCCTGTTCCTGTTCCTAATGGACAACCCGCTTGGATCATAAAATCTGGAATAACTCTATGAAATTTAATTCCATTATAATAAGGTTCTCCCATTTTTTTGAATGTATTCTCCATTTGTCCTTCTGCTAAACCTACAAAGTTTCCAACTGTTCCTGGCGTTTTATCATGTGTTAGCTTTACTAAAATACTTCCTTTAGTTGTATTAAATTTTGCGTAGATTCCGTCTTGCATTTTTTCTTGTATTTAAATTCAAGGCACAAATTTACAAATATTAAATCTAAAAAGTTTTAAAAATAAGTTATAAAATGGAAATCTATTATTTAATTTTGCCTTTTAATTTTTTCTAATGAAAATCGAAGTTGTTCCTTATACTCCTATCTACAAAAGTCATTTTATTTCTTTAAACAAAGCTTGGTTAAATGCTTATTTTAAAGTAGAAAAGCATGATAATGATGTTTTTGAAAACATAGAAGAAGTTATTTTACAGCCTGGTGGAGAAATTTTCTTTTGTTTGGTAGATGGTATTGTTGCGGGTACTGTTGCTATGCAGGTTGTTGATGCCACTACTTTTGAATTGGCTAAATTGGCTGTGGATGACAATTTTAAAGGGCAAAAACTTAGTAATTACTTAATGGAAACTTGCATTTCGTTTGCAATAGCTAAAAAGGCTTCAACAATTATGTTGCTCTCTAACAGAAAGTTGGTACCTGCATTGAATTTGTATTTAAAGTATGGATTTGTAGAGGTTCCTATGGAAGAGACTGATTATGAAAGGGCTAATATTCAAATGGAATTGTATTTATAACTGTCACTTCGAGTGATTCCGATATCAATCAGGAATTGTATCGAGAAGGCGTGATTTGATGAGGGTAGTTTTAACAAAGGTTCTCGATACATTTTTTGAAGTACAATGTTTTTACTAAAATTACAACTAAATCTAGCTTCAAAAAACACTCGAACTGACGAGGAATGATACATTTTTTGAAGTACAATGCTTTTTACTAAAATTACAGCTAAATTTAACTTCAAAAAACACTCGAACTGACGAGAAGAAGAAATACAAGTTGTTTGGCTGCAAGATTTTGTCGTTACCGTCACTTCGAGTGATTCCGATGTCAATCGGAATTGTATCGAGAAGGCGTGATTTAAAGATAAATAATTTTAAATAGTCCTAATATGAAACAATCATTTGTCTATATTTTAAAGTGCAATGATAATTCTTATTATACAGGAGTTACAAGTAATTTAACTCAAAGAGAATATCAACATCAAAGTGGTTTTTATCCTGATTGCTACACTTTTAAAAGAAGACCTGTTGAATTAGTCTTTTATTGTGAGTTTACTGATATAAACTTTGCAATTGAAAAAGAGAAGCAAATTAAGAAATGGTCAAGAGCGAAAAAAGAAGCCTTAATCAATGGGAATTATGATGATTTACCAAACTTAGCTAAGAAGAAATTTTAACAAAGGTTCTCGATACATTTTTTGAAGTACAATGCTTTTACTAAAATTACAGCTAAATCTAACTTCAAAAAACACTCGAACTGACGAGGAATGATACATTTTTTGAAGTACAATGCTTTTACTAAAATTAGAACTAAATCTAACTTCAAAAAATACTCGAACCGACGAAAAAAAGAAGTAGTAAGTTGTTTGATTGCAAGATTTTGTTGTTACCGTCACTTCGAGTGATTCCGATGTCAATCGGAATTGTATCGAGAAGGCGTGATTTGATAAGGATTATTTTAAGTTTTTATTAGTCTTCTTTTGGCTTTATTTTTTTAATTTTACTTTCAAATAAATCACTTATGAAAATGGAAATTTTAAAAGGTAAAAACGCAATTATAACTGGAGGCAGCAGAGGTTTAGGTAAAGCTACGGCTATTGCTTTTGCAAATGAAGGTATCAATGTGGCTATTACGGGAAGAACGGAAAAGAGTCTGCAGGAAACGGTTGCGGAATTAAAGGCTTTAGGAGTAAATGCTACTTATGCGGTTTTTAATGTAGGAAATTATGAAGAGGTTCAAAAAGGTATACAGGCTATCATCTCAGATTTGGGTTCGGTAGATATTTTGGTTAATAATGCAGGTATTGCAGCTTTTGGTTCTTTAAATGATATGGACGTTACGCAATGGTCTGAAATCATTCAAACTAATGTTATGGGGATGTATTATGTTACTAAAGAGGTACTTCCTTATTTGATTGCTAAAAATGAAGGAGACATTATTAATGTGTCTTCTACTGCGGGTTTAACGGGTAATGCAAATACTTCGGCTTATTCTGCTTCTAAATTTGCTGTTATTGGCATGTCTGAATCTTTAATGAAGGAGGTTCGTAAGAACAATATTAGGGTTTGTACTTTAACACCTAGTACTATTGTTTCTGACTTGACTATTGAATTAGGTATTGCTTCAAAGGATACTGAAGATACGGTTTTACAACCTGAAGATTTTGCTGAATTAGTTGTGGCTGGTTTAAAATTACCAAGAAGGGCTATGTTGAAAGGGGCTTCGCTTTGGTCAACTAATCCGTAAAGGGAATATCATTAGAATTGTTCTATTTTGTGTTTTTTATAGTATTTTAGTCTTTCAGCTAAATTTAAATTTCTTGTGCCACTTACTCCTGCACTTGTAGTAAAACTATAATACCACTCAACGGTATTTGGCAGTAAATCAATTTTAATGTATTCTCTAGATTTTCCCCAGCCAAAGAATTAAAACCACTATTTAATGCGATAGTTTTTGGTTGAATTATTTGTATAGATTCAAATTTAGTAATTACTTCTTGTGAAAATAATCTCAAGCTAATTAAAAATGTAAATAAGATAAGTAATTTTATTTTCCTCTTTTTTTAAAATTTTAGTTGTTAATGGTTTTCTACTTAGCAATGTAATTTTATTTATCGTTATTAACCATCATAACTATAATCTGGTTTTTATATTATGATTTCATCTAATTTTTTGTGCTCATTGTCAAAACTCTTTTATGCTTTGCTTGCTCAATATCATTTATAAATGAAAGCACACTTTCTCTTCTCATTCGGGTCACGTTAATTAGCATTTTTGTACTTGGTGAGCCAATAATTATTGAATTCTGTCTTGTAATCCAATATAACCCAAAAACCCCAATAGCAATTAGTCCAAAAAGTCCTAAAACTTGAATACTTCCCTGACTTGCTCCAAAGAGCCCAAAAATCAACAACAATCCAGCAATAATTAAAAGCCAGTTTCTCTTTATATTGTGATTTTCGCAAGATGTTATATGTTCTAACATTATGCTTTGGTTATAAGAACGTCCCCATTCTTTATATTCGTAGCAGATTCTATGAGTTGTTAGAATTACTTTATCACTATCTGAATTAATGATGATTTTTTCGTCAGGAAATAATTTTATCATTTGTATTTGATACTTTAATTAATAGAATGTTACTTTTATTTTTTATCATAAATTGCTAATAATGTTAGTAGCAGTTATTGTTTAGTGTCTGCAATTATTTTATAAATATTTAATATTAAGAAAACTATAATTGGACCATACATGAACAGATGATACCTAAAATGTACTCTCCAATAATATTCTAATTTTATCAATGTTTTTTTAATAAAGTTTAACTCAAAATAATCAGGTTTTAATAGTTGAAATTTTGCATAATCTATAGGTTTATGATTTTCATTTCTCTTTAGTATTTTATCATATTCCTTACCAATCTCTAAGAGTATGTCTTTCTTATTTGGGTTATTGTTTTCATAGGTTTTTGTATATCTCAATCTATTATATAATTCTGCAACATCAAGTGCGCAATTATGAAAACGGTCTGATTTTAAAATAAAATTCTCTGAACTTTCCAACTGACTAAATAATAGTATCAAAACGGAAAATGTCATTCCAGTAAAATTTACTTGATTATCAGTAAGTGTGAACATCCAAAATTTTAAATGAAAAATATTTACCAATCCAATTACTATGAGGTATGCCGAAAGATAACCAACACATTGTCCTGATAATCTGTGAAGACTTTCGTTTCTATGACTTGCTGCAAATCTAGCTCCTTTAGTTGTCCATAATTTATAATTAAGCTCAACTTCAAAGTCTTTTTGCAAATAAGGTGGAATTTTCTTTTTTAATTTTTTTATCCTTTTTACACGTTGCAATTTTCGCCAGTAGATTTGTATTTTTTCTAACATAATGTTAATTTATAATTGGTGTCAACTCGTTTATACCCGTCATTATATTTCATATACATAACTCTTTTATAGGCAGATATAAATTACTTGTAAAGTTGTATTTATTTCAAACCTACAAAATTACCTATATCAAAAACCACGTAGTTCTACCTATTTTTATCAAAAGTATAGCGTTTTATTTGCATTATTTTACGGGAATCCGTAAAGAGGTAATTTTTTTTGTTGGGTTTAAACTGCAAAATCAAGGCTCCATATTCTTATAGTGTTTTTATACTTTGCAATTTTTTATGCTATATTTAAACTCCGTCTCATTGTATATAAATCTATTTTTATATCTAATGGACGGAGTATTTCTTAAATTATTAGCCGTTACATGCACCAAGTTCAGCACAAGTAGCATCTGCTACATATTGAAGTAAATTTTCTATATTGCCTGCAATGACTGCTCCAATAATATTATTTGCTAAATTTCTTTGGGTTATTCCTGGAATAACTGCATTAAGTGCTTCTACGCACTGATCAAGATATCCACTTTCAACAATAACATCAGCAATAACATCAGAAGCTAAACCAGCTTCAATTGCTGGCGAAATATAGACAATAGTAATAACTATACCTACATTTATACCAAACCACAATCCTGTACGACATGTCCAACATCCCCAACTATTATCATTACTTTGAGTAGTTAGCCCTTCAGTAGTACTGAATGTAATGCTTTGCAATTGGGTAATTAATTGGGTGCAACAATCAGGAGTATATGTACATACAGACATCATGTTAGTCATAACTGTGGGAGATAGACCCATATAATATAAGGTACTTATAGCATCTAGATTCCATTGGTTTTTAAGTGTTTCGCTATTTGAAACCATTTCTACCATATCCTGTATAAGATTACCTGCTCTCATCATATCCAAAACAAGTGCTCCAGTAATTTTTTGATCTGAAACTGAAACATCAACCGCTCCAGTAGTATCAATGCTTATACTGAGTTCATCTAATGTATTACATAAAAGAGCGTTTGTTTCGTCTTGATTGATGTATACTTTATATTGCGAATTAGTTGGTATAACGCTCAAAGATCCAGTACCTAAACCTGGTACACCAAGAAAGTAGATTGCGCCATCTGGGTGTCCATCAAAATCGCCTAAATCGGTTCCAAGGGTATAAAATCCGACATTTTCACTGCCTACCATCCCTCCAAAGAGTGTTGCTGAATACCCCGACGGTGGTGTAAGGCTTGAAAATGAAATAGAAGGTATACCGAGTATCTCCCAAATACTGACATCAATATTATTATCATTGCCAATAGTAACTAAAGCTCCAAAGGTTAGAGAATCAGAACTACTAGGCATATTAATCCAAAGTTCGCTACTCTCTTGAGCTGGATCTTCATCACATGAACTTAACTTCACTGGAGATAAGGTCATGTCTGAAAGTAATTGAGCTGCAGCAAAAAAAAGATTCGAACTGTTACTACTGCGATGTACCTCCCATACAACTCCTTTATTATCAATAGTTAAACAATTTTGATCACCATCATCATAATTGACTCCTGGCATTTTACTGATAATTGTATATTTGTTATCCACCATTCCAGCTTGGGCAAGTTGGTAATATAGCTTGGTACTTGCTGAGGAAGCGTGACCAAAAATAATATCATTATTGTCATTAATACTCACAGTAGGATGTAAACCAGCATCATATTGAATTGAGTCGCCTAATGTGAGTTCATAAGTTTGGGTATTGACTTGCCCTACTATGCAGTATAAATTGGTATTGTTATTTGAAGACCATACTATAACAACTAATCCCGAATCATTTATAGCTATTTTTGCTTTACTACCTCCTGTAAATTTGGCAGATTTTTTCCAAGTGACTGAAGGTAATCCGTTTGCATCGGTACCTACAACACCTATTTTCCAGTACAAATAATTTCCATTAGATTGATGCACTCCTGCCACAATATTATTATTGTTTATAGAAACAGCACAGGAATCGCCGCTATCATATTTTTCTTGATCACCCCAACTAATTGAGGTAAGATCAGCGGATACTTGCCCAACTTTCGTATATAGATTATCACTGTTGGTAGATGCCCAGGCTGCAATAACTGTTCTTTCACTGTTTATGCCTACTGTTGGGTGAGAGCCTGCTCCTGCAGTACCATCGCACATAAATTTCATTGAATAACTCATGTTTTTTGTTTAGATTTAGGTTAAGATTTATTTAATTTTCTTCTTTGAACGAAATTTAATAGATTTAATATCTAACCATTTGTTCAAATTCATTTGGGGATAATGATTTTTATTTACTCTTTATAAAATAACTTATAAGTTATCTGTTTTCAAACGTACAAAATTACTTACATCAAAAACTACGTAATTCTACCTGTTTTAATCAAAAGCATAGTATTTATTGGCATTATTTTATAGAATAAGTAAAGGGATATTTTTTTGTTTAGGGGTTGGAGTTGTTTAGTTTTTTAAGTGACGCTTTAAATTAAGGTTCTCCAATTTTGCAGTTATTGTGGACTGAGGTTTTATATTGTACTACTTTTAGGGGTATAAAAAAACGGATTGAAATTTTACTCTCAATCCGTTTTTTATTATTTCATTTTTGCCATTTTTTTAGCTATAATTTTATCCATTGGATAATCCGTTTTATTTAAGTTTTCAATTATTCTTTGCTGATTAATTTGATCTCTGTTTTGCGATAATTTTTGCTTGATTTTTATTTCTGTGGGCATAATTTTTATACCTAATGCTCCTTTCATTTCTTTCTCTACAAATTCTTTTCCCATTCGCTCTATTGTCATTGGACATTTTTGAGGTGCTTCAAAAAAGGCAGTTATTTTTTTTAAATGCATATACAGTTCTTCTTCTGCCATTAATTCTATGCGTCCATAAATTTGTACTTCTTCATAATTCCAAGTAGATACATTAACATGGTCGTACCAAGAGGAAGAAATATAAGCATGTGCTCCTAAAAAATCACATAGTACTTCGTCTCCTTCCTCCATTTTTCTTGCTACTGGATTTGCTCTATTAATATGTGTTTCAATAAAAAAATGGTTATTGCCCAGTTCATTCATTTGCATCATTGCCTTGGTCGAAACAATTCTTTCTTTATAAGTGATTAAGCTTGAAAATGAGTTTTCCCTGATAATTTCTTTTAGCAGTTCAAAGTTTTCTGATTTAAAAAGTTTTGGTAAATGCATAATGTGGGACTGTTTTTATTTATCTCGTTTGTAATAGGCTATTATACTTGCCTTTGCTAAAGTATTGTTCCAAAGGTAAAAGTATTATTTATTTAAATTTGACCTTTATTTTTTTACTTGTGCTACATAAATCCATGCTTTTTTTCCTGATGTAAAGGTCTCTTCTATTCTAGTATAATCGCTTACTTCATAGTTGTCGGTTTCTACTAGTTCTTTTTCTGTTATTTCAAAAATTGTTCCTTCTATATAATCGTTTGGATTGTCGGTTTTTATTGCAATGGGATGAAATTCTTTGTCGCTTTTTTCTATTACTTTGGTATCAGTGATTCTTACTTTGTCGAGTTTGTATTTTTTAAGGGTGTCTTTTTCTCCTACTAGTATTCGACCGTAGTTTTCAATTTGTACGTTTTTTAATTGTAGTGTTCCGTAGGAGAATAAATAGTGTTTTTTGTCTGTCATGGTAGTGTTTCTGGTCAATTTTTATTAGGTCAATGTATCTATTTAATTCCTCCAAAAGCGCCAAAGCACATGTTTTTGTGTAGGATTTCAACTTTTCTGAATCCTACTTGCTTCATAAGGTCTAATTGAAAATTCATTGATCTTGGAGAATCTTCTTTTTCTATGTACTCTAAAACTTTTTGTCGGTATTCTTTTCCTTGGATGGCTTCTAGGTAGTCTCCATATTTTTCCCAAATATAGTCGTTGAGTATTGGTGTGTCTTGTGTTATTAAGTCCGAAATCATTAAGCATCCTCCGGGTTTAAGTAGTGTGTATAATTTGCGAAATGTTGTTTCCCAGTCTTTTTCGTCTCTTAAATGGTGTAAAACGGCTCCTGCTAAAATGATGTCATAATGGTTTTGAGGTAGCTCTACTTCTCTTATATCGCCTTGGCAGGTTGTTACTTTTTTATTTGTTTTTTGGGAGACTCTTTCAAATGCTTTATCTACCATGGGTTTACTTAAATCAATTAATGTGCAGTTTAGATTTGCTATTTTTGTAAGCATCATCAGGGTGTAGTTTCCTGCTCCACATCCTACGTCTAATAAATTTTGGGCATTGGGAACAATTCTTTTTGATGCTTCTGTAATCAATTCTAATGTGATTTTTGCATCTATTGTTGATACTTGCCCTGTATCTAGGTTTGAAAATCTTTCTACATCATTGTCAAATCGTTGCTTGATTTCTTCTATTGTTGATTTGTTCATTTTGGTATTTGGTTTTTCGTTTTTTATGAAAACAGCATATTGCCGTGGCAACCTTTTATTTTTTTATGGAAATGAAAGGTTTGGAAGTGTATTAGTATTAATATCAAAACGTCCTTGTTTTATTTCAATTATATCATCTGGATTCGTGGAATTTTTAACTCTACAATTGAAAATTCCAGAAACTATTCTATTTTCAAAATCATATCTAGTAATGGATAAAGTACCTGAGTTTTCAAACGAACGATAATATTGATAGCTATTTGTAGCTTCATTAAAGACTTTACAATGTAAGTAAGTTTGAGGTAGTCCATCAAAACCTACATAACCATTAGATTCGTTTAAAACATACTCTTCTTTACCTAATTGATGTAAATTTTGTATATGAATTAAAATACTTGCCGTTCTTTCACTTTTGTAATCTTTTATGTCAATTTCAACATATTCTTCATTTCCCGTAGGATCTCCCCAAATTTTAAATCCACTATCGTTACCACCCCAAGTTCCTGTTCCATCTCTTGGTATTAAAAGATTGCTATTTATGCAACAGCCAAACGTGTTAGCACCTGTTTGTGTCTCTGCCGGCAGTAGACTTTGACAAGAGCTAGTTTTATCATCGTCTTTATTGCAACAGCTTAACGTAAAGGTTGTTATTAAAAGTAGCAGTAGTTTTTTCATGTTATTGTAGTTTACTTGTATTGTTATTGTGTAAAAATAGTATCGAAACGACCATCGCGAATTTGTATTGTTTCACCAGTTACTGGGTGTTGAATATCAAACCAAAACGTACCTGATACTATGTGATTTGTGAAATCTAATTTGATAATAATAAGTTCTCCTGTATATTCCTCACTTGTATAAATTGTTTCAAGAGTTTCTGGAAATCCACCCCCTCCAGATACGCTATTAATAATGTTTTCTGATAATTGATATGTTTCTCCTTCAACTATTTCTTTTTTATTTGTTTGTAAAAAGATACTCCATGGTCTAACATTTTCATCATTACCTCCAATCACAAAATAATATTCACCGTCAACGGTTTCGGGCTTGGTGAAGGTGGCGATTTTCACCACAAATGTTGATGCGGAGAACCAATGTTTGATTAACCACAAATGTGTCTGCGGAGCACTGACCCGCCACTTTTGCCAAACCCTTGTTATGTGTAGCCTTTCTTTTGTCTGCTAGTAAATACATACCTGTCCTTGTCCAATTGGTAAAACTGATGCGATTACGTCTTCTCTAACTTTGTTGTCGTATAGTTTTTCAATAGCCCAACCAACCAAGTCAACTGCTGCTAAACAACCTGCTGCTGTTCCAATGTTGCCATGTGTCACCAAATGTTTGTCGTCTAAAACGTCAACTCCATAATTTTTCAAAGCCTCAAATGCAGTAGGATAAGTTGTCGCTGAAAGTCCTGTTAAATGTCCAAGAGCGGCAATTATTAAAGCACCTGAACACATAGAACAGATGATTTGTCTGCTGGGGTCAAGGTTGAACCGCTTTAAATAATTTTCGTCCTTGATAACGTTTCTTGTCCCAGGTCCACTACCAAAAAATACAAGGTCTGCATCATTGCACTCCTCAATAAGTCCGTGTGTTTTTAGGTCAAGTCCACACACAGATTTGTGGATTGCTTCTGTTCCAACAATTTTTACTTGAAATTCTTTGTCACGAAATTTAACTCGGTTAAGTAAGTCCCAAGCTAAAAAAATATCAATGTCCGTGAACTTGTCAAATGTTACTATTACTGCTTTTTTCATTTTATAATCTTTTGTTTTGTTGTTGTTATAAGGTTACACATAACATATTAATAAAAGCAATTAAAATAGCCTCCACTAGTATCAATAAAAGGCTTCCCATTTACATAACAGGCAAAAGTGCCTGCTCCTGTTTGTGTTGCCGGTGGTAGCGTATGTGAACTATCATCGTCTTTATTGCAACTTACAATTAAGAAGAAGAATACAAGTGAAAATAATAATTTTTTCATGCTATTAAATTCTAAAATTGTTTCTAAATTCTACCTTACAATTTTATATCTATTTTTTTTAAAATCCTATGCCTATATGTTCTAAATTATACCAAATAGGTATAAATGCAAAGAAAATAATGTAGTCTACGCATAAACTAATTAATTGATTTGCAATATTTTAAATATTAACTTTAAGTGGGATGTTATTTTTAGGGTTTCTTAACTGTCTTTAGCTATAAGGTTTCTTCTATGGGTTTAAGTACATACACTCTACGGCTTAGGTTTGAAGTTTATAGACGATGAAGGTTGAAAGGTTATGTTTCTTTTATATTTATTAAAACATATAATGGAATGATATATATAAATAATAAATAGCCGGATATGCCATTGGAATAGTAAATAAAAAATCATTTAACCCCATTAATACAGCGGTTGATATGTGAAATAGGAACATGCATAAAAGGGATATATAAAATAGCTCTGGAATGGGTATGAAAAATGAAATGGGTACAAAAAGCATAGAGAAAATTGCTGAATATGTAAATGCTTTCTCTATTGTTGGATTTGATTTTAGATATTTTGCAAATGATTTACTGCCATAAGAATTTGTCATTAATATGTCTCCTAATACATTTCCTTTTCTCCAATGGGAAGAGAACAATTTGGCTAGTCCTGATGTGCCGTATAAAATTAGTAATTGAAAGCCTATAAAATATAATGGTAGTATTTTAATTAAATCATTACTCGAAAAAAAGCATAAGCTAAAACTTAAAAAAGCTAATAATCTAAGTTGGTCTGCTCCATCTCTACCTATTTTACGTTTTGCATATGAATATAAATGTAAAATTGTTATGCATAAAAATAGGGTTTTGTATAAAAGGCTTAGGGGTTGATTCACCAAAAGAAATAACTCTATTAATGATAGTACAATTATAGCTATATGGAATTGGTTTTTACTAAGTGAACTGTATAAATTAACTATTTGTGACTCGCTTGATTCTGCTTCTTTAAAATAGATTAACCTGTTTAATGCTTTTTTTACAAAAATAAATTCAAGGGAATGAATTATACTTGATAATAATAGGATTGATGAACTTATTAAGTAGCATGTTGTTAGTACATTGTTATTCATTGTTAAATGATTTTGTGTCTAAATGATCTAAATACAACGCTTGCTTTTCTATCTTCAAATAAATCTTGTGTTACAACAATGCTGAATTCTATTTCATCATTGATGTCATGGGATTTAATACCATCAGTAATCACTTTTAGGATGCCTATATAATTTGAAGATACTTGAATAAAGTTCTTTGAGTCTTCTTCTAAACTTTTGTATTCTTTCATTAATGACACACACAAATCTATCAAGCCTTTATTATAGTATTTAAACGGATTAAATAAGAATATATACCAGTTTTTATATTGGTAAGCAGATAGCTCTTCAAAATTATTTTTGGTGTCCTCATTAGAGGTTATTCGGTAAATAATTCTAAAGTCATTGGTTAATGGTAAAGGAGCAAAAAAGGAGTAATTAGGAATGATTCCATACTTATCCCATTTCCAGATTTTTTTCAGATTGAATTTGCTTTTTAACTGATAAACTACACTAAGTACAGTAAAAGAACTTAGTATAGTTATTATGATATAATCATTCATCATTATGGCTATTCAAATCCTTTTAATTTATCTCTTAAATCTTCTAGTTCTTTTAATGAGAATGATGTATTCATTAATGCTGTGTTTTTCAATACATCAATAATGGGTTTTAATTCATCAATGTCGGCTTGTTTTGATAAAGCTGCTATAACTGCTACTCCAGCGGCCACTTCTGCCAATGCGGCAAGCTCTGATGTTGCGGAAGCTTCTGCTACTGCTACACCTGCGGCTGTAACTGAATCTCCCACAGCGGCACCTGCTGCTTCAGCTGCTTTAGTTACTCCTGTTCCTGTGATAAAAGATTCGCCAACTGCTGCTGCTGCACCTGTTGCAGCACTTGTAGCAACGGCTCTACCTACTGAACTTGCTGCTTTAGAGATTGAGCTTATAAAAGCTAAATTAGTCTCATTGTTTTCTTTCATGCTCTCGATAATTGATTCTAAAGCTAGTAACTCTGATTTCTTTAATTTTGGTTCATTCATAATGGTAAAAGTTTAAATTAGATGGGGCTTTATTTATGTCTTTTTTATTCTTGTTATTTTTAATAGTTGCTGTTTTTTTATAACCACTACTCTATTTTTATATAGCTATATTAATAATTGTCATTATCTTTTATAAGCTTATAACTTTTCAAACCTACAAAACTTATTAATGTGTAGTATAAGTAGTTATACCTGTTTTTTATTGGAAGTAAAATGTTTTTAAATGAGTTTTCTGAAAAGGTTGGTGTTCCTTTATCCAACTTATCGATTTTAAAAACAGATAAGGTAAAAGTGATTCGTTTTGGAATGCCAGCCTAGTGATATTTTGGAATTTGTAGATGTTGAAGGATGAAAAGGTTGGTTATGCTCTTTATTTCATTCTATTTCTTGTTCAAATTGTACCTAACGTTTAGTATAAGAATAGTAGCCGACTGCGTGGTACTTTCCTTTCAAGTTATAAAAAAGTTGGAGCGGGGGCTACAACTCTTGAATTTACTGCTGTCTCGGCTATTATTTTTATACATTGTTAGGTGCTTTTATTATTTCAGTACATGCATTAAATGATCTTTTATATCGTAAAGATTTATTCCGAAATTTTCAGCATCTTCTGGTCGAATTGTAATTACTAATCTATCAGTGAATTTGCCCTCAATGGATGCTTTTACAAAAGATTCTGCAATTAGAGCAATAATTTTCTTTCTTGGAGTTCTTAATCTACCTCTCCCTGTTCCAATGACAGGTACAGCCAATTCTTGCAATTCTCCCTTTTCACGAACATATTCCCACAATCCATTTAATGCATTTTTAATATCAGTTAATGTTGATGATGCATTTCCATTTTCTCCCATTTTTGCCATGGCTGTAAAGTAAAATGTTTTTCCGTGAGTATGTATTGGAATCGTTGTTCCCATTGGATAAGGAGATGCTAAACCAGTCTCATTAAGTTTCTCATTTATACTATTTATGAGGTCATTTTGATTTCCTGTAAAGTATTTTGCTGTAAACTGTCCTTGAAGACTATCAACTGCAATTTTACCACCAGCTACATCGGCCTCAAAAACAGTATTGGAACTAATCATTGTAGCTCCTCCCATACCAAACAAGTCAGCGATTCGTACATCTATACTAAAATCATACTCTGGAAATGCAACTGATATTGATTTGATTGGTCTCCGAAGAATAATTGAAAGAATAATCGAAATTACAATAAATATGAAAAAAGCATAAGTACCGTATTGGTCACGTGTATAAACCTTAAAGAAGTCTAATGTTTCTATTAGCAACCAAAGTAAGCCAAAAATTGCAAGTATTGATTTTAAACCATCAAACGAAAAAATATATCGCCAATATGCCTTACTTGTTATCGAATTAAAGAAGTATTTCATATTAAAAATTTAATCGCAAGGGTAAAAGTAATCATCCGCTTTTGTTTTGGTTGAATATCTAAAGTCAGGGTCATTCAGAGCTGCTCTAATCAAATCCTTTTTATATGGAATATGTAAAACAGGAACCTTATGTTTAGAATCTCTAAAAGTTGGAACTTGACCCCACATATCTTTGATTTTTTGCTTAATGGTTTTAGAACTGCAATTAATAATATCACTCTTTTCTTTATAATCGGGATATACAACAATCACAGGTATCTCATTAACATTGATTGCGTGATTAATTTCTTCTCGTACAGCCCTAGAGTTTAAAGTATCCTTACTAAGAAAAAAAATCAAATTTTTGGATTTATTAATTCGATCTCTTAGTCTCGGTTTTAATGTTGTCTCCCAATCACTGGAGTCTCGTACATTATAATTTTTTTCATGTGAATCAACGAATGGGAATGTAGAATCTTTACCTTTCCACGCTCTAAGCATATTGTAATAAACAAAATCTTTTACAGCATTAGCAGCAAGATTAGAATCACTCCCATATTCAGTGACATAAAATGCACAATAATTTCCTGTTTTATTTGCCATATCTATTATTTTTTTAAGATTTCTATTAATTCATTTCTTTCAACCACTGATAAACAATATAGTTAACTTCTGTTTTGGCAGTTGGCATAATTGCACCTAATGTTTATGTATATGAGCTGTGGCGTGTTTTGGCACGAACCTCACCAAATAAAACTGGCTTTGGAAAATCCTGCGGATTTTCCAAGTGAGGACTGACCAAGCCATAGCTTATATGCTTTGTTGGCAGTAGTTATTTCTATTGGAACAGCATCGCTTCATTCGGATTTGCAATTGCAGATAAGATATTTTCAGCTACCTTATCTATAAGTTTGTTACCCCAAAACGGGTCAGTCATATCATAATATATTACTCTAATATGTTTTAAGTCGAAAGGAACATCAAGCTCATTTGAACAAATTAAAACTACTGGCTTTTTTAAGGCGTGTGCCAAACCAAGTTCGTAATATACGTTTGGATTTCTTCCAGTTAATTCTGCAACCAGAACTTTTGCTGTTGTGATACCACTCCAAATTTGGTCGACAATTTTTCCAGTTCCAAAAATATCGTTGTCAGCTCGAATAGGTTTTAAACCTGCTTTAGTAATTGCAGGTTCATAAATTTTCGAATAATAATCTCCTACAGGTTTAGCAAAGGGCATCATAACAAAACAAGTATCGGTTGAAGACAAAGACACAGATTTACTTAACTTTCTTATTTCTGTTTTTGAATCAACTAAATCATTCAGATTTTCGTTTGAAACGTCCAAAATTCGATACTTATCACCATTTTTTTCAACCAATTTTGAGGTTGTTAATGTTTCAATGAAAATATCTATAAAATCTGAAAGTTTCTCTGTTGGTATTTTAAATATATCGGTAAGTGTATTTTCGAAAAATTTTCGGTCAGGTAGATTTTCTCCACGATAATGTTTATAGACATCTGATATTATTGGCGCATTTAACATCGCCTCACGTAATCCATCTATTTCGTCAGAAGATACTTGTGGTCTTAAAATTTTCTTTGCCAATTCAGTTGGCTGAACTTGCCTTGGGAATGGACGCTCTAATAATCCGTATTTTATTGCAGAACTGATTTCCAACTTGAAAGGGCCATTATAACTTATACCGCAATATTTTGCGGCATCAACTTCAGAGCAATCTTTGCCAGCATTCTGTTCAAGAATTGCACGTGGAATTCTCAAGGCTTTTTCAACAGAGTGCCTAGGATAGTTTATGACTGGTAAACCTTTTTTCGTCGTTGGCTTTTTTGATTTACTTTTGCTGGCAGATTTTGGCGCCATCTTTTTAGGAGTTTTTTTTAGTGTTTTTTTCTCCTCTGGTTTGTTGATTTTATCTTCTTCCATCAATTTTTGTTTTAATTACCGCCAACTATTAAATATACGCAACTTCATTTCATATACACATCCTTTTAGGTAGATATACATATAACTTATAATCTTATGTCTTTCCAAACATACAAAACCTAATTGCATAAAAACCACGTAGTTTTACCTGTTTTTATCAAAAGTAAAGCGTTTCATTTGCATTATTTTACGGGAAACCGTAAGGGATAGCTTTTTTATTTCAAGTTCTTTTTGTTTGCGTTTTAAAGTTGCCTAAATTTGCCCTTGGTGTTTTAAACCTAAAACCAATATTTCATGCGCATTGATATCCTAACCGTTTTACCCGAATTATTAAAAAGTCCGTTTGAAGGTTCTATTATGAAAAGAGCTATCGAAAAGGAATTGGTTGAAGTCCATTTTCATAATTTGAGGGATTATACTACCAACAAACAAAAAAGTGTAGATGATTACCAATATGGTGGTGGCGCAGGAATGGTAATGAACATCCAACCTATTGATGATTGTATTCTCCATTTAAAATCGGAAAGAACGTATGATGAAATCATTTATATGACTCCAGATGGTGCGACTTTAAATCAAAAAATGGCCAATTCCATGTCGATGTATAAAAATATTATTATTCTATGTGGGCATTATAAAGGTGTAGATCAAAGAGTAAGGGATTTGCACATTACTAAAGAAATTTCAATAGGAGATTATGTACTTTCGGGTGGTGAAATTGGGGCTATTGTTTTTTGTGATGCTATTATTCGTTTAATTCCTGGGGTTTTGTCGGATGAGACTTCTGCTTTGACCGATAGTTTTCAAGATAATTTGCTCTCTCCTCCTATTTATACTAGACCTGCTGAATACAAAGGGATGAAAGTGCCGGACATTCTTTTAAGTGGTAATTTTCCTAAAATTGAAAAATGGAGGGAAGAAAAGGCTTTAGAACATACGCTAAAGAGACGTCCTGATTTATTGGATGAGGTTTAGCAAGTTCAAAGGCATGGGTAATATTTAAGGGCTTTTGTTTTACTTGTGGATTTTTATTACAAAAAAATGAAAAAAATAGGTCTTTGCCTATTTGTTTATTCAAATATTTTACTAATTTTGCACCCATATTTAACCAACCTCTGACGAAACGCGTGTATGTTGCTTAGATTCAATATGTTATTTATATTATTATGTCAAATTTAGTTGATTTCGTACAAAACGAATTTGTTACAAAAAAAGATTTCCCTGTTTTTGGTGCTGGTGATACTATCACTGTTTACTATGAAATTAAAGAGGGTGAAAAAACTAGAACACAGTTCTTTAAAGGTGTTGTAATCCAAAGAAGAGGTTCTGGTTCAACTGAAACTTTTACAATCCGTAAAATGTCAGGTTCAGTAGGTGTTGAGCGTATCTTCCCTATCAACATGCCTGCTTTACAAAAAGTAGAAGTTAATCAAAGAGGTAAAGTTCGTAGAGCTCGTATTTTCTACTTCAGAGAACTTACTGGAAAGAAAGCAAAAATCAAAGAAAGAAGATACAAAAACTAGTATTTCACTTTCTCCTAATAAAGTCTCAACAAGCGTTGGGACTTTTTTTTTGGCAAAAAGCTTTATCTAAAATTATCATATTCACAATTTTAGCATCTTTAAATACGAATTTGTCAATTCAAACGATTTCGAGGCTTTCGTTCCTATAATAGGCTCAAATTTCTTATATTTGCCTGGCTTAAAATTATACCCCTATATACATATAATTTTAAGTTACTTACAATTTCATAACTAAAATCACATTTATTCATGTCAAACAAAGCAAAAATAATTTATACGATTACCGATGAAGCTCCTATGTTGGCAACGCATTCTTTTTTACCAATTGTACAAGCTTTTTCAAAACCCGCTAACATTGATTTAGAAACAAGAGATATCTCTTTAGCTGGAAGAATTTTATCTAATTTCCCTGAATATTTAAAAGAAGACCAAAAGATAGCCGATGCGCTTTCTGAACTAGGTCAATTAGCTACACAACCTGAAGCTAACATAATTAAATTACCCAATATTTCGGCTTCTGTTCCTCAATTAAAAGAGGCTATTGCTGAATTACAATCGCAAGGATATGCTATTCCTAATTTTCCTGAGGAGCCTAAAAATGACGAAGAAAAAGCAGTAAAAGCAAAATATGCTAAGGTATTAGGTTCTGCTGTGAATCCTGTTTTACGTGAAGGGAACTCGGATAGACGTGCTCCTAAAGCGGTTAAAAACTACGCAAAAGCTCATCCTCACTCAATGGGGGCTTGGACTGCTGATTCTAAATCGCACGTTTCTCACATGGATAGTGGTGATTTTTACGGTACTGAAAAATCGGTAACAGTAAAAGAGGCTGGCAGTTTTTCAATTGAGTTTGAAGGTACTGATGGTGCAACGCAAACATTAAAAGGAAATGCTCCTTTATTAGCTGGTGAAATCATTGATTCATCTGTTATGAATATGGGTTCTTTAAAAGAATTTATTGCTAAACAAGTTGCTGATGCTAAAGCAAAAGGTGTATTGTTTTCTGTACATTTAAAAGCAACTATGATGAAAATTTCCGATCCTTTAATTTTTGGTGCTTTTGTTGAAGTTTTCTTTGCTGATGTTTTTGCAAAATATGCTGATTTATTTAAAGAATTAGGAGTTGATACACGCAATGGTTTAGGTGATGTATATGCTAAAATAAAAGGAAATCCTAAAGAGGCTGAAGTAGATGCTGCATTAACCGCTGCAATTGAAAATGGACCTGCTTTAGCAATGGTAAATTCTGATAAAGGAATTACTAACTTACACGTACCTTCTGATGTAATTGTGGATGCTTCTATGCCTGCAATGATAAGAAACTCTGGACAAATGTGGAATGCTGCTGGAAAGGCTCAAGATACTAAAGCTATTATTCCTGACAGATGTTATGCTGGAGTTTATCAGGCTACTATTGATTTCTGTAAAGCTAATGGTGCTTTAGATCCAAAAACTATGGGAAGTGTTCCTAACGTAGGTTTAATGGCTCAAAAGGCAGAAGAATATGGTTCTCATGACAAAACATTCCAAATGACTGCTACTGGTACTGTTAAAGTAAAAGATGCTGCTGGAAATATAATCATGGAACAAGCGGTTGAAAAGGGAGATATTTTTAGAATGTGTCAAGTTAAAGACGCACCTATTCAAGACTGGGTAAAATTAGCCGTAAATAGAGCAAAAGCAACTGGTGTTCCAACTATATTTTGGTTAGACGAAAACAGAGCGCATGACAGACAAATTATTGAAAAAGTAAATTTATATTTAAAAGACTACGATACTACTGGTTTAGATATTCGTATAATGAATCCTGTAGAAGCTACTAAATTCTCTTTAGAAAGAATTGTAAAGGGATTAGATACTGTTTCTGTTACGGGTAACGTTTTACGTGATTATTTAACAGATTTATTTCCTATTTTAGAAGTTGGAACATCTGCAAAAATGTTATCAATCGTTCCTTTAATGAATGGTGGTGGTTTATTTGAAACGGGTGCTGGTGGTTCTGCTCCTAAACATATTGAGCAGTTTATTGAAGAAGGTTATTTACGTTGGGATTCACTAGGTGAGTTTTTAGCTTTAGGTGTTTCTTATGAGCACTTGGGTAATGTATTTAATAATCCAAAGGCTTTAGTATTATCAGAAACTTTAGATGAAGCTACTGAATTATTTTTACAGAATGATAAATCTCCTGCAAGAAAAATTGGTAGCATAGACAATAGAGGTTCTCATTTTTATTTAGCTTTATATTGGGCACAAGCATTAGCTAAACAAGATAAGGACGCAAAATTGAAAGCTATCTTTACTCCTATTGCTACTGAATTGAGTGCTAATGAAGCTAAAATTAATGAAGAGTTAATTGCTGCTCAAGGAAAACCGCAAACTATTGGTGGTTACTATCATCCTAATTTTGAATTAACGGATAAAGCAATGCGACCAAGTGCTACATTTAATCGTATTTTAGCTGAATTAAAATAAGTTAAATTCTTTATATACAAAAAAACGTTCTAAGAAATTAGGACGTTTTTGTTTTTTAAGCAAATTCAAGTTTAAGGGCAAGGATAATATTCAAGGATGAGCTTGAAGTTTTTTATTCTTCTTTTGTTTCCTCCTCTTTAGTTTCTTCTTCTTTAGGTTTTTCGTCTGCTTTACTTTTGTTTATGATTACTAAACTGGCTTTTACTCCTGTATTTAAGTTCCACTCACTGGATGTTACTTGTTTTCCAAATTCGTCATATACAATAAATGCGGCTGTGTTGGGTCCAGAGGTTCCTTGGTTTAATGCCATAAAATCAATGCGGTTGTTTCCTTTTTCTAATGTTAAAAAGAATGTTTTATATCCTGCTTCTAATGTTATACTTCTCACTACTGTAACATCATTAACTAGTATTGAAACCACATCTCCATCTGGTTCTTGATGGTCTCTGCACATTACTTTTACTAAATTTGTTTCAACTGAAAACTCTCCTAAATATTGTGTCTTTTGATTTCCTGTTGTAGCTTCATGCAATCTGTCATTTAATGCGTTTTTTCTGTCTTCATTAAAATCATATCCTTTATCTTTTTGTACCATAATGGGTTCCACACTATCGTTTTTCTTAATAGTGAATTTTTTAAGATACGAATCGTCTTTTTTTGACAAAATACTTTTATAACCAATTGTTGCTTTTGGCAATTCTTCTTTTGGCGCTTCTTCAATAGTAGGTAGCTTGTAATTTTGAAGTTTCAATTCTCCTGCTTTTTTAGGAACTTCTCCTTGGGCAATCATTGAAATTGAAAATAAAAAAAGACAAACGGATAAGAATATTGTTCGCATTTTGTTTTTGTTTTGGGTAAAATTAAAAATTTAATTTTCAATTAGGTACAAATTAACATTTACTAAAGAATATTTTAGAATAATATTATCAAATTTGTACTTCAATTTTTATGCCATGAAATCACTTTTGGCTTATTGGTTGCTAAACAAGCATCCTAAATATAAGAGTGATATCCATTTTGTGTTTTAAAACAAACAATAAATAGTTATATATGAAATTAAAAAGTTTAGTGTTATTTTCTTTTATTTTAATCAGCTCCTTTAGTTTTTCACAAGAAAAATTTACATTAAGTGGTGTGATTTCTGACGAGAAAACAAATGAAACATTAATTGGTGTTTCGATAATTATAGAGGAATTAAGAACTGGAACTTCTACTAATGAATATGGTTTTTATTCGATAACGCTTCCTAAAGGAGCTTATAACGTTAGAATTAGTTATTTAGGTTATGCGGACTATACGACTGTTATTGATTTAAATAAAAATATCAAAAATAATTTTTCTCTAAAAGTGGGTGAAGAAACGCTAGAAGAAATTGTCGTTACCGACACGCCTAATAAAATTGACATTAAAAAACCCGAAATGAGTGTCAATAAGCTATCCATAAATACAATTAAACAAATGCCAGTTATTTTAGGTGAGGTGGATATTTTGAAATCTATTCTGACTTTACCTGGTGTTACTAATGCGGGTGAAGGACAATCAGGTTTTAATGTTCGTGGTGGTGCTGTAGATCAAAATTTAATTCTCTTGGATGAAGCTACTATTTATAATTCTTCTCATCTATTTGGTTTCTTTTCTGTTTTTAATGCTGATGCAATCAAAGATTTAAAATTATATAAAGGTGGAATTCCTGCTCGTTTTGGAGGAAGAGTCGCTTCTGTATTAGATATTTACCAAAAAGAAGGAAACAGTAAAGAATTTCATGTTAATGGTGGAATTGGCTTAATTTCAAGTCGCATTTTAGCAGAAGGCCCACTTGTAAAAGACAAGGGTTCGTTTCTTGTCAGTGGAAGAAGTTCTTATGCGCATCTGTTTTTAAAATTAACGGACAATAAAAATTCGGCTTACTTTTATGATTTGAATACTAAATTAAGTTATAAACTAAACGATAATAACAATTTATACCTTTCTGGATATTTCGGTAGGGATGTTTTTAGTTTGAATAAAAGCTTTGAAAATACTTATGGTAATAGTGTCTTGAATTTCCGTTGGAATCATTTGTTTTCCAATAAATTATTTTCAAATGCTTCTTTAATTTATAGTGATTATTATTATGGTTTAACACTTGATTTTATTGGCTTTAATTGGGATAGTGGCATTAAGAATTACAATTTTAAATATGATTTTAAGCATTATATAAGTAATAAAACAAAACTTACCTATGGTGTCAATATGGTTTACTACGATTTTAATCCTGGAAAGATTGAACCTACTGGCACTGACTCAGGTATTAACCCAGAACAGTTAGACAAAAAATATGCTTTTGAACCTGCCCTTTATTTAGATATTGAACAAACAATTTCAAAAAAAATAACGGTTAATTATGGTTTGCGATACAGTATGTTTTACCGATTAGGAAGTCAAGAAATTAATGTTTATGAAAATAATCAGGCTGTAAATTATGATGCTAACTTAAAAATATATGAAAAAGCAACTCCAATTGGGACAAAAAAATATGGTTCTAATGAAACCATAGCTCATTTTGATAATCTTGAGCCTAGGTTTGCATTATCGTATTCAATCGATGATAAACAATCTATTAAGATGAGTTACAATAGAATGAGTCAGTATTTACATTTAATTTCAAATACACAGTCTCCTACTCCATTAGACGTTTGGGCTCCTAGTGATGATTTTTTAAAACCTCAAATTCTAGATCAATATGCTGTTGGGTACTTTAGAAATTTTTCAAATGGAAAGTACACGATTGAGGTTGAGTCTTTTTATAAAGACATCAAAAATCGTTTGGATTATATTGATGGAGCTGATTTAATTGCCAATAATGCTATTGAGCAAGTTGTTTTGGCAGGAAAAGCACGTGCTTATGGTTTAGAAATATTGGCACGAAAAAATGAAGGAAAATTTAGCGGTTGGATTTCATATACTTTATCTCGTTCTGAGCAACAAACTCCAGGAAGAACGGCTGATGAAATTGGAATTAACAATGGTAATTGGTACAAAACAGGTTGGGATAAAACACATAACTTATCCGTAACTAGTATGTACCAACTTAATGACAAGTGGAGTTTTGGTAGTATTTTTAGTTTACAAACGGGGCAACCTGTTACTTATCCTAATGGTCAATACCAATATCTAGGCATTACTGTTCCTAGTTTTAGCTCAAGAAACAGTAATAACCTTCCTGTCTATCATCGTTTAGATATTTCAGCCACTATGACTCCAAGAAATAATGCAGGAAAAAAAGTAAAAGGAGAATGGGTTTTTGGAATATACAATCTTTATAGTAGAAAAAATGCGGCTTCTATTAGTTTCAGACAAAATCAAGATTCAGGAAATAATGAAGCTATTCGCTTATCAATTTTTGGAATTGTTCCAAGTGTAACATATAATTTTAAATTCTAAACCATGGTCAAATTTATATATAAAATAACAACGTTTATTATCTTTTTAATTTTAATACTCTTCAGTTTTGTAAGTTGTGAAGATGTAGTGAATGTTGATTTAGAAACTTCAAATCCTAGATTGGTAATAGAAGCTTCTATTCTATGGCAAAAAGGAACGTCTGGAAATGAGCAAAAAATAAAGTTAACCACAACTACAGATTATTATTCAAATGTAATTCCTGTCGTTTCTGGTGCTACTATTTTTATTACTGATTCTTCAAATACTTATACTTTTTATGAAAACCCAGGTACTGGAGAATACTTTTGTGGTAATTTTAATCCTGTTATCAATGCAACTTATATCTTAACGGTAATTGTTAACGGTGAAACATATACAGCTACTGAAACCTTAAAAGCTGTTCCTTCAATTGATTATGCTGAACAAGATGTTTTTAATGGTTTTGGTGGCGAAGAAATAGAAGTAAAATTCTTTTTTCAAGATAATGGAGCGGAAGAAAATTATTATCTAGCTAAATTTACTTCCAATTTTAACTTGCTTCCTGAATATGATTATTTTGACGATGAGTTTACTCAAGGTAATCAAATGTTTAGCTTATATATCAATGAAGATATGAAGGCTAATGATGAGTTGAATTTTACGTTATATGGTGTTTCTGAGCGTTACTATAATTATATGAGTATTCTTTTAAACATTGCTGGAGGAAATGGAGGAAGTCCTTTTAGTTCTCCGCCAGCTACTGTAAGAGGAAATTTTGTAAATCAAACTAATTCAGATAACTTTGCTTTTGGTTATTTTAACCTTTCTGAAATTGATACTACAACTTATATTATTCAGTAAACACTAAATTCAAAACGCTATAATTAAATGTCATCACACCATATAGTTCGCGACGATCAAGAACCTGCTTTAATTATTGCTAATGGAGCTGCTTGTAGTGAAGAATTGTTAGGACAATTATTAGAATGGTCTCCTCTGGTTATTGTATTGGACTCTGCTATTGAGCGTGTTCTAGAGTTGGGTATAAAAATAGATGTTTTATTAGGGGATTTTGATAGAGGTTTTGATGCTGCTTCCTATAAGAATAGTCAATATCCTATTGAAATTGTTCATACTCCTAATCAAGATAAAACGGATTTAGAAAAGGCTTTTGATTATTTAATTGAACGAAAAATTCCTGCCGTAAATGTCATTTGGGCAACCGGAAAAAGAGCCGATCACACTATAACTAACATTACAAACATTGTTAGGTTTAGAAACGAATTGAAGATTGTAATTTTAGATGATCATTCTAAAATATATTTGCTTCCTAATAAGTTTGAAAAATGGTATCCCAAAGATAGTATTGTTTCTTTAATTCCTATTGGAGAAGTAAAAGGGATACATTCTTCTAACCTATTCTATCCTCTTAATAACTTATCTTTAACTATTGGTTATAAAACTGGAAGTAGTAATCATGTAGCCGAAGATGGCATAGTAACCATTACACACGAATCTGGTGATTTGTTATTAATGGAATGTTGGGACTAATTATAACTTTAAATCTAATAAAGCATTCCGAATTGTTTCATAATGCTCCCAAGGGATGAAATGATTTGCTTCTTTTATGGAAATGGTATCTATCGATTTGGCATTTACAAAAGATTTTAGCATAAATTGCATATTTGAATAAGGTACTAATGGGTCTTTTGTACCATGAATAATAAGCACTTTATTTGTTATGTTTTTTAAATCTGGTTTCATTTCAATTAAATCCTGCTTCAACCACCACAGCTCATCATTTGAAGGTCTTAATGCCCCAGGAATTAAATAGCGTAAAGGTCTTGTCATTATTATTTTTCTCCAGACTTCTGGTTTTTCAGCGTTTGGGTCAATTGCACCTGCTAACACAACTAATTCTTCATATTTTTCTGTTTCTAAAGTAGCCATTTTTACAATAACAGGTCCTCCCATTGAATGCCCAATTAATACTATCTTTGAATTCATTTTTAAGGCATCAATAAACTTTGAAATGATATAAGCCTGTGTCTCTAAATTTTGAGGTTCACCAAAATCACTATAACCAAATCCAGGTCGATCAATAGCTATCATTCTATATTTCTTAAGTAATAAAGAATCTTTTAGGTACTCTTTATAGGCATCCCAACTTCCTGGTGAACCGTGTACAAAAAATAAAGTAGGCTTCTCTTTTTGACCAGTTTCTATATAATGAATATTGAAGTCTTCTACATTTAAAGTACTATCAATATAACTGAGATTAGAAGTTTTAAAAAAGGCTTGTGTCTTTTTACTATTCATTCGCATCATCATACAGGATTGGCTAAAAATTAGAAACAAAACAAGAAGAGAACTCAAAATGTAGCGTTTTTTAATTTTTATAAATCTCATTTGAGTCTTTTTATTTCTATTATTCTCTTTATTTAATCAATAACCATTTTTTCTCTAATGGTATTGTTTACTGATGATAAATTTACTAAATAAATTCCTTTTGATAGTGCGCTAACATTGATAATTTCAAGCTGTTTTGGGTTAATTATATTTTCTTCAAACACCTTCTTTCCGTTAATATCAATAATAGTCAAATTGTAATTGTCCTCTGGAGAAATACCAAAATTTATAGTTACATATTCTTTAGTTGGATTTGGATAAAAACTAATTAATGAGCTATTATCAAAAGAGTTATTTTCTAATGAAGCTGTTGAAGCAATTGCAAAATGTAACATAGCTCCAGTAGCTGCCTTTGCAACATTAAAATTATAAACAGGATCCATATTTACCAATAAATCAGTAGCTGAATGAGGGTGTGTGGACTCATTTGTCTCATAAAAACCTGTAATTACTTCATTATTATCTTCAAAAGGCATATAGTCGGAAGCATAAGCGTATGATAAATTTGTATTCAATGGCGAATAAAGTCCTACACAAGTAATTAATTCATTTGTAATTGTATTTGAAGCAGCATTGTTGGTTGTTGGTGTGCTTAAATCTCTTTCACATGTTATGGTATCGTTTGTTAAACCTGCAACTCCTCCTACTTGATCTAAATTGAAAACTAATTTAATATCTAATTTAGGAGTTGTTCCATTAACTACAGAACTGACATAATGTTGACTCCCAATTAAACCATCTTCTTCTCCACTAAAATGAATAAATTTTATAGAATACTCCGTTGGAATATTTTGCAATAAACGAGCTACTTCTAATATAGCTGAAGTGCCACTTCCATTGTCATTTGTACCTGTTCCAACTATAGAATCATAATGCCCACAAATAATAACATACGTATTAGGATAAAGTGTACCCACTTTAGTAACTATAAAATTTTTACAAGTAAAACTAGCATTAGTAAAAGTATCTTCTTGAAACTGTGCTGTTGTATATCCAAAACCTATATATTTGTTTCTTAACCAATTATAAGCATTTTCTAACTGTGGAGTACCTCTTCTCTTTACTCCAAGATTTTCAAATTCTGTTAAATTATTAGATATATTGGTTTGAGAAACTTGGTTGGTAACATCAGCGTATTGTTGGATAAAAGTCTGTGCACAAATACTATTGATAGATACTAAAAATAAAGCTGAAAGAAACTTTATATTCTTCATGTTATATGATTTATAAAATTATAATTAAATAACTTAAGGCAAATATATAATTTAATAGACAATGAAAAAATCTTAATTTAACTTTGTAACTTTACAGCTATAAAAAAACAATCCATTTAGATGAAATTCCAAGTCGTTTCTGATTACAAACCTACTGGTGATCAACCTTTAGCCATAGAAAAATTAGCAAAAGGAATTGCTGACGGCGATCAGTTTCAAACTTTATTAGGGGTAACTGGTTCTGGAAAAACTTTTACAGTAGCCAATGTCATTCAAGAAGTACAAAAACCTACTTTAGTTTTAGCTCATAATAAAACATTAGCCGCCCAATTATATTCTGAATTCAAGCAATTTTTTCCTAATAATGCTGTTGAATATTTTGTTTCGTATTATGATTATTACCAACCAGAAGCTTTTATTCCAGTAACAGGTACTTATATTGAAAAAGATTTATCTATTAATGAGGAATTAGAAAAAATGCGATTAAGCACTACTTCTTCCCTACTCTCAGGGCGAAGAGATATTTTAGTCGTTGCATCCGTTTCTTGTTTATATGGTATTGGAAATCCTGTTGAATTTCAAAAAAATGTTATTTCAATTGAAAAAGACCAACAAATTTCGCGTACCAAATTATTACATCGTTTGGTTCAAAGTTTATATTCAAGAACTGAAGCTGAGTTTACACCTGGAACGTTTAGAATTAAAGGAGATACCGTTGAAATTTTCCCAAGTTATGCTGATGAACCATTTAGAGTACACTTCTTTGGTGATGAAATTGAAGAAATTGAAGCCTTTGATGCTAGAAGCTCACAAGTGATCGAAAAATATGAAAAACTAAACATCTATCCGGCCAATATGTTTGTAACATCACCAGATGTTTTAAACGCTGCCATTTGGGAAATCCAGCAGGACTTAGTCAAGCAAGTTGATTATTTCAAAGAAATTGGCAAACATTTAGAGGCTAAACGACTAGAAGAAAGGACTAATTTTGATTTAGAAATGATTCGAGAATTAGGGTATTGTTCTGGAATTGAAAACTATTCTCGTTATTTAGATGGTAGATTACCTGGTACAAGACCATTCTGTTTACTAGATTATTTTCCTGATGATTTCTTGATGGTTGTAGATGAAAGTCACGTTACTATTTCTCAAGTGCATGCTATGTATGGTGGTGATAGAAGTCGAAAAGAGAACTTGGTTGAATATGGTTTTAGATTACCTGCTGCCATGGATAATCGTCCATTGAAATTTGAAGAATTTGAAAGCTTACAAAATCAAGTGATTTATGTATCAGCAACTCCAGCTGATTATGAATTACAAAAAAGTGAAGGCGTTTATGTAGAACAAGTGATTCGTCCTACAGGTTTGCTAGATCCTATTATTGAAATTCGCCCAAGTTTGAATCAAATTGATGATTTAATTGAAGAAATTCAACAACGATGTGAAGTTGATGAAAGAGTTTTAGTGACAACTTTAACCAAAAGAATGGCTGAAGAATTGACTAAATACCTAACCAAAGTTGCTATTCGTTGCCGTTATATTCATTCTGATGTTGATACATTAGAACGGGTTGAAATCATGCAAGATTTGCGAAAAGGTTTATTTGATGTATTAATTGGTGTTAATCTACTTCGTGAAGGATTAGACTTGCCTGAAGTTTCATTAGTAGCTATTTTAGATGCCGATAAAGAAGGTTTTTTAAGAAGTCACCGCTCTTTAACGCAAACAGTTGGTCGTGCTGCTCGTAATGTAAATGGAAAAGCGATTATGTATGCTGATAAGATTACAAATAGTATGCAAAAAACCATAGATGAAACCAATTATAGAAGAGAAAAGCAAATCGCCTACAACACTAAACATGGTTTACAACCTAAAGCTTTAAATAAAAGTTTAGGAAATGCTTTAAATAAAAATTCTGTCTCTTCTCAATACTATGAAAATATTGAATATAAAGCGGCTGAACCAGAAAGTGAATACTTATCAAAACCAGAAATAGAAAAGAAAATTCGAGATAAAAGAAAAGCTATGGAAAAGGCGGCTAAAGACCTCGACTTTATGCAAGCGGCTAAGTTGAGAGATGAGATTAAAGCGTTGCAAGATAAAATATAAAAAAAACGCAACCCTAAGTTGCGTTTTCTAAATAACTAATTACAATTAAATTAATCAATTTCAATTAATCTTTTTGGCTTTGGTAATGCTTCTTCTCTTTTAGGAAGAGTTAAAAGCAATACTCCATTTTCATAATTAGCCTTTATATCTTCTTCATTTACCGCTTCTGGTAAAGTAAAAGAACGTTTGAAAGACGAAAAGCTAAACTCTTTACGAGTATATTTACCGTTTTCATTTTTCTCTTCAGATTCGATTTTTCTTTCAGATGAAATAGATAATACATTTTCATCTAATTCAATATTAAAATCTTCTTTTTTTAATCCTGGTGATGCTAGTTCAATTCTAAATTCGGTTTCTGTTTCTTTAATATTAACCGCTGGGATAGTACTTGAAAAACTTTGTGTGCCACCCATAAAATCAGGTTTAAAAAAATCTTCCATTACTGATGGAAAAAATGCTCTTGGATTTGTTTTTACTAAGTTCATATCAATAAATTTTTAATTAAACATTTTTTATTCATTTGCTTAATCATAAACAAATTAAATACCATTGTAAAAAATAGGTCAATTTGACATTTTATATTCTTTATTTTATGCAAAAATGACTGTATTAACTAAATTTTAACTGTCTTATTTTCAGTTATATATATACAATTTTTAATTTTAATTTCGTTCAAACTCTTTTTAAAATGAATATTACTTTACTTTTGCTTAAAATAGTAATCAGAAATGAAGAATACTTTACTTTTAACTTTATTATTTATGCTTTCTTCTTGTAAAGAGAATAAAAAAGAATTGGTTGAAATACAGCAAGTTTCAAATAAATTTAAACTTGAATTTCTAAATGAAATTTTGTCTGATACTTCTGAAACAAGGTATTTTAAATCTAAAGTTCAACTGGTTTCAAATTTTGCATACATTAGATTCCAAGAAGGTTCAGATGGCCAAACTGTACTTTTTGAAAGAAATATCATCTTGGGTAGAATAGAAAACAACATATAATCGCAATGATAAATTTAGACAAAATACTACAATTAACAGACGAAATCGAAATCATTGAAGCCGTAGGAAGCCACATTTGGAACAAAAAACAACAATCAGATGATTTTACATTATTGACAGATGGCGAACGTACATTTGTGTATATTGATGTTTTTGAAGCCGCTATGAATGAAGGTGGTTTTAATTACTTTTTTAGTAATGATGCTGGAAACTTTGCATTAGAAATTAAAGAAGCTTACAAAGTCATAAAAGCACCAAAGACAGCTTTACTAATTGAAAAAGCATTGGGTTTATTTCCTAAAGGTGATTACAAAGACGATATCGACGAAAGAAGCAAACAATTAGCTAAAATGGATGATAAAGCATTTTCTGGTTGGGAAGATTTAGATGAAATTTTCTTTAATGAAGAACAAGAAGAAGATATTGTTGCTTTGATTGTTGAATATATTAAAGAGAATAAAGGAAAGTTTAGTTAGTCTTAATATCACAACTTCTCGATACAATTCCGATTGACATCGGAATCACTCGAAGTGACAGTAAATATGATGATTGTTGTTATAAAACACGTAGTCAATTCAGATGCTTTTAATAGAATGAAGTGAAGTTAAAATGTACGCTATTCGTCAGTTCGAGTGTTTTTTGTGTAGTGAAGCGGAACAAAAAATGTATCGAGAACCTTTGTTAAAACTACTCTCATCAAATCACGACTTCTCGATACAATTCCGACTGACATCGGAATCACTCTAAGTGACGGTAAATATGATGATTGTTGTTATAAAACACGTAGTCAGTTCAGATGTTTTTAATAGAATGAAGTAGAGTTAAAATGTACGCTATTCGTCAGTTCGAGTGTTTTTTGTGTAGTGAAGCGGAACAAAAAATGTATCGAGAACTCATTAAGAAACTCTATTTTTTAATTATGTTGCTCATGAAAAGCAGCCATCAAAACATCTCCATCAATCATTCTTGTTGGAGACTTTTTCATTAGATGAAGTACCCTTTTCATTGCATAAGGATTTAGCCCCATATTAATGCCTATTTCATTGATTTTTATTTGTTCTTTTTCATGTAAAACTCCATCAACATGCATCAATAAAGCCAATCTATAAAATTGACAAATACGATTAAATTCATCTTTAATAACAACTTTTTGCTCCTTCTTTTCAAATAAGATTAAATAGGTCTCCTTATCAATTTCTAATTCTTGAGCAATCATTTCAATAAAATCATATTCCCTATCATGTAATTGACCATCTACCAATGCAAAGGCAATCATTTCTTGCAATAAACTAATTTTTTCTTGGTAAGTTTCCATCAATATGTTACTTTTAATAAACATTCAAATATAAATAAAAATGAAAAAATATATTGTGTTTTTTTTAACATTTTTTTATAGCACAGCCCTATTACAAGCTCAAGAACGTTATTCTACATTTGAAATTAAGGCACCTCAATTAGATTCTACAAAGAAAATATGGGTATATCTTCCATTAAACTACGAAACATCAACTAAAAAATACCCCGTAATTTATATGCACGATGCTCAAAATTTGTTTGATGCCAAAACTTCTTATGCAGGAGAATGGAGAATAGACGAAACCTTAGATAGTTTAAAAGCTAACGTAATAGTCATAGCAATAGAACACGGAAATGAAAAACGAATAGAGGAACTTACACCTTATAAAAACGAAAAGTATGGTGGTGGAAAAGCGGATTTATATCTAGATTTTATTGTTTCAACCTTAAAACCTTATGTAGATAAAAACTTTAGAACAAAAACTAATAAACACAACACTGCTATCATGGGAAGTTCGCTTGGTGGATTAGTTTCTTATTATGCTGGACTGAAATATCCTAAAATATTTGGAAAAGTAGGCTGCTTCTCTCCTTCCTTTTGGTTTTCAAATGAAATTTATAAACTAACAGAAGACGCCAAAAAAATAAACACCAAAATTTATTTCATGTGTGGTGATAACGAAAGTGAAACCATGGTTGCTGAAATGGAAAAAATGGAAAACTTAATTAGAGAAAAAAGATGTGATTGCCTAAACCTAACCAAAATGTCAATTGTAAAAGAAGGAAAACATAATGAAAAATTATGGGCAAAGGAATTTGCAAAAGCGTATCTTTGGCTTTTTTAAAACCTATTACCTATTACCTATTACCATTAACAAATAACCCATTACCCAATAAAAATGACAAACAACGACATATTCAAAAAACTTCGTGTAGCCTTACAATTAAGAGACGACCAAATTGTAGAAATTTTAGAATTAGTAGATTTTAGGGTTTCTAAAGGAGAATTGGGTAATATTTTTAGAAGTGAAGACCATCCTAGTTATATGGAATGTGGTGATCAATTGCTACGCAACTTCTTAAATGCCTTGGTAATTAAGCTTAGAGGAACAAAAGAAAATCCTAAAAATGCTAGTGAAGAATTGACAAAAATTGCTAATTCTAAAATAGATTTAGGAGCTGAGAGAGAACATACAAATAAGCCAACATCAACTAAACCTGTTGCTAAAAAACCGTTTGTTAAAGAGTTTCCTAAAAAGAAGTTTGAGGATAAGCCTAAAACAGATGCTAAAAAGAAACCTTCTTCCAACTCTAAATCTAGAGATGCTAAACCTAAAAAGATACAAGTGGTTGAAAAAGTAAAGTTTAACAACGGAAAACCTAAGAAAAAATAAATAATATTCCTTAAAATTAATTTAATCCCACAGCAAAAAACTAGTGGGATTTTTTATTTAAATTAGCTTATATAAAAGATTATTTTATGAAAAATATTTTAAAATTAGAAGAGTTTGGGTTGCTGATTCTTTTTTCTGCAATTTATATTAACTATTACAATGGTACTTGGGGATTATATTTGGGTTTGTTTTTTGTACCCGATATTTCTTTTATCCTTTATTTAGCTTCAAAAAAAATGGGTGCTATTGCTTATAATATCTTTCATCACAAAGGCTTTATTGCACTTATACTATTACTTGGATTTATTTTGGATAATAACTTTATAATAAAAATGGGGCTTATATTTATGGCACATAGCTGTTTTGATAGAATCTTGGGATATGGCTTAAAATATCTTGATGATTTTGATCATACCCATTTAGGTTGGATTGGAAAAAGCAAAAATAAAAATCAGGAATAGATTCATTCCAAGAAAAGCATAAGTTCTGGATACTATAGCTGAATTTTATATAAATACCAAACTGCCTTTTTAATGAGAAAAAAAGGTCAAACCTAAACTTATTTTTTTAGGATGGGTTAATTCTAAACTCACATAGGATTTCTAATTAATCACAATAACGCATTAACATTCATTTTATACAACTTGCCAATGGGAATCGTATATGTAGCAATGGTAATTCTATTTCCTTCTATTTTATTGATATGTTTCTTAGCAACTAAATACGATTTATGAACTTGAATAAATTCTTCCTTTGAAAGTACTTGCAAAATATCCGAAATCTTTTCTCTAATAAGTATATTTTTATCTAAAAAAACAACTTTAGAATAATTCCCTTCTGCTTCAACATAAAGAATTTCGCTTACCTTAACTTGAATGTGCTTTTTATTAGTGTGTAAAAAAATACGCTCATCATCACTTGAAACGTTAGTTTGAATAATAGTATCAGTACTTTTACTTTCTTCTGTTACCTTAGTAATCGCTTTTAGAAAACGCTCAAAGCTAAAAGGTTTTAATAAATAATCTGTAACCTCTAATTCATACCCTTCTATGGCATATTCTTTATATGCTGTTGTTACAATAATCTTTGGTTTATTACGTAAGGTTTTTAAAAAATCGAAACCTTTAAGCTTTGGCATGTTAATATCCAAAAAAATAATATCCACTGATGCATTTCTTAAATACTCTAAAGCTTCTAAAGCATCATAACAATGCCGCATCAATTCCATATTAGGCAACATATCACAATAACCCTTAATAATGTCATGTGCTATAGGCTCATCATCTATAATTAGATATTTTATCATAGTTTTAATAATAGTTGCGCTTTATAAATAGTATTTTGATTTTCAATAGTCAATTTATGTCTTTTAGGATATCCTAATTCTAATCTGCGTTTTAAATTTTTAATACCAATTCCTTTTTGTACTGTAATTTGGCTTGGGTCGAAATTATTCTCAATTTCAAAGTTAATCTTCTTTTGAGAACTATTTAAAGTGATGTGAACATAAGCACCTTCTCTTAAATTCTCAACGCCATGTTTAAAAGCATTCTCTACTAAAATAATAAATAACAAAGGTCTTATTTGTATAGTACTATCTATTAGGTTGGTATGCAACTGAATGTCTATTTTTTTATAATAACGCATTTGATGCAATTCAATATAACTTTTCAAATAGTCAAGTTCTTCTTCTAAAGTTACCAAAAACTTTTCTCCTTCGTAAATACTATATCGCATTAAATCGGAAAGTTTTAAAATAAGTTTTTTAGCCTTTTCTGTATCCTTATCCACTAAGCCATATAAATTATTAAGCATATTGAAAAAAAAATGTGGATTTACTTGGCTTTGCAAATGCAATAATTCTGTTTTTGCATTTTCTCTTTTAAGCTTGAGTACCGATTTTAATTGTGTAATTAGTCGTAAAGCTCCAAAAATAAGAAGTAAAAGATAATATACTAAAATAAATAAACTAATAGTTGTTGGATAATTCTCAAGAAATATAACCGTGTTTTTTCCTAAAAATATAGATTCATAAACAACTATTCCCACAGGAATAATAATTGTTATAAATATAATACTCTTAATTAAAAGCCATTTATTTTTTTTTAGTATTGAAATCATAAAGCAAAAATAGCTCTATAAAAAACAACCACAAAAAAAGTTGGCCAACAATCTATTAGTGGTGTTGAAATGCATCTATAATGGGATAAAATATTTTCATATACAGCTAATCTTTGTATTTACATTCAAAATACTCGTTCATCACAATTTGTTGAGTAAGTCAATGCAAGGAAATAATTTTGATTTAAATCAATTCAAATAAAATTTACAAAAATGAAAAATAGGATATTTAGATACTTAAAGCATATTTTTTTTACAATTTTACTATTAATAGCAATTGCAATACCCTTTGGATTATATCATGGTGCTAGTTTGCATTATGGAGACAATGAATTAATGTATAATCTAGACAAAGAGGGACCTTATGTTTTTTACGAAAATGATAGTATTTTAAGTGTCAATCAAATTAGAGGGAATAAAGATGATGGTTTTTATTTAGACAAAAAAAGCTATCCTATTACTGCTACTATTAATACCGTTTCTTATTTTCAAATTGACTCCAGCTCTTTTACTTTTAAAATTAATCCTGAAATTAAAATTCCAAATACAATTTATAATGACAGCGAACCCATTATAGCCATTTCAGATATTGAAGGGGGTTACCAAACCTTTCGCAATTTTCTTATACATAATAAGGTAATAGACAAAGAATTAAATTGGACATTTGGTAAAGGTCATCTAGTTTTAGTAGGTGATTTTGTTGATAGAGGTTGGTCTGTAACACAAGTACTTTGGTTTATCTATAAATTAGAGCAAGACGCTTCCAAACATGGTGGTGTTGTTCATTTTATTATTGGTAACCACGAACTAAAAAACATGCAAGGTCATTATCAATCTGCACCCGAAAAATATTATGCGGTAGCAGCAGTTTTAAACAAACAACACAACGAATTATACAATACTAATTCCTTCCTAGGAAAATGGATGGCTAGTAAAAACACTATTGAGCTTATTAACGGAAATCTTTTTGCTCATGGAGGTATTCATCCAGATGTAGCTAAATCTAAATTAAACATCAATCAAATCAATCAAATCATTCGAAAGAAGTATTACCAAACCTATTATCCTTCAATCGAAAAAACTGACGAACAGTTATTCAATTCAAATCGTACAGGAATAGCATGGTATAGAGGTTATTTCAAAGATGATTTAACTCAAGAACAAGTAGAAAGGGGGCTTAATAAATTTAAGGCTAAGACAATTGTTGTGGGTCACACACTACAATCTAAAGTAAACCGGCTATACAATGGAAAAGTTATAGGAATTGATGTAAAACATCCAAAAGATTATCAGAAAAATTGGCCATTTAAAAAATCAGAAGGATTACTTATACAAGAAAATATTTATTACAGACTACTACATGATGGAACAAAAAATAAAATATAATAAAAATCAGAAACAATGAAGAAAATATATCAACTATTAGAAAAACCTTATGCAGTTATATTAGTAATGTTGCTGTCTCCTTTACTTGGATTTATCGATAGAAACTTTGTGTTCTTTTTTGCACTTGGTATTGTTTTTATAATTTTAAGAAAAAATAAATATGACTGGACAAAGTTTGGATTAAATAAAAAAATAAACCGTAAGACTATTTTTAAAAGTCTTTTCATAGCTTTAATTTTAGTACTTCTTTTTAGTATAATAGATCCTGTAATTGATTACTTTCTTGGAGCATCTGATTTATCCTCTTTGGAAGGTATTAAGCACAATCTAGTTGGATATATAACAATCATGGTGATTATGTGGCTTTTTGCTGCCTTTGGAGAAGAGCTATTATTTAGAGGCTATTATATGAAAGGATTGGCTCTATTTTTGGGTAATACTAACAAAGCATGGTTATTATCTGCATTTATTTCTTCCCTATATTTTGGACTATCACATTCCTATCAAGGTCTTTCTGGAGTGGTAAGTGTCACTTTGTTTTCTTTATTAATTTCCATGCTATTTTACAAAAATAAAAACAACTTACTACTACTGGTTTTTATACATGGCATTTATGATTCTATTTTTATAACACTGCTTTATTTAGACAAAGAACTGATAACTACAAGTTGGGTGGGTACAAAGTTTATTATAATATAAAACAACCCTAACAAAAAAAAATCCCAAGCCTAAACTTGGGATTTTCTATATATAAAAATATTTATTTCTATTTAAGAAAGCGCTGCTTTAACTTGGTCAGCTGCTTCTTGAAATTGTGTAGCCGATAGAATTGGCATTCCTGAATTATCAATTAACTCTTTAGCAATTTCAGCATTAGTTCCTTGCAATCTTACAATGATTGGCACTTTAATAGCATCACCCATGTTTTTATATGCATCAACAACTCCTTGTGCTACTCTATCGCAACGAACAATTCCACCAAAAATATTGATTAAAATTGCTTTTACATTAGGGTCTTTTAAGATAATTCTAAATGCAGTCTCTACACGTTTAGCATCAGCAGTTCCTCCAACATCTAAGAAGTTAGCTGGTTCAAAACCTGCATATTTAATTAAATCCATAGTAGCCATTGCTAATCCAGCCCCGTTTACCATACATCCAACTGTTCCGTCAAGGTCAACATAATTTAATCCAACTTCTTTTGCTTCAACTTCAATAGGGTTTTCTTCTCTAATATCACGCATATCAGCAATCTTTGCTTGTCTGTATAACGCGTTATCATCAATATTTACTTTAGCATCAACTGCCATAATTTTATCATCTGAAGTTTTTAAAACTGGATTGATTTCAAACATAGAAGCGTCAGAACCAATGTAAGCATTATATAAAGAAGCAACAAATTTTGTCATTTCTTTAAATGCATTTCCACTTAATCCTAAGTTAAAAGCAATTCTTCTAGTTTGAAAACCTTGTAATCCTACAGCAGGATCAATTTCTTCAGTAAAAATTAAATGAGGTGTGTGCTCTGCAACTTCTTCAATATCCATTCCACCTTCAGTAGAATACATAATCATATTTCTTCCTGTAGCTCTATTTAAAAGAACTGACATATAAAATTCATTTGGCTCGCTATCACCAGGATAATATACATCTTCAGCTACTAAAACTTTATGAACTCTTTTTCCTTGTGGAGGTGTTTGAGGTGTAATCAAATCCATTCCTATGATTTGTCCTGCAATTTCAGCTACTTGGTCTAAATTTTTAGCCAATTTAACTCCACCACCTTTTCCTCTTCCACCCGCGTGAATTTGAGCTTTAATTACGTGCCATCCTGTTCCAGTCTCAGCCGTTAATTGTTTTGCTTTAGCCACAGCTTCTTCAGCATTGTTAGCTACAAGTCCACGTTGAATTCTAACTCCGTAACTCGCTAATATTTCTTTACCTTGATATTCGTGTAAATTCATAATTTATATATCGATTATACTATATTTAAAAAAGTGACACAAAAGTAATTAAATAGAATGAAAACGAAAAGAAATGTATAACAATTTAGTAGTTTTTCTTATATTTTTTCTAAATCAAATAAACACTATACATTTTAATATCATGTAAACCTTATTAGTCTTCTATTAAAAACAAAAGCAACTTCCTTACTCAGATAAAATATAACACTAAAAACCAACTTTTTCATTTTATCAAATTAACAATATAAACAACTTAAAATATCATTTTAAAAATTAATCAACATAATAATACTAAATCCATAAAAAGCATAACAAATACCTCCTTCAAAAAGATTATATATATCAAATTTCTTAATTTAGTAAAAATATGTTATAATGAAAATCAAAGAGCAAGGCTTATATCTACCCGAGTTTGAGCATGATAATTGTGGTGCAGGCTTTATATGTAATCTAAATGGAGTAAAATCAAACGATATTATTCACAAAGCACTAGATATCCTAATAAAATTAGAACACCGAGGAGCCGTTAGCTCTGATGGAAGAACAGGTGATGGTGCCGGTATTCTATTTGATATTCCTCATGATTTCTTTAAAAAAGTATGTGACTTTGAAATTCCAAATGCAAAAGAATACGCAGTAGGAATGTTATTTTTACCTAAAAGTTATAATCAAATCATTTTTTGTAAAAACACCTTTGAATCCGCAATAAAAGAACAAAAACTATCCATTTTAGGTTGGAGAAATGTTCCTGTAGACACTACAAATCTAGGACAAATTGCCGCTGAAAAAGAACCAACAATAGTTCAGGTCTTCATTGGAAAAAACAAACAGATTCTTTCTGAACAAGAATTTAGTGCGAAACTATTTGCCGCTAGAAAAATAGCAGAACATGCTATAATAAATTCTAAAATATCTGAGAGCTACCGTTTTTATTTTTCAAGTTTATCTACTACTACCATAATATATAAAGGCCTTTTAAAACCTGAAGACATTAGCCAATATTATATCGATTTAAAAGATGATACTGTAATCACCCGATTAGCTTTGGTACACCAAAGATTCTCAACCAACACATTTCCTTCTTGGGAATTAGCTCAACCGTTTAGATACATGTGTCATAACGGAGAAATCAATACCCTTCGAGGCAATATTAGCCGAATGAAAGCAAGGGAAGAATTAATGAAAAGTCCTGTTTTTGGTGATGATCTTAAAAAATTTTTTCCTATTATATTAGAAGGAAAATCTGATTCAGCCTCTATGGATATGGTAATTGAATTGCTTTTAATGACAGGACGTTCATTACCAGAAGCGATGATGATGGTAGTTCCTGAAGCATGGGAAAAACACCAAGCCATGTCTGAAGAGAAAAAAGCGTTCTATGAATACAACGCATGTATCATGGAACCTTGGGATGGCCCTGCTTCTATTCCTTTTACCGATGGAAATATAATTGGTGCTCTATTAGACAGAAATGGTTTAAGACCTTCCAGATATACGTTGACCAAAAGCGGATTTGTAATTATGTCCTCAGAAATTGGAGTGTTAAATACACCCCCAGAAGATGTCTTAAAACACGGTCGATTAGAACCCGGAAAAATGTTCTTAGTTGATATGAATGAAGGGAGAATTATTGAAGATGAAGAAGTAAAAAATAATATCGTAACTAGATTCCCTTATAAAAAATGGCTTACTGAAAATTTAGTTCAGTTAAAAGATATTCCATACACAAATAATCCTATTCCTAAAGAAAAAATTGATTTTGAAACGCGCCAACGTTTGTTTGGTTATACCGATGAAGATGTAAAAACGATAATCAATCCTATGGGACAATTTGGTACGGAAAATATTGGATCTATGGGAAATGATACTCCTTTAGCAATTCTCTCTGAACAACCCCAATTACTTTATAATTATTTCAAGCAACTTTTTGCCCAAGTAACCAATCCTCCTTTAGACGGAATTCGCGAAGAAATCATTACAGATATCAGTTTAGCTATTGGAGGAGATTTCAATATCTTTGAAATAGAGCCAAAACATTGTAAAAAATTAAAAATTCAAAACCCAGTAATATCTAATGAGGATTTAGATAAAATAAGAAACATTAATCACGTAGATTTTAAATCCGTAACAATAAATACCCTATATGAAATAGAAAAAGGGGTAAATGGCTTAGAAAGAGCTTTAGAGAAATGCGTATCAGCTACCTTTAAAGCTGTTAAAGAAGGATGTAATATTGTAATCTTATCAGATAGAGGTGTAAGTGAAAAATTAGCGCCAATACCTATGCTATTAGCTTGTTCTTTTATACATCACACCTTAAATAAGCTAAAAGCACGCTCAAAATTTGGAATCATAATTGAAACTGCTGAAACTAGAGAACCCCATCATTTTGCTTTACTTTTTGGTTATGGAGCCAGTGCAATTAATCCCTATATGGTGAACGAAATTATTTACAACCAAATTGAAAAAGGAATAATAAAAGACATCAAAGCAGATTATGCTATTAAGAACTTCAATAAAGCTATTGCTAAAGGAATTCTTAAAATCATGAATAAAATTGGTATCTCAACTTTACATTCATATAGAGCCGCTCAAATATTTGAAATAATAGGACTTAACAAAAATTTATCTTTAAAATATTTCCCAAATACACCCTCAAGAATTGAAGGTATAGGTTTAATGGAAGTTGAAAAAGAAATTAGAAAACGGTATCAAAAAGCGTTTCCAAAATCAAAAATACCTGATTTATTACCTTTAGAAATTGGTGGTATCTACCGTTGGAGAAGAAACGGAGAAAAGCACATGTTTAATCCAACAACAATAGCAAAATTACAACAAGCCGTTCGATTAAATAGCCCAGAAAGTTATGCTGAATATTCAAAAATGGTAAACGAACAAAGTGAAAACTTAATGACAATTCGTGGCTTATTTGAATTTAATAACCTTGACCCTATTCCCATTGATGAAGTTGAACCATGGACAGAAATTGTAAAAAAATTCAAAACAGGTGCCATGTCTTATGGTTCTATTAGTCAAGAGGCACATGAAAATTTAGCTATTGCCATGAACCGAATTGGTGGTAAAAGTAATTCTGGTGAAGGTGGCGAAGATCCAAAACGTTTTCAAAAAGAGCTAAACGGAGATTCTAAAAACAGTGCCATAAAACAAGTAGCTTCTGGAAGATTTGGTGTTTCAATTAACTATTTATCAAATGCAAAAGAAATACAAATTAAGATGGCTCAAGGAGCAAAACCTGGTGAAGGTGGACAATTGCCTGGAGATAAAGTTGTGCCCTGGATTGCTAAAACTCGAAATTCAACGCCTTATGTTGGCTTAATCTCACCACCACCCCATCATGATATCTATTCAATTGAAGATTTATCACAACTGATTTTTGATTTAAAAAATGCCAATCGTGATGCTCGAATCAATGTAAAGTTGGTTTCAGAAGTTGGTGTTGGGACTATTGCAGCTGGTGTAGCCAAAGCAAAGGCAGATGTGATTTTAATTTCAGGATATGATGGAGGAACTGGTGCTGCTCCACTAACATCTTTGCAACATACGGGAATTCCTTGGGAACTTGGATTAGCAGAAGCCCAACAAACCTTAATCTTAAATAATTTAAGAGGAAGAGTTGTTTTAGAATGTGATGGACAATTGAAAACAGGAAGAGATGTTGCTATTGCTGCTTTATTAGGTGCTGAAGAATTTGGATTTGCCACTGCTCCACTAGTAGCTTCTGGTTGTATTATGATGCGCGCTTGTCACTTGAATACATGCCCTGTTGGAATTGCTACCCAAGACCCTGAATTACGTAAAAATTTTAAAGGAACACCAGAACATGTAATTAATTTCATGTATTTCATTGCAGAAGAGTTACGTGCAATTATGGCACAATTAGGATTCAGAACTTTAAAAGAAATGGTGGGACAATCACAAAAACTTAATGTCAATAAGGCTATTGATCATTATAAAGCTAACGGATTAGACTTATCTCCTATTCTATACAAACCCGAAAAAGCAAAAGAAGTAAGCAATTATAATACGGAAAGCCAAGACCATGAATTAGATCATGTCTTAGATTTTGAAATTATTAAAGCAGCTATTCAATCTATTTATAGAAAAGAAAAAACAAGAATTAACTTTAAAATCAAGAATACAGATCGTTCCGTTGGAGCAATTTTGAGTAATGAAATTTCAAAAATTTATGGTGCTGAAGGTTTACCTGATGATACTATTTTAATTGATTTTGAAGGTTCAGCAGGACAGAGTTTTGGCGCATTTGCAACCAAAGGTTTATCCTTTAAAATTCACGGAAACTGTAATGATTATGTTGGAAAAGGACTTTCGGGTGGAAAATTAATCATTAAAGTGGATCCAAAAGCTACTTTTAAACCAGAAGAAAATATCATTATTGGAAATGTAGCTCTCTATGGAGCAATTAATGGAGAAGCTTATATTAATGGAATTGCTGGTGAGCGTTTTTGTGTAAGAAACTCTGGAGCTATAGCTATTGTTGAAGGAATCGGCGATCATGGTTGCGAATACATGACAGGTGGAACAGTTGTAATTTTAGGCAAGACAGGAAGAAATTTTGCTGCTGGAATGAGTGGTGGAATTGCCTACGTTTACGATAAAGAAAAGAACTTCGAAAACGGATTATGCAATACAGAAATGGTAGCCCTTGAAAAATTAGAGGGAATCGATTTAATAAAACTCCGTAGGTTAATTAAAAATCATTCCCTATATACAAATAGCCCATTAGCTAAAAAGATGTTAGAGGACTGGAATAATCAGCAACAACATTTTGTTAAAGTAATGCCTATTGAATATAAAAAAGCACTACAAAGAGCTATAGAAGAAGAAAATAGTAATCAACTAGTAACCGTATAATTATGGGGAAATTAAAAGGTTTTATAGAGTTCAAAAGAACAGATGAAGAAAACATAGCTACAGTTGAAAGGGTTTCAAATTATGCTGAGTTTACTATTCCTTTAGAAGAAAAAACTCAAAAAGAACAAGGTTCACGATGTATGGATTGCGGTATTCCTTTTTGTCATAGTGCTTGTCCTTTAGGAAATTTAATTCCTGATTTTAATGACATGGTATACCAAGGGGAATGGGAAAGTGCTTTAGCAATTTTACATTCAACTAATAATTTTCCAGAATTTACGGGAAGATTATGTCCGGCACCTTGTGAAAAATCATGTGTTTTAGGTATTATTGATGAACCCATTGCTATTGAAAACATAGAGAAAAATATAATTGAGAGAGCTTTTGCTGAAGGATGGATCAAACCTCAAGTTCCTAAAAACAGAACGGGTAAAACTGTTGCTATAGTAGGCTCTGGTCCTGCTGGATTAGCGGCAGCGCAGCAATTAAATCGAGCTGGTCACTTAGTTACTGTATTTGAACGTGACAATGCTATTGGTGGTTTATTACGTTATGGTATTCCTAACTTTAAATTAGAGAAAAATAGTATTGACAGACGAATTGCTATTCTTGAAGCCGAAGGGATTGTTTTCAAGACTAATGTTCATGTTGGTGTCAATTATGATGTAAAAAATTTAAAAGCCTTTGATGCTGTGGTTTTATGTGGCGGTGCCACCGAAAGACGTTCTCTTCCTACAAAAGGAATTGAACTTAAAGGTGTGGAGCAAGCTATGGATTTTTTAACCCAACAAACTAAATCTTTATTTGGTGAAAAAATTAAAAATCAAATTTCTGCTAAAAATAAACATGTAATTGTTATTGGTGGTGGTGATACTGGTTCAGATTGCATTGGAACCTCTAATCGACAAGGTGCCCTATCCGTTACAAATTTTGAAATCATGCCAAAACCACCTTTAGGAAGAAGCGAATCAACACCTTGGCCTTATTGGCCTTTGCAGTTAAAAACATCTTCTTCACATGAAGAAGGTTGTGATAGAAATTGGTTAATCAATACAAAGGAATTTATTGGAAACGAAAAAGGAGAATTAGTAGCTGTAAAAACCATTGATGTTAAATGGAAAATAATTCCAGGAAAACGCCCAGAATTAATTGAAATTGAAGGTTCTGAAAGAACTTGGCCTTGTGAACTTGCTTTGTTAGCTTTAGGGTTCACTGGTCCTGAAAAAACTATCAGCGAACAACTTGGCCTTGAAATTGATACTAGAAGTAATTATAAAGCCAATAAGTATCAAACAAATATTCCTACTATTTTTACGGCTGGTGATATGAGAAGAGGGCAATCTTTAATAGTATGGGCAATCTCTGAAGGACGAGAAGCAGCAAGGATGGTAGATATATTTTTAATGGGATACTCCGAATTACCAACTAAGGGAAATGGAGACTTACCAAACTTATAAAATTATATTACTATAATTGTTACAAAATAAACAAATTGTTATATTTTGTTAATATTTAATATTTTTAAACAAAATATAATATATTAACTATATTTTTGCTTCTCAAAATTGAAAAAATGAAAACACAAGAGTTAGTACAATTAGCAAATGAATTTGGCAGTCCTTTATATGTTTATGATGCTGCAAAAATAGAAAGCCAATATAAAAGATTAACCAACGCTTTTAGTAAAGTAGAAAAATTTAGAGTTCATTATGCTGTAAAAGCATTGTCAAATATAACTATTCTTCGTTATTTAAAAAGTTTAGGCTCTTGCTTGGACACGGTTTCAATTCAAGAAGTACAATTAGGACTTCATGCTGGTTTTGAGCCCTCTCAAATTATATACACTCCAAACGGTGTTTCTATGGAAGAAATAGAGACCGTTGCCCAATTAGGGGTTCAAATTAATATTGACAATCTTTCTATTTTAGAACAATTTGGAACAAAACACCCTACTGTTCCCGTTTGTATTCGTATAAATCCACACGTTATGGCTGGCGGAAATGCTAATATTTCTGTGGGACATATTGATAGTAAATTTGGTATATCCATTCATCAATTGCCTCATTTATTACGCATTGTAGAAAACACTAAAATGCATATTAACGGAATTCACATGCATACGGGTTCTGATATTTTAGATATAGGTGTATTCTTATATGCAGCTGAAATTTTGTTTGATACGGCTAAACATTTCAAAGAATTAGACTTTATTGATTTTGGTAGCGGATTTAAAGTACCATACAAAAAAGATGATATAGAAACTGATGTCGAAGAATTTGGAAAAAAATTGACTAAGAGATTTTTAGCTTTCGAAAAAGAATATGGTCGCGAATTAACACTTGCTTTTGAACCAGGAAAGTTCTTGGTAAGTGAAGCTGGTTTCTTTTTGGCTAAAGTTAATGTAGTAAAACAAACCACATCAACTGTTTTTGCTGGAATCGATTCTGGCTTTAACCATTTAATTCGTCCAATGTTATATGGTTCACAACATTATATTGAAAATATTTCAAATCCAAAAGGAAAAGAACGCTTCTACTCTATCGTAGGCTATATTTGTGAAACAGATACCTTTGCTAATAACAGAAGAATCTCAGAAATTACAGAAGGTGATATTTTATGTTTTAGAAACGCAGGTGCTTATTGTTTTTCTATGGCATCTAATTATAATTCAAGAGTTAAACCTGCTGAAGTTTTATGGTTGAACGGAAAAGGACATTTAATAAGACAAAGAGAAACATTTGATGATATCTTAAGAAATCAGGTTGAAGTTAGTTTTTAGAATAAGATATCTGAAATTAATATAAAGATATGGATTGACTTATTTTGTCTTTTTTAAAGAGTCAATTTTAAATTTAAGAAAATCTGTATCTTTATATGTTCTCAATGCATTTTCTCTCTTTTCAATGTTTTTTAATACATTTTTATAATACACAATTGCACTGTCAACATTATTGCTTTTTTCATAACATGATGCAATTCTATATTCAGAAGAAAAGTCTATATATTTTGTTTTATTAAAATAATAAATTGCTGAATCATATTTTTTTAAATTTTCAAAACAAATACCAATATTGAATTCATCATCGCTAATTCTTTTTTGATCGTTTAATTTTTGATTATAAACATTAATTGCTTCTTGAAATTTCTTTTGATAAAATAAAGCATTTGCTTTGTATCTTAGAAACTCTTCATTCTCTTTATATTTTAATAAAAGTTTGTCAGCAAATAATTCAGCTTGTAAGGGATTTATTTCCATAATGCTATCTAATTTATTTGAATAATAAATAACATTATTTTCAAGTTTTTTTATTGAATCTCTTATTCTTACATCAATATAGTCATTATCATCATTAGTTTCAAATATTTTACTCATTGATAAAAAACTAAGGTTCATAAAAAACATTGCAATAAAATTCAGAGAAAACATTATTACAAAAACAAGTGCAACTACCTTAAATATTTTTGATTTCATAATCCAAACATAAATATAATCACATAAAAAAACAAAGCTAAAAAACTAATAATCAAAATCTTTATTCCATGCTCTCTATCTATTTCATCATATTCAAAAACACGCTCACCATTGGGTAAACTCTTTTTTTGTTTCCATAAAAAATAACCAATAATGAATCCTAAAAGACCACCAAGAAATGCAAAAAAGTAGCCTGCAATTATCCACGGCTTTTGCCCCTTTTCAGGCTTTTTTAATTCATTAATTCTCTTGTTCTCTGCTTTTATTAAATCTTCTTCAGAAATAATAATACCATTCTTTTCTAATAATTGAATTGCTAATAAATAATCCAATTCACTCCATTCATCTTTTTTTCTAATAACCTCAATTAATTCGTCATTTGAAAATGAAAACAAATAATAATCTTCTGGTAATGTATTAATTAAACCTTTTGAATCTAATATAACAACTTCTTCTGCTTTTTTAAAATCTTTTTGATTAATTTTAATTTCAAAATCTTCTAAAAGAACACTACTAAAACTAGAATCTAAAGTAGATTTATTCTGAACTAACTCACTATAAATTTTATTTTTTTCTAATAATTTCGATAATAGAATTGCTTGTTCTTGGTTAGAAAATTTTTTAAATACTATCATAAACTTTTACTTTTTCAAAATTTCCTGCAATAATTCAGCTTTTGTTCCATTTGGAAAAGTAATTTTTAGTAGTTGAGATATAGTTGGTGCAACTTGCGTAATTTCCTTTCTATCAAAAGATTCTCCTTTGTTAATATGCCATCCATAAAACAATAAAGGCACATGAGTGTCATAAGTGTATGGACTTCCATGAGTTGTTCCTGTTGAAGAATATTCTACATAACCAGGTTTTAATATGATGACTAATTCTCCATTTTGACTTGGATCGTATCCATTTGCAATAAAATTCAAATAAAAATCATTTCCTGATGCAGCTAAGATTTGTTCTTCTGAATATACTCTTTTTACAAATTTTTGTTTGTATAAAAAGACAGTGAATTCTTCTTTTACTTTTGCAAGTTCTAATCCCTTTTTTTGAATTAATTCTTTATTAAAAAACACATTGAAATTAGAATAATCTAACAGTAAATCTTCTCCATAAGTTGCTTTAGAAAAATCAATTAAATCATTTTTTATGGTTTTATAATTAAGGTTTGTTACATCATATTTGTTGTCTTTCAAATAAGTTACATTTTCAGCTCCAGCGTGGTCGGCTGTTAAGAAAACTAAATAATTTCCCTTGCCAACTGTTTTATCTAAATAATTTAAAAAATCAGCAATTGTTTCGTCTAAACGTAAATAAGTGTCTTGTAATTCAATGGAACGTGGTCCAAGCAAATGACCAATATAATCAGTTGAGGAAAAACTAACCGTTAAAAAGTCAGTAATTTCGTCTTTACCTAAAGCTTCTTTTTCAATCGCTTTTTTAGCAAAGTCTGCTAAAAGGTTATTTCCAAATGGAGTTGATCGTAAAACACCGGCATCATTATTATCATACATATCCTTTAAATTGTAGGGAAAAAAGGGCGTTTTTTTATACAATTTCCCTTCATAAGGATTGTTATCTGTTAAGCTTTCGTTATACGTTTCTTTAGGCTTAAACAACTCCCATCCTTTTTTAATATAGGTTTCGTAATGTTTTTCATTATTAAATTCGGTTACCCAGTTTGGTAAATTCTCACCATAATAAGTACTTGAAATAAAAGCTCCTGTTTTACTATACCAAAAGGCCCAATCTGCAAAATGTCCAGCGGGTAAAATTGCTCCTCTATCCTTTAAACTCATCCCAATAACTTTTCCTTTAAAATTGGTAGCCAACTTTAACTCATCAGTAATCGTAGTACTTTGTAAGTTCCTTGGTGACATTTTTCCTTCACTTGTTGTTCCATCACCAATTGTTGAAACTGTTTCATCATCCGTACAATACATTTCTTTTCCAGTAGCTTTATTGAACCAATCGTTTCCAACTATACCATGTGTTGTAGGTGTTGTTCCTGTATAGATAGAAGCATGACCTGGCCCTGTATAAGTTGGCATATAATTATAATGCACATTTTGAAACATAAAACCATCTTTCATTAATCGTTTAAAACCGTTCTCAGAAAAATCACTTGAAAATCGATATAAATATTCAGCTTTCATTTGATCAACTACGATTCCTACAACTAATTTTGGTTTTTCTTGTGCAGAAGAAAATAAAGAAAATGATAAAAATAAGGTAACTAATAATTTTTTCATACCAAGTATATAATTTGTACAAAAATACAGATTACTTATGAATTGAAAATGATGTTAATCTTAAATTAATCTTTAAATTTGACAAAAAAGAAAATGAAAAATATTCTCTTACTGATTTGTATGATAATTTTAGTTTCTTGTAACAAAAAAATTTACAAAAATGATTCAAAAATTATTTCAAATGAAATATTGAGTGATTCAACTTACTTTTATATCTCTGGATTGGTAATTGATGATTTAGGAGAATTACCAGGCGCAAGTATTATAGTAAAAAATACAACCAGAGGAGTTACAACTAATTTTGAGGGTCAATTTAAAATTAAAGTAAAAATAGCTGATATTCTAATAGTTACATTTTCTGGTATGAAAACTCAAATGGTTGAGATAGATGAAAATAAAAAAATATATACTATTAAATTAGAACCTGATGCAAATACAGAAGTAATAATGACTGCAAAACCAGTTATTTATTTGTATCCAAAAGAAAAAACAGAAGTTACTATCAAACTTGATTATAAAGGCAAAATTGAAACCACTTTTCCAAAATATAATGACAACTGGCAAGTAGTTGCTTACCCAGATGGAAAAATATATGATTTAAAAACAAAACGATATTATACTTCTCTTTTTTGGGATGGTATAGTCACTTTTGAAAAAGAACATTATAACTACAAAGATGGTTTTGTTGTTAAGAAAGAAGAATTAACTTCTTTTTTATTAGAAAATTTAGAAAAGGTAGGATTAAACAATATAGAAACAAATGAGTTCATCCAATATTGGTTGCCAATTTTAGAACAAAATGAATATAATTTTATTCACTTTTGGTTAAATGACTACTATAACAATACATCAAATCATTTTGTTACTCCAAAACCAGATAGTGAAATTAGGTTATTTATGGAATTTTATAAAATAAATGAGCCTTTAAAAGTACCAAAACAAAACATAAGTAAAACAGTAAGAAAAGGGTTTACTTTTGTAGAATGGGGTGGTTCTGATGTTTCTATGATTAAATCTGCTAAGACAGTAGATTAATCCCTTTTTTTAGAAAACACATGATTATATTGTTTTAAATATAAAGAAGGCTTCTTTTTAGTACTTTTTTTGACTGCACTTTTATCAGAAATTGAAATTGTTTTATGAATAGTCTTCTTTTTAAATGTTTCTGGTCCAAGATTTTCAATGTAATCACTTATAAATTGATTTAACATATTTAATTTATCCTTTTCAACAGAATAAATCGAACTTTTACCCGAAAATGTAATATTAACTAAATTGGCTTTTTTAAGTTCTAATAAGTGATTAGAAACTGTTGATTGTGCTAAAGGCAAATCTTCTACTATGTTACCACAAGAGCAAGATTCTCTATTAAGTAGAATATTCATAATCTGAATACGTGCAGGATGACCTAATGCTTTAAAAACTTCTGCAATGTTATTTATATCATCCTTAAAACCAATCCTTTTAGTTATTCCCATTTTGATTTAGTTTATTATATATCGCAATTTAACGATTATAATTATTATTATTTTTAAGTTATTAACTTTTTTATAAAATAATATTAATAAGTCGTCAAAAAACATCAATTTGTCGCTAAACTACATATAAAATGTTAATAAACAAAAAAAATATGTGAATATATAGTAACTATATTGTTAATAAAGTATGAATTATTTTTTTTCTTCTTTTTGAAGAACAATGTTGTATGCAATAATCATATCATCATAAGTAACATACATTTGCATTCTATTTCCTTGATTTTTTCTTGTAAAAATAGAAACATTACAATCTACTCCTTCATTATCAACACAATTTAAAGAAACTACATCATCTGTTTCATTAGAAACTTTATCATTATATTTAACAATATTAAAGAGTTGAATAACTTCTGAATATACCACTACTCTATGATTTACTCCATCAACCTTAATAATCATTTCTGTATCAACAAATTTTGACCAATTACCCCATTGTCCTCTATTGTTTTTTTCTAAAACAGTAAAGCCTGTAGTTTTAAATAAGAATTGTTGACCATATGATGTAAAACCAATAAATAATACGAAAAATAATATTTTAATTTGCTTGCTCATTTTTTAAAATTGAAATTGTTGTGCTTGTTTTTGTGCTAAATGAAATTCATTCATTACATTATTAATTATATTTTCAACAGGTAATATATCATGTATTAACCCCGAAATTTGTCCTATTTCTAATTCTCCTTCTACTAAATCTCCTTCAAACATTCCTTTTTTTGCCCTAGCTCTACCTAATAATTCTTTTAATTGGTCAATGCTTGGTGCTTTTGTATATAATTCTTGAATATCATTATAAAATTTATTTTTAACTAAACGAACTGGTGCTAATTCTTTCAACGTTAATTGTGTATCTCCTTCATTAGCATTCACAACTGTTGTTTTAAAATCAATGTGAGCACTAGACTCTAATGAAGCAACAAAACGTGTTCCCATTTGGACTCCATCTGCTCCTAAAATCATGGCAGCCATCATAGCCTTTCCTGTTGCAATTCCACCAGCAGCAATTAATGGAATAGTTACTTTTTCTCTAACCATGGGTATTAAGGTTAGTGTTGTTGTTTCATCTCTGCCATTATGCCCTCCTGCTTCAAAACCTTCGGCTACAATAGCATCAACACCTGCTTCCTGTGCTTTTATTGCAAATTTTGAACTACTAACTACATGAACTACTTTTATACCATTATCTTTTAAATATTGAGTCCAAGTTTTAGGATTTCCAGCAGACGTAAAAACAATCTTAACTCCTTCTTCAATAATAATCTTCATTATTTCCTCTAAATCTGGATAAAGCATTGGAACATTAACTCCAAAAGGCTTATCAGTTGCCTTATGACATTTTTGAATATGTTCTCTTAAAACATCTGGATACATAGAACCTGCTCCTATTAAACCTAAACCACCCGCATTACTAACTGCACTTGCTAATTTATAGCCACTATTCCAAATCATTCCTCCTTGTACAATTGGGTACTTTATTTCAAAAAGGCTTGTAATTTTATTCATTTATTATTATTGAATGTTTGATTAAAAACTATTGCTTAATTATTTTTCCTTGGCTAGAATAATTAGGTGAAGATAACTGATAATAATATATCCCTGAATTTAAATCTTCAATACTAAAACTTTGTGCTTTTTGTGATATATTTTGTTCTTTAACTAATTGTCCTAAGCTATTAAACAGTAAAAAAGTACCGTTTGTAATTTTACTAATTATATTTAATTGGGTTGTAGCTGGATTTGGATACAAAATTGGTGTTTCAATTGTAAACTGCTTTGTATTTAAAGCATTAGTTAAGGCTAATTGAAAATCAGGTACTCCATATCCTTTTTGCGCTGTAGGATTGGCAAATAAATCAGCAGATTGTTTTATAAATTGCATTACTTCAATATTGGTAAGTGATGGAACTGCTGACCAAAATGTGGCTACCATTCCTGCCATAACTGGACTAGCAAATGATGTTCCACTAGATGTAATTATATTTCCTGAAGTATTACTAACGGTTGTTAAAAACCCTTTAGCACAAACATCAGGTTTAACTCTTCCGTCAAAAGAAGGACCTATTGAACTAAATGAGGCATAAACTTCATTGTTATCAACAGCTCCAACAGCTAAAACATTTGTAGCTTCAGCTGGAACTCCAATATGAGGGGTAGAACTATTTCCAGAATTTCCAGCACTAATAACAACCATCATTCCTTTTGAAAAGGCCATATCTGCCCCTCTTGAAGCAAAAGCAGTTGTACCATTCATATCACTATAAGAATAACTATAGGATGGATTATCATATTCAAAATATCCTAAAGAACTATTTATTACATCAACTCCAAGTGAATCCGCAACTTCTGCCGCTTCAACCCAGTAGGATTCTTCAACTGGATTTTCGCCATTTACATCTTCTGTAATAAATAAATAATATTGAGCATCAGGTGCTGTTCCTACTAATTGACCATCAACAAAACCTCCCATACATGATAATACAGATGTTCCGTGATTATGTCTTGAAAAATAATTGGTATTTCTATCTGGAAAATTATAACCTCCTAAAATTTGATTGTTTGTAATTAAATTTTGAAAAGGTGCTGCAGTATTAACTCCAATAAAGCCAGAATCTAAAACTGCAATAATTTTTCCTTGCCCCGTGTAATTTTGTTGGTGTAACAAATGTCCGTTTAACATTTGCACTTGATTAGCAGAGTTTCCATAATTATATGTTGTTAAATCTTCTAATTGCTTATTTACTTCTTTTATTTTAGTTGTTTTCGGATGATTTAATTTAGTATTTAAAGTTGTATTAGCAAAATCTATTGAACTTACAAATGCAAGGGTTTCTAAATTTTGAATAGCAACTTGTGTACCTCTTACATGTAAAGCATTTAACCATTTTGATTTGGCCATAACTGTAATTCCTGTTGCTGTTGTAATTTGATCTATATAATTTTGATAAACAGGTACATCAGTAACATCTAAGGCAATGTTTTGAGCTGTACGCCTATCTAATGCTCGTTGTGAAAGCATGGTTAGCGGATTCGATAAATACGTTGGTGCATTTGGCTTATCAGAAAAATAAACCCAAGCATCTTCTTCTTGAGCTAAAGAAGTAAATGAAATAAACAGGGTTAAAAGAAATAGTATCTTTTTCATTTTATCATTTTAATTCAAAGATATAAAATTCTAACACTCCATAAAACATGAATTTAAATTATTGTGAAATAAATAAATACACTATAAGCTAGTAATAAAAGAACTCCTTCTTTAAAACTCAAACTTCCTCTTTTAGGCAAAATAACTAAAGGCATTAATATGAAGCCGAAACCTAACATCCAATATATGTCCTGACTTATTATTCGTGAATCAATATTTTTTATAGGACTAATGGTTGCTGTAATACCTAAAACACTTAAAATATTAAAAATGTTTGATCCTATAATATTACCTATTGAAATATCATTTTCCTTTTTAATACTAGCAATAACTGAAGAAGCAAGTTCAGGAATACTTGTTCCTATTGAAACTACTGTAACCGCAATTACTCGCTTACTCACACCAATACTATCTGCTAAATTTACTGCTCCTCTCACTAATAATTCAGAACCAGCCCAAAGTGAAAATCCTCCTAAAACTAAAAAACCAAAAATTTTAATGTATGACATTACTTCTTGTTCAATTTCAGAAATTTCTATAGTAACTTTTTTATTTTGTTTGATTAAATAAATTAAAAATGCAATTAATAAAAGAATAAAAAATATACCTTCAATTCTACTCAATTCTCCATCTAATATTAAAAAAAAGAACAGCAAAACTGATGCAATCATTTTCGTAGGCCAATCGGTTGCAAAAAAACTTTTATCTACTTGAATGGCATTAATTAAAAGAACAACTCCCAAAACTAATCCTATATTTCCTATATTAGAACCTACAACATTTCCTATGGCAATATCTGGATATCCATCTAAGGCTGCTTGAACACTTACTATAAGTTCTGGTAATGATGTAGCAAATGAAACTACAGTTAAACCAACAATAATTTTAGAAATATTTAATCGGAAGGATAAACCAACCGCTGATTTTAATAACCAATTTCCACCAACAACCAATAAAACTAATCCAGCAACTATATAAAGAAAATCCATTTACTATTTTTAAGAAATTACACCACTACCTAATAACTCATCCTCATCATACCAAGCTACAAATTGACCTTCTGTAATGGCTGATTGAGGATCTTCAAATACAACATACATTCCTGATTCAAACTGGTGTAAGGTTGCTTTTTCTAAAGGTTGTCTATAACGAATACGAGCCATCACTACTCTACTTTCATTATTTTGTAAGCGTAAATCTTCTCTAATCCAATGTACTTCACTGGCTTTTACAAACAAAGCATTTTTATACAAACCTGGATGATTACTCCCTTGTCCTGTGTAAATAATATTTTTCTCTACATCGGTTTGAATGATAAATAAAGGCTCTTTAGTTCCACCAACATTCAATCCTTTTCTTTGTCCGTTTGTAAAATAGTGAGCTCCTTGGTGTTTTCCTACTACCTTTGCATTTGCATTAGAGAAATCTAGTTTTTGTGCCTGATGCGCATATATCTCTTCTTCACTAATAAATTCATTAGTTGTTAAATTAAATATATCATCATTGGCATCTACTTCTACTATTATTCCCTCTTTAGGCTGTAATTTTTGTTGTAAAAATTCGGGTAGGCGCACTTTTCCAATAAAACACAATCCTTGAGAATCTTTTTTATCTGCTGTAATTAAATCCATTTTAGCAGCAATTTCTCTTACTTGTGGTTTTGTTAATTCCCCAATTGGAAATAAAGCTTTTGCCAATTGCTCTTGTGATAATTGACATAAAAAATACGATTGATCTTTATTATCATCAACTCCAGCTAAAAGTCGAAATACCTCTTTTCCTCCTTTTTCAATGCTTGATTTTCTACAATAATGACCTGTTGCCACATAATCCGCACCAAGCGACATGGCAATTTTCATGAATACATCAAACTTAATTTCTCGATTACATAAAACATCTGGATTAGGTGTTCTACCTTGTTCATATTCATTGAACATATAATCTACTATCTTTTCTTTATATTCTTCAGATAAATCTACTGTTTGAAAGGGTATTCCTAATTTTTCTGCTACTAATAAAGCATCATTACTGTCTTCTAACCATGGACATTCATTTGAAATGGTAACTGTATCATCATGCCAATTCTTCATAAATAATCCAATCACTTCATATCCTTGTTCTTGTAACAAATAGGCAGCAACACTCGAATCTACTCCACCTGAAAGTCCTACAACTACTCTTTTCATTTTGTTTTTTCTTCTCTATCTTTTAATTTTCCAGGTATCTTTTCTCCCTTTTCGTTGGTAATCAGCTTGTAATTTTTGCTTGAATATTTTTTAGCTTTTTCTTCTTTTACAACTTTACCTTTTTCATAGGTTTTCCAAACACCTGACTTTAATCCTTCTTTATATTGTCCTTTAATAATAACATTTCCTAAACCATCATAAAAAGTAGCCTCTCCATGAAGTTCATCATTCTTATAATTTAAATCTTCTAATATTTTTTCATTAACACCATAGCGCTTATAATTACCATTACGCTTACCATCTGAATAATTAAGAATTTCTGCTATAGCTCCATCATTATAAAAAATTTTCTTTACTCCATTTAATTTTCCCTTCTTATAATTCTCTAAAGTCATTAGATTTTTTGACTCTTTATGATAGTATTTCCATTCTCCTTCATATTCCTTATTTATCAATAAGCCTTCGCTAACTATATTCTTTTTCCTATCATATATAATCACATAACAAGAGTTATTTCCTCTTGAAAAATCTCTAGTAGCAATAACTTTTCCTTCTCTAGTATCATCAAAATATTTAAAGATACCCGTTTCTTTTCCATGCTCAAAAACACCTTCATATCTTGGACGCTTAGATTCTTCATAAACTCCTTTCCATAAACCATGTCTTTCACCTTTAGCATCAAACTGGTTTATCTTATCTTGCGAAAATCCAAAAAGGCTAATAATTAAAGTAACTATAATCAGTATTTTTTTCATTTTTAATATCTATTTTGCTTAACTTATTTTTATATACTTACAAATCATAATAGTTTACCCTCTTTTTAAGAGCTTTATTATAGCTAAAACGCTTTTTTTGAGTTTTCATTTTATACTTGACTCCTTTTTTTATTTTGTAAATAATGGTATATAAAAAAGTTCTGCAAAATTAATCAAATTAACTTTAATTACTACTACTTAAAAGATGATGTTTTTACATAGTAATACATCTATATAATTCTCATTTTAAAAACATAAAGCTAACTCAATTGAACATTGAATTAGCTCTACGAATTAATCTTCTAACATTTTTTAATTTTGCCAGCGTCTTATTTATTTGTTTTTTAAACCTAGCTCTAGAGCTTTATCGTTAGCCGAATAAATTCCTGATTTAATACCTTCTTTTATATTTTGTGCATTAAATATACTTAAAGCTGCTTCGGTTGTTCCTCCTTTTGAAGCTACTTTATTAATCCATTCAGTATGTGTTAAATCACTTCTGTTTTGCAATTGAACAGCTCCAATAAAAGTTTGATTGACTAAAAATTCTGCTTCAGATTTTGAAAAACCTAACTGAATAGCAGCTTCAATCATGGCATTCATAAAATAAAACACATAAGCTGGACCACTTCCTGAGACAGCTGTTGCCGCATTTAACATTTCTTCTTTATCAATATAAATTGATTTTCCCGTTGTATTTATTAAGTTTTGAATAATAAACAATTCTTTTCTATCAATCTTTGATGAAGCACAAAAGACAGTCATTCCTAACCCAATTTGTGTAGGTATATTAGGCATTGAACGTACTATCTTATCACAATTTAATTGCTCTTTTAAATTAGCTATAGTAATACCTGCCATAACGGATAAAATAAGATGTTCTTTCTTTAAGAAAGGTCTAATGGTATTGGCTAGATTATTAAAATCTTGAGGCTTTACAGCTATTATAATAATATCTACTTCAAAAATAGATGATGAAGGTAGATTGTGAAAGTTTTCTTTATCTATTGAATAACGTTTCTTTTTCTCTACTGTACTTCTACTTAAAATTAAAATATCTGAAGAAGCAACAAATCCTGAACTGACAAAACTATTAGCGTAAGTTTGCCCCATATTTCCATATCCTATAATAAGTATTTTCATAAACCTTTTATTATAAAAAGACCTGCATAGGGGCTCATGCAGGTTTTAAAATTATTTTTTCTTTTGTTGTGCTTTTTGGGCTTCTGCTTGTTCCATCATCTCACGCATTTTTCTTTGAAATTTACTTTCTGTTTTAGTCTTCGTTTTGTTTTCTTGTATTTTAGCGTGAATTTTTTCATCATTAACTATATACTTTTTAATAACAAGCATAATTCCTATAGTAATTAAGTTGGATATGAAATAATATAAACTCAATCCTGAAGCATAGTTATTAAAAAACACAAGCATCATTAATGGAGAAATATAAATCATGATTTTCATAATTTTACTCATATCTGGCATTCCCTCTTGTGTTGGAGCGCTCATTTGTTGGTCACCCGTTGTCATTCTCATATAAAAGAAAATAGCAACTGAGGCTAAAATAGGGAACAAACTCACGTGATCACCATATAATGGAATTCTAAATGGTAAATGATAAATACTGTCATAAGAAGATAAATCATCTGCCCATAAAAAACTCTTTTGTCTTAAGTCAAACATCGAAGGAAAGAACTGAAACAAAGCATAGAAAACTGGAATTTGCATCACTGCTGGTATACATCCTGCCATAGGGTTTACACCTGCTTTTGAATACAATTTCATTGTTTCTTGTTGTTTTTTCATTGCATTATCCTTGAATTTTTCATTTAATTCATTAATTTCAGGACGCAATACTTTCATTTTTGCTTGTGACAAATATGATTTATAGGTAATTGGCGACATTACAATTCTTACTAAAATAGTGAAGAAAATAATTGCAAATCCATAAGGTAGAAAACCACTTATAAAACCAAATACGGGAATAAAAACATAACGGTTAATCCATCCAAAAATTCCCCATCCTAATGGCATTATTTCGTCTAGGTTTCTATCATATTTTGTTAAAATATCATATTTTGCTGGTCCATAATACCAATTCATACTATAATTTAGCTCTCCATTTTTGAAGTCTAATGGTACTTTTGCTAAGAAGTTTTTAGTGTATAATGTGTCTATCTCTTCATTATGTACTAAGTTTTCCGATTTTAATTCAGCTGTTTTAAAAGGAGTATCTGTTAATAAAATAGATGTAAAAAAATGTTGTTTATAAGCAATATAAGTTACATCTTTTACTGAATCATCATCATCTTTTGCTGCACTTAAATAATCGTCTTTCCCTTCTTCATACTCAAAAACCATTTCAGTATAACGATTTTCATAAGAAATACTTTTTTCGTTTCTAAATGCTTTTAATTGCCATTCTAATTCTAATGGATTAGTAGTATTAATAATATCATTCAAACCCTGTGTACGAATACCAAAATCTAACATATACTCATTAGGCTTTAGTACATATCGGTATTCTAAAAACTGATTTTCTCCTGCTTTTAATCGCATTGTCAAGACTTGATTTTCTCCTTCTTTTATAAGAGAAGGTTGAAAAAACATGTCTTTGGTATTTAAAACCCTATTATCTTTGGTATTTAATGTAAGGTTTAAATTAGCATTATTCTCTTTAATAATTTGAACTTCTTTTTTAGAATTTCTTTCAAATTGCTCAATACCTTTTACAGTTGCATCAACAATATATCCTCCTTTGTTTGCAATCTTTAAAGAAAGTACATCGTTTTCAATAGTTGTAAAATCATTTTTTGCTGAAGGAAGAGTTGAAGAATAGGCAAATGAACCAAATTGTGCTTTTGCTTGCTCATTTTGTAATGAATCATTTACTACAACTGGTGCAACTATTTTTTCTGGAGTTTTTGTAGTTTCCTTTTGCTTGTCGATTTGTTCTTGTTTTGCTTTTGCATCTAATTCTTCCTTTGAAGGAGAATTTGAATATAACATCCACATTAAGATACCTGAAATTAATACAAATCCAATAATTGAATTAAGGTCTAATTTTTTTTCTTCCATTTTTATAGTTTACTTATTATTTCATCGACTAATGTCAATGCTAATTTAGCTAATGCTAATTATTTATTCTTATTCTCTACAACAGCTTTTATAAAACTTACAAAAAGAGGATGCGGATTAGCAACCGTACTTTTGTATTCTGGATGGTATTGAACTCCTACAAAGAATGGATGGTCTTTAATCTCTACAATTTCAACCAAATTGGTGTCTGGATTAACTCCTGAAGCAATTAAACCTGCTTTCTCTAATTCGTTCAAATATTTTCCGTTGTATTCATATCTATGACGATGGCGTTCTGATATTTGTGATTTACCATATATTTTACGTGCAATTGATCCTTCTTTTAAGGAACATTTCCAAGCACCTAAACGCATAGTTCCGCCTTTATTTTCAACATTTTTTTGCTCTTCCATTAAATTAATAACAGGATGTGTTGTGCTTTCATTCATTTCAGTAGAATTTGCGTCTTTGTACCCTAATACATTTCTTGCGAACTCTATTACTGCCATTTGCATTCCTAAACAAATTCCTAAAAATGGGATATTGTTTTCTCTAGCATATCTAACTGTTTCTATCTTTCCTTCAATACCACGATTACCAAATCCTGGTGCAACTAATATGCCATCTAAATTTTTCAGCTTACTTTCTGCCGTTTTGGCATCTAAATATTCTGAATGTACAGAAATGACATTAACTTTTGTTTCATTTGTTGCTCCAGCATGAATAAAAGCCTCTAAAATAGATTTATATGAATCTTGCAATTCTACATATTTTCCAACTAAACCGATATTAACTTCGTGCTTTGGATTTTTATGTTTTTGAAGAAATTCATTCCATTGTTTTAAATCGGGGCTGTTTTTTTCAGATAGCCCTAACTTTTTAAGTGTAACAGTATCTAATCCTTCTTCTAGCATTAAATTAGGTACATCATAAATTGTTGAAGCATCAATTGATTGAATAACGGCTTCTTTCTTTACATTACAAAATAAAGCTAATTTTTGACGTAATTCATCTGATAGTTCATGTTCTGTTCTACAAACTAATATATCTGCTTTTATTCCACTTTCCATTAAGGTTTTAACAGAGTGTTGTGTTGGTTTTGTTTTTAATTCACCAGCTGCTGCTAAATAGGGAACTAATGTTAAATGTATACAAATAGCATTTTCTTCTCCTAATTCCCATAATAATTGACGTACAGATTCTATATATGGCAATGATTCAATATCTCCAACTGTACCTCCAATTTCAGTAATTACAACATCAAAATCACCTGTTTGACCAAGCAATTGCATTCTTTCTTTAATCTCATTAGTAATATGAGGTACAACTTGAACCGTTTTCCCTAAAAACTCACCTCTTCTCTCTTTTTCAATAACTGAAAGGTATACTCTACCTGTTGTAACATTATTAGCTTGAGAAGTTGGAACATTTAAAAAACGTTCATAATGACCCAAATCTAAATCTGTTTCAGCTCCATCATCTGTTACATAACATTCCCCATGTTCATAAGGATTTAATGTCCCTGGATCTACATTAATATAAGGGTCAAATTTTTGTATGGTTGCCCTATATCCTCTAGCTTGTAATAATTTAGCTAATGAAGCTGCTATAATCCCTTTTCCTAAAGAAGAGGTCACACCTCCAGTAACAAAAATATATTTTGTTTGATTCATTGTATTGTTGTTTGTTGTGTTGTTGTTTAAAACTCGGCAAAAATACGATTTAATATTGATAATTTACAATGGAAAAACAGCAATTATTGCGAATTTATTTAACTTGGTTTTGGAAAGTTTTTTCTAATATTTCTTATCAACTCTTCTAAACCGTTTAATTTTAATTCATATACTAATTGAAGTTGCTCTCCTAGTTTGCCTTTAGGAAATCCTTTATTATGATACCAAACTACATAATGTTCGGGCAATTCAATAAGAAAATACCCCTCGTATTTTCCGAAGGGCATTTTTGTATGGGCTAGTTTTATGAGTTCTTGTTTATCTGTCAATTTATTTCCAATTAAAAACAATCTCTTTTTTAATATCTGGATGCAAACTATAATGAACAGGGCATGTCATAGCCGTTCGTTCTAAAATGGTTTTTGATTTTTCATCTACTGAAATATGCATATCAAATACTATATGTATTTCTGAAATCCTTCTTGGTTCAGCTGCCATAATTTTTGTTACTTCTGCCGTTGAATTAGACAAGTCAATGTGCATATCTCGAGCTTTAATTCCCATTACAGTGAACATGCAACTTGCTAATCCATTTGCAACTGTATCGGTTGGAGAAAAAGCTTCTCCTTTTCCGTTATTATCAAGTGGAGCATCTGAAATTATTTCTGAACCAGAAGATAAATGAATTGATGATGTTCTTAAATCTCCTAAATAGGTAACCTTTGATGTAGCCATTATTTTGCTTCTTCTATTGTTAAATCGTCTGTATATTGTAAAATATACAATCCTGTATTGTAATTTCCTTCTTCAATTTTTCTATAACTGAATTTACTTTCTAATTGTTCTGAAGATAATTCCACTGTAGAATTTACAAACCCTCCTTCTTGATACATTCTTAAAACAGTATCTAAAGTAACATCAAAACCACGAGTAGCAAATTGATTTGGATTTATATTATTGACCTTTTTAAATTTTTCTTGAAACGATTTATAATAACCATTATCAGTAGATTTTGTAACTGATGGAAATAGCATTTTTAAATCGGTAAGTGTTTTAATAGGTATATCTTCAAAATCTAAAGCTTCATATAATTCAAATACTACTAATTGTATATCAAATTTAGGTAATAATTTTTTTAATATGGATGTGGCGTTTAAAACCATCCCTCTGTTTTCTGTATCTAGAATAACAAAGTTTTTTCTAGTAGGATCTAATAAAGTAGATATACTTTCAGCAGTAACTCCTCCTTTTTCTCCTAAGGGTACAACTTTTAAATCAGGAAACTGTGCTAAAAGTGTTTCTTTGTTACTAACTTTTTTACTGCTAAATATGGCTAATACATTTCCGTTATTTTTTTTAAAATAATTAAATAACATTTCTCTTTGTAATATTTCAGATGGCATGGCATAATAAACATTTTGAAAAGGTTTACCATTTCTATTTGACAAAGGAGAAACAATTGGAATATTGTACTTTTCTAATATTTTAGAAGCTTGTTCAACTTGATTATCCATAAATGGCCCAATGATAGCATCCACGTTTGAAAAATCATTTTTAGCAATTATTGATGGAATTGAATTTGTACTTTTAATTGATTCACTGTCATAAATTTTTACTTTAACAGGATATCCTAGTTTTTTTACTGAATCAATAGCTATTAATGCTCCTGCATAAAAATCTAAGGTCATGTTTAAAAAACGATCATTTTTAAGGTATTCTCCTTTTGTCTTTGTTGTATCAGATTCAATTAAAGGTATATTAAAAGGAAGAAACATGACCAATGTTTTTTCTTCTCGTGTATTTTTAGCAGGAACTAGTTTTAATTTATCAATCTTATCTACATTTACTTCTAATGTGTTATTTGGAATATTTATAACCAAACCTTCTTTAAAACCTTCTTTTAATTCTGGATTAAGCTTTAAAATTTCCATTTGGGAAACATTAAACTTTTTAGAAACACCATATAATGTTTCTTTGTTTAAAATTGTATACTGTTGATATTCAGAATTATTTCTGTTTTCTTTAAGGTTTGATACTATAATTTCTAGACCTTCAGGAAAACTCTCCTTAATTTCAGGATTTAAAGCTTCTAATTCATCAATTGTTAGTCCAAACCTTTTAGCTACACTAAACTTGGTGTCTTTTGGTTGAATAGTATATCTTTTAACTTCAACGTTGCCTTTTTTTTCTTCTTTTTTCTCTTCAAAAACCGGATTTTTAACTATTAGCACTTGTCCTTCTTGAAGCCCATCTCTTACAATAAAAGGATTCCATTTTTCTAATTCTTCAATAGTTATGTCAAACTTTTTTGATAAACTGTATTTAGTATCCTTAGCTATAACAATATAAGAGTTAATTTCTTTTTCCTCTTCAAGTTTTTCTCTAATCTTTCTTTCTTTACGAGTTTCTTTCTCTTCTCCTTTAGATTCAATCGTATTAATTATTAAAATATCATTTTCCTTGATTCCGTTTTTCGCTTCAGGATTTAATGTATAAATATCATAAGGAGTAACTCTATATTTTTTTGCAATTTGGGTTACATTCTCTCCAGCAATTACAGTATGCTTAACATAGTTCTTTTGAGGTTGAGCTACTATTTTTATAGAAGAAATTAAAAATATAATTAATAAAAACTTTGATATTTGATTCATAAAATTGTAATTAACTCTAAAAAATTATTTTTTCAATCGAATTGAAATCTCTTGGCCTGATTGTAAACCTTTTTTTAACACGTCTTCATTCTGCTCTTGAATTTCTTGAACTGATACATTATATTTCTTTGAAATACTATATAATGTTTCTTTTGGTTCTACATAATGCTTAATTATACTATAATCATTTGCATCAGTAATAGTAGGATTTGAAAGATTGTTGTTTGTTTCTGTAGCAGTAGTGTCATTTACTATTAACAAAAGTTCTTGACCAGCTTTTAAACCATTCTTTAATAAATTTGAATTTTGCTTTTGAATAGTTTCAACGGAAATATTGTATTTTCTTGAAATACTATATAATGTTTCTCCTTGTATAACTTTATGTGTTATTTCAGTTTTCGTTAAGCTTTCATCATCATTTTTTTTAGAAGAAATAGACGAAGTAATTTGATCTTGCTCTTTGCTTATAAATAGTTTATCTGAAACAAGTATTTTTAATGTTTGTCCTACTTGAAGTCCTTTCTTTAATGTTTTTTCATTTTCTTTTTGAATATCATCTATTGAAATTCCATATCTTTTTGATAAACTTGTTAATGTTTCTCCTTGCTTTACTAAATGTTCTATAAAAGAATCTTTATTTGAAAAACTTAGTTTTTCTATAGATTCTCTTCTTCCGTGTTCTTTTTCTTCTTCAGATAAATTTTCTGCAATTACTTCATCTTCTTTTTCTACTAAAGCTTGTTCTTCTCTAAGTTTTATGCGTTCTAATGCGGCTATTCTTTCTTTCTCTTTTCTTTCATTTCGCTCTGCTATAATCTCTTTACTTTTGATTGGTTGAGGAATATTTAAAATCATTCCTGGACTAATTCCATCAATAGCTTCTTTATTTAATTTATATATTTCTGTAGGAACAACTAAATATTTTTTTGAAATCATCAGTATAGTTTCCCCAAGAGCTACTTTGTGAGTAATTATTTCAACATCCTCAGTTTGTGATAACATAGTACTTTGTATCATCAAAAAGAAAATAACCCATAAAACACTATTTTTCATAACTTAAGATTTGGATTAAATTTTAATTATAATCAAAAAATTAAAAAGAATTATTCCCACTCTATCGTCGCAGGCGGTTTTGAGCTTATATCATATACTACCCTATTAACACCTTTGACTTTATTTATTATCTCATTTGAAATTTTCATCAAAAATTCATACGGTAAATGAACCCAATCCGCTGTCATTCCATCAGTTGATTCAACTGCTCTTAAAGCAACAACTTTTTCATACGTACGTTCATCTCCCATTACTCCCACACTATTAACTGGTAATAAAATAGCTCCAGCTTGCCAAACTTTATCGTATAGTCCGCTTTCTTTTAATCCATTGATAAAAATGGCATCAACTTCTTGTAATATATCAACTTTTTCTTGTGTAATGTCTCCTAAAATCCGAATAGCTAATCCTGGTCCAGGAAAAGGATGTCTTCCTAATAATTCTGCGTCTATTCCTAAGGTTTTTCCCACACGTCTTACTTCGTCTTTAAACAACATACGTAAAGGTTCCACAACTTTTAATTTCATAAAATCAGGTAAACCACCAACATTATGATGTGATTTAATAGTAGCTGAAGGACCATTCACTGATATAGATTCAATTACATCAGGATATATAGTACCTTGTGCTAACCATTTAACATCGGTAAGTTGATGCGCCTCATCATCAAAAACTTCAATAAAAGCCTTACCTATTGCCTTTCTCTTTGCTTCTGGTTCATCTATACCCGCTAAGGCACTCAAAAAGCGTGCCGAAGCATCAACTCCTTTAACATTTAAACCCATACCTTTGTACTGATTTAAAACGTTAACATACTCATTTTTACGCAATAAGCCATTGTTTACAAATATACAATATAAATTTTTACCTATAGCTTTATTTAATAAAACAGCTGCTACTGTAGAATCTACTCCACCCGATAAACCTAAAACAACTTTATCATCCTGAATTTTATCTTTTAATTCCGTTATAATCTCTTCAACAAATGCATTTGGTGTAAACGTTTGTGGTACTTCTGCAATCTTTACCAAGAAATTTTCTAACATTTGTTTCCCATCTGTAGAATGATAAACTTCTGGATGATACTGAATTGCATAAGTAGTTTCTCCTTCAATTTTATATGCAGCATTTTCCACATCTTTTGTACTAGCTATTCTAATGGCATTTGTAGGTAAGCTTTTAATAGTATCAGAATGACTCATCCATACTTGGCTGTCTTTACTGATATTATCAAAGAAAGGCTCATTTTCTTTAATATAAGATAAATTTGCTCTACCATATTCTCTAATATTAGAAGGAGCTACTTCTCCTCCAGAAAAATGAGCTAAGTATTGTGCTCCATAACAAACTGCTAATAGAGGTTTCTTTCCTCTAATTTCAGATAAATCAGGATGTGGTGCATCTTCTGCTCTTACAGAATATGGGCTTCCTGATAATATTACGGCTTTAAAAATTGACAAATCCTTTGGTGGATTGTTGTATGGATATATTTCGCAAAATATATTAAGTTCACGAACACGTCTAGCTATTAGCTGTGTATATTGTGAACCAAAATCTAAAATAAGTACGTTGTGTTGCATTGGGCAAAATTAATTCTTTATTTGGGTTTTAAAAATTAGTTCTTAAAAATATTTAAGTTAAAACCATTTTTTCCTTTTAAAATAATATATCATCGATAAAACGATTAAAAACATCAATCCAAGTATAATATAATAACCATATTTCCAATGTAACTCGGGTAAATTATTAAAATTCATTCCATATATACCTGCAATAAATGTCAGTGGCATAAATATAGAAGAAATAACCGTTAATATTTTCATGACTTCATTCATTCGATGGCTTTGAGCTGTATAAAAAAAGTTACTAGCGCTATCTAATGAATTTACATCATATTCAATTTGTTCTAAAAGTTCTAATGTTTTTTGATGTAAACGACCAAAGAAAACAAAATTAGGAGCATCTATACAGTTAAGTTCATCGTCTTCTTTAATTGTTTTTATAGTATATAAAACATCTCTTAAAGGCGTAACTGATCGCTTTAATAAATGAAAAATCTCTCTAGTTCTTTCTATATCTTGCATCACATTAGGATTATCTGACGTTTTAGATAAGACCAATAATGTTTCAATCATAGATTCTTTTTCATCAATAGTTATATAAAAGTTCTCTATAATGGCATCCATCAATAGGTATAATAAATAATCTACTTTCTTTTTTCTAACTATACCTGCATTAGTTCTTATTCTTTCTCTAATGTGTGTGAAAAAATCTCCTCTTTTTTCTTGAAACGATATAATTAAACCGTCTTGCAATAAAAAGCTAATTTGCTCTATTGATATTAAATTTAAATCTTCACTTGGCAAAATTGATTTTATACTAAAAAACAAGGTATCATCTAGTTCATCTAAACTTGTGCCTCTAGAAATATTTACTATATCTGATACTATTAAACTATTAAGTTCTAATTTTTCAGTTAAGTCTTTAATCAAATCTACGTTTGTTAATCCATGAAGATTGAGCCAATTGCTTTTTTGTGGATCTTTAATTTTTATAAAATCTTCAAGAGAAATATTTTGATATTCCGAAACATCTGATTCATTATAAACAAAGAGCTGCATTTCTGTCTCTCTATCAGTATAAATTCCAGTATATTCAACCTTCAAAGGTTGAACTTTTCGACCTTTCTTATATTTTATTTTTCTCAAAGTTTAATTTTTACACTTCAAAGATAGGAGTTTTTAAAAATCAAGTTTAATTTTACAAAAATTATTACAAACAATGAAAACACTTTTTATCAACATAAAAGAACTAATTCAAACCAGAGAAACGTCAATAGATAAAGTTTCTGGTGCTGAAATGAATGTTTTGCCTAAAATTGAAAATGCTTTTTTACTTGTTGAGAACAATTTAATTGTCAATTTCGGACCAATGAGTGAATGTCCTAAAAATGATGCTACAACCATTGATGTAAAAGGAAAAATCATACTGCCAACATGGGTTGATAGTCATACCCATATTGTTTATGCTGGAAATCGTGTACAAGAATTTGTGGATCGAATTAATGGTTTGTCTTATGAAGAAATAGCCAATCGGGGTGGTGGAATTTTAAACTCAGCGAAGAAACTTAATGAGACTTCAGAAGAGGAAATTTATATGCAATCCAAACTTCGTTTAGAAGAAATCATGCAACAAGGAACTGGTGCCGTTGAAATAAAATCAGGATACGGATTAACCGTTGAAGGTGAATTAAAAATGCTAAGAGTTATTAAGCGCTTAAAAGAAAACTATCCTATTGAAATTAAGGCAACTTTTCTTGGTGCTCATGCTTTCCCTTCTGAATATAAAGAAAATCATACGGCTTATATTGATTTAATTATTAATAAAATACTTCCAAAAATTGCCTCTGAAAAATTGGCTGATTATATTGATGCCTTTTTAGAAACAGGGTATTTTTCTGTAGATGAAACTATTAAAATTATGGAAGCTGGAAAGAATTATGGATTGCAAGCTAAAATTCATGTAAATCAATTTACGTCTATTGGTGGTATACAAGCTTGTGTTAAACATAATGCTCTTTCGGTTGATCACTTAGAAATTGTAACTGATGAAGATATTAAGGTTTTAAAAAACAGCAACACTATGCCTGTAGCTTTACCTAGTTGTTCTTATTTTATTTCAATTCCATATACTCCAGCTAGAAAAATGATCGATGCTGGATTGCCTTTAGCTATTGCAACTGATTTTAATCCTGGAACCACTCCATCAGGGAATATGAATTTTGTTGTAGCTGCCGCTTGTATTAAAATGAAAATGACTCCAGAGGAAGCTATAAATGCTGCTACTATTAATGGTGCTTATGCAATGGGCATTTCAAATACACATGGAAGTATTACCAAGGGGAAACGCGCCAATATTATAATCACTAAACCTTTAACTTCTTATTATCAATTGCCTTATGAGTTTACTAGTAATTTAATTGATAAAGTGATGATTGAAGGACAATTTATTTAATAAAAAAGGCATCGTATTTTAAACGATGCCTTTTTTATTATGTCCCTATTTTTATTATCTCAAATCAAAAGTAGAGTTAGCAACTAATTCTCCTTTATTAAAGATATTTATATAGTATTTTCCTTTTGCAAAATCTTTTCCTGATAATTCTTCATATACATCAACCGTATTATTTTCAAATTTTACTTTAGAAATAAAACTATAAGTTAATACCTTATCATTAAAAGTAACTGTTTTTTTATCTCCTAAAACATTATTACCTGCATCAATTACTTGCACATAATATTCTCTTTCACCTGATTTAGCTAAAGAATTTTCTGCAATAGTGAAACTTATTTTTAATTTATCAGCTCTGCTAGCTTTATCTGTTTCAATTTGTTTACCTGAACTTCTCTCTTTAACAGCAATGGTTTTTAAATTAATGATTACTAATTTTTGACCTCTTTCAACTGTTTGTGATAATTTTTCATTTTGATTCAACAATGTATCATTGAATTTTTTAGACTCTTGCAATACAGCTGATGTGCTATCTAAATTTTTAACTAGAGCTAAATTTTCTTCTTTTAATTTTGAGTTTTCAGCAACTAAACTATCCATTTCTCTTTTTAAACGGATATAATCATCTTTATAATGAGCAACGGCTTCCCCTTTTTTAACTCTTACAATTAAGGCATCTATTTTTGCTTTTTCAGCTTCAAGCTCTTCTTTTAATGAAGTATTACTTGCAATTTCTTCATCATATTTAGCTTTCATTTGCTCTAAATCGTTTAATACTAATTCTTTTTCAGATAGTATTTTTTCATATTGAGTATCTTTATTTTCGATTTCAGTTTTATTGTCTGAACTCATTTTAAACATATAAGCTATACTTGCTAATAATAGTAATGATAGTATTAATATTATTGCCTTTAATTTTGAATTGTTTTGGTTCGTTTCCATGTTAAATAATATGATTTTTAATTACAAATATACATTCTTTAGATTTAATAACGAAAATAGTTAAGATTATAGTATTTTTGAAATCTAGATTTTAACACTTTTATGGAAAAATTAATACAGTTTAACATTAGCGATTTAGCCGAATACACTAACCACAGAAGTGGTGAAGTAAAATTAGGAGAGCGAATTATTACAATTCCAAAAGATGAAAACATTTTAGATTTCATCTCAAAATCAGAGGCTCCTTTTGTATTATTTGGCATTCCTGAAGATATTGGAGTTAGAGCTAACTTTGGGAGACCTGGAACGTCTTCTGCATATATAAATGCTTTAAAAAGTTTGGTTAATATGCAGCATAATAAATTTTGTAAGGGCAATAAATTAATTTTACTTGGCCACTTAAATTTGGATAATGAAATGGAAGAAGCTGCGTCTTTAAACTTAAACGATTTAGAAGAAAGAAAAAAGCTTTTCAAATTGGTTGAAAAAATTGATAAAGAAGTCTCTCATATTGTAAGCTCAATTGTTAAACTAGGAAAAATTCCTATTATAATTGGAGGTGGACATAACAATGCTTATGGAAATATAAAAGGTTTAGCCTTAGGAAAAGGAAAAATGGTCAATGCTATTAATTTTGATGCTCATACCGATTTTAGAATTATGGAAGGAAGACATTCTGGAAATGGTTTCACTTATGCTTTTGAGGAACATTTTTTGAAAAAATATTTTGTTTTTGGCTTACATGAAAGTTATGTTTCTAAAAGTGTTTTTAATACCATAAAATCTATTCCTGATGCTGTAAATTACAATACTTATGAAGAAATAGAAGTTAGAAAGGAAAAAGATTTTGATGGGGAACTTAATAACGCCTTATCTTACATTAAAAATGATCCTTTTGGTATTGAGCTTGACTTAGATGCTATTCCGGGTGTATATTCTAGTGCAATGACTAGCTCTGGATTTGGAGTTGATAAAGCACGTCAATATGTTCATTTTTTTGGAAAACATAGAAATGCAGCTTACTTACATATCTGTGAAGGTGCTCCAGATTTAGATCATACAAATAATAACCATTTAACTGGAAAATTAATAGCATATTTGATTACCGATTTTATAAAAAGTAAGGTTTTATAATTTTACAGCCCCCTTTTATTTATTCTAAAAATTTAAAAAGACAAACTCTATTTTCTTTTGATTACCTTTGGGCAAAATTTTAGCAATGACTTTTAAAGAATTACAATTAATTCCTAATATACAACAAGCTCTACAGGAGGAAGGATATGAAAAACCTACCCCTATACAAGAGCAAGCAATTCCTTCTGTTTTAGAAGGATTAGATCTAGTGGCGTGTGCACAAACAGGAACTGGAAAAACAGGCGCTTTTGCTATACCTATCATCAATTTAATTCATAGAATTGTTGGCTCTAATAAAAAGACAAAACTTATTAGAACTCTTGTAGTTACTCCAACTAGAGAGTTGGCTATTCAAATTGAAGAAAGCTTTAACGCTTATGCAAAATATACCAATATAAAGTCTTTAGTTATTTTTGGTGGTGTAAGTCAAGTTTCTCAAGTAGATCAACTAAAAAAAGGTGTTGATGTTTTAGTAGCTACACCTGGTAGATTATTAGATTTATATAAGCAAGGATTTATCAATTTAGACCATATGCATCATTTAGTTTTAGATGAAGCAGATCAAATGCTAGATATGGGATTTATTAATGATGTTAAAAAAATTATCAAATTAACTCCTTCAAACCGTCAAACGTTATTGTTTTCTGCAACTATGCCTGTTGCAATTAGAGAATTAGCGGATTCTTTCTTAACGAAACCTAAGTATATTTCTGTTGACCCTATTTCAAGTACCGCTGAAAAAGTAGCACAAAAAGTATATTTTGTAGATAAAGGTGACAAAAGAAAATTATTATACCATTTGATGCGTAATGATGGTTTAAAAAACATATTAGTTTTTACTAGAACCAAACATGGAGCAGATAATGTTGTTAAAGCATTAGCAAAAAATGGTATTGAGGCTGCTGCTATTCATGGAAACAAATCTCAAAATGCCAGACAACGTGCTTTAGAAGGATTTAAAAATCAAGAAATAGCGGTTTTAGTTGCTACTGATATTGCTGCTCGTGGGATTGATATTGACAATTTACCATATGTTATCAATTTTGATATTCCTAATATTTCTGAAACTTATGTACACCGTATTGGACGTACTGGAAGAGCTGGAAATAGTGGCTTAGCCATTTCTTTTTGTGATCCTTCAGAAAAGGTTTATTTAAAAGATATTGAAAAATTAATTAGGCTAAAAATTAAAGTTATTACTGATCATCCTTATGTTTTACCTGATGGAGCAGCAACTCCAGAAGAATCTTCTGAGAAAAAACCTGATTTGAGAAATAAAAAAAAGGAAAGCAAAGGTAATTCTAGAAAATCTGAAGCTTCTAAAAAGAATAAAAAACGCTGGTATTAATTTCTTTTATATTTTTCTATCTTTTAGAAAAGAGAAATTGGAATTTATAACTAGGAATCTATTTATTTAATAGGGTATGAATCAAAATGACTAAATCATTTTCATCAAATGGCTTAACTATAACTTCGTCAATCTCTGATTGGGTAATTTTATTTTTTATTTCATTCATATCAGTTGCAGTCAAAGCTATTATCGGAATATTGCGATTAATTTTTTTAATTAAAATTGCGGTTTCAAAACCATTTATTCCTGGCATATTGATATCCATTAAAACGATGTCATACTTGCTATTTTTAATTTCTTCTATAGCATCATAGCCATTTTCTACTACTTTACTTTTAAAGCTATTTTTTTCAAGTATTTTATTAGTAACTAATTGGTTAATTTTATTGTCCTCAACGACAAGTACATTAATTTTTTTGTTCTTGTTTTTGGCTTTTTTACTAGATGTTTCTAATTTTTTTGTATCATTTACTAAATCAAATTTTATGTCTAAAGTAATTTTAGTTCCTTTATTTTCTTCACTTTCAAGTATAATTTCCCCATTTAGGATATCTACTAAACTTTTCACTATAAATAAACCTAATCCCGTACCCTGATAATCTGTTTGTTTTCTATTTAACTGAATAAATTTATTAAAAATTATTTTTTGTTCTTTTTTACTAATTCCAATTCCATTATCTTCAAAAATAACTTTGACTCTTATTTCTTTATCTGTTTTCCCTTCAATCTGCAAATCAATTTTTACCCATCCGCCATTAGTAAACTTCAATGCATTGGTAAGCAAGTTCATTACAATTTGTAGAAATTTAGTTTTATCTCCATAAACGAATTTTGGAAAGTCTTTCTGAAGATTTAATTCAATTTTATTGTTGTTTTGTTTTGCTAAATATTGAAGAGAATTTATAACCTTTTTAAAAACTTGTACTACTGAGAATTTGTTTTTTTCTACTATCAAATTTTTGCTCTCGAGTTTATTTGTCTGCAATACATCATTAATTAGCATTAATAAATAATTTGCTGAAAAACTTAATGATTTAATTTTTTGATTGCTTTTAAATTCTTTATTTTCCTCAACTAACAAATCAATTAAGCCGATAATTCCATATAATGGTGTTCGTATTTCATGTGTAACTGTTGAGACAAATTGACTTTTAATACTAGCATTTTCTTCTGCTTTTATTTTTGCTAATTCTAATTTTGAATTTTGAATTTCAAGTTTTGTATTAAGGTCTTTACGAATTTTTTGATTTTTAAATAACAGTAAAAATAAGATACCTATAATTAAATAGAGTGAAAACAATAAAATATTAATTGTTTTAGTGATACTAAGACTTTTTAGATAAGATTTATTTTCTTCTTCTATTCGATCTATTTCTCTTTTATATTCGTCTAATTCAATTGAAGTTTGTGTGTCTTTTATAGTTGATAATTTTTCTTCGCTGTTTATATTATCTTTTATTTTTTGACCTTCACTTAAATAATAATAGGCCTTTTCATAATTTTTCTTTTTAGAATAGAATTTAGAGAAATCAATGTAAAATTCTGCAATATGACTATCTATTAGTTCACTTTTATTGTTTTTTGCTATCTCTACAGCTTTTAAATAATATTTTTCGGTAAGTTCATCATTATTTAGATTATTATAATACTCTCCTAAAAGTGAATTGTAAGACATTTTTGCCTCCAATTCACCCTTTGTTAATACATAATTACTAACTTCATCTAAATAAACTTTACCAATATTAAATTTTTTATCTGTGAAATAAGCTAAGGCTATATTTTGTTTAATATAATTAATTTCAGATTCATCTTTTATACTGGTAGCATATTTCAACGCTTTTTTATAATAGATAATACTTTTAACAACATCGATTTTATTGTAGGCATAAACATTAGCTAAATTATTATAAAGCCACTGTTTTACGGAATCATTTTGAGTTAATTCTGCATGCTTTAATCCTTTTTCAAAATATTCTATAGCTTTTTTTGTATCTGTATAATCATCAAAATTTAAACCTATTATATTATATGATTTTGCCATTAAGTCGTTATCTTCTAATTCAATAGAATAATGTAGAGCTCTCTTAGCGAGACTTAAAGACTTTTGATTTTCAAGACTATTAAAGTAACTTCCTGCTTCATTAAGCATAGTAATAACTTCCTTTCTAGTTTTTATGGATTGCCCATAAAAACTAGAGGAATTAAAAACAATAAGTAGGGTTAATATGTGTCTTGTTTTAAATAAAATAACTATAATTTATCTAATTAATTTTTTATATTTAATTCGAGTTGGTGTAACTTCTTTTCCTAATCTTTTGCGTTTATTTTCTTCATATTCAGAGAAACTTCCTTCAAAATAATATACTTCAGAATCTCCTTCAAATGCTAGAATATGAGTACAAACTCTATCTAAAAACCATCTATCATGCGAAATAATAACCGCACAACCAGCAAAATTCTCTAAGCCTTCTTCTAATGCTCTTAATGTATTAATATCTAAATCATTTGTAGGCTCATCTAAAAGTAAAACGTTACCTTCTTCCTTTAGTGTCATTGCTAAATGTAGTCTATTACGTTCTCCCCCAGAAAGTGTAGCTACTTTTTTGTTTTGTTCACTTCCCCCAAAGTTAAAACGAGAAAGATAAGCTCTTGAATTTACTTGTCTTCCACCCATCATAATCAATTCTTGACCATCGCAGAAGTTTTCCCAAATTGATTTTTCTGCATCTATGTTAGAATGTGATTGATCTACATAAGCTATTTTTACTGTATCTCCAATTTCAAATTTCCCAGAATCTGGCTCTTGTTCTTTCATTATCATTCTGAAAATAGTAGATTTACCAGCTCCATTTGGCCCAATAATCCCAACTATTCCTGCCTGTGGAAGTGTAAAATTCAAATTATCATATAATAATTTATCTCCAAATGCTTTGGCTACATTTTTTGCTTCAATAACATTTGTTCCTAAACGTGGGCCATTTGGAATATAGATTTCTAACTTTTCATCTAATTCTTTTTGATCTTCATTTAATAATTTATCATAATTCTGTAAACGGGCTTTTTGCTTGGTTTGTCTTCCTTTTGCCCCTTGACGAACCCAATCCAACTCACGTTCTAATGTTTTTCTACGTTTTGAAGCTGATTTTTCTTCTTGCTCCATACGTTTTGTTTTTTGATCCAACCAAGACGAATAATTTCCTTTCCAAGGAATACCTTCCCCTCTATCTAATTCTAAAATCCATCCAGCAACATTATCTAAGAAATATCTATCGTGCGTTACTGCAATTACTGTTCCTGCATATTGTTGTAAATGTTGTTCTAACCAAAGTACAGATTCTGCATCTAAATGATTCGTTGGTTCATCTAGTAACAATACGTCTGGTTGTTGTAATAATAATCTACATAAAGCTACACGACGCTTTTCTCCACCAGATAACACATTTATTGGCGTATCTCCATCTGGAGTTCTAAGAGCATCCATAGCCACTTCTAATTTATTGTCTATTTCCCAAGCTCCTGCAGCATCAATCTTATCTTGTAAATCAGCTTGTCTATCCATCAGTTTTTGCATTTTATCTGCATCTTCATAAACTTCTGGCAAACCAAATTCATCATTAATTTTATTAAACTCGTCAAGTAAGGCATAAATTTCTGCTGCTCCTTCTCTTACAATTTCAATAACTGTTTTACTTTCATCTAATTGTGGTTCTTGTTCTAAATATCCCACCTTATAACCTGGTGCAAAAACAACATCTCCTTGATAGTTTTTATCTAAACCTGCTATAATTTTCAATAGTGATGATTTTCCAGAACCATTTAGACCTAGAATACCAATTTTTGCTCCATAAAAGAAACTTAGATATATATCTTTTAATACTTGTTTGTTTGTGCTAGAGTAAATTTTATTTACTTTAGACATTGAAAATATTACTTTTTTATCGTCTGACATCTTATGTTTGTTGTTGATTATTTGTTGTTATTAGTCTGTTGTTTATAGCCAAAGATTAATGCTTATAATTTGAAAATATATTAAGTGATTGATCTATACTCTTCCTTTCAAGGCATTAAAAACCCATGCAATTGCAAAAAATCCAATTCCAACTGCTGCAAATCCCCAGCCAGCTATATCATCATATCGGTATATACCCAATCCAATAATAATTATTCCCATTAAAATCATAATAAAAGTAGCCCAAGCTAACACTGTGTTTTTATTCATTCCCATTTTATAATTTATTTATACATCTATCGTAACAAAGATACTACTTTCATGTTCAATTACAAGTTGAAAATTGAATTAGAAATATAACCTATTACTTGAAAATATGGATTAACATTTCTTTTAACAAATCACTTTGTGACAAGGCATTAGCACCTACTCCTTTACTTTTTACATCTATATCCCTCAATGTTGCTATAATGGCACTCACTTTCTTCATTGGATAATTTCTAAAAGCTGTGTCATAGTCCTTAACGAAATAAGGATTTATTTTTAAAACTTTAGCTAAATTACTTGGCGACTTATCTTTTGTTCCATGGTATTGCAACAATTGTAAAAAGAAACTAAAAACTAAACTTGTGGTAACAACAATTGGATTATCCTTAGGGTTTTGCGCAAAATAGTCTATAATTTTATAGGCTTTTAATTGATCTCTTTCTCCTATTGCTTTTCGTAGCTCAAAGTTATTGTAATCTTTACTTATTCCAATATTATCTTCAATATCTTTTGGTGAAATTGCATGCCCTTTTGGTAAAACAATTTTTAGTTTATCTAATTCATTACTAATTTTAGATAAATCTGTTCCTAAAAACTCAACTAACATTATAGCCGCTTTAGGTTCAATTGAATAGCCTTGCCCTGACAAAACTCTCTTTATCCAATCTCCTACTTGATTTTCATATAGCTTTTTACTTTCATACACAATTCCTGCTTTAGCAAGTATTTTTGTGATTTTTTTACGCTTATCTAATGTTTTATATTTATAGGCAAAGACTAAAACAGTTGAGGGCTGTGGGTTTTCAGCATAACTTTCAAGTTTATCTATTGTTCTTGATAATTCTTGAGCTTCTTTAACAATCACTACCTGACGCTCTGACATCATTGGAAAACGCTTCGCATTAGAAACTATTTCTTCTATAGAAGTGTCTCTTCCATACAAAACCATTTGATTAAACCCTTTTTCATCATCAGTAAGAACATTATCCTCTATATATTCTGTAAGCTTATCAATATAATATGGCTCTTCGCCCATTAAAAAGTATATAGGTTTTATATTTCCTGACTTTATATCTCTTGTAATTTGAATTACTTCTTCCAAAATATCTTAAATTGTTTTACTTGTTTATTTGTTGAATTGATTATAGATTTGTGGTATGCAACTTTTAAATTTTCCAACCTATTCTTTTCGTTTCAAAAATAGTGAAAATAAAATGTCTATTTTTGATGAAATAAGAAAAAAATTTATTCTTCTTACTCCAGAGGAATGGGTTCGTCAACATGTAATTCATTTTCTAATTTACGAAAAAAAATATCCAAAATCATACATAAACGTTGAAAAAATGGTCAAAGTAAATGGGATGAATAAACGCTATGACATTGTTGTTTTTAATAATGATGGTTCTATTTTTCTTTTAATTGAATGCAAAGCTCCAGAAATCACAATCGACCAAAAGGCTTTTGATCAAATTGCTCGATATAATATGATTTTAAATGCTACTTATTTAATGGTTACTAACGGACTAAATCATTACTTTTGCGAAATGGATTTTGAAAAAGAACAATACTCTTTTTTAAGCTATCTACCCGATTTTAATTTGATTAGATAGTATTTATTTGATAAAGAGTGTTATCCTGTATATAAAATATGGAGAAAAGAGATTATTTAGAAACCTTGATTGAACAAATGGGATTGTTTATCAAAAAGATGCTATCTGGTTTAATTAATGATATTGGAACTGAAAACGAAGATAAAACAATAAATACAATCGAAGAAAGCTTTTTAAGTGAGTTTAAAATTTCAATTGATGAATTAATAGCTCTTTCTGAGACTGATTTTAATGCCAAAATTACTGAAATAGGGCTAAAAGAAACTCATATTGAAAATTTATCTGAGCTTTTGTACCAAATGTCTCTATCTCATAAAAACAACGCTAATAAATCTAATCTATTAAATAAAAAAGCTCTTTTATTATTAGATTTGGCTGATTCTATAACCAACTCCTATTCTATTAATAGGATTAACAAAAAAAATAAAATTCTAAATTCTAAATTCTAAATTTGAAAATAGCGGTTGTCATATTAAATTGGAATGGAGCAAAGTTGTTGCAACAATTTTTGCCTTCAGTAATTCAGTATTCTGAAAACGCAACAATATATGTGGCTGATAATGACTCAACTGATGATTCCTTATCCATTTTAAAACAACATTTTCCAACTGTAAAAATTATTCAGAATAAAGAAAACTATGGATTTGCACGTGGTTATAATGAAGCACTTCAATTTGTAGATGAACCCTATTATGCATTAGTCAATTCTGATATAGAAGTTACTGAAAATTGGTTACATCCAATTATTGATTTATTTAATAACAATCCAAAAACGGCAATAATACAACCTAAAATATTAGACTTTAAAAAGAAAGCGTATTTTGAATATGCTGGTGCAGCTGGTGGTTTCATCGATAAATATGGTTTCCCTTTTTGTAGAGGTAGACTATTTGATACATTAGAGCAAGACAAAGGTCAATATGATGATGAAACTGAAATTTTTTGGGCTACTGGTGCTTGTTTTTTTATTAGAAAAGAAGTTTTTCATCAATTAAAAGGATTTGATGTTGACTTTTTTGCTCATCAAGAGGAAATAGATTTATGTTGGAGAGCATTTAACTTAGGTTTTAAGGTGATTTATACTCCAAAATCAAGAGTTTATCATGTAGGTGGAGCTACATTAAACTCATCAAATCCTAAAAAAACGTACTTAAACTTTAGGAATTCTTTATTTATGTTGTTGAAAAATCTTCCGAAAAACAAACTTATATCTAACTTATTAATTAGGATGATTTTAGATGGAATTGCTGGGCTTAAATTCCTATTACAGGGAAAATTTTTCCATTTTGTAGCAATTTTAAAAGCACATTTTTCGTTTTATAGACATAGTATAGCGTTTTATAATAAAAGGAGTTTTATTCAAAATGAGAACTATTATAAAGTAAATTCTATTGTTTATCTTTATTTTGTTAAAAAAAAGAAACAATTTTTAGAATTATTTTAACAATAATTTATCTGATATTCTTCTTTTGTATACCAATTTCTCTATACTTTTGTTTAAAAATAATCCTAATATGAAAAAAGCAATTTTATCTGTTTTAATTTTGTCTCTAACCCTTACTTCGTGTGTATCTAAGAAAAAGTTTGCTGCATTAGAAACAAAACAAAAAGAAACACAAGATTTATTAAATTCTGCAACTGTCAAGTTAAATAATTGTTTAACTGAGAAAAAAGCATTTGCTGATCAAATTGATTTCTTAAAGAAGAACAATTCTGACTTGATTAACAATGTAGGAAACTTAACGACATTAACAACTAAAGGGGCAACTAACCTTGAAAAATCATTAGAAAGTTTAAAAGAGAAAGATTTAAAAATCAATCGTTTACAAGATGCTTTAACTAAAAAGGACAGTGTTACCTTGGCTTTAGTAACAAGTTTAAAGAGAGAAGTTGGAATTGATGACCCAGACATTAAAATAAATGTAGAAAAAGGGGTAGTTTTTATTTCAATTGCTGATAATTTATTGTTTAAATCGGGAAGTTATGAGGTAAGTTCAGGTGCAAAAGATGTTTTAGCTAAAGTAGCTAAGGTTATTAATAGCAAGCCTGATTTTGAATGTATGGTTGAAGGACATACTGATAATGTGCCCATTAAAAATGCTATTTTATTAGACAATTGGGATTTATCAGTAAAAAGAGCAACTTCAATTGTTAGAGTATTGCAAAATGATTTAGGTGTTAATCCTAAGCAATTAATTCCAGCTGGTAGAAGTTCATACATCCCATTAGTAGAAAATGATTCTCCTACTAATCGTGCTAAAAATAGAAGAACTAAAATTATCATTTTACCTAAAATCGATCAATTTTATGATATGATTGAAAAAGAAATGAAAAGTTTAAGTAAAGAATAAGTTTTACTATTAAAATTTAAGATTTAAAAATCCTTGACGTAATGTTGAGGATTTTTTTTGTTTTATGAGTTATCTTGAAATAAAAGAATTCTACTTTTATCACGTGGTTTAATTCAATAGAAATATTAAGTAAAAACTAGAGCCATTAAATTATTCAATCCCATAATTAGAAGGTAACATATCTCCTACTTTTTTCTCAGATAGAGCTCCAGAAAAATATATTTTATCGTATTTTGAAAATAGTCCATACCTATCAATTATGAAATTATCTGTATAGAAAATAATTTTTGATTGTTCTCTTCTGTTATATAATAAGCTAAACTCTGCAACAAAGTCTTTGACTTTAAAATCTCTTACTTGTGGTTTTATAAAGACTTGTTTTACTCCTAGTGTATCTTTTATCATAAAATTTTCATCAGGAATATCTTGAAATTTTCCTTTAAACAAAAGAAAACTTTCTTTTCCCCATTTCTTATTTCCTATATTTCTAAAAAGTTCTAAAAAAGAGCCTTTGAATACTTTCTCTCTATTTTTTAACTTTCTTTTGCTATTATCTACCTCTACAAATCTAGATGTTCCAACATAAATACTAGAATACACATTACTTCTTTCAATGCTAAACACAGAGAATTTAGTTTCAAAAGTAGATAAATCAAAAAACACTTTATATCCTAAATAAGGATTATCAATAATCAATGGCTTATCTGCATAAGCTGTTAAAATAAATTTATCATTATCATAAGAGAAATATATTTCATCTTCATTATTAATTTTACATTTATTTCCCGCTGTTGTACTTCCAAGAAACTGATTTCTAAAAATGGCTAACATTTCTCTTCTTGTAAATTTATTATCTGTAAGAACAATTTCTTTTAAATTTTCTGTAGATTCTTTCAAGACAATTTTATAGCGTTTATCGAACTGTAAATTATTAAAATAGGCTTTATCAAAGCCAACATAGCTTATAACCAATGACGCACTTATTTGAGATGGAATGGTAATTTTAAATTCTCCATCACTATTTGTAGTTGTTCCATACGAAGAACCATCAAAATAAACTGTTGCTCCTGGTAAAGGTTCGTCTTTATCATCTACAACAATCCCAGTAATACTTTGAGAAAATGAAGCAGAAAAAACAAATAAAAATAGACCAATTAAAAAATTTCTCATAAAAAACACTATAAAATATCTAAACTTCCTTTTCCTTCTCTAATAACTTCTGGTTCATAACCCGATAAGTCTATAATGGTTGATGCTATATTATCACCATAACCACCATCTATTATTAAATCAACTCTATTTTGCCATTTTTCAAATATTAATTCAGGATCAGTTGAGTATTCAATAACCTCATCTTCATCATGAATTGATGTTGAAACAATAGGATTACCTAGCATAGCAACAATTTGTAAAGCAATATTATTATCGGGAACACGAATTCCTACGGTTTTCTTTTTTCTAAACTCTTTAGGTAAATCATTATTACCTGGTAAAATAAAGGTATAAGGCCCTGGTAATGCCCTTTTAAGAATTTTAAATGTTGCTGTGTCAATCTGTTTTACATAGTCAGAAATATGGCTTAAATCGTTACATATAAATGAAAAATTAGCTTTTTCTAGCTTTATCCCTTTTATTTTTGCAATACGTTCTAATGCTTTTGTATTAGTAATATCACAACCTAATCCATAAACGGTATCTGTTGGATAAATGATTAATCCTCCATTTCTCAAAACGTCAACTACTTTTTTTATAGCAGCTTCGCTAGGCTTGTCTTCATAGATTCTTATAAATTCTGACATTTTGTTGTATTTAGTATGCTATTATACATTTATAAAAAAAGACACGTTATTTTTACATTTCTTTTCCAAAGATAGGAATTCTTAAATAACTTATTTAGAGGTTTATAAAATGACCTACCCTAGTACTTGTAACTTAGCAAAACGAAGCAATAGTTTTTTAATTCCACCCACATCAAAACGGATTTCAGCTTTTTTGTCGCCTCCTACTCCTTCGATATTTAAAATTTCTCCTTTACCAAAACGTTCATGCATCACTATATTTCCAATAGTTAGGCTATTATCAAATAAATTAGCACTCGAACTTGAAGAATTTCCAGAAACGGGTTTTAATTTTCTAATATTAACATTACTAGGCTTTTCATCATAGCTTAAGTGTTTGGGTGGTGTTCCTGCTGTTGGTTTAGCTAATCGCAATTTAGATTTATCAATATCGCCAAATATATCAATATCCATCATAGGTTTATAACGATAGTTAGCGTTTTCATTTGGATTAAGGTATTCTATAAAAGAACTATCTATCTCTTCAATAAATCTTGATGGTTCACTATCAACAAGTTTTCCCCAACGGTATCTTGATTGTGCATAGGTTAAATAAGCTTGATGTTCAGCTCTAGTTAATGCAACATAAAACAAACGACGCTCTTCCTCTAATTCGCTACGGGTATTTAAACTCATAGCACTTGGAAATAAATCTTCTTCTAAACCTACAATAAATACATGTGGAAATTCTAGTCCTTTAGCTAAGTGAATGGTCATCAGGGCAACTCTATCATCATCACCTGTGTCTTTATCTAAATCTGTTGCTAGAGCTACATCTTCTAAAAACTCTGCTAGTGAACCTCTTGCTCCATCTACTTCTTTTTGTCCCTCAGTAAAATCTTTTATACCATTTAAAAGTTCTTCTATGTTCTCTATTCTTGCTATTCCTTCAGGTGTACCATCTTTTTTTAATTCTTGAACTAAACCTGTTTTTTTAGTTATATGATCTGTCAAATAAAAAGCATCTTGATTTTCACCAATTATCTGAAAACTTTTAATCATAGTAACAAAATCTTGTAACTTGGTCTTCGTTCCTGAATTTAGCTTTAAATCTATTTTATCAATATGTTCTAAAACTTCATAAATAGAGCGTTTATAATGGTTTGCTGCAACAGTTAATTTTTCTATAGTAGTATTACCAATCCCTCTTGCAGGATAATTTATTACACGAATTAAAGCTTCTTCATCTTTAGGATTAATAACTAATCGCAAATAAGCTAAAACGTCTTTTATTTCTTTTCTTTGATAAAATGATAGTCCTCCATATATTCTATAAGGTATATCTCGTTTACGCAATGCGTCTTCCATAGCACGAGATTGTGCATTGGTTCTATAAAGAATTGCAAACTGTCCGTTGTGCAATTGTTTATTCATTTTTTCATCAAAAATAGTAGATGCTACAAATCGCCCTTCTTCACTATCTGTTAGACTTCTATGAACTTTTATTTTCTCTCCAGGTTCATTTGATGTCCAAACAATTTTATCTAGTTTAGTTTTATTTTTATCAATAATATTATTTGCTGCTTCAACAATGTTTTTTGAAGAACGATAATTCTGTTCCAAACGATACATTTGCACATTATCATAATCTTTTTGAAAATTCAAAATATTATTGATATTAGCTCCTCTAAAGGCGTAAATACTTTGGGCATCATCACCTACCACACAAATGTTTTGAAAACGGTCTGATAGTGCTCTAACAATTAAATATTGTGAATGGTTTGTATCTTGGTACTCATCTACTAATATGTATCTAAATCTATCTTGATATTTAGCTAAAACTTCTGGAAAACGATTTAATAATTCGTTTGTTTTTAATAACAAATCATCAAAATCCATAGCACCACTTTTAAAGCATCTTTCCACGTAATTTTGATAGATATCCCCCATTCGTGGTTTTTTGCTCATGGCATCTGCTTCTTGCAATTCTTGGCTATTGAAATAAGCTTTTACTGTAATTAATGAATTTTTATAAGATGATATTCTACTTAAAACTTGTTTAGGCTTATATACATCTCTATCTAATTGCATTTCTTTTATGATAGCCGAAATTAATCGAACACTATCTTGGGTGTCATATATAGTAAAATTTGACGGATATCCTAATTTATCAGCTTCTGATCTAAGTATTCTGGCAAAGACTGAATGGAAGGTTCCCATCCATAAATTTTTAGCTTCACTATTTCCTACAATTTCTGCAATACGTTTTTTCATTTCACGTGCTGCTTTATTAGTAAAAGTTAAAGCTAATATATTAAACGCATCAACTCCTTGACTCATTAAATTGGCTATACGAATGGTCAAAACTCGTGTTTTACCTGAACCTGCTCCTGCGATAACTATCATAGGTCCGTCTTTTTGTAAAACGGGTGCTCGCTGTGCTTCGTTTAATTTATTGATATGGTCTTGAATCATAAAACTTATGTATTCTACAAAAATACGTGTTTCAAGTTTCAAGTGCAAGAACAAAAAATTAATTCGTTGTAAAAGCAAGAGCAAGTTCAAATTCAAAAGCAAGAATATAATTTGTTTAAGAATCAGCTTAATTTAAAGTTTGTTTTTGAACTTGCATTTTGCATATATATATATTTCCTTTGTATCACAAAATTTAAACTAATGGATACTTCAAAAATTATAGAATTAGCTTCATATACTTTACCTTCTTTAGTAACGGGTGGCGTTGCTTATTATTTATTTCATTCTTTTTTTAAAAATGAAGAAAACAGAAGACGTTATGAATTAATTAAAGTAAATCAAAAACAAGCGCTTCCTCTGCGATTACAAGCCTATGAGCGAATGGTTTTGTTCTTAGAGCGAATTCATCCCGCTCAATTAGTAATAAGAGTTGCTCCTCCTACGGAAGATAAAAATGATTATGCTACTCTTTTAATTCATGCTATTCAAACAGAGTTTGAACATAATTTGACCCAACAAATTTATCTAACTAATGAGAGTTGGGATATCGTAAATAAATCAAAGAACACAACTATTCAATTGATTAGAAATACTTCTTTAAAAATGGACATTGCTAATGCAAATCAGCTAAGAGAAGGCATTTTAAAAGAGTTAACAGAAATGGAAGCTCCAAGTAGCATTGCCATTAATTTTTTGAAAGAGGAATTAAAAAATATTTTATAAATAAAAAAGCCTTCAAAATTGAAGGCTTTTTTATTTCATTTTGGATTTAATAATTATTGTTTTACCAATGTCCATGTTAAACCTACATACCAATCAACACCTCTAACATAAGCATCTTCAAAAGTTAAGTCATTATTATCTGTAATAAATCCTTTAACTAATCCATCTTCAGAATTTAAAGAACTGATAGGGTTTCCTCCTTGGAATTGCCAATCTACAATACTTAGCTCACCACAAACGTCTGCAAATTCAAACCAATATATAGAAGCAAAATCTGGTAAATAAGAAGATCTATAAACATTAGGTGCTACTTTAGTAACATTTGCTGTTATTGCTCCTCTTTTATATGTCCCTTCTAAATGGGTTTCACAACCCACAAAAATAATTTTAATTGATTTATATTGTTCACCTACTACAACATCCTGATTACTACTAGTTAATTTTAAAACTAATTCTGTCTTTTCTGTAGGGTTTAATTGTCCTGTATTTATTAATAAAGGTAAAGCAGCAAATGTTCCTCCTGATGGAATAGTAATTTTATTAGATGATCCTACAAAATTAAACTCAACTCCTTCTGAAGCTGTAGAATTAACCAAGTCAACTTCATAACTCAACTCAATATCTGTATCAGAAGTTTTTCCATTTCCTAATCCAATATAATTTACCGCAAAACTTTTCTCTATTTGTCCAAGGTCTTCAAAATAAGCTATTGATTCAAAAGATTTTTCAAATCCTACAATTTTAGCTCCTTGTGAATAATCTTGTTCTGCATTAATATCATCTTCAGTACACGAAAATAGAAGCAACCCAGAAAATACAAATAATAATTTTTTCATAATTTTTTTTTATAGTTAATTTGATTATAAGATGTAAATATATAAAAAGGGTTGCGTAAAAAAATAAGAAATTATTCTTCTACGGGTATTTCTTGAGTATCAATATCTTTAGATTTAGCATAATCATATCCTATCTGCCACCATTGTTTCATTTTATCTTTATTGAAAATCAAAGAGTTAGTTGTTAAAACTGTTGGTGTATAATAAAAGTTAATTGTAGCTCCTTTAAATTTAGCTTCATACTTACCAATTTTTATATTCTGGTATTCTATTCTATCCATCATAAAAGAAAACAAGTTAGTCAATGCTGTAAAAGGGCTTCGGGCTGGCAATCTATTATACAAAGGGGTTTCTGTATGCAAAATTATAGCATCAACATGGGTTGCTCCACTCTTTATAGCTTCTTCAATAGGAATCATAGCTGCAAATCCTCCATCTGCATACTCACATCCTTCTTTTTTAACTAAAGACATAAATGGGATATAATTACAAGAAATCCATACCCAATCGCAAAAATCATCATACGAATAATCCTTAATGGATTTATATTCAACCGAATTTAAAGACAAATTAGAAACCGTAACAAATATATTTTTTGAGCTCTTCTTTAAGATTTCAAACTCTTCTTCTAAAAATACTTCTTTTATTAATTTTTTTAAATTTTTACTTTCTCCAAAGGTCTTTGAGCCTTTCATAAAATTGCGAAGCACATTAAAGTGATTGATTTCAATAATATCTTCGCCAAATTTTTTCTTAATTACAAATGGGCAATTACTAAAAATACTATTTTGATTTACAGAAGTATATACTTCTTTTATTTTTTCTACTTTCTCTAACGCTAAATGGGAAACTAACAAACTTCCAGTTGAAGTACCGAAATATAAATCGTATTCTTTTTTTAAATCTTCTATTAAATATTGAGCCACTCCTCCAGCAAACGCTCCTTTGCTTCCTCCTCCAGAAATTACTAATGCATTCATTTAACTAATTTTGATAAAGATATAAAATTCGAAATATTATTCATTTAAAAAATAATCTATTCTTTCTTGTTGTTTTAAATTGGCATTAAGCTTCGCTATTTCTAATTGCTTTCTAATCGCTGAAACTTTTAATAATTCTCTCATGTTATCTTTTGCAAATTTAACAGCTTGCCATTTATGGTGTTTAGATAAATCTATTAATGATAATAGTACTTGATTAGAAATAATTTTCATTTGTAATAATGTTTCAATTGCATTTTGCCTAACTGCCGCTTCATAAGGCAACTTTGTTAAGTTTTCTAATGCTAAAATAACTTCATTTCTGATGCTTAAATCTTCTCTATATGTAGCTAATTTTAAAGTCAAATGAGCCAATTTTAAATTGTAATTTAATCCTATCCAATCTTTTGAAAGAGAAACATATTTATCTCTTTCTTCTGGAAAATTGCTCCACAATCTATATAATGCAATCTCTCTAGTCTTATATGACTCATCATTCAATAAATTTTCAAATGGCACCTTAAATGTTATTGGAATTTCTGGTGTTGTTTCTATTAAGGTTTGTCTAACTTTTAAATCTGTGTTCTTTAAAACTTCTTCTATAAAAAATAGTTTTTCTTCAAAAGGAATATTCTCTAATTGGAATAAAATTTCTTGCTTAATTGGAAAATAAGCTGGTTTCTTAAAAATAGCTTGTAATTGTTCTTTCTTATTTTGATAAGGAGTTGAGGCTAAATCTTCTACTTTTATATACTCTTTTATAAAGTCACTTTTAGACAAATATTGCATGGCTTCATCCCAAAGAAAAACTGGAGATTCTAACCATTTTCTCCTAAATGTTGCTACATCATAATTACTCACTTTTTTAATTGCTGCTAAAAATTCATCTGTATTAACATTTTTGTACGCATATTTTTTTAAATAAGATTTAACTGCTTTTTTAAATTTCTCTTCACCAACATCAGTTCTTAGAACATGTAAAGCCCATGCTCCTTTCTTGTAAAACGTTAACGAACTTGCCTTTTCACTTAAAATTGGAATAGTATCATATTTAGAAGCTTCATTTAACGTTTTTGCCATTGTGTATAAATCATTATAAAAATAATCCTCTCCAAATACTTCTCTTTCGGCTAACATTGCGTAATAAGTAGCAAATCCTTCTTGTAACCAATGGTGTTTACTTTCTTTTGCTGTGATTAAATCTCCAAACCATTGATGTGCTAATTCATGCGCATTAACGTTCAAATATGTTTTATCATTAAAACCTATAGTATCAACCACAAAATCCTGAGAAAAAAGGGTTGATGTAGTATTTTCCATACCAGCATATAAAAAATCACGAATTGGAATTTGACGATAAATTTTCCAAGGATACTTCACTCCTATTTCTTCTTCAAAAAAATCAAATATTTGTTTGGAGTAACGATAAGTAGGCTCAAATTTTAAGGAATCATTTCTGTCCAAATAAAATTCCAAAGGGGTACCTGATTTTGAAAAAAGAGTTTGCTTTTTAAACTTTCCAATGGCAAGCATTACTAAGTAAGAAGACATTGGTTTTTGCATCTGAAACATTCTTATTTTTGTCTCTTTTGAATTATATTGTTTCCCATTAGACAATACTTCGTAATCTGAATCAAATAAAATTGAAAGATTGAAAATCACTTTTTCATTTACATCATCAAAACTAGGCAACCAATGACTTGTATATTTCCCTTGCCCTTGTGTCCAAATTTGCAAATCATCTCCTTCTCCATTAAAATAGAGTGTTTGCTTTGGTGTAGCATCATAATTAAACTCTAGCTTATTTGTTCCTTTTTGAAACCCATCAAACAATTCTAATGTTTTACCTGAATTCTTATATTTTACTATTCTATTATTAATTTTAACCTCATTAAATTTCATATTAATAGCATCAATCTTTATGGTATCAATATCTTTTTTTACTTCAAATTCATATTGGACTTCTCCTGAAATGGACTTATTCGTTTGATTGGGAATTACTAGAGCATTACAAGAAATAAAATCAACTTTTGCTGTTTGCTGAGCAAAGCCTATTAAGGGTAATAAAAAAATAAAAAGGTATTTCATAGTTAAATAAGATGTTGTTCCAAATTTACAAAGCTTAACCAAATAATTAAGTTAAATTAGTAAGTTTACATTTTAATTCTTTAAAAAATAATTTAAATTGAAGAAGAAAGCCCTTTTTAATTGGAGTAGCGGAAAAGATTCTGCTTTGTCCTTATATAAAATTTTACAAGATCCCACATTTGAAATTGTTTCCCTTTTAACCAGTGTAAGTGAAAAATTTGAACGCATTTCAATGCATGGTGTTCGTGTATCGCTTTTAGAAGCACAAGCTAAAAGTTTAGGATTGCCTTTGACTAAAATGATTATTCCAGAAATGCCATCTATGGAAGTTTATGAAAAAGTAATGGAAAATACTCTGTCTAAATTCAAGCAAGAAGGTGTTGAATATTCTATTTTTGGTGATATTTTTCTTGAAGACTTACGCAAATATAGAGAAGACAAGCTTGCATTAATGGGATTTAAAGGCGTATTCCCTTTATGGAAAGAAGATACAAAAGCACTTCTTGAAGAATTTTTATCACTAGGCTTCAAAACTATTGTAGTTTGCGTTAATGAAAAATATTTGGATAAAAGCTTTGTAGGAAGAATAATTGATGCTACTTTTATTTCTGATTTACCAGAAAATGTTGATGTTTGTGGTGAAAATGGAGAGTTTCACACGTTTACATTTGATGGTCCCATTTTTAAAAGCCCTATTCCTTTTGAAATTGGTGAAATCGTTTATAGAAAGTATGAACAGCCTAAAACAAGTTCTAAAACAGCTTGTGATACAGACAATACTGCATTTAATTATGGTTTTTGGTATTGTGATTTAGTTTAAGAATATGAAAAAAGATACTATTATTCAGTCAATATTACTCTTTTTAAAAGATATTGGCATAAATATTATTGAGCAGGAATTGCCAGATACTACTTTTTTACCTGGATTAGCATTATCTAACAAAGGTATATGTATTGATTTTACTAAGTTACTTTACCCTGGTGATATTTTACATGAAGCTGGACACCTTGCTGTAACACCTTCCACCGATAGAAAGCATATTGATACAACTGCAATGCCTAAAGATTGGCCTACACAAGGAGATGAAATTGGAGCCATGCTTTGGTCTTACGCCGCTTGTAAACATCTATCAATTCCTATAGAGGTTGTCTTTCATCCTAATGGTTATAAAGGCAATTCAGAATGGTTAATGAATAGTTATAAAGACAATACTTTCATTGGTTTACCTTATTTAGAATGGTGTGGATTGACGCTAAGTATTGAAAATGCAGAAAAACAAAATACAAAACCCTTTCCTCACATGATAAAATGGATAAGAGATTAATATGGAAAATCTAATACGTCATATAAAATTTCCACTATCGTTTGATGTCAAACGTTTACAGGATGATGTTCAAAAAATTTTAACTAAAAACTGGATTACTCATTATAACACCAATGATTATACTGGAGAATGGTCTTCGATTGCTTTATATGCTAAAGGTGGAAAATCTGAAAATATTAATGCTGTTTCCCTTGGAAATGAAGAAATCACATATACCGAAATAATAGCTTCTTGTGACTATTTTAAAGAAATAATTGATTCTTTTTTATTTGAAAAAACAACTGTTCGTTTATTAAGATTAGCTGCTGGAGCAGAAATTAAACCTCATGTAGACAATTGTTTAGGTTATGAAGATGGCTGTTTTAGAATTCATATTCCAGTAATTACAAACAATGATGTCTTTTTTATTTTAGATAATGAACGCTTACTTATGAAGGAAGGCGAATGTTGGTATATCGATGCAAACTTTACACATTCTGTTGCTAATAAGGGTAAAAAGGATAGAATCCATTTAGTGATTGATGGCATTAGAAATGATTGGACGGATAATCTTTTTTTTAAGGAAGCTACAGCAAATCAATTCATAAAACCTAAAGCTGTATTATCGGAACATGAAAAATTACTTGTAATAGAGCAATTAAAAACAATGAATACCGCCACAGCTAATCAACTAATTGAAAATTTAAAAAATTCTTAAAAGACAAAATAATTTTACTTAATTTAGTTTTGTTGTTCTTTTAATTTTTAAATTATAGAGTATCTTCGCTATGTTGAAAATTAATGCATGAATTTATTAGAAACTCCCATAGAATATTTAAAAGGTGTTGGTCCACAACGAGGTGATTTACTTCGCAAGGAACTCAATATACATAAATATGGAGATTTATTAAATCTATTTCCTAATCGGTATATTGATCGAACCCGTTATTTTAAAATAAATCAGCTGCAAAATACCAATTCTGAATTTCAAATTATTGGTAAAATCATCAATATTAAAACTGTTGAACAAAAAAGAGGGAAACGATTAGTAGCTACATTTATTGATGATACAGGAGAAATGGAATTGGTTTGGTTTCAAGGACATAAATGGATTAGAGAAAGCTTAAAAATTAACGAAATCTATGTCATCTTTGGAAAAGTAACCCAATTTGGCTCAACCTACAATATGGCACATCCTGAAATGGAATTGTTAGCCGAACATAAAGCCAATTTAAGATCTGCCATGCAAGCTGTATATCCAAGTACAGAAAAACTGATAAATAAAGGAATAACAAATAGAAGCATTACTAAATTAATGCAACAGTTATTTATAGAAACTCATGCTTTGTTTGCTGAAACTTTACCTGAATACCTCTTAGAAAATTTAAAATTAATTCCTAAAAATACAGCTTTATTCAATATCCATTTTCCAAAAAGTCAAGATTTATTAGCTAAAGCTCAATTTCGTTTAAAATTTGAAGAACTATTCTTCATTCAACTGCAACTCATTACTAAAAACTTAATTCGAAAACATAAAATAAAAGGGCATCCTTTTGAAAAAGTGGGAGAAAATTTCAATAACTTCTACAAAAATCATTTGCCTTTTGAACTCACTAATGCACAAAAAAAAGTCCTAAAAGAAATTAGGAATGATATGGGAAGTAATGCCCAAATGAACCGATTACTACAAGGAGATGTAGGTTCTGGAAAAACTATTGTAGCCCTAATGTGTATGCTAATTGCAAAAGATAATGGCTATCAAAGTTGCATAATGGCTCCTACAGAAATATTAGCTAACCAACATTTTAACGGATTAAAAGAACTTGCTAAAAACCTAGACATCAATATTCAAATACTAACAGGTTCAAGTAAAACTTCTGAAAGAAAAGTAATTCATGAAGCCCTTGAAAAGGGTACATTAGATATTCTAATTGGAACGCATGCCTTATTAGAAGATAAAGTGAAATTTCAAAATTTAGGATTAGCCATAATTGATGAACAGCATCGTTTTGGTGTAGAACAACGCAGTAAATTGTGGAAGAAAAATACAATTCCTCCTCATGTATTAGTAATGACGGCCACTCCTATTCCAAGAACATTAGCTATGAGTTTATATGGTGATTTAGATATTTCAGTCATTGATGAATTACCTGCAGGTAGAAAACCTATTCAAACCGTGCATCGGTATGATAACAATCGTTTAAAAGTATGGAAATTTATCAAAGATGAAATTGCTAAAGGAAGACAAATTTATATTGTTTATCCTCTAATTCAAGAATCTGAAAAAATGGATTATAAAGATTTAATGGATGGATATGAAAGTATTTCAAGGGATTTTCCATTACCTCAATATTCCATTTCTATTTTACATGGACAAATGAAACCTGCTGACAAAGAAGAAGAAATGCGTCGCTTTGCCGAAGGAAAAACAAATATAATGGTTGCCACTACTGTTATTGAAGTTGGAGTTAATGTTCCTAATGCTTCTGTAATGATAATTGAAAGTGCCGAGCGTTTTGGTTTATCTCAGTTGCATCAATTACGAGGTCGTGTAGGTCGTGGTGCCGAACAAAGCTATTGCATTTTAATGACAAGTCACAAATTAAGTGAAGATAGCAAAACTAGAATGGAAACGATGGTAAGAACGAATGACGGCTTTGAAATATCTGAAGTAGATTTAAAATTACGGGGACCAGGTGATATTATGGGCAAGCAACAAAGCGGTGTACTTAATCTCCAAATTGCTGATTTAGTAAAGGACAGAGATATTCTTCAAGTTGCCAGACATGAAGCTATTAAACTTTTAAAAGCTGATGCTCCTATGGAAAAACCAGAACACAAAAGACTTAGAGAAGTATTCATTGAAATAAGTAAAAAGAAAAATATTTGGAATTACATCAGTTAATTCTCCTTTCTTAAAAAAAAAAGCCCAATCCTAAAATTGAGCTTATCCAACTAATCATTATTTGATTGATCTATTCTATAAAGCGTTTAACTCTTTCAATAATTTTTCTGAATTTGCTTTCACGTTTGCTGGTGGGTTAAGTGTTAATGCTTTTTTAAGATTTTTAACTGCATTTTTCTTATCTCCTATTATTTTATATGCTTCTCCAAGACTATCATAACAATTAGCATTTTCAGGGTTATTAGCAACATTTAATTTGAAAAATTTTATAGCTCTCTCATTATCTTTGGCAGTAAGCATTTGATATCCTAAAGTATTTAATTGAGCAGTGTTAGCCATGCTTGAGGCTTCATCCATTAAAGTTGCATATTCTTTTGTTCTTCCTAATTTTCTTAAAATTTGTCCTTTAATAGCTAAATTATTATATGTTTTTTGGCTGAAGAATTGACCTGCAATAGCCTGATCAATCCATCCTAAAGCTTCATTTAAATCTCCTCCATTATTTAAAGCAAAAACAGCTGCTTGTTCCCATGCTTGGCGCTGAAACCCTGCTTGTCCTTTCAACTTACTTCTTATATCATTTAATACAATATTTGTAACATCAAAAGAAACGGTAAAAGGAAATGCCTTGGTCTCCCATAGTAAAGATGCCTTAGCAGAATCAGCTTTAACATCGCTAAATTCAAACGTTAATAATTCATGATGAGGAACTGTTGTTGTTGTTATATCTGTACGTAATGCATCGTTTTTCTCATCATAAAAGAAACTTCCCCACGCATTGGCATCATTTGATAAAATAAGAGTTGCCTCATTATTTGGTTTAACCTCTAAATGTAAACCATAAGTTCCTGCTTTAATAGGCTTCCCATCTACTTTAGCATCATGAGAGAAAGTAATGGTTGTATTTTCATTAGCTCCAGCACGCCAAGGCGCAGCAGTAGAAGTTCCAAAACCAAGATTATTCATACCATAAGGTACTAGGCTTCCCCATATTTCACGCCCATTTACACTTGGTCGAGAATACGAAATTGTAACATCTGAAATACCTATACGTTGCGAAACAGTAGCCCGTTGACTTCCTTGAGGAATATCTAATTGAGCTAATGCATTTAAACTAAAAGTTAACATCAGATACAAAAATAGTTTAGTAAAATTGTTTTTCATTTGATTGAATTTTATTGATTTGAATACTAATTTAAAAACAAAAAACAAATGCCTCTGTTATTATTATGTTAAAGAAAAGAACAAGAAGTTAATTAAGAATGATTTTAAAATAGCATTCATAAGCTAATCACTATCAAATAGATAACTAATAAAACTACTATATTCCTTAAAAGATTAAAAAATATTTATAAAAATAAGTACTGTAAGACACAAAAAAATAAGCGTTTGAAATTATATTTATTAAATTTACTCCATTCTAAATTCTACATATATATGGTTCAATATAACCCAAAAGACTGGATAACCTTTATTTTTCGATTTCATAAATCTGATACTTTTCGCCAATTAATTCCCATGATGATTACTATTGGTTTATACTCTTATACAGTGGCTTATTTAGAGATTGAATATTGGCAATTATCAGAGGAAAGTCACGTCAAAAACATTACTATTATGCATGGTATGCTAGGTTTTGTGATTTCCTTATTGTTAGTTTTTAGAACAAATACAGCTTATGATCGTTGGTGGGAAGGAAGAAAACACTGGGGAGCATTAGTAAACAACAGTAGAAATTTAGCAATTAAACTCGCTGTTATTTTGAAAGATGAAAATGACAAACTTTTTTTTAGAAAAGTTATTCCTGGTTATGCTTCCATTTTACAAAAACACTTATCTGATGATGAAACAGCAAAAATGCTTTTTGAAGGTTTAGATTTAGAAATTGACCATCATAAACACAGACCAAATCAAGTGGCTAAAATGATGTTTCAAAAAATACACGATTTGCATATTAGTGGTAAAATTTCTGGAGACCAACTAATCATTTTAAATAGTGAAATTCAATCTTTTACAGATATTTGTGGAGCCTGTGAACGAATTAAAAACACTCCTATACCCTATTCTTACAGTTCCTTTATTAAAAAATTTATTTTCTTTTATATCATGACTTTACCTTTTGGGTATGTTTTTAGTCTAGGCTATTATGTAATTCCTGTTGTGGTATTTACTTTCTATGTATTAGCTAGTTTAGAATTAATTGCTGAAGAAATTGAAGATCCTTTTGGAAACGATGCAAACGACTTACCAACAGTCAAAATAGCAGATAATATAAAGAAGCACGTAGAAGATATTATTTGATTTAAATAAGATTGCAGAAAGGCAATTTAAGAATTTTATAAAAACTTCTTTAAAATCCCAAACCACATAAAAATTTGAAATTTTAAACTATCTTTGCACCTTTAAAATTTGAATAGAAAATGCGTATTTCATACAATTGGTTAAAACAATTTATCAAAATCGACTGGGAATCAGAAGAAACCGCTTCATTATTAACCGATTTAGGTTTAGAAGTTGAAGGTGTTGATAAATTTGAAAGCTTAAAAGGTGGACTAGAAGGAATTGTTGTAGGACATGTACTGACTTGTGAAAAACATCCTGATGCTGATAAATTAAAAATTACAACTGTTGATTTAGGAGACGGAAATGCTCCTGTTCAAATTGTTTGTGGTGCTCCAAATGTTGCCGCTGGACAAAAAGTTCCTGTAGCAACCATTGGAACAAAATTATATGATAAAGACGGTAACGCTTTTGAAATTAAGAAAGGAAAAATTCGCGGACAAGAAAGCCACGGAATGATTTGTGCTGAAGATGAATTAGGTTTAGGTGAAAGCCATGACGGAATTTTAATCTTAAACGAAGATTTAAAACCTGGAACATTAGGAAAAAATGTTTTTAATATAGAAACAGATGAGATTTTTGAAATTGGATTAACACCTAACCGTGCTGACGCAATGAGCCATTGGGGTGTTGCTCGTGATTTACGTGCTGGTTTAATTCAAACCAATATCAGCCCTGAATTAATCACACCTTCTGTAAGTAGTTTTAAAGTAGATAAACGAACTTTAAAAATTGATATTGAAGTAGAAAACAAAGAATTAGTTCCTCGCTATTGTGGTGTTACTATTTCTGGAGTTAGTGTAAAACCTTCTCCTACTTGGTTACAAAATCGATTAAAAGCCATTGGATTAACTCCAAAAAATAATATTGTTGACGTTACTAATTATGTAATGCACGAATTAGGTCAACCTACACATGCTTTTGATGCTAATCAAATTAAAGGAAACAAAGTTATTGTAAAAACAGTTAAAGCAGGAACAAAATTCACAACCTTAGATGGTGTTGAACGTTCTCTTGATACTGAAGACGTAATGATTTGCAATGCTGAAACCCCTATGTGTATTGCCGGAGTATTTGGTGGTATAGAATCTGGAGTTTCAGAAAACACACAAAATATATTTTTAGAAAGCGCCTATTTCAATCCTGTATCGGTTCGTAAGACAGCTAAAAGACATGGCTTAAATACGGATGCTTCTTTCCGTTTTGAGAGAGGTATTGATCCTTCTATTACTGTATATGCATTAAAGCGTGCTGCTTTATTAATTCAAGAAGTTGCTGGTGGAGAAATTACTTCTGATATTGTGGATATTTATCCTAAGCGAATTGAAGATTTTAGTGTTTTCGTTTCTTTTGAAAAAGTAAACAAAATCATTGGCGAAGAATTGAACAAAGAGACCATTAAAACAATTTTAACTTCTTTGGAAATTAAAGTAAACAGCATTACTGAATCAGGTTTAGGATTAACTATTCCTTCTTATAGAGTTGATGTACAACGCGATATTGATGTAATCGAAGAAATTCTTCGTGTATATGGATATAATAGCATTGGGTTTAATGAAAAAATTAGTGCCACCATTGCTAATTCACCAAGAACGGAAGAATATAAGATACAGAATATTGTTTCTGACCAATTATGTTCACAAGGTTTTAATGAAATGATGGCTAATTCATTAACTAGTCCTGACTACATCAAATTATCCGAACAGCTAGATGCAAATGAAACGGTGACTATTATCAATCCATTAAGTACTGAACTTTCAGCAATGAGACAATCGTTGTTGTTCTCTGGATTAGAAGCCATATCATTTAACATCAATCGTAAAAAATCAAACTTACGTTTATTTGAATTTGGTAAAACCTATCATAAAGTTGAAAAAGGATACGATGAACGCAAACATTTGTGTTTATACCTTACTGGAAATAAAACAGCTGAAAACTGGAATATAACTCCTACAAAATCTGATTTCTTTTTAATGAAAGGATATATAATGGGATTATTAACACGCATTGGTTTAGACCAAAAAGTAAACTCATTACCCTTTGAAAATGATGTGTTTTCTGAAGGATTAGCCTTAGCAATTGGAAGAGAAATAATTGTTGAATTTGGAATTGTAAAGAAATCTATTTTAAAAGCATTTGACATCAAACAAGAAGTCGTTTATGCAGATGTCAATTGGGGAGCCATTCAAAAATACGTTTCTAATAAAATGAAACTGGTTGAAATTTCAAAATTCCCAGAAGTACGTAGAGATTTAGCTTTATTAGTAGACAAAAGCGTAACTTTTGATGCAATTTATAAGATTGCTAAACAAACCGAAAAAACACTTATTAAAGAAATAAGCCTGTTTGATGTGTATGAAGGTAATAATTTACCAGAAAACAAAAAATCGTATGCTGTGAGCTTTATAATGAACGATGAGAAGAAAACATTAGAAGAAAAGCAAATTGAAAAAGTAATGCAAAAACTACAAGCTAATTTTGAAAAAGAAATTGGTGCCACTTTAAGATAAGTAGTCTAGCAAATCGTTTATATAAAATCCAAAAGTTAATGCTTTTGGATTTTTTTATGCCTTTTATTTATACATTTGAAAGGGTAATTTAAAAATAAATTTATATTTCTATGAACATAGAAGAACAAATCAAAGAGTACATTACTAGTCAACCTGAGCCTAAGCAAAGTGAAATGCAAATATTGCACCGCAACATTCTGGAAATAATGTCAACTTGTAAATTATGGTTCTTAGATGGTAAAAACAGTGAAAACAAAACTGTTTCTAATCCTAATATAGGATATGGACTTCACACCATAAAATATGCTGATGGAAAAACTAGAGAATTTTATCAAATTGGTATGAGTGCTAACAAAACAGGAATCTCTGTATATATCCTTGGTATTGATGATAAAACTTACTTAGCCCAAACGTATGGAAAAGAAATAGGCAAGGCTAGTGTAAGCGGATACTGCATTAAGTTCAAAACACTGAAAGATATAAACATTGATGTACTCAAAGCTGCAATACAATATGGGTTTGAAATGCAGAATAAAAAAGGGTAACCACATGTAATAATTCAAAGACCTTTAGAGAATGAAAATAGTAAAATACCTATTTACCACAGCTTATAATACAAAAAACAAATAATCATGAAATCGAAAACCCTTTCCATAAGACCCTTCATTGGAGCTAAAAACTTCTCAGAATCTAGACGCTTTTATAGCGATTTAGGTTTTCAAGAAGTAGTTTTATCTAACAATTTATCTTTGTTTCAAACAGCAACTATTGCCTTTTATCTACAAGATGCTTATGTAAAAGACTGGATTGACAATACCATGATTTTCATTGAAGTTGAAGATTTAGATTCATGTTGGAATGAACTTATTGCTTTAGATATTAATTCAAAATACAAAGAAGCTAAACTTATTCCTATTCGCAACTTAGATTGGGGCAGGGAATGTTTTCTACATGATCCTTCAGGAATACTTTGGCATTTTGGCTCTTTTACAAAGATGTAAATGGTAATTCTATAACAATTCCTATAATTAATGTAAGTCGAAACGGTAAACCTTATGCTATCTTGCAACCAGTAATCATTAAAAACTTAAATTATGAGAAAAGTAACCTTAATTATAGCAAGTTTAGCTGTTTTAGCTTTTGTAAGCTGTAAAGATGAGCCAAAAGAAGAACCAACAACAATAGTAGTAGAACAACCTGCAACTGATACACCAACTACCGAAGAAAGTGACGGAACTTCTCTTAGTATTGATAAAGATGGTGTTGAATTTTCTACAAAAGACGGTGATAAAAAAACAGAAGTAGAAGTAAAAGACGAAGGTGGAACTGTTAAAGTTGAAAAATAAAACATTCAAAAAAAGCTAAAAAAACCGACAATCATGTCGGTTTTTTTTATTTAAAATCTTCTAAATTTACTTCCCAACTTTTATCTTTTCTATACCAAAGTTGACCGTTTTCTACCTCTAAAGGGCATTCAAAATTATTGGTATATAAACCTCCTGTTCCTAATCCTTGCGGTAATAAATTATGTAAAGTATAAGTAAATTGCGCAATAGCATTTAATCCAATATTACTCTCTAAAGCCGAAGTAATCCACCATTGAATTTGATACTTTTCGGCAATAGAAATCCATTCTAAAGTTCCTCTAAGTCCTCCTACTAAACTAGGCTTCAAAATGATATATTGTGGTTTAACTTTTTGCAATAAAGCTTCCTTTTCCGAAGGTAAAAATACACCTATCAATTCTTCGTCTAAAGCAATAGGCAAAGGAGTGTTTTTACATAGCTCTGACATACTGTCAGTATTGTTTTTTTGTATTGGCTGCTCAATACTATGTATCTTATAACCAGATAATTGTTTTAATTTATATAAAGCATTAGTGTAATCAAAAGAACCGTTAGCATCTACACGTATTTCAATGGTATTTTCATCGAAATGTTGTCTAATAAAACGCAATAAGCCTAACTCTTTTTCAAAATCAATGGCTCCAATTTTGAGTTTTATGCATGTAAATCCTTGCGCTAATTTTTCTTCTATTTGTTGCCTCATAAAAGCTTCCTCACCCATCCAAACTAAACCATTAATCAAGATACTTTTTTGCCCGTTTGTAAAGTCAGATTCAAACAGTTCAAATGGTGTTTTTGATGCTAAAGAAAGAAATGCTATTTCAACCCCAAATTGAATAGAAGGAAATTCCAAAAGTGAATTCCAAAGCTTGTCTTTTCCTAAATGGATATTTTGACAAACCCATTGTAATTTTTCTTCATAATCTGGTCGGTCATCAACAGATAGTGTTCTTAAAATTCCACACTCTCCTATTCCTGTTTTTCCATTTTCTTCTAAGATGATATACCAAGTTTCTTTCTCGGTTAAAATTCCTCGAGAAGTACCACTTGGCCTTTTGAAATTTAGGATATATTTCTTGTAAGTAGCTTTCATTAATTGACTAAAGTTCTATTGATTCACCAATCTCTAATAGCATTAAATCTTTTCCTTTTTCAAAAAATTTGCGTTTTGCTTCTTCATGGTTTATTTCAATATATCCAAAAGTATCATAGTGACACCCTAGTACTTTATCACATTCTACAAAATCAGAAGCTAATATTGCATCTTCAACATCCATAGTGAAATTACTTCCAATAGGTAAAATAGCTAAATCTAATTTTGTTCGCATTGGAATTAATTTCATATCCATTGTAAGTGCTGTATCTCCTGCTATATATATGTTTTTATGTTCTCCTTCAATTACAAATCCTCCTGGTTGACCACCATAAGTACCATCAGCAAAAGAGGAAGTATGAATTGCATTAACATACTTTACTATTCCAAATTCAAAATCCCAACTTCCTCCATGGTTCATTGGATGAAATTGTAACCCCTTATTTCCATAATAATTAGTAATTTCAAAATTTGATACAATAACAGCATCTGTTCGTTTTGCTATAACTTCAACATCTAAAGTATGATCTTGATGTGCGTGTGTAAGCAAAATATAATCTGCTTTAAGCAAATTAATATCGATATGTGAAGCTTTCTCGTTTCCTGTAATAAATGGATCCACTAAAATGTTTATATCATTAATTTGAATTCCTAAACAAGCGTGACCGTAAAATGTAATTTTCATAATTTAATAATTAGTGGTTAGTAAATAGTGACTAGTAGTTGAAAAATAGTAAGCCAATTGCAAAAAATAGACTCAATGCAAAAGTACTTAAAGCTACTTTCTTTAGTTCTGGATCAAAATCTTCGTATGAAGTTGCTTTTTGAACCGTTCTAACATGAAAAAATATTGGAATACTGATAATGATAATTGGAATTATAGTAGCTTCAATTAATACTGAAAAGACTAAAAATAATACCAAAGCTGTGACTAAAAGAAAAACATGATACTTTTTAGCGTTTTCTAATCCCATTTTAACTACTAATGTGTTTTTTCCTGCTACTCTGTCATTTTCTATATCTCTCATGTTATTTAGGTTTAAAACGGCTACACTTAATAATCCTATAGAAATTGCTGGTAATAACAGTCTCCAATCTATCATTTTGGTGAATAAAAAATTTGAACCTAAAACAGAAACTAATCCGAAAAAGACAAATACAAATAAATCTCCCAAACCATTATATCCATAAGCGTTACTTCCTACTGTGTATTTTATTGCTGCTCCAATTGAACCAACTCCTAATAAAATAAAAATCATACTCAAAGCGAAATTCTCTTTTCCAAAAGAAACGTAAATTAAAGTTAAAGCTAAAGCTAAAGTTATTATTGAAGTTATTATAACTGCCTTTTTCATTTGTTGTGCACTAATAACTCCTGCTGCTACTAATCGCTTTTCGCCTATTCTATTCGCATCTGTGCCTTTAACTCCATCACCATAATCATTTGCATAGTTGGACAGAATTTGTAGCCCTAAAGTCGTTAAAAGTGCTAAAGTCAATATTCTCCAATCAGAAAATCCTTGATGATATGCATATGCACTTCCTACTATTATTCCTGAAAGCGATAAGGGTAATGTTCTTAATCTTGCGGCTTGTATCCAATTTTTCATTGTTCTTTTTTATATTTTGTTTCAGTACTTTATTACATCCAATTCTTCTTAGAAATTTCTACCTGATACAACCATTTATTGACTTGGCTCTTTATTTCTGAATAATTAGCTGTTGAAAATGAAATTCTTCCACCTGCTGTATAAAATACTACTGATCCAATATTAGTTATTTTTTGCCAAAAAAATTGTTGAGTTTTAACGGCTTGTATTTTATATGGCATCACTATTTCATGATTAATATCCCATGCTCCACTTTGTTTTACAATAAATTCATCTGAAATAAATAGCCTGTAATTTCTATAAGAGAAAAACAGTATTAATCCCATAAACAGAACATAAAACAACACCATTAGTGCAACATAACTTAGCGAAAATCTATTAGTGTAATAATTTACCATTAATCCAATTGAAACAGGAATAATGATATAAAAGAATATGCCAATCAATAATTTTCTAATATTGGGATATAATGTAATTTGAGTAACAGGTAGTTTGTCAATCAATAATTTTATAATTTGTTCTTTTTCTATTTTATTACATCCTGGAATTTTAGTTTTATCTTTTGTACTAGCTCTTTTCATATCACTAGAAGCTTGAAAAATTTCAATTATATTGACATTCAATTTCTTTTGAAAAAAATTTTGCGTCAATTTAATAATTTGCACTTTTTCTGGATTTATAATTGTGTTCTTTATGTTCAATAATCCATAACTTAATACAAATGATTTTCTATCTTTTTTAATAGTAAAATTAAAATATCTAACTACTGTTAAAAATAAATTGATAACAAGAATTGCTGTGATAACAAAAAGTAAGAATCCTAAAAGTAAACTAACTACTGGAAAATGTTCTAATTGACTAATATTATCGTCTATTAAATCATCTCTTCCTATTTGTCTTAAATTTTCTGATATGGTAGAAAAAATAAGGATTAAGTAAGCAAAACTGGTAATATAATTTGCTGTAAATCCTATTTTTAACAAACTTGGTAAACTTATGGTTATAAATGATTTTGGTTGTTCTTCTTGAACTAAAGATTCCTTATTTAATTCTGAATCTGATTTTGTATTTTCAAGTAAATGCTTTCTTAATTCAACAGCCATTTCTTGAGAAATAGCACTTATTGAAGCTTCTTTTTTATCACTTCCTGCTGTATCTAATTCTAATTTATATACACTAAATATTCTTTGAATTAGACTTTGATCTATGGTAACTTTCTGAATTTTATGAAAAGGTATAGTAGTTTTTGTTTTGTTGAAAATCCCGTTTTCAATAACAAATTCTTCTAATTTATTATCAATATAGAACTTAAAAAACCAATATCTTAAAAAAGCAATTAAGGCTATAATAACTATTATTCCTATAACAACTAAATAGATATAAAGCGGATCGTATTTATCTTTTTTTAAAAAAAGCACAACAAGTATAGGCCACAAGCCTCTAACTGATTTCTGTAACGTATTAGCAAACAAAACAAATACGCCTATTAAGGATTGTCTTTGAGGAACTGAAAAATCAAAATTAGTTAGCATCCGATTCGTCATTTAAATTAGCTTTATCAGAAGTTTGAACCTCATCTTGCATTGTATTTTCTTCTTGTTCTAGGATTTCTGTAGTAATTTCAATGATTTTCAAAGAAACACTTTCTTTAATTTTCTTTGCATCATCTAACAATAAGCCCTTAATTTTCAAATCACTTGCACTTCCTCCAGCTGTAAACAATTCAATAGAGGCTAACCTAAAAAATCTAGAAAGCAATCCCTGATGTAATGCAACGTGTTGCACTCTATTGTTAGTTACAATAGTAGTGGTTTCACTAACAACTCCTGATTTAAAAATCACATCATGCTCTCGTAAGGCAAACCCTTTTTTTGCAAAACTTATTTTTAAATATAAAAAGGTAATTATGGATAAGACTAACCAAGCTAAAACCAAATAACTTATATTATTTTTAAAAAATACATCTGCTTCAAGAAAAAAAAGAACAAAAATCGCAATTAAAACTAAAGTATAAAAAATTCCAAATTGAATCAACATCACTTTAAAATAGTTTTTCTCTAAAGGTTGTAATACTGTTTCTTCAAACTTAGGTAAAGTTGAAATGTCTATACTTTGATTTGTAAATTCCATATTTTATATTTTAATTCCTAAACCAACATTAATTAAATGTACGTTTGCTGTTCCTTTAAAATCTTTTGAATCAACAGGAAAATATTTATAACTGGCTTCGATGAAAATCAAATCACTTGCATGAAGACGAAAACCAGGATTAATCGTTATTCCAGAAAAATTTACTTTTTCAGAAGCTATTTCAGGTAATGCAATTGGATCAAAATTGATGACAAAATATTCATATTCACTTGAAAAGAAAGCATACCCTAAATTAAGAAAAGGCCTGAAATTTGATTTAAAAACATCATATTCAATCCCTATATTTGGATTCCAAATTAAGGCATCTTTTTTAAAAAATTGATCTTTATTTTTGAGATAATCAACTGTTAAACCTCCATAAAAATTTAAACTTTCCTTATTAACTATACTGTATCTCGCATCTAATCCGATTATTCCGTTAAATTCATCACTTATTAGGTTTTCATTTTTAAGATTTCCAACGTAATGAAGACCTAATTGAAACTTTTTAGATTGATTTGAAGCTGTTTCTTGTCCTACAACTAGGCAACTTATTGTTAATGCAATTACTACAACTATTTTTTTCATTTATTCAATTTTCTGATTTTTAAATTCTAGCTTCTAAATATATTAAAATTCTAAGGCAAATACTTTTTCTCAAAATTAGGTTTACGTTTTTCTAAAAACGCATCTCTTCCTTCCTTCGCTTCATCTGTCATATAAGCTAAACGAGTAGCTTCACCAGCAAATACCTGTTGACCAACCATACCATCATCTGTTAAATTCATAGCAAATTTTAGCATTTTAATAGATGTTGGAGATTTAGCTAATATTTCTTGTGCCCATTCATAAGCTGTGTCTTCTAATTCTGCGTGAGGTATTACTGCATTTACCATTCCCATTTCAAATGCTTCTTGAGCAGAATAATTGCGTCCTAAAAAGAAAATTTCACGAGCTTTCTTTTGTCCTACCATCTTAGCTAAATAGGCGGAACCATATCCTCCATCAAAACTAGTAACATCGGCATCTGTCTGTTTAAAAATAGCATGTTCTTTACTTGCTAATGTTAAATCACAAACTACATGCAAACTATGTCCTCCACCGACAGCCCAACCCGGAACCACACAAATCACTGCTTTTGGCATAAAACGAATCATTCGTTGAACTTCCAAAATATTTAATCGGTGATAACCATCATCTCCTACATATCCTTGATGTCCACGTGCCTTTTGATCACCACCACTGCAAAATGAATAAACCCCATCTTTTGAGCTTGGTCCTTCCGCAGAAAGTAATACTACTCCTATTGAAGTATCTTCTTGTGCATCATAAAATGCATCTATTAGCTCTCGGGTCGTTTTAGGTCTAAATGCATTACGCACGTCTGGTCTATTAAATGCAATTCGTGCAACACCATCGCATTTTTTATATGTTATATCTTCAAATTCTTTTACGGTTTTCCAATTTATCATTTTTGTATTTTTTAAAGTTTTAGGTAAGTTCAAATTCAAGAGCAATTACAAGTTCAATAGTAAACTTAAAGGGAATTGCAAAGGTAAATGCTAGTAGATTCTATGACGGAACTATTGTATGGCTTTTATTAATTATCACTTTTTATGTTATTGCTATTAATTCTTCTACTTCGGTTAGCTGCCAGTTTCTGTCTTTTTCATCGCCTTCATCTATATAAGTTATTATTCTTAATGAATTTCTTGACTCTTTTAATTTTTTAACAACTATTGAGAGTTTAAAAACATAATCTTTGTCTGAAATTGCTCCTTGCGATTCTCCATAATTTAGAGATAAACTCACGGAAGATCTAATCAATTGGTTTTTATAATACTCCAACTCATAATTAATATAGCCAATTATTTAAATTTAAAACTTCTAACTTCATTTATCCTCACAATTATTCTTAAACTTATAATTGAAATTGAACTTGTCCTCGCAATTGTTAAATCTAAAATTCACGTAAAAATAAAGCATTTTTTGCATTATATTGCATCTTCAAATGAATTACTATTATGAAAAAAACATACATTGCCCTACTTTTAGGATTGAGTTTATATTCCTTAAATGCTCAAAACTATGAATTTCAATCGGTTATAGATATTGAAACGACTCCTGTAATTTCGCAAGACATAACAGGGACTTGTTGGAGTTTTTCTACTTCTTCGTTTTTAGAATCTGAAATTATTCGCTTAACAGGAAAGCAAATTGACTTATCTGAAATGTATCAAGTAAGAAATACTTATCCTAAAAAAGCAGAAAACTATGTAATGCGTCAAGGAAATGCACAATTTAGCCAAGGAGGTTTAGCACATGATGTAATTAATAGTGTGGCAAATTATGGTTTAGTTCCTGTTGAAACATATACAGGTTTAACTGAAGATGAGAAAAAACACAACCATACTGAATTAGAAGCTGTTTTAAAAGCTATGTTGAAAGTTTATGTTGAAAATCCTAGTAAAAAATTATCTCCAAAATGGAAAGAAGCTGTTTCAACTATTTTAGATACTTATTTGGGTAAAAATCCAACTGAATTCACTTATGAAGGGAAAAAATATACTCCAAAAAGTTTTGCTGAATTCACCAAAATAAAGCCTGAAAATTATGTTACACTAACTTCATTTTCTCATCAAGCTTTTTACAAACCTTTTATTTTAAATATTCCAGATAATTTTTCAAATGGAAGCATGTATAATGTTCCATTGGATGAATTCATTCAAAATATTGACTATGCTTTAGAAAAAGGTTATTCTTTATCTTTAGATTGCGATGTTTCTGAAGCTACATTTTCAGCCAAATATGGAATAGCATTTATTCCTAAAAACGATGATGATATCAAAACTGGATTGGCTGAAATCATTGAAGAAAAATCAATTTCACAAGAATATCGTCAAGCTGAATTTGAAAATTTTGATACTACTGATGATCACTTAATGCATATTGTAGGAAAAGTAAAAGACCAGAAAGGAAATATGTATTATAAAGTAAAAAACTCATGGGGAACAGATGAAAAAAGAGTTTCCAATGGTGGTTTTATTTATATGAGTGTTCCTTATATGAAATTAAAAGCCATTTCTGTTTTAGTTCATAAAGATGGATTAGATAAAAAAACTAAAAAAGCGTTACAATTATAAAGGTCCCCAATGAAATTACTTAATTCTCTTTTTTTTTACTTTGCTTTATTCCTAACAACCACTGCATTTTGTCAAAAACAAGACTTTACACAATTTGTAAACCCTCTTGTAGGGACAAAAAACATGGGACATACTTTTCCTGGTGCTACAACTCCTTTTGGAATGGTACAGTTAAGCCCTGAAACAAACTTACAACCTATATTTACTGAAGACGGAAAATACAATCCAGACACCTACAAATATTGTGCTGGGTATCAATATGACGACAACACTATATTTGGCTTTAGTCATACCCATTTGAGTGGAACTGGACATTCTGATTTAGGAGACTTTTTGGTAATGCCTACAACAGGGCCATTAAATTTAGAACCCGGAAATGCCAAACAACCTAAAAGTGGTTATCATTCACAATATTCTCATCAAAATGAAAAAGCTACTGCAGGATATTATAGCGTAAAACTAGATGATTATAATATTCAAGCTGAGTTAACTACTACAGATCGTGTAGGATTTCATCAATATACATTCCCAAAATCAGAAGAGGCACATATCATTTTAGATTTAATTGCTAATATTTATTTGTATGATGATAAAAACACTTGGACTTTTATTAGAGTTGAAAATGATTCTCTAATAACAGGATACAAACAAACTAATGGTTGGGCTAGAACTAAATTCGTGTACTTTGCAATGCAATTTTCAAAACCATTCACTAGTTATGGTCATAAAAAGTACGATAAAACTAAATATAATGGGTTTTATAGAAAGTTTGATGAAGAGCATAATTTTCCCGAAATGGCAGGAAGAAACATTAGAGCTTATTTCAATTTTAAAACAGCTGAAAACGAAAAGATTAAAATCAAATTCGCATTATCATCCGTTAGTACAGATGGCGCCTTATTAAATCTTAAAACAGAATTACCACATTGGGATTTTGATCAAACAAAAAAGGAAGCTCAAGAAAAATGGAACAAAGAACTTGCTAAAATTGAAGTTGAAACAACTACATTAGAACAAAAAGAAACCTTCTATACAGCGATGTATCATAGCATGTTGAGTCCTATTATATATGAAGATGTAGATGGAAGTTATAGAGGTTTAGACCAGAATATTCATCAATCTGATGGATTTGTTAATCATACCGTTTTTTCGCTTTGGGATACTTATAGAGCTTTGCATCCTTTATTTAATATTATTCAACCTAAAAGAAATAACGACATGATTAAATCCATGTTAGCACATCACGATCAAAGTGTGCATCATATGCTGCCAATTTGGAGCCATTATGCTAATGAGAACTGGTGTATGGTTGGCTATCACGCCGTTTCTGTTATAGCTGATGCTGTTGCAAAAAACACTACTGATGTTGATTTAAATTATGCCTTAAAAGCAGCTACAAATACAGCAACTGTTCCTTACTTTGATGGATTAGACTATTATATGAAATTAGGATATGTCCCAGAAGATAAAAGTTCTTCTTCAGTTTCAAAAACTTTAGAATATGCTTATAACGATTGGTGTATTGCTCAGATTGCTCAAAAAGCCAACAATGCAACTGCTTATGAAAGATTTACAAAACGTTCTAAAAATTATTTAAATGTTTATGATAAATCCATTGGATATATGCGCCCCAAATTAGCTGATGGAAATTGGAGAAAAGAATTTGATCCATTAGATACTAACGGTCAAGGTTTTATTGAAGGAAATGCTTGGAATTATGGCTTATATGTTCCTCATGAAGTAAATAAAATGATTGCCATGATGGGTGGAAAAGATGCGTTTTCTAAACATTTAGATAAAATTTTTAATACCCCTATAGAAGACAAGTACATTGAACACAATGAAGACATCACTAGAGATGGAATTATTGGTAACTATGTTCACGGTAACGAGCCCGGTCATCATATTGCTTATTTGTATAATTTCACTAACGATGCTTGGAAAACCCAATCCAGAATTAGAATGATTTTAGATACTATGTATAGTAACAAAGAAGACGGTCTTTGTGGTAATGATGATGCTGGTCAAATGAGTGCTTGGTATATCTTTAGTTCATTAGGTTTTTATCCTGTAAATCCTGGCTCAACGGAGTATGCCATAGGAAGTCCATCTGTGGTATCTGCTGTAATTTCATTAGAAAATGGTAAAAAATTCACCCTTAAAACAGTAAATCAAGGACCAAAAAACGTTTATATTGATAAAATTAAATTAAATGGAAAAACCATATCTAATTTAACTATAGAACATAAAGATATTGTAAATGGCAGTGAACTAATCTATTACATGAGCTCAAAACCTAACAAAAAATGGAATAAATGATTATTGTCTATAAATCAACTAAAAGCAAGCGGTTAAATGCCCTATTTATACTAGCAATAGTATTAATTATTGCTGCAACAGTTCCTGCTTTTATTACTGATATTGATAATGTCTTTTACATTGCTATCGGAATTAATCTTCTTACCCTTTTTCTATTAGTTTCGATAGCTTTAAAAACAGAATACAAATTAGACGCTACTACCCTATATTGGCAATCAGGTCCTTTTTATGGAAAAATAGCTGTAAAAACGATACGGAAAATACAACATCATAATGGTATATTTGTACCAACACTTTGGAAACCTGCATTAAATAAAATAGGTTTAATTATAAGCTATAATAAATTTGACGACATTTATATTTCTCCAGAAAATGAAGCTGATTTTATAAAAAACTTATTACAAATTAATCCTACAATTGAAATTATCTAAATTCCAATTTCTATTTGAAAACGTGCATACCAATTGTTTTTATTATCTCCAGTAAAATAGTCTAAAGTACTATAAGTAAACTCTGTTTGCAATTTTAGAGAGTGTTCCCAAATGTATTTAGTGACCCCTAAACTATATTGTTTAGTATCAGGTATAAATACTGCTAATTGCTTATCAATATCTTGTGTGGAATACCTACCAATAATTTCATAATTTGATGGAAATACATAACTCAATTGATAATCCATACCATATCCTGCATAAACGTAATTAAACACTGTTGCATCTGTAGGATTATATGCGAACAAATTAGTCGCATCTCTTTGCATATAAGCCGTCATAAAACTCCAACCGTTATATTTTAATAAACCATCAAAGAATAAAGACCTAATTGTTTTGGGCGTATATAATTCACTACCTAATTGACCTTGTGTTCTAACCGCTCTATTATTTTGATGATAAGCTCCTGACAATAATAACTTTGGTGATTCCTCTCTAGCTATATCTCCTTCAAAATAATATCCGTTTTTCTTAAAGGAACCAAAAGGGAATAACTCTATTTTTCCTGTTAGTGCTACACCATCATCTGAAGTTTTAGTCCAGTTTCTACCTTCTCCTGTTGAAATAGCTGTTTTAATATTATAAGAAAACTTATTCCTCTTTTCATTAATAAAATAAGCTTGAAAACCAAAATCTCTATCAATATTAAATCGGGCATTGTTGATGGTTCTGTCTGTCAATTGCAATGCTCCAGAAGAATTTACACGTTGTCTATTTCCAGGCAATTTAGTTTGTCCAAATATAAAGCTCCACTTACTATTAGGCCTATATATTACAGCCGCATCTCTAATAATATTGATATTCTCTCCTTCTTCAATTACACCAACGTCACCAGGAGCGAAAGACAACTGAATTACATATAAAAACTTGGGATCACCTACGTAACCATCAAAACGCAAACGCAATCTTCTTATTTGTGCTTCATATCTGTTATCTTCTCCTTCTTCACTAAAATAAGTAACTCTATTTTGCATTCTAAAACGAATGTTTAGCTGAAATAAACTATCTGGCGAAGTTATTCCTAGTCCTTTTCCATAACTATAATAAGGTAAAGCTGCTAGTTTTAAATCATTATTAGAAATAGAATCCCTTTTATCCTGCGAAAAGGTCGCACAAATTGAAAACAACAATAAAAAAGTCAGTAAAAATCTCATAAAATCGGGTTAAAATCTTCACAAAACTATAAATTAAAAAAACATTTCCTTTGATTTTTTTATATTTGTCGAAACAAACAACCCCTTTGAAATACTTTTTAACCCCCTTAATCCTATTCTTTCTTTTCTCCTGTAAAAACCAAGAAAAAAAAGAATTAAGTCAAAATATTGACAAACAATATATTACTTCAGAAGATTCGATAGTTCCTATTGGTTTCTCAAAACTTCCTAAGCAATATATTGAACAGAAAAAAATCTTAGTAGAATCCTTCTTTAATAAGCACATTAATCACCAAAATGATTTTAATGGAAGTTTTCTAGTTGCAAAAAACGGACAAGTTATCTTTGAAAAATACCAAGGAATGGCTAATTTTTCAACTAAAGAAGAAATTACAAACACTACCCCATTGCATTTAGCTTCTATAAGCAAAGTATTAACTGCTGCTGCTATTTTTAGGTTAATTGATGAAGAGAAAATAAAATTAGACGATAAAGTTACGAGTGTTTTGCCTACATTTCCCTATGAAAACATTACACTTCGCATGTTACTAAACCAAAGAAGTGGATTAGCTAGATATGAACTTTTTACTGAACCTAACAATGTTTGGGGAAGATCTAAAACACTTCATAATGCTGATATTTTATCCTTAATGATAGAACACAATATTCCACTAGATTTTAAACCTAATTCAAAGTTTGCTTATCGCAATACCAATTATGCTATTTTAGCTTTAGTAATTGAAAAATTAACTAATGTTTCTTATCCAGAAGCAATGCAAAATCTAGTTTTCAAACCGCTAAAAATGAATAATACTTTTGTTTTTGTTTTAGAAAAGGACAAAAACACAGCCAGTCAATCTTATAAAAGTACTAAAGAAAAAATTCAATATGACCAATTGGATGCCGTTTATGGTGATAAAAATATCTACTCTACTCCTAAAGATTTATTGAAATTTGATTTAGCTACCTACTCAGATGCTTTTATTTCAGAAGCTTTGAAAAAAGAAATTTTTAAAGGCTATAGCTATGAAAAGAAAGGTATTAAAAATTATGGTTTAGGCATTCGTTTACGAGAATGGGAAACAGGACAAACCGTATTTTATCATAACGGTTGGTGGCATGGAAATACAACTTCTTATATAACTTTAAAAAAAGATACTGTTACCATGATTGCTTTATCTAATAAGTATTCTAGAAAAGTATATCAAACCATGAAAATTTCGGCTCTTTTTGGAGATTACCCTTTTGAGTTACATGAAGGAGAAAGCGAGTAATACTTCTCAAAATGAATTATACTTCAAAACTAATTTGATATATTAAATAAGATAGGATTCTAAAATTTTTTTTATTTATATTAAGCCATAAAAATAAGGTTAACATGAATAACAATTACAGTTAGTGTCATCTTTCCTATAACTATTGTATTATTATATTTAAAAAAAACATTTAAAAATCTTATTAAAATATGAATGAATAATTATGAAATTAAAATTAGCTTTTTTCCCATTATTAATATTAGTAATTTCTTGTAAAACTTATACTATAACTCCTGAAAATTTTCACGAACAAATTATTATTGCAAACAATTTTAATTTGGAAAGAGCAGAAATTAATGATTCATTGTCAAGCAACATTACATCATATAATGCAATAAATCTTGATTATTTAACTGTAAATGACAAAAATGGCAAAAATTTTCAATTACCAAATTCACCATCGGTTGAAATAAGAATCACTTTAAATAATGGTAAAAGAAAAATATTCTATTTAGACACGGTTACTTTAGAAAATGATACATTGAAAGGATTAAAATCCAAAATTTTAGGTTTAAAGAATAAAGTGCCTTTTAATAACATTGTCAAAATAGAAGTTCAAGATGGTCACAAAAACTTCAATCAATATAAAGATAAACCAACAGAAGAAGACATAATTCTAGATAAATCTCATTATGTATTTAATACTAGAGGTGAAATATTAGAAGATTTTGAATTTTCATTAGACAGTGTTTCGCTTATCGGCAATAAATATGAAAATATATTTTATGCAAAATGTCTATTTAAAAAAAGTAATACAGAATTAAAAATTATTTATTATAAAATAGACAACTCATTGAAGTTAATTACAATTAATGAAAACAGTCCTTATGAAATGGAAATCAGTTGGATTAATCATTTTTTCTTGAAAGACAAAAAAATATTTCACATAAAAAGTTTTGGATTGAAAAAAGAAAAATCAATAAATGAAGAAACCTATGATTATAAAGATTTCAAATTTAATAATAATTTAGATATTGAATTTTTAAAAAAATTCACATTACAAGTCTACGATAAAATTGAAAAATCTCTTTATTAAATTAAAATTTTACACTCATAAAAAATAAATATATAATCTTTAAGTTTCTAAAAAAAAATTACTTACCCAATCTTAACAGAAGTCATAGTTAAAGAACCTCCAACAGCCTTATCATTAAAAAATTCTACTTTATCGTTATCCGTTTGTAGCGCCAAAATGTATAGTAAAGGATAATAATGATCTGGTGATGGAATCGCTAATTTGGCAGCTTTATTTAAATTTTCATAATCCATTAACTCTTTATGAAAACCATTGGTAATTTTGTCTTTAAAAATGGCATTCATTTCCAAAGCCCAATCAAAACCATATTCAGGTTCTTTCAACTTATCCCAAGCTACCATACGTAAATTATGAACCATATTACCACTTCCAATAATCAAAACCCCTTTCTTACGCAATGCCAACAATTGTTTGGCTAATTCATAATGATAAGCTGCTGGTTTATAATAATCAATACTCAATTGTAAAACAGGAATATCTGCATTAGGATACATGTGTTTTACCACAGACCAAGTACCATGATCTAAACCCCAATCGTGGTCCAACTCTACTGCTGGATTTGTAATTAATTTTTGAATTTCTGTTGCTAGTTCTGGATTGCCTGGTGCAGGATATTGTACATCAAACAAAGCTTGTGGAAACCCTCCAAAATCGTGAATCGTCTTAGGATTTGGCATGGCAGTTACAAATGTTCCTTTTGTTAACCAATGAGCTGAAATAACTACAACAGCCTTTGGAGTTGGGATTTCTTTTCCCATTTGTGTCCATCGTTTTGTAAACTCATTATCTTCAATTGCATTCATAGGTGAACCATGTCCTATAAATAAAATAGGTAGTTTCTCCTCTTCTTCTTGCAATGCTTTTGACCAATTATAAAAAGGTTGTATTGATGCCATAGCTATTCCTCCTGTTATTACTTTTATGAAATTCTTTCGTTCCATATTCATATTTGTATATACAAATGTACGACTAAAAAGGAACTATTTTGTTAAATTTCTTATAAGATTTAAATTAGAGGAATTTTAAAGAATCTTAATACAAAAGCAATGGTCAAGATATTAAAGAATAATCCAATCCAATAATATTTACTCCAATCATCTCTATTAATGATAATTTCGGCTAAATTAAAAATAGGCAATAATAAAGTTAAAACTAAAAGAACAATCCAATGAATAGAAATGGAAGCATCTAAAACACCATTAGGGATGTTACTGCTTAAAATACTAAACAATGTAGCTATAAAGACTATAATGCTTGAACTAAGGTATATTTTTTCTTTATTATTCATATTGCAGAGAGTTAAAAAATTCGTAAGCTCTAATTTCAGCATAAGAATATATCGATTTTCTCATAGGATATGCACAATGCCCGCCATATTTTGGTGTCTCTAAATGAACAAATGAATTCTCTTTTGCGAATTTAATAGGGAAGCATCCTTCTCCTAAAAAAGGATCATCTAAAGCATTTAAAACTAAAACGGGTTTTGTGATATTAGCAATGCTTCTAGCTGGAGAAACATGGTAATAATAATCGTTTCTATCTGTAAAACCATGCAATGGTGCTGTAAAATTATCATCTAAATAATCAAAGTTTTTTATCTTTTTTATTTTTTCAGAATCAATAATTTCAGGAAATTGTTTTGACTTGTGTTTAAGTTTTCGAACTAAATCTATCGTAAAATTTTTCATATACACTTGATTGAATCCTTTTTTTAAAGCTTCAGCACTGGCTTTTACTTCAACTGGTGCAGAAATAGCTACTCCTGCTTTTATTCGTGTATCAACAGTGGGAATTCTTCCAAAATAATTCATTACTTGTGCTCCTCCCATTGAATAGCCTATTAAAAATATTTCTTGCATTTCTTGGGTAAATGCAAATTGTATCACTGCTTCTAAATCTTCAATAGTAGCATGATGGTAAAATCTTGGTAAACGATTCATTTCTCCACCACAACTGCGATTGTTCCATGCAAAAACGGAATAATCTTGTTTTAAGAAATAATCAGCACAACTATTAATATAGGTTCTTTGGGAATTGCCTTCTAAACCGTGGCATAGGATTACGGCTTTATTTTTATTTTGTATAGTATAATCAATGGTAAGAAAATCACCATCTGTTAATTCTAATTTTTCTCTCTGGTATTTAGGAGAGGAAAAACTTTTGAATTTAGCCGCATAAATTGTTGAAACATGGGGATTTTTATGAAAAAAAGGAATGCTTTTATCGTAATTTGAATCCTTTATATATGGCATGGTTAATAAAATTCTGTTTTCTTGTTATACTAAATAGATACCATCTTCTTTAATTTCTATTAATTTTTGACGGTACAAACTTCCTACTGCTTTTTTAAATGATTTTTTACTCATTTTTAATACAGTTTTAATATCTTCTGGATGTGAATTATCATTCAATCTTAAGAATCCTCTGTTGGCTTTTAACTCATCTAAAATAGTTTGAGCTGTAGGTTCAATGGCTTCAAAACCAACTTTTCTCAAATAAACATCAATCTTTCCGTCTGGTCGTACTTGTTTGATGTATCCTTTCATTCGCTTACCCGGTTTTATGTCTTCATAAATCTCATTGGCGTATGCTAATCCTTTGTGTTTTTCATTAATGATTACGTTGATTCCTCCTTCTGTAATGTGTGAAACGATTAAGTCTACTTCTTCATTATTCTCTAAATTAACATTGTCATTAGACAGAAACTTATTGGTTCGACTTGTAGCCACTAACCTATTTGTTTTTTCATCCATATAACAATACACTAAATAGCGTTTGTCGATTTCCATAGGACGTGCCTGTTCTTTAAAAGGAACAAACAAATCTTTCTCTAAACCCCAATTCATAAATGCACCAAATTTATTGATATAATTTACTTTTAGATGAGCAAATTCATTCAACTGAATATAAGGTTTAATGGTAGTTGCCACGGGTCTTTCTTCATGGTCAAGATAAACAAAAACAGTAATTTCATCTCCAATGGAAAATTCTTTAGGAACATATTTATTAGGTAACAAAACGTCGTTTTCTTCATTTTCTCCGTCACCTAAAAAAAGCCCGACTTGTGTATCTCTTAAAATTTTTAATGTATTGAATTGACCTAGTTGTAGCATATTGTAATATATAAGTTACAAAGATAAGAGTTATTATTTAGTTTGATAAAATTAGTTTTCAAATCAGGTGTTCTCGATACATTTTTTGAAGTTATGGATTCTTTAAAGTTTCCAAAAAATTACTCTTCAAAAAACACTCGAACTGACGCTTCTAATGCTATTTTGTTTTAAAAATAAAGTTATGGTAAAAATTGCTAACTAACAATGACTCTCGATACATTTTTTGAAGTTATAGATTCTTTAAAATTTCCAAAAAATTGCTCTTCAAAAAACACTGACGCTTTATTACTACTTCATTTTAAAAATAACTAATATTATTTTCCTTCACTTTGAGTAATTTTAATTTAAAACCATTTGTATTGAGAAGTTATAACAAAAAAAACTTCCAATAAATTGGAAGTTTTTATATATTGAAATATCTGATTTCTATAATGAATACTAATTATTCATTGAAATTAAAAATTCTTCGTTATTTAATGTTTTTTTGAATCTATCATTAATGAAGTCCATTGCTTCTACTGGATTCATATCAGCTAAATATTTACGCATAATCCACATACGTTGTATAGTTTGCTCATCTAACAATAGGTCATCTCTACGTGTACTTGAAGACACTAAATCAATGGCAGGGAAAATACGTTTGTTAGCAATTCTTCTGTCTAACTGTAATTCCATATTTCCTGTTCCTTTGAATTCTTCAAAAATTACTTCATCCATTTTAGAACCTGTATCGGTTAATGCTGTGGCAATGATACTTAATGAACCTCCATTTTCAACATTACGTGCTGCTCCGAAGAAACGTTTTGGTTTTTGTAATGCATTAGCATCAACTCCACCACTTAATACTTTACCAGAAGCTGGTTGTACTGTATTATAAGCTCTTGCTAAACGTGTAATAGAATCTAATAAGATTACTACATCATGACCACATTCCGTTAAACGTTTGGCTTTTTCTAAAACAATGTTGGCAATTTTTACATGTTCTTGTGGTTCGCGGTCAAATGTTGAAGCAATAACTTCTCCTTTAACACTACGTTGCATGTCGGTAACCTCTTCAGGTCTTTCGTCAATAAGCAATACAATTAAATATACTTCTGGGTGATTGGTTGCAATAGCGTTAGCAATTTCTTTCAACAACATGGTTTTACCCGTTTTTGGTTGTGCTACAATCATTCCGCGTTGTCCTTTTCCGATAGGAGCAAATAAATCTAATATTCGAGTAGAGATTGTGCTTCCTTTTTCAGCTAGGTTGAATTTTTCTTTTGGAAAAACTGGCGTTAAATGTTCGAATGAAATTCTATCTCTAACAACTTGTGGATCGTGACCATTTATTTTTAAAACTCTAACTAATGGAAAGAATTTTTCTCCCTCTTTTGGAGGGCGAACAACACCTTTTACTGTATCACCCGTTTTTAAACCAAATAATCTGATTTGAGAAGTTGATAAATAAATATCATCTGGTGAAGCTAAATAGTTATAATCAGATGAACGTAAGAAACCATAACCATCAGGCATCATTTCTAAAACACCTTCGCTTTCAATAATTCCATCAAACTCATAATCAGGTTCTCTGTAATTGTTTTTCTTCTGATTGGTGTGGCTATTTTCTTTTTTATCTACAGTTGTAGGAGTTTCCTTAACCACTTTTGGCCCTATATAACTAGGATGATTGGGGTTGTTTTGATTGGCTTTTTCTATGATTGCCTTTCTTTGCTCTTCCGTTAATTGAGGTCCCTTTTTTTCAGGTTTTGGTGTATCCTCTGCTGAAGTAGCTTCTTGTTTAGGAGTTGGAGCATTTATTGTTTTTGTTTCCTTAGTAAACTTAGGTTTAGCTATAGGTTTTTTTACAGCAGCTGGTTCAATTGCTTTGGCTTCAGTTGCTTTTGGTTCTGCAACTTTTGGCTCTGTTGCTTTTGGAGCATCAGCTGGTTTGGTTACTTTTGATGTAACTGGTTTTTTAACTCTTGGAGTTGATGTTGCTACACGTGTTCTTTTTTCTTTTGGTGCTTCAATAGTTCCTCCACTTACTGGTATAGGATTTAAAGCTTGATGATCTAATATTTGGTAAATTAATTCATCCTTTTTTAAAGCACTTACTTTTTTTAGTTTTGCAGCTTTTGCAATTTCATGCAAATCTGAGAGTTTCATCTCATTTAATTTTTCAATGTCAAACATGAATGTTTTTTAATAAAATTAGGTTGGTACAGAATGTATGTTAAGATTTCCTTTTTAGAATAGGGGTTTATAACGTTTCGTAAATGAAGTGGTTACGAAATTGTTATGCAATAATACGATATTTTTATTATAAAACAATAGTATTTTTAAAAAAGAAAACTTAATTTTGGCGAAGTAATGATTTAAAAATGATTCAAAGGGTACAATCTTTATACTTATTTATATGTGCATTGTTGTCGGCTTTAGTGCCTATGTTTTTTCCTTTATGGAAAAATGCAAAGCAAATGCCCGTTTATTTTACAAGTGATGTTATATACATCTTATTTTTTGGATTATCAGCAACAATGGCTTTAGTAAGCATATTGTTATTTAAAAAGAGACAAAATCAATTTGTTTTAAACAGGTTGAATATCATATTGAACTTTATTTTAATAGGATTATTTGTTTATCGAACGCTAAATTTATCTGGAGAAGCTTCGGTTTCTGAGAAAGGTATTGCGATGTTTGTTCCTTTAGTTTCTATCGTTTTATTAGTTTTGGCAAACAAGGCTATTAAAAAGGACGAAGATCTCGTAAAATCTGTGGATCGATTAAGATAAACCTATCATCTTAGTTTATTAGTGCGAAGAAAACCCGATTCGAAAGTTTCGGGTTTTTTTGTGGAAAGATTTACTTATAATTATTTATAACTTTTATTTAGATTATTATTAACTATTACTTCTTCCCAATTTCAACAATTTCTAAATTTTTAATCTTATCTCCATCAATTACAAAACGTAACATAGTCCTAACTTGATGAAATCCTGAAATTCCTGCTGCTCCTGGATTCATGTGTAATGTATTTATCTTTTTATCAAACATGACTTTTAAAATGTGGGAATGACCACAAATGAACAATTGAGGCGGATTTTTATATATTTCTTCTCGAACAGCTTGATTATATTTCCCTGGATAACCGCCAATATGGGTAATCCAAACATCTACGTCTTCACACATAAAACGATTGTTTAACGGAAACTCCATTCGGGCTTTATCGTCGTCTATATTACCATAAACAGCTCGCAATGGCTTTAGTTTTTTAATCGTATCGGTTACTTCCAAATTTCCAATGTCTCCTGCATGCCAAACTTCATCTGCTTGTTCAACATATTTTAAAATAGTCGCATCTATATGACTGTGTGTATCAGAAAGGAGTAGGATTTTTTTCATGTAACAAAGTTAATTATTTTAGAGAAAGTTTATGATTTGCTCTTATAATTTCTTCGTAAATTTGCATCTGATAAAAATAGTTTGAATACGGAACACCGAACACAATTAGCTTGAGATATTTCATTGAATTTGCTTATAACGGAAAAAACTACCACGGTTTTCAAACCCAACCGAATGCTTCGTCTGTACAAGAAACATTGACAAATGCATTGCAGCTATTAATAGATAAATCTATAGAAATTGTAGGTGCAGGAAGAACGGATGCTGGTGTTCATGCCAAACAAATGTATGCACATTTTGATATAGAGAACACTATTGATGTTGCTTATTGGTTACCAAAACTTAACTCTTACTTACCAAAAGACATTGTAATTTATAGTATTTTTGAAGTGGATAATGAAGCTCATGCTCGTTTTGATGCTACAGCAAGAACTTACGAATATTATATTCATACTTTTAAAAATGCTTTTTTAGAAGATACCAGTTGGTATTATTTTCAAAAATTAGACATTGACAAAATGAATGAAGCTTGTCAATTATTATATCAATATACTGACTTTGAATGCTTTTCTAAAGTAAATACTGATGTTCATACTTTTAATTGTGTAATTACTGAAGCCCATTGGAAAACAATAAACGATCAATTGGTTTTTACTATAAAAGCAGATCGTTTTTTAAGGAATATGGTAAGAGCAATAGTAGGTACAATGATAAATATTGGCACTGGCAAAACATCAATTGAAAACTTAAAAGAAATTATTGAAAGTAAAAATCGTTCAAAAGCTGGATTTTCAGTTCCTGCACATGGGTTATTTTTAGTTCAAGTTGAATATCCTTTTGAAAGTAAAAAATACTGAAATTATAGGACCACAGATTATGAAAAAAAACATACAAACACAATCACTTAAAAAAGTAATGGCTTATGCTAGACCCTATAAATCTATGTTTATTTGGGTTATTGTTTGGGCTATACTTTTATCCATATTTGCAGCTGCAAGGCCTTATTTATTAAAGCAAACTGTCGATTCTTATATCAGTTTAAACAATAAAACAGGCTTATTGTATTATATCCTTCTAATGGGTGGTGTATTGCTTTTAGAAGTTGCTTCACAATTTTATTTTACCTATTGGGCTAACTGGCTAGGGCAAGATATTATTAAAGATATCCGCAATAAATTATTCAATCATATAGCTTCTTTCAAAATGAAATATTTTGATAATGAACCTGTTGGGAAATTAGTAACACGTTCTGTTTCTGATATTGAATCTATTGCTAGTATTTTTAGCCAAGGCCTTTTTATGATTGTTAGTGATATGCTAAAAATGATTGTGATATTAGGAATCATGTTTTATATGAATTGGCAACTAACTTTAATTGTCCTTATTGCAATGCCTATCTTATTATATGCAACCAATATTTTTCAAAAGAAAATGCGTGTAGCCTTTAATGAAGTTCGTAATGAAGTTTCCAATTTAAATACATTTGTACAAGAGCGATTGACAGGGATGAAAATTGTTCAACTCTTTAACCGTGAAGATGTAGAGTTTGAAAAATTTAAAAAAATTAATGACAAACACAACAGAGCTTGGTTAAAAAACATTTTATATAACTCCATCTTCTTCCCTATTGCTGATATTGTTTCTTCTTTAACTTTAGGAGCAATTGTTTGGTATGGTGGTATGAATATTCTTGATGGAAATGCCATGACTACTTTTGGTGATTTATTTGCCTATACCATGTTAATCAATATGCTATTCAATCCTTTACGTCAAATTGCGGATAAGTTTAATGTAATGCAGATGGGTATCATTGCTGCAGATAGGGTTTTTGAAATACTAGAAACAGATAGTCAAATCCAAAATATAGGAACAAAAATGGCTGCCAACTTTAAAGGAAAGGTTGATTTAGAAAATGTTCGTTTTAGTTATATAGAAAATGAAGAAGTTTTAAAAGGGATAAATTTAAATATTAATGCCGGTGAAACGATAGCTATTGTAGGAAGTACTGGTGCAGGAAAAACAACAATCATCAACTTATTAAATCGCTTTTATGAAATAAATTCAGGTACTATAAAAATTGATGATACCGATATTAAAGATTATACATTAGAAAGTTTAAGAAAACAAATTGCTGTGGTTTTACAAGATGTTTTCTTATTCGCAGATACGATTTATAACAATATTACTCTTTATAATCCTGCTATTACTCGTGATTATGTAATTACAGCTGCCAAACAAATTGGTGTACATGAATTTATTATGAGTTTGCCAAATGGATACGATTATGATGTAAAAGAACGTGGTGTAATGCTTTCTTCTGGTCAACGTCAACTAATTGCTTTTTTAAGAGCATTTGTAAGCAACCCAAGTATCTTAATCTTAGACGAAGCTACTTCTTCTATTGATACCTATTCTGAAGAATTAATCCAAAGAGCAACTGAAACAATTACTAAAGGAAGAACGTCTATTGTAATTGCTCATAGATTAGCAACAATTATCAATGCCGATAAAATTATTGTAATGGACAAAGGTCAAATAGTTGAACAAGGAACACATAACGAATTATTAACACAAGAATCAGGTTTCTATAAAAATTTATATGAAGCGCAGTTTGAAACAAAAGTAGCATAGAAATTAGGTAAAGGGAAATTGACAAAGGGTTATAGATAAAAGGCTGTAAGCAACCTATCTCCTATTATCAATCACCCATTACCCAAAAATAACAGTTGTTGTTTACAAAAAATTTGCCTATTTTCGCAAGCATTATTCAATAAAGAAAATTATTAACAAATGAAATACGATATTATAGTTTTAGGTAGTGGTCCTGGTGGATATGTAACTGCCATTAGAGCATCTCAATTAGGCTTTAAAGTGGCTGTTGTTGAAAAAGAAAATTTAGGTGGAATCTGCCTTAACTGGGGATGTATTCCAACTAAAGCCTTACTTAAATCGGCTCAAGTATTCGATTATTTAAAACATGCTTCTGATTACGGATTAAAAGTAGAATCTTTTGATAAAGATTTTAGTGCTGTTGTAAAACGTTCAAGAGATGTAGCAGACGGAATGAGCAAAGGTGTTCAATTCTTAATGAAAAAAAACAAAATTGACGTTATCGATGGTTTTGGAAAGTTAAAAGCTGGAAAAAAAGTTGACGTTACAGATAAAGACGGAAAAGTTACGGAATACAGTGCTGATAACATCATTATTGCAACAGGTGCTCGTTCACGCGAATTGCCAAACTTACCTCAAGATGGTAAAAAAGTAATTGGTTATAGACAAGCTATGACATTACCAGAGCAACCAAAATCTATGATTGTTGTAGGTTCAGGAGCAATTGGTGTAGAGTTTGCTCATTTTTATAATGCCATGGGAACCGATGTAACTATTGTGGAATTTATGCCAAATGTAGTTCCTGTTGAAGATGAAGATATTTCAAAACAATTTGAGCGTTCTATGAAGAAAGCTGGAATTAAAGTTATGACTAATTCTTCCGTAGAACGTATAGATACTTCAGGAAATGGGGTAAAAGCTTTTGTAAAAACAGCAAAAGGAGAAGAAGTTTTAGAAGCTGACATCTTACTTTCTGCCGTTGGAATCAAAACAAACATTGAAAACATTGGATTAGAAGATGTAGGAATCGCTACAGATAGAGATAAAATCTTAGTAAATGACTTTTATCAAACTAACATCCCTGGTTATTATGCTATTGGTGATGTAACTCCAGGACAAGCTTTAGCTCACGTAGCTTCTGCTGAAGGAATTTTATGTGTGGAAAAATTAGCTGGTTTACATGTAGAACCATTAGATTACGGAAACATTCCAGGTTGTACGTATGCTACACCAGAAATTGCTTCTGTAGGTTTAACTGAAAAACAAGCTAAAGAAAAAGGATACGAATTAAAAATTGGAAAATTCCCTTTCTCTGCTTCAGGAAAAGCAAAAGCCGCTGGAACACCAGATGGTTTTGTAAAAGTGATTTTTGATGCTAAATATGGAGAATGGTTAGGTTGTCACATGATTGGTGCTGGTGTAACAGATATGATTGCAGAAGCAGTTGTAGCCCGTAAACTAGAAACAACTGGACATGAAATTTTAAAAGCAGTTCACCCTCACCCAACAATGAGTGAAGCAGTAATGGAAGCTGTGGCTGATGCTTATGGAGAAGTGATTCACTTGTAGTAAAATTAGAAATTAAAATTCAAGAATATTGAAATCCTCAACAATTTTGTTGGGGATTTTTTTGTGCTCCTTTCTTTTAAAACCTACCTATCTCTCCAATCAGTTTTCTTCTAAATAACTATTTTCCAATGTTAAGTTTTCACTCAAACTAAAAACTTAACATTGAAAAACGATTTAATTGTCTAACTTTACTTAATGTTAATTTAACATTAAGATAATAATTAATTTACAATTCTATATAATGGAAGAAAATAAAACAGAAATCATCAGCAATAAGGATGAAAAAAAAGGAGACAATACAACTCCACTACCAGAACAAACAAAAAAAGTAACTACTCGAAAGCCAGCAGTAAGAAAACCAGCTGCTAAAAAACCTATTGTTAAAACTGAAGAAAGTACAGAAGCAATTGTTGCTAAAACTACTCCTGAATTAAAGGCAATAAAAGATGAAAATGCCCTATCAGAAGATATAACATTAGAAAATGGGGTTAATGACGAAGTTAAATTAGAAAAGAAAAACCCTAAAAAATTAAAGAAAATGAGTGCCAAAATCAAGGAAAAAGAGAAAAAAGCAAAGGACAAGGCTAAACAAAAAAAATTAAAAGAAAAACAAAAAGAGAAAGAGAAAAAAGCTAAGAAAAAAAAGAAAGAGAAAGCTAAAAAAGAAAAAGCTAAAAAGAAATTAAAAGAAAAAAAAGCTAAGAAGAAAGTCGCTGAAAGAAAGAAAAAGAAAAAAGCTAAGAAAAAATAATACCAAAATTAGTAATTCAATACTATATAATCCTTAACAGCTTGTTGAGGATTTTTTTTTTACATATAATTGATAACTGACTTTGTAAAATTATACCCAGAATATGTTAGCAAATAAATGAATTTCTTAAACTAGTTGAATATTATCCTGTCTCAAAAAATCTTAACTTTACATTATAAATAAAATATAATGAAAAAGACAATAGTAATCGTAGGTGGTGGATTTGCTGGTTTAGAATTGATAAAACAACTAGGAAAATCAACAACCTATAATACCATATTAGTGGATGCCAACAATTATAACTTCTTTCCTCCTTTAATCTATCAAGTCTCTACCGGACTTATGGAACCTTCTGCTATTAGTTATCCCTTTAGAAAAATATTAAGACACAGCAAAAATGCACGATTTAGATTAGGAAGCCTAGAAAAAGTGGTTCCTAATGAAAATAAAATCATACTGAGTAATGGTGAGTTAAAATATGATCTATTAGTCATGGCAACAGGAACAGAAAGCAACTATTTTGGCAATAAAAATATTGAAGCTTATAGCTTACCCATGAAAACCATAAGCGATGCTTTAACCCTAAGAAATACTATATTAACACGATTAGATCGTGCCACCAGATTAACCAGTGAAGCCGAGCGACAAAAAATGCTGACCTTTGTTATTGCAGGTGCTGGACCAACTGGAGTAGAACTTTCGGGAGTACTTGCAGAGATGAATACTTCCATATTGAAAAAAGATTATCCAGAACTAAATGATAAAGATATTATTAAAATATTTTTAGTAGATGGTATGCCAACTGTCTTAAACGTAATGTCTAAAAAATCTCAAAAGTATACTTATGATAAGTTAAAACAACTTGGTGTAGAAATTAAATTAAATTGTTTAGTAAAAGATTTTAATAAAGACATTGTAGAACTATCTGATGGTAGTAAAATTGAGTCTAGAAATTTGATTTGGGCTGCGGGTGTATCGGCCAAAACATTTGAAGGTTTTGAACAAACAAGTTATGGTAGAGGAAAAAGATTAAAAACAAACGCTTTCAATTTAGTTGAAGGATATGATAATATTTATGCTTTAGGAGATTGCGCCCTGCTTTCTGGAGATAAAAATTATCCAGATGGTCATCCTCAATTAGCCCAACCAGCCATTCAACAAGCCAATAATCTAGCAAAAAATTTAAATAAGAATACTAAAGATTGGAAACCTTTTACATACACCAATAAAGGCTCGTTAGCTATTATTGGTAGAAACAAAGCTGTTTTTGATTTACCTAAAGAAAAATATTTTATAAGTGGATTCTTAGCTTGGTTGATTTGGCTTTTTGTACATATTATGGGCTTAGTAAATTTTAAAAATAGACTACGCACATTTGTCAATTGGATAGGTTATTACATCTATAAAGATCAGTACTTTAGAATGATTATTAAACCTAATGAAAAAACCAAAATAGAGGCTGATGAATCAAAAGAAGAGCATTCTTAAACCCACATAACAATATGACAAAATTTATCCTAATTGCCATTCCTTTATTTTGGATTACAAGTTTAGCCATTTTAATAATTGCATTGACAGCTATATATCCTGAAACCATTTTAAAAAAATATCGCCCAATTATTGTATTTGGATTTATTGTAATAAATAGACTTTTAATGCCTGTTTTTAAAACTGCAATTAACAAGAGCAAAGCAGGATAACAAAACTAATACTAAAATCTTAATGATAGAAACTGAACGACTTATTTTAAAACCGCTGACTTATGAACAGTTGGAAAAATATATAAAATGCGACAATTCCTTAGAAATTGAACTGGGACTAAATGAAACCTCAAGGACAATTTCATCAGAATTAAAAGAGGCATTTGAACAAACAATTCTTCCCAATGTAGCAGATAAGAGTAAAAACTACTTATATTCAACACTTTGGACAGCTATTTCGAAAATAGACAATAAAATGATAGGCGATTTATGTATTGTTGGAGAACCAAACGCTGACGGAGAAATAGAAATTGGTTATGGAACTTATGAAGAATTTCAAAACAAAGGATTTATGACAGAAATCGTAAGTGGAATTATTAAATGGACTAAAACACAACCATTTGTAAAATCAATAATTGCATCGACAGACAAAACAAATAAGGCTTCTTTTAAAGTTCTTGAAAAAAATGGTTTCGTTAAAATTGACCAAACGGAAACATTATTTAATTGGAAATTGGAAATAAAATAGTCATTTAAAAACTAACTTTACAATAACATATTCCCGATACTTTTTTTGAAGTTCAAAATAATTCAAAGCATCAAAAAATAAAATACAGCACATAACAAGCTATTTTTAGAAATTGATTTTCTTGGACAAGTTTTGTTTATATTTGTATAGTTCCATACCGAACTTATAATTATAAAACATTGACAATCATTAAATAAGCAACTAACATGTTTTAAATCTACAATCTAAAAAAATGAATACCATAATTACAATTTTACTCGTATTAGTAAGTATTATTGCCTTGCTATTAATCATTGCGCTTTTCATGAAGAGAGAGCATTATGTCAAACGTGAAATTATCATCAATGCACCATTACAAGAAGTGTTTGACTATTTAAAACTGCTCAAAAATCAAGACAAATTCAATAAATGGGCAAAGGCCGATCCCGACAGAAAATGGGAATACAAAGGAACTGATGGAACAGTAGGATTCATTATTGCCTGGAGCGGAAATAATAAAGCAGGTGAAGGAGAAAAGGAAATTATGAACATTATTGAGGGAAAAAGAATTGAAACTCAAATTCGTTTTGTAAGACCTATGTCAACTGTTGCTGATGTAATTATGGAAACAGAAACTGTATCCGATAATCAAACAAAAATTTCTTTGATTAATTCAGGTACATTAAAATATCCTATGAATATATTTATCCCAATGGCAGAAAATAAATTTCCAAAAGATATGGATGCAAGTTTGTTAACTTTGAAAAACATACTCGAAAAATAATTTCATACACAATTCAATAAAATAAATTTCCTAATCTTCCGTTCTCAATAAAACCACAAATCTAAAAACCAAATCGTATGAAAAAAGTAATTGCCCTTTTAAGCCTATGTTTCGTTGTTGCATTAGTTTCTTTTACTTCAGTTAACAACAAAAAACTAATTGTTATAGATGCTGGTCACGGTGGACATGATCATGGGGCTACATTTGAAGACCTAAAAGAAAAAGAAATCGTATCTCAAATTGCTAAAAAGATTTATGAATATAACGATCCCTCAACAGTAGAAATCGTACTTTTAAGAGATGCTGACGAATTTGTTTCATTACAAGATAGAATCACAAAAATCAATGAACTTAATCCTGATTTAGTACTTTCATTACATGTAAATCAATCAAAAAATAGAGAAGCTAATGGGTTGGAAGTTTTTGTTTCTGAAAAAAATCCTCAATACCAACTTTCAGAAACTTATGCTCAAAAAATATTAATGCACCAAAATCCAATAAAACTAGAACAAAGAGGAATTAAAAAGGCTAGTTTTTTACTTTTAAGAGAATCAAAAGCAGCTGCCGTTACACTAGAATTAGGTTTTATTTCTAACGAAAGTGATAAAAACTACTTAACTAGTGAAGAAGGACAAGATGAAATCGCTCAAAGTATTTTGAAAAGTTTACAATAGTCTCTTAGAAAAGGTTCTCAATACCTTTTTTGAAGGAAACCCTTATGTTAAACTTTAAATAAATTCAACTTAAAAAAACACTCGAACTGATGTTGAGATTATAATTCATTTATAGTATAATTTCCGTCACTTTGAGTGTTTTTATAAATTAAAAACGTCAGTTTTTGGTTTATAAAAAAGTATCGATAAGTTATGATTTGAACCTTAAATTCCTTTCAAACCTTCAATCAAACCATCAATATCTTCTTTCGTATTTTCTTGACTAAAAGAAATTCGAATGGATGGTTTTTTTAAATCTTCCTCTGTCAAAATCTCTGCCAATACGTGTGAAGGTCTAATACTTCCACTTTGACATGCACTTCCTCTAGATACCGCAATTCCTTTCATATCTAAATTAAACAATATCATAGCTGTTTTATCTGCTGAAAAAGGCAATAATACATTTGTTATATTGAAAAAAGTAGCTTCTCCGTTTCTTTTATAACCGGGAAAATGGGTTTGCAATTGACTTAAACAATAGTCTTTTAAATCTGAAATATATTTTCTATCCGCTTCTAAATTTTGGTATGATAAATCCAAAGCCTTTGCCATTCCTACAATTTGATGGACTGCTTCCGTTCCTGAACGTAAACCTTTTTCCTGAGAACCACCATAAGTAAAAGGTGTTATTGAAGCTGTTTTTCTTATAAATGTAAACCCTATTCCTTTTGGTCCATGAAATTTGTGTGCACTTGCTACAATAAAATCAATAGGCAAAGCAGTTAAATCCATCTCTTGTTTTCCAATGGATTGCACCGTATCACAATGAAACAATGCTTTATTTTCTTGACACAAAGCACAAACTTGCTCTAAATCTAAAACGGTTCCTATTTCGTTATTCACATGCATTAAAGTTACTAATGTAGGAATACCCTCTTGTAATAGTGTTGCTAAATGCTTCATATCAATAGCTCCTGAAGGTAAAACAGACACAAAGTCAACTTGTATGCCAAATTCACTTTGAAGGGCTAAAACCGTATATAAAGTAGCGTGATGCTCAATTTTAGAAGTAATAATACGCTTAACTTGTTTTGTTTTGACCAAAGATGACAATATCCAATTTGTAGCTTCTGTTCCACTGCTTGTAAATATAATCTCTTGTGCTGAACAATTTAAATGCTTTGCAATACTTTTTCGAGAAGTTTCAACCAATGTTTTTGAATTTCGACCAAAACTATGTGTTGAAGATGGATTTCCAAAATCATTTTGCAGTACTTCTACCATAACTTTTATCACTTCTGGATGAACTGTCGTTGTGGCTGCGCTATCTAAATATATTCGTTTTGACATGCTTAAAAAATTTAGGCAAAGATACCATTATTAAAATTCCTAAAAAAAGAAATTCCAAATTCCAATACTACTGATTGAAATTTGGAATTTATTATTTTAACTACTCTTTTTAGTGACTTCCTTCTACTTCTATAGCGTCAACATCTATGTTTTGTTTTTTCAATAATCCTTTTACAATAATTGCAAATAAAGTTAAATAAGCAAAACACATAACGGCTACAATATATGATTGGTGAATACCAATTATATCCGATAATTTTCCTTGAATTGGAGGAATAATTCCACCGCCTAAAATCATCATTACTAAGAAGGCAGATCCTTGTGAAGTATATTTTCCTAAACCAATAATGGATAAACTAAAAATAGATGGCCACATAATTGAACAAGCTAATCCTCCTGATAAAAAGGCATAAATAGCTACTGTTCCAGATGTAGATAATCCTATCAACATGGCTATAATTCCAAAGCTTCCAAAAATAGTTAAGGTTCTTGCTGGTTTGTCTTTACTTAAAAAGAAAGCTCCAATTTGGACAAAAACACAGAATATATAATAATATAGTGGTTTCATGTCTTTTCCTGAAAGGATATTTACACCTAAAATTACACTAAAAGCAACTAAGGGTACAATAATTAAAGCTATAGTTTTCTTTACTCCTTTTAATTCAAAAACACTTACAGCTCCAGCCCAACGTCCAATCATTAAACTTCCCCAATACATAGAAATATAAGGTGCAATATCTGAGGATTGCATATTTCCAAAATCTTTTAATTTTAATAGTTCTCCTAAGTTACTTCCAATAGCAACCTCTACTCCAACATAGGTGAAGATAGCTAACATTCCTAAAACTAATTGTGGGTATTGCATAGCTCCCCAACCATCTGCTTTCTTCTTAGCTGATGTATATGAGAAGGCTATTCCTCCTAATATAACTGCTAATGCGCCAAACAACCAATACATTCTATAGTGTTCAATATCTGATTTTAATGCAGTTAATTCGTTGCTTTTTGCTTGCATTTCTTTTCCGTAAACTGCTAATTGATCTCCTGTATAATTTTTCAATTCTTCTTTATGTTTAGGCGTTGAAGCCTGATCAAGCTCAGTTTGAATAGCTTCAATTTTTATTGCTTCCTCACTTTTATAGCTTTGAAAAACAGGTGTAAACATGATTCCTAATAAAACAGTCATAACTACTAATGTTCTTAATGCTTTATTAGCTTTTTCAATTGGTTCCTCAGAAACTCCTGTTGGTACCTTTTTAGAGAAGTAAAACAAGGCTGCTGCTGCCACAAAAAGTAAACCAACGCATATATAAAGTATAACTACTTTATTTAGTTCTAAAAGCTTAATTTGTTCTTCTGATACTGAAGAAGCTGTACCAAACAAAGCCAAAGCTATCACAATAGGTCCAATAGTTGTTCCAAATGAATTGATTCCACCACCTAAATTAACACGACTTGCTCCTGTTTTTGGATCTCCCAATAGAATGGCAAACGGATTAGCTGCTGTTTGTTGCAATGAAAAGCCTAATGCAACTATAAATAATCCAACTAACATTCCAGTATATAAATTGGCTTCAACAGCAATAATCATTGCTCCTGCTCCAAGTGCTGAAAATAATAATCCATAAACAATACTTTTTTTATACCCCCATTTTCCCACTATGTCTTTTCCTGAACCATTTCCTAAAGCAAATAACAACAATGCTCCTATATAATAAGCTGTATAAAAAGCAAAATCAACTAATTGAGATTGAAATTGGTCTAATGAAAAATAACTTTTACAGAATGGAATAAAAATACTATTTCCTGCTGCAATAAATCCCCAAAAGAAAAACACTGTAATAAGTGTATATAATGCTGGATAATTGGTTTGAATTTTGTTTGAACTCATAGTTAATTTTGGTTATGTTTATTTTTAAAATAAAATTGTAATATTCTAACTTTTAATGATATAAATTGAATTACTATTAAAATAATGCTAAATTTTTTGCTAAATATACATTTATAAGCCTTTATATAATATGATTCGCTAAATTAGTTATTAACGAAAACGTTTTCTAATGGTGTTTTTTTTGATTTCAATTTCAAATTACAACGTTTGAGTCTTTAATTATATAATTGGCTATCTTCATTATTTTCTACTTGTTTAATAGGTAAAAGTTGCCATTATAGGCAAATGATCTGATGGATATTTAAAATCATAGAAATCATCAATTGTAATGAATTTTCTAACCTTTAGTTTGCTGTTTTTATTAAAAAAAATGTAATCAATTTGCTTTTGTGGCTTTAATTTAAAATCAAATGCGTTCCAGGTACCTTTATCTCCATAAGGTTTTGTCAATGAACTAGAGGAAGCTTCGTCTAATTGTTCTTCTAATAATTGGATAGAATTTTCTACTTGAGTTGCATTAAAATCTCCTGATATGATAACAGGTACATCTTTAATTGCTTTTAATTCGTCAATCAATTTTGTAATCATTTTAGCTGATTCTAACCTTGCTATCTTACCTTCATGGTCAAAATGGGTATTAGCTATCCAAAATTTTTCTTTTGTTTTTTTATCTTTAAATAGCCCATAAGTAATAATTCTGTGACAAGCTGCATCCCAACCTTTTGATATGGTATCTGGTGTTTTGGATAACCAAATAGTGTTTTCTTTTAATAATGTATAGTTGTCTTTGTTATATAATATACAGGAATATTCTGCAAATTCTCCACTCTCTCTAGGGAGTCCTATATAGTCATAATGAGTTACTTTTTCTAGAATAAAGTCTAGTTGAAATTTTTGAACTTCTTGCATGCCTATAAAAGAGGCTTCATAATAATTCAATAAATCGGTTACTTTTTCTTTTCTAATATCCCAATTATTTTCTCCATCATTGGCAGAACCTAATCTAATGTTATATGACATTACATTTAAATCAGTTTGTGAAAACAAATGAAGTGAACAAAAAAAGAATAGTACTATTACTTGTTTTTTCATGCTTAGCAATTTATTGTTTTATAAAAATTATCTCTACTTTTTGAAGGGACAAGTTATGTAATTTGATAATAAAAATCTTCATTTAGATTTCTTTTTATAAGATGCTGTTTAATCTACTTTAATTATTGCTGTTCGTTCACTAATTCCATTATTATTAAACGCTTCAATTTGAAAATAATAAGTATCTGTTCTATCCATTCCTGTGAAAAAATAATCGTTTTTCCCATAAACCATTATACTACCATATAGTTTCTCAGGTGATTTTCCAAAATAGATTACATAACCATCTGCTTCTTCATTTTGTTGCCAACGAATCCATGAGCTTCTTCTTTCTCCATATTTTTTTGCATCAGCACGTAAAACCATAAAATTATCCACTTTTTTAGGAGCTATTCCTTTTCCTTTTCCAAAAACTCTAAATCCACTTAAAGCAAATTTTCCTGTTGGCATTTTTATATTTTCTAACCTTAAAAATCTAGCTCTTGTAGGCTTTTCAAGTTCAATGTAATCATGTGGAACATCAGTTTTATTTGCACTTTTATCAACTATTAGATGCCATTTTTTTCCGTCATCCGAAGCTAATATTTTATATTGATGGTACTTGTTTGCTGATTTCCCCATGAATTCAACATCTTGATCTGCATAATTTATTTGTATAGCATTAATGGTTGATACTTCACCTAAATCGGTTTGAAACCATTCTCCTTTATCATCTGTTTTTGCAGACCAATAGGTTTTCATATCCTCGTCAACTGCAAAGTTAGGTTGGAAACCTCCTAATGTAGATGAAACTTGTACTGGTTTATTATAATTTAGTAACATCCAACCAGAAAATAACCCTTTTGTATGATCTATTTCTTTTGAAAACTCTGGTAGAAAAGTAGGATAATCTCCATAGGCTGTATTGCAATACATTATATCATCTTGATCAAAACCTGCTGGCCATATTCCTATTCTTCTCTCAAAATTATTTTTTTGCCCTAAAATAACAGTAGATGTATGCCACCAATTTCCAAAGTTGTCTTGATAAGTTGCTCCATGACCTGCTCCTCTAGCAAAACCTCCTGGTTTATATGAAAATGGATTATGAGACTGATAAGCAAAACCATCTAAAGGGTTATTGCTAACGTAAACTCCATCTGCATAACCACTAAATTCAGTTGCTGGCGCGCCATATTGTAAGTAATATTTGTTTTTATATTTAGTAACCCAAGCTCCTTCCATAAAGGGTTGCAAAAATGTATTGTCGTTATATTCTCCAAAACGTTCCCATCCATGATCTTCTGGATGAAGAGAAATCATTGGTTTAACAAAACCTTCAGATTGTAATGTTTGGGTATTAATTTCTGTTCCAAAAAGTGGGTATTCATTACTTGACCCCCAATATAAAAACAGTTTGTCTTTTTCTTCATCATATAAAAAACCTGGATCCCAAGCACCTACCTTAAAGTTATCAACCGCCTTTTCCCATTCATTTGCTGTAGGGTTTTTACTTTTCCACATTGCAAAGTTTGGTCCATGAGTAGAACCTATTACATACATATAACCTTTCATTATAAAAACGGCAGGAGCACAAAGTTCATCGTATACTTTGTTTTTTTTATCCAATTTATGGTCAGCTTTTATCTCACTATTTAAAGAAGGATATTCGTTTTCTGGTTTAAGAAATTTTCGTTCAATGTAATTCCAATGTAACATATCATCACTCCACCAATATCCCCATTGGTTAGTTGAAAATAAAAAATATTTATTTTGAAAGTTTACAATAACTGGATCTGCTGTTGCTCGATGCTTTCCTTGCGATGAAAAATTAGGAATGGGTGTATAACCATAATCTATATTTACTGGGTTACAATACGTTTTTTGCTGAGAAAACAAGCTAAATGTTGATAATATAGAAATTATCAGTAAGTATTTTATTTTAATCATGATGTGAATTTTAAAAAAAACACCCTCGCTTATAAAATTGAGGGTATTTAAAATAACTAAACAATTCTATTATAATAACTCAAATAAATTCTTGTTTTTTGTATCAGAATTTGTTCCAATAAAAACTTCAAATTGACCAGGTTCTGCCACAAGATCTAAATTGTAATCATAAAACTTTAAGTCCTTCTCAGTAATTGTAAAAGAAACTGTTTTTGTTTCCCCTTTTTTTATCATTACTTTTTGAAATCCTTTTAATTCTTTAACAGGTCGTGTTACAGAACCAACCAAATCTCTAATGTATAATTGTACTACTTCTTTTCCTTCATAATTACCTGTATTAGTAACATCCACTGAAACAATAATACTTTCAGACTTTGTCAATTTGTTAGTGGATAATTTAACATCTGAATATTGAAAAGTAGTATAACTTAGTCCATAACCAAAAGGAAATAAAGGCGAATTACACACATCTAAATAATTAGAACGGAATTTTTCAAATTCACAATTCTCTACTTTTTCATCACTTAATGGTCTTCCTGTATTTTTATGACTGTAGTAAATAGGTACTTGCCCTACATTTCTTGGAAAAGTCATAGACAACTTCCCTGATGGATTTACATCACCATATAGTACTTTTGTAATAGCTGGTCCTGCTTCTGTTCCGGGAAACCATACATTTAATATAGCATCTGATAATTCTGTTTCTTCAGTCATAGCTAAAGGTCTTCCTGTAAATAGAACCAAAACGATCGGTTTATTTAATTCCGCTAATTTTTTCAATAAATCTTTCTGTGCTTGCGGAATTTCTATATTACTTCTACTACTACTCTCACCGCTCATTTCAGCAGCTTCTCCTATAGCAAAAAGAATAATATCTGATTTCTTAGCTATTTCAATTGCTTCATTATGCAATTGTTCATCTGTTCTATCGTCTCTATTAATTGATTTTCCAAAAATGCCTACTTTCTTTTCAAAATTAATATCATAATCTAAATTACAACCTTTGGCATACATTAAATTAGTTCCTAATTTTTGAGACAATGTAGTCTTCAAAGAAATAGCTTTCGTAAAATCTGTAGCCACACTCCATGTTCCTGGCATATGTTCTTTTACATCTGCTAAAGGACCTACTAAAGCTACTTTTTGAGATGATTTTAAAGGAAGTACTTGCTTATCATTTTTTAACAATACAAAAGATTCTGTTGCTACTTTTTGTGCAAAACTTCGGTTTTCTGTTGTAAAAATTTCGGTTTTAGCTCTTTTTTCATCACAGTATTTATAAGGGTCATGAAACAAGCCTAAATCATATTTGGCCTCTAGAATTCTTTTCACTGCAGCATCTAACTGTTCCATTGATATTTTACCTTCCTCAACAGATTTTTTTATTGTTAATAAAAATCCTTCTCCCACCATATCCATGTCAATTCCTGCATTTAATGCTAAAGCAGAAACAGTTTGTAAATCACCCATTCCATGGTCAATCATTTCATTAATTCCTGTATAATCGGTAACAACAAAACCATCAAATCCCCATTTCTTACGAAGAACATCTGTCATCAACCATTTGTTACCCGTAGCCGGAACACCATCTATTTCATTAAAAGAGGCCATAACTGAACCTGCACCAGCATCAACGGCTGCTTTATAAGGAGGAAAATAGTCATTAAACATTCTTCCTCTACTCATATCTACCGTATTATAATCTCTACCTGCTTCTGGAGCTCCATATAGCGCAAAATGTTTTACACAAGCCATGATGGTATTTTTATCAGAAAGGCTGTTACCTTGATATCCTTGCACCATTGCTTTTGAAATTTGACTTCCTAAAAAAGCATCTTCTCCTCCACCTTCAGCTACTCTTCCCCATCTTGGATCTCTGGAAATATCAACCATTGGAGAAAATGTCCAACAAATACCATCTGCCGAAGCTTCTTTAGCGGCCATTTGTGCCATTCCTTGTATCAAATCCATATCCCAAGAACAAGAGGTTCCTAAAGGAATAGGAAATGTAGTTTCATATCCATGAATAACATCCATACCAAAGATTAATGGAATTTTCAAACGGCTCTTTGTAATAGCAACTTTTTGAACATCTTTTATTTTGCTAACTGATTTTATATTAAAAAGACCTCCTACTAATCCTTGTTCAATTTTTTTTCCAATGTTTGAATTAGTTGCTTGTCCTGTAGTAAAATCACCAGCACTTGGTAAATTTAATTGTCCAATTTTTTCTTCAATAGTCATTTTTGACAACAACTCAGCTACAAAAGTTTCTTTGGGAGCTATATTATTAGTTATAGCTTGCTTTTTCTGAGCATAACTTAGAGATATGCTCAAAAGAAAAATGGATAATATATATTTTATTCTAAAATTCATTATTATTGGTATCTTATTTTATTATTCAATTTGTTTTTGTTGGAGCATCCATTCGTATATAGTTTTATCATCATATACTCTAGTCCAACTGTCATGATTAGCATCATCGAAAATCGTTAATTCAATATCTTTACTACACTTTTTCAGTTTTTTATAAATATCTATTGAATATTGTACATCCACAACATCATCTAATAAACCATGAAAGATGCGAGTAGGGATGTCTTTTATTTTACAATTCTCTATCATAGGAACTCTATCTACAAAGCCTGCAATAGGAACTAATGCTGCAAACATATCTGGATGTGCAAAGGCTAAATTCCAAGCTCCCCAAGCTCCCATACTAAGTCCTGTTAAATACACTCGTGTAGTGTCTATATTTTTATTATTTTTAATTACTTCTTGTATTAACTTATATAGCGATTCCGATTCCCAATAAACTTCACTTGGACATTGGGGTGCTAAAACATAAGCATCTAATTCATTAGTTTTTAAATATTTAAAAGGACCATGAACTTTTACTTTTTCTAAATCATTTCCTTTTTCTCCTGAGCCGTGTAGAAAAATAATTAGTGGCTTTTTATCATTGCCTTTTGGCTTATGAAGTAGATATTGATATGAAATAGTTTCTTCAACTTTTGTTGAAAATACTCCTTGCTTTTCTTGTCCGTAAAACTGATGTATGCTCAGACAAAAAATTATTATTTTAATTACATTTTTCATATTAAAAACCATGCTGTGTAGATGAAAATCCTAATGTCTGTAATCCAGATTGTACTTCTGGTGCTGCCATAAATAAGTTCCATAACAAACCTGTTCTATGGTTTTCAATCATAGGTGCTATGGTACCTTGATCAATAGCTAAATAACGTTGTGTTACCCAATTGTAATGTGGAGAAAAAGCATCATAAGGACCTGCAATTCCAACATATTGGTTCTTCTTTTCTTCATACAGGTAGCGAAGGAAACGCATTGATTCAACTGGTGTATATGGAAAAGATGACAATGCTGCTGTTGGCGAAATGACTCCTCTATCATTATTGGGTTGGTGAGCAGTATAACCCGTCGTTCCATCAGCATTTCTAGTATAGCTAGCTGTTAAACCCCAACATTTGTTATTGTATCCTATCCAGTTACTTGGATTGATAACACAATAATTGTATATAATATCTGTATGATTTTTATTTAAATTCCAATAATTAGCATATTGATCTGTTAATCCTCTAGGATCTAATCCTAAATAAGAATAATGTGCCCAAAACATTGGTCCAACGTTTCCTGTTGCTCCATTGTGGTTAAAAATCAATGGAATATTATATTTTGTTCCCGCTGTTACAATATTTCCATTTCTAGCCCATGCTTGATGATAAGCTGATGCAGAAATAGGATGTGTAGGTGAAGCCGCAGCCATAACATACGTTATTAAGCATTCGTTATATCCTTCTAATTTAAAATTCATTTGCCAATCATAAGTAGGTGACCAATGCCAATATAATGCATTTTCTCCCTTAGTATACCAATCCCATTCTACTCCTTTCCATAAATCATCTGCTTTTTGAGCCATCAATTGCTCTTCTGGTGTTCCGCTTTTAAAATATTCTCTAATACTTATTAGCCCTTGACATAAAAATGATGTTTCTACCAAATCTCCTCCGTTATCCATTGTTCCAAATGGTATTACATGTCCTGTATTACCATCCATCCAATGAGGCCATGCCCCATGAAAGCGGTCAGCATTTTCTAAAAAATTTAATGCCACAGTCAATCTAGAAACAGCTTCTGATCTCGTTACAAAACCTCTTTCTATTCCGACTATTATTGTCATTAAACCAAAACCTGAACCTCCAGTAGTAACTATGTTCTTGTCAAAATTGGGATCATCTATTATATAACGCTCTCTTGCTAATTTTGAATTAGATTCCGCATAATTCCAAAAATATTTGAATGCATCTTCTTGAACTTGTGTCATTAATTCAGCATCAGTAAGCTGTTTAATTGGATCTTCTGTTTTGATATCTTCACTTTTTGAATTTTCAGAACAACTAAATGATGTGAATAAAACAAAAACAAATATGTATTTAAAAATTTTCATATATAAAATAACCTACTGAAAAACATTTTTTAGCTTTTCAGTAGGTTTTAATTAATTATTTATTGTTTGTATATAACTCTTGAACTTCAGCTTGTGATAATGCTATATTATACAATCTAAATTGATCTAAAGCACCTTTCCAATTAGAATAAAGCCAATTATCACCAGATGCATTTTGAGATTGTGGTCCATTACCTATCCTAAGTGAAGAAATTTTTGATTCATCAAGCGTTAGAGCACCATGTGTACCCCAAGTTTTAGTTCCCGCAACGGCTCCATCAATATACATGGTCATTGTTGATGTGTTTTCATCATATACAAATGCAAAATGATGCCATTGATTATCTAAAACGCCTTCAATTGAATTTGCTCCTTCCCAAGTAAACCAATTATCTGTCATGTCAGCATCAATTGTTACAAACTTAATGGCAGCAGCAGTCGAAGATCCTGAGTATTGATCAAATAATAAAAACATTGTTCCACTAGACCAGTGACCGTTTGTAGATGGGATACTGAAAATATGTTCTGCTCCTGGATTAGCTCCACTTTTAGTTTGTCCATCGTGTTTTTCCCAAAACGCAACAGTATAACTACTAACGGAAGATGCCCAATCATTTGGTTTTGCATACTGAATTTTTTTATCAGTGATACCATAAACTGCTTTTCCAGAAATTCCATCTACTTGATTAAAACCATTTTCCGTTGGAAATTTTGCTCTAATTTGATCTACTGCTACTAATAACTCGTTACTAGTTTCCATATCAAAAGGAACATAAAATTTTAATGGTCCACCAGGTGCATTCTCATCAACTGGATAGTCTCCAACACCTGGATGATCCATATCTTGACATCCGATAAATAAAAGTGTGGTAAAAAATAGTATACCAATACTTTTAAAAGAGAAATTTATTTTTTTCATAATTTTATTTTTTATAGAATAACTAAACCTATAAAGCTATTCAAATGATTACTAATAATTTGGATTTTGAATTAAAACGCCTCCAGATTGGTCTATTGCTGTTTGAGGTATAGGGTATAATGCATTCTTTGATTGATAACCTAAACTTCCAAGTACACTATTTGCATCTCCCCAACGTACTAAATCATAAAATCGTTCACCTTCCATTGCAAATTCAATTCTTCGTTCATGTTTTATAGCATCTCTAACTGAAACTTGATCAGTAGCTGTAATATCAGGTAAAACAGATGAATTATTCCCTCTTGCTCTTGCTCGAACTAAATTAATGTAATCAACGGCTAAAGAAGATTGTCCTGACTCATTCAATGCTTCTGCATACATTAATAAAACATCTGCATATCGTATAAGTTTAATATTGGCCCAATGATTTTTATTCTCTCCATAATCAGTTCTTTCACTAGGTAGAGTATATGCTTTTTTGTTCCAATATGGCTGAGCTAAAGGCGGACTTGCAGGAACTGTTAAATTATAACCATCACTTTGACCTGAATATAAAATTGTAGCCTCTTTTCTTGGATCTCCTGCTTCAAAAGCATCTACTAAACCTTGAGTTGGAACATTAAATCCCCAACCTAAATCCCAAGTACTTGTTCCACGAACACCTTGAGATTCCCAATAATTATTGGAGTAATTAACCCCTGCTAAACGTAAAAATTGGATTTCAAAAACAGATTCTAGAGAATTATCACCTGCCTGTAAAAATAATTCAGAGAATGAACTATGTAGTGCATACCCATATCCCATTACTTCTGATAATTCATTAGCTGAAGCTGTCCAATTTTGTTGGTATAAATATAATTTCCCCAATAATGTTTGTGCAAAACCTTTAGTTGCTCTACCTGGATAAGCTGGCCAAGTTAAAGGTAAGTTTTCCTTAGCATAAGTTAAATCACTTACAATTTGAGCATCAACTTCAGCAATTGTTGATTTTGGTTTTATTGCATCTGCTGGTTTTTCAATTTTATTTGTTATAATTGGAACTTCTCCATAATCTCTTCTCAATTCAAAATAACAAAAAGCTCTTATTGCTGTTGCTTCTGCTCTATTTGCTAAAGAGCCAGCATCCGTATTTCCTGATTCATCTACAGAAGCAATCAAATCATTACAAGCATAAATAACACTATAATGACCGTTCCAATTATTGGCTGCAAAGTTTTCTGCTGCAGAATATTGATAAGTATCAAAAATAGTTCCGTATGATGCGGCATCTGTTGCTGTACTACCTTTAGCGGCGTCATCAGATCGAATACTTTGAAACCAATATCTCAACCAATCAGTCATTCCTGATTCTGTTCTCATTTTACCGTACAATCCAAATGCTTTTTCTTCAAAGCCTCCAGCTGTTAAATCTCCTTCAGTTGCAACTCCTAATGGCTTTCTATCTAAAAATTCATCATCGCATGAAATTACCATTACTGATGATAATGCAAAGAATAATGAAGCTCCTAATATTTTTTTTATTTTCATTTTGTATTTTTTTTAGAATGTAACATTTAAACCTAAAGAAGTAATTACAGGAACAGGATATCCTCCTGTATCAATTCCAAATTTTGTTGGAGATCCTCCAGCTTCAGGTGAAAAACCAGAATTATTTGACCAAGTAACTACGTTTTGAGCACTCACATAAACTTTTAAACTTTCAACATTAATTTTAGTCAAAAAACTAGGGTTAAAACTATAAGTTAATTGTATGTTTCTCAATCTTGCATAACTACCATCTTCAATCATATATGTAGATATATTATTTACATTATAACCTGATGCATCATTTAAGCGTGGTTCAAAATTTGAAGTACCTGGTCCATTCCATGCCCCTAGCCTATCTGTTCTATAATTAAATTGTGTAAAAGTAGAACCATTCCCCCAACTTCTAAACACCTCATTACCATAAACTCCCTGAATATCAGCAGATAAACTTAAATTTTTATAATTTAATGAAGTTGAAATTCCATACATGAAATCTGGAGTAGGATTACCTATTGTTGTTCTATCCTCTGGTGTAATCTTTCCATCTCCATTAATATCTCTAAATTTTAAATCTCCAACAGTATAATCACCTATTGTACTAATAGGAGAATTTAAAATATCTGCATAAGTTTGATAAACTCCCTCTACTTCATATCCATAAAATGAACTAACTGGATTACCTGCACTTAACCTTGTAGGTCCGTCAAATATTTCAAAACCATCATTGTAAACTGAATTTACTTTGTTTTTAATAGTGGTTAAATTTCCTGAAACGGAATAACTAAAATCATCATTTATCTTATCATTCCAAGATGCCATGACTTCAAGCCCTTTATTAGAAATTTCTCCTGCATTTGCATAAAATCTTTGGCTTCCTAATACAACATAAGTTAATAAATCTGTTGTTTTCTTGTCATAATAGTTTACTTCTAATGACAATCTGCTATTTAATGATTGCAATTCAAATCCAAACTCTTTAGAAGTAACTGTTTCCCATTTTAAATTAGGATTATTAATAAATGCTAACACATAAGCTGGAACTAAATTTTCACCAAAAACAGCACTTGCTCCTGTTGTATAATTTGGATAAGTAGGATAGTTAACTGAAGTAAATTGATTTCCTAATTGACCAAATGAACTTTTCAACTTTAAAAAGTCAACTATTTTTTGATCTTTCATGAAATTCTCTCTAGTCACTTCCCAAGCAGCTCCCACTGACCAGAAATTTTGTTTGCTTCTAATTTCTGAAGAGCCATCTCTTCTAAAAGTACCATTTAACATATATTTCCCATCATAATTATATAAAAGACGAGTTAAATAAGAAGCTGTTGATCTATCCCATTGACTAGAATTTGATAATCTTTTTGTTGGGTCTCCATAAGGAAATACGTTTACATACCACCATCTTGGGTCATTTGGAATCTGATTTACATCTACTCCTTCATCATTATATTGAGGTAATTTTTGTTGTACTGTTCCATTTAATGAACTAAAATACTCTTCATAACGTGTATACCCAGCTAATGCAGTAAAATTATGTTTCCCAAAAGATTTCTCATAATTTAACATTAACTCTTGTTGAAGTTTTTGAGTGTCATTTTTATACTGATTAACTGATGTTAAAGCTGTTCCTCCATAAAGTGTACTTTGATCTGTTTCTGCAGAATACACATTAAATACTGGTGAATAGCCTCTACCATTTGCAAAACCTAAATCAGCCAAATATGCAGCTCTAAGTTTTAATTTATCAACAATTCTAAATTCACCAAAAATATTTCCAACAAAACGAGTATTTCTTGCTAATTGTGTGTTCTTCTTTGCTTCAACCTCTAATAATGGATTTCCTAATTGAGCTCCACCTAAATCAGTAGGCAATTGATTGTAAAGCCCTTGATCATAATTATATGGAGCAACAATAGGTGTTGCATTTATAGCCGAAATAAAATTATGTAATTGTGGTAAGCGAGTATCCAATCCATTTAATCCTATACCAACTTTAATTCTATCATTAAATGTTAGTTCATCATTTAAATTGAATGTAATTTTTTTGTATAACTCATTCTTAATTAAACCTTCATCAGTAGTATATCCTAAACCTAAATAGAATTTATTTTTTTCTGTAGAATTAGAAATAGAAAGATTTTGGATATTTATCATTGCATTATCATTAGCAATTTGATCAATCCAATCTGTATTAGCATTAAATAAGTTATAATAAGGATAAGGGGAAACGCCTTGATTAACTCTCTGTTGGTCATATAATGTTTTAAATTGCTCTCCATTAGTTAAGCTAGGCTTATTAGTAATACTTTTAAAACCTACAGAAGAGTTATAATTTATTGTTGTTTTCCCATTTTTTGCTTTTTTGGTAGTAACGATTATAACACCATTAGCTCCTTTGGCTCCAAAAACAGCTAGAGAAGATGGATCTTTAAGTACTTCAATAGATTCAACATCACTTGGATTAACAAAACTCATGTTGTCATTAAAAATTCCATCAATAACGTATAAAGGTTTTGTATTAAATAAACTCACAGTTCCTCTTATTCTAATATCTGGCTCCGCACCAGGTTGCCCAGAATTTACAACAGATAGTCCTGCAACTTTTCCTTGTAATGAACTTAAAACATTAGTATTAGGCTTATTGGCTACTTCTTCGCCTTTAATACTAACAATTGACCCCGTAAGATCTCTCTTTTTTGCTGTACCATATCCGATGACAACTACATCTTGAAGTTGAGTTATACTGACTTTCATGATAACTTTCATGTTCTGAGAAGCCTCTAAATCAAGCTCCTCAAAACCAACCATTGTGAATTTAAGATTCTCTCCTTGTTTGACATCGATTGAAAAATTGCCATCAAAATCTGTAGTTATATACTTATCAGATTGTGATGCATAAATAGTAACACCTATTAAAGGCTCACCCGATTCATCAACTACATTACCCTTAATTTCTTGAGAAAAAGAAACTAGAGGAATAAAGAGTAATGAAAAAATTAATAGAATTTGTTTCATTTGTTAAATTGTGTTAAAGATTTTGAGTGATAAAAATACAACTACAACGTTATACTAACAATTGAATAACACACTACAATACTACATCAAAAAAAAATATAAAAAATTTAAAATACTAAAAATCAATTATTTAAATTTGAATTATCCAAATTATATTACAACATATATTCAAAGGTTTGATGTATAAATGATGTGTGTTAAAATGGTAATTTTTTACATAAAAAAAATTAAATACTGTAAAAAAAAGTAGTTTATAATAAATTATTCATAAATAGATTTAAATTTATTGTCGAATCTAAATCTAATTTTTTGCGTAATCTATACCTATGAAGTTCTACACCTCTATAACTTATATTCATTAATGGGGCAATTTCTTTTGAAGACAAATTCATTTTTAAATAAATAGAAAGTTTTATGTCTTTTGAAGTTAGATTTTGATATCTATGAGATAATTCTTTAACAAAATCTTCATTGCTTTTTAATAAATTATTTTCAAATGATTTCCATTCATTTTTATTTATGGAGTTAATTTTAATTGCCTTGCTTATCTTAGATTTCAAAGATACTGGGGAAGTTTCTGAATCTAATATTTTTTGTATACTATCTATTAATTCGGTTTGCTTAACTATTGAAAGTGATTTTCCTGCTAATTCGTTTGCCTTGACTTGAACTTGATTTTCAAGCATATGCTTTTCATACTCTTGTAATCTTAGTTTATTTTGCGCTTCTATTTCTAAACGAATTATTTCATTTTTATGACGCAATTCTTCTTCTTTGAGTTTTAACTTTTGTTTGTATTTAATTTTATTCCATTTATAATACAAAAACAAGATTAATCCTATAATGAATAAATAAACTAATTTCATCCAAATGGAAAGATACCAAGGGTTTAAAACCGTGTAACTGTATTTACTTACTTCCTTATATTTGCCTTCATCTATAGTAAATATTTTAACTGTATGATTTCCGCTTGATAAGTTTTTAAGTTCCAATATTCCTTTTCCTATATTTTTAGGTTTTTCATCATCAATACTATAATATAGGGTAGCTTTTTTACTTCCAAAATATTCTGAAATAACATATAATAACAATTGCTCTTTAAATGCGATTGATGCTTCATTATTTATTAATTTATTTTGCGAATCATATGCTTCAATTTTAACTTTTTGATTATAAAAGTTATACTTTAGTGAATCTATCTGAAGAAAACCATCATCCATATTAACTAAATATTTTCCGTCAATTAAAAAAACATTGGTTTCATTATTAATCAATTTACCTTTATAATATTCTATTGGAATTGGCATCCAAATAAAATCATTCTTAAACTGATTTATAACATACAAGACGCCTTCTTTATTTATTATAAAACTAGCATCATCTATTGAAATAATTTCTTGTATATCTTTAAAATTAGTATTAAATTCATTATGTAGAAGCAATTTATCATTTACTGTATCTAAAAAATACCATTTATTATCTATATAAAATAATTCTATCCCTTTATATTTAAAGAGCTTAATACTATAATCCTTTTCAATTTTATTTTGTTGGGTTAAATTGGTTATCTTTTTAATAGTATCATCTTTATAAAGTTCCAATTTATAAAGACCTCTATAACCGTCTGTAAAAAGAAATGTAGTAGCATTTAATTGAATAAAATTCTTAACTGGTTTCATTTTATCATTTAACTTTATAAATGAATTAAAATCAGCTTTTGAAAATTTATACAACCCTATATAGTTAGATTGAATATAATCATTTGAATAATTATCCTTAAACAATTTCCATCCTCCTACTAGATCGTTTATTTTTACATAACCTTTTTCTTTTGAGTATTCAAACGTTCCTTCATTATGACCAATTATATATTTATCTTCTAATTTTGTAATATTCCAGACTTGTCCTTGTGAATTAGGTATCAATGTTAATTGATTATCTATGGCTTTAAAAACCCCATGATTTGTTCCTAAAAGATAGCCATTCTCATATTTTGCTATACTATAAACTGTTCCTAATTGTCCTGTATAGTCAGAGAATACTTGATAAGGTGAGTTTTGTGCAATATGTGAAATACCGTTATCTAATCCAAGCCAGATATTTTTTTCTTTATCTACAAAAATGTTCAACACTGAATTATTTCGTAAGGCATTTGAACGATTTATGTTATAATATTTATTTGAAACTAAATCAATTACATATAAACCATTAAATGCTGTACCAATTAGCATTTTATTTTCAAAAATTTTTGCTGAAATTATAATCTGTGTTTTTAATTTCTCATTGATTGAATGCATCCAAGGCAACAATGTACTATCATAGTTCTTAACAAAAACCCCATTTTTTTGTGTAAAGAAATAAGTTTTATTATCATATTTTTCAATTCCATAAATAATGTTATTATCTATAATTGAAAAATCTTCAACCTTATCAAAGCTATTGTTTTCAAATTTATAAATTCCTTTTCTTACAGTAGCTGCATATATGGTATTATCAACTACGTAGCAATAAGAAATTTGATTAGGAAATGCTTTTTTTATTACTTTTTTTTCACTGAGAATAAAAAAATAGTTAAAGGATTGAAAATATATTTTGCCATTTACTTCAAATATTTTCCATATCTCTTCACTCTTTGAATTGTTTTCAAATAAATTTTTCCCTTCAGAAATTGAAGTATATATCATTTTTCCATTAATTCTTTCCCAATAACCAAATTCATTATATGAACCTGAATAAATCTTATTTCCATAAGAAAATACAGATCGAATTATAGATTTATTAGGTAATGTGTACTTTTCCCATTTTACACCATCATAACGTAAAAAAAAGCTATTATTAGCAAAATATATTGCATTATCATTTCCTTGAGTTAAACTCCATATTTGATTATCTCCAACATAATCTTGTTTGGAATAATTTTCAACAAAGGGTAAAGTTTCTTGTGCAATTGCTACAAATGAGTAAAACCAAAATAGGATGTGAAAATATTTTTTCAAAATATATAGTATCTAAGCATCAAATTTAAAAAACTAAGTTAAAAATTACTTGCTTTTTCAATTTTAAATTTACTTTTGCTAAAAATTTTATATAATGAAAAAGCTATTTGTATTATTATCTTTCGTTTTTATGTTGAATTCTTGTGATGATGGAGATATTACGCTTGAATCTTTTAACTTTTCAAGTCAGCCCATTTTAAAATGTAATGATGATACTAAACCTTTTTTGTATAAAATAAATAATAATGAATTGTTGCTTTTAAATGTTTCTGCTGAAATTTATTCGGTAGACACAACTGCAGTTACTGCTTTCCCTTATATACACTCATATCCTATCAATAGTACAACTTCTGTAGCATACCGATTATATAGTGATACCGTTCCCTCAACTTTTATATGCAACTCAATTGCTCCAGCAACTCCCGTTGTTACTAATGAATGGAATGCAACAGGTGGAACTATTGAAGTTACTTCAATTGAACGATTTGATACAGACGGAACAACTCTAATAGGCTATACTCATACTATCAAACTTTTAAATATCAACTTTTCAAACATAAGTAATTCTTTTAGTTTTGAAGAATACTTATTTGGCAATTACCAAACGGGACTTTAATTTTCTTTTTTTTGTAAAAAATAAACCTCAGTAGCTCCTTGTCCATATTTTTGATAATTACCTTCTCGGGTACTAATATTTTCATATCGTTTTAACAGATATTCTAATTCTGTTTTTAAAACACCTTCACCAACTCCATGAATTAAAACTAGTTTTGGAATTCGATTTCGAATAGCAAAATCCATCTGCCTTTTTGCTGTATCTAATTGAATCGTTAAAATGTCATAGTTGTTTAATCCTTTTTTTGACGGAACTAATTTTTCAATATGCAAATCTACTTCTAAGGTAAATATTTCTTTCTTAGACTTCTTTTCTTTTACAAAACTTCGCTTTTTTTCTTCTTGTTTCTCTGCCTTTACTTTACTTATAGTATCAGGTGAAATAAATCCTTTCAAGTCATTGGAAATGTTATTTTTAACCAATTCGTTGACAAAATATGTCATCATGAATTTATCTGTTGTTTCTATTGTAATTTGATCCAAATTTACAGCAACTACAACACCGTCAATTGCATCATCTAAAACCGAAACTTTATCCCCTATTTGAAATTTGCTCATCACCAATTCTATTAATTATTTAATCTTTTTAACTGTTATTCAAATGTAAAAAACTTTATTAATCTCTCTCTATTTTACAAATTAAAAAAAGCCATTTGAATACACAAATGGCTCTTCAATTAATTTTTATTTATCAAAATTTAAGAAGCTGCCGCTGCAAGTGCAGCCACAATTCCTCCAAAAAAAATTAAGACATATAAGGAAATAATAACGATTGCTATTATCCCAAGAAACTTATGATGTGACTTTAAATTTACTAATGCATCTGCTAATAGCTCAGAATTCTCTGTATTAAGTGCTTGTTTAGCTCCAGAAGCATATTTGAAGAAATAATATACTGGAAAAAAATATAACAATGCCATAACAATATAAATAATAGATATAAACCCTTGAATAGCTCCAAAAGCACCCATTCCTTGTTGATTAGGAATCATAGACATGGCTGAACCCATAAAAATTCCTGCTAAAACCATAAATGCTATACCTACAAAACCTAGTATTGCTAAAAAATAAGACCATTTGGCGCTTTCTCGTAAAGCATCAATTGCCTTATCATTTAATTGAATTGAAAAATGATTTTCCATGTTTTAAATTTAGTTAATTTGTTGGGTTTAATATTAATTTATTTTTCAAACTCTTTTAAAGTTTTTGTTATGATGGAAACACAATCTAATAATTGTTCTTCAGTCATTACTAATGGTGGAGCAAATCGGATAATATTTCCGTGTGTTGGTTTAGCTAACAAACCATTTTCTGACAATTTCATACAAATATTCCAAGCTGTTTCACTTTCTTCTGTATCATTAATTACGATGGCGTTTAGCAATCCTTTTCCTCTAACTAAATTTACAATAGTACTTGTTTTTATATATTCATTAAGTTGCTCTCTAAAAAGATTACCTAATACTCTAGCATTTTGAACTAATTTTTCGTCTTTAACAACTTCTAAAGCTGCAATTGCTACTGCTGCCGCTACTGGATTTCCTCCAAAAGTAGAGCCATGTTGACCTGGTTTAATTACATTCATAATTGCGTCGTTAGCTAAAACGGCTGAAACTGGATAAACTCCTCCCGACAATGCTTTTCCTAAAATCAATATATCAGGTTGAACGTTTTCATGATGAACAGCTAATAACTCTCCCGTTCTTGCAATTCCTGTTTGAACTTCGTCTGCAATAAACAATACATTATTCGCTTCACAAATAGCTTTTGCTTTTGTCAAGTATCCTTCTTTTGGTACATACACTCCAGCTTCTCCTTGAATAGGCTCCACTAAGAATCCTGCAATATTTTTAGACGATTTAATAGTCTTTTCAAGTGCTTCTATATCATCATAAGGTATTTTAATAAATCCTGCCGTATATGGTCCAAAATTCTTTCTCGCATTTTCATCATTAGAAAATGAAATAATTGTAGTTGTTCTTCCATGAAAATTGTTTTCACAAACAATAATTTGTGCTTCTTGTTCTGCAATACCTTTTTTCTCGTAAGCCCATTTTCTACAAATCTTGATAGCCGTTTCTACCGCCTCAGCACCAGTATTCATTGGTAATACTTTATCAAATCCAAAATAGTTGGTGATGTATTCTTCATAAACACCCAATTTGTCATTGTAAAAAGCACGAGAAGTTAAAGTTAGCGTTTTAGCTTGCTCTATCATGGCGCCAATAATTTTAGGATGACAATGTCCTTGATTTACAGCTGAATATGCTGAAAGAAAATCATAATATTTTTTTCCTTCTACATCCCAAACATAAACTCCATCTCCCTTTGCTAAAACTACGGGTAGTGGATGATAATTGTGTGCTCCAAATTGATCTTCTAAAGCAATAGCTTGATTAGCAACATTTTTTTCTAAAACTGACATAAATGAATTTTTTATACCCAAACTCGTTATGGGTTATTTTAAAACTAACCTAATTTTTCAATAGGCAAGATTCCTTCTTTTGGAGAGAAATCATCCATAAGATACAAATGTAATAAAAAGAATTTCCAAAAAGAAAATTCCAAATTCCCTTTTTAATAAAACTTAAATTTTGAAATTATCCTTTTTAATTCATTTGAAAAGTCCTACAAACAACAAAATCCTCTGTTAAAACAAAGGATTTTTAATTGATTTATAGTTCATTATAAACTTATACTAAAGTAGCACTTGAAGTAATTTTTGTGTTAAATAATTTTGAAATCGGACAATTTTTTTCTGCTTTGGTTACTAATTCTTGAAATTTATCATTTGTAATTCCAGTAATTTTAGCTTCAATAATTAAATGGGAACCTATTATAGTTCCTTCTACTAAATTGATTTCACATTTGGTTTGTATGCTTTCAATCTCATGTCCTAATTCTCCAATAAAAGCTGATAATTGCATTGAAAAACAACCAGAATGAGCTGCCGCAACTAATTCTTCTGGATTTGTTCCTACTCCATCTTCAAAACGTGTTTTAAAAGAGTACTGAGCATTGTCTAATGTTTTACTTTGTGTTGATATTTTTCCAGTTCCTGTTCGAACATCACCTTTCCAAACGGCTGTAGCATTTCTTTTCATAATTATTATTTTTTAGATTAATACCCTAAAGTTACTTCAAATAATCTGCATAATAAAACATAGTATATTGTTATAACTAATTGGTAAATAAGAAATAACTATTCGATAATCTTAGAGTTCCTCTTCTTTATACATTTCCAACAATTTATTGACTGTGTTCCAGTTTCGTGATGTTGCATTAACATTTAATTTTTTCTCTATATATTTTTGAGTCAATTTTGTTTTTGCAGCACCTGTTTCTAATTTCATATAAATGCGATTGCCTTCTATAAATGCTTCATCTGGTTTAAACTGACTCATTTTTAAATCATTTAAAGCATTATTGTTCAACTCTTTTGATATAAAGGCTACATAGAGTTTTTTGGTATCTATATCTTTCTCTTTAAAAAAGGGGTTGTTGGTCAAACATTTCTCTAAATCAGATTGACTAATAACAATTACAGGAACATCGTATCCAAATTGCTTAAAAATTTCTTGCTTTATGGTAAAACCAACGCTTTGCGGATTCTCTTCTTCTGTTTCTACAAAGACATTTCCTGATTGGATATAGGTTTTAATATTTTGGAATTGAATAGCTTCAAGCAGGCTTTTTAAAGCTTCCATTTTAATCATGTTGTGCCCTGATACGTTTATTCCTCTAAGTAGTGCTAGGTGTTTCATAATATAAAGATATAAAAAATCCCAACTTCATAAAAATTGGGATTTATAATTTGTAATTACTAATTCGTAATTAATTATACATTTTAGCTCTTTGCTCTTTAATTTTTGGATCATCTAAGTATTCATCAAACGTCATGTATCTATCAATAACGCCGTTTGGTGTAATTTCTAAAACTCTATTAGCAACTGTTTGTGCAAACTCATGGTCATGAGTTGTAAATAAAACAGAACCTTTAAAGTTTTTTAATGAGTTATTAAATGCTGTAATAGATTCCAAGTCTAAGTGATTTGTAGGTTCGTCTAACATTAAAACATTAGCACGCATCATCATCATTCGAGAAAGCATACAACGCACTTTTTCTCCTCCTGATAATACATTACACTTTTTCAAAGCTTCTTCTCCAGAAAAAATCATTTTCCCTAGGAAACCTCTAATATATACTTCATCTCTTTCTTCTTCTGTTTTGGCATATTGACGCAACCAATCTACAAGATTCAAATCTTTGCTTTCAAAAAAGGCATGATTATCTGCTGGTAAATAGGATTGGTTTGTTGTAATTCCCCAATCAAATTCTCCTGAATCTGGTTTTTGGTTTCCATTTAATATTTCATAAAAAGCTGTTGTTGCTCTAGAATCTTTAGAAAAAACTACAACCTTATCCCCTTTTGCCATATTTAAGTGCACATCTTTAAATAAAACTTCTCCATCAGCAGAAGCACTTAAGTTTTGTACATTTAATATTTGGTCACCTGCTTCACGTTCGGTATCAAAAATAATCGCTGGATATCTTCTACTAGAAGGTTTGATTTCATCTAAATTTAACTTATCAATCATTTTTTTACGTGATGTTGCTTGTTTTGATTTGGCAACATTGGCACTAAAACGACGTATAAATTCTTCTAATTCAGCTTTCTTTTCTTCTGCTTTCTTATTTTGTTGTGCTTTTTGTTTAGCAGCTAACTGACTACTTTCATACCAAAAAGTATAATTTCCAGAATAGTTATTTATTTTTCCAAAATCAATATCAGAAATATGAGTACAAACTGAATCTAAAAAGTGTCTATCATGCGAAACTACTAAAACAGTGTTCTCGTAATTAGCTAAGAAATTTTCTAGCCAACCTATGGTTTCAAAATCCAAATCATTGGTAGGTTCATCCATAATCAATACATCTGGATTTCCAAAAAGTGCTTGCGCTAATAATACACGAACTTTAAGTTTTCCTTCCATTTCACTCATCAAAGTGTAATGATAATCCGCAGAAATTCCTAAATTAGATAACATGGCACCAGCATCTGATTCTGCATTCCAACCGTCCATTTCATCAAACTGCATTTGCAATTCTCCTATTCTATTGGCATTTTCTTCGTTATAATCTAAATATAAAGCATCCATTTCGGCTTTAATTTTGTGAAGTACTTTGTTTCCCATCAAAACTGTTTCAAGAACTGTATGTTCATCAAACATATTATGATTTTGATTTAAAACAGACATACGTTTTCCTGGTTCAAGAATCACTCTTCCTGAAGTTGGATCCATATCTCCTGCAATTATCTTCATGAATGTAGATTTTCCTGCACCATTTGCTCCAATAATTCCGTAGCAATTACCTTGAGTGAATGTAGTATTTACTTCGTCAAATAAAATACGTTTACCAAATTGAACTGATAAATTAGAAACTGTTAACATTTTATACTATTTTTTTTGCAAAAGTAGTAAATTGTTTTTAGTTTTCGGCTTTGAAAATAACAGACAAACAATTAAAAAAATTATCTTCTAAAAAATAGGTTTTATTTAACTATGCTTTAACAAGGGCTTTAGATAGTAAAATATAAATTTGTTTTCGAAATACATTACAATGATTAAACAAATCCATTTTTTAACCTACTTAGTTTCGTTTTTTAGTATAAGTTGCTTTATATCATGTGATAAAAAACATAGTGACACCGATTATACAGCTTATTTTGGTGGTGAAGTGATAAATCCTCAGAACAATTATGTCTTGTTTATGAAGGATAATAATGTAGTTGACACTTTATTTCTAGACGAAAAAAATAGGTTTTTCCATAAATTTGACTCTTTAACTCCTGGTTTATACACTTTTAAGCACCAACCAGAGTATCAATATGTCTATTTTGACAAGAATGATAGCTTAATGGTAATCATTAATTCTAGAGATTTTGATAATTCTATAGTTTTCTGTGGAAGAGGTGATGAAAAAAACAATTATTTAATGGAAATGTATCTTTCTAATGAAAAGGATCGTTCCAATATGTATGATGTCTTTTTTAGAGATTCAAATGGATTTATTCAAAATATTGATTCTAGTTTCAAAAAAAGAAAGAAAATTTATGAAAAATACAAAAGTAATAGCGATTGGAGTGAAAGCTTTGATACATTAGCTTTAGCCAGTTTAAACTTACCTCACTACTTTAAAAAAGAAGTTTATCCTTATGCTCATAAATTTATAGCTGGCGAAAATGTGATTGATCAATTACCTAAAGATTATTATAATCACAGAAAGTGTGTTGATTTCAACAATCAAACTTTTGCTAATTATTCTCCTTTTGTTGATTATGTAACTTCTTTACTTAATAATATAACTTTTACTGACAGTAAAGGTAATATTGATGAATTTGCGCTTGAAAACAATATTAAAAAATTAAATATTGCCGACACTTTAATTAAGAATCATAAAATTAAGAATACTGTTTTAAATGGTTTAGCGTTACGCTATTTGCTGAAAGAACAAAACATGTATAACAACAATGCTTTTATAAAAAGATATCTTGAACTTTCAACAGATAAAAATATGCAAAAGGATATTAGAAAAATAGAATCTACAATTTCTAAATTATCTGTTGGTAATAAATTGCCTTATGAAAAATTTGTTGATGAAAATAATAAAACTGTTGAACTTGACAAATTAATTACTAAACAAACCGTTATATTCTTTTGCAATTTAGCTCAAGAGTCTCATTTAAAAGGTGTTCACAAAAAAGTGTTTAAACTTAAAGAAAAGTACCCAAATATTAACTTTATAGCTATTAATATTGATGACAATTATGAAGATTGGAAAAAGAAAATAGATGAATTTGACCACAAAGGTATCATTGAAATACAAGCTACTGATCCAGAATCTATTAAAGAAGATCTTATAATTTATAAAATTCAAAGAACAATTATATTAAATGCTGATGGAACAATCAAAAATGGATTTGTGAATTTATTTGATTTTAATTTTGAGAAAAATTTGTAATAAAAATATTACAAATTATTATGATTTATTAATTTATTTTTCTTAAATTTGATTTATCTAATAACAAGTTTAGAAAGATATAATTGTTCTAGACAATAAATTTAAAATTATGAGAAAAAACATTTTGAATCTAGTTGGTGTTAATGAGTTAACAAAAAATCAACAAAAATTGATTATCGGTGGTAGTTCTTTAGAAAAAGAAAACACACCTAATATTAACGGGTGTACAAATGTATTCTGTCCTAAAGGTCAATCTTGTTTGATTGTTTCAACTGACCCCACTGTTTCTGGAATTTGTATCTAATTTTAATAAACTGTCTAAAAAAATAGACAGTTTATTGTTTTTTAATTATTTATTTCCTTTTTCGTAATCAGCAATAAATTGAGCTAAACCAATATCTGTTAAAGGGTGTTTTAACAATCCTAATATAGATGACAATGGACCTGTCATAACATCTGCACCAATTTTTGCACAATTTACAACATGCATAGTATGACGTACTGAAGCGGCTAAAATTTGTGTCTCAAAACCATAATTATCATATATCTGACGAATTTCATCAATTAGGTTTAATCCATCTGTTGAAACATCATCTAATCTACCTAAAAATGGAGAACAATAAGTTGCTCCAGCTTTAGCAGCTAATAAAGCTTGACCTGCCGAGAAGATTAATGTAACATTTGTTTTTACTCCTCTGTCAGAAAAATATTTACAAGCTTTAATTCCTTCTTTAGTCATAGGTAATTTTACAACTATTTGCTCATGTAGTTCCGCTAGCTCCTCTCCTTCTTTAATCATTCCATCATAATCTACAGCATTCACCTCTGCACTTACATCTCCATCAACAAGATTACAAATGTCTACATAATGTTTTAAGATATTGTTTTTTCCTGTTATTCCCTCTTTAGCCATTAATGATGGGTTTGTTGTAACACCATCTAAAACTCCTAATTCTTGTGCCTCTTTAATTTGTTCTAAATTAGCTGTGTCAATAAAAAATTTCATTTATATTTTAATTTATTTGTGTTGTATATTTTGCAAAATTACGATTTAAAAATTCAAGTGCAAGGGCAATTTAAAGTAAAAATCTTATTGTCAATAAGCTATAGCCTTATTACTTTAGTTTGTAATGATTCATTAGCATTTTCTCATACATTTTATCAGGAAGAATTCGTTTTAAAACAATTGAAAACTTTTGCAAAAATGCTCCTACTTTATAATGAACTTTAGGGTTTGGTGTATTAATAATTTTATAAATAACTTGAGCCATTTGGTTAGGATTGCTTCCACTATCAACATGGTCGTTCATTTCTTTCAAAGTATTACCATAAATTGTTTCATAAGCTGAACCTTTAACAACAGGTGCATGATAACGACCCGCAGCAATATTTGTTGCAAAATCTCCAGGTGCTACATTTGTAATATGAATTCCAAATGATTTTACTTCCATACGAAGAGCTTCTGTAATTAACTCTAAAGCTCCTTTTGAAGAAGAATAAATACTTCTATAAGGTAATCCCATATAACCTGCAATTGAAGTTATATTGATAATTAAACCTTGCTTTTGAAGACGCATTTGAGGCAAAACTGCTTTCATGACTTCAATAGGTCCAAATAAATTGGTCTCAAAATTATTTTTGATTTCATTGGCTGGAATTTCCTCTAATGGACCAGTAATCCCCACACCTGCATTATTAATTACTACATCTATTTTTCCTGTTATAGAAAGTACTCCTGCTATAGCTTTTTGAATAGAATTTGCGTCTCTAACATCTAATTCTACTAACGGAAAAATTGAATTTTTAATTGTAGCTGGGTTTCTACTTGTACCATATACAATATAATCCTTATGATATAAAAATTCACCTATAGCTTTGCCGATTCCAGAAGAAGCTCCTGTAATAAAAACAACCTTTTGCATTTATCTTTTTTTCAAAATTAAAAAGCAAAGTTAATCAAAAAGTTGGGTTAAATTTAATGGAACTTTAACTTAGGTTTATTAATTAGTTTTTAAATTTACATTAGAAACTATTAGATATAAAAACAAAAAATCTTCCATTTGGAAGATAATACATGTTTAAAAAAAATGGCAAGCGACCTACATCGCACCGCTACAACCGCTTACCCTTGCTGCGTTCCCACCCTGGGGGATTCTGCAGGAGCTGGTCGTGTAGGACTTGCCGGTGCAAAGATACAATCTTTTTGTATTTTTGCAAGGCATTTGTAGGTTAAAAAAAACGTTGTATATTCGGTTTATTAAAATTAAAATTATGTTTAAATATAAGTTATTCTCTTTCATTGTTTTAGGAAGTATTCTATCTTCATGTGGTGATTCAAAAAATGATAAAAATTTATTTTCAATTGACACTTCTGTATTAAAACAAGCTTATAATCCTTCAGAAAATATCGATTTAAAATTAAAAAACGAGCAAAATAAAACTATAGATTCAACTATTTTTTACTTGAATGATAAAAATATTGGTAAAAGTCTAAAAAATGAAGTCATTAAATTTTCGTTGGAAAATGAAAAATTAGGATACACAAAAGTAAAAGCCTTAATTTATTTTGAAGGGCAAAATACTGAAGCAGAAACTAATTTTACAATCTATGCTAAAGATGCACCTGAATTAATAAATTATAAAATTGTAAACACCTATAATCACGATAGTAAATCTTATACTCAAGGATATGAGTTTTATGATGGTATTTTAATTGAAGGTAGCGGACAATATGGAAAATCATCCCTAAGAAAAACAGATTATAAAACAGGAAATGTCTTAGAAAAAATAGATTTAGATAAAAAATATTTTGGTGAAGGAGTCACTGTTTTAAATAATAAAATTTACCAATTAACTTGGAGAGAAAAAGTAGCATTTATATATGATGCAAAAACCTTAAAAAAAGAAAAATCCATGCCTTATTTTAAAGATATTGAAGGTTGGGGATTAACAAATGATGGTAAAAATTTATACATGAGTGATGGTTCAGAAAAAATTTATATTCTAGATCCTGAAACGTTTAAAATGATTGGTTATATAAATGTATATACTAATGCTAACAAAATTGATTCTATAAATGAATTAGAATGGATTGATGGAAAAATTTGGGCTAATATCTATGAGAATGACATGGTAATTAAAATTAATCCAGAAACGGGTGCTATTGAAAAAATATTAAATTTAAGTGAATTAAAATCTAAAGTTACAAATTCTTTAGGGCAAGGTGAAGTATTAAATGGAATTGCTTATAAAGCTGATACAAAAACTATATTAGTAACTGGAAAAAATTGGGACAAATCGTTTGAAATTTCTATCGAGGAATAAGGAATCAAATTTTATTTGAGAGAATGTTCCATAAAATTGGAACTATTTCAGATAAAATGATTATCCTTTTTTTAATTGTTTTCTCTTGCTTTTATAATATGTTTTTGAACTGATATATAAGGTTTTATTTAGTTCTGTAAAAACTACTCCTTCTTTATTAGTAATGAGTAAATTTTTAATGTAATTAACTTCTTGTTCACCCTCTACTCTATTAATTATAGTTTCTATTTCTTCTTTTGAAAATTCAAAAGTAACAAAAGCCGTTTCATAAGCTGGTCTTTTAAATCTAATTTCAGTAGACTTATCCCAAACTACATAATCTTTACCTAAAATTTGCATTAATTGAATCATATAAATAGGGTCAGTAGCCGAGAACAAGCTTCCTCCAAACATAGAACCTACATAATTTCGATTTCTATAAGTCAAGGGAATTTTTACTTTAACTTGATATAAATTATCTGATACAGCAATAAGTCTACCGCAACTCCTTCTATACATTGGAGATAAATTAAACATAGCTTTGAATATTGTTGCTTTTTTAAAAAACTTACTAAAAAAAACAAATAGCTTATCGTACATAAATTATTCTGTTAATTTAACCACAATTTCTCTCAAAGGTAAAATTGCTTTTGTATTTTCAATACTTGGTCCAGCTACCCAAACTGTTTTATAAGTAGCTTGTGTGGCCGCTTTTTCCGTAGCTTTCATTCCAATATAAAAACGAATCATTTTAACCCATTTCTTTAGGCTCTTATTTTTATTTAAAAGATGTTCTAACCATGTTTCTTTTGTCCCTATTTTTTGTACATAAGGAGTATTAATAACCGTACAAGGTGTTCCAGAAATTTTTTGTGTCATTACAATATCTTTAGCTCCATAATCCACACAGGCCTGTTTATATTCATCAGAAACGCCTGCTTCATTTGATGCTATAAACGGACTTCCAACAGAAACACCAATAGCTCCGTAACTTAGCATTTTATCTACATCTTCTTTACATCCTACACCTCCCGCAGAAATTACAGGTAATGCTGTGTTTTCATTTAATTGTTTTATTAAATCTTCTGGGCTTAAGTTTCCTCTATGTCCTCCAGCTTGATTGTTTACCGCAATTAAAGCGTCTCCTTTAAGGCTTTCTACTTTTTTAGCAAATGACAAATCTGTTACATCACAAAAAACTTTTATTCCTACTTTATGAGCTTCTCTAATTGTTTCTTCTGGACTACCAAGTGATGTTATTATAAAGTCTACTCCCTCTTCACATAAAACACTTAATTGCTCTTTATACTTAGGATTAGATTTGTTTACAATTAAATTATACCCAAAAGAACCTCCTTCAACTTTAGCTTCTTTTAACTCTTTAATTGATGCTCTCAATTCTTCTAATGTTCTATAATTTAAAGCCGGAATACAAGCAGCTACTCCACTTTTCATTCCTTCTATAACCATTTTAGTATTAGATACTAAAAACATAGGTGCTATTATTATTGGGTGTTTTATTTTTAATAATGAAGTTAATGTTGGCTTTTGCATTTTTATAAAATTATTGAATTCAAATATACTAAAACTTATTGAATTTATTATGCATGCATACTATTGTTTTTAATATAAAAAAACCGAGTAATTACTTACTCGGTTCTTAATAAATATTTGTACTTATAATTTACTATTTATTTTACTTCTTCAAAATCAACATCTTGTGTTTGATCACCTGACGCATCAGCTTGAGGTTGTGCTGCTTCTTGAGCTTGATCTCCACCTTGAGCATACATAGCTTCTGTAGCTGTTTTCCAAGCTGCGTTAACTTTCTCTAAAGCGCTATCAATAGCTCCTAAATCTTGTGCTTCATGAGCCGCTTTTAATTCAGTTAAAGCTCCTTCAATAGTAGTTTTGTGTTCATCAGATAATTTATCACCTAATTCTTTCAATTGACTTTCTGTTTGGAAAATCATACTATCCGCTTGATTTAATTTTTCTATTCTTTCTCTAGCTACTTTATCGGCATCGGCATTTGCTTCAGCATCTTTTTTCATTTTTTCAATTTCTTCAGCTGTTAAACCAGAAGAAGCTTCAATACGAATATCATGCGATTTACCAGTTCCTTTATCTGTTGCAGAAACTTTGATGATACCATTAGCATCAATATCAAAAGTAACTTCAATTTGTGGAACACCTCTTGGTGCTGGTGGAATTCCATCTAAATGGAAACGTCCAATTGTTTTATTATCAGAAGCCATTGCTCTAGCTCCTTGCAATACATGAATTTCAACTGTTGGTTGAGAATCAGCAGCAGTAGAGAATACTTGTGATTTTTTTGTAGGGATAGTTGTGTTTGACTCAATTAAAGTTGTCATAACTCCACCCATAGTTTCAATACCTAATGATAAAGGTGTAACGTCTAATAACAATACATCTTTTACATCTCCAGATAAAACTCCTCCTTGAATAGCTGCTCCAATAGCAACAACCTCATCAGGATTCACCCCTTTTGATGCTTTTTTACCAAAGAATTTTTCAACTTCATCAGCAATTCTTGGCATACGTGTTGAACCACCTACTAAGATTACTTGGTCAATATCTGAAGTAGATAAACCTGCATCTTTTAATGCTTTTGCAACTGGTTCCATTGAACGTTTTATTAAAGCATCAGATAATTGCTCAAATTTAGCTCTTGATAATTTTTTTACTAAGTGCTTTGGTCCAGAAGCTGTAGCCGTAACGTATGGTAAATTAATTTCTGTTTCAGCAGAAGATGATAATTCAATTTTAGCTTTTTCAGCTGCTTCTTTAATTCTTTGTAATGACATTGGGTCTTGACGTAAATCAATTCCTTCTTCAGCTTTGAATTCATCTGCCAACCAATCAATAATTACTTGATCAAAATCATCTCCACCTAAGTGCGTATCTCCATTTGTAGATAATACTTCAAATACACCATCACCTAATTCTAAGATAGAAATATCAAATGTACCTCCTCCTAAATCGTATACAGCAATTTTTTGATCTGTTCCTTTTTTATCTAAACCATAAGCTAAGGCTGCAGCTGTTGGCTCATTGATAATACGCATTACTTTAAGACCTGCAATTTCACCAGCTTCTTTAGTTGCTTGACGTTGTGCATCATTAAAATAAGCTGGAACAGTAATAACTGCTTCAGTAACTGTTTGACCTAAATAGTCTTCAGCTGTTTTTTTCATTTTTTGAAGTGTCATTGCTGACAATTCTTGTGCAGTATATAAACGACCTTCAATATCAACACGTGGTGTATTGTTGTCTCCTTTTACTACTTTATACGGAACTCTTTTAGCTTCGTCTGATACTTCAGAAAAAGTATGTCCCATAAAACGTTTGATTGATCCAATTGTCTTTGTTGGGTTAGTTACCGCTTGTCTTTTAGCAGGGTCTCCTACTTTAATTTCCCCTCCTTCAACAAATGCTATAATTGAAGGTGTTGTTCTTTTTCCTTCTGCATTAGGAATTACTACTGGTTCGCTACCTTCCATTACAGAAACGCAAGAGTTAGTTGTTCCTAAGTCGATTCCAATAATTTTACTCATCTTTATTTAATTTCTAATTTATTTAATTTTTAAACTCGTTTACAATAAGTCAAGTATTATGCCAACACCTATATAGCAATAAAAATGTCAGTTTTTAATAAAAAATATGACAAGATGACATTTTATTTATTTGCAAAAGATACCATAAACTACACTATATTTGCAACTATAACGATTTAGCTATGGAATGTATTTCAGTTTTTGATATGTTAAAAATTGGTGTTGGCCCTTCAAGTTCACACACACTTGGTCCTTGGAGAGCCGCCGAACGCTTTTTAGGAGAACTTAGAGATAAAGGATTAATTGATTCTATTAACCGAATCAAAGTTGATTTATATGGTTCCCTTTCTTTAACAGGTAAAGGTCACGCAACAGATTTAGCTGTTATGTTAGGCTTAAGTGGAGCTGATCCCGAATATATTCCGGTGGAAAGTATAGATGTTATTATTACTGCAATAAAAAATAAAAAGGAAATATTTCTTGGAAACGAGATTATAATTCCATTTAACTTTGAAACTGATATTGTTTTCAATAGAGAGTTTTTACCTTTTCATTCCAATGGGATGAAGTTTACTGCTTATACTACAAATGAAGAATATGAAAATACTTTTTATTCTATAGGAGGTGGTTTTGTTGTTGTTGAAGAGCTTATTAATGCTGCAATAAATGAAGAAATAAAATGTGCTTTCCCTTTCCCTATTGACAAGGCTTCTGAATTATTAGATTTTTGCAATAAAGAAAAAAAACAAGTTTGGGAAATTGTTTATGAGAATGAAAAATCAATGCGCACTGAAGAAGAAATTCACAACGAATTAATGCGTATTTGGGATACTATGTTAGAATGTATGTATATTGGATGCCATACAGAAGGTACTTTGCCTGGTGGTCTAAATGTTCGTAGGAGAGCTTATGATATGCATAAAAATTTAATTGGTGTTTTACCTTATGACAATCCTTATTCATGGATGCAAGTCATAAGACAAACTGAAGTTAAATTTAGACAAATACTAAAATGGGTAAGCTGTTTTGCCTTATCCGTTAACGAAGTTAATGCTTCTCTAGGTAGAGTTGTTACAGCTCCAACAAATGGAAGTGCTGGTGTTATTCCTGCTGTTTTAATGTATTATTTAGTCATTGAAAACCATGAAGCAAATGAAACTGACATTAAACGTTTTTTAATGACAGCTGGCGAAATTGGAAGTATCTTTAAAAAAGGAGCAACTATTAGTGCTGCAATGGGTGGTTGCCAAGCTGAAATTGGTGTTAGTAGTGCCATGGCTGCTGCTGCATTATGCGAAGCTATGGGCGGAACACCTGAACAAGTAACGGTAGCTGCAGAAATTGCAATGGAACATCATTTAGGTTTAACATGTGATCCAATTGGAGGCTTAGTTCAGGTGCCTTGTATTGAGAGAAACACAATGGGTGCCATAAAAGCTATAAATGCTGCCGAATTAGCTTTAGAAACTGATGCTAAAAACGTAAAAGTTCCTTTAGATAAAGTAGTTAATACCATGTGGGAAACGGCTAAGGATATGAATACTAAATATAAGGAAACTAGTGAAGGTGGTTTAGCTATTGCCGTAAATTTAGCTGATTGTTAAACTAACGATTTTGAAACAAAGAGGAAGCTATTTTATAATTTCAATTTTTGTCATTATACTTGGAATACTTTCAAGAAAAATTGAATTTATCCCTTTGTTTATTGGTGATATACTATATGCTATTTTAATCTATTTTGGTTTTTGCATTTTGTTTCCAAATAAAAGCAGTATTAAGATTTTTATATTTAGCCTTTTCTTTTGCTTTACTATCGAATTATCTCAATTAATTAGGTGGAATTGGTTAAACACAATACGCTCAACAACTTTAGGACATTATGTCTTAGGTGAAGGTTTTATTTGGACAGATTTACTTTGTTATGTAATTGGAAATTTTATGGCTTATTATTTAGATAAGTCATTATTAAAAAATAAATTCTATTGATTTACTTATTTTCTTCTTCTAGTATCAATAACATGAATAATTTGCCAATCAAAATTTTCTTTGAATAAGGTAAATGAATTTACTCCTTTATGACTTAAAACCCCATTAACATAAAATTCATAAGGTGTCCATACGTGAGCTAGGTTTCCATCTACTTCTATTTTATAGTCAAGAAGTTTTTCTTCTATAATAACTTCCGTTGGAATTGTAGCAATTGATACCAAAAAATCATTAAAATTATCTGTTTTAAGTTGGTTTCCAATTTTTGTTTTAAGAATAGTTTGAACAATAATATCTTTATAACATTGCTTTCTAATTGCTGTTGTATCTTTTGTATTTAAGCCTACAAAAAAATCATCTATAGTTTTCTGAACTTCTTTTTCTTGAGAAAAAATTAAGCTTGAACTAGCTAAAAATAACAATATAAATACCTTTTTCATACGTTTAGTTTTTAATGAATTAGTAGCTTAATTAGCAAATATGTTACAATTCCTGCAATATATCCTGCTATGGCTAGCGGTGTTATTTTTTTTAAATACCATATAAAAGTCATTTTTTCCTTTTCCATAACTGCGATTCCAGATGCTGACCCTATAATTAGCATACTCCCTCCTGTCCCTGCACATAATGCAATGAATTCCCACAGACTATTATCTATTGGAAATTCTGTTAAAGAGAACATTCCTTGAGTGGCAGCAACTAAACTTCCGTTATCAACAATGGAAGATAAAATTCCAATAGCAATAATCATCATATTGTTATTAGGCAAATGGGTTTCTAAAAAAGTAGCTAAATGAGTTAATACATGTACTTCTTGTAACGCAAAAACCAATAAAAGAATCCCCATAAAGTATAAAATTGAACTTACATCAACTTTTGAGAGGGCATTGGCCACCGAATAATAATCTTTTTCTTCTTGTGGTTTTCTTCGATGATAAACTATAGAAACTAATGAAACCATACTCAGCGATACTAAAATACCTATAAATGGAGGTAATCCGGTTACAGATTTAATAATTGGAACTAATATTAATCCTATAATCCCTGCAACAAATACACTAAAACTTCCTTTTATCTTTTCTTCTCGCTTGGCTTCTGCCATTGATATTTGCGCTCTTAAAACAGCAAACCCTTTCATTCGTGTACTTGCAATTGTTAGTGGAACAGCTATACATACAAGTGATGGAAGAATTAAAATTTTAACAATACCAAAAGCGCTAACCTGTCCACCAATCCATAATAAAGTTGTAGTAACATCTCCAATAGGGCTAAAAGCTCCTCCTGCATTAGCTGCAATAACAACAATTCCTGCAAGTGTCATTCTAATTTCTCCTTTTGGCATCAATTTTTTTAATAGGGTTACCATGATAATAGCTGTCGCTAAATTATCTAACATGGCTGACAAGATAAAAGTAACAAAACCAACTATCCAAAGTAATTTCAATACAGATTTAGTTCTAATTCTATGTGTAATAACCGTAAATCCTTTATGCAGGTCTATTAATTCAACAATAGTCATTGCTCCTAATAAAAAAATTAATAATCCAGCTATTTCACCAAAATAAGTAATTAATTTTTCAGAAATTATAGGTGCTTTTCCTGGGTTAAAAATGGCAATTACTATCCAACATAATGCTCCAGTTAGAATAGCTGTAATTGTTTTATTAATTCGAATTGGTGATTCAAAAATAATGGAAAGATAGCCCAAAATGGCTACTGCTAGTAAGATTGGTATCATTTTATAACTAAATAAAAAATAAAATTAAAGGTAGTTAGTTTTTTACTCATTGTCAGTTATTTTTTAAAATATTTTTTCAGAACAATTTAAAAGAAATTTTGATTTAGTACATTTGCTTAAACTTTATATAAACACTATGTCAGTAGCTAAAAAAGATTACAAAAGAATCACCACAAAATCGTTAATTGAAATGAAAGCTAATGGAGAAAAAATCTCCATGTTAACTGCTTATGATTACACTATGGCTAAGATAGTTGATTCTGCTGGAGTTGATGTTATTTTAGTGGGTGATTCTGCTAGTAATGTAATGGCCGGTCATGAAACGACATTACCTATCACTCTTGACCAAATGATTTATCATGCATCTGGAGTTGTTAGAGCTATTGAAAGAGCATTAGTTGTGGTGGATTTACCTTTTGGGAGCTACCAATCTGATCCAAAAGAAGCTTTGCGTTCTGCTATCCGAATTATGAAGGAAAGTGGTGGTCATGCTGTAAAATTAGAAGGAGGAAGTGAAATTAAGGAAAGTATCAAACGTATATTAAATGCTGGAATTCCTGTAATGGGACATTTGGGACTTACTCCACAATCTATCTATAAATTTGGAACCTATACGGTTAGAGCAAAAGAAGAGGAAGAAGCTGATAAGCTAATTGAAGATGCAAAAATGTTAGAAAGAATTGGATGTTTTTCTTTAGTATTAGAAAAAATTCCTGCCAAACTAGCTCAAAAGGTTGCTGAAAGTATTTCTATTCCTGTAATTGGTATTGGTGCAGGAAGCGGTGTTGATGGTCAAGTTCTTGTTTTACATGATATGATTGGAATGACACATGAGTTTAGTCCACGTTTTTTAAGAAGATATATGAATCTTTTTGAAGATATGACAGCCGCTATTGGTCAATATGTTAATGATGTAAAAGCTGTTGATTTTCCAAATGAAAATGAGCAATATTAATTCTGAGCCTAGAATTTAAAAAATTTATGCCTGCTAAAGTTATCTCTACTAAAGACAATCTTCAAATATTACATGAAGACAACCACATTATTGTAATCAATAAACGTGTAGGTGATATTGTGCAAGGTGATAAAACAGGCGACAAACCTTTATCTGAAGTTGTTAAAGAATATATCAAAGAAAAATACAATAAGCCTGGTGATGTTTTTTTAGGAGTAGTACATCGTTTAGATAGACCAACAACTGGTATTATTGTATTCGCAAAAACAAGTAAGGCTTTAACACGATTAAACGAGTCTTTTAAAAATAGAGAAACACAAAAAACATATTGGGCAGTTGTAAAAAACAATCCTCCAAAGGAAAAAGATATTTTGGTTCATTTTCTCAAAAGAAATCCCAAAAATAATACATCCAAAGCACACATAAAGGAGGTTCCTGACAGTAAGAAAGCAAGCCTTGACTATTCAATTATTAAAAGATTAGATAATTATGTTGCGCTAGAAATCAATCTTCATACGGGGAGACATCATCAAATTAGAGCCCAATTAGCCGCTATTGGTTGCCCTATAAAAGGAGATTTAAAGTATGGTTTTGACAGAAGTAATGCAGATGGTGGAATACATCTGCATGCAAGAAAATTAGTTTTAATTCATCCTGTTACTAAAGAAGCTTTAACTTTTATAGCTAATGTGCCTAAAGATGCTATTTGGCAAGCTATTTAAATACAAACTATTTTGTTTTTAATAGCATATAAAACTAAACCTATTCTTGTTTTTATTTCTAATTTAGCAAATAAGTTTTCTCTATAACCATCAATAGTTTTTGGACTTAAACACATTTCATTAGCTATTTCCTTATACGTTTTTTCGGTACAAGCATATTTAATAAACTCTAATTCTTTTGGTTTAAAAATCAAATTACTGTTTTGATTATCTATTCGGTTGACTAGTAATCCTGAAACAAGTTCTGTAAAAAAGTAACCATTATCAATTACTGATTTCATTGCTTCATAAAAAATATCTGGTGAAGTATCTTTTAAAAGATATCCTCTAGCTCCATTTTTAATCATCTTAATAATAGTTTCTTCATCATCATTAACTGATAAAGCAATAACCTTTAAATTTGGTTTAAACTCTTTAATCCATTTCATGGTTTCTAAACCATCTAAAATAGGCATATTAACATCTAATAAAACTAAATCAATAGCATCTTCTGATAGGTTATTTATATTAGACGTAAATTCTTTACCATTTTCATAACTTTCAATGACATTAAAATTTTCAAAGCTATTAATCAAAAATTTTAACGATTGAGAAAACAATAAGTGGTCATCTACAATAACTACATTACTTGTATGTCTGTATTTAGTTTTCATAATTTTTATTTAAATTAGTATACTCTAATACTAAATTTGTTCCTCCTTCATTTGAAACTATGGATAAATTTGCTCCAATAAGTTTTGCTCTTAACCTCATATTGTTTAATCCCAAACCCTCACTAGTTGAATTTAAGTCAAATCCTACTCCATAGTCTTTTAGTTTTGAAACAAATTTGTCTTTATGACATATAATATTCATTTCAATAGTTTCACTTCTTGAATGTACTAAACTATTATGAATAGCTTCTTGAAATATCCTATAAATAATAAGTTCATGCTCTTTATTAATCAAAGGAAAATCTCCTTCTAGGTTAAAAATACACTTGATTTTTTTTAATTTTTTTATTCTTTCAAAATCAAGTTGGATGGCATCTATAAAATTTATTTCTATTAAATTCTCTCTGTTTATGATTCTAGACAATATTCTTATTTCATTTATAGCTTTTGCTAAAACCTCTTTAAGTTCATTAAAATCTCCATTATTCACTAGATTTTTATTACTACTTAAAAGATTAACTTGCATAATAGCAACAGAAAGAATTTGACCAATATTATCATGAAGCTCTTTGCTTATTTCTGATAATGTTTGATCTTTAATTTCAACTCTGGTTTTCACAAGTTCTGATTGAAAATAAAGTTCTGATTCCATTTTATCTATCAAAAATTGCGTTTTTTTCTTTTGAAAATAAAAGAAAAGAACAAAAAGAATCACTAATAAAGTAAAAAATACGATACTAAGGGATATAACTAATAATTGTATTTCTTCTCTGTCCATATAAAACCTATTGAAAAGCAAACATTCATAATCAAATTTAATATAAAAATAATAATCCAATATATGGAAGGGTTATATTCTATTAAAAACCATTCTAAAGATAACATAAAGGGCAAAAATGGTACATGAAATAATAAAACACCTAAAAGAAACCAAAAGAAAATAGATTTACTATAGTGTAAAACATGATTTGAATTAAATAATTCTATTAAATACATTAAAGACAGAATAATAAAAAACAATACTGCTAGTGCATATATTTCTGACAGTATTCCTGTACCTAATTTTTCTTGATGAAACAAAATACTTACTGTTATTGCAACTAAATAAATTATTATAAATAGGAATGCAATAACTTTGTAAGCGTATTTTTTAAGAATACTTGCTAACACATAGAAGTATAAAAAAAATAGTATGAAAATATAAAAATTAAAAACATAAAAATTTAACAAGCCCGTCCACTTTGTGAAATATAATCCTAAAATTTCTGTTGCTACTGATAAAATTATTGTAAACAAAAATAGTTTCGATTTATAATTAGGCAATTTAGTCCAATTTAGTAAACCGATAACACTCGAAATAAGAGCAAAAAAACAGGGGAAATATCTTAAATTTTCTAGCATTAATTTTTTTTAATATTATTAAATCAATAGAATTAAAACCCTAATTCTAATTCTATTGATTGAACTTATAGTCTATATTTTAATTTGATGGATATGTCATTTTAGGAGGATGTCCCATCGTTCCAAAATTTAAAGGATCTATTTCTTCAATATCAGCCTCATCATCGCCTGCTCCCTGCTCTCTTGAGGTAGTTTTTACTGTCAATATCCCTCCTTTTTCTGTCACTATTTTATTCCCTGTTGGTGATAAAAAAATAGTAGTCTTCCCCTTTTTTTCTCCATACTCTTCTGTTTCTGGATAAACCCCTAAATACATTCTAATGCCATTTACTTTATATCCTTTTTTAGTGCCCTGGGTTTTTACATAATTTATGTAATTTTCTAATTCTTCTATTGAATACCATACCGCATTTGCGTCATCTCCTCCTTTTGAATTTGAAGTTACTAATACTCTGTTACTATTATTAAAATTAGAATTAAGAGAAACTGCTAAATCTTTAGTAATAAGTTGCTTTGGTTCACCATATTTTTTTACCTCAGTACATGATGACAAAACTAGTAACAATGATAAAGTCAATGATAATAGTAAGTTGTTGTTTTTCATTGGATTGTTTTTTTATAGGATTAATATTAGACAAAAGTATTTTTATAAATCTCATTAAACAAGGGGAAATTTCCCCTTTTTATAATGTGTAAACTCACAGGATAAAAAAAATTATAACCCTTTTATTTATAGCACAATATAATTAAAAAAAAGGGGCAAAAAAACTATAAAAAGGGCAAATAAGCTCTTTTATAAAAAACGGTTATTCTTGAATTTTACAACATGCTTTTTGATGTGCACACATAGCTAGGTGAAATCTGAAAAACCTTAAAAGAGTAAGAACAATTTAATTACTATTTATCATGAGTTTATATCACGAAATTTATCAAGGAGAATCATTTACTGAAAATGATTATTTTGAAGCAGTAAGATACGTCTTAGGTCCAGAATATGAAGGATTAACTGAAGACGAATTAGAAGATGAGTTACTTTCAAGAGTTAATCTAATGTCTGAAAGTGAAGCCGAAGGGTTTTGGTCTAGTTTAGGTAATGTTGCAAAGAATGTAGGTTCAGGCATACTTCGCGGTGTATCTGCCATTGCTCCTATTGCAGGAACTGCTGTTGGGACCTATTTTGGAGCTCCTCAAATTGGTGGGGCCGTTGGTGGTTTGGTTGGAAATTTAGCAGGTTCAGCGAGCACTGCCTTGTCAAATGTTAATATTCCTAATTCAAGTCCTAGAAGACCACACAGAAGAAACTATCAACATAGACAGCCTCAACACCCTCAACAACATAGACAAAATAATGGCAATCAACAATTACGTCAAACCTTAAGAAACACTTCTAATTATCTAGCTAATGCTGGTAGAGCTGTTTTACCTGCAGTACAACAATATGTTCAAGACAATCCTGTGCAGTTAAACCCTCAAGTTTCAAGAGATGTTAATAGAGTTCAAGGGCTTTATAACCAATTGGGAGGCATTATAAACAATCCTCAATTCCAAGCAGGTCAAGCGCAACAAAGTATAGGAACCGCAAGTCCTAATGCTCCTATTGAAAGTCATTCTTTTGCAGAATTAGTTGAATCAATAAACTATTTAACCGAAAACATTTTATATGAATATTATAACGATGGCTTAATCCCTACAGAAGATTATTATGTAGATGACTATGGTCAATTTATAGCTTCATATTCTCCAGAAAGAGTTAACCGATTAGAAAATGTTATTGCCACTGTTTAATCAATAAATAAGGATAATTATGGAAGCTTATTTAAAATTACTAAAAGAACAAAATCCAGAAATGGCTAAGTACATTGAACTTATGCAACCCATGATGGAAAATAATGAAACAGAATCAACAGTAGATGTCCCTTTTATAGATGTTGAACTTGAGAATAAGATAAATAAACTAAAGAAGATAAATCAAAAGCTTTTTACCATTATCGAGGGATTAAAATCGCAATTAGAATTTGAATTAATTCAAAATGACGATTTAGCAAAAGCAATAGGAGCTTGTACTGAATGTTTTGGCGACAATAGCGATTGTCCTGAATGCTTTGGAACAGGAAAACCTGGCAGTAATGTTCCAGATTTTATTCTTTTTAACAAGTATGTTAATCCAGCTATCCAAAAATATAACAAACATTATTTCAATAAAAATTAAACCAAATTATTAACAATTAAATTTTAAAATTATGTATTCATTTGAAAATTATTTAGACGAAGATTTATTAAACGAAGACCTATTAAGCGAAGATCTACTTGAAAGTTATGATGAAGACTTTGACGAAGATTTTGACGAAGCAAAAAGAAGAACAAGAAGACCTTCATTAAGAAGCATTCGACCTAGTGTTAGACCAAAAGTAGCTCAACGTTCAAACTTTGGAAAAGCCTTAAGTGGCAGATCTGCAGATTATGCTACTAAAAGTGACTTAAAAAAAGCTTTAGATAGCATATCAAGCGATGTTAATGAACTAAAGAAAACATCTATTACCACAAACAAAGCATTAGCTTCATTAGATGCAAAGCATACTCAATTAGCCAAAATTGATTCTCGAAAAAATGAAAATCAAACAAAGGTTTTGCGAAACATGCAAATGATGAATATGATGAGTTCTTTATTGGTACAACCAAAAATTAATGTTAAAAACCTTAAAGTTGAGGGGTCTACTATCTCTGAAATTGAATCTTCAAAATCAATAGAAATAGATCAAACTATGTCTTTGCTATTACCTATGATGACAACTATGGGAGATTCTGGATCAGGAAAATCTGATAATTCTGCTATGATGCTTCCTCTTGTAATATTGATGACTCAAGGGCAAGGCAATACATCAAGTTCTACTAACACAACATTGCCATTAGTAATGATGATGATGATGCAAAATAAATAGAACTAACTAGTAAAGGGTAGTAAAACCCAACTACCCTTTTTTATTAATCTTAAAAATAGTAATCATGAATCCAATTAATTTAATTATGAACTATCTTATTGCAGATAGTCGAATAAAACATTATAATGTTTCAGAAAAAGAGAAAGTGCAAACTACTGCTTTAGTAATAGGTGCTTTTTCTCAAAATCCTTTAATTGATTATATGATAATTGATAATCAAGCTAAGAATCTTCAACAAAATACTACAAGTGAAGTTGTTACTACAATTCCTGCTTCAACAAGTGATCAAAATTCGACTCCAATAATAACTAATCCAAAGTCAGAAGCAGTAAATCAAAATGATTCAACTAAAAGTGATGAAATAAAAAAAATTGAAGAAATAGCTAATAAAGCATATGAAAATTTTAAAGATGATTTTATTACAATCATTAAAAGTGAAATTCCTGAAATTGTTTCTAATGAACTCCTTAAATTATCTCCAAATGTAAAAAATGAACCACAACAAGAAAAAATTGAGGAAATATTGAAAGAATTTAAACATGAATTAGAAGGAACTATTTCGGAAAAACTATCCAAAATTATATCTGAAAAATTTTTAAACCATTTAATAAAATCTGAAAATCCTGAAATGAATAAATTATCTGTTGAATTTGATAAGGAAATAAGTCATTTAAGAGTTATGGGTGAAAAATCAAACTTAGATAAAGTAAAAAAAGATATTGAAGAATTGATTAAAAATAAAAACATCAAACTGTTAGAAAAAAAGGAGCAGGAAATCATTACTCAATTAAAGAAACTAATTGCCAAAAACGGATATTTTGATAGAATTGAAAATATAATAGCAAACCAAAAAGACTCTTCTGTATTGGATTTTAATATAATTTATTCTAGTGCCACAATTTCTAATCTAATCTCAGACATTAGAAGAAAAATATACACAATTGAATCCGAAAATTTAGCAGGAAACTCAAAAGAATAAATCATGGATCCAAGACTCAAAATAATACTTTATGGAAATCCAGAGGAAGAATTGTCATTATTGATGAGATTGGAAAACCAACAATCATTTCCTCAAAACTGTACCATTATTTCTCAATTTGGAGATATTGTTAGTTGCAGAATAAAGCGCAAACACTTAGATGATGTTTATAACAGCAAAGAAGTAAAAAGTTTAAAAGCACCTAATGTGATTCCTGCTGATGATTATTTAAATGAGAATGAATATACTTTTCAATATAATACCCCTAATGCAGAAAACTATAAGTCAAATGTAGTCTTTGGTATAATTGATTTTGGTTTTGATTTTACACATGAGGATTTTATTGATAATGGGAAAACTCGAATTGAAAAAATTTGGGTGCAAACAGGTGGATATACAGAAAAAAATAAATTTGGATACGGAAAATACATAAGCGCTGATCAACTTAATGAAGCTTTACAAGATGATTTTCCTTTTAAAAAAATTGGCTACCATCCTGGAGCATCCGATTTATTTGGAACAGGAACTCATGCCACTCATGTACTAGGAATAGCTTGTAGTAACGGAAAAGTGGCATCAAAAGGTTTTGCTTCAAATTCTCCCATAATAGCTGTTGATATGGGCTCTAACTACGTTAATGGTTCTAATTTATCACTAGGAGATTCTGTTAAACTTGTAGAAGGTTTAGATTTTATTTTGACTGAAGCTGAAAACAGACCTGTTGTAATTAATATGAGTCTCGGTGGTCATGGTGATGCTCATATAGGAAAAACACTTGTTGAACAAGCCATTGATAATATTCTTATGGCTAGAAAAGGAACAGCTATTGTACAAAGTACAGGAAATTACCATCAAGCAAGAGCACATACTTATGGAAATATTAAAGAAGATGAAATAATAAAAATTCCTTGGTTGTTCAAAAAAAGAGACACTACTCCTAATGAAATGGAAATCTGGTATGAAGGAACTGATGTTATGTCTGTAAAAATAATTGATGATACAGGTAAAATATTACTTCAATCTACTCCTTTTAAAGATGAGATTATTAGTACTGATGATGATGAAGTAGGAATCTGTTTACATCGAAAAAATGAACCCAATACTGGTAAAAATCAAATTAACATTCTAATTAATGGAAAACAAGCATCAAAATTTTGGACCATTGCATTAATTGGAGAAAAAATAACAAATGGAAACTATCATTGTTACATTGAAAGAGATGACAAAGGACAATCTATCTTTTTACCAAAAATTGTACAACAAACTCATACCACCAACTCCATTTGCAATTCAAAATATAGTATTGTTGTGGGTGCTTATAACCAGTTAGAAAAGGAAAGATCTATTTTATCTTTTAGCAGTTCTGGACCAACTGTTGATGGAAGAATGAAACCCGAAGTATTAGCTCCAGGCTATAAAATAAAATCTTCATGCTCAGCTTCTTCAAGAGATTCAAAAGCCTCTCATAAGCTAACTTCTAAAAGCGGAAGTAGTATGGCATCCCCTTTTGTAGCCTCTTTGATTGTAAAAATATTAGAAAAAGAACCTTACTTAAATATTATACAAATCAGAAAAAAACTATTTCATTCATGTGAACCTTTTCAAATAAAAGAAAATTTATTAGAAATATATAGAGCAGGAAATGGCTATATAAATCCCAAAAAAATAATTCATTAAAACAAAAATCATGGAAAACTTTATAGAAAACCCAATCCAAGAAAACAGAGCAGTTCTAAACAATGTTGCTACAAATATTTTAACAAATAGTGTAGGCCTCAATGCTGCAAACCAACCTAATGATGTTATATATATTCAACAACTTTTGATAAGTAAAGGATATCCCATTAGAGCTAATGGATTTATTAACAACAATCAAGGAGATCCAACAATTATTTCAATCCTAAATTTTCAAACCAACAATAGTTTGAGAATAACAGGAAATATTGCTCCTAATGATGAAACATTTACTCTGCTAAAAGCGCAAAATCAACCTATAACTGAAAGCGATGATGAATCGATACACCAACCTTTCATAACCAATGCTTTTGCATTTAGAAGAAATGCTGGCAATTCAAATACCTTAAATGTTATTTTTGAAGGTGATTCATGGTTAGATTATCCCATTCCAAGAGTATTAGATTTATATGATACTATTTCTGATAGAAACCAACACTTAAATTTAAACACACTACATCTAGCAAAATTTGGAGAAACAACTTCTGATATGTATAGAGATAAATCCAATTTTGTTCAATATATTTCAAATTATAGAATTGATAGAATTTACTTTAGTGGTGGAGGAAATGATGTGTTTCCAAAATTAGGAGAAATAGTAAATCGAGGCTATACAACTTTTAGTAATAGTTTCTTTACTGACCCATCAAAACTGGCTGAATTGAGAACATTATCAGGTGATAACTTAAGAAGAAAATGTATTCAATACAAAAGATATTTAAACACAGCTGCTTTTGATGCTACTATATTTAATGCTACAAAATTAAGCTCCATTTTTGGAATTATATTCAATAATTATTTAGCTTTTGGATCTATTATAAATACACACTGTACACCTAACACCATATTCTATATGCATACTTATGATTATCCAATGTACAAATTAGGGGTAAGACCTTCATTAGTTGGTGTCAATATACCTTTAGGTCCTTGGGTACAACCTGTTTTTGATCAATTTGGCATTACTGATGAAATTTTAAAATCATATATAATCATCCGTCTATTAGATAAATTTTACTCTTTATTGTATAGCATTAAATCTCGTTTCAGTTCAAGAGGCTATCGATTTACAACAAGAATCATTGATTATCGAGGCGTTTTAAATTCTTCCTATTACTGGAGAGATGAGATTCACCCCAACTCTGATGGTGCTAGAAGATTATCAACAAGAGTAACTTTCTAACTTTTAACTAATATGATTTAAAGATTGTTCTTTAAATCATATTTTTTTTAAACAGTAAGTAAACAAAGACTATAAAAATTCATTTAGTGAAGTAAAGTTCTTATCTAATGATTCCTTTCAACGATAAAATCTTCTTTTAATACTATAAGCCATTTTAAAAACGTTATCATTTAACATAATTTTATACTTTTGTATAACTGATACCTACAAGAAAATGAAAAAAATAATTTTAATTGCTCTCTTATTTGTTTCTCAAATCAATAATGCACAAGAGCACTTCTCTGGAATTAATATTTCTAGAAGAGTTGGAATTCTAAATAGTTCGTTCAATCCAGCTGAACTTAGCAACCTTTCAAATAACTTTGAGGTAAACGTATTTAATACAAGTGTTAATGTTTCAAACAACAAAGTAAGCTTTAAAAATTTAGTCCATTCAGATGATATTGAATCCTTAATTTTTGATGGTAATGAAGCGGCAAACCTGCGTTTAGATGCTTTAATCAACGGTCCTGCCTTTGCTATGAAATATAACAAATGGGCGTTTGGAATAACTACAAATGCGGTTGTAAAAGCTAATATTATTGATGTAGATGTCAATTTAGGAGATGCATTAACAAATTCGGGATTAAATTCCCTTTTAGGAACGACATCTGTTAATAGCAACTATAATCAAAAAATAAATGCTGCTACATGGGGTGAACTTGGTTTTACCATAGCAAGAGATGTTTTTGAAAATGATAAATATAAATTTAGTGCAGGTACAAACATAAGGTTAATCTTTCCAAGCTCATTTACCAACTTTGCCGCTGATAAATTTAAAGGAACTATAATCAATACACCAGGAAACCACAGTTTAACAGATACACATGCTAACTTAAACATAGCTTATTCTGGTCCTATAGCTGATGGTTTTACAGATGCTGATAACTTTAATGATTTCTTTAGTTCAGGAATTAATGGATATGCAGTAGATTTAGGTGTTAATTTCAAGATAAAAGTGGCAGATGACCCTAAAGATTATAAATTTAATTCAGGGATAGCTATAAAAAACATTGGATTCATGACTTTTAAATCCGATAATAATGTGTCTAGTGATTATAATTTAAATATTTCAAATACACAGTTTTTAGATTTAAATCAATTTGAAAACGTAGATAATGTAAAAGATATTGAGCAAATATTATTAGAAAGTGGCTATTTAACAAAAACAAATAGTACTAAAGATTTTAAAATTAAACTACCTACTCTATTTACTGCTTATGCTGATTTAAAATTAAGTAGTAAATTTTATGTAAGTGCTTTTACACAACAAAAATTAGTTAACGATAGTGATAATGATTTTTCAACAACACAAAACAGTATCACATTAACGCCTAGATTTTCTGGTAAAAATTACGAAATATATGTTCCTCTTTCAGACAATGAAATTTCAGGATTTGCAGGTGGGTTTGGATTTAGATTAGGAGGATTCTTTATGGGTTCAGGTTCCATTTTGACTGCAATGCTAAATGACACAAAACAAGCCGATATATATTTAGGTTTTAGAATAGGATTTTAATTATAAAATAAGATATGAAAAACAAAATTGATTCAAAAATTCAAAACGGATATACATTAGATATTGGCACTTTAATTGACGATAGTATTAACACCTTCAAAAAAACATCTTTAATTTCAGGTATAGCCGTGATATTATTAGGCATCCTGTTTTTCATAATATATGTTGCTATTATTGGAATTATATTTGGCTTCTCCAATTTGACAAGCACTTTTACTGAATTACAAACTAATCAATTTTCAATACAAGTCATACTTATTACAACAATTTTATCAACTATAACAAGTGCTTTGTTTGCTCCAATGACAGCTGGATTTATTCATGCAAATCATTTAGCTAAAAACAACCAAGAAATTGGCATCAATGTTTTTTTTGATTTCTATAAAAGTAAATTCTTTAAAGATATTTTTATCGCTTATTTAATTATAGGATTAACTATAGGTCTACTAAACTATGTTTTTGTTATGATTAAAATGGATTATTTAAGTTTTGTAGCCCAATTTTTAATAAATTTATTCACCATTTTCACATTACCATTAATTATATATGGCGAACAAAATTATGAAAAAGCAATAGTAAAAAGTGCTCAATTGTTCCTAAAACAACCTATACTAATTTTTGTAGCGTTATTATTAGCCGTAATAGGAGTCTTTTTAGGTATTATTGCATTATGTATAGGTATTATTTTTACATTACCTTATTACTATTCAATGGTATATGCTATTTATAATCAAGCAATTGGTTTTGAAGAAAAATCAGTAATAGACGAAATTGGATTAATCTAAATTAAAATAGAAATTATGAAATGGGAAAGAAAAAAAAGTGATACTTTCGAAGATAGACGTGGAATGTCTGGTGGCGGAAAAGCAATCCTTGGAGGTGGTTTAATTGGAATTGTAGTATTACTACTAAACATGTTTGGTGGTGAAACTGGACAGGCTATTGGTAATGTTATAGAACAAACCCAAGGTTCACAAACCCAAACTGAAAATACGCAAACTAGGGAATTAACAGCCGCTGAAAAAGAATTAGGCGATTTTACGGAAGCCGTTTTTGTCTATAATAATGAAACTTGGGCGAAAATATTTGCTGAAAACAATATCGGAACTTACGAGAAACCAGGAATGGTGCTTTTTTCAGATTCAGTAGAAACGGCTTGTGGTGCTGCTAGTGCTGCATCTGGTCCATTCTATTGCCCTGCTGATAGAAAAGTTTATATGGATTTGGCTTTCTTTGAAGAGCTAAAAACTCGTTTTGGTGCAGAAGGTGGCGATTTTGCCATTGCTTATGTAATAGCACATGAAGTCGGACATCACATACAAACGCTATTAGGTACTTCAGCTGAAGTTAGAAAAGCCCAACAAGGTAAAAGCCAAGCAGCAGCGAATAAACTTTCTGTTGGTCTTGAACTTCAAGCTGATTTTTATGCAGGTCTTTGGGCACACTACAATAAAAATTTATTAGAAGCGGGCGATATTGAAGAAGCATTAAGTGCCGCTAATGCTGTTGGAGACGATGCTATTCAAAGTAAAATGCAAGGCCATGTAAACCAAGAATCATTCACACACGGTTCATCTGAGCAACGGATGAAATGGTTTATGAAAGGTTATAACTCTGGAGATATAAAACAACACGATACTTTTTCCGAAGTATTATAAAATTATACTTTTTATAAGTTGTATTAACTAGTTAAAAAGTAACATTCTTAGGAGTGTTACTTTTTTTATAAACTTGACTTTGTAGCCATTACTGATAAATCTATTCCAAAATACTACAAGCTCATTAGCTATGTTGTAAAAATTTAGTAGATTTGAAGAAGGCATATTTTTGATGTTTTTTTTTACGCAATGCGTATTTTTGAATATCATTTTATAAACAATTAACTATCAATAATTTACAATAAAATTACTCTTATAAAGCATTCGTATATATGAGGGTTGGCGGTCATGCTAGCGCAAATCGTGAAAATTGAATTTATCTTTTTTTTGAACCGAATTTTTATATCTTTGACGATAATATGGCAGAGAAAGCATACATAACACCAAATGTTCTCAAATGGGCAAGAGAATCGGCACGAATGTCCGAAGAAGTTGCATGCGCTAAAGTTTCTGTTTCCTCAGAAAAATTAAAAGAATGGGAAAATGGAGATAGTTTACCTACAATAAGACAAGCACAAACTTTAGCAAAAGCATACAAAAGACCTTTTGCGCTGTTGTTTTTGCCAGAAATACCTAGAGATTTTCAACCATTACAAGACTTTAGAAAAAGTGGCTCAAAACCATTTAACACTTCATCTGTTTTTATTATTCGTGAAACACAACAAAAACAATCATGGATTAGAGATTTATATGAAGAGAATAAAGAAAAGAAATTATCATTTGTCGGCAAATTCAATATTAAAGATAATCCAGAAGTTGTCGCAAAAGATATATTAAAAACTTTAGACATAAATCCTGCAAATTATCAATCCGACAATCCAATTAAAGTATGGATAGAAAAAGCAGAATCTAAAGGAATTTTCATTTCAAGAACAAGTTTTATACATTCAAGATTGAAACTTGATTCAGATGAATTACAAGGTTTTGCAATTTCAGATGAATTTGCTCCTTTTGTTTTTATTAATTCAGACGATTGGAATGCACCACAACTTTTCACTCTAGTTCACGAATTAGCACATATTTGGATTGCTGAATCAGGTATTTCAAATGAAATTGAACAAAATGTAAAAGACAAAGATAAGTATCATCCAGTAGAATTATTTTGCAATGAAGTTGCTGCAAATGCACTAATTCCAAAAGAAATAATTAACAATTTGGATAATGTAACTTTTCAAAATTCCAAAGAAATTTTTAAATCTGCAAAAAATTTAGGTATTAGCTCATTTGCTTTTTTAGTAAGAGCTTACAATTTAAACTTAATTAATTTTGCAACATATCAATCTTTGAAAAAAGATGCTGAATATGAATTTGGTGAATTCTTAAAACGTGAAGCAGAAAAGAAAGCAAAACAAAAAGAAAAGGAGAATAAAGGTGGTCCAAATTATTTTCTATTACAATTAAATAGAAATAGTAGACTTTTTACCCAAACTGTCCTAGATACTTTTCGTGGTGGAGGAATTGAACCATCTTTAGCAAGTAATTTACTAAATGTTCAAATAAATAAATTTCAAAAATTAGAAGCACAATTATATAAATGAGTACAACATTAGATACATATTGTATAGATGCCAATGTACTTATTCAGGCTTGGCAAAAATATTATTCCCCAAAATTCTGTCCTGATTATTGGAATGTTTTAGATGAACTTGGAAAACAAAATAAAATTTTTATTTGTGAAGACGTTTATGGTGAAATTAAGAAAACAGAAGATGACTTATATGATTGGTTAAAGAAATGTAATATACCAATAAAGAAATCATCTGAAAACGTTATTAAATGTCTAAAAGAAATATATCAAAATCCACTTCATTTAAAGTTAGTTGATAACACTAAAAATCGTTCATTAGCTGATCCGTGGGTAATTGCTCATGCAATGAGTGAAAATGCAGTTGTTGTAAGCAAGGAAGAAAAAATAACTGCAACAAATACAGATAAAGTTAAAATACCTAATGTTTGTGAAAACATGAATGTAAGGTGTATTAATGATTTTGAATTTATTCACGAAATAAAATTAAAATTCACCTGTAGTTTATAAAAGCACGAACCGCCAACACAGGTTTTGCAAGATTGCGGGTTTTGGGCTGAATTTAAAGTTGGTTTTGTGTCTTTGAGTTCAGTTTTTAACCAAAAGTTACGGTTTCTTTAGTCCGCAACCTCGCAAAGCCTGGGAACGTTATGAGCAATATAACAAAACATACTTTGAAAAAGATAATTTTATACATATTCTTAATTATTGGATTGAATGGTTTTTCCCAAGAGAACGATCAATTGATAAAACTATTAACAGAAAAATTTCCTATTAGAGAATCTTTTGTTGCGGATGGTGTTTGGATTTATTATCCTGAATTTTATAAACCAAAAAAACTTGAAATTCCATTTATTCAAAGTAATCTAACCAATTACGAACTTTACTCTGTAAATATTACTAATTATTTAGACAGTCACGTTAATGATTGTGATTGTTTAATATTGTTTGACAAATCCAAAAACACAATAATTTTTGCGCCACCACTTTGGTATAGCGGTTTAGAAAAAGATTTCTATAAAAACTTTATTAGCTTAAAATTCAAAGACATATCAGAAATAGAGAAGTTTGTTAAAGAATTTCAAAGCATTATACTTAACGGAACAAATGAAACAATTGACAATACATCAATTAATGCTGAAAAAGTGACTTTTGATATGTTTAGAGTTGTTGAAAATGGAGCTTATAGAAAAATCAAAATTGTATTTGACAAAATGGTTTTAATAGAAATAGTAGATCTAAACCCAGAAACTTTAGAAATCCATGATATAGTAAAATAAATACTGCTCATAACAGCGGTTTGGCTCAATAGCTACTTTTATCTTTAAAATCACGTTCGATTTTCCACTTGAAAATCTTATCTTAGAAGAAACAATCGTTCCACACAGCCGCTACTGCGCCAAGCCGTTGAACGTATACAAGCTTAAAAATAAACTATGCGTAAATTAACCTTACTCTTATTTTTGGTTTTATTAGTTTCTTGTAAGCAAGAAAAAATAACTCATATTAAAAATTTTGAAGAAAGTATTGTAGAATTTGCAATCGAACAAAAAAACAACAGAGAAATAGAACTCAAAGATCTTTATGATTCTCTAACAAATAAAATTCCTGATGATGGAAATGAAAAATCTGTAATAGTACAAATATTAAAACAAAAAGGATTTAAGATAACAAATTATGGACGAGGTAATTTTGCTAATGGTCCGAGAGTTATTATCTATAATTTAAAAAATAAAAACTGTGAATGTGAAGTTTCTAAATATTATTATTCAACAACAGACTCCACAACTTATTTAAGAACGGAAACAATTTCATGTAAATAAAACCAGTATACAACAGCGGTTTGCTTCAATGGCCACTTCCGGATTTTCCTACGGAAAATCCGCTGCTGAATGGAATGTTTTGTTATATTTGTAATGACTTGGTGTTGGTTCAACGCCACTACTTGTAGCCACGAAACGTTACCAGCAATATATTATGGACTTACCTAAATACGACAACGCATCCAAAAAAGGAGAAGATGGAATAACCATCGTAAAAACAATCGTTGAGAACGAATTAAATTGGGTATTTAGAAAAAATCATCAAGAGACAGATTTTGGAATTGACGCATATATTGACGTAATAACAGAAACTGGTCATGTTACAGGAAAATCAATTGCTTTGCAAATTAAAACTGGCGAATCATATTTTAAAGAAAAAAATGATTTTGGCTGGGTTTATAGAGGTCAAATGAAACACTTGAATTACTACCTAAATCACGATATTCCTGTTGTGATTGTCCTGGTAGATAGCGTTAAGAAAGAAGCTTATTGGACAGCATGCGAACCAGAAAAAACCATTCGCGCTGGAGAAAATTGGAAAATCAATATTTTCTCGAGTCAAAAACTATTGAAGAAAAGTAAATCTGAACTTGAAAAATACGTAAGTCCAGTTACCGACTATGTATCTCAATTAGAACACTTTTGGGAACAAAATAAAATGCTTTTGAAGTTTCAAAAAATGATTTTAATTGTTGACAAAGACAGCATTGAAAAGAAAAATTTTAATGACATTGTATCAGTATTTGAAAGAATACAAAGTAATTCAGAACTAATAATGAATTATAAGGATAACGTAGAAATTTCAATTCACGGCTACGATAATGATTCTAGAGAGTTATTTCAAATTGAAGAAGTCCGTGAATGGCTCCATCAAATAGTTGATAAAGTTGAAGGCTGGTTATACTTTTTGAATATGTCCAGCAATAGTCAATTCCTTAAGCTTTTATTTATATCAAACATTCAATATGAACTCCGTCCTGAGAGAAATACTCAAACTCAGAGGTATTTAGAATACAACAAAGAAAAAGCAAAAGACTTTGTATTTACCTTATTCAATAATTTTAATGCATTTTGTGAAAAGCATAACATTTCAGACGAAGTTAACGAGGAGATCTCTACGAAGTTTCTAGAATTCTTGTCGTAACGATACTGCTGGTAACAGCGGTTTTGCGCAATGGCCGGTTTTTCTTGAATTGAACTTCTTTCTTCACGAAAATATTTTATCTTAGCAGAAAGCATGAAGTTCGCTGGAATCGCAACAGTCACGAAGCCACAAAACGTTACATACAAGCTTAGACAACAAAACAGTGGACAACAAAATTGAAACATATTCGACACTTTGGAACTTGGTTGACCTCGACCAGACCGACCATAAGTTGAAAGACATTGCAAATCTGTTTTTGAACTCAATGAATGACTGGCCAACACAAGACCAAAACAAAATTGCTGACTTTGTGCACGAACTCAAAGAGTATTTCGGTTCACCACTGACAGTTGAGAAAATAAAAGCAATAAAATTCAAAGGACAAAATGTTTGGCAGGTTGAAGCGGGAAGTTCGATAGCTGAACTCATTGACACTTCGACAATATTTTGCAATGAAAGTAACTTTAACAATATCTTAAAAAGCATTCTTGACTTCTACGGTCAAGAATTCAATAAGAATGACTTTATTGCAAAACTTAAATATAGAACGACCGAACAAGGCGGTAGACAGACTCCCGCAAAAAGTGGTTACAGACCACAAGTAAAGTTTGACTTCACCGAAATAGAGACGTCAGGACAACAAACCTTTATTAGCAAAGAGATAGTTTCCCCAGGCGACACTGTTGACGCAAAAATCAAAATATTATCGCCAGACTATTTTGCAGGTAGCTTGACAGAAGGAATGCATTTTGAATTTAGAGAAGGTGCGACAGTTATTGGGACAGGAGAAATAAAATATATTGTAAACGATAAACTAGAAAAAGCCAGCCGGTAACACGGGTTTTGCGTCAGGCGAGCTGACGTGCAAACTTGAAGCTTTGTGCTTCTAATAAACTTTAGTAATAAATTGAAACTTTGTGCTCCGAAACCTGCCCAAACGCAAAGCCCGAAACCGTTAGCATCAAGCTTACACAAAATCCTGAAATTAAACAAAATAATACATTTGCAAAATGAAAAAACATTCTTTACTGTTTATATTTCTTTCATTATTATTTTTAAGTTGCAAAGATGAAATTTTGAAGTTTTCAAAAACAAATTCAAATCAAAATCTCGGAAATGGAGAATGGTTAGATTCGTCAGACACTTTAAATGGAATAAGTATTCGTGAAAATGAAATAGCTTTCTTTAAAAAAATGATATTTAATTCTGAAGACATTTTCAAATATCATATTATAGATTCTGTTTATAAAGTAAATGAAACTGAAGAAAACGTAGTAGAATATTTATTGGTTGAAAAAAATACAGACACTTTGAAATTTAAAATAGTAAAAAGAGATAAGAAAAAAATTATTTTGAAAGATTCGAAAGAAAACACAAAAGAGTATCAATTTTGGAGATAAAAAGCCAGCAGGTAACATCAGTAACTGTTGCACAACTACCATTTTTTAAAACATCCCGAAGTTTCAGAATCAAAATCATAAAAATCCAACCTCTTTTAAAGTGATTTAAAGGAGGTTTATTTTTTGTTACCTTTGGAGTAGTTATGTAACATGTACAGCTGTTTGTTTCAATTGCATGGGCTTAGTTTTATTCGGAAACTGTAGTGATTATTTTTTTCTTTTTCATCATGTTTTGCTTTTAAAAGTTTTTGGTATATTTGTTTATATCAGTCTATAAAATACGTAACAGACAAAGTCTGGAACCCCTACCCAGCATTGATAAGCAATAGCATATGAAACAACTAAATTTAATTTTATTATTCATCATAATCTCTTCCATGACAGCTTGTTCATCCATAAACAATTATTCGAGGTCTGATTTAGTCGAACTGGAGAAAAAAAACTATTCAATAACTCTTGATTCTACTCCTATAAAATTAAATTTAACATATTTAAATCAGAATAATATTTCAGAAGTTACAAAAGACAAAAAAAGAAAAGTTATAAATATCGCTAGGAAAAATAAAAACTCCATTTTTTACTCAATAGAAGATTTAAAAAAACGAAATAAATATCCATCGAAAATGGAGTATATTACGGTTAATGGAGAGGCATTAGATAGTTTGGAAATTTTAGCAACAAAATTTGAAAGTGAATCAATTAAATATTTAAAACTATTAACCCAAAAGGATTACGAAGGAAAAGAATTTGATGATTTACCACAAGTAAAACAGTTAATCGGAAATGGAATTTTGATAATTAATACTGAATAACGAGCGTTGTCTATCGCAGTTTTTACACTATTACGGGTTTTGAGCTAAATCAAAGGTTAGTGTATTTTGCTAGCTTATGATTTTTCTGCGGAAAACCATCATACACAAGCACGTAACATTTCATATACATAACAGTTATGATACATTTTTGACATGAAAGCTTTAATAATCAAATTTCTCTTACCAATTCTAATTTTAAATCTCTGTTTAAGCACAGATTTAGAAGGCAAAAAATATCTTAATTATTTAACTGCTGCTAGAAACGCTAACAGCACATATCAATTCAATTTAGTAATCAAGTACAAAAATCTCAACACAGAAAAAATTCGTGAAATTTGCATTGATGGATTTCAACTTGTCTCGGCAATATGTAAAGAAAATAATTTTAAGTTCATTCAGGATTCAGACAAGATTGACAGTATCTTGGTTAGTAAAAAAGATAGATATTTTGAATTTAAAGACGCAACAGCTATCAATCTACTAACTTTTGAAGAATATTCAATTGAAGAGTTTGAGGAGTTTAATCGTAAAGTTGACTTCAAAAAAGTGGCAAAAGAAATTAAACAGAAAAAGAAAGTTAATCCATCTGGAAGTTCTAAAGCTCATCAAATGTATGCCCATGCTTTATTCAACTTGGGAATATTAACAGGACAAAATGACTGCGTGGGTGGATTGACTTTAGACTATGTTGACATAAACAATCCTTATTAAAACGTGTCATAACAACCGTTTTAAGAAATTGGGTTTCTAGGCTTAATATAAATTTTGTTTTGTACTTTTGGTTTTCGGTGTTTAACCCAAAGTTTCTACTTCATTAATCCACAATAGAGGTAAAACTTGGGAACATTATAAGTAAATTTCGAGAAACGATGGAAATAGAAAAAATATATTTAAAATAACAATATGAAAATAATTTTACGATGGACTTTAATATTTCTGCTGACAGCTAATCATAGTTACGCACAACAAAACAGTCTTCCTTTTGAAAATAAGGAAATTACAATTGAAAAAATAATGGCTGGCTTTATTGTTGTATTTGTCTATTTTATACCTACGATAATCGCAAGAGACAAAATACATTTAAAACGTATTTTCATTTTTAATTTATTGACAGCTTGGACAGTGCTTGGTTGGTTTATTAGTTTTTTATGGGCAATAAAAGCAAAAAGTAAAAATATTGATACACTAGTATTAGAAGAAGATATTGAAGATTGATTAGAAAACCTGCCTATATCAGCTCTAGCTAATGTTTCAATAATTCAATTATAAAAAAATATACAATGAGAATATTTGACAACACTTTTTTACTACGATTTCCTATTATTGTTATTTTATTAGCTCATAGTCTGGGAGGAATGTTTAACGGAGGAATCACCGATTTTGGCAACCTGTATTTGAATGAAGTAGGATTTGCTCCTTTTGGAATAATTTTGGCTTGGACAATTAAATTATCCCACCTAGTTGCAGCTATTTGTCTATTGATAAACAAATACGTGAAACCTGCTGGTTGGATTACTATTTTCATTTTAATAATGGGAATTATTATGGTACACTATCAAGAAGGTTGGTTTGTTGTTGGAGGCGGACGAAATGGCGTAGAATTTAATTTTTTATTGATTTTTACTATTTTCTATATCATGTACCCCAATCTATTTTTCAAACAAACAACGAACCACAAATAATTGCTTATTCTAACCTACAGCAATGGAAATAATTGAAATAAAATTTGACAACTTTACAATTACAACAGATAAATTAAAAATGGATGTTGTTGCAATTCACGACTTTCTTTCAAAATATTCAGGATGGAGTGATAATATTCCTTTTGACAAAGTAAAAACTTCTATTGATAATTCTCTAAACTTTGGACTATTTCATAATGACAAACAAATTGGGTTTGCTCGAATAATATCAGACTTTTCTACAATTGCCTATTTAGGTGATATCTATGTTTTAGACAATTATCGCGGACAAGGACTCTCCAAAAAATTAATGGACGTTGTAATTAGTCACCCAAACTTACAAGGATTAAGACGATGGATTTTATTAACCTCAACAGCTGATTGGCTTTATGAAAAGTATGGCTTTACTAAATTACCAAAACCAGAATTGTATATGGAACTATTTGACCCCAATATTTATAAAACAGCTAATCCGAAAAAGTAAAGATAAAAACAACGAACCACTAAGTATCCTATTAGAAATAGAAGTAAAAAAACAGAAAAAGTTTCTTTTTAAGCAGCTCCTTTTTTGTTTATGAAATAACTAAACAAGATAATTCCGTCCGAAAATTGTTCCTATAAAATAGCAGATTCAAAAAAAACACCTTATAAAATTTACACATTCGCAATTCTTTATTGCAATATAAAATTTTATAATTTGTTTCATTTCCAATAAAAAATCAATCCTTAATTTTGGATTCATTTTTAAAAAATAAACCATGAAAGTTGGAATTGAAGCCATACAATTTGATGTTCCCAAAATATATCTACCTATTGAAATTTTAGCACAAAACAGAAATATTGAACCCGAAAAACTTACCAAAGGTTTAGGGCTACAAAAAATGAGTTTCTTAGATGTAAATCAGGATGTAGTTACTTTAGGTGCCAATGCTTTATATAAATTAATTATACAAGAAAAATTAAACCCTTCAACTATTTCGCGAATTTACGTGGGAACTGAAAGTGAATTAGACAATTCAAAACCCATTGCTTCATATCTTCTTCAAGTTACTGAACAAAAATTAGGAACTACTGCCTTTCAAAATTGTGATGCAGTTGATTTTACTTTTGCTTGTATTGGAGCTGTTGATGCACTTCAAAATTGTGTTGATTACATTCGTTTAAATCCAACCAAAAAAGCTATAGTTATTGCAACTGATAATGCCAAATATGATTTAAACTCAACAGGGGAATACACACAAGGAGCTGGAGCAATTGCTCTATTAATAACTGCTAATCCAAGTATTATTGCTTTTTCAAATGAAACAGGAGTGGCTACAAGTGGCGTTTTTGATTTCTTTAAACCAAAAATCACTATTGATAAATCACAAATCACAAATAACGCATCAAATGAAGATTGGTTCGATGTTTTAGAAACTGAAATTACCATTACAAAAGAGCAACCCGTTTTTGATGGCCAATATTCAAATACTTGCTATATTAATAGAATCACAGAAGCCTATGCTCATTACAAAAAAGAAAGCCAACAAAGTGATGCTATTTTCAATCACTGGGATTTAATTTTCATGCATCTACCCTACTGTTTTCAAGGCAGAAGAACCTTTATTGAAATCTTTGCAAACGAAAATAAAAGTCTTTTAGAAGCGCAAGAAGGAGAAAGTAGTAAAGAAAAATTACGTGCTTTATCAAAATCAAGCGAGTATTTAGATTTAGTAACTAAAAAAATAAAACCCTCTGAAATCGCTTCAGGTGAAGTTGGAAACATTTATACAGGTTCCCTCTTTTTAGGATTTTTATCCGCTCTTTACCATAGTTTGAAAGAAAACACCTCTTTAGATGGTAAGAAAACTGGTTTCATAGCTTATGGAAGTGGCTCTAAATCAAAAGTTTTTGAAGGAACCATACAAAACAATTGGGAAACACAAATAGCCAAAACAAAATTATTTGAAGTATTAGAACAAAGAACAGCAATTGATTTTGAAACCTATGAAAAATTACACAAAAAAGAATTAAAAAAAGCTGTCTTAAATCCTACTAACGAATTTGTATTAGATTATATAGAAAAAGAAAATCCAGTTTTAAAAGGAGCTAGATATTATAAATTTGAAGAATAGTTCCTGTCTTAATTGTTTTACTTATATTCGTAAAATAACCTTTAAAACGGAACAACTGCATAATTCAACTTTAAAAATAGAAGCCCCTGAATCTGATTATTTGTACATTGAAAAATCGCAATTACAAAATGCTGGAAAAGGATTGTTTACTGCCATTGACATATACAAACATGAAATAGTTTCTATTTTTAAAGGAGAAATAGTAACCGAAATAGAAGCCGAAAATCGTGTTAAAAATGGAAATGATAAATATTTCATCAACATGATTGACGGAACCATTATGGATTCTATGAACGTAGATTGCTTTGCCAAATATGCCAATGATGCAGAAGCGTTTAAAAATTCAGCAATTAAAAACAATGCTAAAATAACATTAGATGATGATAACAATGTATGCATCATAGCTACAAAAAACATCAAAAATGGAAATGAAATTTTCTGTAGTTATGGCAAAAGATATTGGAAAAAACATGGGTGATTATCTATTTGAGAGGCTTATTCTGGGTTTTAAAATAACTTGTATGAGAATAGATATTGAATAAAAAATAGCTAATATTGTATTAATTAAACTATAAAAAAATCTATGAAAGACTTTAATAATTTAGATGGCAAAGGACTTGCTGAAATAATAAATAGACGAGAAACTGAAGTTATAATGGTTTCACAAGATATCAGCAATACAATTGGAAATGAAAAAAATATATGGTTAGAATTTTCTTTTCCAACTATTCCAAAAGAAGATTTTAATAGAATAATAGCAACAACAACTTTAAATGGAACTGATCAAAATATTTGGAATTCATTTTTATTACTAGCTAAATATGATGGTGCTAGAATTAGATATAGAAATTTAAATGAAGTTGATTGTCAAGTTGAAATAAGTTTTAATTAAATACAATATAATTATGGAAAAAAGACAAGTTAGAGTAATGACTCAAAAAGGTGATAACTACATTATGGATAATAAAACAGTTGAAAGAGAGCCAAAATATGAATTTGGAGTTTTTCACGGTTGGGATCAAGTAAAGGATGTTGATTTTAGTAAAACATATGCTTTGATTGAATTAGAAAATGGTAAAGTTGGTAGATATGATATAGATGAATTTACATTTACTAATAGACCAGCTGGATCAAATATGTTTGAAGAAGGATTTAATGATGATGAAATAGGTTCAACAACTTATAATGATTAATTATAAAATAAATATTCAAAGGGTAACTTTTTTTATTTACAATTATCTTTATTTAATAACTCTTCAAAGTTTATAATCTATATCTTTTTTGTTTTTTTTCTAATATCACCTTGTTTATATTTTCTTGAATTATTAATATCTACAAAAATGTATTTGTCATTAAAATAAAGAATATCAAATTCATTTGATTTTTTATCAAGATAGCATTCTAAATTATCAATATTTTTAAGATTTGATGGTAAAAAATAAGTGTTGTGAAATACTGAAATCACATTAATTAAATTACTTACTAAAATTGTCATTATTATATAAAAGAGAATATTAACTATTAGCTTATTTAAATGTTCATTTAAATAAGATTCAAACAATAGTTTATTAAATTTTAAGACTAGTAGAAACCCAATTGTTATTACAAAAAAAGTAAAAGAACTAAATTTACTGTCAATAATAAATTCATAAATAACTAATAGAAAAAATCCAATTGTAAAAACTGACATAACAATTTTAAACCACAATTTAGTTTCCTTTAATCCTTCTACTTCATCATCATCTTTTAAAATTAAAAAATAAGCTAAATAAGGAATACTAATTAGAAATAACATTATTAATCCATCTGCAACAACTTGTGAAATTGAAAAGAATTATTAAACTGTAAATTATATAACCTTAATCTAATTTTGCACTTTGACAATAACTTTTAACATTTTGCACAATTCAAAATAAGCACGTAAATTTGAATTATAATAAAAAATATTATCTTTTTTATAAGTCAATTTTCCAATTTATCTTTGTTTAGTTCAGTTTAACAAAATAGCTATAAGGTAAAAAGGTATCAGCATTCTTAGTTTATATTTTTGCTAATGAGTACAAAAAAGGGGTATTGATATATTTAATAAATTTGTAGTATGATATTATGAAAGAAAGTCCACCTTGTCAACGTTGATTTGATTACTGGATATGGTGGTTTAATGATAGAATTATTTGAAAAAATGATTTATTTACACGCTTTTGCACTTAAATAGATCTTTTTTAAAGTATTTATTAACTATTAATAATTTATTTTTTTGTTTTAGGCAAAACAAGAAATACAAAAAAACAACATAAACCTATATTTTACAGCACTTTACGTTTAAACTATTTGTTATAAAATGAAGTTTATTAACATCAAAATAGTACTGATTAACCCCAATATTTTACGCGGTTTTTTTGTTTTTGTTGAAAACTAAAACTAAATCCTAAAAAACAAAGATTAATCTTTGAAGTGTTGATTTAAACAAATTTATTCATTGATAGTTAAAATTATTAATTTAGGTTACTAACAAAAAATCGGTTAATAAGTACAGAATTTTAAAAATAGAATTAAATTTTTGAATATACTTATAAATAAAGACAACATTTTTTTCCGTAATTAAAAGAATAGTACGTTATTAACATTTAAACTAAGTTACTAACATTAACTTAACAATTGATTTTGTAAAACTTGTGTTTTTTCTTAATTATTTAAATTATAAATTTGTATTCAACAATTAGGTATAAATGCCTTTGTTAATGTTCTTTGAAAACAATTTTCGTTTTGAGTTTAGGCTCAAACTCTATATATGAAAAAAGACCTACTAATTAAAGTAAGTCTTTTGCTTGATTGTAATAATCGTTTCCGATTAACGGTTAATGTTTATGAACTACAATTTGTAGTCTCCTTGTTTTGGTAGTACCAGTATCAAAACTTAATTAACCCGTTTAAATTTTGTTAAAATGAAAAAACATAAAAAACAAAAATTTAAGTTCAAAATCCATATCGATATAATAATAGATGTGGCTTTTATTTTGTATATATTTAATAGTTAAATAATTAGGGTGATATTAATCGGGTATCACCTTTTTTATACTAAAATTGACCAGTTTTTACAGTTTTACGTGCACAAATCTGCACGTTTTATGTTTACAAATGTACATAATTATTTTAAAAAATAAACAAATGTATAGATTAAATGTATAGATTTAACATTAGAAAGTTAAGAAGAATAAATATATAAACTTGAATATATAGAAATAATAGTAAAAATAGTAGCATTTATAGTTATTATAATTTATTTGATTAAATTACAATTTTATAGTAAAATATAATTAATTATCCCAACCATCCATCTCTATCTAAACTTCTATATTGAATAGCTTCTGCAATATGATTAGAATTCACCTTGTCAGAAGCTTCTAAATCTGCAATTGTACGAGCAACTTTTAAAATTCTATCATAAGCTCTTGCCGATAAATTCAAACGTTCCATGGCTGTTTTCAGCATTTGTAACGAAGCTTCATCCAAAGCGCAAAATTCACGTATTTGCTTGCTACTCATTTGCGCATTGTAATGCAAATTTTCAAAGTTTTCAAATCGTATAGATTGAATGTCTCTAGCTAATGTAACTCTTTTGCGAATTTCAATACTACTTTCTGCTTTTCTAGTTTCGGTTAATTTTTCAAAAGGAACTGGTGTGACTTCAATATGAATATCAATTCTATCTAATAAAGGACCAGAAATCTTACTTAAATAGCGTTGCATTTCCATAGGCGAAGAAGTTACAGGTGCATCTGGATCATTAAAATAACCTCCTGGACTTGGATTCATACTTGCAACCAACATAAAGGATGACGGATAAGTAATCGTAAATTTAGCTCTAGAAATTGTGACTTCTCTATCTTCTAAAGGTTGTCGCATGACTTCTAAAACTTCTCTTTTAAATTCTGGTAATTCGTCTAAAAATAGAACTCCATTATGTGCTAACGATATTTCTCCGGGTTGTGGGTAACTTCCTCCACCAACTAATGAAACGCTTGAAGCCGTATGATGTGGGCCTCTAAAAGGGCGTTGAGTCATCAAACCCACTTCCTTAGTCTTACCTGCAACAGAATGAATTTTGGTGGTTTCCAAAGCTTCTCTCATTGTCATTGGCGGCAAAATGCTTGGCAACCGTTTGGCTAACATTGTTTTACCTGAACCTGGTGGCCCGATTAGAATAATATTATGCCCACCAGCAGCAGCAATTTCCATACAACGTTTAATAGATTCCTGCCCTTTAACATCTGAAAAATCAAACTCTGGAAACGCTAAGGTTTTTGAAAATTCTTCTTCTGTATCAATTATTGTGGGTTCAATCGTGCCTCTTCCTTCAAAAAAATCTATGATTTGCAATACGTTTTCAATCCCATAAACATCCAAACCTTCCACAATTGCAGCTTCTTTCACATTTTGAATAGGTAAAAACAAGCCTTTAAAACCTTCATCTTTAGCCTTAATAGCAATAGACAATGCTCCTTTGATAGGTTGTAAACTTCCATCCAAAGAAAGTTCTCCCATAATAACATAATCTGAAAGGTTTTCAGCTTTAATTTGATAAGACGCAACTAGAATTCCAACAGCTAAAGTTAAATCATAAGCAGACCCTTCCTTACGTAAATCAGCGGGTGCCATATTTATCGTAATCTTTTTTCCGGGAAGTTGATAATTGTTGTTTTTAAGTGCCGCGGCAATTCGATAACTGCTTTCTTTAATAGCGGAATCTGGTAATCCTACTAAATGATATCCAATTCCTTTGTCTATGTTTACCTCTACGGTAATGGTTGTGGCTTCTACGCCAAAGACGGCGCTTCCAAATACTTTTACTAACATGGCTTATATATTTTTAAATGGCTTATAATGAAACAAATATCTAAAAAAAATAATTAATATTCCAATTTTATTTTACACTTGTATTCCCTTTAAAAAAGCATTTGTTTTAAATTTCTTATCTTTGCATCATATTTTTTGAAAATAAGATGGCTTTTTATGTGCCTTTCTTTGATTTTATCTTAAATCAATCTTCTTTTCATCTTTGCAATTTTTTGCATCTAGCCTTTTGGAAAAATTCCATTTCAGGCAGTTTAATCTAAAATACGAATAATGCACATCATAGATTATATAATCTTTGCTGTTTACATGATAGCTATGCTAGGTGTAGGCTTTTATTTTTACAAGAAAAACACATCATCAGAAGATTTTTACGTTAGTGGAAGAAACATGAGCAGTTGGCACATTGGACTATCTGTTGTTGCTACTGATGTTGGAGGCGGATTTTCAATTGGACTTGGTGGACTTGGTTTCACCATGGGAATTTCAGGCTCTTGGATGCTATTTACTGGACTAATTGGAGCTTGGCTAAGTGCTGTGTTCTTAATTCCTAAAGTAAGTAAATTAGGGCATCAACATAAATTTTTTACATTCCCTCAAATTTTTAATCATTTCTACAGTTCAAGAGTAGCATTATTAGCTGGAATTATATCTGCTATTGGATATATTGGCTTTACAAGTTCACAAGTTTTGGCGGGTGCCAAGTTAGCCTCAGCTACTATTGATGGGCTAGATTTACAATGGGCATTAATCATAATGGGGGCAATTGCAGTCATTTATACTGCTGTTGGTGGCTTGAAAGCTGTAATTTATACAGATACTATACAATGGATAATTTTAATTGCAGGTTTGGTCTTTATTGGAATTCCTATTGCTTATAATGCTGTTGGAGGCTATGATGTAATCAAATCCTCTTTAGCTCCTGAGTATTTATCACTAACCAATGTTACTTGGCATCAAATTTTAAATTGGTCCGTAACCATTATTCCTATTTGGTTTATTGGTATGACTTTATACCAAAGAATCTATGCCTGTAAAGATGAAAAAGAAGCTAAGAAAGCTTGGTTTATTGCTGGTTTATTTGAATGGCCTATAATGGCATTTATGGGAGTAATTCTTGGAATGTTAGCCAAAGTAGCCGCAAATCAAGGCATGTTTGATGGCATCACCAATGCTGCAAGTATGGATAGTGAAATGGGATTGCCTATTCTATTAAGTACTATTTTACCCGTTGGACTAATGGGTTTAATGCTTTCCTCCTACTTTTCAGCTATTCTTTCTACTGCTGATAGTTGCTTAATGGCTGCTTCTGGAAATATTGTTACTGATATTATCTCCAAATTTTCTAAAAAAGAGTTATCTGAAAAGAAAATGTTGCAATTATCACAAATCGTTACACTTTCAGTAGGTGTGTTTGCTATTCTTTTAGCTTCTCAAATGCAAAATGTATTGGAACTCATGCTCTATTCCTACGCTTTCATGGTGTCTGGCTTATTTGTACCTGTATTAGGTGCCTTATTTTGGAAAAAAAGCAATCCTGTTGCCGCTTTTTGGAGTATGCTCTTAGGAGGCTCCACAACAATTAGTTTAATATTATCAAACAATAAATTACCGTTAAATTACGCATTACCAGAGCATTTAGACGCTAACATCTTTGGAATTAGTGTATCTTTAATCACATTCATAGTATTATCCAATTATCATTATAAAAAAAGAAACAATGGAATTTAAAATCATAACGCCTGAAACAGGTGAACATACAATCTATACACATCAAATAATTGCTGATTTCTTATTTACTCACTTGGAACAATATGGTGATAAAACAGAAGACATCTTAAAATGTATTAATTATGCAATGAATCCTGAAAAAGGAGGAACAATAATTATAGGATTAGAAGAGACTCAAATGGTAGGAGTTGTTATTTTAAATAACACCGGAATGGGTGGTTTTATCCCTGAAAATATTTTAGTTTATATAGCTGTTGATAATAGTCAAAGAGGAAAAGGTTTTGGAAAAAAACTAATGCAAAAAGCCATTGATACGGCAAAAGGAAATATTGCGCTTCATGTGGAACCCGATAATCCTGCAAAAAAATTGTATGAAAAATTAGGATTCACCAATAAATATTTGGAAATGCGTTTAACAAAATAATACGTTTTGGAAGAACTAATTCAATTACGAAAAGAGCTACACAAATACCCAGAAGTATCTGGAAATGAAAAAGAAACGGCTAATCGTGTACTATTGTTTCTTTCTAAATATCCGCCAAATAAAATAATTACCTCACTTGGTGGTGAAGGGATTTTGGCTATTTATGAAGGAAATGTAGAAGGAAAAACAATCTTATTTAGATGCGAATTAGACGCTTTACCTATTGAAGAAATAAATTCTTTTGATTACCAATCTGTTTATAGTGGCGTTTCTCATAAATGCGGACATGACGGACACATGGCAATACTATGTGGAATGGCTAAAATCCTATATAAAAACCCTATAAAAAAAGGAACAGTTATGCTGTTGTTTCAACCTGCTGAAGAGGATGGAAATGGAGCAAAAAGGGTTTTAAATGATATTAATTTCAAAGGAGTTAAACCCGATTTTGTATTTGCGCTACATAACTTACCGGGTTATAAAAAACATCAAATTATAGTTAAAGAGGATACTTTTACTTGTGCAGTTAATAGCATGATTATTAAATTAAGTGGAAAGACATCACATGCTGGTGAACCTGAAAACGGCATCAATCCTGCGCTGGCAATTGCAGAAATTATTCAGGTTTTCAATTCGGAAATTAATACTGATTTAACTTCTAAAAAGTATTGCTTAATTACACCTATTCATATCAAAATGGGAGAAAAAGCTTATGGTGTTTCAGCTGGTTACGGTGAAGTTCATTTTACTATTAGAAGCAATAGCAATAATCAAATGCAAATAATTGAATCTAATTTAGAAGAGAATGTAGTCAGAATCACTTCAAAATATGATTTAAAAACTGAAATTAGTTGGACCCAAAGTTTTCAAGCCAATGAAAATAGTCCTGATGCAGTATATTTCATAAAAAAAGCAGCTTCAATAAGCAATTTATCTGTTCTAGAAAAAAAACTTCCTTTTACTTTTGGAGAAGATTTTGGGTTATTTACACAGCATTTCAAAGGTGCTATGTTGGGTTTAGGTGCTGGTGAAAATACACCTGCATTGCATAATCCTGATTATGATTTTCCCGATGAAATTATTACAACTGGAATACAACTTTTCCATCAAATTACTAAAGCAATTATTGATGCATAAAAATTCAACTATAACAATCAGTCAACAAGCTCATAAAAATAATATTGATTTCCTAAAAAAAATGTTTGGAAACAAAGTCATTTTATCCTCAGTAGTTAAGGGAAATGCTTACGGGCATGGTTTAACTGAATTTGCTACCCTAGCTTTCAATAACGGCATCACTCATTTTTCAGTTTTTGATGTAGAAGAAGCTAAAATCGTTTTAGAAACATTAGGTCAAAAAGTTACGATTATGATTATGGGTTTTGTAGCTGATGATGATTTAAATTGGGTTATTGAAAATGATGTTGAATTTTATGTATTTGAAAGATATCGATTGGTTAAAGCAACAAAAGTGGCTAAAAAATTAAAGCGAAGAGCAATTATTCATATAGAAGTTGAAACTGGAATGAACCGAACGGGTTTTGAAATACGAAATAGCTCAAGAATAGCTCAATATTTAATAAAAGAAAAGCAACATATTCATTTTAAAGGACTTTGTACGCATTATGCTGGTGCAGAAAGTATTTCTAACTATTATAGAGTTTCTAAGCAAATTGAATTGTTTGCTAAAGCGGAAGCTATCTTTACTTCTTTTGGCATTGCTCCAGAAATAAAACATTCTGCTTGTTCGGCAGCATCAATAATGTTTCCTGAAACTCGAATGGATTTAGTTCGAATTGGAATTCTTCAATATGGTTTGTGGCCAAGTCCTGAAGTTTTAGTAAGCTATTTGAATTTAAAAAAGAAAAAAATAGATCCTTTAGAACGTCTCATTTCATGGAAAACTGAAATTATGAGCGTCAAAAGAGTTAAATCTGGAGAATTTATTGGGTATGGAACTAGTTTTATGGCTCATGATAAAATGAAAATTGCTACCATTCCATTAGGCTATTCACATGGTTATAGTCGCTCATTGAGCAATCATGGAAGAGTACTGGTCAATGGTCATCGTTGTATGGTTATTGGAACTGTAAATATGAATATGCTAACAATTGATGTTACCGAAATTGAGCATGTCAAAAAAGGAGACGAAGTTATGTTAATTGGTAAGCAAGATAACTTATCTTTATCAATAGCTTCTTTTAGTGATATGAGTAATCAATTAAACTATGAGTTATTAACCCGAATTGCAAAAACAATACCTAGAAAAATTATATCATAATGGCATTTTTAAAATTATATCGTAAAAAATTAGAAGAAAATTATTCTTTTTTGAATACCATTTTCAAAGAGCGAAATATAGAATGGGGCGTTGTAACTAAGCTGCTATGTGGTAACACTATTTATATTAAAGAACTCATTACTCTTGGTGTTACAGAAATGCACGATTCTAGGGTGAGTAATTTAAAAAAAATAAAAAAAATAAATCCTGATATACAAACCATATATATTAAGCCTCCTTCTAAAAGAAATATTGAAAAAATTGTACAATACGCTGATGTAAGTTTCAATACAGAAATTTATACCATAAAAAAACTCTCTGAAGAGGCCATTCGTCAAAATAAAGTACATAAAATCATCATCATGATTGAAATGGGTGATTTGCGTGAAGGTGTTTTAGGAGAAGAATTAATTGCTTTTTACGAACAAGCATTTAGCTTACCTAATATTGAAATTAGAGGTATTGGAACTAATCTAAATTGTTTAAGTGGTGTAATGCCTACTCAAGATAAATTAATTCAATTGAGTTTATACAAACAACTAATTGAAGCTAAATTTAATGTAAAAATTCCGTGGGTTTCTGGTGGAACATCAGTTGCTATTCCATTAATCTTGAAAAATGCCCGACCCATGGCTGTAAATCATTTTAGAATTGGTGAAGCTCTTTTTTTTGGCAAAGATTTGTTTACTAATGAAACCATTGAAGGCATGCACAACGATGTGTTTAAATTATATGCTGAAATCATTGAAATTACAGAAAAACCTAATAACCCCACAGGTGAATTAGGTGAAAATGTAGCTGGTAATACGTATGAAATTGACCATGACACTGACTTAAGCGAAACCTCATTAAGAGCCATACTAGATTTTGGTTTATTGGACATGCAACCGCAGTATTTATCTCCTGATGATGATTCTATTAGCATAATTGATTCGAGCTCCGATATGACTGTCATAGATATTAGCAGCTCAAAAAAGAAGTATAAAATAGGTGATCTAATTTCGTTTAAACTACAATATATGGGTGCTTTATATCTTTTAAACTCCAATTACATTGATAAAATAATTGAATAATGTAAAACAAAATAAACTTTTTGTAAAAATAATTTGTCAATATGTAAAATAAACTTTACATTTGAAATGAATTTTAAAATCATTTCTTATGAAAACACGCTTTCTTTTTCCAAACAAGTTAAAAACACTGGGTTGGATTTTATTTGTACCTGCTGTAATTTTTACCATTTTAATTTCGGTATTGCATCTTAATATAGATGAATATTTGAATGTAAATGTTTTAGCAATTTATTCAGACGAAATTTTTGGTAATACCGAATTTTTTAAAATAATTAAAAATAGCATAGTAGATGAATTATTAACTATCGCAATGATTGTAGGTGGTATATTAATTGGCTTTTCTAAACTAAAAGTAGAAGATGAAATGATATCTAAAATTAGATACGAAAGTTTAGTTTGGGCAACTTATTTAAACTATGGCTTAATTTTATTATTTACTATTTTTGTTTATGGTACTCCCTATTTGAATGTATTATTTCACAATATGTTTACCTTACTTCTTTTCTTCATTATACGCTTTCATTACATGATTTACAAACTAAATAAAACCAATCAAGATGACTAATAATTTAAAAGTATTACGAGCCATCAAGAATATTTCGCAAGAAGAATTGGCTAAACTTATAAGCGTAAGCAGACAGACCATAAATGCTATGGAAAAAGGAAAATATGTTCCCTCAACCGTTTTAGCATTAAAACTCGCTCGTTATTTTGAAAAACCCGTAGAGGAGATATTTACTTTGGAAGAAACAGATTAAAAAAAATCCCAATCAAATAATAATGATTGGGATTTTTTTAGATTCTGAAATAAATTCAGAATGACAATAAATTATTACTTTTTAAAAGCTTTTAAACCACTATCTAACCAAGCCTTATATTCTTCAGCATCTGGGGTATATCCCACCTGATTCGTTAGGTCTTTTCCTTCATCATCAAGAATTATATAGTAAGGCTGTGCATTATTTTTATATCTCGTAATTTGAAAATCACTCCATTTATTTCCAACAGTTTCAATCTCTTTCCCCGTTTCTTTTGAAACATATTTTTCTGTTTCTGGTAACTCTTCTTTTGCATCAACATAAAGAGAAATTAATACAAACTCATCTTTTAGCATTGGTAGAATTTCAGGTGTAGACCATACTTTATCTTCCATCTTTCTACAATTTACACAAGCATGTCCTGTAAAATCTAATAAAACTGGTTTTCCAACCTCTTTTGCATAAGCCAAGCCTTTATCATAATCATGAAAAGCTATTATGCCATGTGGTCCTTTGTGGGCGTGTTCTGGTAAAGCAATGGCTGTCGATCCTCCTCCTTCTGTATATCCTACTCCATAAGGACTTTCGCTATAAGTCATAGGTGGTGGAAATCCAGATATTAATTTTAGGGGTGCTCCCCATAATCCAGGAACTAAATAAAGTGTAAACATAGATACTATAATAGCCATGTACAATCTTCCTACTGATAAATGTGTTATTGGACTATCATGAGGTAAAGTTAATTTTCCGAATAAATAAGTTGCCCAAGCTCCAAATATTACAATCCAAATAATTAAAAATAATTCTCTCTCTAACCAATGCCCTTGTACTACTAAATCTGCATTTGACAAGAATTTAAAAGCTAATGCTAATTCTAAAAATCCTAGAGAAACTTTAACGGTATTTAACCAACCACCCGATTTAGGTAATGAATTCATCCAACCAGGAAACATAGCAAACAACATAAAAGGTAAGGCTAAGGCTAATGAAAATCCAACCATTCCTACAATTGGTGCTAATCCTCCTTTTGAAGCTGCTTCTACCAACAGTGTTCCTACAATAGGTCCTGTACAAGAAAAAGAAACAATAGCTAGTGCTAAAGCCATAAATAAAATACCTATAAATCCGCCTCTATCCGCTTGTTTATCTACTTTATTTGCCCAAGAATTGGGTAACACAATTTCAAAAGCGCCTAAGAATGAGGTTGCAAAAAACACTAATAAAATAAAGAATATGACATTAAACCAAACGTTTGTTGATAAAGCATTTAAAGCATCTGCTCCAAAAATACCCGTTACTAATGAACCTAATAAAACATAAATTAAGATAATTGAAACTCCATATAAGATGGCATTTCTTTTTCCTTCGGCTTTAGTTTTACTTTGTTTAGTAAAAAAGCTTACCGTCATTGGTATCATAGGGAATACACAAGGGGTTAACAAAGCTGCAAATCCTCCAAAAAAGGCAAGGAAAAAAATTGTCCATAACCCTTTCTTTTCTTCTTTTGGTTCTTCAGAACTAACAACTTCTGCTGTTGCATTATCTATTTTTTTTAATTTTACATCTCCTGCTGCAATAGCAGAATCAATATCATTAAAAACCGCTTCTGTTGGAACGACTTCTTCTATTGGTTCTTCATTTACTTCTACTTTCTCAGAAATTTTAATTTCAGGTAATTTGAAAACAAAATCTTTATCTTGTTGAATACATTGCTCTTTACATGCTTGATATTCTACATATACTTTAACCTCTTTTATTTTTGGATTAGTTACTTTGATAACTTGCTTAAATTGAGCTGTTTTAGCAAAGTAATATTCATCTACCTCAAAAATATCATTGAATACTTTTTTATAAGGACTCTCTTTTGTTTTTCCAACTAATGTATAATTTCCTTTAGCATTTTTATATTCAAAAACACTTGGTAATGCTCCACCATCAGGTGTAAACTGAGAATACATATGCCATTCATCGTCAATGGTTGCATCCATTACTAATTCAAATTCAGTATCTGATTTTTGAACTATTTTAGTTTTCCATTTTACTGGATCAAAAATTTGTGCATTTCCTAAGAAGGAAACTAAAAGTACTAAACTTAAAAGTATTTTCTTCATACCGTTGTTTCTAATTTTATTATCTGTTTTGTTGTTTCGTTTGCAATAAATCTTCTGTCGGCTCTATGATTGATAATCCAAATGATTTCATCATTAGAACATAATAACCATTGTTTTTCTTTATCTATAAGAGAAAATTTTTCGTCTTTAAAATACTTACTGACTTTCTTTTTTCCTTTCATTCCTATAGGATAAAATGCATCTCCTTCTTTCCATTTCCTTATAATTAATGGAAAAGTGATTTTTTCTTCGTCAACAAAGATAGTTTTATTTGATTGATTGGAAATGTTAGCTAGCCTACTTATTGAAATTTTTAAGGGAATTTTAACTTCTAATTGCTCTCTTTCAATAGGATACTCAATTGATTCATTTACACTATTTTTCTCTGAAATCAACAAATAATTCCTATCTTTTAATAAAATATAATTTTCTGCAAATATTTGTTTTCCTGATTGTGCGTCAACTAAATTGTATATATCATCCCATGCTGAAAATCCCAAAGGCTGTAACCATTGGTATAAATAAGATTTGTAATTTTCTAATTCTTTTAACTTAGTAATGTTGATTTTTTTTTGCTCTTCTTTGTCTTCAACTACTTGTTTATATACAATACAAGAAGCATCATCAACTAATGATTGTGCTTGTTTTAAATGCGATAAAGTATTTTGAAACGAAGCTAAAAAACTAGGATTTAATTCTTTTAAAATGGGAACAACATCGTGTCGCAATTTATTTCGTAAATATTTATTAGAGGCATTACTAGAATCTTCTCTCCATTGAATATTATTTTCTTTAGCTAATTTTTCAATTTGCTCTCTTGAAAATTTTAATAAAGGTCTAATGGTATTACCATTTACGGAAGGAATTCCTGTTAAACCATCTAATCCTGTTCCCCTTGTGAGATTGATTAGAAAAGTTTCTATTTCGTCATCTAAATGATGTGCTGTTACTATATAATCTAACTTTTTTTGTGCTAATAGCTCAGAAAACCATTCATAGCGTAACTTTCTTGCCATTAATTGAATAGATAGTTTATAATTAATAGCCAATTGATTTGTATCAAATTTTTGGATAAATACAGGAATATTTAAGCCTTCACATGTCAGCTTTACAAAATCTTCATCCGCATCACTTTCACTTCCGCGTAAACTAAAATTACAATGAGCAACAGTAATATCATATTGCAATTGATAAAATAAGTGCAATAAAACCATACTATCAATTCCACCACTAATAGCTAATAGCACTTTTTTTCCTTTAAGAAAAGGAAAATGAGTTTGGAGATGATTATGGAATTGATTTAGCATTCTTCAAAAATAGGAATTATTTGTTTAATAATACTTCAAACATAGCTTGCGCTTTTATTAAACATTCTTCATATTCTTTTTCAGGAATGGATTCAGATGTTATGGCACTTCCCACAGAAAAAGACAAATATTTACTGCTTGAATTATATAAAATACTTCGAATTACAACATTGAAATCAAAATCATTATTGGGTGTAAAATAGCCTACTGCTCCACTATATAATCCCCGTTTGGTTTCTTCTAATTCTTCTATGATTTGCATAGCCGAAATTTTAGGAGCACCTGTCATACTTCCCATTGGAAAAGTAGATTTTAAAATTTGAATGGGTGATGCTGTGTTTGCTACAGTAGCAACTACCGTAGAAATCATTTGATGTACTTGCTTAAAAGTATAAATTTGGCATAATTCTTCAACATCAACACTTCCTTTAGTGGCTGTATGCGATAAATCATTGCGAACTAAATCAACAATCATAATGTTTTCTGAGCGTTCTTTTGGATTAGAAGCCAAATCTGTTTTTAATTGATTATCTGACTCTAAATCAAAACTTCGCTTAGCTGTTCCTTTAATAGGTTGTGTAATAACTTTTGTATCTATCTTCTTTAAATAACGCTCTGGCGAAGCTGATAATAGATAATTGTCATTATTTTTAAAATAAACAGCAAAAGGAGGTTCTGAAATGGCATTTAAATCCTCATAAATAGCATTTGGATTGATTGTTGCATCTTTGCTGAAAAATTCCATACAAAAATTAGCTTCATAAATGTCTCCATGATGAATATACTCTAACATTTTTGAAATCTTTTTGAGATAACTCTCCTTTGAAATTCGTTGTTGAATTTCTACTGATATCAAATCATGTCCGATTGGTAATTTGCAGTGAATAATTGCATTAAAATCATCTTCAACCTCATCATCACACATATTGAGATATTGAATTTCCAATTGGTTTCCTTTTAAAAGAAATAACTTTTTAGGTTGAAAGAAATACAATTCTGGAAAATGTAATCCATCAAAATTTATAGATTTTAAATTCTCAGTATCGTTTTTTAAATCATAAGATAAATAACCAAATAACCAATCTTTTGTATGCGATTGATATTGATATAAATCTTCAAAAGCATTATTAAAATCTGTTTTAATTGCTGTAAATGCATCAACTGCTAAAACCACATCAAAACTAGAATATTTTGCCTCTTGGTTATAAAGAACATTAGAATCTAAAAAAGTAATTTCTCTAAATTGTTGTGCCCAATTTAAAAGTTGTTTTTTAAATACTGAAGGGGTTTCAACTTGTTTTATTATAGATGTTCTCAAGGGGTTTTATTTGGATTTCAAAAATACAATAAAATTATTTGAAGCTTAAAATATTAGTATTCAAATTTGAAATAGTTTAAAAAGTTTGCTGTTCTTTTTGATTTTTAAACTACTCTTTTTTAATTTATGTCTATATGAAACAGTTATAAAAAATCATTTATACTATAAAAAGACAAAAGTCCCGTTTTCACGGGACTTTCTATATTGCAGAAAATTTCTATATATTTTTTAAACCAATTAAATAAATATTATGAAAACTGCAATAACTTATTAGTTTAGTACACAATAATTGTACCACAACTAATTGTACTTCATTTAATAAAAACGAAAAATTAGTTGAAATATTGCAATTTTATACGTGTAGTGATCTATTATCTGTAGCTGCCAATGCTGCTTCTTTTACTGCTTCAGCAAATGTTGGATGTGCGTGACTCATACGAGAAATATCTTCTGCACTTGCTCTAAATTCCATTGCCGTTACCGCTTCTGCAATTAAATCAGCACAACGTGCACCAATCATGTGAACTCCTAAAACTTCATCTGTTTTTGCATCAGCTAAAATTTTCACAAATCCATCTGTATCTCCTCCCGCTCTCGCTCTTCCTAATGCTTTAAATGGAAAACTTCCCGATTTAAACTCAACTCCATCTGCTTTTAATTGCTCCTCAGTCTTACCAACTGCTGCAACTTCTGGCCATGTATATACTACTCCTGGAATTAAGTTATAGTCAATATGTGGTTTTTGTCCTGCTATAAGTTCAGCAACCATAGTTCCTTCTTCTTCTGCTTTGTGAGCTAGCATTGCTCCACGAACAACATCTCCAATCGCATAAATATTAGGAACATTGGTTTGTAAATGATCGTTTACTTCTACAATTCCTCTATCTGAAATTTTAACTCCTGCTTTATCCGCATTTAATCCATCAGTGTATGGACGACGACCAACAGAAACTAAAGCATAATCTCCTTCTAAAGTAATTACTTCCCCTTTAGCATTTTCTGCTTTTACTGTTACTTCGTTCCCTTTTCTTTCAACAGATTGTACTTTATGAGAAACATAGAATTTCATTCCTTGTTTCTTTAATACTTTTGTTAATTCTTTTGATAACGAACTATCCATTCCTGGAATAATTCTATCCATATATTCAACAACTGAAACTTGAGCTCCTAATCTTAAATAGACTTGTCCTAATTCAATACCAATAACGCCACCACCAATAATAACTAAATGTTTAGGTACTTCTGGTAATTTTAAAGCCTCTGTTGAAGTAATCACTCTTTCTTTATCTAGAGTAATAAAAGGTAAATTTGAAGGTTTTGAACCTGTAGCAATAACAATATATTTTGATTCAATTACTTCCGAAGAACCATCATTCTTTGTTATTTTAACATGAGTCGCATCTTCAAAAGATCCTAATCCTTCAAAAACTGTGATTTTGTTTTTGTCCATTAAAAACTTAACACCTCCTGAAGTTTGATCAACAACTGCTTGCTTTCTTTCTACCATTTTTTGAAGATTCACTTTTACATCTCCAGAAACTTCAATTCCGTGATCTGCAAAGTGCTTTATTTCATCATAATGATGCGAAGAAGCTAACATAGCTTTTGATGGGATACATCCTACATTAAGACATGTACCTCCTAAAGATGAATATTTTTCAATGATTGCGGTTTTAAATCCAAGTTGGGCACAACGAATAGCTGAAACATATCCTCCAGGACCAGAACCTATTATTATTACATCAAACTGACTCATAGTATTGTTTTTGTGTGTTATTTAATTTTCAAGTTGCAAAATTACAAATAAATTTAGTTTTGAATTTAAAATTTCAAAATTAATAACAATCTTAAGAGCAAATCATTTATTTATAATTTAAAATCTGTTTCATTCTTAACTTCTCCAATCATAAATACACTATGTGTGCTACCTATATGCTGCAGCGTAGTTAACTTTGTCAACATAAATTCGCGATAAGCTTCCATATCTTTTACATATACTTTTAAAATATAATCATAATCACCACTTACATGGTAACATTCTAAAACTTCATCTAATTTAACTATCTCTTTTTCAAATGTAGTAACATTATCTACATTGTGTTGCACTAATTTGATATGACAAAATACCATAAAACCTTTGTCAATCTTCTTCTTATCTAAAATTGCAACATACTTAGATATAATCCCTTCACGTTCTAACTTTTTTATACGTTCATAAACAGCCGTAACCGATAAATTAAGTTTTAAGGATAATTCTTTGGTCGTTTTTTTAGCATCTTGTTGTAGGTAAGCTACTAATTTTTTATCTATTGCATCCATAATTTTAAGTTTCAAGTTGTAAAAATACTACAATAGTATGTCAAATAATTAATTTTTAGTAAATTTTTCTAAGTTAATAGATTTTAAATGAATTAAAATCTAAATAAATAAAATACTGTTGACATTTTAATTAGCAATTATAACCTTTGAACAACTTTATTAAACTTGAAAACAAAAAAAAAATGAAAAATTTTAATCCAGCTAACAATATTCAAGACTTACAGTATTTTGGAGAATTTGGCGGTGTTAATCCGTCTATTTCTGATTCATCTACTTATACTTTTCTTTCTGCTAAAACCATGTTTGATACTTTTGAAGGAAATGCTGAAGGCTGCTATTTATACTCCAGACATTCATCTCCAAGTAATTTATATCTTGACAAAGCTTTAGCTGCAATGGAAGGAACAGAATCAGCCAATGTTGCTGCTTCTGGCATGGGGGCTATTACTCCTACTCTTTTACAATTATGTGGCAATGGTGATCATATTGTTTCAAGTCGTACTATTTATGGTGGAACTTACGCTTTTTTAAAAAATTTTGCACCAAGAATGGGCGTTAAAACCTCATTTGTAGATATTACAAAATTAGACCTAGTTGAAGCTGCAATTAACGCAAATACAAAAGTTTTATATTGTGAAACAGTAAGTAACCCATTATTAGAAGTTGCCAACCTAGCAGAACTTTCAAAAATTGCTAAAAAGCATAATTTAAAATTAGTAGTTGACAATACCTTTTCCCCTTTATCTGTTTCACCAACTTCATTAGGTGCTGATATAGTCATTCATAGTTTAACCAAATATATTAATGGAAGTAGTGATACCGTTGGCGGAGTGGTTTGTGCTTCTCAAGAATTTATTAACGACCTAAAGAATGTAAATTCTGGCGCAAGTATGCTTTTAGGCCCAACAATGGATAGCATGCGTTCTGCAAGTGTAATGAAAAACCTTCGCACACTTCATATTAGAATAAAACAACACAGCCATAATGCTGCTTATTTGGCTGAAAAATTTGAACAAGACGGAATTAAAACAGTTTATCCTGGTTTAAAAAGTCACCCAAGCCATGCTGTTTATAAAAACATGATTAATCCTGAATATGGTTTTGGAGGAATGATGACCATCGATGTGGGATCACTTGACAAAGCAAATGCTTTAATGGAATTAATGCAAGAAAGAAACTTAGGTTATTTAGCCGTGAGTTTAGGATTCTACAAAACTTTATTCAGTGCTCCTGGAACATCAACATCTTCTGAAATCCCATTAGAAGAACAAGCAGAAATGGGTTTAACCGACGGATTAATACGTTTTTCTATTGGTTTAGATAATGATATTGAAAGAACCTATCAAATGATGAAAAACTGCATGATAGAACTTAATATATTGTAAGTAAACTCAGTATAATTTTAAAATCCGTTTAAGAAATTAAGCGGATTTTTTTTCTTATATTGCGTCTTCAAAAAAAATTCATGAATACAAAGATTATAAAAAATAAAGAATTAAATATTTGGGAAGCTTTAATACCTGTTGTAGCATTAGTTGCAATGTTAGGATACAATGTATACATATTTGGTGATGAAGCTCTAAGTGGAAGCAATCAATTTATACTATTATTAGGAGCAGCAGTTGCAGCAATTGTAGGCTTCTTTAATAAGGTAACTTTTCAAAAAATGTTAGATGAAGTTGCCGAAAACATCAAATCAACCGCAGGTGCTATCCTAATTTTATTAATGGTTGGATCACTTGCTGGAACTTGGTTGATAAGCGGAATTATCCCATCTATGATTTATTATGGATTACAAATACTTAGTCCTGCAATATTTTTACCTGCAACACTAATAATATGTTCGTTGATTTCAATTGCAACGGGTAGTTCTTGGACCACTTCAGCTACTGTGGGTATTGCTTTAATTGGTATTGGTGGAACTTTAGGTTTTCCTTTAGGAATGGTAGCCGGTGCTGTAATTTCTGGAGCTTATTTTGGAGATAAGCTTTCACCTATGTCAGATACTACAAACCTTGCCCCTGCAATGGCAGGAACAGATTTGTTTACTCACATCAGATACATGACCTTAACAACTATCCCAACATATATAGTTTCATTAATACTCTTTATTATTCTTGGACTTACTGTTGAAACATCAGGAGTTGCGGATTCCTCTGCCTTATTAGCTGATATTCAAAAATCATTTCATATCACACCTTGGTTATTTCTTGTACCAGTAATAGTTATTGGATTAATCATTAAAAAAACGGAACCTTTAATAGCTTTATTAATTGGAACATTATTAGCAGGAATTTTTGCTATAATTTTCCAACCAGAAATTGTTTTAATGCTTTCTGGAGGAAAAACCTTAAATTTTGCCAATGCATATAAAGGAATATTAAAAGCCATAACTGTAGAATCTGTAATTCCTACAGAAAATGAAAATTTAGCCGATTTATTTAAATCTGGTGGAATGCAAAAAATGTTAACTACTATTTGGTTAATCTTATGCGCTATGGTATTTGGAGGAATAATGGATGCTATTGGAGCTTTATCAAGAATTAGTCAAACTTTACTAAGCTTAGCTAAATCTACTTTTGGCTTATTTGCTTCTACTGTTGGAAGTTGTTTAGCTTTAAACATAACAGCATCTGACCAATATTTAGCTATAGTTGTTCCTGGAAAAATGTTCAAAAAAGCATATGAAGAGAAAGGATTAGCTCCTGAAAATTTAAGTAGAACTCTTGAAGATTCTGGAACAGTAACCTCTGTTTTAATTCCTTGGAATACCTGTGGTGCCTATCAATCTGGAACATTAGGTGTAGAAACTTTAGATTATTTACCTTATGCCTTCTTTAATTTATTAAGCCCAATTATGACATTAATTTTTGCCGCTTTTAATATTAAAATTAAACAATTAGTTTCAACTATCAAAAAATAGTTTTACTATAATTAAAATCTATTTTTAAATAAAAAATAACCATTACTTAATTTAAGTAGTGGTTTTTTTATTTGTATTTTTGATAGTGTTTGAATTTCAAAATTCAAAGATTGGCAAAAAAATAAGATAATAATTAAAAAATAAGTAAAATCATGGATCATTCTAACGACATTAGCAAATGCCCTTTTCATCAAAAAGAAGATAATCTAAAGCCAAAAACTACTAATGAAAATTGGTGGCCAGAATCATTGGATTTAGACATACTTCATCAACATGACACAAAAACAAACCCTTTAGGTGAAAACTTTAATTATGCAGAAGAATTTAAAAAATTAGATTTAGAAGCCTTAAAAAGTGACTTAAAAAATTTAATGACAGACAGTCAAGATTGGTGGCCTGCTGATTGGGGTCACTATGGAGGATTAATGATTCGTATGGCATGGCACTCGGCAGGCACATATAGAATTTCAGATGGTCGTGGAGGAAGCAACACAGGAAATCAAAGATTTGCCCCTTTAAATAGTTGGCCAGACAACGTTAGTTTAGATAAAGCAAGAAGATTATTATGGCCTCTTAAGAAAAAATATGGAAATAAAATTTCATGGGCAGATTTAATCATCTTAGCAGGAAACATGGCTTACGAATCGATGGGATTTAAAACATTTGGATTTGCAGGTGGTCGTGAAGATATTTGGCATCCAGAAAAAGATGTTTATTGGGGAGCAGAAAAAGAATGGTTAGCAGCAACAAAAAACAGGTACAATAGTGATGAAAATAGAGAATCACTAGATAATCCATTAGCTGCTGTACAAATGGGATTAATTTATGTTAATCCTGAAGGAGTGGACGGAAAACCTGATCCTTTAAAAACTGCTATAGATGTTCGCACAACATTCAAAAGAATGGCAATGAATGATGAAGAAACAGTAGCTCTAACTGCTGGCGGACATACAGTAGGAAAAGCACACGGTAATGGAGATGCTTCTAAACTAGGAAGAGAACCTGAAGCTGCTGACATATACGAACAAGGTCTTGGATGGCATAATCCGAAAGGAACTGGTAATGGTAGTGATACTGTTACAAGTGGTATCGAAGGAGCTTGGACAACAAACCCAACACAATGGGACAATGGCTACTTCCATTTATTATTTACTTATGATTGGGAATTAAAGAAAAGTCCAGCTGGAGCTTGGCAATGGGAACCTATCAACATTAAAGAAGAAGACAAACCTGTTGATGCTTTTGACCCAACAAAAAGAAATAATCCAATCATGACCGATGCAGATATGGCTATGAAAATGGATCCTATTTACAGAGAAATTTCAGAACGTTTTCATAAAGACCCTGCTTATTTTAACGATGTGTTTACAAGAGCTTGGTTTAAATTAACTCATCGTGATTTAGGGCCTAAAGATCGTTATTTAGGTACAGATGTTCCTAAAGAAGATTTAATTTGGCAAGACCCAATACCTTCTGTAGATTATACTTTATCTGATAGTGAAATTGAAGAATTAAAAGAAAAATTATTAAATAGTGGTTTAACCAGAGCTGAATTAATTAATACAGCTTGGGACAGCGCAAGAACATTCAGAGGTTCTGACTTTAGAGGAGGTGCCAATGGAGCTAGGATTAGATTAACTCCACAAAAAGATTGGATTGCCAATGAGCCAGAACGCTTGCAAAAGGTTTTACACAAACTAACTGAAATACAATCTGGATTATCTAAAAAAGTAAGTATTGCTGATTTAATTGTTTTAGGAGGAACAGCTGCTGTTGAAAAAGCTGCACATGAAGCTGGAGTTAGTATAAAAGTTCCTTTTCTAGCAGGACGTGGAGATGCTACAGCAGAAATGACAGACGCTGAATCTTTTGCCGATTTAGAACCAACTAATGATGCTTTCAGAAATTTTCAAAAAAAGGAATATGCTGTTAAACCTGAAGAATTAATGCTCGATAAAGCACAATTAATGGGACTAACCGCACCAGAAATGACTGTGTTGTTAGGAGGAATGAGAGTTCTTGGAACTAATTATGAGCAAACAAAACATGGTGTATTTACAGCTAATATTGGTGTTTTAACAAACGACTACTTCGTGAATTTGACAGACATGAGAAATAGCTGGGAACCTGTCGGTCAAAATTTGTACAACATCAATGATAGAAAAACAGGGCAAACAAAATGGACTGCTACTCGTGTAGACTTAGTTTTTGGTTCAAATTCTATTTTAAGAGCTTATGCAGAAGTATATGCTCAAGATGATTCCAAAGAAAAATTCGTAAAAGACTTTGCAAAGGCATGGGTAAAAATTATGAACGCTGATAGATTTGATGCCAAATAAATTTAAAACCTAAATTCAAAAATAAGAGCCACTCTAAAAGAGTGGTTTTTTATTATATTACTAATTTAATTACCCAAAAAATACAATATACACAAAAAAAAGGTTAATTGATTGTAAGAAATATATGCATAATTATTCTCTATATCTTAATAAGAAGAAAACATAATAATACTCATATTTTACTAGTTGGTTTTGTAAATTTGCAGTAGAATATTAATTATTAAAAAATAGACACAATGGCATTAGTAGGAAAAAAATTTCCAAACATTACAGTTGACGCTATCTCACACATGGGAGATAACTTAAGAATTAACGTTTTAGATGAAGCAGTTAATAACAAAAAGAAGGTTCTTTTATTTTGGTATCCAAAAGATTTTACTTTTGTTTGCCCAACAGAATTACATGCTTTTCAAGCTGCTTTAGGTGAATTTGAAAAAAGAAATACACTTGTAATTGGCGCTTCATGTGATACTAATGAAGTACACTTTGCATGGTTAAACACAGCAAAAGACAATGGTGGAATTGAAGGTGTAACTTATCCAATTTTAGCAGATACAACTCGTAACTTATCTGCGGCTTTAGATATTTTAGATGCTTCATGGGTTTATGATGAAACTTTAGAGGATGAAATTTTAGAGGGATCAAATGTTACCTTTAGAGCAACATATTTAATTGACGAAGAAGGAAAAATTTTCCACGAAAGTGTTAACGATATGCCATTAGGAAGAAATGTAAATGAATATTTACGTTTAGTTGATGCTTATACTCACGTACAAACTAAAGGAGAAGTATGCCCTGCTAACTGGGAAGAAGGTAAAGAGGCAATGAATGCTGACAGATTAAGTACTGCAGCTTATTTAAGCCAAAACTAAAAAATCCAATATATAAGAAATCCAAATTCCAATAGCATAAACAGCTTTGGAGTTTGGTTTTTTTTAATATAAAATATAAGAAAATTATGTTTACAGAAATAGAACAAGATAATTTAGCTGAAGTTGTAGCTTCAAATGATACGGTATTAGTCCAATATTCTGCAACTTGGTGCGGTAATTGTCGTATAATGAAACCTAAATTTAAAATGTTGGCTTCTCAACACGAAAACATCCCCTTCATAATGGTTGATGCTGAAAAATTCCCTGAATCAAGAAAACTAGCTACTGTTGATAATTTACCAACATTTGCAGCTTTCAAAAATGGACAATTAGTAAATCAAACACAAACTAATAAATTAGAGGTTTTAACAGAATTAGTTAACGAAGTTATTTAATACCATTTTTCCGATTTTCTGATTCAAAAATATTCGGATGAATATTAAATTCAGAATTTCTAAAATCTAAATAGAATGAAACTACCCGTAATAAAACACCTTACTCAATTTATTGAGGATAACGATCAAGATTATTTAATTGAAACTATTGAAGTACTTGAAGCTTTAACAGAAGTTCCTTCCCTAAAAGATGAAGAATTAGATGTCATTGGCGAATTGATTTCTAATATGTATGGTGCTCTTGAAGTACAAAAAATGATCAAAGAAGGTAAAGATAAAAAAACAGCTCTCAATGATTTCATGAAGCGTGTTTTAGGAGCAATAGATAAATAAAAAATACTCTCAAAGGAGAGAGTATTTTTTATTTATAATACTTTTTCTTTAACCAAAAAGCTACATTTACCAATATAATCAATGCTGGAACTTCCACTAAAGGCCCAATAACCCCTGCAAAAGCCTGACCACTATTTATTCCAAAAACACCAATTGATACTGCAATTGCTAATTCAAAATTATTACCAGAAGCTGTAAATGACAAAGCTACCGTATCTCTATAATTTGCTCCATTTTTTTTAGCTACAAAAAACATTAAAAAAAACATAATAGTAAAGAATATAACTAATGGAATAGCGACTCTAACAACATCAAAAGGTAAATCTACAATCATTTCTCCTTTCAAACTAAACATTACTACAATAGTAAAAAGCAAGGCAATTAAAGTAATAGGTGAAACAAAAGGTATGAATTTTTGGTTAAACCATTTATCTCCAATATTTTTCTTAATCAAATACCGACTTGTAACAGCTAATACAAATGGAATTCCTAAATAAATACCAACCGTTTTTGCTATTTCAGTTATTGTAATATTTAATTCTAAACCTTTAATTCCAAATAAAGGAAGCATAATCTCTAAATAAAAATAAGCATACAAACTAAAAAAGAGTACTTGCAACAAGCTATTAATTCCGATTAAACCAGCTGTTAATTCTCGATTTCCTTCTGCTAATTCATTCCAAACTATCACCATAGCAATACATGGAGCAATGCCAATGATAATTAAACCTGTCATGTATTCTGGATAGTCTTTCAAAAAAAGAGTAGCTAATAAAAACATTAAAAAAGGGCCAACTATCCAAGTAATAAAAAAGGAAGCTGCTAGTAATTTTGGTTTTTCAAACATTTGTGGAACTTTTGAAAAATCAATTTTAGTTAAAGGCGGATACATCATCAAAATTAATCCAATTGCCAATGGAATATTTGTGGTACCTGATGAAAAAGAATTAATAAAACTAGTTGAATTTGGAATAAAATAACCAATTCCAACACCCATTAACATCGCTAAAAAAATCCATAATGTTAAATATCTATCTAGAAAACCTAATCTTTTTTTCATTTTATTTTGAAATTATTTTTGAAAAAACATAAAACATTTCTGAAGCAATTTCTATACTTCTCTCTTGGTATTTCTCATCCATTATGTCTGTGTTATCAAACATTTTGGGATCATCATAACGAATAGGTAAACGTTTTTCTGCCCCTGCTATAAACGGACAACCTTGGTCTGCTGTAGAACAAGTCATAATGGCTGCAAAATTTGATTTTGGATTAAAATCAGCATCAAATGTTTTTGAAAAACAAATTACCGGAACTTGATTTTCATCATATTTAACAGCATAAACTGGGTTTTTATCTTCACTCAACTTTTCAATTTGAAATCCTTGATTAGTCAATATTTCAACAATTTTAGGAAATATTGCTGTAGCTTCAGTGCCACCAGAATAACAAAATATATTTTTAATTTTAAAATGAAAAGCCATTGTTTGTGCCCAAATTTGTGACAAATGACTTCTTCTTGAATTATGTGTACAAATAAAGTTTAATCGAATTTCTTCGTTAGAATCTACTTTATTCTGTATATAATCAATCAAAGGGGTTAATATTTCTTTTCTTTCTTCTGAGATTGAAAAAGTTGAAACTTCTTTAATTAAATTTTCAATTTTTGAATACATATTATCTTTTTTTTAAATACAATAAATAAAATTTTAAAGCGTATCAAATAATGTTTGATAATCTTCTGTAAAGCAACTTACTTAAAAGAAGACCAACTAACTTCTGTTTCAAATACTTTCCCTGTGCTCCTTATTTATCACAATAACTTTACTATTTAACAACAACCCGAATCAGGTGTACATACATTCCCTTTTGGTTTCCACTCTCCTATCTTTACTTTTATTTTTTCAGGTGGAATTCCGCATTTATCTTTAGCTAAACAATCGGTTAGCTTAGAGATTAATAAAAAGTTTGTTCCATCAAACTCTAGTCCAAATTTTCCAATAGTCTCTTTCATTTGATACTCTACTTCTATTTCTAAATCTGGAATTTGTAGCTTGTTTTCAGAAAGTTCTATGATATGTATTAACTTTTCAGGATGCAACTGATGATCATAATCGTTTGCTTCCCATAATTGAAAATTAGCTACTTCTTCATTTCTAACTGTCCCACCACAATCAATAAAATGTTTAGTCACTTTTCCCACTTCTGTCACGTGAAAATGACTAGGCACAAATTCACCATTAGGTAACTGAAAACCTATTTTAGACAACTTTTTTAATTCTGCTTTAATTTCTGATAGTTTCATTATACTCTTTTTAAGATTTGTTTCAAGATTTTAATAATATTAACAGCATTCTGTATTTAACTGATTTGAAATTCCTTTAAAATAATCTTCCATCTTTTTCACTATGTTAGGATTTAAACAATAACAAATCGATGTTCCTTCAACTGTTCCTTTTATTATCCCTACATTCTTTAATTCTTTTAAATGCTGAGAAACTGTTGGTTGAGCCAAAGGCAAAACATTCACAATATCTCCACAAATACAAGTATCAACAGACAATAAGTACTGAATAATTGCAATTCTTGCTGGATGAGAAATAGCTCTAAATAAACTAGCTAATTCATTTTGTTCCTCTGAAAAAAAATCTGACTTTGATGCTCCCATATCTTAATTATTATATTGCAATATTACAATATAATAATTGAATAACAATGATTTTACTTTATTATTTTTAAAAAAATTTAGACTTTCCCTATTCCAAATATATTTCTTACTTTTGCCTTATAAATTTATACACAAATGGCATCAATAACATTAGGAGGAAATCCAATATTAACATCAGGAGAATTACCTGTAAAAGGCATGAAAGCTCCTAGTTTCAAACTAGTAAAAGACGATTTATCAGAAACTTCTCTTGAAGATTTTAGAGGTAGCAAAGTTGTTTTAAATATTTTTCCTAGCATAGACACAGGTACATGTGCAACATCAGTAAGAACATTTAATGAAGAAGCAAGTAAATTAAAAAACACTAAAGTATTATGTATTTCAAGAGATTTACCATTTGCTCAAAAACGTTTTTGTGGTGCTGAAGGATTAGAGAATGTAATAAACCTATCTGATTTTAAAAATGGTACTTTTGGTAAAGATTATGGATTAGAAATTATTGATGGTCCTTTAGCAGGATTACACTCTAGAGTTGTTATTGTTTTAGATGAAAATGGAACGGTTATTCATTCGCAACAAGTTTCTGAAATTGCAGATGAACCAAATTATGAATCTGCTTTAGCAGTATTATAAGTTATATATATGAAGTTTGAAAAAGATGAAACCTTTTTTACAGGAAGGTTTAAAAGTGTTGGGTTCGCTTTAAAAGGAGCTATTAAATTAGTTACAACAGAACATAGTGTAATGGTTCAATCGTCTATTGCAGTATTATTGATAATAGCAGGTTTTTATTTTAAAATTTCAAAAGAAGAATGGATGTTTCAAACCCTCGCAACAGGACTTGTATTAGGAATTGAAGGATTAAACACTGCTGTTGAAAAAATAGCAGATTTCATTCATCCTGATTTTCATTCAAGAATTGGTTTCATCAAAGATATAGCTGCTGGTGCAGTATTCTTTGCAGCAATGACAGCTATTGCAATTGGTTGCTTTATTTATATACCAAAATTTATTTAAATTGAATTAACACCTTTATTAAGGTATAGAATATATGGCTAAAAAAAAGCAAACATCAACACCTCAAAAAGAAACTAAAACGCCTAAAAACTATAGACAACACAAGTTTATTTTAGGTTGCTTTTTAGTTCTAATAGCTGTTGCTTTATTAGTCTCTTTCGTATCCTATTATATAACTGGTGCTAATGACCAAAGTCAATTAGGTTCTTTTTTAGACCGAACAGAAAAAACACAAAACTGGTTAGGAAAATTTGGTGCTTTTGTAGCTGATTTTTTTATTTATAGAGGATTTGGTATTGCTTCTGTTATTTTTGTAAAATCAATTGTAATGATTGGTATTTATTTTATTTTGGATATAAATATCTTAAAATTAAGAAAATCTCTTTTCTGGGATTTTTATTTAATCATTTCTATATCATTACTCTTTGGTTTCTTTTGGAATCAATTTCCTAACTTATCTGGTATAATTGGCTATGAAATTAATCAATTTATTCAAGCATATATAGGGAAAATAGGGACATTATTAGTCTTATTATTCATAACAATTGCCTTCTTAATATTTAAAATCAAAGTTTCACCAGACAAAATAAAAGATAAAATTGAAAAGGTAAAAAACAGTATTCCTTCTAAAGTGGAAACGGTTACCAATGAAGAACTAACCGATATTGATAAATTAAACACTTCATTATCAAACAATCAATTAGAAAACACAGAAGATGATTTCATTATTAGAGAAGACGAAGAAGCTATTTCCAAAATTGAATTAAAACCAAACTCTTCTTTTGAAATTAACAAAGAAAGCCTTAAACCTACTATTGGTCATCATTCAGAATTATCTTTAGACAAAAAACCTAAAGAAGTTAAAAAGGAACCTATAGAGCCAATACCTGCTTTTTCAATTGAAGAAAAAACTAAGAAAATTATTGAAACGGAAGATGATAATTTTGTTATTGAAACAACTGAAGAAGAAGAAGTTTTAGAAGGTGATTTAGCAGCCAAAATTGTAGCCGATTTTGGTAAATTTGATCCAACTCTCGAGTTATCTAATTATAAAATGCCTAGTATTGAATTACTAAAAGAATATTCTTCTGGTGGCATTACTATAAATCAAGCCGAATTAGAGCAAAATAAAAATAAAATTCTTGAAACCTTAAAAAATTACGGCATCGGAATAGCTCAAATTAAAGCAACCGTTGGACCAACAGTAACTTTATATGAAATTGTTCCCGATGCAGGTGTGCGTATCTCAAAAATTAAAAACCTTGAAGATGATATTGCTCTTTCACTAGCTGCCTTAGGAATTCGTATTATTGCTCCTATTCCAGGAAAAGGAACAATAGGTATTGAAGTACCAAATGCAAACCCAACTATGGTTTCAATGAAAAGTGTAATTGCTTCTCAAAAATTCCAACAATCTGAAATGGAACTACCTATCGCATTAGGTAAAACAATTTCAAACGAAACCTTTGTAGTCGATTTAGCCAAAATGCCTCACTTATTAATGGCAGGCGCCACTGGTCAAGGTAAATCTGTTGGATTAAATGCCGTTTTAACATCCTTATTATACAAAAAACATCCTGCAGAAGTTAAGTTTGTTTTAGTTGATCCGAAAAAAGTAGAGTTAACTCTTTTTAATAAAATTGAAAGACATTATTTAGCTAAACTTCCCGATACTGAAGATGCCATCATCACAGATAACGCAAAAGTAATTAATACCCTAAATTCTCTTTGTATAGAAATGGATAACCGTTACTCTTTATTAAAAGATGCAATGGTTAGAAATATTAAAGAATACAATGAGAAATTTAAGTTACGTAAATTAAATCCCGAAAATGGACATCGTTTTTTACCATACATTGTTTTAGTTGTAGATGAATTTGCTGATTTAATTATGACGGCTGGAAAAGAAGTAGAAACGCCTATTGCTCGTTTAGCACAATTAGCACGTGCCATTGGTATTCATTTAATTATTGCTACTCAAAGACCTTCAGTAAACGTAATCACAGGTATGATTAAAGCCAATTTTCCTGCAAGAATAGCCTTTAGAGTAACCTCAAAAATTGACTCTAGAACTATTTTAGATTCAGGTGGTGCAGATCAATTAATAGGACGAGGAGATTTATTATTTACACAAGGAAATGAAATTATAAGGGTACAATGTGCTTTTGTAGACACGCCTGAAGTAGAAATGATAACTGATTTTATAGGCTCACAAAAAGCTTATCCAGAAGCTTATCAGTTACCAGAATACATAGGGGAAGAAAGTGGCACAAAACTTGATATAAATGTATCCGATAGAGATTCTCTTTTTAGAGAAGCTGCTGAAGTTATTGTAACGGCTCAACAAGGAAGTGCTTCTTTAATTCAAAGAAAACTTAAGCTAGGATATAACAGAGCTGGTAGAATTATTGACCAACTAGAAGCAGCAGGAATTGTTGGCCCTTTTGAAGGTAGCAAAGCTCGTTCAGTTTTAATACCCGATTTAACATCTCTTGAACAATTTTTAAATAACGAACAAAATAATTTATAAAATGAAAACTTTAATTAAAGTTGCCTTTTTCTTACTAGTTAGTCTTACTGTTAATGCCCAAGATACAAAAAAAGCAAAAGAATTATTAGATGAAGTTGCTACAAAAGCTAAAGGATATTCTAATATTATTATTGACTTTAAATACGCTCTTAATAATGCTAAAGAAAATATTAACCAAGAAAGCAATGGAAATGTAGCCATAAGTGGAAACAAATATGTACTCAACTTTATGGGGGTTACAAAAATGTATGATGGTAAAAAAACATACACTATTGTTCCTGAAGATGAAGAAATAACAATTGCTAGTGGAAAAGATAATGATAATGCAATTACACCAGATAAAATGCTAACTTTCTTTCAATCAGGGTATAGCTATTCTTGGGATATTTTACAGAATGTTAAAGGACGAAAAATTCAATATGTAAAATTAAAACCTACAAGCGCTAAAGACAATATAAAAGAAGTACTAATCGGAATAGATGTACAAACCAAACACATCTATAACATGATTGAAACTGATAAAAAAGGAACAAAAACTACTTTAACTGTTAATTCTTTTAAAACAAATCAGCCTTTATCGAAAAATCATTTTACCTTTACCGAATCAAAATATCCTAATTATTATATCAATAAATTAGATTAAAAAAACTTAGGTGAAAATATTAGATCGGTACATTCTAAAGTCATTCTTAATTACGTTTACTTCTGTATTCGTAATTTTGTTTTTTATATTCATTCTACAAGGTATTTGGCTTTTTATTGCCGAATTAGCTGGTAAAGACTTAGACTTTTTCATTGTTATAAAATTTTTAAGTTTTTATGCACCTACTGTTGTTCCCTTAGTATTACCACTATCTGTTTTATTAGCATCTATCATGACTTTTGGAAGTTTTTCTGAAAATTATGAATTTGCTGCTATGAAATCTTCGGGTATTTCTTTGCAACGTGCTATGAAATACTTAACCATGTTTATTGTTTTATTAAGTATTGTTGCTTTTGTCTTTTCAAATAATGTTATTCCAAGAGCACAATATAAATTTATCAATTTGCGTCAAAGTATTGTAAAGCAAAAACCAGCTATGGCTATTGCTCAAGGTCAATTTAATCAAATAGGTAATATAAACATTAAAGTTCAAGAAAAATCAGGTGATAGAGGTCAATTTTTAAAGGGAATTACCATTCACAAAAAATCAAGCAATGGAAATGGTGCTAGTACTATTATTAATGCTAATAATGGGATTCTTACTAGTAATGACGTAGATAATGTATTAAATCTCGAATTGTTTGATGGCAATTATTATGAAGATATTGTTCCCAAAAAATATGAAGAACAAAAGAAAATTCCCTTTGCAAAAAGTACATTTAAAAAATACATTCTCACAATAGATTTGAATAAGCTTAACCCTAGTGATGGTCAGGATGAAACTATTTCTAATAGCAATACTATGTTAAATATTAGTGAGTTAAACATTACTATTGATTCACTTCAAAAAAGCTATAATGAAGATATTATTTCTTTTTCTGAAAACATAACGCAACGTTCTAACTTTATAATAAACTCAAATTCAAATATTAAAGTAGAGAAAGACACATTGGTGAATAATATTTTGTCTTTATTTTCAATGGAAGATCAAAAAAGAATAATTGAAATTGCTGCTAATAATGTATCTAGCATTGATTTTTCAATTGACAGTAGTAAAAATGATTTAGAGTTTAAAAAGAAAAATATCAATCAACATTGGACAGCTATTCATGATAAATTTATGCTTGCTTTTTCTTGTTTACTGATGTTTTTTATTGGAGCACCATTAGGAGCAATTATTCGAAAAGGTGGAATTGGTTTACCAATGGTTTTTGCTGTATTAATCTTTATTACTTTTCACTTTATTAATACCTTTGGTAAAAAAATAGCGCAAGAAGATACCATAAGTCCTTTTTTAGGCTCTTGGCTATCCTCCATTATACTTACTCCTTTTGCAATATTATTAACTTATAGGGCTACAAATGATATTGGATTAATGATCAACTTTGATTGGCTAACAGATCCTATTAAGAAAATATTTAGAAAATTTAATAAACAAACAAACACAACACAAGATGTCGAATAAGATACAACTTAACACAATTGAAGAAGCTATTGAAGATATACGTCAAGGCAAAATCATAATTGTTGTTGATGATGAAGATAGAGAAAATGAAGGTGATTTTTTAGCTGCTGCCGATAAAGTAACTCCTGAGATGATTAATTTTATGGCTACACATGGTAGAGGTTTAATTTGTGCTCCATTAACTGAAAGAAGATGTAAAGAGCTTGAGCTACACACTATGGTTACCAACAATACAGATCATATGGAAACGGCTTTTACTGTTTCTGTGGATTTAAAAGGAAATGGAGTTACAACTGGTATTTCTGCTGCTGACAGAGCTAAAACTGTTTTAGCTTTAGTGAATGAAAATACTAAATCTTTTGAATTAGCTCGCCCTGGTCATATTTTCCCCTTAATTGCTAAACAAGGTGGTGTTTTAAGAAGAACTGGGCACACAGAAGCAGCTATAGATTTTGCTAGATTAGCTGGCTTTACTCCTGCTGGTGTTATTTGTGAAATCATGAATGAAGATGGCACAATGTCACGTTTACCTCAACTTGTTGAAGTAGCTAAGAAGTTTGATTTAAAATTAGTTTCTATTGAAGATTTAGTAGCTTATAGAATGCAACACGACAGTTTGATTCAAAAAAAGGAAGATTTTGAAATTGAAACTCGTTTTGGCCATTTTAGATTAAGAGCTTATTTACAAACTACAAACAAACAAGTTCATATTGCACTTACTAAAGGAAGTTGGAATATTGGAGATGAAATTTTAACACGTATTAACTCTTCTCAAGTTAATAATGATATTTTAGGAACACTTACTTCTAATCCCGATAATAAACTGGAAGATATGTTTACTAAAATAAATGCTGAAGGAAAAGGAGCAGTTCTTTTCATTAATCAAGAAAAAGAATCTATTGAACTGCTACATCGTATAACTGAATTAAAAGAACTTCAAGAACAAGGTGTTTTAAAAGCTCCTCAAATAAAAATGGACACCAAAGATTTTGGTATTGGGGCACAAATTTTACATGATTTAGATATTTCTAAAATCAAATTGTTATCTAATTCTGAACAAACAAAAAGGGTTGGAATGATTGGTTATGGTTTAGAAATTACGGAATATGTAAATTATTAATTGAATAAACTATAAGTACATCATTCATTTTTAGAACAAAATAAAGATAAAAAAGCCGAAACTTAGTTTCGGCTTTTTTATGAAATAATAATTGAAAAACTATTGCGACAGATTATTATACTTCAATAAAAACTCTCTAACTTTTATACCTGTCATTTTTAAATCTCTTAGTTTCCAATTTCCATTAGAGCTTGCAGATGGTTTTAATATAGAACAAGTTTCGTCTTTATCAGAAATTGACCATGTAATCCAACTTATTTTTTTAGCTTCCATCCAATCAATATATTCTTGCCAAGCTTCTATATTCATTGGACCATCTCCTGTAGCTTCCACTCCAGCTGATTCAGATACAAAAACAGGAATTCCTTTTTCTAAAGCAGCATCTACTCTATCTCTTAACCACTTTTCGTGAGTTGCTGCATAAAAATGCATTGTATACATCAAATTATCATATCCAACAATTGGGCTTTCGGCAACTAAATGAATATCTTGATCCCAATGTGGATTTCCAACCAAAATTACATTATCGGAATCAAATTTTCTAATTGCTTTTATAACCTCTTCTGAATAAGCTTTTATATCTTCCCAAGATTCATCATCTGGTTCATTAAAAATTTCATAAATAACGTTAGAATATTTTCCATATTTCTTAGCCATTTCACTAAAAAATGCTACAGCCTCTTTAGTATGAATATTATGACTATGCCAATCAATGATTACATAAATATCTTCAGCAATAGCACCTTCAATAACCTTTTTTATTTTTTCTTTTGATTCTTTTGGATTATTTAAATAACAATTATCATCTAAATCAATACCCATTGCAGCTCTAACTACAGTTGCATTAAAGTCCTTTTTAACCCATTTTACAGTTTCCTGATTATAAAATCTTGGCCAAAAGTTATGCCAACCATAACTCAGTCCTCGCAACACTATTGAATCATTATTTTGGTCCATTAATTGTGTACCAACAACTTTAAGCTGTCCATGTTTTTTAACAAACTGAGCATTTGAATTAAAGCTTATAAATAATAACAAAAGAATTATTTTTTTCATCTTATTTCTTTTTTAAAATTAACGTTATGACATCATGAGTCGCAATTGTAGCTTTAAATGTTTTATTAGTAGTAGCTAAATCTTTATGATTCCATATATCTCTAATTTCATATTGAATTTTAGAGAAAGAAGTTGCTAAATTATTGACATCATCAAATACATTATGCTCTTTCCAATTAAATGCTACAACTTTTGACTCTTCATTTTTATTAAAAAAACTAACAGCCCAATTCCCATTTTCTAGAGGCTTAAACCAAATTGAAATTCCGTCATTATCTGAATATTTAAACCCTTGTATTCCTAAAACATCTTGATTAATTGCAATTACTTCTTTATTAGTTAATAAATCTAAGGTTTCCTTCTTCATACTTCTAAAATCATTTCCAGTAATTAATGGAGAGGCTAACATACACCATAAAGCAAAGTGACTTTTATCTTCATATAGTGTCATACCGTTTCCTACTTCTAACATATCAAAATCATTCCAGTGATCTGGTCCCGAATATTTCCTAATATCTTTTCGCATTTCGGCAATTTTAAAAAACCCCCATGATGACCAAGTTCCATGGTTATCTTCACAATCATAACAAGGACTTATATCTCCTGATATTCTCCATAAGTTACCTATTGGTTCTCCCCATTCCCACGGTTGGTTATCTCCCCATTCACAAAGACTAAATACTATAGGTTTTCCAGCTGTTTTTAAAGCATTACTCATAGTTGTATAAGCTTCTTTTGCCGATATTCCTTCTGTATTACACCAATCGTATTTAAGAAAATCTATTCCTAAATCAGCATAAAAACGGGCATCTTGATATTCATATCCTCTAGTTCCTGGATAACCTGCACAAGTTTTAGTACCCGCACAATTGTATAAACCAAATTTGAGTCCCTTTGAATGTACATATTCAATAAGGCTTTTCATTCCATTAGGAAATTTAATGGTATCAGGAATTAAATTGCCATTTATATCTCTATCTCTTGCCATCCATCCGTCGTCTAATACTATATAGCTGTAGCCGGCTTCTTTCATTCCTGAGGCCACCATAATATCAGCCGTTTGTTTGACTAATTTTTCATCAATTTTAGTTTCAAAAGTATTCCAAGAATTCCAACCCATTGGAGGGGTATTTGCAAGATGTTGAAATTTCCCTTTAAATTCTTTATCTGTATTTCCTTGACTCATTCCCAATACAGGAATTAAAATAAAAAACAACAATTTTCTTTTCATATCTTTCTTATATTAATTAAAAAAAGAACCCTGAATAAAAAAACAGGGTTCTAAAATAACCTAAACTCAAAATTCTAATTTAATACAAACCCTATATCGTCAATATAATATGTGTTTGTATCTCCTGAAAAAGAACCAATTACTAATTCATTCAAACTTGCTGGAGGACTTGACAATCCTAAATCTGCCCATGAGATAAAATAGTATTGCCAAGTTGCAGTAACATTTCTATGATGCTCATTTCCCCAATCTCCATTTACGATAACTCTAAACTCTTGGTCATTTTGAGCTTTCATTTTGAAACGGATTCCAGCGTAGTTAGATGCAATAGCTGGTCCTCCTCCAATTTGAAAACCTGACCAACCTTCAATGATACACTTTATTGATTTCGTACCTTGAGCAACATTTTCAGGTGTAGTATGAGCAAAATCATTTGTTACACCCCAACCACCAATCCACATTGATGGAATTAATACATCATCATACATAGCCGTTCCAATTGCTTCAACTGCAGTACTTTCTCCTGAAATAGTTGTCACAGTGACATATTTATTATTTGAACCAGTAGGAACAATTGCTACAATTTCTGTTAATGAATTGGAAACGATTGTCGCTTCTACATCTCCAACAGTGACCACTGGATCTAAAAAATAATTCCCATAAATTGTTATTTCTTCACCATCAAGAGCATTTATGGGGTTAAAACTAGTAAACTTAGGTGCTGGTGGAGCAACAACAAAACTATATATAGCAGTTCCATATTGTGTTTCTACTCTTAGTTCGTTAGTCCCATTCTCGTAAGGCGTGTTTTCATCAATAGTAACGAAAATTGTTGAATCTGTAATTAACGTACTATTAAAATAGGTATCAACTTCATTAAAATATACTTTTTTGAGCGTTGAAAAACCTGAACCTTGAATAATGTACATGTTATTTGCATATCCTTGATTAATAGGTACTAAATCTGGATCATCTGCTTTACTAACATTATTGATAACTGGAGTACTAGTTGAAAATGAATTATTATCGTTATCACTACAAGACTGACCTAAAGTTATCGATACTAATACTAACAAAAGTATTCTTGATTTTTTTACTAATTTTTTCATATTAATTTTTTTAATTAAAATTGATAAGGTACTGGTGGATCTAATAATTTTGGATTTAAAGAAACTTCATTATCAGGATATGGTAAATAAAAATCTGCTTCTGTTGGAGTAAAATATTGAGCTGTGTATTTATTACCTCTATTTTGAGCAGCCATTATTGCAATAGCTTGACTTCTAGGAATTCTTCCAAGGTCAAACCAATAATCTCCTTCAAAAGCTAATTCTTTTCTTCTTTCTGTAAAAATATCATTAAAAGTAATAGATGACATAGGGGCTAAACCAGCTCTAGTTCTTACTGCATTAAAAGCATCAATAGCAGTTGCTGAGCTTGTACTTCCTCCATTACCTAGAACGGCTTCTGCATGAATTAAAAGTAAATCAGCATAACGCATAATGTAAGTAGCATTTTCCATCATTGCCCATTTATCAGCCGGACCCGTTAAATCTGTTGTTTTACCAATGCAATATTTTTTTATACCTGCTCCTGAAGCTTGAGCATTATCACTATCTGGAACTGTTAAGCCTAAACCAGAAGTAACACGCATATTTGGATAAACATTTCCAGGTAACATTAGCGTTTCATTTCTTCTTACATCATTTGCAGAATAAAGTGTTAAAATATCTTGTGAAGGTCCAAAAACACCTCCATAAGTTGCATTAGAAGTATCTGGTCCAATACCAAATTGTGTGTTACAATTATTTGCTGAACCATATCTACCGTCAATCTTCCATTGTAAAGAAAAAATACTCTCTTCATTATTATTATTTGGATATGTAAATAAGTCCCCAAAAGATTTACCTGGCAATTGTGAACCTCCTAATAATTTGAATTCATTAGAATTAATTACGTCTAAAGACAATGAAGCAGCATTTGGATAATCCTTAAGAGTTAAATAAACTTTAGCCAATAATGCTTTAGCGGAACCAGAAGAAACTCTTGCATTTGCACCATAATTAGATCCTCTTACTTTAGAATCTAAAAGTTCAATAGCTTTTTGGTAATCATTTATAATAAACTGATATACATCTTCTATTCTATTAGTGTTTAATTGTGGATTGTTTATATATAAAGTATTATCTTCAATAATTGGCACAGCACCCCATAATCTTACTAAATAAAAATAAGCAGTAGCTCTCATAAAATGAGCTTCTCCTAAAGTGTTATTTAATACATCTTGAGTTACGGCAGGACCAACTCGCTCAGGTAAATAATTTATAATAGAACCAGCTTGAATTACATTAGAAAACAACGAATTCCAACCATTATATAATTCTGGATCACTTCCATTTAAAGAAAAGTTAACCATAGAACTTACATCACTAGAACCTGTGTACATATTACCAGATCCGACTTCTGTAATTGCATAAAAGAACTTATTATTAAACTGAAACCAAGTTCTACTATAAAGTCCATTTGTAGCTGATTTTACTTGTTCATTATCTTTATAATAAGAATCTAAACTAATTGTATCTTCTGATGGTCTATCTGTAAATTCTTCTTGACAAGAATTAAATACTAGTAGAGCAGCAAAAAGACCAAAATAACTAATTTTTATTATTATTTTTTTCATATTATTTTTTTTTAAAATTCAACATTCATTCCAAATGCAATTGTTCTTGGCAATGGATATTTACCCGAATCAATCCCTGTAAGTAATGCGTTTTGATTTAACGAACCTACTTCAGGATCATATCCAGAGTAATTAGTAAAAGTATACAGGTTTTGAACACTACCATAAATTCTTAATCTAGATAATTTTAATTTAGATATTAAATCTAAAGGTAGACTATAACCAAAAGTCAAATTTTGAATTCTTGCATAAGAACCATCTTCTATAAATCTGCTAGAGATTTGAACGTTTGGACTACTAGTACTACCTACTGGTCTAGGAATATTAGTATCTGTATTAGTAGTTGTCCAATAATTAGCTGCTTCTGTAAATTGATTTACATACAATTGAGAATTTGATATTCCAGCTCTTCTCGTAAGATTAAGAATATCATTACCATATGATCCTTGAATAAATACAGATAAATCAAAATTTTTGTATTTGAAATTATTTGTAAATCCGAAAGTAAAATCAGGATTTGGATTACCTATAAAAGTTCTATCATCTGAATTAATTACTCCATCACCATTTATGTCTTTATATTTAACATCCCCTAAATAAGTTTGTCCATTACCTGTTCCTACTGATTGTCCAAACTGTATTGGAGCTGCATTTAAATCATCTATATTGTTAAAAAGGCCTTCATCAACATACCCATAAAACTGACCAACTGGCTGTCCTACTACAGAATTTGTAACGGTATAAGGTTGGTAACCATTTGTATTAAAATCTTGAAATAATTTCACAGAAGGATCTAAACTTAAAACTTCATTCTTATTTTTTGAGAAGACAAAATTAGTTGACCAAGAAAAATCTTTTGCACTGTCAGTTGCATAATTTACAGATATTTCAATACCTTTATTTCTTATACTTCCTGTGTTAAGATATGGTGAATCTTGTCCTCCATATTGAGAGCCCCCTCCAGTTAAATAACCTGGTAAAGGTTTTTTAAATAAGAAATCTTTTGAATCTTTAACATACATATCAACTGAAACTCCTAATTTAGAATCTAAAACCGTAAAATCAATTCCTAAGTTTTTTTGAACTAAAGATTCCCATGTAACATCAGGATTAGGTAAGTTAGCAATTAAAAAACCTGGTCCAATTGCAGAATTTTGAGAATTTAAAAATGCGGCATAAGTGTTATTAGGAATTTGTTGATTACCTGTTTCTCCGTATCCTAATCTAAATTTAATATTGTCAACATATTTCTTTGTTCCTTCCATGAAAGTTTCATTAGATAATTTCCATGATAAAGCTACAGCAGGAAAATATCCCCATTGTTTTTTTGTAACTGGATCAAACTTAGATGATTTATCACCTCTATAAGAAGCAGATAGACCATATTTATTATCAAAATCATAAATAATACGACCAAATAGAGAGTACAATGAAGCACTTCCTTTATATCCTGTAACAGTACTTAAATCTGGATCTGCATTATTTATAGTCGGAATTGTATTGGTTAAAAAACCTGTTGCGTATGCTGAAATTCCTTCCCAATGATTATCGTTAGATTCTTGACCCGCTAAAACTGTTATTCTATGTTTACTAAATGTTCTATCATAAGTCAATAAATTTTTAACATTTACGGAGTACCAATTTTGTCTTGAAACATCTAAATCAGCAAACTCATTAACTTGAGCACCCCAAGCATAAGATGGTCTAAAAAGATCTCCCTCAGAAAATTCTGTATTTGCACCTAATTCAAATCTATATTTTAACCCTTTAAATAAATCTAAATCAGCATAAAAATTACCTAAAAAGTTTTTTCTTATCAATTTGTTTGACGTTGATAATGCTTCCGCAACTGGATTATAATATGTTACACTTTGATTTGCTGGAGGACCTGCAAAGCTTCCATCAGGATTTCTTACTGGAATATCTGGAGATTGTAATAAAGTATTAGAAATAATTCCAAAATAGTTATTACTAACTGTTAATTTTTGATTTGTAATTGTTCCACTTAAATTGGTACCTACTTTTAACCAATCTTTTACCTTTCCATTTATATTTGTTCTTAATCCATATCTTTTATAACCTGAACCAATAATTGTTCCTTCTTGATCCAAATAATTACCAGATATATAGTAATCTATACCTTCTTTAGATCCAGAAAATGATAATTGATGACTTTTTGCAATAGCAGTTCTATAAACTTCATCTTGCCAATCTGTTCCAGCACCTAATAATTCTGGATGAGAAAACTCAACTCTAGGCTCTTGACCAAAGGCGGTAGCTAAAGCATTTTGATGAATTGCATATTCTTGTAAATTCATCACATCCAAATCTTTAGAATTTTTAATAAAAGAGGTATAGGTTTCGTAAGCAATTTTACCCGTTCCTTTTTTTCCAGATTTAGTTGTAATAAGTATAACTCCATTTGCTCCTCTTGATCCATAAATAGCCGTAGCTGAAGCATCTTTAAGCACATCTACAGATTCAATATCATTTGGATTTAACATTGCTAATGGACTTACAGTAACATCTCCTCTTGATGTAAAATCACCACCTCCAACAGGTCTCCCACTACTCGATTTACCAGTAGCATCTCCAGAAACTGGAACTCCATCTATAATATACAGAGGTTCATTAGTACCACTCAAAGAAGTAATACCACGAACTCTTACAGAAGAGGCACTACCAGGCTGTCCAGAACTAGAAGATACTGCAACTCCAGCTAGTTTTCCTTGCAACATTTGCTCCGCAGATACCACTTTTAAGTCCTCTATGTCTTTAGCTTTTATAGAAGATATTGCACCATTTACATCTTCTTTCTTCTGTGTTCCATATCCAATAACAACAACTGCATCTAATTCGGTTGTTGATTCTTCAAGAACAACATTTATCGTTGTCTTCCCATTAACCGAAACTTCTTGTGTCTTAAATCCAATATAGGAAAACACTAATATTCCATTAGAAGGAACATCAACTTGAAAATTACCGTCAAAATCAGTAATAAGTCCTGTTTTTGTATTTTTAACAATAACATTCACTCCTGGCAAAGTGAGCCCATCTTTATCGGACACAACACCTTTAACAATAGTTTGGGCGTTTGCAAAACTAACAGAACAAATAATAATCAAGAAAGTATTAATTAAGTTCCTATTATTCTGAAGTTTAAAAAAAGAAAGTAATTTCTTCATAATCTAATAGTTGGTTTAAATTAGTAATTTGTAATAATTAGTTGTAAAAAATTAATAAAAATGTAATTTTATTATTTAATTATTACGAATAACAAATTTATAAGACTTGTTAATCTAATGTTAATATTATTTTATCATTTCATTCTATTATTTCCTCTAACGATTTCGTAAAAATTGTAAATAAAAATGACAAAATCATATCACTACTAAGCAAATCATTAAATTAATTATTTCACTTCAAACAGGTTAAGTTAAAAATGAAGTTTCAAACAAAAATCACAAAAAACGCTTCATACCATAAAACTCTTCACGATATTGACTTGGTGTTGAACTCTTAACACTCTTAAAAATTCTATTAAAATTTGCAATATTATTAAACCCAGACTTAAATGCGATTTCAGATATACTTAAATCTTTTTCCACCAACCAACGTGCAGCATAACCTACTCTTATATCATTTAAGTAATTTACGAAAGTTTTTCCTGTTCGCTTTTTAATAAATCTATTAAAAGAAACCGGACTCATTAATGCTACTTCAGAAACATCATCTAAAGTTATTTTATCTGCAAAGTTTTTTTGCACAAACTCATAAACTAACTTCATCTTATCGTCATCTTCAAATTTATCATAATCAACTGTATAGGTAGACAAAAGCCTTTGATTTCTGGAATTAGCCAAATCTTGAAGTATAGAAACTATCTCTAAAAAATAATCCATTCCATCTAATCTAGATAATTTACAAATCCTATCACTCAATTCATTAGCTGTTTTTTTTGAAAATAAAATTCCATGAATTGAACGATTAAACATCTCCTTAATAGACATCATAATTCTCCTTGACAGCAAATCATTGTCAAATAAATCATTATGAAATTGAATTGTAATCTCATGGATTTTTTTACTCTTACATTTATTTAATTCCCATCCATGAAACAAATTTGGTCCAACCAATACCAATTCAATTTCGTCTATTTCTTCAATATGATCACCTACAATTCGCCTAACTCCTTTTCCGTTTTTAATAAAATTAATCTCAAATTCAGGATGATAATGAATAGGAAAATCAAAATTATCTTTCATGCGATCAAAAACTAAAAAACTATCTCCTTTAGACAAAGGTGTAATTTCTCTGTGAAATTTTGTTATATCTTTCATTTTGTATTTTTATAAATGCAATAATATGATATAAAAATGATAAAATAATACTATTCTCTATGATTTAACAAAAGTATCTTTGAATTTTACTAAAAATAAGTAATGCTTTTTTTGATATTTAAAAATAAAATAAGCCTATAATTATAAAATTCTTAGTTTTATTAACAATATACAACATTAGGAATCAAAATAATCATTACTCAAAAGTTAACTAAATGAAATACAAAAAAGTTTTATATACATCTTTTATCCTTTTGTTTCTTTCTTGTCAAACCGAAAAGAAAATAACAACAAACTTGATTAATAAAGAGGCATCAATTGAAACTATAAATTTATATACTAATTTAGAATCACTGAAAGAAAAAGGCTTTCTTTTTGGTCATCAAGATGATTTAGCCTACGGTGTTAATTGGAAATACGAAGAAGGCAAAAGTGACATTAAAGAAGTAACAAATGATTTCCCTTCTCTTTACGGTTGGGATATTGCTGGACTTGAAAAATCATCTGATGTAAATATTGATGGTGTTCCATTTGAAAAAATGAAGCAATTCATTAAAGAAAGTTATGATAGAGGTGGCGTAAATACAATCAGTTGGCACATGGATAACCCAATGACTGGAAAAGATGCTTGGGATACCACAAAAAATTCTTTAAAATCAATCCTTCCAGGAGAAAAAAATCATGATTTATACAAGTCATGGTTAGATAAAGCATGTACCTTTTTTCTATCCTTAAAAGGAAGTGATGGTAAAAATATTCCTATTATTTATAGACCTTTTCACGAACTTACAGGAGATTGGTTTTGGTGGGGAAAAGGAAATTGTACTCCCGAAGATTTTATAGCTGTTTGGAAATTTACGATTGCTTATTTCAAATCAAAAAACATTAATAACTTAATATATGTATACAATACTTCAATGGTTAATTCAAGGGAGGAATTTCTAGAATTTTATCCTGGTGAAAACTATGTGGATATTTTAAGTTTTGATAATTATGAATACAACGACCCTACAAAAGATGACTCCTATGTATTGAACAACAATAAATTATTCGGAATTATGGATCAAATTGTAAAAGAACAGCATAAATTAATTGCTCTTGCAGAATTTGGTTATGAAGCCATTCCTTATGATAAATTTTGGACAGAAACTTTAATAAAATCCATAGGTACTTATAAAATTTCTTTTGCATTAGCATGGAGAAATCATGGATGGCAAGAGAGCACTCAAAAAATGCATTATTATGTTCCCTTTAAAGGGCAAATTAGTGAAAAAGATTTTGTTGACTTTTATTCCTTAGATAACACCTTGTTTCAAAAAGATGTTACTAAAGAAGAATTATACAAAAAGCATTAATACAATATAAAATGAAATTACATACAATTGACATACTAATTATTTCTATTTACTTAATAACAATTATTATTATAGGATTAGTTTTAAGAAAAAGAGCTCAAAAAAGTAAAGATGATTACTTAATGGGTGGAAAATCAATCCCTTGGTATATGTTAGGACTTTCTAATGCTTCTGGAATGTTTGATATTTCGGGAACTATTTGGCTTGTAACATTAATGTTTGTTTATGGTATAAAAAGTGCATGGATACCATGGTTATGGCCCGTTTTTAATCAAATATTTTTAATGGTTTATTTATCAAAATGGTTAAGAAGATCAAATGCTACAACAGGTGCTGAATGGATTGGAACAAGATTTGGTTTTGGAAAAGGAGCTAAATTATCACATGTCATTGTAGTAGTTTTTGCATTAGTAGTATGTCTAGGTTATTTAGCTTATGGCTTCATTGGTCTTGGAAAATTTGTTGAAATATTTGTGCCTTGGGAAATGGTTAGTAATTATGTTCCTTTTACTATTTCTCCTGAATATGTTCCTCATTTTTATGGAACAATTTTTACTCTTTTTGCTGTATTTTATTCTCTTTTAGGAGGAATGTCTGGTATTGTATGGGCTGATGTGGTTCAATTTGGAATTATGACCGTTGCTGCTTTAGTAATTGGTTGTTTAGGTTGGCAAGCTGTAGGAACAGGAACTCTAACTGTCCCTGAAGGATGGATGAATCCTTTCTTGGGAGACTTAAGTATGGATTGGAGTAGAATTATTCCTGAAGTAAATGAAAAAATTAAAAGCGATGGTTTTGGACTATTTTCAATTTTCTTATTCATGATGTTGTTTAAAGGTGTATTAGTAAGTGTTGCTGGTCCAGCTCCTACTTATGATATGCAAAAGATTTTATCTACAAAATCACCTGCTGAAGCTTCAAAAATGAGTGGATTTGTATCCGTAATTTTAATGCCTATTCGTTATTTAATGATTGCTGGATTTGCGGCTTTAGCTTTAGTTTACTATGAAAAATTAGATTTGCTTGATGCTACTGGAAATATTGATTTTGAATTAATATTACCAACAGCCATTAATGAATTTGTACCTGTTGGATTGCTTGGACTCCTAATTGCTGGTTTAATTGCTGCCTTTATGTCAACTTTTGCAGGAACATTAAATGCAGCTCAGGCCTATTTAGTAAATGATATTTATTTAAAATATAAAAACCCTAACGCTACTTCAAACCAAATTAAAAATATGAATTATTTAACTGGGGTTATAGTAGTTATAATAAGCATTATATTAGGCTTTTTTGCTGAAGATGTAAATTCAGTTTTAAATATAATTGTATCCGTACTTTATGGAAGTTATGTAGGAGCTAATATTCTAAAATGGCATTGGTGGAGATTTAATGGAGAAGGATTCTTTTGGGGAATGGTTGCTGGTTTGGTTGCGGCCTATTTAGCTCCTATGTTATTTCCAAATGTAAATGCTTTATACCTATTTCCAATTCTATTAATAATTTCTTTAATAGGTAGCATAATAGGAACCTACTCAGCTCCTCCAACTGAAGACAAAATTTTAATTGCCTTTTATAAAAATGTAAAACCATGGGGCTTTTGGAAACCAGTTCATGATAAAATTCTTGCTGAAAATCCAAACTTTAAAAAGAATGAGTCTTTTGGATTAGATATGTTTAATGTAGTTATTGGAATAATTGCACAAACAACATTAGTGATTTTACCTATGTATTTAATATTCCATCAAAGTATACCAGTTTATATTAGCATTGCTGTATTGGTAGTTTGTCTCTTTATATTAAAAAAATATTGGTGGAATAGATTAGAAGAATAATAATAGTAAGTATAAAAAATAATGGAAACGAATCATTTAGAAAAAACAATAAATATTAATCAACAAATTATTGCATTTAAAAATTTGATTGAACAAAAAAATACTCCTACAGAAAACACAAATGGTGTTTTTCAAAGATATACATATCCAATTGTAACAGCCCAACATATTCCGTTAACATGGAGATATGATTTAAATCCAGAAACAAATCCTTTCGGTTTAGAAAGAATTGGTTTTAACGCAACTTTCAATGCTGGAGCAATGAAATGGAACAACAAGTATATTCTATGTGTTCGTGTAGAAGGTAATGATAGAAAATCTTTTTTTGCAATTGCGGAAAGCCCTAATGGCATTGATAATTTTCAATTTTGGGATAAACCTTGTGTAATTCCTCAAATTAAAGATAACCCTGACACAAATGTATATGACATGCGTTTAGTAAATCATGAAGATGGATGGATTTATGGTATTTTCTGCACTGAACGCAAAGACCCAAATGCTCCTAAAGGTGATACAAGTTCAGCTATTGCAAATGCAGGAATTGTTAGAACAAAAGACTTAATTAATTGGGAAAGACTTCCTGATCTAATTTCAGATTCTGGACAACAACGTAATGTTGTAATTCATCCAGAATTTGTAAATGGAAAATATGCCGTATACACACGTCCACAAGATGGTTTTATTGATGTAGGAAACGGTGGTGGAATTGGATTAGGTTATATTGATTCAATGGAAAATCCTGTTGTAAAAGAGGAGAAAATTATTTTCGAAAAAGTATATCATACCATTTATGAATTAAAAAATGGCTTAGGACCAGCTCCTATTAAAACGAATAAAGGATGGTTACATTTAGCACATGGTGTTAGGAATACTGCTGCAGGATTGCGTTATACTCTTTATATATTCATGACTGATCTAAATGATATTTCTAAAGTAACACATATACCTGCTGGGCATTTTATGGCTCCAGAAAACAGTGAACGTATTGGCGACGTTTCAAATGTATTATTTTCAAATGGTTGGATTGCTGACACTGATGGTAGCGTTTACATTTACTATGCATCATCAGATACAAAGATGCATGTAGCTGTTTCTTCAATTGATAAATTAGTAGACTATGCTATGAATACTCCTGAAGATAAATTTTTATCGTCAGAATCTGTTCAAACAATAATCAAACAAGTAGAAAATAATAACAAAATAATTTAGGTGATAACCCAAAAAGAAAATATAAAATCATTCGCAAAAGAAGAATTAAATTCAATATTAGCCTATTGGGAAAAATACACAATTGATGACCTAAATGATGGGTTTATTGGTCAAGTGGATAGCGAAAATATAAAAAACTATGATGCAGAAAAAGGAGCTGTTCTTAATGCAAGAATTTTATGGAGCTTTTCTGCAGTTTACCCATACACAAAAAATAACAATCATTTAGCTTTAGCTGAAAGAGCTTATAATTATATATGCCACTATTTTTATGATTCTGAATTTGGTGGAATATTTTGGAGTTTAAATAATGATGGTACTCCAAAGGATACCAAAAATCAAATTTATGCTATTGCCTTCACTATATATGGTTTAACAGAGTTTTATAAAATTTCTAAAAATCCGGAAGCACTTGATCTAGCTATTAATCTCTATAAAAAAATAGAAAAACATAGTTATGACATTAAAATGGAAGGTTATTTTGAAGCTTTCACAAGAAATTGGCAACCTATTGAAGATTTGCGTTTAAGTGAAAAAGATGCAAATGAAAAGAAAACCATGAATACGCATTTGCACATAGTTGAAGCTTATGCCAATCTATATGAAGTATGGCCAGACTTTCAATTAAGAATTAAGATTAAAAATATTTTGAATGTTATCAATACCTATTTCATAAATAAAAAAACTTGGCATTTAAAACTCTTTTTTGATGAAAATTGGATTGAAAAACCAGACGTAATTTCTTATGGTCATGATATTGAAGCTGCATGGTTATTACAATGGTGCTCAGAGGTTATTGAAGATCAAAACCTAATTGAGAAATATCAAAATTATGCCATTGAAATAGCTAAAGTAACCATACAAGGTATTGATAAAGATGCTGGTTTATGGTATGAATATGATCCAAAAGAAAATGAATTAATAGCTGAAAAACATTGGTGGCCACAAGCTGAACTTTGGATTGGAATGACCAATGCTTGGCAGCTTACTAAAGATAAATACTATCTTGATATCGTAGAAAAAAACATAGAATTTGTTAAAAAATATATCATTGACAAAGAAAATGGAGAATGGATTTGGGGTATAAATGAAGACTACTCAAAAATAAATAAAGATAAAGCAGGTTTTTGGAAATGCCCTTACCACAATTCAAGAGCATGTATTGAATTAATTAAAAGATTATAAATTATGAAAACTATACATAAATCATTACTTTTTTCAATGTTAATCTCTTTTTTATCTTGCTCAAACAGTAATGATAATGTTGTTGAAAATGAAATTCCTACACCAATAATATCTAATGATCCTGTTACACCTCAAAATGTTAGAAATTTTATGGTAGACGCTAACGCTACTAATGAAACTGTTGCATTATTTTATAATTTGAGAAAGTTATCTCAAACCAAATTTGCTATAGGACAACAGGATGCATTTAATAGCTTCTATGATACAGCTGGAAATTCAGATATTAAAAAAACAACAGGAAATGACCCTGCCGTTTTAGGGTCTGATTTTATGTTTATTACTGATAAAAATAATGACGAGCAATCTAGCAATTGGTTTTATCAACAAGAAATTAGCATAAAAGAAGATGTAAAAGAAGCTTACAGTAAAGGAATGATAAATGTGTTTTGTTGGCATTTACGTGAACCAAACAATGAGGATAGCTTTTATGCAACAGATATGACAACAGAACAAAAAAATACTGCTTTTAAAGGATTATTACCTGGAGGAATTCATCATGAATGGTTCAAAGCTAAACTTGATAAAGTAGCATCTGTAATTGATAACTTAACAGATAATAATGGTGTAAAAATACCTACTATCTTTAGACCTTTCCATGAATTTGATGGAAATTGGTTTTGGTGGGGAGCTGAATACTGTTCTCCTGAAGAGTATAAAACTATTTTTCAATTTACTGTTGACTATTTAAAAAACACTAAAAACGTGCATAATATAATTTATGCTTTTTCTTCAGATAATTCTTATTCAAACTCTAGCAGCTATCTAAGTCGTTATCCTGGTGATTCTTATGTAGATGTATTAGGAATGGATAACTATGGAGACTTCAATAACCAAGGTACAACAGGTACAAATACAGCAAATGCAAAATTAAAATACCTTTCCGATTTAGCTGTTGAGAAAAATAAAATTGCAGCCTTAACTGAAACAGGTTACAGAGTTACCTCTTCAACACCTGCAATTCCTAATTGGTTTTCAACTTATCTATATGATGCACTAAGTAAAAACAATGTACAACTTGGCTATGTTATGTTTTGGGCTAATGGAAATGGTGGATATTATGTACCAACTCCATCAAACTCAAATGCAACAGACTTTACTAATTTCACAACAAAACCAAAATCTGTTTTACAAAACAATTTACCAAATATGTATACTTTGCCAAACTAAATTATTATGAAAAAATATATCCTTTTTGCCTTAGTTTTTATCTTTTTATCATGTAAAAAAGAAGAATTCATTACTGTCAAAGATAGCCAATTCATAAAAGAAGGTAAACCATATAATTATATTGGAACAAATTATTGGTACGGTGCAATTATGGGTGCAAAAAATGGCAATAGAGAACGTCTTTTAAAAGAATTAGATGAACTAAAAGAAAATGGTATTACTAATTTAAGAATCTTGGTTGGTGCTGAAGGCGGTGATCAAGACTATACAGTAAGTCCTGCCTTGCAAACTGAAAAAGGAAAATATAACAAGGAACTCTTAGAAGGTTTAGATTTTGTTTTATCCGAAATGGAAAAACGCGATTTGAATGCAATTCTTTACTTAAATAATAATTGGGAATGGTCAGGAGGAATGGCAAAATATTTAGAATGGAACGGTTATGGAAAAGTTCCAAATCCAAATATAGCACCTAATACATGGCCTCAGTTTATGGAATATACTTCTAAATTTCATAATTGTGAACCTTGTAAAGAAGACTTCAAGAAGCATTTGCAATTTATTATTGGAAGAACTAATTCCATAACAGGTAAAAAATATATTGATGATAAAGCTATTATGGCATGGGAAGTTGCCAATGAACCAAGAATTTTTAATAAAGAAAATGAAGTAGCCTTTACTAAATGGATTAATGAAGTGGTTGATGAAATAGATAAATTAGATAAAAATCATCTAATCACAACTGGTTCAGAAGGAAAAGCAGGTTCAAATGATGATATCTTAAGCTTTGAAAGAACCCATAAAAACCCTAAAATTGATTATTTGACCATGCACATTTGGCCAAAAAATTGGGGATGGTATAAAATTGAAGATGAAAAAGCTTCTACTCCAATAGCCATTCAAAAAACAATGGAATACATAAATGAACATATTGCAGTTGCTAAAAAGTTAAAAAGACCTATTGTTTTAGAAGAGTTTGGATACCCAAGACATTTAGAAAGTTTAGATAGAAATGCTTCTGCTGCATATAGAAATCAATTTTACAAAGCCGTTTTTGATAGATTAGAACAATCAATAGTTAATAAAGAACCTTTTGTAGCTTTAAACTTTTGGGGATATGGCGGGTTAGGAAACAATACCCCTGTAAACGGAAAATGGAATAAAGGAGATGATTTTACAACTGATCCACCACAAGAACCTCAAGGATTAAATAGTGTCTTTTCTTCTGAAATTTCAACTATGAATCTGATAAAAGAATACAATAAGAAGATTAATAAGTAATTGTATTAAAACGTTTTTTTCTTAAGTGAAAATTAAAAAGGTAGCAATATTAAAATATAGCTACCTTTTTTTATTAATTCTTTTTCTAATATTTTAATTCCACTTGAATAACAAATTATAAACAATTAATGAAAAGCATTTCTATTAATTTAATTTAACCTTGTATTACTTTAATTCGAAACTACCTTCTAAACCTGAGTCTGAATTTCCTCCTACTCTAATAGTAAATGTTCCTGGCTCAACTAAATAATTTCCTTCATTATCAAAAAAGCCTAATTCTTCTTGCGTTAGGGTAAAAGTAACTATTTTAGACTCTCCTTTTTTCAAAGTAACCAATTCAAATCCTTTTAACTCTTTTATTGGTCGTGATAAACTAGCCGTTACATCATGGATATACAATTGCACTACTTCTTTACCGTCATAACTTCCAGTATTAGTAACTTCAACACTTATTTTTACAGATTCATTAACATTATATGCATCTTTACTAACGGCAAGTTTTTTGTAATCAAAAGTAGTATAACTTAATCCATATCCAAATGCATATTGAGGTGTTTTTTCCACATCAATATAATGTGACCAAAATACATTATTATCAGTATTTATTGGTCTTCCTGTATTATAGCTATTATAATAGATTGGACATTGTCCTACATTTCTAGGAATAGAAATGGGTAATTTTCCACTAGGATTATAATCTCCATATAAAACTTCAGCAACAGCATTTCCTGACTGTGTTCCCAATTGCCAAGCTTCTACAATTGCGGGAATATGTTTGTAAGCCCAAGGCAAAGCCAAAGGTCTTCCATTATTTAATACTAAAACGATATTTGGATTTACTTTAAAAACAGCTTCTAATAATTCCTGTTGGTTTCCTGGCAAATTTAAATCGGTTCTACTTCTTCCTTCTCCAGTTTGAAATCCATGTTCGCCTAGTACCATTACCACAACATCTGATCTTTTTGCTAATTCAATAGCTGACTCAAATCCTGATGTATCCTTTGTATTAAACACCAATTCAGCTGTAAAAGTAGTCTCGCCTATCGTTAAATCTGTTCCTTTTTCATAAGATAATTGGTTCTTAGTATATTTTTGCATTCCTTCAAGAACAGAAATAGCTGTATTATCATCTGATGCAATTCTCCAACTTCCAAGAGGACTATTTTTATCACTAGCTAAAGCCCCAATTAAAGCTAACTTAAGTCCTGACTTTTTCAAAGGCAATAATTGATTGTCATTTTTTAACAATACAATTGATTTCTTAGCCATATCTAAAACAGCTTCGTTATTCTCCTTACTGCCAATTACTTTTTTCTCTCTCTTTTCATCACAATATTTATAAGGATTTTCAAATAATCCTAATTCAAATTTAACCCTAAGAATTCTTTTAACTGCATCATCAACTAAACTTTCCTTTACTTTACCTGATTTTACTAATTTTACTAATTCAGCTACATAATAATGTGATTCCATATCCATATCTGAACCTGCATTTACTGCTTTAGTTGTTGCTTCTGCAGCATCTTTTGCAAAACCATGATTCACCATTTCTTTAACAGATGCCCAATCTGAAATAACAAAACCATCAAAATTCCATTTCCCTTTTAGAATGTCTCTTTGTAGAAAAGAACTTCCTGTAGCCGGAACTCCATTTAAAGTATTAAATGAGTTCATGAATGTTCTAACACCCGCATCATTTGCCGCTTTAAAAGGAGGTAAAACTGTATTAAATAATGTTGAATTACTAATATCTACAATATTATATTCTTTTCCAGCTTCCACAAATCCATAAGCTGCAAAATGTTTAGCACAAGCAGCAATTGTATTTACTTTTAATAAATCTTCTTTTGTTTCTCCTTGAAAACCTTGAACTCTGGCAATAGCTATTTTACTTCCTAAATAAGGATCTTCTCCAGCTCCTTCCATAACTCTACCCCATCTTGCATCTCTTGTAATATCTACATTAGGCCCAAAAGTCCAGTTAATTCCAGATGCAGAGGCTTCATCAGCAGCAACTTGAGCTGATTTTTTTATAGCTTCTAAATCCCAACTAGCAGCTTCTGCTAAAGGAATTGGGCTTAAGGTTTTGTATCCATGAATAACATCAAATCCAATGATAAGAGGTATTCCTAAACGCGTTTCTTCAACTGCAATTTTCTGAACGGCTTTTACATTTTTTACCCCACGAACGGTTAACATAGATCCTACCCAACCATCACGCAAATGTTTGTATTTTACTTCTGCATCACCTCCTTTTGGAGCTGGACCTGTTACTTCCCAAAAACCATTATACTGGTTCATTTGTCCAACTTTTTCCTCTAAGGTCATCTCCTTCATTAACAATTCTATTCTTTCTTCAACCGATTTATTTGTATCTAAGTAAGTTTTTTTTTGTGCGTTCATATTATGCATTAATAGTAATAAAAGAGAGTATTGTATAATATTTTTAAAATTCATTTATTATGTTTTAAATTATTTATTGACTTTCAAATAGCGAAGCAGGTAAATCAGCTTTATTAACTAAAGTAGTTTGAGAAGTATTAGACCAAGCAAAACGTACTTTTTTTGGATTTATAACTTTCTTTGAATCCAAAATAACTATATCATTCTTTATAATTGCTCTAGCTTTATAGTAAACACCATCATCCCCTGCAATCTCAAATGAATTTTCATTTTTATCTTTAAAATGCAAACCAGCTGCATAATCAAAAAAAACATAGACTTTGTTTTTTACAATCCTTATTCTATTATACAATGGACTATTTACCAAATCTTTATTTGTTTTATAAATATTGGATAGTGCCAAATTTGCTAAACGAATTCCAACTGTCTTCTTATTTTTAGGATGAATATCATCTGTTGTAGCAATATCACTTGGAACCACCATAGCAGTTTTTGATACTGCTAAAGTTTCTCGTTGTGCATTTCTTACAATAGCTCCAGAAAAATGACCTTCGCCCATGAAATAAGGAGCAATTTGAACATAATAAAAAGGGAAATCATATCCCCATAAATCTCTCCATGAATGAATTAAAGCTGTAAAGGTTTTTTTATAAATATTTGATCCTACATTACTTTCTCCTTGATACCATATAGTACCTGCAATTTTATAGCCAACTAGGGGATTTATCATGGTATTAAATGTTCTACCAGGCTTAACAGGACAATATTCTGAAGGTGTTAATTTATTTGCTGCTTCAAGTAAAGTACTATCTGCTTCTATTACTGATTCAGGAATCCAAACTTCAGCTGGTGTTCCACCCCAAGCAGAAATGATTAATCCAATGGGTACATCTTTTAAATCTTCTTGTAAACGAGTAGCAAAAAAATAAGCAACTGCACTATTGTATTTCATCGTTTCAGGGGTGCAAGTTTGCCAGCTTCCAATCAAATTAGTTTGTAAAGTTGCAGCAGATGCTTTTTCCACCGAAAAAAAGCGAATAAAAGGATAATTTGCATTTTTTATTTCATCTTCTCCATTCTCAATTCCCCAATTCGCATTCATCTCCATATTTGATTGTCCAGAGCACAACCAAACTTCTCCTAATAAAATATTTTTTAGAACAACTTCGTTGTATCCTTTTATTGTTATGGTATAAGGACCTCCTTCTTTGGATGTTGGAATACTTATTTGCCAGCTCGCTTGATTATTTGCTGTTACCTTATATTCTATATTATTCCAACTTGATTTTAAAATAATTTCTTCTTTAGGATTTGCCCATCCCCATATTTTAACTTCTGAATTACGTTGTAATATCATATTATCAGAAAAAATAGCAGGAAGCGTGATGTTTGCCATCATGGAATTTGTAACAATAAGTAAGAATAATAATTTATTTCTCATCAAGTAAATTTTTAAAAAAAGATTCTAATTGCGAAGCCATTATTTTATGGTCTTCAATATCTGGATGATATCCACAACCTTTAGGTTCCATAGGTTCATATTCGAACAAAACTATTTCTTTATGTTCCTTATCATTATCAAAAGAAGCCATAACTTTTTTTAAGCATTTCACTAAAGTTATATTTCTCTCACCCGAAACCATTGGACTTGTTAATAAAACAATCTGCGTTTTGGGAGTGTGACTATAAACTGTCTTAATAAAATTTATATAATTACTTATATACTTTTCTTCATTAAAAGGTAATCGTGGTTTTATTCCATCGCCGTCAGACAGGTCATTAGTTCCAAGGCAAATACTTACTATATCTGGTTGAAAACTAAAATCATAAGGTTTAGAATTGTCTTTATTAAGGTATAAATTCTCATATACATCTGGCATTATTGCTTCTTCAACATGCTCATCATTCCAGTTTCTATACATTCCAATTCCTGAGACAGAACTTAAAAGATAATCTACATTTAAACTTCTGGAAAGAATTGGTCCATAAGCCCAATAGGCATTATGTTGATCAAACCACTCTCCTGTCCCACAAGGGATTTCTTTTGTATCATTCCCCATTCCACAAGTAATTGAATTGCCAATAAATTCAATTTTCTTTCTAATTACAGGCTCTATCTTTGTTAATTTAGCTGTTGTTTTTTCAAATAGAACACTACCATTAGCTGCCTCTGTTGCCTTATATATAGCAAGATTATGCTCTTTTTTTGACTGTGTTACACTTACTTTATAAGGTTTCGTTTCTCCCTTTTCAATTTTCAGCCTTCCAATGTATTCTCCATCTAAGACTAAAGAAACGTAATTGTGATGTTCCCACGAATCTATACTTTTTAGAAATATATCACATTCATTTCCTGTAAAATTAAAAGAAACTGATGAGGCTGAACCTATTAAAATTATTGCATTATTTTCTGCTTTTTCAATTCTACCTTCATATATAAAACCCTCTTTTTTTACAGAACACGAAGGTATTATCAGAAGGGAGAGCAATAGGAATAAAATTACTTTTATTTGTCTTTTCATTATTCATTATAGCTAAGAATTACTAAATGTAAAAATACCTTTTAATTCTTAAAGCAACTTATACGATATAATCAAAAATTGATGGAATATTTTATTTTATTACAATCATTCTATAATCTATACCTATTTTTGATCAACATTTTGTTATTAATCAAAAAACCACAGTTTAACTGATAAGGCTAAAACCGTTACCACTAAGAATAATTTAATAACTTTATCTTCTTTATTTACAGACCATCTGCTACCAAACCAAGCACCCGCTACATTACCTATGGATAAGACAATAGCTAAATCATAATCAATTTTGTCGTTATAAGCAAAAACAATTACTGCTGCAATTGTATATACCGACACAACAAAAACTTTGGTAGCGTTAGATTGTAGCAGTGTTAAACCATTTACATAAGGCAAGACTAACAACATTAAAAAACCAATTCCTGCATTAATGAAACCTCCATAAATACCTAAAACAAAGAAAATAGCTATAGCAATATAAAGTTGCTTCCCTGTTGTTTTTTGAAGCGTCTTTTTTATGTTTTTACCCGGATTAAAAAGAATAATTAACAATACCATTAACATTATCAATGCTAAGATTCTATTGAATAATTTACCATCTACTAATAAAGCTAGATAAGCTCCTATTATAGCTCCAAAAAAAGCTGAAATGCCTAAATATAAACTAAAGGGATAAGTAGAAACACCTTTGCTTTTAAAGCCTTTTACAGCTGCAAATGTTTGTAATAATATGGCAACTCTATTGGTTCCATTGGCTAATGAAGGTGGAAGTCCCATGAAGATTAATGTTGGAAGTGTCAATAAGGTACCTCCCCCAGCTATAGTATTTAAAAATCCTGCTACAAATCCTACTGCGATTAATAATATATATGGTAAATAGTCTTGCATTTCAATAAAAAAACCGAAACTATTTTCGGTTTTATAATTTTATTTATAGTATAGTACAAAGGAATGAAATTATTTTGAAATAGACCTATGTTGGATACTTTATTATAGTGCACTTTTCTGATTTTAAAACTATTATTTGTAGTAAATTATTATAAATTAAATAAGCTTTTTTAAGGAAATACTTTATATAAAAAAGACATGCTTATATATTAAAAACATTATACTTGTTTTTAATATATACTCAGTTTTAAAGCTTCTTTTTTAAAAATAAAGTGCTTATTTAAGGCAAAAAAAACAGTAGTAGCAAAAGAAATCATAAACTTATTGGTATATTATTTTTTTTATATATTTACATTAAAATCTTTTAACAACTAAACATATAAACATGACAAAAAACTATTTTATTTTTAAAGGAGTCTATTTTAAACTTACTTTATTGGGTTTATTTTGCTTATTAGTAGCATTTTCCCCAAAAGAGAATGAGAATCCTAAAAAAAAGAAAGCGGTAGCACTTGCTGCCAAAACGCTTGACCCAGCAAGTTACTTAGCATTAACCGTAAGTGGTTATAATGCAGATGTTATTGCTAACGGTGTAGGTGCATTAAATACAACAACAACAAATGATGTTGATGGTGTTAACTATTGTTATTTAGCTATGGGAACACAAATCAGCGGTACAGCAACTCCTACTACTTACGGATTGCCAACAGGTGGAGTACTTAATGTAGCTGGTAGTGGTGGTTTATCATTTCAATTGGCTTCTTATGATGCTAATAATTCATTGAGAATTAGCCAAAATGGAGCTGCTGGAGAATCAACTATTACTTTTACAGAAGCTAATTCATATGAAAAACTTCACTTAGCTGTGACTTCTGGTAGTGGTGCATCTAATGTGACTTTTACAGTCAATTTTTCAGATGCTACAACTCAAGTAATTTCTAGTGCTGCCATACCTGATTGGTTTAATGCTACTACTTTACCTGTGGTTATTTCAGGTATTGGGAGAGGAAATATAACTAGTAACACATTAGAAAACCCATCTAATAATCCTAGAATATATCAATTAGATTTAAATATTGATGCAGCTAATCAAAGTAAAGTGGTTACTGGAATTACGATTCAAAAAATCAGTGGTGGTGTTTTCAATCTTTTTGCTGTAACAGGTAAATTAGTTCCTGAATGTGCTGGACCAACAAATATTGCTACAACTGCTGTAAACATATTTGATGCTGCTATTACATGGGATTCCGCAAATAGTTCAGATACTTTTGAAGTTGCTTTAGTAAATGCTGGAGATCCTATTCCTACTACAGGCGACGCAAGTGCTACTAATAGTTATAATTTTTCAACCCTTACTCCTGAAACAACTTATGATGTATATATAAGAACTGTTTGTACAACAAGTGGTTATAGTTTTTGGACAGGTCCATTTAGTTTTACAACTGCTGTTGCTTGTGAAGCTCCTACTGGAGTTGCAATTACATCAATAGGTGCAAATACAGCTACGGTAACTTGGGATGCAGGTACGGCTACTGATTGGGAATATAATTATGTTCCTACAGGTGATCCTGCTCCTACAACTGGTACACCTTTAACAACAACTACAGCAGATCTTTCAACGCTAACACAAAACACAACTTATGATGTATATGTTAGAGCATATTGTGGTGCTGTTAATGGATATAGTGCTTGGACTGTTGTAACTTTCACTACGTTATGTGATTCATTTGGAAATTTTTCTGAAAATTTTGATACAACAGCTGGCGGTGCTATACCAAATTGTTGGGCTAATTATGTGAATGCAACAAGTATATATGCTGCTGTTAATGTTGTAACTTTCGGTGGATATAGTGCTCCAAATCAAGTACAACTATACAACTCAAGTGATGCAAATGCGGAATTATATTTAATTACTCCAAGTTTAACTGATTTGCCTAATGGCACTCATAGATTAAAATTTAAAGTTAGTGGTGGTACAGGTTATACTTTAATAGTGGGTACAATGTCTAATCCAGCTGACAACACAACATTTACAGAAGTTGAACCGTTTCAAGCACCAAGTGGTTTTAATGAATATATAGTTGATTTTTCAGGGGTTTCAACAACTGATACTTTTATTGCTTTCAAACATGGTTTAGGAGGTACTTATAGAACTATTTATATTGATGATGTTGTTTGGGAGCCAATTCCTACTACGCCTCCTGGATGTGCTTCAAATGTTGTTGCTACTCCAGACGCTGCTTGTGGAAATTTTGCTAACTCAATTGATTGGGATGCAACTGTAGGGGCTGATGGTTACTATTTAACTATTGGAACGACTACTGGTGGAACTGACATTTTAAATAATGAAAATATAGGTAATATCACTTCTTATTCTTTTGTAGGTGATTTTAATACTACTTATTACTATACACTGGTTCCTTTCAATAGTTTTGGATCAGCAACTGGATGTACTGAACAATCATTTACTACTTTTGCTACAGGTTGTTATTGTACTTCTGTTCCAACATCAAATGATGGTTCAGGAATTACAAATGTACAATTGGGAACAACAGATTTCCCTACAGGAGATGTTACTTATTTTGATCACACGGCAACAACCGTTACTTTACAACAAGGCTTAAATACAAACGTTCAAGTTTCATTTGCAACTGGATATACTTATAATACTTATATCTGGATTGATTTTAATGATAACTTAACTTTTGAAGCTTCTGAAATTGTTTATTCAGGAGAATCATTATCTACAAATCCAACTATTTTAAATGCTTCATTTGTAATGCCTGCAACGGCTACAATAGGAACACATAGAATGAGATTAGCAGCAGCAGATTATATGCCAACAGCAGATCCTTGTTACTCTGGATCATACGGAGTTACTTTAGATTTTTCTGTTGATATTGTAGTTCCTTCATGTACACCAGCTTCAGCTACTGCTACAGTTTCAGCAGATTGTGCAAACAACCAATATTTTGTAGCTGTTGATGTTACGGCTTTAGGAAGCGGCACACCTTCAGTTAGTGATGGAACAAACACATGGCCAGTAACTGCTACAGGAGTAGTTCAAGCAGGTCCATTTGCAAATGGTTCTTCAGTTACATTAACTGTTTTACACGGATCTGATTCAACATGTGATTTACCATTAGGAACATTTACTTATGCTTGTCCACCGGCTAATGATGAATGTGCAAATGCAATTGTTTTAACTGCAGGAGGAGTATTTGCAGATAATGCGGTTATTGGAACTAATGTAGCAGCAACAAATTCAAATCCTCCAGCACCAGGATGCG